>Ga0265292_1000030_pt1 | contig 392435 bp, 342 predicted proteins | sample Munlanlewell296A_FD_189080 | JGI IMG/M metagenome (GOLD analysis project Ga0265292, IMG submission 189080) | Leachate microbial communities from a municipal landfill in Southern Ontario, Canada - Leachate well 296A | ecosystem: Engineered > Solid waste > Landfill > Unclassified | place... | reverse complement strand
TTGGACCAGAATTCCATTGACCCGGCTGTCCTGGTTGAGCTCGCGGACCGCGCCTTCCACCTCCGCCTGGGTGGCAGTTGCAGGTAATTCGACGCCAAAGGATTGGATACCCGCCTCTTCACAGGCCTTTCTTTTTGACCGCACATACACTTGCGAGGCTGGATTATCCCCCACCAACACCGTCGCCAGCCCGGGTACAGGTTTTCCAGCAGCCAGCCGTTCTGCCACCGAAACTTTTACTTTCGCGCGAATATCTTCAGCAATTGCCTTCCCATCGATTATTTCTGCAGTCATTTCCCTCTCCCTTTTCAATTTTGAAACGGATATTGAATCGATGTAAACCCCGCTGAACGGGTTGTATAATCATCAGACAACCCGCAAGAAAATTATACTCTGATCTTAGCAAACCGTCCCGCAAACCTGCCGCCTTTCAAAAATATTAATAATAACTCCCAATTTCGGGAGCTTTATCCCGTGGGATGGCCGGCTTATAAGCTATAATTTGGCAACTGGGAGGAATTTCATTTATGAGCAAACTCTGTGTGATTGGAACCGGCTACGTTGGACTGGTGACCGGCACATGCTTCGCTGATTTAGGCAGTGAAGTTCACTGCATGGACATCGATGCAAGCCGCATCGAGAGGTTAAAACAAGGCGTTATGCCAATTTATGAACCAGGTCTCGAGCAGCTGGTTGCGCAAAACGTAAAATCCGGCCGTTTAAATTTCACCTCCGACATTACTGAAGCCCTGGAAGGTGCTGATTTTGCCTTCATTGCGGTTGGCACCCCCTCTGGAGAGGAAGGCGAAGCCGATCTTCAATACGTTCGGGTAGCAGCTGAGGCCATTGCTGACCTTGTGGATCATCCAATCGTCGTAGTGAATAAATCCACAGTGCCGGTTGGTACCGGCGACTGGGTTGCTGACATCATTCGGCGGCGCCGTGGCGGCAAGCCGCTGGATTTCGCAGTAGTTTCCAATCCGGAGTTCCTGCGCGAGGGTTCGGCGATCAATGATTTCATGGACCCCGACCGGGTCATCCTCGGGTCGCTCGACCGCGCGGCAGCGACAAAAGTCGCCCAGTTGTACCTCAGCCTGCGCTGCCCGATCATGATCACCGATTTACGCACCGCTGAGATGATCAAATACGCCTCCAACGCCTTTTTGGCTACGCGCATCTCATTCATCAACGAAATCGCCACCATTTGCGAGGAACTCGGCGCGGACGTCGGCCAGGTTGCCGAGGGGATGGGACTGGATAAACGCATCGGGCGCTCGTTCCTAGACGCTGGTTTAGGTTGGGGCGGTTCGTGCTTCCCCAAAGATGTCAAAGCATTGGCGCACATGGCGGTTATTCACGGCTCCAACCCGCAACTGCTGCAGGCGGTGATGGACATCAACCGCAACCAGCGGCGCCGGGTGCTGCTGCGCCTGCGCAAAGCGCTTGGCGGGCTGGATGAGAAGGTAATCGGCATTTTAGGCCTGTCCTTTAAACCCAATACGGATGATATCCGTGAAGCCCCGGCTCTGGAATTGATCCATTTACTCGAGAATGAAGGCGCGGTTATCCAGGCCTACGATCCCCAGGCTATGGACAATGCCCGCCCGGTGTTAACCAAGACCCACCTGGTTAAGACGCCTTACGAGGTCGCTGCCGGAGCAGACGCGCTGGTGCTGGCAACTGAATGGAATGAGTTCAAACAGTTGGATTTCGAACGGGTCGCCCAATTAATGCGCGGCAAATTGATCCTGGATGGACGCAACCAGTGGGACGCTGACCGCCTGCGCGCCCTGGGCTTTACTTATTACGGTATCGGTCGCGGTAACAACGGGAACGGGAATTAAGATAGTAACCTGATTAATTTTGAAGGACGGGGCAAAAACCCGTCCTTTTTTAACCCAATAAAGAGCCATCCGGTTCAATACCCCGTGCCAATTCCAAGATCTGGCACGGGGTTTCGTATTTTGTTGGGTTATAGATTCCGTAGGTCGGAGTGCCCTGCCCGCAGGGCACTCCGACCTACGGAAAAACCTGCCCTTATGGTTGGGAAGCTAAAGCTGATCCTGCCTCGGGCCAATTAATATGATGTTCCTCAACATACTGGCTCAAGAATTGACCCGTATAAGAATCCGGATTGGCGCAAACCTCTTCCGGGGTGCCCGCTGCCACCAGCAGGCCGCCGCGATCTCCGCCATCGGGGCCGAGGTCAATAATGTAATCTGCCACTTTGATGATATCCAGGTTATGTTCGATGATCAGCACCGAGTTACCGGCATCCACCAATCGCTGCAGCACTTCGATCAACTTGTGCACATCCGCGGCATGCAGCCCAACCGACGGCTCATCCAGTACGTACAGCGTGCGGCCGGTTGCCCGGCGCGACAACTCGCGACCTAGCTTGACCCGCTGCGCTTCGCCGCCCGACAGCGTGGTGGCTGGCTGGCCAATGCGGATATAACCCAGGCCGACATCATTCAGCGTACGCAGCTTGTTGACAATCGCCGGGAAGGCTGTAAAAATCTCCAGCCCTTCGCTGACGGTCGTATCCAGCACATCCGCAATGCTCTTGCCCTTGAAATGCACTTGCAGCGTCTCGCGATTGAAGCGCGCGCCGTGGCAAACATCGCACGGGACATAAACGTCTGGCAGGAACTGCATTTCGATCTTCAGCTGTCCCTGTCCCTGACAAGCCTCACAGCGCCCGCCGTGGACATTGAACGAAAAGCGACCGGCCTTGTAGCCGCGGATTTTACTTTCCGGCAATTCTGCAAACAACTTGCGGATTTCATCGAACATTCCGGTATAGGTGCCCGGATTGGAACGCGGGGTGCGCCCGATCGGGGATTGATCGATGTTGATAATCTTATCCAGCAATTCGATGCCTTCGATCCGTTCATAGTCACCAGGGTAAGTGTGTGCCCCGTTCAAATCGCGCGCCAGGGCGTTGTACAACACATCCACCATCAAGGTTGACTTGCCTGATCCCGACACGCCGGTAATGCACACCAGTTTGCCCAGCGGAATCTTGACATCCAAATCTTTGAGGTTGTTGGCGCGTGCGCCTACCACCCGCAACGATTTTCCGTTGCCGTTGCGCCGTTTTTCTGGCACCGGCACTTGCAGCCTGCCTGACAGATATGCCCCAGTTATTGATTTGGGATTATCGTAAATTTGGTCTGGAGTGCCTTCGGCAATCACATAACCGCCGTGCTCGCCGGCTCCGGGTCCGAGATCGATAATCCAATCCGCTTCGCGGATGGTTTCTTCATCATGCTCGACCACCAGGACGGTATTGCCCAGGTCGCGCAAACCCTTCAAAGTTGCCAGCAAACGCGTATTGTCGCGGGGATGCAATCCGATCGAAGGCTCGTCCAATACATACAGTACACCCATCAAGCGCGAGCCAATCTGGGTAGCCAGCCGGATGCGCTGAGCTTCACCGCCTGAAAGCGAGGCCGCCGAGCGCCGCAAGGTCAGGTAATCCAATCCAACATCCACCAAAAATCCCAGCCGCGCAATGATTTCTTTAAAAATGCGCCCGGCAATGGCCAGATCGCGCTCTGAGAGCGGCGAGTCCTCCCCGGCCAGCCGGCGCATCCAATCCAGGGTTCGCAAAACCGGCCAATCGGTCGCGTCGATGATGTTTTGATTGTCCACCGTCACCGCCAGCGCCTCAGGTCGCAATCGCTTGCCGCCGCAGGTTGGGCAGGGCCGGTTGTTCATGAATTCGGTGATTTTATTGCGGATGTATTCCGAATTGGTTTCGCGGTAACGGCGTTCCAGATTCGGGATCACGCCTTCGAAGGCCATGGTGTAGGTCGCCTGGCGATCATCTCTTTCCATGCGCATCTTGACTTCTTCACCGCCGGTGCCGTACAAAACCTTTTGCAGTTTTTCCGGTGCCAGGCTGCTTACCGGAGCGTCCATGTTGATGTGGTACTTGGCAGCCACATTTTTTACCATCTGCCAGTAGTAACGGCCTTCGTCGCCACGCGTTCCGGACCACTCCAGCGCCACAATCGCGCCATCGTTGAGCGAGCGTTCCTTATCCGGGATGAGCAAATCCGGATCGATTTCAAGTTTGCTGCCCAGGCCCTGGCAATCCGGGCATGCGCCGTGTGGGGTATTAAAGGAAAAGGTGCGCGGTTCGATTTCCGGCAGGCTGATGCCGTGTACCGGGCAGGCCAGGTGCTCGGAATAAAAGTAATCCACCGGCGGGTCAGTCGTGATGTCCTGGACGATCAGGTAACCCTCGCCAACTTTCAGCGCGGTTTCAACTGAATCGGTCAGGCGCGTACGCGCTGCGCGTTCATCCTCGGGGTTTTCCTGAGGGCTGAGAACCAAACGGTCCACCACCGCCTCGATATTGTGAATCTTATAACGGTCGAGGGTTATTTCCTCATCTAAAGAGTACACCGTTCCGTCGGCGCGCACGCGCACGAACCCGGCTTTGCGGATTTCATCGAACACCGCCTGGTAGGTGCCCTTCCGCCCGCGCACCACCGGCGCCAAAATCAGCAAACGGGATCCTTTTGGTTTGTTTTCCACAATTTCAACGATTTCCTGGGCTGACTGGCGCACTACTTCCCGTCCGCAAATCGGACAATGCGGAATGCCCACCCTGGCAAATAACAAGCGCAGGTAATCATAAACCTCGGTGACCGTCCCGACAGTGGAGCGCGGGTTGCGTGAAGTCGCCTTTTGATCAATCGAGACCGCCGGCGAGAGCCCATCGATGGAATCGACATCCGGCTTTTCCATCTGACCAAGGAACTGGCGCGCGTAGGCGGACAGCGATTCGACATAACGCCGCTGCCCTTCAGCAAAGATGGTGTCAAACGCCAGGGAGCTTTTGCCCGAGCCGGAAAGTCCAGTGATCACCACCAGCTGGTCGCGTGGGATCTCGACAGTAATATTCTTAAGATTATGCTCACGGGCGCCAACCACCCGAATGACATTATGTGTCATAGTTACCCCGGTAATAGAATGGAATATATTTTCTAAATTATATCATAACCAACGCAAAATGGAACGCCCGTTCTGCGATAATTTTTAGCAACTTGTAATTTTACCCCAGATGCCGGGGATTAATCCAGGCGAAAATTTTATATTCGGGTATGAAATATCCCGTTCGGTTTCACCACTGAATATATAATGAGACCAGGTTTTTTATCCTGCCATCGAACAGGGAGTATTCCATGGACGAACAACTGCACAAGAAGGCCATTCGCGCCTGGACGATGTATGATTGGGGCAATTCCGCTTTCGCCACTACCATTATGGCCGCGGTCCTGCCGGTGTACTACAGCTCAGTGGCTGCTGTTGGCCTGGAAAAAAATATGGCGACCGCCTATTGGGGGTACACGACCGCCTTTGCCGCCCTGCTGGCTGCCCTGATCAGCCCGGTGCTGGGAGCGGTAGCCGACTTTCGCGGTTCAAAGAAAAAATTCCTCACCATCTTTATGGTCATCGGTGTAACCGCCACTGCCCTACTCTATTTTGTGAGCACCGGCGACTACCTGCTGGCTTCGCTGTTATTCATTTTCGGGCAGATTGGCTTTGCCGGAAGCCTGGTATATTACGATGCCCTCTTGCCGCATGTTGCCCATCCGGACGAGATCGACCAGGTTTCCTCGCGCGGCTACGCCATGGGTTACATCGGCGGCGGAGTTCTATTGGCGGTCAATTTGGCGATGATTCTTTTTGTACCGACCCTGTTCCCGGAAGGTCAAAGGGACTCCATGACCGGCCTGATGACCCGTCTGACATTCGTCACCGTCGCCATCTGGTGGTTTATCTTCACACTGCCGCTGTTGCGCCATGTTTCAGAGCCAGTGCGGCGTATTTTACCCGGCGAAGCCGGTTTCAAGCCCTTGGAGGCCAGTTTCAAACGGCTCGCCCAGACTTTCAAGGACATCCGTCACTACCGCGACCTGGCTACCTTCCTGCTGGCATTCTGGGTTTACGCAAACGGCATCGGCACCATCATCACGATGGCAACCATTTACGGAGCGGAAATTGGCCTGGGTCAAACGACTTTGATCGGCACCCTGCTGATGGTGCAATTCCTGGCAGCGCCATTCGCCATCCTGTTTGGCAGGCTGGCTCGCAAGATTGGCGCCAAACGCTCCATCTACCTGGCGTTGGGGGTTTATTCCCTCATCTCGATTCTGGGCTACTTCCTGCAGTTTGAATGGCAGTTCTGGGTGCTCGGCGCGCTAGTCGCCACCGTGCAGGGCGGCAGCCAGGCGCTCAGCCGCTCCTTGATGGGTAAAATGATGCCCAAGAGCAAATCGGCTGAGTTTTACGGTTTCTTCAGCGTCTTCGAAAAATTTGCCAACGTAGTTGGCCCCCTGCTGTTCGGCGTGGTATCCACCATCATGGGCGAAAGCCGCCTGAGCATTATCTCTTTGATTGTCTTCTTCGTTGCCGGTACCATCTTATTAACGCGCGTCAACGTGCAGCGTGGCATCGAATCAGCTGCCAGGGATGAAGAGCAGCTGGTCACCCAGCCTGCCGGGGCTTAGGATCTATTTCGCGGTAACTTCGTACAGCTCGACCAACACCCCGCCAGTGCTTTTGGGGTGAACGAAGGCCATTTTTCGGCCAGGGAGTTCTACCGGCGCCTCATTAATCAGCCGCACCCCCTTGGCTTTGAGATCGCTCAGCATCTCACTGATATTGTCCACCTCAAAGCACAGGTGATGCATGCCACCGCCTTTTTCAGCGATGAATTTGGCCACGCCGGTGTCATCGCTGGTCGGTTTGACCAGTTCGACTTCGGCCTCTCCGACCGGAAGAAATACAACCGTTGATTTCTGGCTTGGGACGTCTTCGATGTGGTCCACAGTGAGCCCAAGGGCATCCCGCCAGAAGCCCAGTGAAGCATCGATATCCGGGATTGCTATTGCGACGTGATTGATTTTTTTAATGCGTGCCATTTCACACCCTTTTATTGGAAAAAGTTGGCCGGTGGCTAAATCCAGGCGGGGGGCTGATACTCACCCCAAACTTTCCGTAATACACCGCAAATTTCACCAAGCGTTAGATCATTCTCGACGCATGTGATAAACAGCGGCATGAGATTTTCGCGCCCGCGAGCGGCTGTATCCAGGTGGGTCAGCAGTTCACTGGCGCGAACAGCGTCACGGTTCTTACGCAGCTTTGCCAGACTGGCCCGTTGATTGACTTCGATAGCCGGGTTGACCTGTAGACCTTCCAGTTCCATCTTTTCCTCGACCTGGAAGGCATTGACTCCCACCACAACCTGCTCTTTTTTCTCGACCGCGCGCTGGTAGTGGTAAGCAGAATCCTGGATCTCACCCTGCATATAGCCGTTTTCGATGGCAGCCAACGCGCCGCCCATATCGTCAATGCGCTTGATATATTCCATGGCGCGCTTGGCAATTTCATCAGTCAGATATTCGATCATATATGACCCTGCTAATGGGTCGATGGTATCGGCAATGCCCGACTCATACCCGATCACCTGTTGGGTGCGCAGCGCCACCCGCACGGACTTCTCGGTAGGCAGCCAAAGCGCCTCGTCCATGCTGTTGGTGTGCAGCGACTGCGTCCCGCCCATCACAGCCGCCAGCGCTTGAATGGCCACCCGCACGACATTGTTTTCAGGCTGCTGGGCGGTAAGGGTCGAACCGCCGGTCTGGGTGTGAAAGCGCAGCATCCAGGATTTTGGATCTTTAGCGCCAAAGCGGTTGCGCATAATTTGCGCCCAAAGTCGGCGCGCCGCCCGGAATTTGGCCACTTCTTCCAGGAAGTTGTTATGCGCCGCAAAGAAGAAGGATAGCTGCGAGGCAAAATGATCCACCTGCAGACCGGAATCGATGGCTGCCTGGGCGTAAGCAATGGCATCAGACAGCGTGAATGCTACTTCCTGAACCGCCGTGGAACCCGCTTCGCGAATGTGATAGCCAGAGATGCTGATGGTATTCCAGCGCGGAACTTTTTCCTCACAGTAGTGAAATACATCCGTGATCAAACGCATGGACGCCGCGGGCGGGAAAATATAAGTCCCGCGCGCAACATATTCTTTGAGCACATCATTCTGTATGGTACCGCGCAGCCATTTTTCGTCGACGCCCTGCCGGCGGGCAACCGCGATGTACATTGCCAGCAAGATCGATGCAGGCGCGTTGATCGTCATACTAGTCGAGACTTTGTCCAGTGGAATATCCTGGAAGAGCAGTTGCATGTCGCCCAGCGAGGAGATCGAGACACCCACTTTACCAACCTCGCCCATCGACATCGGGTCATCGGCATCGTAACCAATTTGCGTCGGCAGGTCAAAGGCCACGGACAGGCCGGTTTGGCCCTGTTGCAGCAGGTAACGGTAACGCTGGTTCGATTCCTCCGCGCTGGCGTAACCGGCATACTGGCGCATGGTCCACAAACGGCCGCGGTACATGGTCGGCTGGACGCCGCGGGTAAACGGGTACTCTCCTGGAAAGCCCAGTTGCTCCATATAGTCCGATGGGGTGGGAATGCCTACTCGCGGGACAGGGATTTGAGAAGGCGAAAAAAATTCCGGCTGGCGTTCCGGATATTTGGAAATGAGAGGATTGAGTACCTCGCTCTCCCAGCGTTTTCGTTCGGCGTCTGGATTCATTGAAAGGGCTCCGAATTAAATCCTTGGTTTGAAAGTCCCGGCAGGAACGCCGGGATATTGCTGCTATTTGACTGATTTCGTGAGCACGAATAAAACTACTCTAAGATGGCAACGGATAATGACGTTATCAGTATAACCCAAGCAAAAAATAAAATTGAGGGACAAAAATATGTTAAACTATAAACAATCTTCCCGAAAATAGTGCAGTTGGTATTGTTCCCGGATGGGGGTCATGGGATCGCATGATTGCAGAATTGCTAGAAAGGTTCTTGGGTGAGTTCATTCCTTCAATTGGCCTTTTTATTGACTTTGATTCTGGTTGCCGCGAAGGCCAGCGGTTACTTGGCGACCAAACTTGGGCAGCCGTCCGTTCTGGGTGAACTGATCGTCGGGTTGCTGCTTGGACCCTCACTGGTGGACATTGGACATTTGCCTTTCATCACCGCCGCGCACGTCAGCGAAACGATTTATGAATTGGGCGAGCTGGGTGTACTTTTATTAATGTTTATTGCTGGATTGGAATTACACCTGTCGGATCTGGCAAAAAACACCAAAGTGGCTGCCTACAGCGGTGTGCTTGGCGTTATCGTCCCAGTGGGTCTCGGTTTTCTGGCAGGCGAACTGTTCGGGATGAGCCTGGAAAATTCTGTCTTCCTCGGGCTGACCCTGGGCGCCACCAGCGTGAGCATCTCTGCACAAACCCTTATGGAGCTTAAAGTCTTACGCAGCCGGGTTGGCCTGGGTTTGCTTGGCGCGGCTGTTTTTGATGATATTTTGGTAATTCTGCTGCTCTCCTCTTTCGTTGCTTTGGCAGACGGCGGTTCCACAATGCAAATCCTTTTGGTGCTGGCTAAAATGGTTGGGTTCCTGGCGCTATCCGCTGGCTTCGGGTTTTGGGTTCTGCCGCGTTTGACAGTCGCTGTCAGCAAATTGCCTGTTAGCCAGAATATCCTCACGCTTGCGCTCATCATCATGCTCACCTACGGCTTGGCAGCCGAGCTGCTCGGGGGGATGGCAGCCATTACCGGGACGTTTGTTGCCGGACTGATGTTTAGCCGCACGCCGGAGAAAACTCAAATCGAAGGCGGGCTGCGCGCCCTGAGCTACGCATTTTTTGTGCCCATCTTTTTTGTCAACATTGGCCTATCAATCGACTTGCGACAAATGAGTCTCTCAGCCTTGTGGTTGATGCTGGCAATTACACTGCTGGCAGTGATGGGAAAAATCCTTGGTTCCGGGTTAGGCGCGCGGCTGGGTAAGTTCTCGTGGTTGGAATCGCTACAACTTGGAATAGGTATGGTTTCCCGCGGCGAAGTTGGGCTTATCGTGGCGTCCATCGGCTTGAGTGCCGGTCACCTGACGAACGATGCCTTTTCAGCCGTGGTCGGCATGATTTTGATCACCACCCTGATCACCCCTCCGTTGCTGCGGGCGACATTTAAAGCTGCAGCAGAAAAGCCAGCGGAACTTGTGGCTACGAATGAATAGACAAAGGAGTGCCCTACATGCACATGATTCTGCTCGTTCTCAATAATCCAGGATTGATGGACGATATCCTGAACGCCTGGGAAGAAGCGGGCGTCGGTGGAATCACCATTCTGCCAAGCACAGGAATGGCGCGCATCCGTGAAAAAGGCCCCTGGCGCGACGATCTACCACTCATCCCGAGCCTGGAAGATTTTCACGACTATGTCGAATCGCTCAACCGAACCCTGTTTACCATCGTACCGACTGACGAGATAGTGGAAAAGGTTATCGAGGCAACCCAGCGCATCACCGGTGACCTGAACGATCCCCATACCGGCATCCTGATCACCTTGCCGGTCGATCGTTTCATCGGCATCCATCGCAACCCGCAATCCTGAGCTTCGCTGGAAGTGACGGGCATGGATATAGGCCCGTACAATGGATGCGGAGTGGAGCAAAGTCCGTCGCTTACAGGTGCTATGCCTGGCTCTGGTTTTTCGTTAGCCCGGCGCACAGCGGTAGATATTTTTCCAAAAATGGAGGAATTTCTAACACGCATTGCACCTTTGGTGTGAACCGCAATTCGCCTTGTAACCCGCCCACCAAAACCTGATCATTTCCTAACTTTCAAGTTGGTTCAATTGTTGGGAGCAGGTCTATCCTTTGTAATAAAGTCTTAGGGTGCATCTGGTTCGGGAGCGTGATAACGATTCCTTTCCACAAATTGTTTCATTTGCGCAGAATCAGGTTGTGTGGATTTGAGAATTCGTCCCCACGATGTCATTGCCAGAGGAACATCCATATCCGGCCACGGGAAAGCAATCAGTTTCGTATTGCCGGTTTCATCCATTACATTTTGAATATTCTGTTTCAGCTCAGAACAGTCAGTACCTGAAATCTGACAGTTGTACCAGAAGATAACATAACCATGTTCAAGGCTATGTACCAGATAGCCTTCAGGATGGGCAGGAAGGGTGGCAAGATCACTTTCTTGATAGAATTTTGCAGGAAAATCCGTGTCAAAATGAGTGCCACCGGCTGGGGGATTTGAATTATACGGGCCTGGAGGAGTATCAGAGGAGACATGGTTACTCAATGATATAGCGACTTCATCACCCATAAGTCCCGCGGAATTGGCAGGTGTACGCAAAAGCAGGATAATGATGACGAACACTACGATAACCGCCAGACCCAAACCGCTGTAAGCAAGCACTTTTTGTCGCATTTCCTTTTTCTTTTTGGCTTCACGCATAGTTTGTCGGGTTGTTTTCTTCATGTGACTCCGCTTGTTCATGATTAAGTCCAAATGGACTCAAAAACTGGTTAACAAAATAATACGATAATGATAATCTACTTATTTATGGTTGTCTATTTCCATGTAAAACAAAATCATGGTCCCCTATCCATTACACCGGGTGACAGAAGCTGGGATGCACCCTTTTTCAGCAATCGTATATTTGACAATCAATTTAAACTGAATCCACTCCCCGCTACTGTTTTCCAGACGCCCAATTTTGGGCAGTTTTGGGTTTAAACATACGTCAGGTAGTTTTCCGATTTGGTCTCAATTAACGGAACTGCGCGTGATCTTCTTCAAGATTGAAATATCTTCCCCGAATTTGCACATTGCGCCGCAATACTCGTGTAGATCGTTGAAGGAAATATACGCCAGATCGATTTCTCTCAAGGCCTGCTTAAATGCCGGGCGAGCGAGTTGTGCCATCACTTCTTTTTCGCGCTGATTGGGCGCTACCAGGTACAGGTTGCAATTACAATCACGGAGAGAGTGATATAGATCTTCTAAGCGTAAAATACCTGAATAAATAGAGGTACTTTTCTCAATTTCGAAAGCTCCCACGATTTTGTTTGAATCCGGTTCCAACCAAATTACATCAATCAGTCGCACGGTAGCCAGAACTTCTGGGGACCAGTTCAATGATGGCAAATCGGGGACGGTAAGCATCGAAAATAACTGATCTTCCCACTCTCGGTGGCGATCGTTCCGGGCTATGTAGACATTGTAATGAAGGGCCCGTCCGATCTGGATCAGCATGTATTGCATATGGGTATGTTCTGACTCCTCTGCCAGTTCCGAGACCACATCATTATGACGTGTCTGAGCCAACTTCTCTGCTTTAGCCTTTTCAAGTTGTAGGCCCCATGGCACAGCACCTCCATAGATTAACCTCCCGATGCCCAATTCGTATAACAATCCTGCAAAAGCTCCTAGATCTTTAGAGAGATATGAACGCACGGCTTCATTGGTTTGGAGCAGCGTTTGACGCATTCCAAGGTAGGCTTCCCAGGAACTTAGCTTTTTCTTATCGTTAAACAACGCGTTGAATCCATTCATCATCGCCGTATTAATAGGTGGAATGAGAGTGGGGTGGAGAAAATAGACGATGTTGGCCACCGAGGGACCCAATCCTTTAATCTGCATCGCAGCCAGGCGACTCATGGCCGTTAAAATTTGGTCCTCGCGCGTTGCATTCAGGCAAGATTCCAAAAAGGCACCAAACTTCCGCTTATTGCTCTCATTTTCATAGATGTCGGGGATGCGTAGCTTCGGTTTCCAGAAGAATGGATGTGCTGCTCCTTCGAATACCTGCTTTTGCTCGGTAATAGCGGTCAGCACTACTTCCAACGGAGAGCCTTTAAAATCATTCCCAAAACTTCCTGCCGAGATCGCATCGACCAGGTCACGCACCCCTCGCCGAATAGAACGGAAAGCTTTCATGCGCTCTTCGCTGCTAATAAACCAGGTGTTGTAGACTGACTCCGGGTCTGACTTGTAGCTTTGAATCAGAGGGAGCAAAGAAGCAGTTTCCATTAATATCTTCCTTATCACTACGTAAGTTTGGAGATGGTACCCAAATGCCTGCTGCGCATTTCAGTGAGTTCGTCCATTAAACCTGTTGATTCAGGCTCACTCTGTGTATCTAGTTCGAAAACGCTGGATGGTTCATTATAAATCTCTTCAATGTGTGCACCCTCAAGCATCATCTGGATAAATTGTATACCCGTATGGGAGCACACGTACTTACCGAAGTTTTGATCTTTGCCAAATAGCACTTTCAGAGCAGGTGGTTTTACCTGATGTGAGTACACCAGTGATTTTCCAGTGTTGTTAGCCCAAAGTTGTTAGCCCAAAGTTTGACGAATACCCTTTCCTTTGGTACAATCCGTCCGCTTGAGACGTTGTACCCTTCGTCTTAAGCCGCCATGGGCGATTCTTCCGAAAGCCGTAGAAAGGGCTTGACACATGAAAGTATTGTTGGTTAAAGACGTTTACAAACTGGGACGCGCTGGCGACATCAAGCGTGTTGCCGACGGCTACGGCCGTAATTTCCTGCTCCCACAAGGACTTGCGGTGCTGGCTACCGCTGCTGCCCTCAAAAAAGTTGAGTCGATTAAAGCTGAAGCCGCTGTGCAGCGCCAGGCGCTCAATAATGAGATGGGCGGCGTGGCTGAAATACTGGCTGGCAAAGTCTTTACCTTTGCGAGCAAAGCCGGTGAAACCGGTAAATTGTACGGCTCGGTTACCACGCAGATGGTTGCTGACGCCATTAAAGCGAAACTCGGGGTAGAGGTTGACCGGCACCAAATCGAAGTCGCCCCCATTCGCACCCTTGGTGAGCACAAAGCTCACATCCGCCTGACCGTGGATCTGGTCCCGGAAGTCACCGTGATCGTGCACCGCGAAGGTGAAAAACGCGCGGTTGTTAGCGAACCCGCGGCTGTTGCAGTTGAAGAAGCCGCTCCCGCAGCGGAAGAAACCGCAGCCGAAGCCCCTGTCGCCGAGAGCAGCGAAGAAGCCGGCGCCTAAACCAAGCCACCGATTCGATTTGTTTAACAGAAAACCGGCCGCAAGCCGGTTTTTTATTGAGACGGGTATAATTACCCCTGACTTATGGCTGGCATGACAAATACAGTTGGCGAATATTTAAGGAAAACCCGCGAAGAACGCGGCATTACCCTGGAACAGGTGGCGCAGGCCACCCGTGTCCGGTTGCCGTATTTGCTGGCACTTGAAGAGGATGAACCCACCAGCCTGCCCTCGGCGGTGCAGGCACGTGGGTTCCTGCGGCTGTATGCCAGTTTCTTAGGTTTACCCGCTCAACCCTTGCTGGACGGCTGGAAAATCGGACAATTCACGCCTTTGACCCCAACCGAGGCTGAACCGGAACCGGTTCCTGCCTCCACCCCCAGCCATACACCTGCACCGGATGCTCCTCAAGCCGTCGAACCAGAACCGGCTGAAACCAATTTCCAGCTTCCGCCTGATTTGATCGAATATTCGGAAGAAACCGAGCCTGCAGCAAACCTCCTCGCTGAATTGCTGCCAGATGTCCTGCGACAATCGCAACGAATATTTGTCGAAATTGGTAATATCTTGCGCGAGCGCCGTGAAGGGCTGAATCTTTCTATCGCTGATATCGAACGTTTCACCCGGCTGCGCGGCTATTATATCCTGGCGCTGGAAGAAGCCCGCATCGAGGATCTGCCATCGTTGGTGCAAGGACGGGGGATGCTCAGCAACTACGCCGAATTTCTTGACCTTGATTCCGAAGGGCTCATGCTCAAGTTCGCGGATGCTCTGCAGACCCGGCGGGTTGAATTAGCCACACCGCTCTCTTCGGCGGCAAAAAATCGCCCTACCTCCCCCACAGGCAAAAACCGCTCCAGTCGCCCTCCATTTTGGCGCCGTTTTGTGACTCTCGACCTGGTGCTTGGCGGTGGATTGTTCGTTTTCTTGATCGCCTTCGTCTTATGGGGCGCGGGGCGGGTCATTAACCTGCAACGCGAAGAAGCCCAGCCAACTTTAGCCTCCATCTCGGACATCCTGATGACCCCCAATACCGATTTGGCATCACCGACCCCGGACATGACCGCCTCGGCAACCCCGGCGCAGGCCGTCGCCAACACCCAGGCGCCAGTTGCAGTGGTCGAAAACACTGCTGAGGCCACTGAATTAGTCGTACCAACCCTTGGGAGTGCACCGATCTCGGTATATATTGTCGCCTCCCAACGCGCCTGGATGCGCATCAAGGTTGACACCACCGTCGCGTTCGACGGCCGGGTGGTGCCGGGCAATGCTTACCCCTTCACCGGTCGCGAAAGTATCGAACTGATCACCGGCAATGGCGCTGCGCTGCAAGTGATCTATAACGAAAACAATCTGGGTACGCTTGGAACCACCGGCGAGGTGGTGGAAATCACCTTCACCCGCGACGGCACAATTGTTCCAACCCCGGTGTTCACCTCTACTCCTACCCAGACTCCCCAGCCATCCGCCACCCGGCAGCCGACCTTGCCGCAGGTTGCGACACCCTCCATCACGCCATACGTGCCTTAATGGTTGAAAAGAGTTGAGATGAAAGATAAATCCTATTACCTGGTTTCGCTTGGGTGCGCCAAAAATACCGTCGACTCCGTCTCCATAGCAACGTTGTTGGAGGAGGCTGGCTATTCACAGGTAGATAAACCTAACCAGGCCGGAGTAATGATCGTCAACACCTGCGGGTTCATCCATAGCGCCCGCCAGGAATCATTGCTGGAACTGCGCGGGTTGGCTGCCCGGAAAAAAAACGGCCAAATTCTGATCGCAGCTGGCTGCATGACGCAGCGCTACCGCGAACTGGTTGTGGAGCAGGTACCAGGCATCGATGGGCTGATTGGCACCCGCCGCTGGATGGATATCCTCGATCTGGTGCGCGACTTGCGCCAACGCGCTCCGGTGCAGCGTTATCATATCCCTGATGATGCCACGGTAGGCCGCGATGAGCGTAACGTGCTGCGCGCCGCCATTCAGGGCAGCAGCGCTTACTTGAAGATTGCAGACGGCTGCCGCCGCCCGTGCGCCTTCTGCGCCATCCCATTGATCAAAGGCACGCTGGTCAGCCGCCCGGCGGACACCATTGTCGAGGAGGCACAGGCCCTGGAAGAAATGGGTATCCAGGAATTGATCCTGATCGCTCAGGACACTACCGACTATGGCCACGACCTTGGCGTGCGCGATGGGCTGCCGGAACTGCTGGAACGGCTCCTGGTAAACACCTCGATCCCCTGGATTCGCATTATGTATGCTTTCCCGGGCTATGTCACCGACCGGCTGATCGAAGTCATGGCAGCCAATCCGCGAATTTTGCCGTACCTTGACATGCCGTTGCAGCACGCCCACCCGGAAACACTCAAACGCATGCGCCGACCCGCCAACATGGACTGGGTGCACAACACGGTGGCAAAAATGCGCGCTGCCATTCCCAGCCTGGCCCTACGCAGCACCTTCATCGTTGGTTATCCCGGTGAAACCGAAGAAGAATTCAATACGCTCCTTGATTTTCTGAAGGAAATCAAGCTAGACCGCGCTGGCGCATTCACTTTTTCTTACGAAGAAGGTACGGCTTCCCAGCCGCTCGGAGACCCAATCCCCGCAGAGGTGAAAGAGGAACGTTACAAGCAGTTTATGCTCACCCAGGAAACCATATCCCTGTCACGCAATCAAGCCCTGATCGGTAAAGTGTTGGACGTAATGGTGGAGGGAGAAAATAACGGCGTTTCGGTCGGCCGCTCCTACCGCGACGCCCCGGAAATTGATGGCTATGTCGTCATCAACGATAAAGCGCCAGTCGGGCAGATCGTGCCGGTATTAATCGGCGGCGCCATGCCCCACGATCTGAACGGAACCCTGGTTCGGCCTTGATCCTGCAGCAATAATTGGCTATACGCATGACCCGAAACGACCGCATCGCCCTGGTACTCGCATTTTTTACCCTGATAGCGGTGTTTTGGGTTACCCAACAAGTTTTCGAAGGGCTACCGCACATCGAAGATGAGTACGCTTATATCTGGCAGGCGCAAACCGCAGCTCACGGCGACCTGACGCTCGAGTCGCCGGTTTGCCCTAAGTGCTTTCTGCAGCCGTTCGTCGTCGATTATCAGGGGCTGCGTTTTGGTAAATATCCGCCGGGCTGGCCGGCCGCTCTATCGATTGCCATCCAACTGAACCTGCGTGACTGGCTCAATCCGTTTTTGGCAGCCCTGTGCGTGTGGCTCACCTACCGGCTGGTCAAACGCCTGCTTAATGAAAAAACCGGGCTGCTGGCGGCGTTTCTTACCCTCATGTCGCCATTCTTCCTGATAAACGGTGGAACGCTGCTATCCCATGTTTGGTCTTATTTCCTGACGCTCACCTTTATTTTGAGCTGGTTGGATGCCACAACGGATGGGAATCCATTGCCTGGCTGGCTGCCAGTCACAACCGGTGGATTGTCACTTGGATTGCTGGTGCTCACCCGTCCATTGACTGCGGTGGGCGTGGCTCTGCCATTTTTCATTCATGGTCTCGTTTTACTCACTCGCGGAAGCAAACGAATCCGGGCACACATTCTCATCCTGGGAGCCCTCACCGGCATCCTGGCCTTGATCATCCCGCTCTGGCAGTACGCCGTCACCGCCGACCCGCTGCTCAACCCTTATTCGTTATGGTGGCCTTACGACCGGCTTGGCTTTGGCCCCGGAATCGGCCGGCAAACAGGCGGTAATGACCTGAACTGGGCTTACATTAATGGGACAGCTTCGCTGCGGGTAGGCGCCAGCGACCTTTTTGGCTGGCTCATGATCTCCTGGCTGTTCATGCCGTTTGGGCTGGTCGCCATGCGGCGCAACGGTAAAGGGCTGTTGGTCAGCTCCGTGCTGGTTTCACTGGTGTTGGCATACACGCTTTACTGGATCGGTTCGTGGGTGTTTGGGCCGCGCTATTATTTCGAGGGGATCATCAGCGCAGTGTTATTGACTGCGGCGGGCGTTCAATGGCTGGCCGGGAAGATCAAACCAATTTCCACTCCCCTGCGCGAGCGCATTTTAGCTGTCGCGCGTTTTGGGCTGACCGCAGTGATCTTGCTGATGCTGATCGCCGGCAATTTACGCTATTACCTGCCCTTGCGGTTCCAACAAATGACTCAACTATACGGGATTTCTCGCCAACAACTGCAACCGTTTCGACAACCCGGGGCGGTTTCGCTCACGCCAGCGCTGGTGATTGTGCACCAAATGCAAACCTGGCGGGAGTACGCCGTTCTGCTCGAACTGGCGGACCCCTACCTCGACACCCCGTTTATTTTCACCTACAGCCGCGGTCCGGATCAAGACCAGAGTGTGATCGATACCTTTGCGGAGCGGAATATATACCATTATTACGCCGACGATCCGTTTGCGCTTTATAAAACTCCGCGTTGATGTTCCTCTCCCCTCGGGAGCGGTTGGGTGAGGGAATTGTTTGACCCGAATCGAAAGCGCGACTTTGGAAGCAAATGGTGCAAAATCTACCTGGAATGGGGCGAACGCACCAAAACAGCAGACGAAATACTTCATGGTGCGTTCACCCACAGGGCGTAAAAACCGCGAAGTTCGAACGCACCCTTCTGCCCTGTGGACAGGGCACGGGACCCCGGTCGCTGCCCGCAGTTGTAGGGTGTGTTCGCCCCGAGCGAGAACGCGAAATTTTGATACAAGTCGCATACGTTTCGAAGGATATGGGGCGAACGCACCAACCCAAACACATTGAGTGGAGCGGAGGGTCTCGTGGTCAAGCACCAAGATGCTTCACTCCGTTCACGCACAGCGTGCCCCACCCGAAGGGTGCTCTGTGAGTGTGGGCAGCACACAAAAGTACTGTCAGCCTGGCAATAACTGTATTACGCCGCCCGGGCAATCGCCGTCAGTAGCAGTACCAGGATCGAGAGGATTAGGTTAATCGTCAACACCCGCGATTCGCGTTTGTGCAGCGCCAGGTCTTTTGCAGCATCCAAGTTCTGTCCGGCAGCGCGCAGCAACGCCATCCGTCGTAAGGATGGCATGATCCCCCAGGTCAAATAAGCACCCGTCAGAACCATGAAGCCGACCATAATGTGCTTGATTAGAATCGCCACTGCCCAGGCATTGGATATTGTTAAAAAACCTTCATACGCTGGATGGGCGCTCATCTGAAACATGCCCGTCGCAATCAGCACCGCCAGGCTCAACCAGCCAATCCGTTGTAGCCCTGCCTGCAGGCGGTCAAGCAGCGCGGCGTAATCACCGGGCTGCAGCGTGCGCCTGGCGGCTGGAATGACCAACACCGATAATGCGATCAAACCGCCGATCCAGGTGACAGTGGCCAGGATATGCAGCCAGTAGGCCAGTGCCAGGCTAAAATCCGGAAGGTCCACTGTCTAGCTCCTTAAAGATTTAGATCAAGGATCAGGGAGTCGGAGTGGTTTCGCCCAAAGTAGGAGTCTCCGAAGGCGTGAGGACTCCAGGCGTTAGGGTGCCAGGCGTCGGGGTGACGGTTGGAACAGGCGGCGCTCCGTTCTCGGCAGGCGGTGGTCCACCGGCGCACATTTCAGCCGCAGAGGTGGCCTTGGTCTGCAAATCGGGCGGGCTGGAAAATTGCAGGGCTGCTTCGTATTGAATCTGCGCATCGCAATACAGGGAGTCCATCACCAGCTTGTCGCCGTACCCGATCAATGCCTGGCGGTAACGTTCGGTAGCGGTCATGCCGGAAGAATCACGCAGATTAGGCAGTGCCGGGTAAATTTCAGCAAAATAGGCAATCACCTTCGGCCAATCGATCTTCCAAAAACTGGCGGCGGCAATATACTGCCGCGCCCAGATGCGATAGTTATTGGCATCCACGTCCAGTGGGGCAAAGCGCTCAGCCAGCGTCAGGTGATATATGCCAACTTCCAACTCACCCTCGTTGAGGATATTCTGAACGCCAAGGAAACGCAATGAAATGTAGTACATGCCATCCAGGTCAACCGCCCGGTAGGTGAGATTCAAATCGCGCAGCGCCTCGATGGAAGCAATTGCACCTTCCCAGTCCTGGTTGATCATGGATTGCTGAATATTGGCGAACATTTCGGCTTCGCCGCGTAGATCGGGCGTCGGCGCCAGAGTCGGAGTCGGTGCAGGCGTGGGCGTCAACGCCAGTGACATTTCCAGCATGGCGCGCGCGAGTTGGTCAGCAGCACCGGGAAAATTAGGATCGGTATGGATGACATACTCGAAGCGTTTTTTAGCCGTTTCATAACGGCCTGCCTGCAAATCCACCAGGCCAAGTTGATACTGGTTGGTGGCTACCATCACTTTTTGATCCTGTTGGGCCTGCAGCCGCAAGTTCACGCCGGCCCGATACCCTAACAGACCGCCTAGCCCTGCCCCGATGAGCAAAATCAGGATTCCGATGAGATACACCCCTATACGGCGGCGTTTTTTTGGGGCGATTGGCTCGGTCTCGGTCTGAATTTCCTCAGCCGGAGCCGGTTCGATGGGGTCTGGCAGTGTCATGCGGGCAATTATACCCCACTATAAACGCAGGATCAGGCGCAGCTCAGGCCACACCAACGGAATAGCCACCAGCGTCCCTGCTGTGAGCGCGACCCCGCTCTGCAGCAGCGGATTCTGCCCGCCAAGCACGGTCATCAACAGCCAGACTACTGCCCCGCTGGCAGCCGCCGCCAAAAAGGCGCGCAGCAGGCTGCCTCCCGCTTTCACCGATCCAATCAGTTTGCGATTGAGCAGCACCAGCAGCAAAACCGCCTCCGCCGTGAAAGCAATCGAATCGGACAGGCTGATGCCGGCCACGCCAAGTACCCGATAAAGTTGTGTTCCAAGAACGATATAGAGCACCAGCGTGAATCCGGCAGCCGCAAGCGGCGTCAGCGCATTTTGACGAGCGTAGAAGGAGCGCGCAAACACTTCGACCAGACTTTGGCCAAGCAGCCCGGCCAGGTAGGCGCGCGTGATCCACATCAGCAGGTCGGTCCCGGCAGCATCAAAACCGAAGGCCAGCGCCAGCAGCGGCTTCAGCCCAAAGGAAAGGATGACGGCAATCGGCAGCGTCAAAGCGACCAACACGCGCACCGCACGTTCGATGGACTGCTGAAATTCCTCGCGGCGCTCCAGGGCAACGTGTTCTGCCAGCGTCGGCAGCAGCGCGGTGCCAATCGCCGTCCCAATGAGCGTCTCCGGCACCTGAAAGAGCATCCAACCGTAGGTCAACGCCGTCACTGCGCCAGCTTCCAACCGGGATGCAAGATTATCCCGCACCAGGAAGATCAACTGGATAAAGAACATGGTAACCAGGCGAGGGCCCATCAGCCGCAGCACCTTGCGCACCGGCTCCGTCTTGAGTCCCAGGCCAGGGCTCCAACGGAACTTGTATTTCAATAACCCGGGGATCTGGATGCCAAGGTGCAGCAATGCGCCAATAATTACGCCGTAAACCAGGCCGTAAACTCCAAGACCCAATGCCGGAAGCGTGATCGGGCCGAAAGTATAACCCTGCTCAGGCGAAAGGATCACTGCGCCAAAAATTTGACCAATATTGTAAAGTAGCGGTGCGATGGCAGGCAGAAGAAAATGCTGGTTGGCCTGCAATCCAGCCATCACCAACCCGCTGATCGAGAAAATCAGCGTGGCGAACAGGTTAAGCCGCATCAGGTTGGTGACCAGCACCTGCTGCTGCTCATTAAAACCGGGGGCAATCCCGAGTTCCCAGCGCACCAGCGGGTGCGCAATGATAGCCACCACAATCGCCAGCGCTCCCGTTACCAGGAAAGCCAGGTTAGTAATCTTACTGAACAGATCCCAGGCTGCCGGTTTTCCATCATGACTTAACTGTTCGGTCAAAACCGGGATGAAGGCTAAAGCCAGCGCTCCCCCTGAGATTAATGCAAACAGCAAATCAGGCAGATTGTTGGCAACATTGAAAGCATCCAACTCGGCAGAGAGGCCAAACTGGCGCGCAATGACCACCTGGCGCACAAACCCCACTACTTTATCCAGCGCGAAAAAGCCGGTTAACAGAAAGGTGATGCGGGTGACTCGCGATAACTTCATGCGGGATTACCCGAGCGCCACATCCAACATCATCATCACCGCGAATCCGAGCATGACACCCAGGGTCGAGATGTCGGAATACTTCCCGGACTGCGCGGTTGGAATTAATTCCTCTACGCAGACATAGATCATAGCGCCGGCGGCAAAAGCTAGCGCGTATGGCAAAAGCGGCTGAATAAAAAATACAGCGGCTGCGCCCAACATGCCTGCCAGCGGTTCCACCATGCCGGATGCCTGACCCAACAAGAAGGATTTCCTGCGAGAAAGGCCTTCACGCCGTAAAGGAACAGAGACCGCCAGGCCTTCCGGGAAGTTTTGGATGCCAATTCCAATCGCCAGCGCAATGGCGGATGCTGTGGTCGTATTCGTAAGTCCTGAGGCTGCTGCGCCAAATGCCACGCCCACCGCCAGACCTTCCGGCAAATTGTGCAGCGTGATTGCCAGGGTTAATAGAACAGAACGCTGCCAGGAGGTCTTTATACCCTCGGTTTCGCCAACCGCTAGCGCTTGGATGTGCAGGTGCGGTAATATCTGGTCGACGATATACAGGAATCCCCCACCCAGTAAAAACCCGACCAGCGCCGGCAGCCAACTAGGCATTGCGCCGCCTTCGGACATGGCGATCGCCGGCGCGAGCAACGACCAATAACTGGCGGCTATCATGACGCCGCTGGCAAAGCCAAGCATCCCATTTAATGTACGTGGATGAATATCCTTTGCAAGGAATACCCCGGCAGCCCCAAGCGCTGTCACACCCCAGGTAAAAAGGGTCGCAAATAGCGCCTGAATGACAGGGCTGAAGTTCATAAAGAAATTAATCATAGTCCTCCCTGATTGGAGTCATCCATGTAACAAGAATGAGAGCGAAAGCCCCGATATTCAACCGTTATGGCTGAAGGATAATATAATCCATTCTATGACAAATGTCGGTAAATTATATATCGTAGCCACCCCAATTGGCAACCCGCGTGACATCACCTTGCGGGCGTTGGATATTCTCAAGGAAGTTGACGGAGTTATTTGCGAAGAACGGCGGGAAGGAAGCACGCTTCTGAAAAGGCTGGATTTGCCAGAGCGTGAATTGATCACGCTCAATGAGCACAATGAGGCCGAGGCGACTGCTGACCTGGTCATTCGCATGTTCAAGGGGGAAAGTTTTGCTCTGATATCGGACGCCGGCACACCGGTTTTCGCCGACCCGGGCGCCTATTTGATCCAGGAAGCCAGCTTGAGCGGGCTGCAGGTGATACCCATTCCGGGACCCTCCTCGCTGATGGCGGTACTCTCGATCCTCGACTTCAAGCTGGGCAAATTCATTTTTGGTGGGTTTCTCTCGCGGGTTCCCGACCAGCGCCGCCAGGATTTGACCCGCCTGCGCGGGCTGCGCCTGCCGGTGGTGCTGATGGACACACCTTACCGGTTGGCAGCCCTGCTGGACGATGTGGAAAAAACCTTTGGCAAAGGTCAGCGGCTGACGCTTGGCTTTGACCTGACCCAGGAATCAGAGCTGATCGTGCGCGGCACGCCGGCAGAGGTCAAAAAAGCCATCGGGCCGCGCAAAGGCGAGTTCATGCTGGTCGTGCATGGACCGCCGGGGTCAGCAAACTGAATTTATAAAACACCGGGCTAATTTTTGGGGTGGGATAATTTATTTTGTCACAAGTATAAATAGTGGATGCTTATTAAGTTTTACCAAAGGAGGGGATCAATAGAATGAAGCCTGAACCAAAGGTAATCAATGCAGAAACGGGTGGAAAAGAATATGTTCAGCTTTTGGGTGGCTCACCCGAGAGTATATCGATGCGATCGGGTAAGGTTGTACTTCAACCGGGAAAGACTGTTGGAAAGCACAGCACTAAAAGCAACGAAGAGCTGCTTATATTGTTAGAGGGTGAGGGGTTGTTTATGCTAAGCGACGGCAAGCATCTAGAAATGAAGGTCGGTTCGGTCTTATATTGCCCGCCTGATACCGAACACGACGTCAAGAACACGGGCGCGACCCCGCTGCAGTATATCTACGTAGTGGCAAAGGCAAATTGAAAAGGTTAACAATGCGCTAATATTAACCCGATTGACGAGTGAGAATGTCATGTCGCTGGCGAGGTCAATAAATGTACACCCGCGGGAATAGAACTCCATTCCGCTAGATTACGATAACTGCTTTTATGACAAGCTCATTGAATGAAACATTATACTAAGTCGAATTGACTGGTTATACGGAGTATTTGCGGCAAATCCAAATCGGGCAATTAATGATTCCAGCTTTTTCGTCATCGACTGAAAAGGAGGTCTGCAGTGAAACCTGAGACCACAGAAGATATCTTGGAACTTATGAATGGTCATGTCGTCTCAGCCGTTTTGGGCACTGCCATGGAATTGGGCATTTTTTGGCTACTTGCAGATAAACCTTTATCGGCACCAGAGCTAGCCCAATACTTGAACATACCTCTGAACCGCTGCCATTATTGGTTACAGATATTATGCAAGCTTGGCTTGTTGGAGGATAGCGACGAAAGCTACGCCCCCTCTACCATTGCCCGGGAAGCGATACTGAACGTGCAGAGTCAAGACACCTGGGCTTTTCAGGCGCGTGAAGATCGAGATCTGTCTTTATATGTGAGAGAGCTAGCGTTGAATATCAGCAAGCCCATGTCAGCCTGGCAGACATGTAATCTGACGCCAGCGGACTATTTCCAACAGATTGAGGAAGATCCCATCTACATGGCACGCTTTACGCGCAAGCTCTACCAAATTCACAGTTCATTCGCAGAACAACTGGCAAACATGCTTGATTTACAGGGAGTCAAACGGTTGCTGGACTTAGGTGGCGGTTCAGGAGTCGTGTCATTTGCTCTTCTCCGCAAACGTGACGAGCTGACCTCTGTTGTAGTGGACGTTGAAAGCGTCTGCAAGGCTGGAAGAGTGATTGCCTTGGAAAATAAGCTCGAGAAACGGATTACGTACTTGGCTGCCGATTTTTTAAAAGACGACTTGCCCACTGGATTTGATATGGTAATGCTCTGTGATGTGGGCTCTTTCAGCGAGATCCTGTTCCGCAGAATTCACGATGTATTGAATCTAAAGGGTCGTCTCGTCATCGTAGATAAATTTGCACCAAGCAGGACCAGTGCACCGCCGTCACGTTTGTTATCGACGTTTCTGACTTCTCTGGAATACCCGGCACAGTCCGTTGACTATATAACAACTGAGGTGGTGCAAACTCGATTACAACAAGCGGGTTTTCGAGATTTTTCTATGACATCTGTGCCGCACAAAGATAATCTGCCTTGGAATATCGATTGGATCATGTTGGAAGCTCAGAACTAAATGAATGTGGTTTGATGTAATCCAGATTCGCTTTACCGACCAACGCCGACTTCATCTGACCGCCACCGGCGTGGGTTTGCTGACACAACTTGCCAATTTTCGTGCTACGATGAGTTAGGAGTCCTGCGGGTCGCGGCGGCAGGTAAGCCATCCCGTTGGAATGATATTCGAAATAGCCCTGTAACTGGTATTGAACATCCAACCGCCAGATTAACAGCTCGCCATTTTTAGCGCCCTCAAAGCCCGTAAGGTGACCCATTTATTGGCTTCTTTCTTTTTGCCAAAATCAGCCTTGATTTTGCCCTGGTAGTCGTATTCCAACAGCCATCGTCCGTTTGCATCCCGCTTATCACGAATGATCTGTAGTGCATTTGCCAAACGCGGATCCTGGCCGTAGCCCAATCCCGCCATGGCTTCCACCAGTTGCAACAAATCGGTGACATAAAATACCGGAAAGCCGAACTTCCACCAGTTTCCGCTCGTTTTTGGACTGTAGGGATGCGGATAATCCGCGGTCGCCGGGTCGATGGAGAAAATAAAATCGACTCCGGCTTGGATAGCTGCATCGATCAAAGGCGTCCGCCGCTCGCGCGGCAGCGCAGCAAACGCCAAAAGAACTTTGACCGCCCCCCAGGCACAGGGTTGACGGTCATTCGAGCCGCAGGCGAATAATGGGCCGCATTTTCCCGCATAGTAACGCACCTCAGCATCCCGTTCGGCCATCGGAGCAACGCCCTCCCCGGTAACGCTGCGTGCCATCCATTCATACGCCTTGTCCAGCCGCGGGTCATCGCAACCCATGACGGTCAACGCCCAACAACTATTGCCCTGCAAACAATCAACTGTCCCAGAAGGAGTGCCAGAGGCTGATATTTGCCCGAAAGGTGTCAGCGCCTGATCCTGATAGTACCCGCAAGCCCGCTGGATGCGCTCATCCTGACTGGCTGAAGCACCAAGCTGGGCGAGCAAACAGAGCGACCAAACCGTTGAAAAATATTTCGGGTTGTACCCCGGTCCCGGCTGCTCCCAGTAACCTGGCTCGCTCATGGCTGCCATCACTCCCGCAATGGGTCCGGCATGATGCGCTTTTTCGCGTGCTGAAAATAAAGAGGGATCATCCGGAGGCAGGTCCAACAGGTCGCGCATCGCAAGGTATGCCACGCCAGGATCAGCCGGATCGAGTAGCCAGTCCAGCATCGATTCATTGATTAAATTCGGGCTATTCATTGCAAATCCCCTCCCTAAATCGTATTTAGGGGTTGTTTACAAATCCGGGTAGTCCATCCCCCACCATTCTATTATACGGACATTAGGCGGCGCTAAACCTGCACAATTTTCAATTGTTGCAAAATCTGGTTTGTTTTTCTTGACAATCCGGACCAAGCGGATAAACTGAATGATACCCAATTTATGCAAAAACTACCTCAGGAGAGAATCATGGCAACTTTCACGCGTATGCCGAATTATGATGTGCGCAATGATGGAGCGGGGCCATATGCCATTTTTTATTGCGATAGCTGCGGGCGGGAATTTCGCAGCCAGCCCAATGTTGGCCAGGTCATCAAACAGGACATTAGCAAACAAACTCTGGGCGGGCTGTTGAGGAAAGTACCCCTGGTCGGGCAGCAGGTGGCTGAAAGCGTTGTTGGTGAGGACGCTCGTTATTCCATGAAGCTAGATCAGACTCAACTGGAAAAAGCCTGGAAACAAGTACAGATGCATTTCCGCCAGTGCCCAACCTGCAGCCGCGTTGTGTGCCTGTCGGATTTCGATTCGCAGGCAGGATTCTGCAATGACGATAGCCCGCGCCAGGGAGAGATCGCCGAATCACGCGGTACACAGGCTGGAGCTGCCCTGAAAGGTTTCGCCAGCGCCTTCGGGTTGGGTGATGCCTTGAAGGGCGTCTCGGATGCGGTCAGCCGCGCCCAGGAGATTACCACGGCTAAATGCCCCAATTGCAGCGCCACTGCCCCAGCAGGTACAAAATTCTGCCCGGAATGCGGGACGGCGATGGTGCAGCCAAGCATTTCGACCTGTCCGAAATGCGGCACCGAGACGCACGGCGCAAAATTCTGCCCAAACTGCGGCGAGAAAATGGAAGTCAAGCCGCTGGTGACGCATTGTCCCGAGTGCGGCACGGAAACCATGGGCGCCAAGTTCTGCCCGAACTGCGGAAAGAAGTTAGGGTAAATAATTACGAAGACCCCTCACCTCTCCCCAAGACGAGAGGGATTTTCTCCGTGGCCTCCGCGCCTCCGTGGTTAAATTAAAGCAATCCGCTTGCGCAAGAAGCACCCTCACCTAACCTCTCCCAAGGGGAGAGGAATTTTCTCTGCGCCTCCGAATTTTCTCCGTGCCTAGTGGTTAAATAAAAAAAAACCGCGTTTCATCAGGTTATCGTGTGCCCCCAGAGATTCGAATGCATCCCGTGTAACGGGGCTCTCGTTTTACAACCGATCTTTTTGTGCCCCCAGAGAGATTCGAATGCATCCCGTGTAACGGGGCTCTCGTTTTACAACCGATCTTTTTGTGCCCCCAGAGAGATTCGAATGCATCCCGTGTAACGGGGCTCTCGTTTTACAACCGATCTTTTTGTGCCCCCAGAGAGATTCGAACTCTCGTTTTAGCCTTGAAAGGGCTGCGTCCTGGTCCCCTAGACGATGGGGGCGGCAACGAGCGAAATTCTACCATCCTACCCGGCAGCGGTCAAGGAATTGACCACCCAATTTTCAGAATATCTCGCTGCCCCACCCGGCTTGCGGCTTGACCAACGCAGCAACATCCTTGCCCGGATCATTGACCATGCGGCTAACGCGGTGGGCGGTCATTTCTTCGGCTGGATACGGCCGCAACAATTTCAGCAGGGACTCGCTCGACCCATCCCCTAGCCAGTTCCAGGCCATATCCGGGTTCAGCATGACCGGCATGCGGTCGTGCACCGGCGCAACCAGGGCATTGGCTTCGGTGGTGATAATGGTGCAGGTCTTCAATCCGTCGCCCTCAGATGACTCCCAATATTCCCACAGCCCGGCAAATGCGAACGGCCCGCCATCTTCCAGGCGAAAATAATAAGGGATTGATGGACTCTTCGTCCCAGTCTTCTGCCATTCATAGAACCCGTCCGCCAGAATCAGGCAGCGGCGGCGGGCAAAAGCGTTGCGAAAAGACGGTTTTTCGGTCAACGTCTCCGCCCTGGCGTTGATTAATTTATTGCCAATTGAAATATCCTTTGCCCAGGATGGAACTAATCCCCAACGCATAAAATCCACCTTGCGCGCAGCGGCATCCGTGACGACCGCAACCGGCTGGGTGGGAGCAATGTTATAGCGCGGCATCCATTCTTCCGGCATCACACTCAGGCCAAAGGCCTGTCGTAGTTCAATCGGATCCAAAGCCAGAGTAAAGCGTCCGCACATGGTCACCTCCTCCGCCATCAGCGCCTACTTCTGGATATAATATTACCATCCCATCGCCTTGAGGTGAAAATGCCGAATCCTATCGTTGAGTGCATCCCGAATTTTTCGGAAGCCCGCCGCCCCGAGGTTGTTGCCGAGATTCTCAGCGCGCTCGAATCCGTCCCTGGTGTCCATGTCCTCGACCACCACTCCGACCTGGACCACAACCGCACGGTAATCACCCTGATCGGGGCACCGGCAGCGGTAGAAGAAGCCGCTTTTCAGGCGATTGCCAAAGCCGGGCAATTGATCAATCTGAATGAACATACCGGCGCCCACCCGCGCATTGGCGCTACGGACGTTGTTCCCTTTGTGCCCATCAGCGACGTCACTATGCAGGAATGCGTCGAAATAGCGCGCCGGTTGGGTAAACGCGTTGGCAGCGAGTTGAACATTCCCGTATATCTCTATGAGGAAGCCGCAACTTCCCCTGAACGCACCAATTTGGAGAACATACGCCGCGGGCAGTACGAAATTCTCAAAGAAGAAATTAGTGTCCGCCCCGAACGCAAACCGGACTTTGGGCCAAGCGCTCTCGGCACAGCGGGGGCGACCGTGATTGGCGCCCGCCAGCCGTTGATTGCTTTTAACGTATACCTGACCACCAGTGATACTTCAATTGCGCAGAAAATTGCCCGCGTTGTACGCCATTCTTCGGGCGGATTGCGCTTTGTCAAAGGGATGGGCGTTTTGGTGGAAGGCCGCGCGCAGGTATCGATGAACATGACCAATTACCGCCAGACTCCGCTGGCGCGGGTGGTCGAAATGATCCGGCGGGAAGCGGAACGCTATGGTGTTGCCATACACCATTCAGAACTGGTCGGTTTAATTCCGCAGGAAGCCCTCAACGACGCCGCCACCTGGTACATGCAGTTGGACGGTTTCTCGGCCGAACAAATTCTCGAGCAGCGCATGATGCAAATGATGCGCACCGGTGGAATTACGACAGGCGTTCCGGAAGCGTCCTTCCTGGATGAGCTGGCATCCGCCAATCCGACCCCCGGCGGCGGCTCGGCGGCAGCGCATACCGGGGCTGCGGCGGCGGCTCTGGTAGCCATGGTGGCGCGGGTCACACTGGGGAAAAAAATATACGAAAACGTCAAAGAACAAATGTGGGCGCTGGTCGAAAAAGCCGAGGCCCTGCGCGCTGACCTGACAGCCGGCGTCCAGCGCGATTCAGACTCTTTTATCGCGGTGATGGAAGCCTTCAAGCTGCCAAAAGATACGCCAGAGCAAATCGACGCACGCAACCAGGCGGTTCAATCTGCCACCCTTGTTGCTGCTCAAGTTCCTTTGGAAGCTGCAAAACAGTGCCTGGCCGTGCAAGAGCTGGCGTTGCAAGCTGCCGAGCTTGGCAACCTCAACGCTATATCCGATGCCGCCTCGGGTGCAACCCTGGCGCGCGCTGCCCTGACCTGTGCGGCGTACAATGTGCGCATCAATACCAACGGATTGGATGACGAAGCTGCCAAAGCCCATCTGCTTCACGAAGTTCGCAGTGTCGAAACCCGCTCTGCCGAACTGGAAAAACGCCTGTCTGCCCTGTTGGCCGAACGCGGCGGAATGAACCTCGATTAATCCCCATTTCGAAAGGACATACGATCACCATGGGTCTTAAACCCGATCATTGGATTCGCAAGATGGCGCTGGAAGCCAACATGATTAACCCGTTCGAGGATGGCCAAAAGCGCAATGGGGTCATCTCATATGGAGTTTCGTCTTACGGGTACGATATCCGCGTGGCAGACGAATACAAAATTTTCACCAATGTTTTTTCCGCAATCGTGGATCCCAAAGATTTCAACCCTAAGTCGATGATCGACTTCAAAGGGGATGTATGCGTGATTCCGCCGAACTCCTTCGCACTGGCGCGCACTGTGGAGTATTTCCATATCCCGCGCGGCGTGCTGACCATCTGTGTTGGCAAATCGACTTACGCCCGCTGTGGGATTATTGTCAACGTGACGCCCTTCGAGCCCGAATGGGAGGGTTATGTCACGCTCGAAATCTCCAACACCACCCCGCTGCCCGCCAAAATCTATTCCAATGAGGGCATTGCCCAGGTGTTGTTCTTTGAAGGCGATGAACCCTGTGAAATTTCGTATGCGGATAAAAAGGGCAAGTATCAGAACCAGCAGGGCATTTTATTGCCCAGGTTGTAACCGTTTTAGCATGGATTAAAAACAATACGCTTCAGCATACTGGAGCGTATTGTTAGTTTATTATCCTGGAATCCGCTTCTGCTCTGCCAACCAATTGATCAATTCTGGCATGCGGTAAACCTGTTTCCAGATGTCATGGCCGCCTTCAGGGATGATCGTTAAACGAGAATTGACGCCGGCGGCCTTATGTTCTTCGGCAAGAACCACTGCCTCGCGGAGCGGAATGATAGGATCGGCATCGCCGTGGAAGATCCACATCGGGACGGCTGCTAACGTTCGGGCGCGTTCGGGAAAGCCGTAAAACCAGGCTCCGCCGCCGCTGATCGGGACCAGGGCGGAAAACCGGTTCGGGAAGGTAGCCCCAAGATGCCAGACGCCAAAAGCACCCATGCTGACGCCCGTCACCGCGACCCGATTCTGGTCGACCGAATACCGGTCGCACACTTCTTTCAAAAGAACATCCAGGGCCGGCAGGTAATCTGACCACCAGGTCTCTGCCGGGCAAAGAGGCGCGACCACAACGAACGGATATTCGACTCCGGCCTCTATAGTGGCGGGTAAATCGGCTTTGAGGATTTCTTCCGGGTTAGTGCCGCGAGCGGAAGCGCTGTGTAACGATAAAACCAACGGCCAGGTGCGCCCGGGTTCAACTCCGTAATCACTTGGCAGGTATATTTGATAGGATAACTGGTAAGTCTGCGGGATGACCGTTTGAAAGACAACGAATTGATGCTTCATATTGCGGACTGAGTCCCTGAAATAAAATGTAGCGCGGACGTGGATTCGGCCCCTCTCCGGATCACCCAGGCAATCTGGAGTAAGTATAATCCAATCGTCAGGCAATTAAATTTATTCAAAGATTTAGAATGCGACAACCATGCCAACAACGCTGATATCCAATCATTTCCTGCTTATCCTGCATCCCGAAACCGGAAAATTCGACCTGCAAAGCGCCAGCGCCAATTTGGTTGCCCTGTCTGGGTGCCAGATGAAAATTGAAATCAGTCAGCCAGGCAGCAAAATTACACTGCCCCTCGATCATTGGGATATCCATGCACCTATCGGCGAATCCCCTGACATGGGCGGACATGGCGAAACGCTGAGTCTCCAGGTAGAGCAAACCTTACCGCATCCAAGTCTGAAAGTCACAGTTACCTTCGCGCTCAGTCAGGACCACCCATTGTTTTTGTGGAAAATCCGGCTTGAGAACGCCAGCGGGGAAGCCATTCGCATCGACAAAATCGAGTTTCTGCGAGTCGGCGGCCAGGATAAATTCGGTTCACTTGATTTTCCACCCGACCCACAGTGGTCGTTTTACAGTAACGGCTGGCAGTCCTGGTCGCCAACCGGCGCTTTCCCCAACGGCCAACCCATGCGCATTTCACGGCTTGGTTTTTTGCAGCAGCCGATGATCATCAACCCCGGTACACCCGTATTGCGGATGCCAGGTTATTACACGGCTGATTTTTTTGGCGCGTTGGCAGACTTAAAATCCAAAGTAGGGTTGATTGCCGGGTTCCTGTCACAAAAGCAGCATTTTGGCACCATCGAGGCTGTACTTTACGATCGCCCATCGCTGGCAATGTGGACCAGCGACGGCGCCCGCCTTGACCCGGAAAAGGTGATCGAATCCGACTGGGCAGTCATTACCCCTTTCTCGACGAATGACCCTGATCCGCTGCGCGAATACCTGGAAGCGGTTGCGCGTGAACACAGTGTAACCAGGGAAAAGATTCGCCCAACCCCCACCGGATGGTGTTCCTGGTACCAATATTACACGCGGCTTTCAGCGCAGGACGTCCAGGCCAATTTAACCGCGTTGACAACCTCCCGTGCCCGACTCCCACTTGAATTGGTCCAAATCGACGATGGCTTTGAGACAAAGGTGGGCGATTGGTTTTCTTTCACGCCGGGTTTTCCTGACGGGATTGCTCCGCTGGCTCGTGAAATATCTGCACACGGTTGCACTCCGGGTTTATGGCTGGCGCCGTTCATTGTGCATCCTGGTTCGGAATTTGCGCGAAAGAATCCTCAATTTATCCTACGCAATAAACATGGCAAACCAGTCAACGCCGGTTTTGGCTGGAATACACTGGCAACCGGTCTGGACCTGACCTTCCCGGGCGCGCTGGAAGCTGCCTGCGTACCGGTGCGGGCGGCGGTGGCAGAATGGGGCTTTCCCTACCTCAAGCTGGACTTCCTGTACGCGGCAGCTTTGCCCGGCTTGCATCATGACCCAACCCGCACGCGCGCGCAGATTATGCGTCAAGGGATAGAAACCATTCGGGCTGCAGCCGGCACCCAGGCCTACCTGGTAGGCTGCGGCCTGCCGCTAGGGTCTGGAATTGGTTTGGTAGATGCCATGCGCATCGGGGCAGACGTTAATAGCTCATGGGAGCCCGAGATTAAAGGAATTCGTGTCCCCTTCAAGAATGAGCCGGCGGTGCCGTCCGCACGTAATTCGCTGCATAATATCCTGACCCGGGCTCCGCTGCACAACCGCTGGTGGGTCAATGACCCGGATTGCCTGCTGGTGCGCCCGGATACCTGGTTGACTCTGGCCGAAATCCAATCTTTGGCAACAGCCATTGGAGTAACTGGCGGGTCTCTGCTGATTTCGGATGATCTGGCTGCTCTACCAACCGACCGGCTGCGGGTCGCGCAAGTTTTGCTGCCGGTGGTCGGCCAGCGCACGGAGGTATTGGATTTAATAGCTGAAACGGCCCCTACCCGGTTAAGGCTGCCGCTTACGGGTGCGCAGGGAAAATGGACGGTGATCGCAAAATTCAACTGGAAGAATACTGCCCAAGCCTGGGAGTTCAAGCCCTCTGAATTTTCGTTACCCGGCCAGTCGTGTTGGGTCAGTTCATTCTGGGACGAGAAAATTTTCCATTACGCCCCCGGTATCGCGCTTAATATGCCAGCCATACCCGCGCACGGCGCAGTTCTGGCAGCCGTAATACCCTTCATGGATGATTCTGCCCCGCTTTACCTGGGAAGTAACCTGCATTTTTCACAGGGTTGCGAGATAGCTGAATGGGCACCAGAACCGCAGCGCTTACGGTTTTCGGTTGAGCTGGGCCGTCAAGGGGAAGGATTTGTTCAGCTTTACTTGCCATCCGTGCCCACCCATGCGGAATGCGAGGGCAAGCCGCTGGAATGGCAGGAATTGGGTGGCGGTGCGTTCCGGTTTATTCTGACGGTTGACCGAACGGCACAAATCGAAATGATTTGGGGCGACCATCATGCCGAGTGGATGTAGGATAAACTTTAGTTTGTCCAGGTATGACAACCGCCCGGTCCATCGGGCAAGCTGAAGCTTACCCTACCTGTCAGCCGGCAAGCTAAGTAGATGTAGGATAAACTTTAGTTTGTCCAGACATGACAATCGCCCTGCCCGTCGGGCAAGCTGAAGCTCACCCTACCTGTCGGTCATCATGCCAATTGGATGTAGGATAAACTTTAGTTGTCCAGACATGACAACCGCACGGTTCGGTAGGCAAGCTAAGTAGATGTAGGATAAACTTTAGTTTGTCCGGGCATGAAAACCGCACGGTCGGTCGGTATGCTAAGTTGATGTAGGATAAACTTTAGTTTGTCCAGGCGTGACAACCGCACGGGCCGTTGGGCAGCTGAAGCTTACCCATCATGACCTTTAAAACCGTTCAGGGGCGCCCGGTTGGACGCCCCTGAACATGTGCATTTATTTTGCCGTTCAGGTGAAACTGAACGATCCTTTACTCGCCCGGTTTAACCTCAACCGCTGCGACTTTTTTTGCCTTGCGCCCGCGGTTCCACTTGCGGATACCACGCACCACAAAGAATACTACTAGCCCAACCGGGATTGCAATCGGCAGGCAGAAAATGACCAGCCAGATGGCTACATCCGCAAGCCATTGATAGGCGCGCACCAGGGTCTGCAGCGCCTCACGCGCAACACCCTGGGGTTCCCACCCGCCAATGTTGATCGGTTGAACGCCTTCTTTAGCTTGAATAGTTACGCTGATGGCAGATAGTCGGGAAGACTGTTCGTAGTATTGGATCTGCCCCTTAAGCACTTCGATCTGCTCGTTGACATTTTTTAATTCGTTGAAAACCGTCAAAACATCTTCGGTGCGGATGGCATTGTCCAGAATTTCGCGCAACTGTTCAGCGGCGTCTTCCAGATTGCGCAGGCGGGATTGCAGGTCCGTATACTCCTGGGTCACATCCTGACCGGAGATATTTTCGAACAAAACGTCATTGACCGGGTCTTCGACGTGCGCTTTGATCTGCGTTAGGGCAACATCCAACTGGTCTGCCGGAACGCGCACGGTCACCCGCGCCTCTGGCACCTCGATCCCAGCGGAGGTAGTTGTCTGGTACAGATTTGAATCGACGACATATCCTCCCATGCCATTGGCCATGGCCATAATATCATCCATAACGGCGGCTGGATCCACTACGACGATGGAAAGGCTGGCGTTACGAATGACCATCCGTTCAGTGAGATTTTGGATTTTCTCTTCCTGGAGTATGGGTTGGCTCGGTTCGATGGCGTAATCAGGGGCCGGCGCAACCTCTGGTACGCCCAGACTTGGGGATTCAAATCCAGCAGAATCACGGCTATCGGTGGTTTTTGCGGCTGAACAGCCTGTAAGCAGCGCAGCAGCAATTATCAGGACTAACAAGGTGCGCTTGATCATTTCTCTTCTCCTTTGGGCAATCGGGTTATGGGGAATAGACGCTGAGAACCCAGGGATAGTTCCGCTTACCAGCCATCGATCAAGCGGGCAGCATGGCGGAAGGGCAGACCAGCCGCAGAAATCCGCTGTTGAACGCTGGCGATATCATATTCCACCCGACGGGCTTCCCAACTGTTTTCGTCTGAGTGATAGATTGCATAGGCAGCCATTGGATTACGGTCGCGCGGCTGGCCAACGGACCCGGGATTAAGGATGGCTCGCCCCTGGATCGGAGTAAGAACACCCGGCTGAGGAATGCTCCAGTCCACTGTCCCGTTGCCGTTGTGAGTATAGATGATCGGAATGTGGGTATGACCAACGATGCAAATTGGCGTTTTGAAAAATGAGAAATTGGACAAAACCGTATTAATATCGAGTAGGTACTCCCAGATCGGATTACGCGGACTGCCGTGACTCAAGGTCACATTCTGTGTTTCGACCCGGGTACGAAGCCCCTGGAGATAACCCAGGCTGGCTGGGGAAAGCTGACCACGGGTCCAACTGACTGAGATATTGGCCTCATGGTTGAAGGCTTCCTGGTCCAATTTACCCAATACCGCGGCGTCATGGTTGCCAAGCAAGCAAACTGTATTGGGCAGTTGTCGGATGCGCTCCACGCACACTTCCGGATCAGGCCCGTAGCCCACCAAATCGCCCAGACACCAGACTGCATCGACCTGACCCGCGTCAGCTAAAACGGCATCAAGCGCGGTAAAGTTTGCATGAATATCAGAAATAACCAGTATTTGCATTACCTTGCCTGCCCTTGATGCCAATTATATTGTGATTAAGGATTCTTGAACCACACCAGAGTACGGTCAATAACCGCTTCCGCTACTTCTTCTTTGCTGATTTTTGGCAGCGGGATGGCGGTACCGTCTGGAAAAAGGAATGTCACCCGATTGGTGTCTACCTCGAACCCGGCGTCTGGCCGGCTAATATCATTGGCAACGATCATATCCAGGCGCTTGCGCTGTAATTTCACGGCCGCGTTATCCAACAGGTCGCGCGACTCGGCGGCAAACCCCACTACCCGTTTGGGCCACCCGTGTTTCTCCCGCTCTTCGCCGATTGCCTGGAGAATATCGATGGTCGGCTCCATTTCAATTTCTGGCAGCCCTTTCTCCTTCTTGATCTTATCCGTCGCCGTACGTGCCGGTCTGAAATCAGCCACGGCAGCCGCCATGATCAATAGATCGGCGTCGGCGGTTGCTTTTTTGACCTCTCTGTGCATTTGATCCGCGGTCTGCACCGGTATGATTTTGGCAAAACAGGGAGCAGGTAAATCCACAGTGGTGATCAAAGTGACATCCGCTCCGGCATCCTGTGCTGCCCAGGCAATGGCATAACCCTGCTTGCCGGAGGACCGGTTGGTCACCAGACGCACCGGATCAATCGGCTCCTGGGTACCGCCGGCCGTAACCACCACCTTTTTACCCGCCAACGGGCCTTTGCGGCTGAGCGCCCACCGGGCTGCTGCGATCACTTCCGCAGGTGAAACCATTCGCCCTGGTCCAACCAGCCCGGACGCCAGATGGCCTTCCGCCGGCCCGATGAACACCGCGCCGCGATCTTTTAACATTTTTACGCTCGCCTGGGTGGCCGGATGTTCGAACATGCCGGCGTCCATTGCAGGAGCCAGCAGCAGCGGGCAGTGGCTGGCCAATGCCGTTAGTGTAAGAAGATTGTCCCCAAAGCCATGCGCCAGCCTGGAAATGGTATTGGCCGAAGCCGGCGCAATCACCAGCAGTTCGGCAGCGCGCCCTAACCCAACATGCGTGACATGCCCTTCGCCGCCCCACAGATCGGCCTCGACATAGGCTTTGCGTCCGGTTACAGACTGAAAGGTCAGTGGCGTAATGAACTTTGTGGCGCTTTCGGTCAGGATCACATCCACGAAGGCGCCGATTTGAGTCAGACGGGAGGCTATTTCTGCAGCCTTGTAAGCTGCAATCGAACCAGTGACCCCCAGAATAATGCGTTTGTTTGCCAGCGGGTTAGGCATGTTGTCCCTGATTTAATTCCCATAATATGCGCAATCCGTCGAGGGTTAACCACGGCGCCAGGATATCGACCACTTTCGTGTTTTCAGAGACCAGTTCTGCCAGGCCACCGGTGGCAATTACCTTCATTTTGGGACCAAGTTCAGCCTTGAAACGCTTGACCATGCCTTCAACCAGCGAGATATAGCCGAGCATCAAACCGGATTGCATGCCGTGGACGGTATTGCGGCCGATAACAGAAGGGGGCATCTGCAAATCGACCCGCGGCAGTTTGGCAGTGCGTGACGAAAGGGCTTCGGCAGAAATGCCAATCCCCGGGGCAATCGCGCCGCCCAGGTATTCACCTTTGGCTGTGATGGCATCGAAAGTGGTCGCCGTGCCAAAGTCAACCACACACGCTGGCCCGCCGTACAATTTGTGAACCGCAACTGCATCCACAATACGGTCTGCCCCGACCGTTTTTGGATCATCCACCAGCAGTTTGATACCGGTGTTTGTGTTTTCATCCACGATGAGCAATGGCCGGTCAAAGTACCAGCGACAGGCCTGCTGCAACCGGGACGTAAGTGCCGGGACGACCGATGCCATACTGATGCCGTCCAACTGCGCGACAGAACAACCCCCGTGCTGCAGCAACCCGAGGATTTGAATGCCATATTCATCCGGCATCCGCTCATGGTCGGTCGCCAGACGCCAACGGGCGCCTAGTTTCACGCCTTCATACAAGCCAATAGTGATGTTGGTATTGCCGATATCGATGGTGAGCAGCATAGGTTGTGGGTTCAATTTCCTTCGCGGACGGTCTCGATAATTTCAGCTGCATAGTCAAAACGGTTGAATGCAGGCATGAGGTAAATTCCCTGAGCGAATTGTTTTATCTGATGGATTAATTCTATCGCAATTTCGATTCCTGTACGGGCTTCCCGGTCACCAGAAAGTGCCATTCGGGATTGAACTTCATCCGGAATCTCAATGCCAGGCACTTCGTGCTGCAGGAAGGCAGCATGGCGCGCACTGACCAGCGGCAGCAACCCGATCAACACCGGTACTTTCAAGCCACCCAGTTCTTCATCAACTCGCTCCATGAAGGCTTTTGCAGCGGGAGGATCATAAATCGGCTGGGTCAGGATGAAATCGGCGCCGGCGCGTAGTTTGCGGCGTAAATTTTTGATCTCATTGTCTGGATTGGCAGCGGTAAGATTCAAAGCGCAGCCGGCAAAAAACGACGTCGGCTGCCCGATATCCGCGCCGGCATGGTCGACGCCGGTGTTGAATCCCTGCTTGATCAACTTGATCAAGCCAGAGGGAACCAGGTCGTAGTTATCCATGGCATCCGGGTAATCGCCAATGGCAGTCGGATCGCCCATAACCACAAACACATTGCGCACCCCCAGCGCGTGGGCTGCCAGCAGGTCTCCCTGCACGCGCAGCAAGTTGCGCCCGCGCGTTGGGAAATGCAGCACGGTCTCCATGCCAACTTTTTCTTGAATCAAACGGCAAACTGCCCAGGGGCTCATGCGCATGCGCGCCATGGGGCTGTCAGCCACATTGATCACATCCGCGCCAGCCTCTTTGAGCAGGCTTGAGCCAGCCAGCAGCTTCTGCGCGGTCAAACCACGCGGCGGATCCACCTCGACCGCGAAAACGAACTGTCCGTTGGCCAATTTCTCAGCCAGTTGGGTTGGCTGCATCCCTTCAGGAGCAGCTTCCTCGCGTTCCACCGCGGTTAGTGTGAATCCGTTGGGCGCGTTGCCAGGTGGAGCATTTTCAATCGCCTGGTGCATCACTGCAATATGCTTGGGCGTGGTGCCGCAACAGCCGCCGATCAAACAGGCGCCGGCGTGCCAGAAGGCCAGGGCGTAATCTGCAAAATACTCCGGCGATGCCGGGTACATGATCCGTCCGGCAACCTGTTCCGGCCAACCGGCGTTCGGCATGACCGAAAATTTTCCCTGCGGCACCGCCTGCACCATTTGCTTCAAAATACGTAATATTTGATTTGGACCGCCGGAGCAGTTTACCCCGATCACATCCGCACCGGCATCCCTCAACTTTCTGGCCACTTTGGATGGATCATCGCCTAGCAGCGTCCGATCGTCACGAGTGAAGGTCATCGAGGCCACGATCGGGATATCCGAATTGATGTCGCGCGCCGCCAGGATCGCTTCGCGTAGTTCATACAAATCGGTCATGGTTTCGATGATCAGCAGATCGACACCGGCAGAGATCAATGCGTCGATCTGCTCGCGGAACACGATGCGGGCTTCTTCAGGCTGGACGCGGCCAAACGGCGCCAACCGCACCCCCAGCGGACCGACATCGCCGGCGATCAGCACATCCTTATACGATGCAAGAACCACCCGCCGCGCCAGTTCCACCGCGTTGGTGTTGATCTCGCGCACCCGTTTTTCCAACCCGTGCTGCGCCAGTTTGTAGCGGTTGGCGCCAAAGGTATTGGTTTGAATGATATTCGAGCCTGCGTCGATGTACTCCCGGTGAATATCCGCTACCAAGGCCGGGCTGGTCAGGTTGAGTTCGTCGAAAGAATGCTCGAATGAGACACCGCGCTGGTGCAGCAAGGTCCCCATCGCGCCGTCAGAGATTAGCGGGCGGCCGGATTGGAGTTTTTGTAAAAATTTAGATTCAGTACCCATATCAACCTCGACCCAATAACTGCTCGACCCGGCTTTCACCAACATTAAAGTAACGCGCGGCCGGATGATGCACAATAATCGCTGCAGTGGACTGTTCCGGAGTCAACTGGAATGCACTGGTCAAGCCCATGCCAAGTTCAGATTCGGCCGGCAGCAGTGCAAACACTTTTTCATGATCTGCTAAATCCGGGATGGCCGGATAGCCCCATGAGTAACGTTTGCCCTGTTCATCACTCAGCCCCAATTCACGCCGAATGTGACGGTGCAGGTACTCGGCAGTCGCTTCCGCCATTTGAACACCCAGCCCGTGGGTGAAATAGGCTTCGCTGTAATCGCCGGCTGCCTGAAGTTTTTCAGCCCGGCGACTGGCCTCCTGCCCAACGGTGACCACCTGGAATGCAACAACGTCCATTTTGCCAGAACTAACCGGCGCAAAGTAATCAGCCAGGCACAAACCCTCGGCAGAATTTTGGCGCGGGAAGGTCATGCGCGTTTGCTCGCTAGGCACGCCGGATTGCACGCTGCCAGGCTCGTAGATGATCAAGTCGTTGCCGTCCGATTGAACCGGCCAATAACCGTAAACCGCCTGGGGTTTCAGCCATTTTTCGCGCAGCGCGATGCGCCGCATGGTATCCAGGCGCTGTTCGAATTCAGCTTCCAGCTTAATCCAGGCTGCGCCGTGGGTATTTTTTGCGCCCCATGACAGACGGAACAACTCATTTTTGAACAGGTATTGGAAGACCTCATCCAATGGTAGGGCGTGCACCACCCGGGCGCCCCAGGACGGCGGGCGCGGTAGTTTTTCGACGGCTGGGACCTTCGAAATAACCTCCACCTCACCCGCAGGTGGTTTCTGGCTGGTCCGCCCCAGTTCCATCTCGGACTCGCGCCGGGTACGTTCAAGCAAGCTTGGGCGCTGCTGACTATCCATTAGCGCATCCATGGTTGTCAGGCCTTCGAAGGCATCCTTGCAATAAAACACACCGGCTTCGTAAAACTCCCCGTTTTCGGTAGCCAAAATACGCCGGCCGAAGCGTTTGTTGATGGCCGCACCGCCCACCAGCACCGGTATGTTTTGACCGCGGCGGTGCAGTTCGTTGACGATCAAGGGCATCTGTTTGCTAGTGCTCACCAGTAGCGCGCTCAGGCCAATGGCATCGGCGTTGACTTCGGCAGCTTTAGCCAATATAGTCTCGGCAGGTACCTGTTTCCCCAGATCCAACACTTCATAGCCGTTGTTGGACAGGATGGTTTTCACCAGGTTCTTGCCAATGTCGTGTACATCTCCATAAACGGTTGCCAGCACCAACCTCCCCTTGCTGACGCCTTCCTTCCGCTCGAGAAATTGCTCGACATGCGAGACGGATTTTTTCATCACCTCAGCGGATTGGAGCACGAACGGCAAAATCAGCTCGCCGCTGCCAAATTTATCACCCACTTCCTTCATGGCGGGCAGCAATACGGTATTAAGAATTTCTACTGCCGTCTCGTGACGAAATTTTCCGTTACTGCGCGCCAGGATTTCATCGATATCCTGTTCGACGCCGTCGCGCATACGGTGCAGGATACGCCAGTGCAGACGCTGCTCGGGCGTCAATTCCTTCAAAGCTTCTTTCTGGCTGCTGGCACGCTGGGTGGTTCCAACGCCCGATTTTTCTACTACTGCAATAAACTGTTGCAATGCATCCGGTTTGCGGTTCAGAATTAAATCCTCAGCCAGATTTCGTTCGGTCTGCGGAATTTCAGCATAAGGCGTGATATGCGCCGGGTTGACGATGGCCATATCCAATCCCGCCAAGACGCAGTGATGCAACATAATGCTGTTAAGGATGGCACGCGCGTTTTGCGACAATCCAAACGACACATTGCTGACACCGAGCGATGTCAACACACCCGGCAATTCCTGTTTAATGCGCCGGATGCCTTCGATGGTTTGTAAACCAGAATCGGCGAACTCCGGATCGCCGGTCGCCAGGGTGAATGTCAGCGCATCGAACACCAGGTCCATGGGATGCAGGCTATATTCACCGACGGCAATGTCGTAAATTTTTCGTGCGACCTCCAGTTTGCGCTCGGCAGTCTTGGCCATGCCAGCCTCATCGATGGTCAATGCGATGACCGCCGCATTGTAGCGCCTGGCCAGCCCGAAAACCCGGTCTGCCCTGGCACGCCCACCTTCCAGGTGGGTCGAATTGATCAGGCAGCGTCCCGGCGCCGTTTGCAGCGCGATTTCCATCACCTCCAGCTCGGTACTGTCGATCACCAACGGCACACGCACAACCGGCGCCAGCTTTTTGATCACCCGGCGCATCGTCTCCGATTCGTCCGCGCGTTCGGTAAGCGCCACACAAATATCCAGGCCGTGCGCCCCGGAATCCAGTTGCTGCCGGGCCACCTCCACCACGCTGTCGTAGTCCTCAGCCAAAATAATTTCTTTGAACTTGCGGCTGCCCTGTGTATTCAACCTTTCACCGATGAGGAACGGCCGCGGCTCCTGCAGCATGGGCTGAGCCTGGATGGCGGACGCCAGTCGCGGGATTTCGAGGTCAGGGCGCGGGGAGACCTTGAACCCACCAACTTTTTCCACTAAAAGACGCAGGTGATCCGGCGTGGTGCCACAGCAGCCGCCTACCACGTTGATGTGATTTTTTTCGACAAATTCAGCTAATGCCGAAGCAAATGGTTCCGGCTCCAGCGGGTAAACAGCCTGCCCATCTACATTGAGCGGCAATCCAGCGTTGGGGATGCAAGAAACCGGTAAATGCGTCTGTTCGCCCAGATAGCGGATCGGCTCGCGCATGTGCTCCGGGCCGGTAGAACAGTTCAACCCGATCACATCGATCGCCAGCCCGTCCAGAATGGTCTGTACGGCAGAAATGTCCGTGCCGAGCAGCATGCGGCCGGTGGTGTCCAGCGTCACCTGCGCCTGGATGGACAGGTAAATTCCGGTTTCTGTGAAGGCCTTTTGCACGCCAAGGATGGCGGCTTTGACCTCCAAAATATCCTGCGAGGTCTCGATCAGGATCAAATCAGCCCCACCCTGCGCCAATCCAACCGCCTGCTCGCGGAAAATATCGACCAGTTCATCGAAGGTCACATTGGAAAGCTCGGGGTCGTCCATGGATGGCAATTTGCCGGACGGGCCAATCGACCCGGCGACAAAACGCGGCTGATCGGGCGTTGAATATTCATCCGCCAGCCGCCGCGCCATTGATGCAGCGGCGCGATTGATCTCATTGACTCGCCCCTGCAAGCCGTACTCCCCCAGAGTCAGCCGGTTCGAGCGGAAGGTGTCGGTTTCAATGACATCCACACCCACTTCCAGAAATGAACGATGTACCTGTTCCACGGCCTGCGGGTAGGTGATCACCAGGTAGTCGTTGCAACCGTTGGTACGTTCGCCGCCAAAGTGCTCAGCGGTTAAATTCATTTTTTGCAGGCTGGTACCCATCGCGCCATCAAAAATCAATACGCGTTGAGCCAGGGCGTCCAGGTACTTTCGATTGGTGTATTGGCGTTCCATGATGTTCTCCCGATAAACAAAAGCCTCTCTGGATACGAGAGGCCAAGGGTTAGAGTGGCTGCTCTCATCTGCCAGAATCCCCGTCACTGCGGGTGATCTGCCGGAATTGGCACCAGCTGATTTTGCAGCGGTTGCCGAGGTATCGTCGGGCCGGTCCCTCCACCTCTCTGGATGAGCGTTGTTAGCAAATATTCTACCACAAATGGTCAACAATTTATACAAGCAAGAGTGAACGCATGGTTGTTATTCTACGCGAGGCATCAATGATGGCAAGGCCATTAATGATGCCTCTCCCGCCAAATGGCGGGAGAGGCTAGGTGAGGGGGGAGAGGCAGCCTTATGCAATTTTGTGAGTTAACTGGAGCAGTATGAAAATACTGACTATCTATCCAGCTAACCCTAATTAAATGGCCCCGTAATCCCAGATGCGATATAATTTCTCTATCGAGGTACGCGTGGACGACCCTAAACTTCCCCCTTTCAAGCCCTTCCTCATCGTCTCCCTGATTCTCGGTATCTTCGGGATTCTCGGCCTGGCCTTACTCTTCGGTTTCACCGTTCCCACTCTGGGACCGCGCTGGCTTTTCTTTTTCCTGGGCGCAGCCAGCGTCAGCGGACTGGCGCTGCCGGTCGTTTATTTATTACACTGGCGTTTCCCTTCGCCTAACCCCACAACGCCCGGCATTCTGGTAAGGCAGGCCATCTGGGGCGGCGTTTATTTCGACCTGCTAGCCTGGTTCCAGTTGGGACGAGTCTTAAGCCTGCCGCTGGCAGTCGGACTGGCAGCCGGGGTCGTTGTCATCGAATTTGCACTGCGGTTGGCCGAGCGCAGCCGTTTTTCCCCCGGCGCCCCTGGAAATGAGTGACCTGCGCAGGCTGCCATCGATCGAGCGCCTGCTGCAAACCGAAAAGGCGTCGCGCCTGATAGTTGAATTTGGCCGGCCGCTGACGCTGGACGCAGTGCGCGCAGTGTTGGCAGATGCCCGCCTGGATATGCAGAACGGCGCAGAAGCCCCTGAATCGGACGAAATTTTCGCCCGCATCAATGATTGGCTATACGCAGCCACCCAAACTACCCTGCTGCCCGTGATCAACGCCACCGGGGTAATCCTGCACACCAACCTTGGACGGGCGCCTTTGAGCGCAGCAGCATCCCAGGCCATGCAGCGGGTCGCCACCGGTTATTCAACCCTCGAATACAACCTGGAAAGCGGTCAGCGCGGCTCTCGCGAAGTACACGCCGAAGCCCTCCTCACCCGGTTAACCGGCGCTGAAGCAGCGCTGGTGGTCAATAACAATGCCGCTGCGGTTCTCCTGACGCTTAGCACGCTGGCGAAACGCCGCGCGGTGGTCATTTCCCGCACTCAACTGGTTGAAATAGGCGGCGGTTTCCGCGTGCCTGAGGTGATGAAGCAGTCCAGCGCACGCCTGATCGAAGTGGGTACGACCAACCGGGTGCATTTGTCTGATTACACCACCGCAATCGAGGAAACATCCCCAGCCCTGGTGCTGCACGCGCATTCCTCCAATTTCAAAATCATCGGCTTTACCAGCGAACCCCCGCTGGTCGAGGTGGCCGAAGCTGCGCACCAACGTGGCGTGCTCTTTCTGGACGACCTGGGTTCGGGTGCGCTTCTGGATACGGCTCTCTTCGGTTTGGCGCACGAACCGACCGTGCAAGAGTCGCTGGCAGCCGGCGCTGACCTGGTGTGCTTCTCGGGCGATAAGCTCTTGGGCGGTCCGCAGGCTGGGATTATCATCGGGCAAAAAGCTTTGATCCAAAAGCTCAAGAAGCACCCGTTGGCGCGCGCAGTTCGGGCAGATAAACTCTGTCTGGCGGCTTTGTCGGAAACGCTACTGCACTACCTCAAAAATGAGGCGGTTGAAAAAATCCCGGTCTGGCAAATGATCTCCCAAACTCACGACCAAATCCGCCAACGGGCGCAAGGCTGGCAGACGGTGCTAGGCGCTGGCCGCCTGGTGGACGGACTTTCGACCGTCGGCGGCGGCAGCCTGCCTGAAGAGACATTCCCAACCACGCTGCTGGTTTTAGACTTGTCAAAACCTAACCAGGTATTGGCCCGTCTGCGCAGCAGCGTTCCACCGGTCATTGCCTGCATCGCCGCGGATCGCGTGGCTTTTGACCCGCGCACCGTGCTGCCAGACCAGGAAGAAGCGCTGCTGCAGCAAATTAAGGCCATCTTGCAAGGTCACACCCTCTAATACACCCTCTCTCAAGGAGCTCTCTATGAAAACGGACCTGGATGCCCTGATGCTCGCCAACAACATCGACATTCTGCTGGTCAATGGCCCGGCAGTGCATAACCCGGCCATGATGTACCTGACGGGCGGCGGCCATATCACCAACGCCGAATTGATCAAAAAACGTGGCGAGCAGCCGGTTTTATTCTGCGGCATGATGGAACGCGACGAAGCCGCCAAGACCGGACTGCCAGTACATCTGTATTCCGATTATCCTTTGGCGGACCGGTTGAAAGAAGCCAACGGCGACGCTGAGGTGGCAGATGCCTTGCGCCTGTTCAAGCAATTTACCGATCTGGGCATCACCCGCGGCCGGGTGGCAATTTACGGCGTAGTGGAAGCCGGGCCGCTTTTTGCCAATCTCCAGCGGGTTGCCAGGATGCTGCCCGACCTTGAATTTACCGGTTTTGTGTACGACCCAATCTTCAACGGCGCAATGATGACCAAGGAAGCGGATGAAATCGAGCGTATCCGCAAAGTCGGCAAGATCACAACAGAAGTCGTCGGCCGGGTGGCAGATTACCTGACGGGACAGCGTGTCAAGGACGAGGTGTTGGTCAAACCTGACGGTCAGCCGATCACCATCGGCGATGTCAAGAGCCTTATCGACCTCTGGCTGGCGGAATTAGGGGCTTCCAACCCCGAAGCAACCATTTTTGCTATCGGCCGTGACGCCGGCGTCCCGCATAGCGCCGGCACCCCTACCGATTTGATGCGCCTCGGCCAATCCATTGTCTTTGATATCTTCCCCTGCGAAGCCGGCGGCGGTTATTTTTATGATTTTACCCGCACCTGGAGCCTTGGTTATGCCACCGATGAACTCTTGAGTTTGTACGAGCAGGTGCATCGTGTTTACAAGGACCTGGCGGCTGGACTTAAGCTCGGCCAGGATTTTATCGAGGTGCAGCGGCGTACCAACGACTTGTTTGAAGCCATGGGGCATCCCACTTCGCGTTCTCAACCCGCCGCCAGCGAAGGGTATATCCACAGTATTGGTCACGGTGTTGGCCTGAAAGTGCATGAAATGCCGTTTTCAGGGCTGGCAGCCGGACCGGCGGATAAATTGGTTGCCGGAACGGTGTTCACCCTCGAACCTGGGTTGTATTACCCATCGCGTAACATGGGCGTACGCATCGAAGATACCTACGCCACCCACCCGGACGGAAGTTTCGAAGCTTTAGTCGATTACCCCTACGACCTGGTGCTGCCGGTGAGGAAATAGAAAGCCTCATTACGGGGAATGGAGAAAAAGGGGTGCTTATTATTCCGGATTCAAGATTTATACGCGAGTCCTTTGTCTCCTCTGCGTTTTTATGTTTACATCCGCGATAGGTATTCCTTCTCTGGTAAACAGAAAAGCTACCCGGTACATTTTGGACTTCTTGCGCATTGTGGGATAAAATCAACCCTATGGACCGTCCATTAATTGACCTACCGCCCGCGCGAATCCTTGGGATTGAATCTTCCTGCGATGAAACCGCTGCAGCGGTCATCGAAAACGGGCGCGCCTTGCTCTCCAATGTGGTTGCTTCGCAAATTGATATTCACACCCAGTATGGCGGCGTTTTTCCCGAGGTGGCTTCGCGACAGCATATCCGTACCATTTATGCTATTGTCGATGAGGCGCTGCAGCGCGCTCACCTGGGTTTGAACGACATCGATGCGATCGCGGTTACCCGCGGACCGGGTCTGCCTGGTTCCCTGGTGATCGGCATGAATATGGCAAAAGGGCTGGCGGTCTCATCCAATTTGCCCTTGATCGGGGTCAATCACCTGGAAGGTCATATTTATTCGTCCTGGATCTACCAGCACGACACACCCAACCCACCCCCACCTCCTCAGTTCCCATTGCTGGCGCTGCTGGTCTCCGGCGGACATTCCGAACTGAATTTAATGACCTCGCATCTGGAATACCGCCGCTTGGGCGGGACGCTGGATGATGCTGCAGGAGAAGCCTTTGATAAAGTTGCCCGGCTGATCGGCTTGCCATACCCGGGCGGGCCTTCCATCCAAAAGGCCGCTCGCGATGGAAATCCGGAGGCATTTAACTTCCCGCGCTCGCGGTTGGAGGGTACCTGGAATTTCTCCTTCAGCGGGTTGAAAACTGCTGTTTTGCGGACCGTGCGCGAGTTGGAAAGTCGCAATCAGCCGCTTCCAGTGGCTGATCTGGCTGCCAGCTTCCAGGTTGCGGTAGTGGATGTGCTGGTGAGCAAGACCCTCCACGCTGCCCGCGTTTACCAGGCCAAAGAGGTGCTGGTGGCTGGCGGTGTCTCTGCCAACACTGCCTTGCGTGATGCGTTCCTCTCACAAAAGGAATTTCCGGTACAAATCCCTTCGATCTTCTTGTGCACTGACAATGCCGCCATGATCGCCGCGGCTGGCTACTACCATTACGCCTATGGGCAGCGTGACCCGCTCAACCTGGACGTTTTGCCAACCTGGGCGCTCTCATAAACAAACAGATGGGTATCTTTTTAGCTCATAGGTCATCTAAATGAGTGAAGAGAGCCTTAACAATTCGAACATTTCACTTGCCGCGCTCAAAGCTGGAGATCGGGCTGAGTTCGCGCGTCTGGTAGATGCCACCTCCAATCACATTTACCGGCTGGCGCTCAAAATCCTGCGCGATCCGCAAGATGCAGAAGATGTGCTGCAGGAAAGCTATATCAAAGCTTTGCGCGCGCTCCCCGAATTTGAAGGGCGTTCCAGCCTTTCCACCTGGTTGTACCGCATCGCGGTCAACGAAGCCTTAATGCTGCTGCGCAAGCGCCGGGTTCACCTGGTCCCGGTGGAGGAAGATCCGGAAGAGGATGACTTACAAACCGGTATGGTTCTCACAGATTGGCGCTTCCTGCCAGAGGACGAATTGCTGTCGGCCGAATCGCGGCTGCGACTGGAACAGGCTGTGGACACCTTACCGGATACGCTGCGAGTAGTCTTTATGCTGCGGGATATGGAAGGGCTCTCCATTCGGGAAACGGCAGGAATGCTCGGTTTGACGGAAACGGCGGTGAAGACCCGTTTACTACGCGCCAGGCTTAAATTGCGCAACCAGTTATCGGTCTATTTTGGGGAACGCCTTACGGAGAATTCATCCGAATGACAGAGATTTGTAATTGTAAAGGACTGGTGTCCTCCATTTCAGAATACATCGACGGTGAACTGCCGCCGGAATTATGCGCCGAATTAGAGAAGCATATGAGCGAGTGTGAAAACTGCACCATCGTGGTCAATACCATGCGCAGGACCATTGATTTATACAGACAACCCACACCCGATAATCCATTACCCGATGAGATCAAGTCACGCTTATATGCCCGCCTGCACCTGGAAGATTATTTGAACAAGCAACTTCCTGAACACCCCTGAGGGGATTCTGCATCAAAGGACTAAAAGGGACTTGCTCTACAACATGGAGAATGACCGAACAACGGGAAAACGTCGCAAAAAATCCAGTCCATCCAGCCACCCTGACCCTGGAAAAACAGCCTGTTGGATTGACTGCGCAACCAGGCACGCTGTGCCCGCAATGCAACCAGGGCATTATGGATTATGATGGATTGTTGAACCTGATCTGCCCGAAGTGCGCCTACACCCAGGGCGGCTGCTTCACCTGATAAAAATCTTTGTCGCTCCGTCGGAGCTCACTCAAGAGGAGAATGCATGAAAGCAAAAATTGTCTGGGATGAAAATCTAAAATTTACCGGTGTTGCAGATTCAGGCTTTGAGGTCAAAATGGACTCAAGGAAAGAATCGGGTGGGGATGATTCAGCCGTACGACCAACTGAACTGGTTGCCATCTCTGTCGGCGGCTGCACCGCAATGGATGTGATTTCCATCCTAAAGAAGAAACGCCAGGATGTAACCGGTTTTGAGGTCATCGTTCATGCGGATCGGGCCCTGGATCATCCGCGTAAGTTCACCAGCATGATCATTGAATATGTGGTCACCGGCCACGACATTGACCCGGACGCAGTCGAGCGCGCAGTTAAACTCTCGCAGGATATTTATTGCTCCGTATCGAATACCCTCAAAAGCAGCGTGGATATCAAGACCAAGATAACCATCAAAGAATCGGAAGCAGCTTAAATCGCAAAATGTAAAAATTTTCGTTGCCCATAAAAATGTTGCCTCAAAGCTCAATAAATTTGGCTCCTCACAACGCCTCTCCCCGAAGAATTTTTTTCGGGGAGAGGCGTTGTAAAATGAATTTTGGTTTGGATTTTTTATTTTGAACGGTCAATCTTATTGCTGCAGGCTGGCCTGAATTTGACTGTTGCGATCCGAGCAAACACAGGCGCGGATGGAACGGCCCAGTTTGGTAAGCGTACCGTCATAGGCTGCTTCGCCATTTTTTGCCACCCAACCTTCCAGATTGAAAGCCAGTGGCCCCTCTGCCAGAATCCACTCTCCATTATATTTACGGGCAATATGCACATGCGAACCGGTCGCGCGCCCGCCTTCACAGGATGGCAATCCGATCGGATCGCCTTTGAGCATCACTGCGCCTACGGCTGGCAAAGAATCATTCGCCAGGTGCAGGTAAAGGATCACCCACCCGGTTCGTTCGTCGCCGTCGCCATCCAGGTCGAGCATGGCTAATGCATCCCCGGTGCGCACAACAATTCCGTCGGCAATCGCCGTCGCCGGATCCTCAGCCGTCGAACAGCCGCCGACCACGCTTGGCGGAGCAAAATCGAGCGCAGAAAACGGTTCGCCATCCCCCCAACCGGTATGCGGTCCGCCAGTATACGCCCAGGTCCGACCCGCAGCAAACGGCAGGGACAGTTCCGGCTGGCGCAATGAACCCTCGATATGCGCGACCACATTGCTCCACGGATCGCCAAACAGATTCAGGTACGTCTGCGCAAGACCATTGCCGCTAACAGCGTAATTGTAGGCATCATCAGGGAATAATTTTGAGAAGTAGTATTGCAACGCCACGGTCGCGGCATTTTGCCAGGGATCAGGCCTTTCGGTGCGCCCATCGAGATGATCGAAGGTATCCAGGCTGCCGTTGCGCCAACTGTAATAGCCGTTGTTAAGCGTGTTGGCCGCCCAGGTCAATTGACGCAGCAGCCCGACATACTGAGTATTGCGATAGCCCAGCGAGTACCGTTCGAGGCTCTCCGGACGTTCGGGATTGGTCAACGCGCCTAATTGATACTCCAGCATGGCCAAAAGCAAACGCGGGCTGAGACTGAAATTGATAGCCACATGATTGACGATTTCGCCGCCGCGTAAATTTTCAGTCGCGAGCGAAACGCGATAGTCTTTTAACCATCCAGGTTGGTCATTGACATAAGCGACAACATCGAAATCACGTTGCGCCGGTCCGTTGACGAACAGGCTGTCGGGCACAATCTGGTAAGGTGTGCCCCACAGCGGGCGGTAATAGATGGGGATCTGCATCGGAAAACCGGCCGGCATGGTGGTCGCGTCGCCTGGGATGATCGGGTTGGCCTCCCGAATTTCCGCTTCGGTCGTGTTGAAATGTGCAGCCAGCGCTGGCAGCGTATCGCCGGTTTGAGCAATGTATTCCACCAGGGTGCCCGGCTCAAAAGGCGGGCGGGCTGGCAGCGCGGTGGGCATGGGACTATCTGGCGTTGGCGGTGCAGGTACCTCCTCGACCACCGGTTCAGGGATTGGCGTGAGTTCGATCGGTAGGCAAGCCGTGGAAAGCAAAATGAGCCCCAACCCCAAGGTTCGCGCCCAGTTTTTGGAAATCAATACTTTCATTCGTCAGTTACCGTCTTTTGGGCGAAGAATGCGGGTCTCGAATGAACCGCAGGTGCAGGCTTCGACCACTTCGCCTTCCTTAATCAATGATCCTTCATATGGTCTTGCCCCGGCTTTGGCCGTCCAACCATCCAGGATGAAGGGCAGGGGTCCACCAGCTGCCACCCATTCTCCGTTATATTTTCGGACAATATGGACGTGCGTCCCGGTCGCTACACCGCCTTCGCAGGAAGGATGCCCGATCAGGCTACCCTGTTCGACCCAGGCGCCCAACGGAACGCGGCCGTCGCTGCGAATATGGAGATATAAAATTGCCCAACCGGTTTGTTCATAACCATCGCCGTCCAAATCCACAACTACAACTCCATTGCCTGAGCGCACAACCAGGCCGGTGGCTACCGCAGCCACCCAGTCATCGGATTTAACGCAGCCGGATTCAGCCGCTGCCGGGGCAAAATCGAGCGCCGCCCAGGCGCCGTCCGGCCCCCAGGCCGCATGTGGACCGCCGGTAAAGCTCCAGACTCGGGCTGGTAAAAATGGTAATTGTAATTCCGGCTGGGTTAAATTGACCGGCAGCAATGGTTCGACGGTTTGGGCGCGCAGCCAGGGGTTACCGTACATACGCTCGTAAAGCGCGCCGAAACTCTTATCGCCAAATATTACTCCGTTCCAGACATTCGGATGGTAAAGCCGGGAGAACAAGAACTCGACAGCGGTCGTACCAGCGTTCAAAGTTGGGGCCAAACGCATCTGGGTGCTATTGTTAAAGGTCAGGCTGGTAAAAAGTCCTTCCCGCCAACCGTAATAGCCAATCGAAAGCTGCTGCACCGCCCAACTGAGCTGTTTGTAAAGGCCTTTTTTATCTTTATTGATAAAACCCAGCGGGTAGTCAGTGACCGCCAGGTTTGCCGGTTGACCGTAAACCCAACCTGCCTGAAATTCCACCAGCGCCAACAGCATTCGCGGATTGATCGAGTTTTCAATGGCAACTTTCTGTATGACACGGGCGCCAGAATTCCAGCCGTCTGCCAGATATTCCCGGTAACCGGCCAAATAACCCCCCGCTTCCTGGACAAAGGCTTCGATGTCAAATCCAAGAGCGGAGGGCGAGTAAACGATTTCACTGTCGGGCATGACCGCATCTGCCGGGCCTGTCGTTTCCAGGCGGTTGGGAATGATCAATAATTTCCCGGCCGGAATAAAGCCAGTCACATCGAATACCTCATTGGAGGTTATTTCTTCCTGATTGACGCCAAAACGGATGGCGACTGCTGGCAGGGTGTCGCCTGCCTGTGTGTAGTACAGAATCGGCGGTAATGGCGTTGTAAGCGGTGAAGTAGGCTCGGGGGTTTCGATGAGCAGCGTGGGCGGCATGTCCTGCGCAGCCAAAGTAGTGGCCATCACTGCCGGTTCAACAGTTACCCCCGGGGTCACATCAATGGGCGCCTCAAGGCTGGGCAATACTTCTCCACCACCGGCGCCGCCGCCTGAAAAAAGCGCAGTGGCTGTCAGGTCGAAAGTGGATACATAGCCCTGCGAGCAGGCGATAGTCGAAAATAACCAGGCCAACGTGACTGTGATGATGCCCGCGCGCTTACCGGTATATTTGGTTTTGCGGTACCAGGCGATCATAGGCCTCAACCGATGCACCATTCAGCTCCAATGTTCCGTTATATTCCACGCCCGCCCCTTTTGAAATCCAACCATCCAGATTGAACGGTTGAAGCCCATCGGCTGGTATCCATTCACCATTATACCGCCGGGCCAGGTGTAGGTGCGTGCCGTTTGAAATCCCTCCCTCGCACGAGGGGTGACCGATGCGGTCGCCGGCTGCTACCACGGATCCAGCCGGAATACGCTCGCTGCTGGCGATGTGCAAATAAAGCACCGACCAGCCAGTCTGGTCGAGCCCGTCCCTATCCAGGTCGAGGACCACCACGCCCATTTCAGAGCGAACCACCACCCCGCTGGCAACCGCGGTTGCCCAATCATTTGAAACAGAACAGTTATAGGCGCCCGTCGGCGGGGCAAAATCGATGGCTGCCCAGGCTGAACCGTCTCCCCACCCGGCATGTGGGCCGCCGGTGAACGACCATGCCACCCCGGTTTCAAATGGCAACTGCATTTCCGGCTGAGTCAAATTGGCGGGTACCACAGGTTCGACGGCCAGATCAAACGGGTAGCCAAACATATGGCTGAAGGTGGCGAAGACACCTTGTTCGCCGACGGCCTTATCCCAGTCAGCGCGGCCGAATAAAGCCGCCATCAATTGTTGCACACCCGCAGTGCCGGCGTTGATGGTTCCATTCGCCGGGGTCATTCCGTTGTCGGCCAACGCAAAATGCGAGAGCGCGCTCACCTTCCACAGGTAGTAACCGCGATTCAGTTGGTTGGCGGCCCAGGACAATTGACGGTACAGCCCCGCGCGGTCGCCGTCAAAATACAGCATGGGGTAGTCCAGCGTCTCTTCAGCCGGTTCAGCGCGCGTAACCCAGCCGCTCATATATTCCAATACTGCCAGCAGAATACGCGGGTTGACGGAATATTCACGCGCAACTTTGAGAATTATTTCTGCGCCTGTGTACATGCCATCATCCAGTGTTTCGCGATAATTGGCCAGGTAACCAGCGGCTGATTTCACGTATTGGAAAACATCCAGAGTAACGCTGGCGGGCCCGTAAACCAGCTCGGAGTCGGGAATAATTTTAAACGCTGAACCAGGCGCCTGCGGTGAAGGCGCGGGAATAACCAATACCTGCCCGACATCGACAATATCCGGGTTGCCAATCTGGTTGGCGCTGATCAGCTGCTCCAGACTGACCTGGAAATTTTGGGCAATTCGACCAAGCGTGTCGCCCGGTTGAAGCACATATTGTTCTTCGTTGACCCGCAATGTAGGAAGAAAGCGCTGCGCATCCGGGGTTGGGGATTGAATTGGCGCCCCCGGTTCACGGGTGGGCGGTAAAAATGTAGCTGGCAGCGGGGTGGCAGCCGCGATGGGTGGTTGGCTGGAAAGATTGTTCGAACTGCCTGCCCACCACAATTCATCCTGAGGGGCCGGGAGCACGCAACCGGTCAGGGTCAGGGCTGCAATAGCAACAAATAGTGTAAAGATTCGCGGATTCATGCTAATACTCGTGTCCGAGCATCCGGAAAGGGAGCGGTTTACCGCCAATCAGATGCATGTGCAGATGCAAAACTGACTGGAATGCGTCCCGACCGGTGTTGACAACCAGCCGGTACCCCGTGCCATCCACACCGCGGTCATTGACCAGGCGCTTTGCGACGGCAGCCATGCGGCCCAACGACCGTTCATCCTCATCCGCGACTGCATTGACCGATTCGAGATGATGGTTCGGCACGATCAGCAAATGGACTGGCGCCATCGGATGGATATCCTGAAAAGCCGTCACCAGCTCGTCCCGATAAACGATATCGGCCGGCTCCTGGCCGGTTACAATGCGGCAAAAGGGACAATTAGGATCTACCACCGGTCTGTAACCTCTTCTTCAACCTGAACGGGAATGGAAAGCGGAGGATAATTAGGGCAGTTACTGCGGTACCAGTTGATCTCTTCAATGCGCTGCTTTTCCGCCTGCGCCGCGGCTGAAGCACTCATTTCGACCGCGTAGTCCAGGTTTTTGAACATCGTGGTGCTCCAATAACGCGGTAAGGTCAGCAGCGGGTCACCCATCTCGCGTTCCAACTCACCCTGTGGCACCCAGTTGAACAGCAGCGGACCGCGGGCAAAAGCGGTGAAACCTACCTGGTATTCGGCTTCACGTGCAATTTGAACGGACAACAGGTTGAAATCACCGCCCGGCCAGATAAATGCAATCGGCCGGTAGCCCAGGTGCTCTTCGATCGCCGGGATCGGAGCAAACAGTTCGTTGCGGATTATCTCTTCCGATGTCCACTCGGTGATGTAGGTCTCGCCATTGTGAAGGTAACCGTGCGCCTGAACCTCAGTGTGTCCACGCCCCAGCACATCCCGCACCTGGTTCCACTCCTGCTCGTTGATGACTCCGGTAATGTAGGCCATCGTCAGCGTCCAATCATATTTCTTCAGCACGGGCATAAAGTGTTCGCGCACCGTGCCCAAACGGCGGTCATCGATGATCAATAAGAGCGAACGCGGCGGGATGTAGGCATTGTGATGCAAGAAATCGACCAGTTGCTGCATGGTAATGGTCTCGAAACCCAGTTGGTGGGCTTTGACCACGCTGGCTTCAAAATAAGCAGTACTAATCGTAATGTTGTCTGCCCCGCGCGGTCCAGCCTTGCTGATGCCGTGAAACATGACCGGCACAACCACCGTGCCGGGAGCTGCGTTGTCCGGATTCCAACGCGCTTCGAGATAAAGGCATTCATCCTGAATGTAACTTACCGGAAGAACCCCGTTATTAAGCGCATCCGTTTCGAAGCGCGCCGGGGGAACCGGCGTAGGGCCAGGTGTCGGTCGGTGTGTTGCGGAAGCAGTTGGAGCCGGAGTAAATGGCTCCGGTTTGAACGGTGTCGGGGTAAAAGCTGGACCGGGAGCTGGCGTTGTAGAACCAGCGACTTTCAGGTCGGGGCGCTGTTCCTGACTTGAATTGATATCGCTGGTTGCAACGCTCTGCGAGCAGGCGGTCAGGCTGATCAATCCCAGGATTGGCAGGATGATTACCAGCAACCGGCTGCGTAGAATCGAAGGTCTTCGCCCCATTCCACTCTGTGAATTAATGGTCAGGATTCCCGGGGATTTTACTCACCCTCGCCGCGGATGTAGGCTTCCGTCATTTCACGCGCAGCCGAATCACGGAATTGACGCGGGGGAGTTTTCATGAAATATGACGCGGGGCCGTACAGCGGGCCGGAAAGACCGCGGTCAAGGCCCAATTTTACGCAGCGCAGGGCATCGATGATTACGCCGGCGGAGTTGGGAGAATCCCAGACTTCCAGCTTGGCTTCCAGGTTCAATGGGACATCGCCAAAGGTCGTGCCTTCCATGCGAATGTGGCACCACTTGCGGTCGAGCAGCCATGGCACATAGTCAGATGGCCCTACATGGATGTCGGTTTCTGGCAGTTTGTATGGCAGCATCGACGTGACTGCGCCGGTTTTCGAGATCTTCTTGGACTCCAGGCGCTCGCGTTCCAGCATGTTGAGGAAATCGGTATTACCGCCAAAATTGAGCTGGTAGGTGCGGTCGAGCCGCACGCCGCGGTCGACGAACAGGCTGGTCAGCACGCGGTGCAGGATGGTGGCGCCCAACTGGCTCTTGATATCATCGCCGATGATCGGTAACCCGCGCTGGCGGAAGCGCTCTCCCCAGTATTCCGACGATGCGATGAACACCGGGATGGCATTGACAAAACCGCAGCCGGCTTCCAGAATCTGCTCGACGTACCATTTGGTCGCCATCTCTGACCCGACCGGCAAGTAACTGACCACCACATCGGTTTTGGTCTCTTTGAGAATACCCACGATATCGGCGGTTTTACCGGGCGCCTTCTTGACGATCTGGCTCAGGTATTTTCCCAGCCCATCATGGGTCATGCCGCGCTGCACCGGCACATTGAGGCTGGGCACATCGGTGAATTTGAAGGTGTTATTAGGATAGGCAAAAATGGCTTCGGACAGGTCCTTACCTACTTTGGTATCGACCACATCGAACGCCGCGCTGAATTCGATGTCGCTGACATGATACCCGCCAAGATTGACATGCATCAATCCCGGCACACGCTCGGTTTCGACCGCATTGCGATAAAAATGAACCCCCTGAACCAAAGACGAAGCGCAATTGCCAACGCCAATGATAGCTACCCGGACTTTCTTTCCGTCACTCATGCTACTTCGAAGCTCCTTGAGATGGATAAAATGGGAATTTTTCCTCGTCCTGCCGCCCTAATGGGATTGAACTGGTAAAGTTTTGGCCCCGTCGAATTATACCCCCATGCAAGATTGTGGGGGCCGCCTGTAAGAGCTGTTTGTAAGGGCTGTTTGTAAGAGCCGCTTGTAGGGGCGGCTCGCGAGCCGCCCGAGGTCATGGCGTTTCCAAAAAACCAATCCTTGCCAAAGATGGGCGCTGTAGAGTATAATGGCAATCGTTCGGGGCGTGGCTCAGCCCGGTTAGAGTGCGCGGTTCGGGTCCGCGAGGTCGGCGGTTCAAATCCGCCCGCCCCGACACAAGTGAGGATGTACCCGACATCCTCTTTTTTATTTTCTTTTCAGGTGCAATGCGCTTTGAAAGTACGTTGCACCTGATTTAATCAACCTTCCAAATCAGACATCTTACTCCCTCGGAGATAGCAACTCTTCTCAGAGGTTCGCAGTTGAGGTCTGGCTCTGAAATAAATTAGAAGACCTTGATATATAAAAAATTGCCGTATTTAGATTATTATTGGATGGAATCCAAAATTATTTAGCCCTTCGGGTGTAAATGCTCGGTACTCCGATCACATTACATTGGCTTTATTCAGGTTACAAGGAGAATTACCACCATGAAACCATTTCGGATCGCCCTTCTTACCCTGATCCTTGCCCTTGGCCTGTCGGCCTGCAACTTCAGCCTTAAAGGCGGAAAACTGACCGTTCCCATTACTTTGGATGAACAGGCGGTCACCCGCTTGATCTCCCTGGCGCAAAGCGCCATCACTGCGACCAGCGGCGGGCAATCCCAGGTGACGATCAACAACGTCGATTTTATCGAGCCGGATTCAGTCCGCGTGGATGGCGTCTATGAGTCCTCTCCCGGGGAATTCGTGCCGGGCAGCATGACCGTGGCCTTTGCCGTGGCCGATGGCGCCCCGCGCGTGGGGGTGACCGCCCTCGACATTCCCGGCGCGGATGACTCCGATGCAAGGATGGAAGAAATCAATCGCGCATTGGAAGATGCCCTGCAGCGCGAGGTCGGCGCCATTCAGGAAGCCGCGACGTTTAAATCTATTGCTGTAGAGGGCAACGCCCTTAAGATCATCGTCGAGGTGCCGCTGCGCGCGACGCAGTAGCGATTGGTTTAGTCGGTCAGACTGGCTGACAGCAGCGCCAGCTTATCGCGCGGAACATAATGGACGCCCTTCCAAAAGGACAGGGCAGCCTCGTTTTCACGATAAACAAAGATGTGCACCTTATCGATGCCCTGCGCTCGCAGCGCGGCATGGCAGCAGTCAACCAGCGCCCGGCCAATCCCCTGGCCGCGGTAGGCCTGCTCAATTGCCAGGTGATGCAGATAGCCGCGCCGCCCGTCGTGCCCGCATAACACTGCTCCGATCAGGGTATCGCCGTCCCAGGCTGTGAAACTCATGCCCGGGTTACGCGTCAGGTAGCCTGCAATGCGCTGCGGCTCATCCGCGGAACTCAAACCAATGCCCTCGCAGGATCGCCAGAGGGTTAATGCCTGCGGCGTATCCGCTGCAGCAAAAGCACGAATCTCAATAGCCATTATTGACCCATCCGCCAGCCCAGGATCATCATCTCCTGTCTGGGATGCTCCGGCGAGGGAAGGTGGGCTTTCAAGGTAGCTTTTCGCAGATCATTTAATTTCTGCAGCGCAGCTTCGCCCTCTTCGCCGTGACGCACCAGGTAGCAACCGATCACCGTACCGGTTCGTCCCAACCCGGCCAGGCAATGGACGTACACGACTTTATCCGCCTCCAATGCCCGGTCGATCTCATCTAGAATGGTTTTCATCTCCAGGGGCTGCGGGACGCCGAAGTCCACAATCGGGTGTGCATAAATATCAACTTCAACGCCCAAATCAGCAGCTTCTTCTTCCAAAATAGCATGATAAGACGTAGAAATGTCGCCGGGATGGGTTAGATCGATAAAACAGTTGATGCCCATCTGAAGCATGCGCAGGATTTTTTGCCGGGTTTGATGCTGCTCCAACTCGTCGGGATACTCGCCAGCCATTAGTTTTCCGGGAATGACCCAGTATGCGTTTGGAAAAGGTACCTGGGGAGATGATGGATTGTCCGGGGTCATTGGGGCTCCTTTTTCATTAATTTTACCCACAGTTTTGTCCGATCGGCATTACACGGCTTCGAGCGAAACTGTCTGCTTCCGCCGGCCAAAAATGGCCGGCAGCAGGATCAGCCCGGCCAAATTGATCACTGCCAGAATCGCAAAGGTGGTTGCGAAACCGGCCGAATCCACCAGGCCGCCCGCCAGACCCAGTCCGATGCCCGTTCCCAGGTTGGCGACCGCCATTAAAATGGAGAACATGGATGCAGCGATACGTGGATCAGTGCGGTCCATGGCGATTGCAAAATATACCGTCTCATAAAAGCCGTAGGCCAGCCCAAACAGGGCTGCCAGCGGCCAGACCAGCCATGATTTCACGACAAATGCCAGCAGGAGGATGCTGCCAAACGAGAGCAGAATGGCGCGTAAAGCTGCCTGCCGGTGCCCCCAGCGATCGGCGAGTTTTCCGCCGGCCAGTGAGCCTGCCACAACCCCAAGCCCCCAGACTGTGGTCACCAGACCGGCAGTCCCCAGGCTGATGTTGAAACGCTGCTGCAAAAAGGGATTCATGATCTGGTTGGCGCCATTAATCACCAGCGAATACACCGCCCCCAGCAAACCGAGCGCGATCAAAGCCCAGGCTTTGAATGCCCCGAATGCTTTCCACTCGAATTTCTGGTCCGGGCGGCGGGCCGGCTCACGGGCAGCGAACACGAACGGCAGCGGCAGCAAGCTCAACGTCGCCAGCAGGGTAAAGGCAGCGGCCCAGGAAGTCCGTTCGACCAGAATGCCGATCACCCCCGAAATCAACACCACCCCCAGCGCCCGCCCGCCGACCATAAATCCCTGGATCGCGCCTTCTTCTTCTTTTGGCGTCGAATCGAGCGCGAGCCCATCGGTGGCGGTATCGTATAAAGCCATGCCGGTCATCATCGAGAAAGCCAGGCCTAAAAACAGGCCGTATTGCCGTCCCGGGTTAATCAAAGGCGCTGCCAGCAGACAGGCAGCCTGCAGAATTAAACCAATGATGATGTACGGGCGGCGGTGACCCTTGCCCAACAAATTGACCCGGTCGCTGAGCATGCCAAGGAAGATTTTGAGCACCAGTGGGATCAATCCCACCGTCCCAACCAACCCGACCTGGCTCATAGTCAGGTCAAAACCGAGTAAATACAACGAGTTCAGTGCCGTGAAATAACTCAGCACCGCGCCTTGTGCGAAGTAGAGCATGGCAAACATGGCATAGCGAGCAGTTTTGGTCACCAGGGCACCTCACACAGCAGAATTTAGATAACCGACGCTTCAAACCAGTATAGGGGGGCGTCTGAAACCTGTCAACCGCCCATCTGGCTAAGCCTTGCCAGAAACTTTGCTTTAAAGTATAGTCAATTACGCTTTTTCCATTCCTAAATCCTCGAGAAATCACTGATAATGGACAAACCTGTCGAAACCCCTGATTCACCCCACTGGTTGGACAAGCCCGTTTTCCGAACTCTTCCCCAATTTAAATTAGAAACCTTGCTGGTCACGATCATTTTGATCCTGGCGATCTTCAGCCGTTTCTATATGCTCGGCGAGCGGGTGATGAGTCACGATGAAGTCAATCATGTGAATCCTTCCTTTGATTTGGTCTCCGGCCGTGGTTACGTCCACGACCCGGTTACCCACGGGCCATTCCAGTTCCACGCGATGGCCCTCTCGTATTTTCTGCTGGGTGACAGCGATTTTTCGTCACGCGCCCCGGATGCCCTGTTCAGCGTCGCAACGATCGGGCTGGTGCTTTTCGCATTCCGCAAATATCTTGGGCGCACGGGAGCGCTGATCGCCGGATTCCTTTTCCTGATCTCTCCTTACCTGCTTTATTATGGCCGTTACACGCGTAATGAAGCCTACGTTGCCTTGTACGGTGTGGCCACCCTTTACGCGGTGCTCAAATATCTGCATGACGGCAAGGTCTCTTCGCTCTATATCGTGGGAATTGCAACCGCCATGCAATTCATTACCAAAGAGACCAATTACATTTATGCCGCCCAACTGCTGATCTTCCTGGCATTCCTGTTCATGCAGCGCATTGCCAGCGCTCGTTGGCCGCAGGCCAAAGCGCGCAACACTTTTTTGTTGACCTTGTCTGGCGCCCTCATTATCTTGTTGATGACGCTTGGACTGGCAGCCTGGAACGCCATCGCCAACCGGGCGGTCACTGCGGCCACGCCGGAAACAGAAGCTGCCGGGACGGTGGCGGAGACGCTGTCCTGGATCAAAGTTTTGGAAGGCGGCGGGGTGGTCATTGCCTTTGCGCTTCTCGGTGTGGCAGCATTTGTGCTGCTGCGGTCGATCGGCTGGAATGCCATCAAACAGGAGCGCTCTTTTGATTTATTGATTCTGAGCGGTACGTTAATCCTGCCCATCCTGACCGCATTTCCGGTCAAGCTGGTGGCAACGTATCTGGGTGTGGAATGGGATCCAACCGTGCCATCAGTTGCGCCGCCCCAAGCCATTATTGTTTTATCCGGCATATTTCTGGTCGTAATGAGCGGGATTGCTGCTTTCATCGGCATGAACTGGAAACCGCGCATCTGGCTGCCTAATTTTGTGATCTTCTATGCCATTTCCACCGTTTTTTACACCACCTTCTTTACGAACGGCTTTGGCTTCTTCACCGGCATCATCGGCGGGTTAGCCTACTGGTTGTCTCAGCAGGGAGTTTACCGCGGCGAGCAGCCTTTTTATTATTACTTCTTGATTCAGATACCCATCTATGAATACCTGGCTGCCTTTGGCGCCCTGGTGGCAATTTATTTTGGGACGCGCCACAACAAGTGGTCGCAGTTCCCCGGTGACAGCCCTGCACTCAGTTCGGAAGAGCTTCCCGAAGAGCCTGAAGCAATAGAAGCTGTCACCAGTGGAATTGAACCGCCCAGGCCGGAAGTAGAAACCGAGATCGCTGACGGTTTGGAGTTACAGGCGAATGTTACTGCCGCTGAAGCACCTGCTCCGATTATTTTCAATCAGAATCAACGGCTGCCGGTATTGGCGTTATTGGTTTTCTGGTCGATTTCCGCGCTGTTTGCCTATACCGCCGCCGGCGAACGCATGCCGTGGCTGACGGTGCATATCGCCATGCCCCTGCTGCTGGCAGCCGGTTGGGGTTTTGGCTACCTGGTGGATACCACCCCCTGGAAACGTCTGACGGAAAACCGCGGCTGGCTGGCGCTGCTCCTGCTGCCCGTCTTTATCACCAGCCTTGGCGGCGTGTTGGGATCTGTGCTGGGCACGCAGCAACCCTTCCAGGGCAATACCCTCGATCAACTGCGCTCGACCAGTCTGTTCATTTTCTCAGCCATCGCGCTGGTACTGTCATCGTGGGGTATTCTAAAACTGCTCAGCCAGTGGACTTCAAGCGAGGTACTGCATATTGCCACTGCGGTGTTCACAGCCGTACTGGTTGTGCTGACGGCGCGCACCGCTTACACCGCTTCATTCATCAATTACGACTCTGCTGAGGAATTTTTGGTGTTCGCGCATGCTGCCCGCGGACCAAAGGACATTCTTGCCCAGGTGGAAGAAATTTCGCGGCGCACCACCCGCGGATTGGATATTGCGGTAGCCTATGACTCGGATGCCAATTATCCTTTCTGGTGGTATTTCCGGCACTACCCCAATAAGCGTTGGTTTGCCGATAACCCCACCCGCGACCTGCAGAACAACCCGATCATTATTGCCGGGTATCAAAACTGGACCAAACTGGATTCGATCACGCGTGGAAATTATGTGTATTTTGAGTACAACCGGCTCTGGTGGCCGATGCAGGATTACTATAACCTGACCTGGCAGCGCATTTACGACGCGCTCAAGTCACCGCAGATGCGGTCGGCGCTGTTCCAGATCTGGCTCAACCGTGACTATACCGAGTACGCTGCGGTCACCGGGCGCACGGATCTGACGCTGGCCAATTGGAATCCATCGCAGCAACTGCGCATGTATGTACGTAAAGATTTGATTGCGCAAATATGGAATTACGGCGCCTCCCCGGTCATCCCGGCCGAGGAACAAGTCAACCCGTATGATGAGGGCATGATTACCCTCTCACCGGAACAGATCGTGGGCGCATCGGGCGCCGAAGCCGGTCAATTCCAGGCGCCGCGTGGGATCGCTTTTGCCGTTGATGGATCCATGTACGTGGCTGATTCACGCAACAACCGCATTCAGCAGTTCAACACTGCCGGTGAGTTTGTGCGCTCCTGGGGCAGCTTTGCCAACATTGCAGACGGCGACGCTCCCGGCGGTACCTTCTATGAATCCTGGGGGATTGCAGTTGGGCCTGACGGCTCTGTTTATGTGGCCGATACCTGGAATCACCGCATCCAAAAGTTCAGCGCTGACGGGGAATTCCTCCAGATGTGGGGCTACTTTGGCCAGGCAGAAGCCCCGGATGCCTTCTGGGGACCGCGGGATATTGCCTTCGACTCACTCGGACGATTGTATGTCACGGATACAGGTAACAAGCGGGTTGTCGTCTTTAATCCCGACGGTACATTTGTGACCCAATTCGGTACAGCCGGGTTTGATCCCGGTCAGTTCGACGAGCAGGTCGGCATTGCCATCAACGCCCAGAATGAAATCTTCATCACCGACACCTGGAATCAGCGGGTGCAGGTCTTCGCGCTCGATCCAGACTCCCTGCAAGCCAATATGGTGCGCTTCTGGGATGTTTCCGCCTGGTACGGCTCATCGCTGGAAAACAAACCCTACATCGCGGTCGACCAGGCCGGGCATGTCTTTATTACCGACCCCGAGGGTTACCGCGTGCTCGAATTCACCGGCGAAGGCGAATTTGTGCGGGGGTGGGGTGATTACAGCCCCTCCTCTGACGGCTTTGGGTTGCCATCGGGCATCGAGGTGGATGCTGAGGGCCGGATATGGGTCAGTGACGCCGGTAACAACCTGGTGCTGCGGTTTACCCTGCCGACCGAGTAACCTGTAATGAATCACCTGAGGGCGTAGGGGAGGGCTTGGAAGCCCTCCCGCTTTTGGCAGCTCCAGTCAGCGGGTGCGTTGCTCCTGGGTTTGCGGCACTCAGGTTTCACCATGTCAAAGGAGCGACGCACCTGACCTTGAGTATGTCGAAGTGCAGGTGCAAAGCACTTCAAAAGTGCCTCGCACCCAAATTTAACTTATTTTTTGTTTGGCAGGAACAAGCTGAGCACAAAACTCACGATGCTGACCACCAAAGCACCCAGGAAGGCGCCCAGGAAGCCATTCACCGTAAAGCCCACGCCAAATTGGGTGCCAATCAAACCCGCCAGCCAAAACATGACGGTATTGATCAGCAAGGTTCCCAACCCAAGGGTCAGAATGATGATCGGGCAACTGACGACCATCAGCACCGGGCGGATGATGGCATTTACCAGCCCGAATATCACTGCCAGCCACAAATAACTGACCCAGTTCGTGGAGTTTGGGAAGATATAGGTACCTCCCAGTAAATATACTGCCAGGTAAAACCCGACGGCATTGATGAGCAACCGAAGAATAAAACGCATCTCTTTTTCCTCCTTATTCAGAAAAACCTGCTTCCATCCAGATCAACGTCATGTGGGGCGTAAAGCCGCTGTTTTCGAATGCCGACTGTGCATGGTTAGCAGGATAATTGACTACCAGCGGACGTTTACGGCGCAGCGCTTGACGAATTCCGGGCAGCAGGGCTCCAACTGCCGCATCCTCCGAGTCAGGTTCCGTCGCCAGCCACAGGGTATCGGCATACATCCGTGAGGGTTCCCAGGTGACCAACCCAATGAGCTTGCCATCCTTACGCGCTGCCAGGTGGGCTACCTGCTCGCCGGCCAATTTCAACTGCAATTCCCGAAAGAACCCGGGCTGCAACCGGCTTTTATTGAGCGACAGATTCCACACCACTTCAGGCGGATAGACCCGGTCCAACCAGGCAGTTTGTTGCGCCCAATCACTGGTGTGTCGCTGCCCAAGCAGCACGCCATTTGCCGGCTTTGGGTCTGATAAATCAGTATACGAATCATTTTGCCAAAGGGTGCGCCGCAACTTCTCTTCGAAGCCAAGATTCCGGTACAACTCCTGGGCGTGAGGATTGTCGTCGCGGACATGCAGCCAGGTGGACGCCGCCCCATGAGTCCGGGCGTAATCCAGACCGGTGAGAGTCAATTTCCGGGCGATCCCGCGCCGGCGGTAACCCGGGTGCGTGGCGACATTGGCGATGAGGTAATATCTTTTCCCCTGGCTGCTGAACGGAATCAAGGTTAAGTTACCAACAATTAACCCATCTTCTTCCCATAAAAAACCCTGTACCGGCAGCGCCAATTCTTCGAAGGGATTCGCTCCCCAACCAGCGTGTCCCTGCGCCAGCCAGCGCAGATGCTTGATATAGTCGCGGCCGTCAGGATCCATGGTGTCGGCAAAACAAAGTTCCACCAGGTTGGCGATCGCGGTTAAATCTTTCCGTTTCAGAATCGGACGGATGTTGGGGCTGTAGAAGTGGAATGGTCCGTTCATAAGCGTTATTTTACACCGGTTTCTCTCCGGTTAGCCGGATTTACCCGCAGCCAGGATTACCTTCCGGTAGTCGCACAAATTGCAGCGCGATGTTAAAATGAGACTACCGATTTGGCAGAGAGAGCCCTGTTTATGATACAACAAACCCTGTTCAAAAATGTGCGCGTCTTCAGCCCCACCGGCATCTACGAACCGGGCTGGCTGTTGGTCGAAGGCCGTGAAATTGCCTCCATGGGCAGCGGAACGCCACCCGCCCCGCTTCTCACAGCGGATGTAAGAACCATCGATGCGAGCGGCTTGAATTTGCTGCCCGGCTTTATCGACCTGCATGTGCACGGTGCGCTCGGGCAGGATACAATGGACGCTTCTCCCGAAGGGCTGGAGAGCATCGGCCGATACCTGGCTCAGCACGGCGTTACCTCCTTCCTGGCTGCCACCTGGACTGCTGCTGACAAGGAAATCAACCGCGCTTTACGAGCTATCGGAACAGTTTATGGACGGATTCAGAACGGCGCAACCCTGCTCGGCGCCTATTTGGAGGGCCCCTACCTCAACCCCAATCGGGCAGGCGCGCAAGCCCATGAATTCATCCGCTCGGCAGCTGACCACGAAGCTGCGCGGCAATGGATTGAGGACGAGATGGTGCGGGTGGTCGTTTTAGCTCCCGAAAACCCGGAAAACCTGTGGTTGGTCGAAGAATGCGCCCGAAAGGGGATCACGGTTGCCGCGGGTCATACGGCTGCGACCTATGAAGAAATGCAGGTGGCAGTAACGCGCGGCGTGCGGCATTTGAGTCACTGTTTCAACGCCATGGGCACCCTGCACCATCGCCAGCCCGGCGTCATCGGCGCCGGTTTGACCATGCCGGAACTGCGCTGCGAGCTGATTGCGGATAACATTCACGTTCACCCGGCTGTTCAGCAGATCCTCTACCAGGCCAAAGGTCCGTATGGCATGCTGCTGGTATCTGACTGCACGCGCACCACTGGGCTGCCGGACGGCGAGTATGACCTTGACAGCCGCAGGGTGGTGGTTAAGGAAGATATCGTCCGCCTGAGCGACGGAACATTGGCGGGCAGCCGTCTGGCTCTTGACCAAGCGCTGCGCAATTTCAGCGCAAATGTACGCCGTCCCTTATCCGAGCTCTGGCCAATCGTAAGTCTAACCCCAGCGCGCGCGATCGGGATTGCCCATCAAAAGGGAGTGCTGGAAATGGGTCACGATGCCGATTTAGTCCTATTGGACGATGCCCTTCAGGTCAAATTGACCATGACAGAAGGCAGCATCGCTTACCTGGCGCAGGCATCAAACTTGCAGATCAATGGATAACCCTGTGAAATCCTTCAATAACCAAAAACGCTTATATTCCTCTTACATTTCACATGGTTATTGTTAATCCCAAAATGCTATAATCTCTAAAATTGGTTTAAGCGATAAATTTAACAAGGACAATACCCTTATGATGCGATTTGACCGTTTTACGGAACGCGCCCAGGAAGCCGCTCAACGCGCTGCTGAGATCATTCAGCGCTACGGGCATAACCAGATTGACTCCGAACATATCTTATTGGCGTTGATCGAGCAACCTCAAGGCGTAATTACACAGATTTTAGAAATATTAAAGGTAGATCCCGCGACGCTTGCCGAGCGGCTTGACTATATCCTGCGCACCAGCCCAAAAGCGAGCATTTTCGGCGGCGGCGCTGGGCAAATCTTTATCACCCCGCGTGTAAAGCGCATTGTGGATCTGGCCAACGAAGAAGCCAGCAAATTGAAGGATGAGTACATCTCCACTGAGCATATCTTCCTGGCGATTCTCAGCGAACGCAACACGCCAGCAGCCCGCCTATTGGAAGGCGCGGGCATTACGCGGGAACGTGTGCTGGATGCCGTCATGCAATTGCGCGGCGGCCAGCGAGTTACTGACCCGCAGGCGGAGACGCGCTATCGCACGCTGGAAAAATACTCGCGCGACCTGACTCAACTGGCCCGTGAAGGCAAACTCGACCCGGTCATCGGACGTGACAAAGAGATTTTACGTGTAATGCAGGTGCTTTCCCGCCGCACCAAAAACAACCCGGTGTTGATCGGGGAAGCAGGCGTCGGTAAGACAGCAATTGTGGAAGGATTAGCCCAAAAGATCGCGTCCAACGATGTGCCAGAAATTTTGATGGGCAAAAGGGTCACCTCGCTCGACCTGGGCGCCATGATCGCCGGCAGCCGCTTCCGCGGTGAATTCGAGGAACGCCTTAAAGCCGCCATCGAAGAAGTGCAGCGCTCAGAAGGCGAGATCATCCTGTTCATCGATGAGCTGCATACCGTGGTTGGCGCGGGGGCAGCCCAGGGCGCAATGGACGCCTCCAACATGCTCAAACCGGCTCTGGCCCGCGGTGAACTGCAATGTATCGGCGCCACCACGCTGGATGAGTATCACAAACATATCGAAAAAGACTCGGCGCTTGAACGCCGTTTTGCTCCCGTATTTGTAGACGAACCCACCATCGAGGACACTATCCTGATGTTGCACGGCCTGCGTGATCGCTACGAGGCGCACCATAAAGTGCATTTCTCGGATGAAGCGTTGACCGCTGCCGCTCGCCTGTCGTCCAAGTACGTCCCCGACCGTCACCTGCCGGATAAGGCCATCGATCTGATGGACGAAGCCGCTGCCAAGCTGCGCGTTGCACTCTTCTCGCTCCCGCCTGAATTGAAAGACATGAAGACTGAACTGGATAAATTGATGGCGGAAGAGGAATTGGCCGGCGTGGAACGCGATTATGAACGCGCTGCCCGCAAGAAAGCCGAACGCCTGCGCCTTGAAGAAGAATTCAACACCCAGCGCGATGTCTGGGAAACGGAACACAAGCTGGACGAAGTGGTGGATGTGAATGACATCGCCCAGGTTGTGGCTCAGTGGACCGGTATCCCGGTCAGCCAGATGATGGAATCGGAGGCCGAACGCCTGCTGCAAATGGAGGAACGCCTTTCCGAGCGGGTCATCGGCCAGTCAGAGGCCATCAAAGCCATTTCGGATGCCATTCGCCGCGCACGTGCCGGACTAAAAGACCCGCGCCGCCCGATTGGTTCGTTCATCTTCATCGGGCCATCTGGCGTCGGCAAGACCGAGTTGGCCAAAGCATTGGCTGAATTCATGTTCGGTGACGAGGAAGCTCTGGTTCGCCTGGATATGAGCGAATATCGCGAACAACATACGGTCTCGCGCTTGTTCGGCGCTCCTCCAGGTTATGTGGGCTACGAGGAAGGTGGTCAATTGACCGAAGCCGTCCGCCGCCGCCCATACCGGGTGATCCTGTTCGACGAAATCGAAAAGGCGCATCCTGAAGTCTGGAACGCGCTGCTGCAGATCCTGGATGACGGTCGTTTGACCGATGGACAGGGCCAGGTGGTGGACTTCCGCAACACGGTGCTGATCATGACCAGCAACCTTGGCACCGAGTTCGTACGCCAAGGCGGCACGCTGGGTTTCCTGCAGGACGCAAGCTCCGATGAGGACCGCATCCAGCACGAAAAAATCCAGAAAGCGCTCAAGACCACTTTCCGGCCGGAATTCCTCAACCGCATCGATGAGATCATCATGTTCTCGCCGCTGTCCATCGAGCAGATGTACAAGATCGTCGATCTGCAAATGAAAGAGGTGCGCGAACGGTTGGCCGAGCACGGTCTGGATGTGGCCATCACCGAGTCCGCCGTCAAGTGGTTGGCTGAGGTTGGGTTTGATCCCAGCTTTGGCGCCCGTCCGCTGCGGCGCGCCTTACAAAAACACATCGAAAGCCCGCTTTCTATCAGTGTTTTGGCAGGCCAATTCCAAAAAGGCGACACGGTCATTGTTGCTCTGGACGAGGAAAATAAGCAGTTGGTCTTCCGGAAGGCTGAAGAAGCAAAAAAGGAAGAACCTGCTACAGTTTAGCAGACGAAATGCGAACCTTGCTGCAGGGGCGTCCAATCGGGCGCCCCTGTTATTTTGTCATTGCGACAGAGCGCAGCGCTCTTGATGGGGCAAGGTCTCCTGACCTGCCCCTCAGTTGTCAGACGGTGAAGACCCGAAGTCAAGCCGCGCGCTCGGTCGCTCACAGAGCGCCCTGCGGGCAGAGACTGGCGCGATCCTTTGGCTATTTTGTCATTGCGACGAAGTGGAGCGCAGGAAGCAATCTGCGCTAGATTAACTACGCCCACTTCCACTAATAGCAGTTTTGCCAGCCAGGCGCAGATGGCTTCGTTCCTCGCCATGACGGCCCGCCTTTAATTGACATTCCTGCCCTCCTCCTTTATACTTGCGGTTTGGATGGCCCGACCGTTCAACAACCCTGGTCGCCATCAGCCCCTCAGGAGGTACCCTTGAAAAAAGCGCTCATTACCGGCATCACCGGCCAGGACGGCTCCTACCTGGCAGAGTTGCTGCTGCACAAAGGCTATGAAGTTCACGGAATTATTCGCCGGGCCAGCACCTTCAACACCCGCCGCATCGATCACATCTACCATGATCCGCATCCCAACGGCGGCGAAGTCAAACTGCACCTGCATTACGGCGATGTCTCGGTTGCCGAGACCATTTCCAACATCATTTACAACGTGCGCCCTGACGAAATTTATCACCTGGCCGCCCAGAGCCATGTACGCGTCAGCTTCGACATGCCGGAGTACACCGGCGATGTCACCGGATTGGGCACCATCCGCATCCTGGAAGCTGTGCGCAAGAGCGGTTTTGACGAACGCTTCTACCAGGCATCCTCCAGCGAAATGTTTGGCGCGGCCAAACCGCCGCAAAATGAAACCACACCCTTCGAACCGCGCAGCCCCTATGCTGCCGCAAAGGTGTATGCCTACTGGGTCACCCGTAATTACCGCGAAGGTTACGGGTTATTCGGCAGTAACGGCATCCTGTTCAATCATGAATCCCCGCGCCGCGGCGAGACCTTTGTCACCCGTAAAATTACCCGGGCGGTAGCCGCCATCAAGGCTAGTAAGCAGGAGCATTTATATCTTGGCAACCTGGACGCCAAACGCGACTGGGGTTACGCCCCGGAATTCGTCGAAGCCATGTGGATGATTCTGCAGCAGGATAAAGCAGATGACTATGTCATCGGAACGGGGGAAGCTCACTCAGTACGCGAGTTCCTGGACGAAGCTTTTGCCTATGTTGGATTGAAATGGGAAGATTATGTGCGCATCGATCCACGCTACTTCCGCCCAACCGAGGTGGATTATTTGCTGGCAGATGCGTCAAAAGCCAACCGTATGCTGGACTGGCAGCCTCAGGTGCGTTTCCATGAGTTGGTCAAGATCATGGTGGATGCTGACCTTGAACTTGCCGGCTTGACCTGCCCGGGGGAAGGTCGCAAAATTCTCGAAGAACGCTTTGGCGGCTGGCACCGTTGGGACAGCCAGGTCGTCTCGATGGAAAGGTAAGAATAACCAGTTTAGCGGGTCTGAATTTGGCGACCAAATTCAGACCCGCTTTTTTTATCCCTTAATCACAATTACCGGGCGCAGGCGGGCCACTTTACGCGCAATCCCGGCCGCGTGAACGGTTTCGACCACCTCATCCACATCTTTATAGGCTCGCGGGGCTTCTTCAGCCAGCCCAGGCAGCGACCCGGCGCGAATGTAAATGCCATCTGCTTCCAGTTCATTGCGCAGCCGGTCGCCGCGTATCTCGCGTTTGGCCTGGCTGCGGCTCATCACCCGGCCCGCCCCGTGGCAACTGGACCCCCACGATCGTGCCATACTTTCAGCAGTACCAGCCAGCACCCAGGAAGCAGTACCCATACTGCCCGGCACTAACACAGGTTGACCGAGCGAACGGTATACTTCCGGCAATTCTGGCGAACCAGGACCAAATGCGCGCGTGGCGCCTTTGCGATGCACGCACACCTTCACTTTTTTACCATCCACTATATGGGTTTCTATTTTTCCCATGTTATGGGCAATGTCATATACCTGATGCAGCTGCCAGTTACGAATCACACCTGCCAGTGTTTCCTCAAATGCCAGGCGAGCGGCATGCGCCAGCAATTGACGGTTGCAGAAAGCATAGTTGGCCGCTGAACGCATGGCAGCCAGATAATCTTTCCCCTCCGGACTGTCCAGCGGAGCACAGACCAATTCGCGGTCGGGTAACTTTATACCGTAGCGGTGGACTGCGCTTTGCAGCTCTTGCACGTAGTCAGTGCAGATCTGGTGGCCAAAACCGCGCGAACCGCAGTGGATTTGCAACGCCAGCATGCCTTCCTGCAACCCCATGGCTTGCGCTGCCTGGTCATCATACAATCGATCCACCACATCCACCTCGATAAAGTGGTTACCCGCTCCAAGTGTACCTAACTGGTTCAAACCGCGCTTCTTGGCCCGGGAACTGACCTTAGCCGGGTCAGCGCCATCCAGGCAACCGGCCTCTTCGGTGCGCAGCACCTCTTCCTCGATAGCCAAACCTTTTTTCAAAGCCCAGCGCGCGCCAAGCCGGCATACCTGGTCTAATTCGGCGTCTTTGAGGTGATATTCTCCGGCGACACCCACCCCGCTCGGGCAATGACGGTTAAGCGCATCCGCCAAATTCGATAAAACATGTTCAACCGCCCCCAATTCAATCCGCGACCCGAGCAAACGCACGCCGCAATTGATGTCATACCCAATGGCGCCCGGTGAAACCACGCCGTCCGTCAGACGCGTGGAGGCTACCCCACCAATCGGAAAGCCGTAGCCCTGATGCACATCGGGCATGACCACCACCGGCTGCATCACCCCGGGAAGTGTGGCGGCGTTTATGGCTTGTTCCAGCGATCGGTCTCCGAGTGCATTTTCCAACAGGCGGCGCGTGACAAATAGACGTACGGCTACGCGCATATCATTTCGGTAGGATTGTGGGATCTCCCACTCATAATCTTTTATTTTTTTGATATCCTGCAACCGGATCATCCCAGTATTTCCTTTCCGACTTGTGAACTCCCGCTGCGGCCTTTTCGCTAGACATCAAACACGATGGTTGTTTCCAGGCCTGCGTCAACCGACCGAATCTCGAGATTATGGAAGGTCACTGCCTTGATGCTTTTCTGCAATTCGAGCAGCGGCGCACCCGCCAACCGGGCTTCCAACTGCAGCCCATTCAGCTTCAAATCAAACCGATCGAATCCTACGGAATCCAACTCCATTTCGTATAAGACTGAATTCAAGAAAGCAACCAGTAAGCCTTCATTGTCGCCTGCGTTGACCATTAGGGTGCGCTCCAGAAGTCCCTCAGGGCTTAATCGTGCGCCCATTAGAGCAATCATGCCCAGGGCAGCCTGGTGCAACAATCCCGTCAAATCCGGCGCCCAGACCTGCAGCGCCCAGTCGGCCGTATGCTGAATTTCCTTGTAACCAGAACGCATCGTCATTTACCTCAATCTCGCTTTATAATTATAAGATATGAGTTCCCATATGGATCGACTTGAAAGCCGCTTGCAGGCCTTGATAGAAAGTAGCTTGAACCGTCTGCCGTGGCGCAATTCGCAACCGCGCCTGGCAGGTGACGTAGTAACCTCTTTGCGCGCACAGCTCGCATTGGATGACCGCTCGACCGAGCCACTGCCAGACAGCTTCAACCTGTTCATGCACCCGGAGAATTGCAAGGCCTGGGAAGCCCATCCGGATTGGGTGAATTGGCTGAACCAGGTGCTGCTTGACATGGCAGTCGAGAGTAACCGCAGCTACGCCCGGGATCCAGAAATTCGCATCATTCCTGATTCTGACTTGGATGGAAAAAGTGTCCGGACGGTGTTGACTTATCAGGATGTGGATGTCAACTCCACCGCTGTCATGGCAACCGAGTCTGATCCAATCGAAACCATCCCCGCTGAGACCTGGTCTGGACCTTATCTGATGTTGGAAAACAGTAAAACTTACCCTCTCAACCAGACGGTAGTCAATATAGGAAGGCGGGAAGACAACGACCTGGTGTTGCCAGACCCGCGGGTATCCCGCGAGCACGCCCAGATACGCCTTATCCACGGCGAGTGCGTCCTTTTCGACCTCAATTCCACCGGCGGCACATCAGTCAATGGCCGCCGTGTGAATACCCACAACCTGCGCCCGGGGGATGTGATTTCACTTGCGGGGGTTAACGTCATTTTTGGCCAGGAAACACCTGCTGGCTCGCAAACCACCGGCACCTCCCCGGCCCAACTAACGTCTTGAGACAGAACAATCCATGAGTGGAATCGTCGTACTGATCATCCGCATCTTACTTGCAATTGCGCTTTACGCTTTTTTAGGCTGGGCGTTGTACACCATCTGGCGTGACCTGCGGGTTCAAACGCTAGTTTTGGCCGCGCAGAAAGCGCCAGCTATTACGCTGACGCGCATCGGCATGGACGAGTTCGAGCCTGCCAGCTTTCAAAAATCTGAAATTTTCATCGGGCGCGAGCAAGCCTCAACGCTACCCCTTCTGGATGAAACGGTTTCGGGCCGCCATGCGCGCCTGGCATATCGTCACAACCAATGGTGGGTGGAAGATTTAAAATCGACAAACGGCACCTTCCTCAACGAAGAACCGGTCAACACCATGACGGTGCTGGTCTCTGGCGATGAAATTCGGGTCGGACAAACCGTCATGCGGGTGGAAATTGCGCCGAAAGAATAAATCTAGCCAAACCGGCATCTGGAAATAAACGGACACAACCCTCTCAAAGGAATGATCATGGAAGAAAAACCCATCCTCGGCATTATTGGCGGTTCCGGATTTTACGATTTTCCAGGGTTGCAGAATATTCAAACCGCGGAAGTTGACACTCCGTATGGCAAACCCAGCGCCCCCATCGTAACTGGCGCCTTGCATGAGCGCCGGGTGGCATTTTTAGCTCGTCACGGACTGGGGCACACCCTGATGCCGACAGAGGTCAATTACCGGGCAAATATTTATGCGCTCAAAGCGTTGGGTGTCCAATTTGTGGTCGGGGTCAGCGCCTGTGGTTCGCTGCGCCACGATTTTATCCCCGGCCATATGGTCGTCCCGGATCAGCTGGTCGATTTTACTCGCGGGCGCACCGCCTCATTTTTTGGCGACGGGCTGGTGGCGCATGTTGGCGTCGCTGACCCCTTGTGCAAGGAATTATCCGCGCTGCTGGTGACCGCCGCTGACCAAAGTCAGGCTAATGTGCACAAAGGCGGGGTGTTCATCACCATCGAAGGGCCGCGCTTCTCGACTCGCGCCGAGTCCAACCTTTTCCGCGCCTGGGGCATCTCCATAATCGGGATGACCGCCTGTCCAGAAGCCTTTCTGGCTCGCGAGGCTGAATTAAGTTATGCGATCCTGGCGCATATTACCGATTACGACGTCTGGCACATCACTGAGGCTCCAGTCAGCGTTGAAATGGTGATTCGCACATTAAGTGAAAACACTCAAAAAGCCAGTGAAACCCTTTCAAATCTGGTCAAACTGCTGCCGGAGAGGGCAGACTGCAGTTGCACCCACGCCCTGGCGGACGCCATCATTTCTGACCGGGCACATATCCATCCCGAAGCCTTAAAGAAATTGGGCTTGCTGGTGGAGAAATATCTGCCTTCGTGAGCTTCCTGTTTCTCCCCTCCATTTCAGCGCAAGATTCCATTCAACGCCGGTTGATGTTCCTGGCAGGGATATTCTTGTTCCTGTATTCCGTAGCGCTGACCCTTTCACCGGCGGTCCGCGTGCATTCCTGGGCGGCAGATTTCCGCTGGCAGCATTGGATGGGTTATTTTAGTTGGCTGGCCGGTTTTTCTCTCCTTTACCGCCAGCTTAACCGCCTGTCTCCCGACCACGATCCCTATTTGCTGCCAATCGCCAGCCTGTTAAGCGGATGGGGTCTGCTCACCATCTGGCGGTTGGATAATTTCCTGGGCATGCGCCAGACCCTCTGGCTAATTCTTGGCCTGGCAGTCATTTACTTGCTGCTGAAGTCGCCGCACTGGCTCGATAGCCTGCGGCGCTATAAATACATCTGGCTGTCTGCTGGTTTAGGTCTGATGGCCTTGACCTTCTTATTCGGCACCTACCCTGGCGGAGATGGGCCGCGTCTGTGGTTGGGGTGTTGCGGTCTCTACATACAGCCTTCTGAGCCGTTGAAACTGCTATTGATTATCTATCTGGCCGCCTACCTGGCCGGGCAGGTATACATTACCCTCAGCCTGCCGCAACTGCTGGCTCCAACCCTGATCCTGGCTGGCGCCGCGATTGCTTTGCTGGTAGCCCAGGAAGACCTGGGGACAGCAACGCTGATTATAGCCATCTATACCATCGTGGTTTATCTAGCGTCGGCCCGCCGGAGGGTGCTCGGCATCAGCCTGGGATTGCTGCTGACAGCCGCGATAGCGGGGTATACCACCTTTCCTGTAATCCGCGTCCGGGTGGATACCTGGTTGAATCCGTGGCTCGACCCCGGGGGAAATTCATATCAGTTAATTCAGTCTTTCCTGGCGATAGCAACCGGTCGTGTTTTCGGAACCGGGCCAGGGCTGGGAAGTCCGAGCTTGATCCCAGTTGCCCAATCCGATTTCATCGCCGCTTCCATTTCGGAAGAAATGGGGCTGATCGGTCTGGTCGGGATATTACTGCTGGTTGGCCTGTTTGTATTTCGCACCTTCAGCATCGCCATGCGGGCGGCAAATAATTTCCACCGCTTTCTGGCAGCCGGTCTTGGCTGCTACTTTGGTATCCAGTCGATATTAATCATTGGCGGAAACATTCGCATGCTGCCCCTGACGGGTGTAGCCTTGCCGTTTGTGTCCTATGGCGGGTCATCGCTGCTAACAACCTTTACAGCGCTCGGGCTGCTATTGGTCATCAGCAGCAATGAAGGGACAGCTTCTCCAGAGTTGCCCCGCCTAAGACCTTACTTGGTGACAGGAGCGGCGATTGCAGGGGCGTTGATGGTGCTTGCGCTGGCCGCGGGGTGGTGGTCGGTGGTACGCTCGGATGACCTGCAATTTCGTACCGATAATCTACGTTGGACAGTCCATGAACGTTATGTCCCGCGCGGTTCACTGCTTGACCGCTCGAATGAACCGATTTCCATCACGACCGGTCAGCCGGGTAGCTACACGCGCAGCCTTTTGTACCCCGCGCTAGGGACGACCATCGGCTATTCCGATCCAATTTTTGGCAAAGGCGGACTGGAGGCCGGCCTGGACGGGTATCTCTCTGGCTTACAAGGCAATGCGGCTTCCACAATATGGCTGGCCGAGTGGATCTACGGTCAACCCCCCGCCGGGCTGGATGTGCGTTTATCGATCGATCTCGATCTGCAAAGCAGGTTGGATGCAGTCCTTGCCGGCAAAATTGGGGCAGCGGTGATCCTCAATACAAAAACCGGTGAGGTGTTGGCGATTGCCTCGCAGCCGTCGTTTGACCCCAATCGGATGGACGAAAAATGGGAGGGGTGGCGAACGGATCCGGATGCGCCGTTATTAAATCGGGTAACCCAGGGCGCCTACCCGCCCGGAAGCATTCTTGGACCGTTTCTGTATGCCCGCGTCAAGCCAACCCTGGATCGCGACCCTGAGCAGCTGAGTTATTCGCTGGATGGTAAGACTCTGACTTGCGCCCGCGCAGCAGCCGTTCCACTTACCTGGGAAACCGTTGTAGCTGCCGGTTGTCCGGGTGCGCTGGTGGAGCTGGGCGCGCGATTGTCGGATAGTCAGGTGCACGATTTATTTCTGGATTTTGGCTTCTTCAGCCCACCTGAATTTGAACTCCCCACGATTGCCCCATCGCCCGACCAGCCCGTAACCGATATTGTATTGGCATCCCTCGGGCAGTCGGACTTGAAAGTGACGCCGTTGCAAATGGCTCTGGCGACCGCTCAACTCAGCAATTCGGGTGTCCGGCCAACCCCGCACCTGGCATCTGCTGTCCGCACCCCGCACCAGGGTTGGGTGGTGCTGCCAACCGGAACTGCAATAACGGTGGATGGCACTTATGCCCGACCTGAAGGCTTGAAAACGGATCCTACCTCTGGACTACCGGTTTGGGATGCCATCGGTCAAGCGCAAACGGATGATGGTCACCCCATCACCTGGTACATCAGCGCCACCATCAATTCCTGGCCGGGCTCTCCCTTGGCGCTGGCATTGGTGCTGGAAGAGGACAATTCGGACCGGGCCGAGCAGATCGGCCGTGAACTGATGTTCGCTGCGCTCAATCCCTAGAAAGCGTTAACCCACCAGATCCCTCAATGCTGACTCGGCGTTTTCAAATGCAAATTGGAACCCCAGGTCGCTCAACCGGGTCGGTACCCCGCGCCAGGAATCTAGGACAACCGTACTCAGCTCACCCAGCGCAAGCCGCATGGCAAAAGCAGGCACCGGAAACCAATACGGCCGGCGCAAAACCCGACTGATCATCCGTCCCAGGTCGCCATTACGCACCGGTTGTGGGGACATAAGATTAAATGTGCCTGAAGCATCCCGGTTGTTGATTAAATATGTAATCGCGTTCACTTCGTCATTAATGTGGATCCACGAGATATATTGCTTGCCATTCCCAATCGGTCCGCCAACGAACATACGAAATGGAAGCAGAAACATTTTTAAAATGAGCGCGCCGCGCTCGAACACCACACCCGAGCGAATCACCACCCGCCGGACGCCCAGTTCTTCGGCTGACCGGGTCGATTCCTCCCAACGCTGGCAGAGATCGCCCTGGAAATCTGAACCGGGCGGGCTAGATTCATCTAAAAGCGTATCGCCGCTGGCGCGGTAATATCCCACTGCCGAAGCCTGTACCAGCACTTCCGGGCGCTTTTCGGCCTGGGTTAATGCATCCATGATGGCCTGCCCGGCATAAAGCCGGCTGTTAACCAACGCATCCTTGCGTTTACGCGTCCACAAACCGCCGCCAAGGTTGACCCCTGCCAGGTTGACGATCGCATCCGTTTCGTTAACCAGGCTGCCCCAACCGGCGGCGCTGCGGCCATCCCACCGCACAAACCGCACTCCCTGGGGGCCGGATTGTGCATCAGGATTACGGCTGAGGACCGTCACTGTATGGTTGTCAGCCAGCAATCTCCGGGTTAATGCTGACCCGATCAGACCGCTGCCGCCAGCTAGTAGAATATGCATTTCCACCTCCTCGTCCTGCGACCGAGTTAACCCCGAACTATTCCCGATTTCGAAAATAATTGTGAATTGTTGATTGAAATTATCTTAACACCTAAACAAGATACTCACAACTCTCTCCTGACACCCGTGCTATAATCAGCCGAAAGAGTAGAAAATGAGCGAAAACGTGCTGGTTCTCAACGCCAACTTTGAGCCGATCAACGTGTGCAATTTGCGGCGAGCGATCGGCTTGATAATAGCGGAACGGGCTGCGCTGGTGGTAAACGGCCGGGGGGTTATTCACTCCATCAGCAGTACTTTTCCGCGCCCATCGATCATTCGCCTGCAAAAAATGGTGCAGCGACCACGCACCAGGGTGCGGCTAAATCGCCGCGAAATCTTCCGGCGAGATAACTTCACCTGCCAGTATTGCGGCAAACGCTCACTCGACCTGACCATCGATCATGTAGTACCGCGGCACCTGGGCGGTCGGCACACCTGGAAAAATGTGGTCGCTGCCTGCGCCTCCTGTAATCACCGCAAGGGCGGGCGGCGTCCTGCAGAAGCCAACATGGCGCTGCTGCACAACCCGGCAGAACCTCCTTGTTCAGCGATTTACGTCTTTGGGCGGCACCTGACGGAATATGCGGAATGGGAACCGTTTTTGAACGGCTGGTAATAGCTAAACCCTCACCTAGCCTCTCCCTGAAAGGGAGAGGGACTCCTCTCTACATTGCGGAGAGGTAAGGTGAGGGGTCCGAACGCACCCAAAAAAAATAAAGCCTGTTACTCCGATGCCCGTGCTGCCGGTTGCGCCGGAGCAGACGCTTTTTTTCGATGGCGGAAAATTAACGCGGCTGTTGCTACAACGGCGATCACCGCCATGATGGTCTGGTTGATATTGATGCCTGCCACGGGAGACGGATCGAGCCGCAGAAATTCCAGCAAAAACCGGCCGACTGGGTAGATGATCAGGTAAGTCAGGAAGATATCCCCGGTTTTCAAACGATCGGCAAATTTACGACCGATCCACAAGAGCACTGCCATATTGATCAGGTTGTAAATGGCCTCATAAGCAAAAAGCGGGTGGTAAGTGGCCTGGTCGATGTATTCGGGCAGCCGGTGGGCTTCATCAATGGTGAGTGCCCAGGGCAGATCAGTCGGCGCACCATATAATTCCTGGTTAACATAATTACCAAGGCGTCCGATAGCCTGCGCCAACGCCAGCCCGGGAGCAATGATATCCGTCCAGGTGCCGAAGCTCATTTTTCGCTTGCGCGTGTAGAGCCACAAGGCTACGGCCCCGCCAATGACTGCGCCCGGGATACCCAGGCCACCTTTCCAGATGGCGATTGCATCCAGCGGATGGGTCAGGTAATACCAGGTGGTAATACCTTGCGCCACCAGAGAAGCAGACGGGGTCAGAATATGCCACAACCGCGCACCAATAATGCCGCCAATAATTAACCAGGGGAACATATCCCAAACGACATCTGATTTGATTCCGCGGCGTTTGGCTTCCTTTGTGGAGAGCCATGCGGCGGCCAATGCGCCGAGCATGATCAAAACACCATAAAGTTGGATGGTCAATGGGCCGATCTTGAAACTACTTGGCATGGTAAGATTAACCTTCCTCTGGAAAAATTCTCCAGCCCATAGGGGCTGGCCTGCTAAATAAGATCGTTTTCTGCAGCAGCCTGTTTTCGTACCAGCCAGATGCGCTGCAGGGCAGTCAGGTTGCCCAGAATCGCCAGGATCCACAGGGCAATGATCGGTCGGTTAAACAACAAACTTAACACGATCACGATATAGCGTTCCACCCGGGTCAGCAGGCCAGCGGTCACTTTGAAGTCCGCCGTTTCGCCGCGCGAACGGGTGTACGACACCATCACCGACCCGGCAGCCGCGGCATAAACCAACATCACCGGCAGCCAAAGCTGCTGACTTGAATAATAAAACAACAACCCGCCGAGCAGGAACAACTCGGCATAACGGTCAACCACCGAGTCCAGAAATCCCCCGAAACGCGAGGTCTTGCCGCGAAGCCGGGCCATGGTGCCGTCCAGGGCGTCGAAGGGTCCCATGACCATAACCACTACTCCGCCCCATACCATCTCGCCGCGAGCCAGCAGGTAGGCAGCTCCAATATGCCCTGCCAGCCCCAGTAACGTCATGGCATTGGGTGTGAGGCCTATTTTATTCAAAAAGGCTCCTATCGGATCGAGTATGCCTTTAAAACGAACGCGCAGCAGGTCGGAAAAGGTCTTCGGGGACTTTTGTCGAACGGGTTGATCCATCCGCCACCTGGCTAGGAAATATAAGAGTAGAACCGCACGCGGTTCGGAAGCAATCTTACCACATCTGGCGAGGCTTATTCTCCCGAATATTCACTATCTGGATCGTTTTCCTCGGTAGGATCGACCAGCACTTCCCGATCCTTCCCGCCGCCCAGTGGGGGACCAACGATGCCCATTTCTTCCAACTGGTCGAGCAGCCGTGCAGCCCGCGGGAAGCCAATTCGTAACCGGCGCTGCAGCAAGGAGGCGCTGGCGCGCTGGGCTTTGGTCACCAGCTCAATTGCCATCTGTACCAGGTCGTCGCCGCCCTCGCTTTCATCCCGCACCATCCCCTCCCAGGGCGGTGCTTCAGCGGGTTTGGTAGCCTGTTTGCTCTTCCAATATTCGATTACGCTGTCGATTTCCTGGTCTTTGAGGAGTACACCTTGAGCGCGCTGCGGCGTTCCAACCTCGGGATTCAGAAACAACATGTCACCGCGGCCAAGCAGCGATTCGGCGCCGTTGACGTCCAAAATCACGCGGGAATCGATGGATGACGCAACTGAAAAGGCAATGCGTGATGGGAAATTAGCCTTGATTAACCCGGTCACTACGTCTGTGCTTGGGCGCTGCGTCGCCACAACCAGGTGAATACCAACCGCCCGCGCCATTTGCGCCAACCGCACAACGGCATGTTCGGTCTGGTCGGGTGCGGACATCATCAAGTCTGCCAGTTCGTCTACCAGCACCACTATCCGCGGCAAGGTGACCTGTTTACGGCGCTCCTGCTTGCGGTTGAACGAATCCAGGTCGCGGGCGCGTGCCGACTCCAGCAGACGGTAGCGTTGATCCATTTCGGCCAGCGCCCATTTCAAAACAGCCAGCATGCGCTCCAACTGGGTTTCGACTTTGCCCATGATGTGCGGCAGGCCATTAAAGCGCATCAATTCGACCATTTTTGGGTCAAGCACAGCCAGGCGCAAGGTTTCAGGTGAATTGTTCATCACTAGGCAGGTGATGATGGCAGCCAGGCAAACCGACTTTCCGGATCCGGTTGTGCCTGCGACCAGTAAGTGCGGCATGCGCGTCAGATCAGCCACCACCGGCTGCCCAGAAACATCACGCCCGAGCGCCAGAGCCAGCGGAGAGTTCAGATTCTTGAACTCCTGGGCTTCAATGATCGTTCGCAGGCGCACCAGCGCTGTGGAAGTGTTGGGCACTTCGATACCAACATAGGAATGTCCTGGTACAGGCGCCTCGATGCGCAGTCGTTCAGCAGCCAGAGAAAGCGCCAGGTCTTTGGAAAGCCCCGAAATTTGTGAAACGCGCACCTTCTGCTTTTGCGGTTGACCGTCCGGGCCTGCCCGTTCTACAAAACCGGGCTCAACGGCAAACTGAGTGACAGTAGGGCCAACCCGATAACCGATCACCCGTGAAGGCACACCGAATTCAGCTAGGGTTTTTTCGATCTTCGTGGCTACCGCCAAAATCCGATCTTCGTCCAGTCCAGTCTTCTCGTCTTGGGCAAGCAGGCTGAGGGGCGGCAGTTCTATTACCCGCGACCCATCAACCACGTTGAGCAAAATGCCGCCTGCTGGGACAGTGGCAGGAACTACCGCGGGACCTACCGGGTGAACCGCAGCCAACTCAACGTAAGGTTCTTCAACGGGTTCCTGATTGATCCAAGATTCAGCCTTCTGCAGCAGCCTGCGGCTTAACCCGCTGGTCACCAGACCCAACCAGGCTAACAAAACCAGCAGCAGCAAGCTGCTCCAGGGCAGCGGCAATATAAAGGAGACCATCCGGGCCAGTCCCCAACCAATGATGCCGCCATCCAGCCCGGCTTCGGCGCGCTCTAGCGACAGGCCGCCAAATAGCGCCAGCAGCGCCATAATGAAAAAGGTCATAAACTCAAGCGCCAGAACCCGCCCCAGGTCCAGGCGACTGGCGCGTTCAGGCTGATGACGCAGCGCGGCGATTCCCAGAAAAGCGGTCAAAAAAATAATCGCATAGCTGCCTGCACCAGTCCAGTGTTTTAAGAACGCACCCCAGGGCGATATGAAAGTCCCCTGGCTCAGATTAAGCAGCGCTAATGCGGTCAGGGCGCTGAGCGCCAGCAAAAATATCCCCAGAACATCCCAACTATACCGCTCGAAGCGCAGCCAAATCCGGCCCAAAACCTCCATGACCGAAGGGGACGCAAGATCCGATTCTGGCGGGGGGGCTGATTTACTCCGGGAATTTTTTTTGCGAGGTTGTGCTCCGCTCATTCGGTTTGAACCAAACCAAGTCCTAAACGCCGCCGGTCCGTATCGATATGCAAGATCCTGACGACAACATCCTGTCCGATCTCGATAAAATCGGAAAACTGTGAATATTCCGTGGGCAACTTAATCGACGAAAGATGAATCAAGCCTTCCACCCCCTCTTCCAGGCGCGCAAACGCCCCAAAGCGAGTGGTGGACGTGATTGTGGCCGAGACAATGTCGCCAGGTTTATAGCGTACATTCAGAGTCTCCCATGGGTTAGGTGACATTCGTTTCAGGCTGAGCGCGATGCGTGAGTTCTCCTCACATACCTGCAGCACGATAACCTGGACTTCATCCCCTACCGACAGGACGTCACTGGGATGGTTCACCCGCCCCCAGGAGAGTTCGGACACGTGTATCAAACCCTCGACGCCGCCGAGGTCAACGAACGCGCCAAAATCGGTGACGTTGGTCACTTGACCGGTAAGAATTGCGCCTTCTTGCAGTGCATTAAAAATGACCCGGCGTTTGCCTTCACCTGCGAGCGCAGCCCGCTCAGAAAGCACAATCCGTTCCTGCGCTTTTTCACACTCGATCACTTTCAGTTCAATGTCCCGGTCAACATAAGCGGCTAAAACGCTGCGGCGCTCCTCGTCCCCCGCGGTGTTAGGCAGGTCAATCAGGTGCGACACCGGTACAAATCCCTGGATTCCGCATCCCTGCACAAGCAACCCGCCCCGGTTGAACCCGTGCACCTTGAGACAGACAATTTCATCCTGCTCGTAAACCCGTTGGACAAACGACCAGTCAACTGCTGTAACCGTTGGCTGCGTTGCTGCCCGGCTGCCAGTCTCCTTTCGGGGTATCTGGTAAGATTCTTCATCTGAAAGAACTGCCGCCCACCAGCTTTCATCCGGGAGCTGGGGGATTTCCCCCTCCGGAATTGAAGCATCTCGCTTGATCAACATTAATTCACCTCCCCAAGTGCCTTACAAATAATGCCCTACAGACAATTGTATAGGCAGCGTGAAATTTATTACAACTCGATTTGACTGCCATTTTGGTTTTCCATCTCCTTGATTTCTTTGGCAACCGCTTCGATAGCTACCCGTTGCTTGCGGTAAAGGTCTGCCTCTGACATGGCCAACCGCATTGCAATCTCGCGAACTTTCTTCCCTTCCAAAAATTTCAACTCAAGAATATTATACAAAACCCACTCGCCGGTGAAACGCCGTTCGCCTTCAGGTTTTACTCGTTCTATCCCTTCCCGCAGGATGGCTCGCAGAGCATTAGATGAGTTCCCTTCTTGGGTTTCGGCCTTGTCTTTGACTACCTGAAGTTTCATCAACGGGCTGTCGGTTAATTTAGGACCGCCCCAGTAATGCGTCAGCGCATCCTTGACCCATTGTGAAAATTCGCTGTTGGCTTCCGGGACTTCAGCCGCTAATACTTTCGATTGGTCAAAGCGGCCAGCCGCACGTAGCTGTTGGATGAAAGCTGCCTTGGTGGAAAGTTCGCCCAACGATTGGAACACCTGCTCCTGCAGACGGCGGTCATTGAGCGCCAGCGCAATCCGCTCAGAGAAGGCGTTTAGATCGTCTAACTGGTCTTCGTCCAGCGCTTCGATAGCGCCCTCCGATATGCCCAAAATCCCGAGCATACTCACTTCACCGTCGTCATTTTGGTCATACAAAGGCACTAAAATGTCACTCCCCCACTGGAAGAGCTGATAAAAATCGCCGTTGTCCGGGAAAAAGCGGGACAGGTCTGTATTAACCTTTTCTCGGTCAAAGAATGTTTTACCAACCTTAACCGCCAGCTCGAGGCCATCCGGGTTTAAAGCCGCAACATACGCACCCGGCGCCTGCAGCCGGTCGCATAAGCCGGAAAGAATCATTTCAATAAACTGGCGCAAGTCGTTGCGGGTGATTAACCGGTCTTCCAGGCCAACCAACACTTCAATTTCCGCCTTGTCATTGCCATAAAATAACCAGCGTTCGAGGTAGGGAAAAATCAAGGTGACCAGATACTCGCCAACCAGTATCGTAGCGACCATGACGATGGGCACAAAGGTGTTGTAGGCCAACCCCAGCGGTTCACCCGCCCGCCGGACGATTGTAGCAAAGGTCAGCGTGAAGCTGGCGACCACCGGGCCGCGTAAAATCCATTTGAAAAGGCGGCTCTTAACACGCCGGTCTGGCAGCGACACCCCGAAAAACGCCACCGAATAAGACATAATGATCACCAGGCCGCCCACGAATAAATTAGAAAGGACTGCCACCAACCAAAAAATAATCGAATGGCGGGCTGCGAAACCCGAGCTGAACAACAGGAAGGGGAATGAACCCAGGGTGGGGGCTATCGCGCCGATCAATAAATAAGCCATGCGCCGCTTGCCGGAAGCTGTGGCGGAACGTCGGTAAGCCCGAATAAAGTTGTACCAGGACATTACCATAGCCACCAGGTAAAACAGGATGAAAGCATCCGTCAGCCAGGTCGGCTCTAAAAACGGCGCCGTATTCTCCGACTGCTCCAACGGGCCAACCAGCCGCCCCAGCGCCAGCGCGACCAGAAAAAACAGCGAAATAAGGTAGAAAAAGCGGATCGCCCAGCGGCGTTTTCCTCTACTTGGTTTTCCGGTGGTTGCTAGAACCCCATCCGAAAAATGCAGATAGGAGGATGGCAGGAAAACGATGCCAATCCACTGCACTTCCAACCAGAATTCCAGGCGTGCCGGTGATTCCGCCACGCTGGCGAGTGCTTCAGCGGCATAGACGATGACCAGGCAAGCCAGTATGACTGAAAATGAACGAGCTACCCTCACCCGCAGATTGAAGGTTAACGAATATAACAACAGTGAGAAGGCAGTGATGGCAATACCCGCCATCAAAATTTGGTTTATGGATATCAGTACGTTCAAAGAGTCTGGCTTTCTACAACAAGGACCTCAATGGGTTCCTTCAGCGCATCAGGCGCGAGAAAAACAACGCAATGTCTTGATTGGCGTAAAACTGGTCGTTGTAACCGCAGAACTCATAGCCCAGCTTAAAGGCCATGCGAACTGCAGCCACATTTTTAGAGGACATTTCTAGAACGATGCGCCGGAACCGGCGTTGGCTGGCCCAATTCTGGGTCGAAAGCAGTAGCGCGCTGGCAATCCCTTCGCGGCGATTGTGCTCCGCTACCGCCAGATCGGTGATCCAGGCAGTACCTGGCGTCTGCTGATCCTGGATGCTCGCATACCCGACCGGTTGGTTCCCCAGGACAGCCATTAGAATGACGGCGGCCTTTTTCCATGTTTCAACGATTTGGTCATGGGTATGCGGATACTCGATGCGGATGGAACGCGGCAGGCGAATCTCTCGAAAGCTGATGGACATTTGCCCGGTATCGAAGGTGCGGTCCATTTGCCAAACATAATCCGTTTTACTGGAATGTTCGATTCCAGTCAGAAAAGATAGATCGGTGGTCAATGCAGGGCGGATTTCGATTTCAGGCATGGAGTTTCCTCAGGGTGCAATGATGCGTGTGTTGACGATACAGGCCGGGAAGACGTTGTTGGCATTGTCACGCACGACCAGCCGCAACAGGTAGTCTCCCGGGGTAAGCAGGGTGGTGTCCCAGCGTCCGCTGCCCTCGCCGCCCATTGGCTGGTCGATGATGGGCGATTCGCCGGCCGCAATGGTCGTCCAGGTAGTGGAGCCAGGTTGAGCATATTCAAACTGGTAAAACCCAAGGTTCGGCACACTAACCGTCCCGCGCAGAATCACTTCTCCTTGTAGCGTCTCGCCGGCTGCCGGAAAAGTCCATTCAACCTGGCCTGGCACGCACCCATCTTCATCCGTGATATCAACCGTCGGTGCGAGATCATCGATTGTCGGGGTTGTCTCCACGGAGATCGGTTGAAGCGTAATGGTGGGGCTTGCCAGAATCTGCAAAGTTGCCGTGGGCAGCGTTTGCGTGTTTGGGAAATCAGGGTACACGATAGATACCATTATAAATTCAGTAATCGCAAACAATACCAGAAAAGCGAATCCGGTCAAGCCGCTGCTGAAACGGCGCTGGGCATTTTCACGCTCCAAACCAAATTGCGAACTGCGTAGCTCCCGCCAGGCGATCGCCATCTTGTGCAATGTCCAAAGCGCCACCAGCCCTATTCCAATGTAAATGACATACTCGTAGGTTTTAAGGAAGCGCAGGACTTCTTCCATGATCCATCATCAAACTCAAATTGAATAACTCTTTAAAGAGATCGCAGGACACCGCGAATGAGCGTAGTCAATTTTGGAACCAGTATTTTTCCAGCTTCCAACACCTCAGCATGGGAGGTTACGGTGCTGCCGTCCAAATTGGCTTTGTTGCTGATGCCGGAAAGTCCAAGCACACGAGTTTTTCCATGCCGGGCAACGATTACCTCCGGGACGGTGGACATACCCACCGCGTCCGCGCCGCCAGCTCGCAGAAAGCGCAAGTCAGCCGGAGATTCGAACGAGGGACCTGACAACCAGGCATAAACACCCTCGCGCAACGTCATGCCGGTCGATTTGGCGACATCGCGGCATTTCTGCTGCAATTCACGATCATAAGGCTGACTCATATCCGGGAAGCGCTCACCAAACACATCCAGGTTGGGACCGCGCAGAGGGTTGAGACCCGTCATCCCGACCAGGTTAATGTGGTCGGTCAGCAGCATCACATCGCCGGGGACATATTCCGGGTGGATGGCGCCGGCGGCGTTGGTAACAATAAGAATTTCAATCCCAAGGCGCTGCATTACCCGGATGGGAAAAGTCACCTGACCCATGGTAGGGCCTTCGTAATAGTGCGTACGGCCTTGCATCACCAGTACAGATTGGTTGTCGAGGCTGCCGACGACCAGACGACCCTTATGCCCCTGAATAGTCGGCAGCGGCCAATTGGGCAGCTCGTTGTACGGGATCACGTCTGCATTCTCGACCAGATCGGCTAAATCGCCCAGCCCAGAGCCAAGAATCAGGCCAATTCTAGGATTAGTATGGATTTTGCTTGCAATGACATCGCGGGTGTGGTCGATTTGCTCGAGGGTGATCCACTCGCTCATACGTTCCTCCAAAAATCATTGTTTTGTATTTCTGGGAAAAATTTCCAACTTGAATGGCTGGTAATCCAACCGTCCGAGTGAATTATAACAGAATACCCGGCACGGGCATTCTCACGGGTCTCTGGGGAAATTAACGGTCGGTAGCATTTTTTTAGAAAATGCAAAGATTTTTATGCAACGGATTTTACAACTTGTTAGTATAATAAATCAGGGGATAAAAATTTTAGGCACACAGTTTATCCACCTTCACTGAATCCCAGTTCAGGTTGATTAATTTTCTTTTAAGATAATCCTATCAGCAGCCTACAGCAGCTTTGCTCTGTATTTCCTGCACACATATGAAGGATATTTCATCAGGGTTTATATACATGAAGCGGCACACTCTCCAACCCCCGAATCTAACCACCGCCAAACAGCTTATGTTAGTCCTCCCGGCAGTTACGATAGGCGGGCTGGTATTTCTTTCTTTGATCGTCAATGGTTTTCGGGTCAATCCATCCACCCAGGCGGGTAGAATCAGCCTGTTTTTTGGCGCTGCAGGTTTGCTGTACATGATTTTTATTTCCATTTGGGGAGCCCCCCTTCTGCGCAAGCAGCCTTTTTTTGGCTGGGCACTTGCAGTTGTGAGTGGAGTGGGCGTTGGCGTCGTCGATCTTTATCAACCAGAATTGATGCCCGGCATACCCCTGCCGTTATCCGTCACCATCGTCGTTATCCTTGCCCTTCTTTCTGGACGTTGGCCAACTTATTTATTTGCGCTGATGGTGATAATCGCCAATGTTTTGATCTTTTTATATGCTTTTGCAGGCCAGACGGAGATGTTCTTCCTGGAGGCAATCCTCGTTCCGGCTTTTGCTATAGTGATTACCGAAACCATTCTTGCGCTGCGCAATACATTGCTGGTTGAAATGACGCGCCTGCAAGCCCTGAATCGAGTGGCCCGCAGTCTGGCAAGCTCGCTCGAAATGCACCAGGTGGTATCCTTGGTAAGCAGCGCCATTCAGAATGCCTTCGCTGCGGACACGTATTATGTCGGTATGCTGCAAGGCGAATCTCTTCATATGGAATTGTTTTTCGACGACGGCGAATTCTTTCCAGCTACGGATATCGAAACCAAAGGCACTCTGGCAGGCAAGGTTGTGGAATCTCAGCGCTCACTTTTAATCCGCAACCTGGTTGTCGAACGCAAGAAACGCAATTTGCCATTCAAAATTGTCGGCCAGCAGCGAGCCAGCAGTTCGTGGATGGGAACACCACTAAAAATGGACGGGCGTATTGCCGGGATCATCGGCGTGGCTTCGTATCAAAAAGAAGTGTTCGATGAAGGCGATCTGGAATTACTTGAAAATATCGCCCAGCAGGCTGCCCTGGCACTCGATAATGCCGGACACCATGCGGAAGTTGAAACAAGATCCCAGCAGGACAGTCTCACCGGCGTGCTCAACCACAATGCCTTCCTGACGCGTTTGGAGCGGCAAGCGCGCGAAGCAGTCGGTTCGAAAAAACCTCTGGCGTTGATCATGCTGGATATCGATCATTTCAAACGGTACAATGACCAATTTGGCCACCTGACCGGCGACGAGGTCCTGACCAATCTGTGCCAGGTTATCCGGCGTCATATTAAAAAGACCGACCTGGTGGGAAGGTGGGGTGGCGAAGAATTCGTGATCTCGCTGCCCAATGCCAACGGCCCGCAGGCCTTTCATGTAGCTGAACGGATTCGCACAACAGTGGAAAATTTAACGATTAATGACCGCGTGGGTCAATTGATTCCGGCGCCGACAGTCAGTCAGGGGATCGCATTGCTGGTGGACGAGACCATGGATTTTATCCAGTTAGTCGATCTGGCAGACCAGCGGTTGTATATCGCCAAAGATCACGGGGGAAACGGGATCGAGCCCTCGCTACCCGCGTTGGAAGAAAATCTACAACAACCCAAAACTCAGGATACTGAAGCCTGAACCTGGAGAACTTCCTGGAAAGCTTCCAGCGTTCGATCGATACCGCTGTCCTCCACCCAGTAATGCAGTACCATCCGGAACATGCGCGGGCCGGTCACGCCTACTTTTATGCCGTGGCTGGCCAGACGGGTAGCGACTTCACTGGCGCTCAATGATACATTTGGCTTCAACTGCACAAAAACCATATTGGACTGCGGTTTGCCGAGAGGGAATGCGATACCTGCGATGCCCGCCAGGCCATCTGCTAATCGTTTAGCGCGGGCATGATCTTGCGGCAGTCGCTCTACCATCTGTTCCAGGGCGACAATGCCGGCCGCCGCCAGGACGCCTGCCTGCCGCATGCCGCCGCCTAATTGTTTGCGGATGCGCCGCGCACTGGCAATAAATTCAGCGCTGCCACATAACACCGAACCGACGGGGGCGCACAACCCTTTGCTCAAGCAAAACGTGACCGAATCGGCGGGTGCTGCCAGGTCGGCTGCTTTTACGCCCAAAGCGGCAGCGGCATTAAAAACTCGCGCCCCGTCCAGATGTAATTTAAGCCCCTTGGAATGCATCAATTCACCCGCTGCCTGCATATACGCGGTGGGCAAAACCACCCCACCGCAGCGGTTATGCGTATTTTCCAGGATGAGCAGGCGAGTCACCGGCTGGTGAATATCCCGCCCACGGATGGCGCCGCGCACTTCGTCCAGGTCAAGCGTGCCGTCGGGCTGATTCGGCAGGGTATTCGCAAATACGCCGCCTAAAGCTGAAATACCACCGGCCTCGAACAGGTAGGTGTGACCCAGGTTGCCCATGATGGCTTCTTCGCCGCGTTGGCAGTGTGCCAGCACCGCTGCCAGATTGCCCATCGTCCCGGAGGGTACGAACAGCCCGGCCTGCTTGCCCATTTTTTCAGCCGCTATCGCCTCCAGGCGATTGACGGTTGGGTCTTCTCCCAGGACGTCGTCGCCGACTTCCGCACGGGCCATAGCCTCGCGCATAGCCGGGGTTGGGTGGCTGACAGTATCGGAGCGCAGATCAACAATGGATTCCATGGAGAATTTCCTCCTTTAGGGAATAAGTTAGCGGTGACGCAGGCCTTCGAGGACCTGGCGCAATTCAGGGGGTAGAGGAGCTTCAAAGGTACGCGCAGACTTCTCGCCAGGCAGTTGAATGGTCAGGCGGGCTGCGTGCAAGAAGTGCCGCTCAAGAGGTAAGGTTGACTTTCGATGTCCATAAACCAGGTCGCCGACGATTGGCGTACCAAGGAATGCCAGGTGCAGGCGAATCTGATGCGTCCGTCCGGTCAGTGGATGAGCCTCTAGTAAGGTATGCGCGGGAAAAGTTTCCAGCGTCTGATACTCGGTGACCGATTCGCGCCCGCGGTCATTGGAGACGATTGCCATACGCTTGCGGTGTGACGGGTCGCGGGCAATGGCTGCCTCGATGCGGCCTTCCGGGGTCGGAGGAAGCCCGTCCACCAGCGCCAGGTAAATTTTCTTTACGCTGCGCAGGCGGAATTGGTCTTGCAGCCAGCGGTGAGTTGCGTCATTTTTGGCAATCAGGATCAAACCCGAGGTATCTTTGTCCAGCCGGTGAACAATCCCTGGGCGCTGCTCGCCGCCCACACCCTCCAGGTCGGGAGCATGAGCTAGAGCTGCATGCACCAGCGTGCCGCTGGCATGTCCAACCGAAGGATGCACCACCATTCCGGCAGGTTTATTGATCACCATCAGGTCATCATTTTCAAAAACAACGTCTAACTGTATATCCTCGGGTATAAGCGTGGTGGGAACAGGCGGCGGGACTTCCACGCGCACTTGCTGGCCAGGTTCAACCTGATGCCCAGCTTTGCCAGCGACGATGTCACCGACCGTGACCAGACCGTCTTTGATCAGCGCCTGCAGACGCGACCGTGAAAAATCCGGCATGCGGGCGACCAGAACTTTATCCAACCGCTGCGCGCCAGGACCGGGCTGAATGAACTCCACCACCTGCCTAGTCATGAACTCTCGTTAAACCCCGAAAATGGCTCGGTGGGATTGGCGTCCGCCTGCGCGATCTTTTCCCGTTCAGCTTTCTCGCGTTTCTCTTGCAGCCAGACCCCCAGTACCAGGATGGCCGTACCGACCGTTATGGCGGAATCGGCCACATTGAAGACCGCAAATGACCCGATCGAAATAAAATCGGTGACCTGGCCAATGGTGATACGGTCGATCAGGTTGCCAATGGCGCCGCCCAATTGCATGCTGAGCGCCAGCCGCAAAGACCAATCCTGGTTGGAAATGCGCGGAAAATAAACGATAATACCGACGACTATGACAATCGGCAAGAGGATGAAAATGACGCCGCCTTCCTGGAACATGCCAAAAGCGACGCCTTTGTTGTACCAGTGCAGGATGCGTGCATAGGGCGCCAGATCTTGCCAGGGCATCCAACTCTCGCCCAAAGCCAAATTTTGCCTTACGAGCGACTTGGTGTACTGGTCGAGCGCGATAATAAGCCCGGGGATGATGAACAAATAGAAGAAATACCGAAGAAATTTTTTCAAAAAAGAGCCCTCCAACCGATTGTGGGCTAATTGTACCTCAATTCATCCATGGAGCCGGCCAGGCCGATCAAAGGGGCTTACCCGGGCAGATGGGAGTCATCCGGCGACCGGCATGCCAGGTAATCCAGTTGATGAACAACAAGAAACAAGTCGGCAGCTTCGATCTGCCGGCGGCGGGCTGCCAGCCACGCTTGAAATACGTCGGGCTCCAGTTCGGCGTGCTTGGTAAGCGTTTCTTCGAAAAAATGTAGCACGTGATCTAAAAAATAGGCTTCATCCGCCTCGTAACTACCGCGGACCGGATGCACCACCCAGTCCGATGCCCCAGCAGCCAGCACTTTCCAGCCCACGTCGCGGAGCTGATGGTATAAACGTCTTCCGGTCTGGCTGCCCCCAGTTGGCTGTCCGGCCACCCGCCGGTCGTCCATTGACCGGTGGTACAGGCCGATGATTTTTTCGTCTAAACCTGGGTCAATCTGCGGCTCGAATACAGTCACCCCGTCGAAATTGATCGTAAAGTAACCCAATCCGCCTGGTTGCATCCATTTCCCCAATTGAGGCAGAAGCGAGGCCGGATTTACCAAATCCAAAAATGCGTTCGCGACCAGCAAATCATAACCCGGCTCGGCCGGTTTTACCGCCACCTCGCCAACCTCACTGGTTTGGAAACTCACTCGTAGCTGGATCCCTCGCCGGGATAGTTCAAAACCGTCCGGGGCGGGGAACCATGCCAACCCTTGACCATCGGCCCACGCCGGTAAATTTTGCAGCGCAGCGTGAATGCTTTCCGGATCGGTATCAATTCCCAGGTACGTTCCGCTTTTGAGCGCACCCCACTCGACCAGGCGGTGCAACATGGTGCCCGTACCCGCACCAACCTCCAATACCCGCGGCGGTTGGTGCAAAGTCCGTTCCCCTAGCAGTTTGGCCATACTCTGCCAGACGGTGCGGTTCAGCGCGCGGTCATCAACGGTGCGTTTGGCATTCAGGTAGCGTTGAAAAGAAAAGTCCATTTTGTATTCTGCATTAAAGCTGGGACAGCATGAATTGGCGAATGTTTTCCGTAGTCTGGCGCCAGGTGGGAAATTCTGCGTAGCGCTGACGGGCAGCCAGGCTCATGGGTCGGAGGATTTCCGGATTTCGACTGGCAGTTTCGATCAGCGCCGCCAGCACAACCTTATCTCCGGGCGGGACCAACCAGCCGTTGATACCGTGTTGAATGATCTCCCCGGCGCCGCCCACCGCTCCAGCGATCGGTACGATGCCCCAACGCATGGCTTCCAGATAGACAATGCCAAAACCCTCGAATGTGGACGGTACCGCCAGCAGTTGACTGGCGCGGTAGGCTTGCACCAGGTTGGCATTGTTTAATGCCCCCAGGAATTCAACCCGGTTTTCCAGACCGGCGGAAGCGACGAGTTCCCGGCAGCGGCGCGTGTAAACCGGGTTAACATCTTCGCGGCCAACCACCCGCAAACGCCAGTTTACAGAACGCACCCTGGCCAGCGCCGAGAGCAAAGAATGCAACCCCTTACGCACGATCAAATTGCCAACGAAAAGGATTTCCAGCTGCTTATATTGATCCCCTGACTGATTTGTTTGGCTATGCGCAATGTTTTTAAGATCGAAATTGGGTTCATCCAGTGCATCCCCGCCGGGTGTCGCGACCAGGAATGGCTTTTGCTGCGGCGCAAGCGCGTTCACCGCTTTTCGGCTGGATTGACTGTTAAAAATATACCCATCCAGCGACTCCAGGTACCGGCGCTCGATGACGCGGTAGAACACACCCAGCAGTCGGTTGTGGGATTCGCTGCTGCGCAGGTGATGGACGATGCCGATAAGCGGGGCTCCCACCGCCTGCCGCAGCCAGCGGTTGAGCACAAACAAGGAGGGGTGGTTCAATTCATCCTGCAACAACAGATCAACCTGCAGCGCTGCCAACCGGTTCCGGATCGTTTGTGAATAATTCTGACCAAACGCCTGTCCGTAGCCCACTGCCGGCAAACTGATCACTTCGACAGTGTCACCAGCAGCCCGCAGGTGTTCAACCAGTATGCGGTCATACAAATAGCCGCCGGAAAGCGTATCCAGGCTGCCATAGATAATCAATCCGACTCGCACTCAGCGCTCCAGCTCGTACCCGGCCCAGGCGGTATCACTTTCCCACAGCCGCACTGTCACCCGCTGGATATTGCTCGCGTCAATTTTGGCAGAGAGCCCCTCGCACAACCAGCGTGCAAAATACTCCAGCGAGGGGTTTACACCCGTGAAACCAGGTAAGTCATTCAAGGTTTTGTCCCGCGCCAGCTCGATTATTTGATCCAGGACATTTTCGACAGCCACAATATCGACCAGGTATTGGTGCCGATCCAGATCGTAGCCGCCCAGTTCAAGATCAAGGCGGTATGGATGGCTATGCAGCTTGTTTTCTACACCCCAGTCACCGCCAACCAGATAATGTTGCGCTGTGAAAGTCTTTTGAACGGAAACACGATACATATAACCCTCCAATCGGCTTGGATACTATAATCATAGCATGCAGCCGGACGAATATCGCGAAAGCGAACAAGCACTGATCCGCATCAACATCGACGATATGTTGATTTCGCTCGGCTGGCAGAATCACCCCTTTGCGCGCAGTTTGCTGGGTCAAATCTTTCGCTACCCGGCGCGGCAGTTTGCCCGCCAGGTGCTGGATTATGATCGGGGGGTTCGCGACCTGGGACTGGCTGGCGGCGCCCGCCGCTTGTTGGCCGCCTATGTCAATGGCTTTGAAGTCCACGGCGCGGAGAACTTGCCGTCCGACGGACCGCTCCTGATTCTTTCCAACCATCCCGGCATGGTGGATACGGTTGCTTTGTTTGCCGCACTCCCGCGCCCCGACTTGCGCGTGCTGGCGGCAGAACGGCCGTTTTTGGCAACGTTGCCGGCTACCCGGCGATACTTGTTTTTTGTCCCGGAAAATGATGGACGCAGCGAAGTAATCCGCCAGACCGCGCGCTATCTGCGCGCCGGCGGCGCGGTGCTCACCTTCCCCGGAGGGCGCATCGATCCTGACCCGCTCGTCATGCCGGGCGCTGCGGTAGCGCTGGAGAACTGGTCGCCCAGTACGGGCATATTTGTCCGCCTGGCGCCGGATCTGCAGGTCTTGCCGGTTGTCGTCTCGGGGGTGATTGCAGCGCCTTCGCTGCGGCATCCGCTGACAAAATTGCGCCGCCAGTCCAGTGATCGCCAACGCCTGGCAGCCACGCTGCAAATTCTGGCGAAAGTATTTCTGCCCAACCTGTGGCCTGTCCATGTCCATGTCGATATCCTGCCGCCAATTCCAGGTCGCGAGCTGATGGCAGACCCCGACCCGCAGGCCATTACCCGGGCAGCTATCGAACGTATTCGGCCGTACTATCAGCGTTCTGATTTCGTAGTCCCTTAATACGTCAGAACGATTTGAAACGATTCTTCCGGCCGCAACACTAGTTGCTGGTAAGCCTGGTCCGCCTGGGTAAAAGGGAACCGGTGAGTAATCCACTCGCCTGGGTGCAGGCTGTGAAGCGCCTGGAGCGCCAACGCCAACCGCCGCTCTTTGGTCCAGCGTCCGCTGATTTCCGGCGCGAGACTACTTACCTGGCTGCTGACCAGTTGGATACGGTTGCGATGAAAAGCGCCGCCCAGATCGAGCACGGACTTCTTGCGCCCGTACCAGGAGCCTATCACTACCCGGCCGTTGTAACCCGCGGCATTGATTGCCAGGTTAAGCGCATCCGGCGAGCCGCTGATTTCGTACACCAGGTCTGCGCCGCGGCTGGCAAATCCATGCGCCGCCAGCGCGTTGTGTAAATCCGAAAGAATTGCCGGATCTTCTGCATCCAAAACCTGCACATTCCCTAACCTGGAAGCGATTCTCCGACGCAGGGGATAACGATCCAACGCATAGAGATGGGTCAGCGGAAAGCGGGCTAACTGGGCCAGGGTCAACATGCCAACCACTCCCAGGCCCAAAACCAGCACGGATTCGCCGATCAGCGGCGCGCCATCATGGATAAAGTTGATGGCGGTCTCCATATTAGCCAGAAAGGAGGCATCCTCATCGGTCAGATCAGCGGGCAGCGGAATCAATGCATCTACTCTGGCAATAAAATGACTTTCATGCGGATTAAATGCAAACACACGGCGTCCTTGCCATTCATTGTCCACCCCCGGGCCAAGCATGGTCACCTGTCCGACGCAGGCATAACCGTATTTGAATGGGTAGCGAAAATTACCGCGCAGGCTGCCGATGTTGGCATCCAGTTCCATGTTCTCCGGCGCCAGACCTTGAAAAACGAGCGATTCAGTGCCGGAGCTCACTGCGCTAAGCATAGTTTGTACCAGCACCTCGCCCACATCCGGTGGCGCCAACATTTCAGAGCGGATCGTCACCTGACCTGGCGCGGTGAAATAAATCGATTGCCCGGAAATCATAGCGATACTCTCCCTGAAACAACCAGATCCGGCCCGCACTGCTGATATTCCGGATCGATGAGATGCGGCATGTCACGCTGTGATCCCACTTCACGGTCGAGCGCCGGCAGCCCACCTGCCCAGCGCGGTGAAATCGTGATGACAGCCCAGTCCGCCAGACCCGCCTGCAGAAATGATGAAATGACCCGAGACCCACCTTCGACCATTATTGACGCAATTCCGAGGCTTTTTAAGCATTCGAGCATCTGGGGCAGGGACAAACACCCATCTGGCTCCTGTTCTACCCGCAGCAGGTGCGCTCCGGCTGCCATCAAAGCCGCGCCCTGGTCTTGTCCGGCAGCATTTGAACAAACGATCCAGGGATGCAGGTCAGAACGCCGGATAAGCCGGCTGCCTAGCGGAGTGCGCAGGCGTGAATCTAAAATGATGGGCTGCGGATCTTTTCCCTCCACCAGACGCACATTCAATAATGGATCATCAGCCAGAACCGTGCCTATCCCAACCAAAATGGCATCATGCCAGGCGCGCAGACGATGGGTCATTTGCATGGTTTCGGGCGAACTGATTTCGAGGGGCTTGCCAGGCTCAGCCGCGATGCAGCCGTCCAGCGTTTGGGCATAGCTCAACGTTACCCAAGGCCAGGGACGCATGCGGGTCTCAGTTTTGGCCGCATCGAGCCGTGCAAAGGTCGTGGCGGTATCAATGATGTCCATGACCATTGGAAGATAGCGGTTCAACTGAAAAGAACAAGTTGGCATCCAGCAAGTGGTTCATCCGCCGCGCCTTGGTGAGCAGATAAGCAGCATTATCTTCGGTCACGGTTGCCACCAGCGGAACGCGCCCCGTCACCCGCACGCCAAGCGATTCGAGCCCGCTAATCTTGTCCGGGTTATTGGTCAGCAGGAACACCGACTGGATCCCTAAATCCTGCAGGATGGCTGCTGCCATACTGTATTCGCGTTCGTCCTCAGAATGTCCCAGCGCCAGATTAGCCTCGACAGTGTCATAACCGCTATCCTGCAGATTGTAAGCGCGCAGTTTTTCCAGCAGGCCAATTCCACGACCTTCCTGACGCAAGTAAACGATCACACCCATTGGCTGCCCGGCGACATAGTCCATCGCCAACTGAAGCTGCTCGCCACAGTCGCAGCGCCGTGAGCCAAGTACATCGCCGGTGAAACATTCTGAATGGATGCGCACCGGTACATGTTCTTGTTGATCGACGCGCCCATGGACCAATGCCAGATGTTCTTTATCGTCTCGATTATTGGCATACAGGCACAATTGAAATTCACCCGCGTCGGTGGGAATACGCGCCTGGACAATGCGTTTGATTTTTAGTGTTTCGACCATGAATAATCCTTTTTGCACCCGATCAGCATAGCGATGATGGCGTCACAACGCTTAAGGGCGTTGAAAAAGAAGCAAAACGATTAACAGCACTTCGATAGCGGCAGTAAAAATACCCAGCGGGGTCGTTTCCCCGATAGCCAGCCATAAGATCAAAGTCAAAGCGGTATAACCGATCAAGGTAAAGCGTACCAACCGCTTGCGGTCTCGCAGAAAAGGGATGGGTAACTGCAAGAAATAAGCAGCGGTCAAACCAAGGTAGCCCAGACCGTTGAGAATGAAGATCACGTCCGGGAATAAGAGCGACAAGTGAATGCCAGCAGCAATCAGCGCCAGAAGAATGATCACTGCTTGCATCACACCAATCCGAATCCGGGTTGTTTCCATTGTTTCCTCCTTATTCCTCAAGACCAATGATGTTTTTTTCAAAAGAGTTGATCGCTGATTCAGTTCCGGCTGACGGCTCTTCATGCGTGTTCAGTCTCCGGAGTTCGTTGCCTGCCAGGAACAGGCCAAGCAATCCAAAAACAAAATCGCGGACGCGCATAACCAGACTGGCGCTCAGCCCAACAGCGGCAGCCGCGCCAAAGGAACTGAAGGCCAGTACCTGGCCTGCCTCCAATGCACCCAGGCCGCCCGGCATGGGGGTCAAGAAAGCCAGTTGTGAAGCAAGAAACGCCGTCATAAGCTGTACCAGGTTAATAGACTGGCCAAGAAAGCGCAGCATCAGCGCGTATTCTGCGAACATGGCCAGCCAACCGCCAGCCGAGATCGCTGTGACTGTCAAAACCACTGCCGGTCTGGTGCGCAATAAAGTGGAAATTTGCTCCTCAGATTGAGCGATTAGTTTCGCTGCGCGCTGCAACCAGACTGGTAATGTAGAGTGAGTCATCAACGCGGTGATCGGGAATTTCCCGCGGCTCAACGCCACTAAATGCAGCAGCGGCAGGACTAACAAAGCAGAGGTTATAACCCACCAATAGCCGCCCGGCCAATTACCAGCCGCGCCGCCGGCAAGGATCAACAAACTGCCAACCATCAAAAAAGTGAAATTAGTCAACAGTTCGAAGACTTTATCCAGAAACACACTGGAAACTGCGGCCGGCAGATTGACAGGCTGATGCCGGGAAACCAAAAGCACCTGCAATGGTTCACCGCCGACTTGAGGACCGACAGTAAAATAAGAGACGCCAAAACCAATCAGGTGGTAACCCACGGCACGGAAAAAAGGGATACGCCCGCCCATTACCCGCAGGATAAACCACCAGCGCAGGCTGAAAATAGCCAGCACCCCGACGTTCACTGCAGCCAGCGCCAGCAGTTGCCAGCCGCGCAAAGATGCAAGGGTATCCACGAGTTGTTGAAGCGAAATTTCACGCAGCGCCCACCACAAGGCAGGAATGACCAGCAGCCAGAAGAGCCAGGCCAAACGGAATTTCACAGAACCTGGACGCGCCCGGCTTACAATGCCCGGGTCGTTTGGCAGCTTCGAAGCGCGCTCCTCTTCTTCTGATCGTTCGTGCGTTTGTCTCATAGTTTAATTGTACCAATCAGGTAAACATTGTCAAAGTTTAATAGGATTTACGCGGTTTTCTTCACACCGGATTTATCGATTAATGCAAAAACAGGCCTCATCCAGTCAGGAGAGGCCTGTTTGCAGTCAAATGTAGATCAGCGAGCGACTTCCACGCCGACGGTCAACTGCTCGCCGTCGAATTCAGCCTCGCTGACTGCTGCACTTTCCGGCGGCGCCGATGCAACCAGGTCAACGGTCAGGGTTTCCGCCATGATGTAATCCTTGAAGTCGGCTACGGCTTCTGTCAGACCTGGAGTAGCCTGATAGTACAACCGTATACGATCGGAGATTTGCAGATCGGCCGTTTTGCGCAAATCCTGCACGCGGCGCACGAACTCGCGCGCCAGACCCTCGCGCGCCAACGCCGGGGTCAGTTCGGTGACCAACGCCGCCAGATAAGCGCCTTCGGATGCAACCGCGTAGCCTTCGCGCGCCTGCACGCGCACTTCGACCTCTTCCGGTAAAACGGTAACCGTTTCGCCATCCACCTGCAGCTCAACCGGTTGGCCGGCGAGCAGGCGGCGTACAGCCGGTTCGGGATCGATCGCCAGCAGGGTTTTACGGATGGCAGGGAAGCGGCTGCCATACTTTTGGCCCAACTGCTTGGGTAAAGGATTCAGACTGTAAGCTACCGCTTCACCTGCGGTATCCAATGCCCGCACGTGTTTGACATTCAGTTCATCTTCCAAAAGATCGGCATAGGCTTGCACCACGCGGGCTTCTTCAGCGTTGCCTACCGAGAAGGCCGCTTCTGCCAGCGGCTGGCGCACCTTGCGATTGGCCTTGTTGCGCGCAGCATGGCCGACGGATGCCAGTTTCATCACCAGCGCCATGTCGCGGTTGAGTTTGTCATCCACCAGCGCGACATCAAAGGCGGGCCAGGCTGCCAGATGCACCGATTCAGGCGCACTCGGGTTCATTTGCACCACCAGGTTCTGGTATAGCTCCTCCGCCATGAACGGCATACTGGGCGCCAGCAGCTTACTAACCGTCACCAGCGCTTCGTAGAGCGTAGCATAGGCGGCCTGTTTGTCTCCGTCCGATTCGGACTTCCAGAAACGGCGGCGCGAGCGACGCAGGTACCAGTTGGACAGTTGATCGACAAAGACTTCGATCGGGCGGGTGGCGCCCAGCACATCATAGTTTTCCATCGCGGTTGTCACATCGCGCACCAACGCATGTAGCGTGGAACGCAGCCACTGGTCAAGGTCGCTGTACTGCGGCTGCTGCCCTTCACCGGGTTGCCAGCCATCCAGGTTGGCATAAGTGACAAAGAAAGAATAGGTATTCCACAGGGTCAACGTAAAGTTGCGCAGAACCTCACTCACCAGGTCACTGGAAAAACGGCGCTCCTGTCCCGGAGGGCCAGCGGTGTAGAGATACCAGCGCATGGCATCCGCGCCATTTGTATTCAAAACTTGCCACGGATCGGCAACATTGCCGCGCGACTTGGACATCTTCTGTGCGTTGCCATCCAGGATCAACCCCAGGCAGACCACATTCTTGAAACTGACCTGGTCATTGAGCAGGGTGCTGATGGCATGCAAAGAATAGAACCAGCCGCGAGTTTGATCGACCGCTTCGCAGATGTAATCCGCCGGGTACTGCTGGTGAAACTGCTCGACATTTTCGAACGGGTAATGCCACTGGGCATAAGGCATCGAGCCGGAGTCGAACCAGACATCAATCAATTCGGGGACGCGTTTCATTTTGCCGTTGCATTCCGGGCAGCTCAACGTGACTTCATCGACGTACGGCCGGTGCAGATCGAGCCCGGTCAGGTCGCGCCCCGCCAATGTGGACAGTTCAGCTACCGAACCGATGGCATGCTGGTGTCGGCAGTCAACGCATTCCCAGACCGGCAAGGGCGTGCCCCAGTACCGTTCGCGCCCAAGCGCCCAATCGACGTTGTTGGCCAGCCAGTTGCCAAATCGCCCGGTTTTGATGTGTCCGGGATACCAGTTGATGGTATTGTTGAGTTCCACCATGCGGTCTTTGAACTGACTGGTACGGATGTACCAGGTTGGCCGGGCATAATACAGCAGCGGCGTACCACAGCGCCAGCAGAACGGATAGGTGTGGGTATAGTCCTCGCTGCGGAAAAGCAGGCCGCGTGTGTGCAGTTCATCGATGATCAACGGATCAGCTTTTTTAACGAAAATACCCGCCCATGGCCGGACGGCCGGGATGAACGTTCCGTCATCTGCCACCGTCATCAGCAGCGGCAGATCGTGTTCCAGCCCAACCGCCATGTCCTCGGCGCCAAACGCCGGGGCGATATGCACAAACCCGGTGCCATCTTCCGTAGTCACATAATCGGCTAAAACCACATAGTACGCCTGCTTTTGAACCGGCAGGAAGGTGTACAACGGTTGATAGCGTTTGCCTTTGAGGGCCTTGCCTTTCAGCCGATTGACCACTTTAACTGCTTCACCGTGGAAGACTTTTTCTACCAGGGCTTCCGCCAGGATCAGCCTTTCCATGCCGCCCTCCGGCAAAGGATGTTCGACCACCACATAGTCAACCTCTGGGTGAGCCGCAACGGCAACATTGCCGGGCAGCGTCCAGGGCGTTGTCGTCCAGACTAATATGGAGGTACCGGGTTCATCCACCAGCGGCAAACGCACAAAGACGGACGGATCCACCGTTTCTTCGTAGCCCTGCGCCACTTCGTGATCCGAAAGCGGCGTCCCGCAGCGCGGACAGTACGGCACGACCTTGAACCCCTGGTAGAGCAGGTCCTTCTCCCAGAAGTTTTTCAAAATCGACCAGACCGATTCGATATATTCGTTCTTGAACGTGATGTAAGCTGTTTCCAGGTCAACCCAATAACCGATACGGTCGGTCAATCGTTCCCATTCCTGGATGTAGGCAAACGCCGACTCGCGGCACAGCGCATTGAATTTATCGATACCGTAGGCATCGATATCCTGTTTGACTTTAAAACCCAGCTTTTTCTCGACCTCGATCTCAACCGGCAGTCCGTGGGTATCCCACCCACCGCGGCGGCTGACATGGAAGCCCTGCATGGTCTTATACCGCGGGAAGATGTCCTTGAAGACCCGCGCCAGGACATGGTGCACCCCGGGTTTGCCATTAGCGGTTGGAGGACCTTCATAAAAGATATACTCTGGGCCGCCTTTACGCTGATCCATGGTCTTGTGGAAGACGTCATGTGATTTCCAAAACCGCTGAACCGCTTCTTCTACCAGGGTGACGTTGAATTTAGGTGAAACAGGTCGGAACATGCAGACTCCTATAAAAGGGTTGTCGTAACCAGTTATTAATATCAAAACCCCTTCGTCCACCAGGGACGAGAGGGGTTCTCGCGGTACCACCCTGTTTCCTGCCAGTCGGCAGGCTCTTTGTCAGGTACTCCCCAACCAAGCAGTTATACCTGCGCCGAAAATAACGGTCGGCAGCACCGGCTCCCCTAATGACGAGGGCCTACCTCGCGTTCAGCTCGCAGCTCCGGAAGGATTTTCCGTTCCAGTTTTTGCCCCGGCTCACACCAAACCCGGGTTCGCTGCCAAACAACCAGAACGTACTCTTTTCCATCATCGCTTTTTAAAGTTATGCCGATATTACCATTAATGACCCCAAAAGGCAACGAGTGGATGTAATTCGTAGAGGCAGCTCGGTTTGGGCAGCTCGGTTTGGGCGTCTCGGTAGAGGCGTCTCGCGAGCCGCCCCTACTAATTTCGTATCACACAAATAACTAGATGAATGATTTTGGAGTTTACTCGCCCACCACGTCATAAAACAACGGCAGGCGTGAGCACGGCTGGTCGCTCCAGGTGTGGGCCGCCAGCAGGCGTTCTTTGGCCTGCAACAGTTTCTCCTTGCTGTTAGCATGGATGGTAAACAGCGGATCGCCAATTCCGACTCGGTCGCCCACTTTGTGATGAATAATAAACCCAACTGCCGGGTCGATCGGATCCCCTTTACGGACGCGGCCAGCCCCCAGATCAACCGACGCCTCGCCAATCTCCCGAGCATTGATCCCTTGCAGCCAGCCGTACCTTGGTGCGCCGACCACTTCGACCAGTGGCGCAGAGGGTAATAGGCGCGGGTCATCAACCTGCTTCACATCACCGCCCTGGATTTCCACCAACCGGCGGAATTTCTGCCAGGCCCGCCCATCTTTCAAAACCGATTCTGCCAGGTAACGCGCTTCATCCAGGGAGGCAGCCTTGCCTCCCAGCAACAACATTTGACCGGCAACCTCCATGCAGTGCTCATGAAAATCTCGCGGGCCGTGCAAATGCAGCGTGTCGATTGCCTCGCGCACTTCCAAAGCATTACCTACCGCATGGCCGAGCGGCTGATTCATGTCAGAGAGCAGGCAAACTGCCCGCCGCCCGCTTAACCGGGCGATATCGACCATGATATGCGCCAGTTCCCGCCCCCCTTCCAGCGTTTCCATGAACGCGCCGTTGCCCACTTTTACGTCCAATACCATCGCCTGGGCGCCCCCGGCGATTTTCTTGCTCATAATCGAGGAAGCGATCAATGGCATGGAAGGAACGGTTCCGGTCACATCACGCAGCGCATACAGTTTGCCGTCTGCTGGCGCAAGGTCGGCGCTTTGACCGGTGAGCACCAGTCCTTCGGTGCGCAGTTGTTCGATAAATTCTTCCGTGCTCAGGTCAGTGCGGTACCCGCTGATGGATTCCATTTTGTCCAGTGTGCCGCCGCTAAACCCCAGACCGCGCCCGGACATTTTCCCAACGGGCAGGCCGCAAGCAGCCACAGTCGGTTCGACAACCAGAGTGGTCTTATCCCCTACCCCGCCGGTCGAATGCTTGTCCACCGCCAGCGTCACCACGCCGTTCAGGTCGATCATCTCCCCTGAATGCGCCATCGCCAGGGTCAGGTCGGTGGTTTCCTCCCGGGTCATCCCATTGAGGGTGACCGCCATCGCCCAGGCAGCTGCCTGGTAATCCGGGATTTCCCCGCAGGTATAACTCTGCACAAAGAATTCGATTTCATCATGCGAAAGGGCCTTTTTATCGCGCTTGTTGATGATGATATCCACTGCTTTCATGATCGAAACCTCCGGTGGAAGACCTTCCCGATGGAAATACAAAGGCATTGCGCAGGGGCTTCCCGGACAATGCCTTTGTCATTTACAGATTTACTGGGCTTGTTTTTTGGGAACGATGGTAACCTTGCGATTCGGTTCCTCGCCAATGCTCTCGGTAGTGACGTCCGGGTGTTCGCGCAGTTCCAGGTGGATGATGCGCCGTTCATTGGCAGGCATAGGTTCGAGCGCCATGCGCCGGCCGGTATGGTTGACTTGTTCAGCCATGCGACGAGCCAGGACACGCAACTGGCGTTCGCGGCGGGCGCGGTAGCCCTGCACATCGATCAACAGCGGTACCCATTGGCCGGCTTCCTTCGACACAATCAGGCTGCTGATGTACTGCAACGCATTCAATGTTTCTGAACGGCGGCCGATGAGGATGGAAAGATCATCTCCCTGGACTTCCACCAGGATCAAATTCTGGTCATTCTCATCTGCCGGCGGCACAATTTGCGCTTTCAGGCGGGCGCGAACGCGCATCTTCTCGAGAAGCTCACCCACCACCTGTTCGGCGATCTTCAGCACCGGTTCCAGATCGCCCGCTTCGACCGTTGGAACGGGTTCTTTCTTCACAGGTGCTTCTACAACGCGGGCAGCCGGTTTTTGGCGGGCCGCCGGTTTGCGCGGAGCGGGCTGCGCTTCAACCTCTTTACTGCCGGACAGGTCTTTGATCTTCAACCGGACACGCGCCAAACGCGTGCCAAGTCCGAGGAAACCCTTGCTTCCCTGGTCGAGCACTTCAACCTCTACAGCATCCTCCGGTAAACCAAGCTGGCGAATACCTTTGGCAACTGCCTCTTCGATGGATGGTGCAATGATTTCCAATGTTGTTTTTTCTTGACTCATCTCAGCCTCAATGATTGCTTCCTACTGCATTCTAAGGGTGAGAGGCTTGTTCAGCCTTCACCGGTTTTTATTTTTTCCCCTTGCCGGCTTTTTCGTCCTTTTTCTTCAAGAACGGAAAAACATTTGCCCAGTTCACTTTGCCGAGCATGGCATACTGCCCGATACCCACGAGGTTCGAAGCTACAAAGTACAGCGCCAGGCCTGAAGCCAGGGTGTAAGCCAGATAGCCCATGAACAAAGGCATGTACAGGTTCATCATGCTGCCCATGGCAGCCGTCTGATCTTTCGGGTTTGGATTGGCAGGCTGCGTTAACTTGCCCTGGATGTAAGTAGTCAACACGACGACGACCACCATCACCGGGATGCCAAACTCGAGACCAGGGATGTTCAAACGTTCCGGTTGCGAGAGGTCCATCCACAGAAAGCGGTTATTGAGCGGGATGAGTGTTTCGACCTTCAGCAGGGCGGGGTAAATATGCCGGATGAGGTTCAGCAGGTCAATTGGCGTGGTAGCCATGCCATAAATGACTGCCTGGTACAAACCAAAGATGATCGGCAGCTGTATCAGGGTCGGAAGGCAGGACGAAAAGGGGCTAACGCCTAGTTCTTTGTAGAGCGCCATCTGCTCCTGGGCTAACTTTTCTTTATCGCCTTTATATTTCTCCTGAATTTTCAGCCACTTCTCATTTTTTTGCAGATCTTGCATGGCTTGCGCGCCTTTGATTTGTTTTACCATCAACGGGTGCGTTACCAGGCGTATCAGAAGGGTGAACAGGATAATCGCTACGCCGAAGTTCTGCCCGACCAGGTTATAGATGAACAGCAGCGTATTGATAAACGGGGTGATGATTAATGAATCCCAGATATTCACGGTTCGCTCCTACTTCGGCGGGATGAAAGTCCAAACGTCCTGACCGGTGGCAGTGGTTACCAGTTTGAGCGGGCTGTCGCCCAGCGCAATGCCGATCAGCAGTTTGTCTTCGAATTGAACGGGGCCATTGTACAATTTGCCTTCGATCGTTTTGGACCACAACCGTTCGCCTGTAAAACTCAAGGCAACAAGGTTGCCATTTTCTGTCGCAAATACAACCGACTCTTCGGTCACAGTGGGGCGCCCGGTTACTGGCTCCGTCAGCGACTGCGTCCAGATATCGGCGCCGTCTGTGCGGGAGACGCCGTAAGCTTTGCCGCTCAGATCGCCAAAAAACAGCGTATCTTCATGGATGGCAGGCTGGCTCCACAGACTTTCTGTAAATTTGCGCCGCCAGAGGATTTCGCCATCCTCCGTGTTGACCGCAATCAGCTCACGCGCCAGGGTGGCGACGTATAACATACCGTCAGCGCTTAAGGTGGGGGAGTAAATCACAGCTCCACCCAAATCCTTCGACCATTTCAGCTCACCGGTTGCCATATCGATTGCATAAATGGTTTTGTCCATCGATGCCTGGTATACCGTGTCGCCGTTGCCGACCGGTTGTGACCAGAGGGCGCGAGTGGCCGTGAATTTCCATTTAAGGTTGCCGTTCAGGTCAAGGGCATATAAAGAGCCGTCGCCGTTGGGAGCAAAAATGGTGTCGTTAGCGACCAGCGGGCTGGCAATCCAGGGGCCGTTCGCCTGAAACGACCAGTTTTCAGTGCCCGATGTCGGATTTAGCGAATGCAGGATTTTCTGATAGTCCCCGGCAATCAATTGGTTTTCCACCAAAACTGGCGCCGCGAAGTACATTGTCCGGCTTGCTTTTTCCGGGTAGCGCCAGATCATGGAACCGTCCGTTGCGCGAATGGCAAAAACATGCGCCAAATTGGCAACATAAAATGTATCCCCGTTGGTGGAGATCCCTGGCCAACTGCTCCCGGAAAGTCCGGCTGAGCAAGACGTGAGCAAAACGGTTGCCAGGATCAGGGTAAAGATGAGGGTTGTTTTTCTCTTGTTCATTCCGTGTGATTGTTATGCAAAAGGTTGAATCCCGGAACCCGATTCATTCAGCGGATCAAGGTACCGGGTCATAACCGCCTGGATTCCAGGGGTTGCAGCGCAAGACGCGCCAGGTGGCCATAACCACGCCGTGCCAGGCGCCATGTTTATAGATCGCCTGGTAGCCGTAGTGAGAGCACGAAGGGTAAAAGCGGCAGGTATTGGCTGGCAGCGAAGGGGAAACTGTTTTTTGATAAAGACGAATTAACCCCAGCAAAGGCCAGCGTAACAGAGTTTGCAGATTAAACGGCAAATCCCGCAAACGCGGCTCAGTGGAGTAATCGTGCTCGATCATTCAATTCAGCGCTTTCTCGCTGGAGCAGCCCTGCCCTTTGCAGGACCGAGCGCACACCAATCGAAATTTGGTCGAAATCAGCATCCCGGATGGGTCCGCGAGCCAAAAAAATTAAATCCCAGCCAGATGCCAGAGATGGCAACAACTGGTCGATGCTGGCGCGCAGCTGGCGTTTGGCGCGGTTGCGGACCACTGCTGTCCCAACCACTTTTCCGGCTGAAACCCCAATCCGAAGCATTCCATCGGCATTGGGTAATGCAACCAATACGACCAACGGGTGCGGAAAGGATTTCCCATTTCGCCGCACCCGCGAAAAGTCGGTAGCTTGCCTTAGCCGAAATGCGCGTTTCACCCATATACCTGTCCGTTTAGTTGTCCCTCCAGTAATGCAGATGGACCAAGACAGGTGTGCCGTTTACCAGCGTACGTTTTTCTTGACGTGGTTGTTTTTCGACACCGTCAGCCGGACACGCCCGCGTAAGCGGCGGCGCTTCAGCACTTCGCGACCATCGGCGGTCGCCATACGGGCGCGGAAACCATGAACCCGAACACGGCGGCGGATTTTGGGTTGATAAGTCCGTTTGGTACTCATTAAACGATCCTTTCAAAAGGAGGTTATGGCACCACTGTGTTCTGCGCAAATCGCCAAACATGGATTGAACTATGTTGTTTAGCCATTTCCGCAACCCACAATGCCATCATGCCATTTGACAAGCTGAAATTATACCTTAGCTTTGCTCAACGGTCAAAGAATTTTCCAGAAATAATTGTCATTGCAATGGAACGCAGCACCAGAAGCAATCTACGACCACCCATTGGGTTTTCTATATTCCAAAACCAGTACAGAGAGGCTATATGAAATGAATAAAATGTTATTTATTCCACCATATTTACGTGACGGGATCGAACCCACACCCACCAGGAAGATGCTGTTCTGTGAGAAATCAATTGTTTACCAAGGTATACTAATTGCCAAGTTATCAATGTGATTCTGCCCCTCACCCCCCTGCCCCCGCTCCCAGTTCGTTTAGATATTCCCAGATGACAAACTTTTCTGGGAGCGGGGATTTACTGAATTTCGAGGTTTTGCGCCGCCATGGCGGCGCAAAACCTCGATTAAGAATTTGCCCGCCCCAAGATTGGGGCGGGTTGGGAGGGGTTGATAACCTACTGATCATGAGGGGGATTCGATTATACCGAGATATAAAAGGCTAGTTTCCAGACCCACCTCCTTTTGAGACAACCCCGTTTCATGCGTCCCCTGGCGGGATCGCGATCATCTTGCAAAAGATGTCAGATTCGCTATGTCAACTTTACGATAGCGAAGGTGAATGACCAGTGTCTTTAGCGACCGTTGGGCTTGCGCACCCCGGTGAAAAATTTTGCCAGCTGATGCGCTCCTTCGACGTCGGTGACAGCCAGAACTTCATCGCCGGCCTCGAATACTGTCGCGCCGCGCGGGACAACCACCTCGCCGCTGCGGATGATAGCAGCAATGACGCATTGATCTGGCAGAGCGATATCTTTTATTTGCTGGCCAATTGCCGGGGCGCCTTCCGGAATTTTCTCCTCGACCAGCGAGTAATTCCCACGCCGCAGTTTGAGCAAAGTCATCATATCGCCCATCGACATTTCTTCTTCAATGACCGAAGCCATGATGGAAGCCTGATTGACGGCCACATCCACATTGAAGGTGTCATCAAAAAGCCAGGCATTGCGCGGATTATTGATGCGAGCGATGGTACGCGGGATTTTGAATTTTTTTCGAGCCAGAAAGCAGATGATCAAATTAGCTTCGTCCTCAGTGGTGCAGGCAGCCAGAACATCCGCATTGGCGGCGCCCGCGCCTTCCAGGACAGTAGGATCAATCGGGTTGCCCTCATAAATGACTTCTGTCGGCAATTCCCGATGGATATGCTCAAGAACCGTTTGGCGGTCATCGATCAACCGGACCTGGTGATTCTCTGCGATTAAAATTCGCGCCAATTGCGCGCCCGTGCGCCCGCCGCCAGCGATGATCACATACATATCAAGCCTCCTCTTTGCCTTCCAGCCTGGCGCGCAGGCGGTTGATTCCTTCAAAAGTCGCGCTGAAATGAACCACATCCTCTACGGCTAATACCATTTGAGCATCTGGCAATTCAGCTTTTCCAGCGCGGGTCAACGCAATCGGGACGCACTCCTGGCCTTTTAAGAGCTCGCCAAGCGTTTTTCCGTCAAACGCCTGCGGAATCTTGAACTCGTAAATTTCGACCTCGCCGTTCCCAGCGGAAAAAACGGAATAAAAATCAGAGTCGTATAACAGTTCTTCCACGCGCTGGGCACCCCAACTGGTCGAGGAGATAACCTGCAGTCCCAGGTCTTCGTACAGGGAGCGCATCGTGGGGTCATAGTTGCGGGCAACCACATTGGCCACATTATATTTTTGACGGGCAACTCGCGCCACAACGGCATTAATTGCATCCGAATCGGTCACTGCTGCCAACCCGTCCGCCGTTTCGATACCTGCCCGGACGAGCACATCCTGCTGTAATCCATTACCTTCATGGATGCGCCCAATAAAATCAGACGGCAGTTTATTGAAGGCAGTCTCTTGAGTATCAATAACTGCAACGCTGTTGCCGGCCTTGGATAAACGATAGGCCAGATCCGCGCCCAACCTGCCGCACCCTACAACAAGAATTTTCATGTTCGATCCTTCTATCAATCCTGGTTCCTAGTCCACCTGGTACGGGACGTTGGTGATGATAATGTCCTTCCGAAAATGGAGCGCAGCGCTCAGCGTCGCGGCGGTTTTAGTGTGCAGTATGTTTGACCACCAGTGGCGCGGAACAAATTCGGGCACAACGATAGTGATGACTTCCTTGGGTTGTTTAAGGTTGTCAATTTCGTCGATATATTCCAGCAACGGCTCGATAAAAGTGCGGTATTGCGATTCAAGGATCACCAACCGGTGACCATCGCCCCAGGTTTCCCACTTTTGTTGCAGCCGGACGGTTTCCTCCGGGTCGATAGAAACATGCACCGCAGTGATGTCATCGCTCAAGGTCCGCGCGTAGCGCAAAGCTGCCAGCGTCCCACGGTGAACGCCGCTGAGCGGCAGGATCACTCTTTGCCGGCTTACCTGCGGCGGGGTACCCTGATTTTCGAGCGACAGATCGCTTGCCAGATTGCTGTAATGGCGGCGAATTCCGGAAAATAAAATGACCAGCAACGGGATAATGATGATGACCAGCCAAGCGCCCTGAGCAAACTTGGTGACGGCAAAAACCAGCATGACTATACCGGTCAACACAGCGCCAATGCCATTAATGATCATTTTAAATTGCCAACCATTTTCATACCTTAAGGTCGATCCCCGCTCTTTGAGTTCCGCTCCCGCTTTCAAGCTCCCGATTTTCTTCCAGCGCCGCGCCATGCCAAACTGCGACAGGGTGAAAGAGAGGAATACACCAATCGCATACAGGGGAATCAAGCGCGTAACGCTGGCATTGAAAGCCAGTATCAATACGGCAGCAATGATTGCCAGCAGAACAATGCCGTTGGAATAAACCAGCCGGCTGCCGCGGTAGGCCAGTTGACGCGGCATGAAACCATCGAGTGCAACGATCGCGCTCAGCCGCGGGAACCCTGCGAACGAGGTATTGGCGGCCAATATCAAAATGATCATGGTGGAAACCACGGTTGCCAGGTAGAGCAAGCCGCGGTTACCGTAGGCAGTGCGGACGATCTGCGAGATGACCGTCTCCGCTTCCGAAGGAACCGCGTGAATTTGGGAGGTCAGAAACGAAATCCCGAGGGTCATCGCCGCCAGAATAATCGACATGATGATCAATGTGATGCCGGCATTCTTGGAGCGCGGTTCTTTGAATGCTGGAATGCCATTTGAAACAGCTTCGACTCCCGTTAGCGCAGAGGTGCCGGATGAAAAAGCGCGCAACAGTAAAAATGCGATCGCGCCCTGGGTAACGTGCACAGTTTCCAATAAGGGCGGATCGACCACCGTGCCAAGGCTGCCGCTTAAATATTTGAATAAGCCAACCCCAAGCGCCAACAGGGTCGCCACAATAAAGAAATAAGTCGGGATGGCTATGGCATTGCCGGATTCCCTCACGCCGCGCAAGTTCACCAGCATGATGAATACCACCATGGAAATCGCCAGCCAGACGCGATAATCCAACAAAGACGGCACCGCTGAAACCAGGTTGGCTACTCCAGATGAAATAGAAACCGCAACCGTCAGGATGTAATCGGTCAGCAGCGCGGCTGCAGCAATTTTGGCGGGTAGTTCTCCCAAATTATCCCGGGAAACGATATATGAACCGCCTCCATTGGGGTAGGCATGGATGGTTTGTTCATAAGAAATGACAACGATTGCCAGCAGGACGATAATGGCGAGCGACAGTGGGAAAACATACTGATAGGCTCCGGAACCCAACGCAGCCAGGATCACCAACATTTCCTGCGTGCCGTACGCGGATGATGACAGCGCATCCGAAGCAAAAACGGCCAGGCCAATCATGATCCCGATGGTCTGATGTGGCGCATCGGCTGTCGGCAAAGGTCTCCCGATTAACCAGGTCCGCCAGGATGCTTTGGGCTTAAATTGGGTGTCCCGATGGAGAACCGTTGTGCCGCTCTTATCTTCAATGTTCATATATTATTGGCCGTTTCTACCTTGACCGAAAATGGACGACAAAGGGAGGGATTATAATGACAATTTAATCCGACGTCAATTATAATATTAAGGGTTTCTGGTTTCGCATGCCATTGTCACGCTTTCCAAGCCGGGTCATGTATGCGCGTGTTTGGAACCAACATCGGGGTTATCAAGCTTCCATTCGAAACCAGACCAGGTGCCGTCCATTATTAATGCTGGCATATGAAATCATTATGACACGAATCCCGTGCAGGCGGGTGCGTAAACCGCACACATTCGTCTGTTAAATGGGTTAACAAAGGCCAGTGCCCGGCTGACCTTAATCACAGCAAGTCAGATCCTTCGTGACCGACACGCTTCATGACGAAACCACTCACCCAAGATAAAGCTATTGCCAGCCTTCGAAAGTACTGGCTCTATGGGCTTGGGATTTTGAGCGGGGTAGCACTGCCCGTCATTTCGACGTTGGTTGAAATTTCGATCAGCGGCTATCCGTTAAACCTGCTCAGTCTTCTTCGGATACAAATTCAAAATCAACTGCTTTGGATTATTGATCTGGCAGCATCGGTATTTATAATCTTTATGGTTGGCGGCATCCTGCGCGAGAATGCTCATCAACAGCGGAGCGAGGAACTCCAGAATCAACTGGCGCTGCGCATTTCGGACCTTTACAACCTTAAAGAAATTTCGCAACGCGAAATTCACGTCCGCCACCGCACTGAAGCCAAAATTACACGCGCCAAACGGGAATGGGAAGCCACTTTTGACGCCATATCCGATTTGATTATCCTGGTGGATGCTTCCGGAAAAATCATCCGTTGCAACCAGGCAACCATTCAAAAATTGGAAACGACTTACCAGGATATCCTTGGCCGAGTGATCGAAGAAGTGTTCCCGGGAGTGGTCGAGCCTATTCAGAAGCGGGTTATTAATCAAAACCAGGTCATTCCGATGCCCTCGCAATTTGGCTGGTTTGAAGTGAGCGGCTTTCCTTTTCCCCTTGCAGGCGAACAGCAGGGCACGATCTATATTTTCCATGACATCAACCAGCGAAAACGCGACGAAGCTGAAATCCAGCGCCAGAAGCAATATTTCGAGGCAATTTTCCAGAACAGTCCGGTCGCCATTGTCACGTTGGACCTGAAGGGCGGTATTGTCACCTGCAACCCGGCCTTCGAGCGATTATTTGGCTACTCGCCGGTAGAAGCAGCCGGCCGAAAATTAGACAATTTAATTACGCCGCCTGAATTCCAGGATAATACGCAGGAATACACCCGGCGCATCCGCCGCCGCAATGTCCAGTATCAGACCGGCCAACGGGTGACCCGCATGGGTAAGACGATTGAGGTGGAAATTTATAACGTCCCCGTTGTTGTCAACAATGAACAGTTAGGCACTCTCGTTCTTTTCCACAATATTACCGAACTGGTGCAGGCGCGGCGCAAAGCCGAAGAAGCCGACCTGGCAAAGAGCGAATACCTGGCGAATATCTCGCATGAAATTCGCACCCCGCTCAACGGTCTGATCGGCATGTTGAATCTGGCATTGGATACCGAGTTGTCATCCGGTCAGGCTGAATACCTCAAAACCGCCTCCGACCAGGCAGAGGCATTGTTGGGCTTGCTCAATGATGTTCTCGACCTGTCCAAGATCGAAGCCCGGCGCATGACGCTGGAAGAAACGACTTTTGATTTACGGACAGTCATGGAAAACGTCGCCCTGACCATGGCGAAGCGCGCCAGCGATAAAGGTCTGGAATTGGTTTGCATTGTTCCACCCGCTGTTCCAACCGCTTTACGCGGCGACCCCAACCGGCTGCGGCAGGTGTTGACCAACCTGGTTGTAAATGCGGTCAAATTTACGGACAAGGGTGAAGTTGTTCTCGGGGTTCATCAAGAATCGCAAACCGGTTCGAAAGTTACGCTCGGATTCTCAGTTCAGGATACCGGCATTGGTATCCCGGCTGAACGCCAGGCTGCCATTTTTGACCGCTTTGCGCAGGCATCTGATTCAACCTCGCGCAAATATGGCGGAACAGGTCTGGGTTTATCCATTTCTGCCCAACTGGTTGAACTAATGGGCGGGAAGATTTCCCTCAAGAGCGAGCCCAATCAAGGCAGCATCTTTTCTTTCGATGCCATTTTCGATCAGATGGGTGAAAATGAACCCATCCCTGCTGATTTAAAACGTCGAGCGAAAGATTTGCGCGTGCTGATCGCCGATTCGAATAGTAACAGCCGATCCAACTTAACCTTATTACTGGAGGGGATGGGCTGCAAAGCCATTGGCGCAGGCACTGCTGCTGCCATGCTGACCCGGTTGGAAAAAGCCGATAACGCCGGCAAGGGTTATCAGCTATTAATTCTAGATAACCGCCTTTCCGGGACTCTGGATTACCATCTGGTCGAAGATATAAGAAATGACCCGCGTTACCAACACCTGATCATTATCATGCTTGCGCGGCTGGGGGATACGATCTCCGAGGCAAAATTCAAAGAACTGGATATCAGCGCGGTGGTATTGAAACCAGTACGCTGGCAGCCCCTACAGCTTATCCTGTTGGAATTATTGACCCCGCCCAAAAAACGGACCGGGCAGTTGCCAGCCTTGCCGCCTGACAATCGCGCCAGCCAGGCCATGCAGACCACCCACCCACAGAATGTGCTGTTGGTCGAAGACAACCCGGTCAACCGCAAAGTGGTCGTCAATTTACTTGAAAAGTTTGGCCATACCGTTTCGGCGGTTGAAGATGGTCGCAGGGCGTTGGATGCACTGCTGGATCAAGGCTATAACGTGATCTTGATGGATGTTCAAATGCCGGAAATGGACGGCCATGAGGCTACCCAACTCATTCGATCCATGGAGGGCAGCGAGCATCATACACCCATTATTGCCATGACCGCCCATACTTTCACCAGTGAAATCCAGCGCTGTTTCTCCAGCGGGATGGACGCTTACCTGTCCAAACCGCTGCGCCCGCAGGAATTGTTTGATGCCATCGAACAGTGGTCGCTGCCCGTGCCCGAAAAACGCCCCTGGCTGAACCGAACCCCAAGCCTGAAAACCGGCTCATCGCCCATAGTTGCCGCGCCCGCAGAGGAAAAAGCAACCGGTGAGATCACTGACCTGGATTTTGCGGAATTTTCATCCGCCTTCGACCAGCTTGTGCTCTCCACCACCGAACCCACAGATTTAACCCCAACTGATGAGTCTGCAACCCAGAATGAGTTATTGGCTCGCGCGATCTCTGCCCCGCAGCCTATCCCACTGGGCGACCCGCAATATTTGCAGAGCATCCTGCCGCGCTTTGGCAATGATCTATCTTTTTTTGTCGTTACTTTTGAAGAGTTTGTGCAGCAATGCCGTTCCCACCTGCCCGAAATTCAGGCAGCCATTCTGAAAAACGACGCGGCAGCAGTTAAATTGCTGGCGCATAACCTGAAGGGTGTGGCGGCCAATTTTGAGGCTGCAAAAATGACCGCATTGGCCCACGAATTGGACATGCTTGCCGGGCAAGGCGACCTCAACCGGGCGTCCGAATTGGCGCTTGCAATCGAGAAAGAAATCCCGGCGCTTGAAAAAAATCTGGACGATATCCGTACACAGAATTAATCACCGGCTTCAACAAGGACCCTCATGGCAACCATTTTACTGATTGACGACGAAGTGATCTTTCATCGCATGATCGAACACAGTCTGCAGCCGCTTGGGCATTCGGTGTACAGTGAATTAACCGGTATTGCCGGTCTGGCTGCTGCCGCCCGATACCATCCGGATGTCATTATCACGGACCTCAACTTGCCCGATGTTTCCGGTTATGAAGTTACGCGGCGGTTGCGGCGCGACCCGGTATTTGCTCAGACGCCTATTTTGGTTTTGACCAGCCAATCCGGGTTGCAGGATAAACTCGCTTCGTTCGAAGCCGGCGCAGATGACCACATCACCAAACCGTTCGAGCCGGTGGAGTTGATTGCCCGCATGAATGTGCTTTTACGCCGGGTCGAAATGATCCGGCAGGCAGCGCCCGCCGGCGCACCCGCCCGGCAGCAAAAAATCGCTCGTTTGATTGCCATCCATACCCTGCGCGGCGGGGTCGGCAGTTCATTGCTGGCAGTCAACCTGGCATTAGGGCTGAACTCGCTCTGGGCAGCCCCAACTGCGCTGCTCGACCTGGTTCTGACTGCCGGTCAGGTCGCCCTGCTGCTCAACATGCCGCTCAAACGCACCTGGGCCGATTTGGCAGACTACAAACCGCAGGAATTGGAATTCGAGATTTTACAATCCATCATTGCACACCACAACTCGGGATTGGATTTCATTGCAGCGCCAACCTACCCCACTGATGCGGAAGGGTTGACCAATGATGCCTTTACGACCTCGCTACAATTATTGCGCCCTGAATATGATTACCTGATTGCTGACTTGCCGCACGACTTCTCTGAAGTTTCACTGCTGACCCTGGATGCAGCCGATGTAATCTTACTGGTCATTGCCCCGGAATTATCCTCCATCCGGGCAGCGGCAGCCGCTTTGGACACCTACAACCGACTCGGTTATCCCTCCGACAAAGTGCGCCTGGTGCTCAACAATATTTTCCCGCGCGGCGGTCTGCCGCAGGAGCGCATCGAACAGGCCCTGAACAAACAAGTCACCGTATCTTTTCCATATGCGCCCGACATCCTGATCCAGGCCATCAACCTTGGTCACCCGATTATCCAGGAGGAACCCGGCGAACCGTTAGCGATCCTTCTGGAAGATTTCGCTTTTTACTTGAGTCAGGAACAGCACAAAAAAACCCGTCCGGAAAAACCTACGCAGGCCTGGAAGCGGGTCTATGATCGTTTTATTCAGGCGCGGAATAAGCGAGAAAAGAATAAATAGCGGTGGTCTGAAAAAAAAGCGGGCACAATCCGCTTCTTCTCGCTCTCTAAAAAATGACCTTACAGGCGGGGCGCCAGTCGTGCGAAATCCTCCACCAGCTCCTCAATATTCCAGGACGCCGTCATCACAAGAAATTTATCAACCCCACCCAACCCGCCCCATTCTTTGGGGCGGGCATTTTCTTAATCGAGTGTTTTGCGCCGATACGGCGCAAAACACTCGAAAGATATTTAACCCCCGCTCCCAGAAAATTAACGGGTTGGACCACAATGTATCCATTGGGGAGCGGGGGTAGGGGGTGACGGGATGGTTCAAATTTATTACCGATCACCCATAAAAACCAAACATAAATATTTAATTTGAAAGATAATGCCAATGGTTATTCGATCAGGCTGCCAGCCAGGCCATTGTCAGTCAACCGGTCCAGACGTACCCGGTTGATCTGATTCCACAAGCGCTGCGGCGAATGAACCTCAACCCTTAGGTAATTGTCCGTTAAGCCGTGCAGCTTCCATCCAGTGGGACCATAGGCGTTGGTCGCCTCCCACAGGACGGACGCTTCGCTGCCGAGATGCTGCTCGCGGAAAAGGGCCGAAGACTCTGCCAGCACCTGGCGCATTTGTTCGCTGCGGCGGTGAGCGACCGTCCCTGATACTGGGTTATTCAGCCGGACAGCCGGTGTGCCGGGGCGCGCGGAATAGCTGAAAACATGCCCTCCGGCAAATTCCATCTCCTGAACGAATGTCAAACTCTCGGCAAACTCGCGGTCATCCTCACCGGGGAATCCGACAATCAGGTCAGTGGTCACAGCCATGCCGGGAGCTGCCTGCCGGGCAGACTCGACCAGCCGTCGGAAGGCTGCTGGGTTTGTGTGCCGGGCCATACGATGCAGGGTCTGTTCACAGCCTGACTGCAGCGGCAAGTGCAGATGGCGGCACAGACGCGAATTTTCCCATAATTGGAAGAAATTCTCTTCCAGGTCCCAGGGTTCGAGCGATGAAAGGCGCAGGCGTTCCACATCGGTGTCCCGCAAAACTGCCTGAATCAAATCGCGTAAATGCATGCGCGGTGATAAGTCATACCCCCACGAGCCTAAATGAACCCCCGAGAGCACGACCTCGCGCGTGCCGCCGGATTGAGCGTGCTGGATGTCACTCAATACTGCCTGAATCGTCTCGCTGCGGCCTGGTCCTCGGGCGATGCGGGTGATGCAAAAAGTACAGTGATTATCGCAGCCGTCCTGGGTCTTGATGAAAGCGCGGGTGCGCAAATGCGCGCCGGGTAATGGCTCGCGCGCCACCGGCTCCAGGTCAAAATCCTCTTCCTGCACACCAAGCACCTCAGCCACCAGATGATCCTTATTCAGGTTGGACACCACCCGCCGGACATTGGGTAAAACGGCGGCGTTGTCTGGCTCGAGCGTGGACCAGCAGCCGGTTACGACGATATCTGCTGCGCCCAGGCGGGCTGCCTGCCGGATTTTCTGACGGGAATCGGAAGCTGCAGCCTGGGTGACAGTGCAGGTATTAACCACAACCAGCTCAGCCTCACCCGCCGAGTTTACGATAGTGTGGCCGGCTGCTCTAAATTGGGTTGCAAATCGTTCGATTTCGCTTTGGTTTAACCGGCAGCCAATTGAATCGAGGAAAATTTTCATACCGCTAAGGCTTTAGTACAAAGAAGTTATCAAACAGAATATCCACTCCGGGTTGACTGTATGAGCCAGCGATTAAACCCACATCGCCCACAGTAAAATCCATGTCATCGACTTCCAGGAATTTCTCCTGGTTTACATACAACGTCAACCGGGACCCGATGCAGTCAGCGCGAATCTGGTTAGTAGCCTGCCCCAGCTGGATCATGGCGCCGTACTCCAATCCATCCGGACTGTTTAGTGTCTGGTACAAGCCGTCCTTGACTTTGATGATGCCGCCATACCCATCGCTGCTGACCAAAAAAGCATAGAAATTATACTCGTTCTGGAAACGGCAGAGCAAACCAAAATCATTATCCGTCGGCCCTTCGATTAAAGTGGCATCCACCGCCAGCGTCGAATCACTAAAGCGCTGTCCGGGCAGCGACCAATAATCGTAATTCGCTTCGTCAACGTGGAACCGCAGACCCTCGGAAGCATAGGATATGGTCGCGCTTTCAGATGACCAAACCTGCCAACCCGATTCGGGATTGTCGAAATTGTCAAAATAAACCACGCTGCCCGGGTCGATTTCTGCAAGCGCAGAACTCGTGATGCGATCCTCGAGATTGCATCCGCTTACGACCAGGGTTGTCAGTGCAAAGATGAGCACCAGCATGGTTTTTTGGTTCATTCCGCAACTCCTTCGAGCCCGCAAAGGTTTTGTGTCGATGGTGTGGGTTCGATGCCGTGTCAGTGGCTATTTTTGGAGGATGGCGCGGTAAACGGTTTTATTGACCAGGAAAATGCTTGTCAAGCAACCGCTGTGCCTGGGAGGCAACAGCGGGATCGACGTTCTGGACTGCTGCTGTTTTTAACAGGGGGAAAGCCAGTGAAAAGCGGTTTCCGGCGATGTAAACTTGCGCCAGATGGAACTGCGCTGCCTCGAATTCACCATCCTCTGCCAGTGCTAGTTGCAAGAATTGTTCCGCCTTTTCCAGGTCGCCATGTGTCAGGTATACCCACCCGGCGGCATCCAATACCAGCAAATCTTTGGACGCAAGAATCAGCGCCCGTTCGATTGCGGGCTGAGAAAAGGCGTCAAAGTCAAAACCGTATGTGGCCGAAAATACTGCCAGCGCCCGCCAGAATTGCGCGTTAATCGGTTCGATCTCGACCGCGCGCTGATAAGCTGCCATGGCGCTCACCAGGTCACCGGCCTGCGCATATGTGCCGCCAATTTCCACCTGCCAGCGGCCCTGGTCAGGATGATTGGCGGCCAATTTTTGAAGGTACTGCAGCGCGACCATCGGTTTGTTCTGGCGGCCCCAGTACAAGGTCAATGCGGATAACACGATGTCCGAATTGGGCGCAATGCTTTTGGCGCGCAGCAAGGCCGTCCAGCCGTCCTTGCCCTGCTGCTGACGAGATTCCCCCAGAAATGCCCAGGCTTCCGCATACTCAGGCGCAAGGTTTAGCGCTGCCTGAAATGCCGTCTCAGCGACATCCCACTGTCCTAACTCCCCCAACCGCTGCCCGATCAACACCAACTGGTAGGCGCGGTCATTTTGTAGTGCTGCCTGTCCGAGCACTTCCAATAAACGGCGGGATTGTTCGGCTTCAGCGCCCTCGCCGTTGCCGGCGCTGGCCAGCGGACGCGCGGCGTCAGCGATGCTGCGCGGAGATAGCAGCATTCCGGTCAGCCAGGCTGCCTGGACCGATTTGGGCTCGAGTTCCAACCAGCGCAGTGCAGCCAGCAGCGTACCATCCAGATCACCGGCGGCGCGCAAACGATCAGCTGCAAGAGCCATTTGGTCCGTTTCGACTGCCGGGAGACTCGCCAATTTGCCCCAGATTTCTCTGGCCTTGGCCGAATCGTCCGTTTGCAGGTAAGCGTCTCCCAGGTTCAACAGCCCGCCTGCCGAAATTTCCACATGCTCCATCGCGGTACCGTAACTGGCGATTGCCTGCGTGTAATCGCCCGCCAAAAATTCAAGCCCAGCGATTCTTTCGAGCAGATCCGTGCGTTCCGGTTGATATTCCAAAACCTGGCGGTAGTACCGGGCAGCCTCCGCAGGCATGCCAATGGTCTCCGAAATATGCGCGCGCTGCCAGGCAGCCGTCAACCGGACCGGGCGCGGAGCAAGCGAGACCAACCCCGATACCAGTACTGGCGCAGCTACCAACACGGACAGCAGCAACCGCTCAAGCAATTTCATCTTGCCAATTATAAGCGCTCACCAGGCCAGCACCGCCCCACTGGCTTTGTGGATCGTAAAGCCGCCGTTCGCTTGAATTTCAGCGTTAACCCAGCCTTCGATCCCCTCTTCCGCGCCGGGTGGGAAATTCCAGATGCCGGTCATCGAGTGAATATAGTCCAGCAGCGCACGGGTTTCCGTGACGAACAGACTGTCGATAAAGGGAATCACCTCGACATGCTCGAAGGACTCGCCCAGAATTGCAGGAGCATTCTCCAGTCCATAGCGCGCAGCAAAATCATGCAGCTCGGAACGCCTGAGGCCAAAGTGATTCATCAAATCGCCCAGTTCCCGCATATGGCCGGTGCTGTTCGTAGCAGCGCACAACCGGCCGCCGGGAGCGAGCACGCGCCGCAGTTCGCGCACGGCCAGCGAAATATCCGGCACATGATAGAGCATATAATTGGCAAGCACCCGCTCGAATTGGCCGGTGGAAAACGGCAGGCGTTGAACGTCGGCAGCGGCAAAGTCGAAGCGGGCATCGCTGTTCAGCACCGCCCGGGCTGAAGCTACCATCCCCGTGGAGAGATCCAGCATGGTCACCCGCACCCCAGCTGGAAGTCGTGGCAGATTGGTGCGCCAGATTTCCCCCGTGCCGCAGCCGACCTCCATTACGGGCATGCCTGCCTGTAGATCGAGCAAATCATACATCCATGCGAAATAGGGGGTTGGATTGACGCTAAATCGCCGGTGCAATTGGACGCGCGCATCCAGGTGGTCGCCCTGGCGGTACTGGTCCTTCTTCAAATATTCCTGGTCTGAAATCGGGTCCATGCTATTCTTCCCCATTTTAGTCATAATTGTCAGGTGAAATTCTTGACATGCCTATTAAAACATGATATTCTTGCGCCCGATGGGTCTGGCTGAAATGCCAGATAATTTCTACCTAGTTAGATGGAGTAAAGCATGTCAGAACGTTTTGTTGGGACAGTCAAGTGGTTCAACCCTGCCAAAGGGTACGGTTTTATCGGCCGTGAAGATGGGGAAGATGTCTTCGTGCACTTTTCCGCTATCGATATGGATGGCTACAAACAGCTCAAGGAAGGCCAGAAAGTGGAGTTTTCAATTGAGACGGGCAATAAGGGTTTACAGGCAGCAGCCGTAACGGCCGTAGAGTAAGCCTTCATAGAAAACTAAATATAAACTGCGCCACGACATGGCGCAGTCTTTTTTTATCCGCCGCGCATCCCCAAAATAATACCGCCAATTTTTGCCAGCTCGGTCAGTGTGACCCGCCAACCTTCCCGGCTGAACATCCAGTTGATGGGTTGGTACCAATGACCGCTGGCGGCTGCCACCCGCACTTTTACACCCTCGGTTCCCAGTTCACCGGCGAACAATATCCGGGCACGCAAGGTGTGGTACGGATCGGTCACGACCAGCACTGAATCGAAACCGGCGCTCTTGGCCAGCTTTGCCACCTGGCGTGCTTCGTCATAGGTACTGGTGGCAGTCCCATAGGCGGTCTGGATTTGATAGGAAGGCACGCCCTCCTTTATCAGCTGACTGCGCGTCTCACCCATTGTCGAAACGCTGCCGCGTCCCGAAGTTTGGGTTAATACAATCGTTTTTGCCGCCCCGTCGTTGAATAACCGGGCAGCCTCAGCGTTGCGCACTTTACCGCCGCCGCTCAAAAGAACGATGGCATCGGCATTTTTATTCGTATCGGACGTAACCAGCAGCATCCCGATAAAAACCAGGAGCAAATAGATCCCGGCAACCAGTAGTAATGAACCGCTCACGAATTTTGCAAAACAACCCCCTATGGTTTTTTCAGGTTGGTTTGTCAATCGCAGAAATTAACCTTTCACTAGTTCGCCGAAACATTCTCCAGCGCTTTTCGGATACGCTCCAGGCCCTCGAGTAATACACTGCGGGGACAGGCAAAATTCAGCCGTACATATCCGATTCCGACTTTACCAAATTCCTTGCCGTCATTCAACCCCACCCTGGCGTGTTTGACCAGGTATTCGCAGGGTGTAGGTTCCAGATTGTAAGCCGATAAATCGATCCAGGCAAGATAGGTACCTTCCGGGGCAATCATGCGCGCTCGGGGCAATTGGGTTTTGATGAAGTCAACCAGTGTATCCCGGTTGCCTTCCAGATAAGTCAGCAGCTCCGCCAGCCACTCCTGACCCTCGGCATAGGCAGCGCGGGCAGCAATCATGCCCATCAGGTTGGCGCCATGCACCAGGCCGCGACGTGCCTTTTTGAACGCCGCAAGCAGGTCTGGATTGGGGATTATGGCATAGGAGCAGCCCAATCCCGGCAGGTTGAAGGTCTTGCTGGGCGCCATGAGTGTGATGGTGTTGGCAGCGATTTCCGGGGATAACGATGCAATCGGTGTGTGATGGTGACCGCTGAAAACCAGGTCGGAGTGAATTTCATCCGAGCAAATCGGTACATCATAACGCAGGCAAATCTCTGCCATGCGCTCGAGTTCAGTCCGGTTAAAGACCCTCCCGACCGGGTTGTGCGGGTTGCACAGCAGGAACAGGCTCGGGCGCTGCGCAATTACCGCCTCAAACCTTTCCCAGTCGACGCTGAAACGGCCGTTTTCATCTTGCAGCAAGTCAACCGTCACCTGGGTCAAGCCGGCATTCTTTGCGACCTCAAAAAACGGCATATAGACCGGGGTCATAAAAACCAGACTGCCGCCTGGCTGTGCCAACGCCTGCGCTGCCAGGTTGAACGCAATCACCACACCGGGCATGAAGACGATTTGCTCGCTCTCAACCCGCCAGCCGTAAAGCCGTTTCAGGTGGGCTTGAATTGCCTCCACTAGGTTCAGCTCGGTTTTTGCATAGCCGTAAATCGGATGCTCCACCCGGGTTTTGAGCGCCCAGGTAACGGCTGGTGGGACAGGAAAATCCATATCCGCCACCCACATCGGAAGCACATCCGCAGGGAACAGATTCCATTTGATGCTTTCGGTTGCGCGACGATTGTAGAGTTGGTCGAATGGAGAGGTCATGATTTTCTCGGTGGTTGGGATGGTACTGACAGCGCAAAGATTATATACCTGGTGGTAACCTACTGTCGAGACGCGCAAAATACACGCGAAAACTGGTATACTGGTAGTCATCATTTTCTCCCAACCGCAACCAATGGCCACACAGATCCCAAAGTCCCCTCTCCTTCAGGTTTTGACCTCGCCCGATTGGCAGGATTATGAGTTGCTGGATAGCGGCGACGGGCAAAAATTGGAACGCTACGGCGCTTATATTCTGCTGCGTCCCGAACCTGAAGCTGTCTGGCGGCGCAGCCTGCCAGAACGCGAGTGGAACAAGGCACACGCGGTCTTCAAACCGGCGCCTGAGGAAAATGGTGGGCACTGGCAACCGCTGAAAAAATTACCGGAACGCTGGACTATGCAGTACAAGCAACTGCGCTTTTATGTCCAGACTACCGCCTCGCGCCACCTGGGGGTATTCCCCGAGCAGGCCGCCCAGTGGGATTGGATTGCCCAGCAAATCGAGACCAGCCGCCGGCCGCTTCGGGTACTCAACCTTTTTGGCTATACCGGCCTGGCCTCGCTGGCAGCCGCGCAGGCAGGCGCAGCAGTCACTCACCTGGACGCTTCACGCAAGGTCGTCCAATGGGCTAACGACAATCTGACCTTTTCCAACCTGGGCGACCGGGGCGTGCGCTGGATCGTGGACGACGCGCTCAAATTTGTCCAACGCGAGGCCCGGCGCAATTCCACTTATGACGGCATCATCCTTGACCCGCCCAAATTTGGCCGCGGTCCCAAGGGAGAGGTGTGGGAGTTCTATAAGCTGCTGCCCACCCTGCTGGAGGCTTGCCGCCAGATCCTATCACAGCAGCCTGTATTTGTTGCCCTGACTGCTTATGCTGTGAAAGCCTCGCCGCTGACGTTGTACTACGCCCTGCAGGAAATGCTGGCAGGCAAAACCGGGACGCTCACAGCCGGTGAAATTGCTCTGACCGAGAAAAGCGCGGGACGATTGTTATCCACCGCCATATTCGCCCGCTGGACCAACGTTGCATAAATTATTCCTGGAGCTAAGCCAAATGACAAACACCCCCACAATTACCTTGATTGGCCCCGGCGTAATGGCCGAAGCAGTTATCGGCGGGTTAATCCGCAATCAGGTCACCGAACCCTCCAAAATTACGGCTGCGGGTCCACGCATTGAGCGCGGTGAGGAATTGATCGAGCGCTATGGCATCCACTTTACGACCGATAATAAAGCAGCGGCGAAAGGGGCCGAAATCGTTATTCTGTCCGTCAAACCGCAGCGACTGCAGGGTGTTTTAGCCGGGCTGCGCGGCAGCATCGACCCGCAGGCTTTGGTTTTGTCGATTGTTGCCGGTGCTGCCATTCAGACGATATCGCAGGGGCTCTCGCACCCGGTGGTGGTGCGCGTCATGCCCAATACTCCGGCGCAAATCGGGCAGGGGATTTCGGTCTGGACGGCGTCATCCGCGGTCACAACTGCCCAACGAGACCTGGCTCAGCGTATTTTGACCGCCCTGGGGCAGGAAATTTTTGTCGAGGACGAGAATTTACTGGACATGGCAACCGCATTATCCGGCTCCGGTCCAGCCTATGTGTTTTTGTTTATGGAAGCACTGGTCGATGCCGGTGTGCACCTTGGTTTCCCGCGCCGCATTTCTGAGGCGCTGGTGCTGCAAACTTTACGCGGCTCGGTTGAATATTACGCCCAAAAGAAGGATCACCCGGCGCACTTGCGCAATGAGGTCACTTCCCCGGGTGGCACCTCTGCAGCAGCGCTTTATTATCTGGAAAAGGCCGGATTTCGCACTGCAATCAGCCGCGCAATCTGGGCGGCTTATGAGCGCTCGCAAGAGCTGGGGCGCGGCAAAACCGGCACCCCGCCGGAGAAACAGGGTAATTAATCCAGGAGGTTGAATATGGGACTTTACCTTTTAGACGATACCCTGAGCGTCGAGGTATTCTACGAGCCATCTGACGGCCAGTTCCCTGATAATATTTGCCTGCGGTTGTGGGAATCCTGCCCTGCCGAGGAAAAAATTTTAATTGCCGACGAAACCAATGTCTTCTTAACCCCCGACCAGGCGTGTGAATTGGCCAGATTGCTGCTGACTGCCGTGGCTGCCAGTGAGCAGAATAACTTAAAATCTTAATCCAATTAATCTCAATTTAATGTTTACACAACCCAAAAACTTCCTATAATTAAGGTTAGTCGAATTCGCATTGCCAGAGGAGGGCATCATGGACAGCACCGTTCGGCAAATACTAAAAGAAAAAGGCAGCGAGGTCTGGTCGGTCGCGCCAACCACTACGGTTTTCGATACCCTGCATCTGCTGTCAGATAAGGATATTGGCGCTGTGGTTGTTATGGATAAAGGCAAGCTGGTGGGGATTTTTTCGGAGCGCGATTACGTTCGGCAAACAGTGAAAGATGTGAGCACGATTAAATACCATCCGGTGTCGGATTATATGACCCGCGAGGTGGTCACCATCACGCCCGAAGAGACGGTCCAAGATTGCATGCTGTATATGACTGCCCACCGCATCCGCCACCTGCCCGTGATCGAAGCCGAAAAGCTGGTCGGCATCATCACCATCGGCGATGTGGTCAAGACCGTCATCTCCGATCAGTCGCAACTGCTGGAAGAGATGGAAAATTTCATCAGCGGGCGTTACGGCCGGTAAGAAAAATTTCCCTCATCTTTGAAAATTTTGGGGTTGGGTGCGTTCCAATTTTGAACGCACTCTATGAAACTACCTGCTACGAACCTACCTGCTGAATTACAGCAGTATAAAACTTACACGCTTCGATAATCTGGCTCACCTTGCAGTGTTCGTTGATCATGTGAGCCAGTTTATATTCCCCGGGCCCAAAGCCAATGGTTGGGATGCCCGTGTTGACGGTGGTCACCGCGTTGGTGCTGAAATCCCAAAAGTCGTACGCGGCGGGATCGCTGCCAAAGACATCGCGATAGGCGCGGATGCAGCCCTTGGTCAGGTCGTGATCCAAATCAATTTTCCAGGCCGAATGGAACGGCTCATATTGGATATCCATTCCGGTCCAGCTTTTCCGATAAAGCGTACCCACCTCCCAGGCGGCATTTTTCCCCTGGATGATCGCATCCATTTCTTTAACGATTTGTTCTTTGGTTTCACCGGGCGTCATTCTGCGATCCAGATACACTTCGCATTCTGACGGCACGGCATTCAGCGAGGCGCTGGTACTGGAAATCTGTGACATTACCAGAGTGCCCCGGGGTGCCGCTTGCTTCATCAACTCAGCATTCGCTTTTTCCACGCGCTGGATGATCTCGGCCATTTCATAAATGGCATTGATCCCTTTTTCAGGGGCCGAGCCGTGGGCAGATACCCCCCTGGTCTTGATTACGATTTGAGCTTTGCCCTTATGCCCCAGAGCAATCAGGTTATCCGATGGTTCACAAATAACCATGTAATCTGGCTTGATTTGGCATTCCTTGAAGAGGTGTTTTAAGTTTTCCCCATCGCAATCTTCTTCGAATACGGTGCAGGAAACATAAATGGTCTTGCCAGAATCAAGACCCAATCTGTGAGCAATTGCGCCGGCATAGATCGAGGCGGCTGCCCCGGATTTCATATCGACTGAGCCGCGCCCGTGCAGGTTGCCATCGACAATTTCTCCGCTAAAGGGAGGGATGTCCCATTTTTCTTCGTCATTGACTGCTACCGTGTCGACATGTGAGTCAAACATAATGGATTTTGCGCCATTGCCGATTCGGCCGACCACATTGCCCATCGCAACGATGTGGACTTCATCATAGCCCAGCGCTTTCATTTTCTGCGCGATAACCCGGACGATTTGCTCTTCCTGCCCGGAATAGCTTTTGATTCGCACCAGCTCCTGTGTGAAAGCGATCAAGTCTTGCTGTTCTGCTGGCGTCAGCCAATCGGTTTTTTTCATTAAATTCTCTTTCGGTAGCCATCTGGCTGAAGCTCGAACGCGTGCGACTCGGTGTAGGTCCAAGAACCCGGGCGCGATTTGCTGATTTCCAGAATCTCATGATTATAAAACAATCGAAAATTCGGCGCGTATCAAGTCACCCAAGGAAGTCATAGGGATGGAATACATTTCATGATTAGGGGCGGCTCGCGAGCCGCCCCCTTTTGCGTTTTTCTTAAATATGATCAATGAACTGCACCCTGGGTTACAAGAAAAAAAACCGTTAAAAGCTACCCACTAAAGAACGATGGGTGCTGATTCAAAAATTTGATTATGGGGTTGTGGTCCAATGATCATTAAGCCCAAATCCTGGTGCGGCTTCGTGAAAATGGGACATTCCTGAAGGATCCTGGTAATTTTCCATAATTGTGGCATATTGTCCCCAAAGAGGGCCATCCGGTCCTACCCAGACAATTTTGGAAAAGTAAGTATAGTGTGCGTCTTGCGAGCCGTCACCATCTGAATCATACCAGCCTTCGTTTTGGTTGGTCAACCAACCTAAACTGATCCCGCCGACAACGCCTCCGACTAAACCCCGATCAAGCTTACCATCGCCGTTGCAATCTACATTGGCAAGCCACTCGTCACTCCACTTCATGATCAAATTATCATCAACATAATCACCTGTGGCGCCCCAATATGTACCATCAAGTGTTCTATCAGAGCCATCGTAAGTGCCGTTGAACAGGTGCGCTTGATAGTTATAACCATACTGGTCAAAACCGGTGGACAGAGGATTACCAGCGGAATCAGTGATCGTTCCTCCCTGAATAGTCGCACAGGCAGTATATGAATTTTCCCAGGCTGTCTCATTCCCATTGGAATCAGTCTGAACCGGTTTCGCTGCAAGCGCTGTCGATGTACTTATTAGCAAAGCGCAAATAACCAGCATGAAAATCAAGCATTTCTTTTTCATCCCCTTATCTCCTTGGCAGTTTGTTCATGATTGTTCGGCAATACCTGTCCCCCACCTTATTGATATTGAAAAGGCTTAAATGGGATCTAGGACACGATAATTTACAAATTTGATTAAAGGCATGATTTAATAACCCCCACCTCCTTTGGACTTATTGACCACCTAAATATATTCGCAATTTCGTGCTTTTGTTTTCCCGCACCTTAATACGCATTAAAAGTATATATGATTGCGTTTATAAAAACAATAAAATAATTTTTCTAATTCGGATACAGTGTTATTTGAAAAATTATTTTGTGATTCTTCTCTGCTGTTTATGCCTTAACTAGATGCCCATTTTTTCAGGGGAAGCCCAGAGCGCAATGAGTTTTTGGACAAGTGTGCGTTCCGTTTTCGCGGTTTTTGCGCCCTGTGGGTGAACGCACCGAATTATTTCTTTGCGGTGCGTTCGCCCCACCAAATGCGAAATAAACGCGATCTTGCCCGGAAAACACGCTGTTTACTGGGGCGAACAACACCCTACACCCGGGCGTGGAAAACTATTGGTGTTGGTAAAATTTTTCCGTCATTTTCTGGTTTGACATTTCCCACAACCGCCCCTAAACTAACCCCATGCTTGCCCGAGTTTACTCCTGCGCGGTCGTTGGCCTGGAAGGCGTCATCGTCGAAGTCGAGGTTGACTTTGGCCAGGGTATGCCTAAAATCACCGTCGTCGGGCTGCCGGATGCCGCCGTGCAGGAAAGCAAAGAACGCGTTTACTCAGCCATCAAAAACGCCGGGTTGATGTATCCGCGCCGCGCACTGACCGTCAACCTGGCGCCTGCTTCGGTGCGTAAAGAAGGGCCGGCTTACGACCTGCCGATTGCCCTCGGCGTGCTGGTGACCACCGAGCAATTAGCGCCTGAAAAGCTGGACAAAACCCTGGTTTTAGGCGAGCTATCTCTGGACGGCACGGTACGCCATGTGCGCGGCGTGTTGCCCATGGCTGCCACGGCCCGGCGGGAAGGGTTTACCCGCCTTTTCTGCCCGGAGGTCGATGCGGCTGAAGCCGCCCTCATCCCCGGGCTGGAGGTGATTCCGGTGCGCTCGCTCACCGACCTGACGGCCCACCTTTCCGGTTACGCCCCCATTCCGCCCCACCCGCCGGTAGAGGTGGATGACGTTGAAATTGCCGTCCAGACCGATTTCCGCGACATCAAGGGGCAGGAACATGTCAAACGGGCGCTGGAGGTGGCGGCAGCCGGCGGGCACAATTTGATGATGTCCGGTCCGCCGGGCGCCGGCAAGACGCTGATGGCTCGCGCCCTCCCTGCCATCCTGCCGCGCATGTCCATCGAAGAAGCGCTGGATGTGACCCGCATCTACTCGGTGGCCGATCAACTGCCACCGGAGGTGCCGTTGATCCGTACCCGACCCTTTCGCGCCCCGCACCACACCATCAGCCATGCCGGGTTGGTTGGCGGCGGAAATCAGCCACACCCCGGAGAAATCTCCCTGGCGCACCGCGGGGTGCTCTTCCTGGATGAACTGCCTGAATTTGGTCAACGGGTGCTGGAGGTGCTGCGCCAGCCGATCGAGGACAAAATCGTTACGATCAGCCGCGCGCATGGGTCGCTTACCTTCCCGGCTAATTTCCAGTTGATCGCGGCCATGAACCCCTGCCCGTGCGGCTACTATGGCGACCCGGTTAAGCCTTGCACCTGTTCCAACTCCACTGTCACCAAATATCAGAAACGCATCTCCGGCCCGCTGTTGGACCGGATCGATATTTATATCGAAGTACCGCGCGTCGATTACGATAAGCTGTCCGACCAGCGTCTGGGCGAACCGTCACAGGTGGTACGCAACCGGGTGGAAAATGCCCGCGCGATTCAACGCCAGCGATTTTCCGAAAACGGCATATCGGCCAATGCGGAAATGCGTCCAGCAGATATTCGCCGTCACTGCGGATTAGACGATACCGGCATGAACTTGATGCGCGCTGCCATGAACCAGTACCAGCTTTCAGCGCGCGCTTATCACCGCATTCTCAAACTGGCGCGCACTATCGCCGATCTGGGTGGAGTAGAGCTTGTTACACCGCAACACCTGGCGGAAGCGCTGCAGTACCGGCAGCGCACCATCCTTCAATGACCGGGCAACCCGAGGCGGACAAGTTAATTCAATATCACCGGTAGGTAAAATCTGTACTCCGGTGCAGGGGAGGTTGGTGTATGCGTCGGAGTGGGGGTAAAGCCATTTGTGGGGGTGGCTGTATGGGTAGCAGTAGGAGTAGCTGTATGGGTGGCGGTTGGTACCACTGTTTCTGTCAGTGAAGGGATTAGTGTGTCGGTGGGGGTTGGCGGTGCAGCCAGCGATATTTCCCAGACCCTTCCGTCATCCTCGTTGGGATCTGGATTAACCCCGTAATCGTTATCTATCCCACGGCTGACAATATAGAGATGCGTCTCCTCCGGAGACAGACTGCCGGGCGCCAGGGTCAGTCCGGAACGAATATTGGCTGCCGTTCCCATGAAACTCAAATTCCAGGCGTTCAGCAGTTCGCCGCTCAGGCTGAACTCACCCAGGTAGCGGTCGGCAGCCGCGGTACTGATAATGAATACTGTGCCGTTGACATCGTTGTAGGTTATGCCTTCCACGTCGGAGAAACCTAAAGCGTCGGTATCAAAATGGCTCACGGGTCCATCATCAACTGTCCCAAGCAACCCGTCCACACCCAGGCTAAACATATATACTTCCGCATCTCCACCGCTTGCAATGAAAAGCTTATTTTCACCATATGCCAGATCTTCAGGATCGTTAGTGGTATTTCCAAAAAGGGTTGCTGTACTGATGGTTATGTACGAATCGTCCAATGTGCAGTAGGTAGCATCCGGGCCGACGTTGATCTCGGAGACTTGTCTTGCATCATCATTGGAGAAAAACAACCGGCCGTTGACTGTGTTGAGCGCGATCCCGCTGGGTTCTTTAGACCAAGGCAAGGTCGAGCAAGTGCTACCTTGAGTCCCGATCGTGGTGGTAAAAAATACATTATTACCGGTGAAGTAAAGCGGCATTTCATCGACTTCGCTGTCCGAAATAACCAGGCCGCCGGTTTCCGGCCAGTACTCGATCCCCGCCGGGTCCGGGCTGTTAGGGTTCCAGCCGGGTAAACCGGTATTGAAAGTACGGATTAGAGATGCATTCTGCAGGGGCATCCCGGTGGGCAGGGCGGTTGGGGTGAGCGTAAGTTCGACGATCTGGCCGCTGCGTTGGAGCGCAGGGGAGGTGCTTTCCGTTCCACCGTCCAACACAAACAGGCTTTGTTCGGCCGGGTCATCGGTTTGGTCAGAACTGGGAGCAAAATTCAATCCCCGGATATTCCCCAAACCCAACGAGCTGATTTCCATGCGGGAAAGCACGTCGCCATTCAGCGAAATTTCGTAAATCGCCTGCTGCGCCGTGTTTGCTATAAAAAACGAGTTAGCGACGGGGTTGAACGCCAACCCTTTAAGCTCCTGGTCGGCCGATACGCCTACTGCAGCCTTGCGCAGGTTGATGATGTCATGCGTGGCTAAGTCAATAACCGAGCCATCCGGACCAAGTTTCAGCACATGGAAACGCGGACCTTGCGCGTCCAAAATGTAAATCGCGCCGTTAACTGGATCCACAGCCAATCCCGTCGGCGTTTCGATTGCCAGGCTGCGGATGTCATGCGATTGGACCGCATTGGTCAAGCCGTTATCTATTATGGTTTGCTGGATGCTAGAGCTGTCGGCCCACACCAGCCCGCCAGTAGAGGGATTGAATGCAGCCGCCGATGAATCGGCAAATCCCGTGGGTAGGTCCGCTGTTTCTGCCGAAGTGCCATAATCTTTTATCCTCATGGGGGCGGATGGATTTGAAGCAGTTTGCCAGACCAGGAATTCGCTGGAGGAGGGATTATAGGCAAAGCCAACCGGAAAATCAGCGCCAAATTCCGCGGTATAGATGGTTTGCAGTGCTTTGAAGGGGCGCGACTCGACCGCTGCCCAGGCTATAGATCGGATCGCCAGCAGAACGCCTGTCAATAATCCCAGGATTATGACATATCGGTAAGTTTTACGGGGATACGATGTGGCTATGCGCATGGTTTGCGGTCGACGGCGAACGAGATAAGAATCATCGAGTTAGCAGGTTTTCTTATCAGTCTGCCTCATTCTTTATGGAATAAAGATGCCGTCGACATCGTTAGCATCCAGCCCCCAGAAGCTGCCGTCAAAGTACAGCGTCGGCGCAAAGCTGCAGGCTGTACTTTCGCCAAGCGAGCTCGGCGTGCAGACAAATACATCTTCGTTAAAACCCGATATACCGGTCACCGCGAAATCTACCAGAGTGGATAAATAGATATCGCCATTCGGCGTTACGTCCAGCCCGTCGACGTCTTCGTTGGTTGTGTCTCCCAATCCGACTGCCGTTCCGTCAAAATACAATGACCAGACGCCGCTGGTGACATAGCCAAGCGAGGTTGGTGTGAAAGCGAGTACGTCTTCATCCTGACCCGTGACGCCGGGGACTGCCGGATTGCCGGTGGTCGAGATCAAAATCCGGCCGTCTGGCAGCACATCCAGCGCATCGATGACCTCGCTGGTGGTGTCCAGCCCGACATCGCTGCCGTCAAAGTACAGGCTGAACGTCCCGGCGGTGTTGCTGCCAAATGAGGTTGCCGTGAATTGGACAATGTCAAAAGGCTCGACCGCCAGCGTCCCCAGTGTGAACGCCGTCCGGAAGGTTATCAGCAGCGTGGTGGCATCTACGACTGCGAAATCGTTCATATCCTGCCCGCTGGTCGAAATACCGACATCCGATGCGTCGAAAAACAGGCTCCAGGACGAACCATCGTACTGCAGGATGTCCACGTCCTCGGCAGCCACGCCGCCTGCCGTGCCGCCCCCGTCAAGCGAGATGTAAATCTGGCCGGCTGGCGCAGCGGAAGTGGCCGTGGGGGTGAAGGTACTGGTGGGCAGCGAGGTTTCCGTTGGAGTAAAAGTACTGGTGGGCAGTAAGGTTTCCGTCGGAGTGAAAGTGGAGGTCGGCGGGAGGGGCGTTTCCGTTACGGTCGCGGTGGAGGTGGGGGTCGGTGATGGGCCAATGGTAGGAGTGGCGGTGTCAGTCGCAGTAGGCGTAGGCGTCGGTGTGTCCGACGGCGCAAGGGTGGCAGTCGGGGTAGCAGTGTAGGTTGGAGTTAAAGTCAGGGTGGGCGTGTTCGTTGGCGTAGTAGTCGGAACAGGTCCAAGCGCCAACAGATTGAAGGCATCTACATCATTGGCAGTTTGACCCCAGCTACTGCCATCAAAATACAAGGTTGGCGAGTAGGTACAGGTCGTCACACTGCCTGTCGAACCGGGCGCGCAGATAAAAATATCCTCATCGGCGCCGACCACTCCAGGGACAGTAAAATCGCCTAGAGTAGAGAGGTAGATATTGCCGTCAGCGTCCACATCCAGCGCATCGACATCTTCAGCGCTGCCATCAGCCAGGCCGACATCAGACCCATCAAAGTACAATGCCCAACTGCCGCTGGTCACATCCCCGAGCGTGACCGGAGTAAAAGCCAGAATGTCCTCGTCCGCCGAAGTTACACCTGGCACGGAGGCTGATCCGGTAGTAGAAACCAGCACACGCCCGTCCGGCAAACGATCCACCGAATCGATCGATTCACTGGTGGCATCCAGTCCGACATCCGCGCCGTTGAGCACCATATTGAAAGTTCCAGACGTGACGCTGCCGAGCGAGGTGGCGGTGAACTGCACAACATCGCGAGCGGTAACCGCGATCCCATTAAGCGTAACCGAACCTGTGAAGGTCATCCAGATAGTGCTGACGTCAATGATGTCGAAAGCAAAGAGATCCTGGCTGCCTACACCCACATCCGAGCCGTCGAAATATATACTCCAAGTCTGCCCGTCGAAACGCAGAATGTCTTCATCCGAGAAAGTGATCCCCCCGACGCTTCCATTGGATGCCATGGACAGGTAGAGCGGATTGCTGGATGGCGCCGGAGTGGCGGTTGGAGTAGCTGTTGCGGTAAAAGTGCTGGTGGCGGTAGGAGTGTCCGTTGCTGTAGGTGAAGGGCCTAAAGTCGCTGTAGCAGTAGCGGTTGGGGTATCAGTAACAGTTGGGATAGGCCCAACAGTGTTGGTTGCCGTGGGCAGCGGCGTGTTCGTCGGTGTGGCTGGCGGGGGTGGGTTGATCGAAATTTCCCAGACTTTCCCGTCATTTTCTGTCGGGCTGGGGTTTGTACCGCTGTCGTTATCAATGCCGCGGCTGGCAATGTAAATATTTTTGACGTTGGGGTTGGCCAGGCTTGGCAGGTATCCCACATCAGAACGGATATTTTGCGCGCTGCCCATAAAGCTTACATCGTAAGCGCGCAGCAAGGTACCGCTGGTGGTGACTTCACCGATATATTGGTCGCTGCTGCTGGTACTGACGATGAACAGCGTTCCGGCTTCGGGATAGTAACCAATCCCTTCCAAGTCTTTGAAGCCAAGCGCCAGGGTGTCGAAATGCGAGACCGGGCCGTCATCCCCTCCGCCCAGCACCCCGTTGGCGCCCAGGCTGAACATGTACACTTCCGCATCGGATCCGCCAGACATGAACAACATATTATTACCGTAAGCCAGGTCCTCGGGGTCGCTGCCGGTGCCGCCGAACAGGGTCACCGTGCTGACTTTGGTCACCGCGTCGTCCGCCGTACAGTAAACGTTGTCTGCGCCCAGGTTGATCTCATAAATTTCTTTGCGGTCATCATCCGTCATAAAGATGCGATTATTGTTGGGATTGACCGCGATCCCGGTTGGCTCGCGCGAAAAAGCCAGAGTGTTGCAGGTGCCGACCAGCGACCCGGATAATGTCGAAAAATAGACATTTGCGCCGGCATAAACCGACATTTCATCCACTTCGCTGTCATCGATAATCAATCGGCCGGTTAACGGAAAATAATCGACGCCGGAGGGATCAGGGCTGGAAGGATTCCAGGCATTCTTTGACGTGTCAATCGTGCGTACATGGGTTGCCGGAAGCAGCGGCGTTCCGCCAGGCAAGGCCAGCGGCTGCAGGGTCAATTCCAGAATTTGACCGCTCTTCAGCGTTATTCCCGTTGCGGAAGTTTCTCCGCCGTCCAGGACGAACAAGTATTGCGCGAAGGGATCATCCGTCTGGTCTGCGCTGGGGGCAAAAGTCAAAGCCTGGATATTCGTCAGATCAAAATTGGCCAAATCCAGTGAGGCTGTTGCCTCGCCATCCAGTGTAAATTCAACTATTTTTTGCTCAACCGGAGCAACCGCATACAAATGCCCGTTTTGAGGGTTAAAAGCAATCCCTCTCAGAGTTGAACTGTCCATTCCATTTAAACTTACTCGCTTAATTCGCCCGCCTTGTAAAGCAGAGGCTCCGTCGAAGTTCTGGTTGGCTGCCGGCGTGACCGATACGACCCGTGGCCCTTTAGCGTCCAGGATATAAAGTCGCCCGGTTAGGGGGTCGAACGTAATACCTGCTGGCTGCTGCACGCCGTAAGCCCGGACGTCAAAGTTGAGCGCGGCTCCAACATCAGTATCCGGATAACCTCTTTTGTTTAATTTCACCTGGGTAAGCCGGGCTGACGAACTGTCAAGAAAGAAAAGGCTGGCGCTGCGTGGATCGAAGGCTGCGTTGAGGCTACCTGCGACGAGAGGCAAATTCACGCTGCCGCCGGGCTGTTCGTAATTAGCAAGAAGGCGCGCCTGCGTCAATTCAACCGTGTCGCCCCAAAGGATGAAACCATTGACAGCCGGTAAGAAGGCAAATCCAGCGGGGTGGAGCACTCCGGCTTTCCCGGTCGATATACTCTGGATATCGGCAAATTGGGCTGGCCCAACTTCAGCCTCTACGGTCGGTGCGGCAGAAAACAAATGAACCGCCAGAATTCCCACAACGAGAAACAATCGAAATAAAACGGTAATCAATCGTGATCCTTTTTCCGACATCATTAAACTCCCCTTAAAAAAAAGCCGTCGATGGGCAATCCCATCTAACGGGCTTTTCGGCAATCAGGATAACCTTTACATCGGCGCCTGACTTTGCGTATTCCGGTCAATGAATACGCCTTTTCGAAGCCAATCGATATTCCTTTTTCTATCTATAAATATACCTTAATAACAATCAAAATGGTATATGTTGACCATAAACTCTAACAATTTCTAATTTTTCGGGTTGTACTATTAAGATCGACGTAGGCTATAATACAAATACGCCAGATCCCATTACGTTTCCGAACCATTCGTCAGGAGACCTGCGATGAGCGATGGACAAGACCGAGCCCATGGACCTTTTTTAGCCCTGCTTGTATTCGCCTTTCTGCTGGCATTAATTGTCCTGCTTGGTCCGGACATTAAACGGCTGGCGGCAGGTCAGCTTCCGTTGGCGGGCAGCCGGGGGCCTGCCCCCTCCGGCGGCTTTGATCCTTTCACTCCCATTATTTATGCCCTCGACTCGCTCGGCCGCGCAGTGGGGACATTCTTCAGCAGTATTTTCCCTTAATCCCTCAGGCCATTGGAGCGGAGGAAGCTTTGCAGCCGTTTCGTAAAAATGTCGCGATTGCAATCGACGGGGGTGGTATTCGCGGGTTAATTGTCGCCCGCGCTTTGTCCATCCTGGAGCTGACGCTGGGGCAACCGCTGCACGCGATCTCCCGCCTAAACGCCGGAACTTCGACCGGAGCGATAATCGCTGCCGGGATCGCTGCCGGGATGACAGCCGGTGAACTCGAAACACTTTATCACTCCCTGGGGCCAAAAGTATTTCCGACCACGCTGCGCAAATTAATTTTCCCACTGACGCGTTATAAATATCCAGCTGAGCCATTCCATACTTTCCTTAAAGCCTCGTTTAGCGAAAAGCGCATGGGTGACTTTTGGATTGCAAAACCGCCGACCGATGTGGTTATTACGCTTTACGACCTGGCTGAAAACCGTAACCTGTTCGTCAAGCCCTGGAAAGAAGAGTACATGGATTGGCCGGTAGTCCGCGCGGTGCAGGGGTCGTGCACCGTGCCGACCTATTTTCCGGTGCTCGAAGGCCGCTATATCGATGGCGGGGTCGGATCGTATGCCAACCCCAGCTACCTGGCAGCCTATGAAGCCCGCTACATCCTGAAATGGGACCCGGAGGAGACCACCCTGCTCTCTTTCGGCACCGGTCGCGAACCCTATTCCTTCGACGCAAAAAAAGCCATCCACTTTTGGCCATGGGATTGGCTGGCGCGCATGTTTGGAGTTTTCCTGCATTCAGCCGAAGATCAGCAGGTAAACCTGGTCGAGACGTTCTTCGAGAAGTTGGATTTCCGGCGCTACCAGGTGAACTTGCAGGAGCCGATCGAAATGGATGATATCGGCTACATCGACCGCTTGCTGGATTACGGCGACATCATGGGCAAAATGATTTTGGACGATATTTATGACAAAGCCATGACCGTCAACCCTGAACAACCGGCCAGAAAGCTGGTCTGATCCTCAGGCAGGATCCAAAGCGCGCCGATGAGCTTATCAGCATAATTTAGCAAAAACTTCTTGCCTAAACCGAAAAAATCTATGGATTAAATAGCCTCTCGCGTTGTATAATCAGATAAATTAATCTTTTTACTTTACCAGAACAGTTCCCTCCTTAATATGTTTGGATAAACAGGTAGGCACTGGCCCCGGTTCGATTTACCGGGTTGCTGGTTCATTAAAATATCCCCCAGGAGTTCTTATATGCCATCCTCAGGACCGATCAACAAGATTGGAATTTATGTTGATGTAGCTTACATCTACAACAACGGTGGGCAAAAAATGCAGTATGACGCTCTACGCGAGTTTGCCTGCCGCGATTATTCTGAGCCCGTCCGGATGAATGCGTATGTGAGTTACGACCGCGACCGGGCCGACTGGGATGAAAATTATCGCAAAGGAACTCAGAATTTCCATTCGGCGCTGCGCGATATGGGGTACAAGGTAATCGTCAAAGAAATCCAGTGGTTCCAGGATGAGAGCGGCAACCGTTACGGTAAAGCCAATGCAGACCTCGACCTGGCGGTGGATGTGCTGCTGCAGTCAGCCAACCTGGACCGCATTCTGCTGGCAAGCGGTGACGGCGACTTTGTTCAGGTCGTCCGCGCGCTGCAAGACAAAGGGCTGCGGGTGGAGGTGCTGGCGCTGGATAATGTCTCCAGCAAGCTGCGCCATGAGGCTGATTTCTTCATCTCGGGCTACCAGGTGCCCAACCTGATTCCGACCGCCAATCACAAGACCGAGGGTCCGCTCTGGGGCGAGCTGGGGTCGCGGGTGCGCGGATGGTGCTACTGGCACAGCGACCAGGGGTACGGTTTCATCCGTTATATCAAAGGCATCAGCCCCGGCTTATGGCTGACAGATACTCGCCATCCGGATTCACCGTATGCCACTGCATTCTTCCATGATTCCAACCTGCCGGATGCAGTTCGTCCCAACAACCTGCCCAGCCGCAATTACGTCATGGAGATGGAACTGGCCAAATCCGAACGCGGCGGCGGCGTGCAGGCGATCAATATGGAACTGGTTAGCAAGTATTGATAGAGGTCATTGCGAAGCAATCTGCATCGGTTGTCGAAAGTGACCGCAGCAGTCAGGAATAATGGTCATTCCAGCGTGGATTGCTTCACCGCTTCGCGGTTCGCAATGACAAAATAGAGTATTAAATGAATTTCGAGTGTTTTTGCTCCACCAAAGCGGCGCAAAAACACTCGATTTATGATAAGAAAACGCTACTTTCTTGGCTTGAGCTTGGGGCCTTCGGGGGTGTCCATCAAATCCCAGCCGGCAGCGGAAATTTGATCGCGCAGCGCGTCGGCATCCTGCCAACGTTTTTCAGCGCGTGCCTGCTGGCGCTGTGTGAGCAGTGCCACCACCTCAGCCGGGGCTTCCCCTGCCGATGGTTTCCAATCGGCCAGGCCAAAACCAAGTACGGTATCAAACTTTAGCAGCGTGGCCTTGCGCACGCCCTCTGGCAGGTCGGAGCGCACCAATTCCCAGGTAAGCGCAATCGCGCGCGGCATATTGAGGTCGTCATTGATCATTTCGCTAAAGCGATTCAGGTAATCCTCGTCCAATGCACCCGGATCGCCCAGTTCATGACTGATGGCGCGCAACCGGTCGAGCGATTTCGCGGCGGCATCCAGGCCTTCCCAGGAAAAATTGAGCTTTTGCCGGTAGCTGGCATTCAGGCAGAACATGCGGTAGGCCAGCGGGTCGTATCCTTTCTCGACCAGGGTTTCGACACGCAAAAAGTCGCCGCTGGATTTGGACATGCGCACACTGTCGTCCAATTGCAGGAAATAAGCGTGCATCCAGAAATTTGCCAGGCGGGTGCCGTAGCAGGCTTCAGTCTGCGCGATTTCATTGGTGTGATGCACGGTAATATGGTCTTCCCCACCGCAATGGATATCAAAAAATGGCCCAAGATATTTGGCCGACATGGCTGAACACTCGATGTGCCAGCCGGGGAAACCCACCCCCCACGGGCTTTCCCACTCCATCTGGCGTTTTTGATCGCCCGGGCTGAACTTCCACAGCGCAAAATCGGTCGGATGGTGTTTTTCACCCATGTCGATGCGCATACCGGCTTGCAAACCCTCGAAATCCAGCCGGCCAAGGTAGCCATAGGAGGGCAGTTTGCTGGTATCGAAATAGACCCCGTCCGAAGTCTGGTAGGTGTAACCGGCGGCTTCGATGCAGCGAATAAATTCTATTTGCTCCGTAATGTGGTCGGTAGCGCGTGACCAAATGGTCGGTTCAGAAATATTCAACCGCGCCATATCCTTGCGAAACTCGTCAGTGTAGAAATCGGCAATCTGCCAGGCAGTCATACCCGTGCGGCGTGAACCTTTCTCCATCTTATCCTCGCCGGTATCCGCATCCGAGGTTAAGTGACCGACATCGGTGATGTTCATCACATGCTTTACCCGGAAACCATTGAACCCCAGCGTCCGGCGCAGCAAATCCTCGAAGATGTAGGTGCGCATATTGCCAAGATGGGCAAAGTTGTACACGGTTGGGCCGCAGGTGTAGAGTCCCACCTCGCCCGGTTTGAGCGGCACAAATTCGCGCTTCTCACGCGTATAGGTATCGTAGAAAAACAATTTCGTCATGACGCTGCCCACCTTAAATTGGTATTGCCCCTCATTATAACGGCCTTCAGGCTTTCGGGATGAAGCGAATGGAATATCCGGGCAATCCCTTAACCAATGGTCAGTAAAACAATGCCGCCGATGGTCATCGCCATCCCAACCGCTGCCTTAACTGTCAGTGGCTCTCCACCAAACGCCAAACCCATCAGCGCGCCGAATAACGGCGAGGTGAATGCAATCGGCATGACACGATTAAGCGGCGCGCCCTTCAGGGCGGTATAGAAACTCAACATCCCGACTGCGCCAGCCACCACCCCGCCGCCGATGATCATGTAAAGCAGCGCCTTTGACCCCGCCTGCGGCAATGTTTTCCATTGCGGGTAGCTGGCAATGCCCAAAATGATAAAAGCTACCGCCGTCCGGATGGTAATTCCCATCGTCGGGCTTAGATTGCCAAGGTGCAAGCCCTTCTTTTCGAAGTAACCTCCCACCCCCCAACAAATGGCTGTGATCAGTGCAAAGAGCTGCGGTTTCATTTTTTTTCACCTCGAATCATTAGAACTATACGAATTAAACTTAAAATATTGCAAAGTCTATTGTAATTTGTAGGGAAATCCTGTAGAATGTGGGAGAACGTGGAGATAAGTGGGTGAAAGTGGTAAGGAACGCCGGTAAATGCCGGCGTTCCAGCATTATGGGAGATTTAGAACTTATGTTCCTCGGGCAGTACGACCATACCATCGATGACAAAGGCCGCATGACCATCCCCTCGGGTTACCGGGAGCTTTTGGACGGCAGCGCTTTCGTCACACGCGGGTTCGAACAAAACCTGCTGGTCCTTCCGCCCGATAAGTTCGACCAACTCGCTGCGAGCATCTCCGACGCCAGTATGACCGGCTCTGAAGGACGCGATTTCCGACGGTGGATCTTCTCCTCCGCCAGCCGGGTCGAAGTCGACAAAGCTGGCCGGATCCTCATCCCACAGTTTCTGCGGAACTTTGCCGGGCTGGAAAGCAGTGCGATTGTCGTTGGCAACGGGACCTATTTCGAAATCTGGTCCGCCGATTTGTGGCGACAGCATGAGGAGGAAAACGACCCGGAAAAACAATCCAATCGGTTTTCAGCGATCAATATTCGGTTGTAACCAGAGGGAGGCAACTCCGTATGCAGCCGCAGCCTCCACATCTGCCTGTACTTTACCATGAAATTATACAAGCTTTAATGCCACGAAGCCCAGGCAAATACATTGATGCAACTGTCGGGGCGGGCGGACATGCCTGGGGGATTTTGGAAAATAGTGCGCCGGATGGTCTAATTCTCGCACTTGACCGGGACCCACAGGCGCTGGCAATCGCAAGTCAGCGCCTTTTTGTTTATAAAGACCGGGTTTTTCTTGTCCACGCCTCGTACCTGCACCTTTTGGAAGAAATGGAACGGCTGGGCTGGCAATCGGTGGACGGCATCGTCTTCGACCTGGGTCTCTCATCCATGCAGCTCGACACACCGCAGCGCGGATTTTCATTCCAGAGCCAGGGTCCGCTTGACATGCGCTTCGACCCGACCCAGCCGCTGGACGCCGCAGAACTGGTCAACAATTTGCCTGAAAACGACCTGGCTGATTTGATCTGGCGCTATGGAGAAGAGCGCGGATCGCGCCGCATCGCCGCTTCCATCGTCCGCAGCCGGCCGGTGACGACCACCCAGCAGCTGGCTGAAATTATCAGCAAAGCGATGGGCGGGCAGCGCAGCCGCATTCACCCTGCCACGCGAACCTTTCAGGCGCTGCGGATTGCGGTCAACCAGGAACTGCAGGCCGTAGAGAGCGTACTGCCGCTTGCCGTACAAGCTTTATCCCCCGGCGGACGCGTGGCCATTATTGCCTTCCATTCCATGGAAGACCGGCTCGTGAAACAGTATTTCAGGCGCGAGAGCCGGGATTGCATCTGCCCTCCGGATCAACCTGTATGCGTCTGCAGTCACAAAGCCACCCTCCGAGAAATCACCCGCCATCCCATCATGCCGACCGAAGAGGAAACGTTAACAAACCCACGCGCACGCAGCGCCCGCCTTCGGGTAGCCGAAAAACTCCAAATGGCATAACCCTTGCATACAACCGGATACCAGAACCGTCTTAATACCACCCGATGGAGCAACCCTCAGTGTTTGACCAGCGAATAATCCAAGCCTACAAACAAGCCCCCTGGCGCGTACAGCTCCAGTGGATTGGCGCGCTGCTGCTGGTGTTGGTGGTTGGCATGCTGATCGCCGGTGTGTACCTCTACCTGAGCGCCGAAGCTACCGCTGCAGGTACCCAAATTCGCGAACTGGAATTGGAACGCGAGGGTTTGCAAATCCGCATTGCCGACTTGAGCACCCAGTTGGCCTTTTTGCGTTCAGCCGCTTTTATGCAAAGCCGGGCTGAAACCCTTGGCTATAAAAACGCCTCCCAGGGGGATATTGTTTACATCCCCGTTCCCGGATATTCCGGCCGCCAGGTGATCTTTTTAGCTCCCCCGCCAGGCAACGACCCGGTGGATGCCTCCATCATAAAACCGGCGTACAAAGAATCGCTATGGGAGTGGTTGTACCAGGGCACCTTCGACTTAATTGAAAGTCGGGGGGTAAAACCATGAACAGCACCAATTCCCGCTTACGCTTTATTGGCGTAATTTTCCTTATTGTCGGCTTTGCAATCATCTTCCAGATTATTCGGGTACAAAACAGCCCGCAGGCCAAAGAGATGATTTCCTACCTGGAAAAAACCTACAATCAGGAAGTTCGGGTGATCAAACCCGAACGCGGCAATATTTACGACCGCTGGGGCAACCTGCTGGCAGGTAACATGGAAGTATATGAAGTGGGTATCGCTCCCTCGCAGGTTGTCAACTCAGACACAGTTGCCCAGGATTTGTCCAGTATCCTTGGGCTCGATTTCAGTGAAATCAAAAAAATCGCCCGCTCCTACATTGAGGAAGGCAACGAGCAATACATGGTCGTTGCCGATTTCGTTTCAGCGGACAAAGTACACTTACTCGAAAACAAGCTGGCAGAATACGAAAAAGCCGGCAAACCCAAAAAGGGTGCAGCCCCTTCGCTCAATGGCGTCCACTGGGTAGCTCACCTGCGCCGCAGTTACCCCGAAAACACCCTGGCAGCCAACATTTTAGGCTTCTACAATTATTATGACCGGGTCGACGGGCGGGGTATTCTGGGTTTGGAAGAACAGTATAATAACCTTCTGGCTGGTACCGCCACTCGTGTGGTACTGCCCATGAACCCGACCGCTATTCAGGAGATTCCATCGGTTCCACCGGGCTCCAGCTTGATTTTAACGATTGACCGCGGCATTCAAGCAGCCACAGAGCGCATCGCTCAAAAAGCCCAGGAAGACAACGGAGCCGAATCAGTCACAATATTGGTTATGGATCCAGAGACCGGTGAAATGCTGGCAATGGCAACCACGCCGGCTTTCAACCCGAACGAATATCAAAAATACGGCGAAGTTTTCCCGCAGGGCAGCCATTACAATCGCGCCATCAGCCAATTGTACGAACCTGGCTCGGTCTTTAAAGTGTTGACCATGGCGGCTGCGCTCGACTCAGGTGCAGTTACTCCAGAAACCACTTTTGTCGATACCGGCGCTATCGAAGTCGGCGGACTGTGGATTTACAACTGGGACCGCGGCGCCTGGGGCCCGCAGGACATGACCGGTTGCATGCAGCATTCATTGAATGTCTGTCTGGCCTGGACTGCCACTGAAATGGGCCCGACAACCTTCTACAACTACATCCAAACCTTCGGCCTGGGCAAATACACCGGTATCGACCTGGCTGGCGAGCAGGTTTACCCGCTCAGCCTGCCGGGCGATCAAAACTGGTATCCGATCAACCTGGGAACCAACGCCTTCGGACAGGGCGTGGCTGCAACCCCCATACAGATGATTACCGCGATTGCCGCGGTCGCCAATGACGGCAAAATGATGGCGCCGCACGTCGTCAAAGCTTATATCCAGGACGGGCACCAGTATGATATCAGCCCGCGATTGATCCGCCAGGTTATCACACCTGATACGGCTCACACGTTGACGGAAATGCTGGCCAACTCCCTGGAAAACGAGGCGTCCGTCGCGCTGGTGGAAGGCTATCGCGTCTCGGGAAAGACGGGTACTGCCGAAATCCCCGGCCCCGGCGGCTACGAATCCAGCGTGACCAATGCCTCCTTCGTCGGCTGGGGTCCAACGGATGATCCAAAGTTCATTGTTTATATCTGGCTGGAAAAACCAACCAGCTCTCCCTGGGGTTCAGTGGTCGCAGCCCCGGTATTTAGTGAAGTGGTCAGCGAGTTGACCGTCTTGATGAAACTGCCGCCCGATTCAGTCCGGCAGCAAATGGCACAACCCTGAGGAATAGATTTGCTCACCTTTGCCGACGTCCTCGAAGCCCTTACCGGCATCCGCCCCGAAGCCGCCTCCCTGCTCATCAGTGAGGCTGCCATCGATTCACGGCAGGTGATCCCGGCAGGAATGTTCGTAGCGCTGCCCGGCGAACGGGTGGACGGTCATGATTACGTCGAGCAGGCGTTCAAACGCGGTGCGCACCTGGCAGTGATCCAGCGCGATCTGGATATCCACTACCCGGTCATCGACCTGCGCAAAGGCAACCTTGGTACGCAAATGACAATCCCCGTTCCGCCGTTTGCATTGCGTGTTGAGGATTCTCTCAAGGCGCTGCAAGACATTGCCCGCTTTTGGCGGCGAAAACACAATTTGCACGTCATCGGCATCACCGGATCGGTTGGAAAATCAACCACCAAAGAACTGATTGCCGAAGTACTCAGCCTGCGCTTCCGGGTGTTGAAAAATCCGGGCAACCTCAACAACGAAATTGGTTTGCCCCTGACTCTGCTGCGTCTGAGCCCAGGCCACCAGGTAGCGGTTTTGGAAATGGGTTTTTACGTCCAGGGCGAAATCAGTTTCTTGTGCGATCTGGCGCTGCCGCAAATTGGCGTGATTACCAATATTGGCACGGTGCATGCCGAACGAGCTGGTTCGCAAGAAACTATTGCAAAAGGCAAGGCAGAATTGGTACAGGCGCTGCCCCCGGCGCCCGAAGGCGTCGCAATCCTCAATTATGACGATCCTTGGGTCCGGCCGATGGCTGAACAGACCCGCGCCAATGTGTTTTATTATGGGCTCGACCCGCGGGCAGACCTGTGGGCAGACAATATCGAAGGCCTTGGCCTTAAAGGCGTCCGCTTCCAGTTGCACTTCCAGAACGAAGTGCTGCATGTCCGCATCCCTTTGATCGGGCGCCATTCAGTCCACACCGCCTTGCGCGCCGCGGCGGTTGGCCTGGTGGAGGGCATGACCTGGGGCGAGATTATTACCGGTTTACGCCAAAGCCACTCCCAGTTGAGGTTGGTCGTAGTCCATACCGACACCGACGCGCTGCTGATCGACGACTCTTATAATGCTTCGCCCGAATCGACCCTGGCAGCCCTAAACCTGTTGGAAGAAATCGAAGGCCGCAAAGTGGCCGTGCTGGGTGATATGCTCGAGCTTGGCCCGTATGAACAGGAAGGCCATGAGATCGTTGGCCGGCGGGCGGCTGAAGTTGCCAATATGCTGGTGACCGTTGGTATGCTCGGAAAAATGATCGCTGAAGCCGCCTGCAAATCCGGCCTGCCCGAAGAAGCCATCATCAGTTGCGACGATGTGCCGCAGGCCATAGAAGTGCTGCAAAGAAACCTGATGCAAGGGGACGTGGCACTGATCAAAGGATCGCACGGCTTGCGGATGGATCGAATAGCCGCTGCGTTGGAGGTTCAGGAATGAGCAGCACTTCCATCGCGCTTTCACTGAGCGTCTTGAGTTTCGCACTCGCCATCATCTGGGGCCAGCCGCTGCTCCGCGTCTTGCGCCATTTCCGAATCGGTAAGATGATCCGGGTGGAAGGCCCGGAGAGCCATGTTTCTAAGATGGGCACGCCCACCATGGGCGGCGTCATGATCATTTTGCCCGTCACCCTGGTCACCGTGCTGCTCAATGCCGCCTCGCTGATTGGCATGCCGGTACTTGGGCGTTCGGTGCTGCTGCCGTTGTTGGCGCTCCTCACTTTTGCACTGCTCGGCGCCGTGGACGATTGGGAAGGCATTCGCGGTCCACGCCGCGGGTTGGGCATGCGCATCCGCACCAAGTTCATCCTGCAAATTGTGCTGGCGCTGGCCATCGCTTTCGCGCTCAAATATTTGCTCATCGTTCCAGAAATGTTCTGGCCCGGCATCGAGCTTCAAATTCCGCTAGGGAACTGGTACATCCCGATCGCCACATTCATCATCGTCGGCATGTCGAACGCGGTCAATTTCACCGACGGTCTGGATGGACTGGCCGGATTGATTTCCGCCACCGCTTTCGCCGCTTACGGCGGGATCGCGCTGCTGCAAGACCAAATCTTCCTGGCGCGCTTCTGCTTCACACTGGTCGGGGCGATCTTCGGCTTCTTGTGGTTTAACGTCCACCCGGCGGAATTATTCATGGGCGACACCGGATCACTGGCGCTGGGCGCAGTGCTCGGCGTGGTCGCGCTGATGACCGGTCAATGGCTGCTGCTGCCGGTGATTGCGATCATCCCGGTTTCCGAGGCGCTCAGCGACGTACTGCAAATCATCTATTTCAAACGGACCAAAGGGAAACGCCTGTTCCGCATGGCGCCGTTGCATCATCACTTCGAACTGGGTGGTTGGAGCGAAACCCAGGTAGTGCAACGTTTCTGGTTAATCGGACTCTTGTTTGCCATGCTTGGTGTGGCACTGGCGATGGTGTGATGATGCGAACCTGGGCTGATCAACGCGTCCTGATCATCGGCGCCGCCCGCCAGGGGCTGGCGCTGGCGCGCTATCTGGCAAAACAGGGGGTTGCAGTGACCGTGAACGACCAGCGCAGCGCAGAACAGCTTGCCGCTGCCGTGGAATCACTTAAAGAATTATCCGTTCATTGGGCGCTGGGCGGTCATCCCTTTGAGCTGTTGGAGCAGACCGATTTGGTATGCCTGTCGGGTGGGGTTCCGCCAGACATGCCGCTGGCAGTCGAAGCTGCGCGCCGTGGGATCCCCCTCTCCAATGACTCCCAGTTGTTTCTGGAAGCGGTCCCTTGCCCGGTGATTGGCATTACCGGCTCTGCGGGAAAAACAACCACCACCACGCTGGTCGGTCGGATGGCGGAGGCGCATGTCAAGGCGCCCAACCGCGCCTGGGTCGGCGGCAATATTGGCACCCCCTTGGTCGACCAATTGGACGAAATAAAGCCGGCTGATTGGGTAATTTTGGAGTTATCCAGCTTCCAGCTGGAATTGATGACCCAGGCACCCCAGATCGCCGCGGTATTGAACATCACCCCCAACCACCTCGATCGCCACGGCACGCTGGAAGCATACGCGGCAGCCAAAGCTCGTATTCTCGAATACCAGACCCCGAACAGCGTCAGTGTGCTCAACCGGGATGATGCCGGGGCCTGGTCGCTGGCTGGGAAAATCCGCGGGCGGCTGGTGACGTTCGGCCTGGCTCGTCCAGCCCTGGGTACTCCCGGCACCTTCGTTGAAAACGGAAAGTTGTTCTGGCAGGTAGAGGGATCCGCGCAGCCCTTCCTTTCGCAATCCGATATCTTGCTGCGCGGTGAACATAATGTGGCCAACGTGCTGGCGGCTGCGGCGATCGCATTTGCGGCCGGTTTCTCGCCGGAAGCAATTGCTGGCGGCGTGAGCGGCTTCGCCGGCGTCCCCCATCGTCTGCAGCATGTTCGCGACCTGCGCGGCGTGAATTTCTACAACGACTCGATCGCCACCGCTCCTGAGCGAACCTGCGCTGCCATCCGTTCTTTTGATGAGCCGATTGTCCTGCTGCTGGGGGGTCGCGATAAAAACCTGCCCTGGGACGAACTGGCAGCATTGGTGCACGAACGGGTTGACCATGTGATCGTTTTCGGTGAAGCCAGTACTAAAATTCTGCTCGCTCTGGGTCCTGTAAAGCCAGGCCGGCGACCGTACACCATCCAGCACTGTGGCGACCTGGAAACCGTAGTCAAATCCGCGGCTGAAGTGGCTGAACCCGGCAGCGTGGTGCTGCTCTCTCCAGGTGGGACCAGCTACGACCAGTATAAAGATTTTGAAGAAAGAGGAGAGGCCTACCAATTATGGGTGAACAGGCTGCCATGAATTCGAAAATTGGCCCGGTAAAAGCGGGTACCGGTGTACGCCCGGTGCGGCTGGGTATTGACGTCCCCATGCTCTTATCGGTGGCCTTTTTGCTTGGATTTGGCCTCTTGATGGTCTATTCTGCCAGTTGGCAGCCTTCCATGCTGCGCGATGAAGAGCCGGCTTACTACCTGATCAATCAATTGAAATGGGTGGTTGTCGGGATCGCCGGCGGAACCATCTTGATGTACATCGATTACCGCCGTTGGCGCAAATATGTTGTGCCGATCATGATCATCACCCTGGGGCTGCTTGTGGCCGTGTTGATTTTTGGCGAGATGCGTTACAACTCGAAACGCACACTGCTGAGCGGCTCCATCCAGCCTTCCGAGATGGCCAAAGTCGTCGTAATCATGTACCTGTCCTTTTGGCTGACCTCGAAACGAGAAGTTCTCAACAATATCAATTTCGGTCTGCTCCCGATGATCGTCATCCTCGGTTTGACGGCCGGTTTGATCGTGCTCCAGCCCGATCTGAGCGCGACGATCACCATTTGCGTGCTGGGCGTGCTTTTATTTTTCCTGGCAGGCGTCGAGATGAAACAAATTCTGCTTATTTTTTTCATCGTCGCTTTGCTTGGCGCGTTGGTCGTAGCCGTATCCGATACCGGCCAGATGCGTATTCAACAATATGTGGCCGGGTTGCAAGACCCCGGAACGGCCTCGCTCCACATTCAGCGTTCGATTGAAGCTGTTGTCCGCGGCGAATTCTTTGGCGTCGGCATTGGGAAAGGCTCGACCAAGTTCAGCCTGCCCGTATCGCACACCGACTCCATTTATGCAGTCATCGCCGAAGAAACCGGGTTGCTTGGCGCCGGGGCTGTGGTCATCCTGTACCTGGTTTTCATGTGGCGCGGCCTTAAAATCGCCTCGCAATCCACCGATTTTGCCGGAAAACTGCTTGCTTCCGGGTTAACCTGCTGGGTCGTGATGGAGGCCATCATTAATATGGGCGTCATGGTCAATTTGTTCCCCTTTGCGGGAAACGCTTTGCCATTCATCAGCGCCGGTGGGTCAAGTCTGACCATGACCCTGGGTGCAGTCGGATTAATCTTCTCGGTCGCGCGGGTTTCCTCGCGCGATAAGCAGGAACAGGAAGGGAGGTCATTCGGTGCGGTTGTTAATTTGCGCCGGGGGGACCGGCGGGGGCGTGTATCCCGCTCTCACGGTTCTGCAGGCATCAGGTAATGAAGCGAACCCGGTTCTCTGGGTTGGTGGGGAAAAAGGCATGGAAGCCGAACTGGTAACCCGCCTGAATATCCCCTTCACCGGCATTCCCGCGGCTGGCGTGCACGGCGTCGGTCTGCGCGCGCTACCGGGTAACTTGGTGCGCCTGGTACGCGGTATGCTTGCCTCCCGCCGCATCCTGAAAGACTTCCGCCCGGATGTCATTCTCTTCACAGGTGGGTATGTCGCTGGCCCAATGGCGTTGACTGCCCGCCGCTATCCGTCATTGCTGTATGTACCGGACATCGAACCTGGTTTGGCGCTCAAAGTTCTGGCGCGCTTTGCGGATTGCATTGCATTGACGGCGGAAGACTCCAGGACTTATTTTGGTAGGGCCGAACGATTGGTCGTCACGGGTTACCCAACCCGACCGGAATTGGCCACCTGGACGCGCGCGAGCGGCCGCCAGAAGCTGGGTTTGTACCATGACCGGTCGGTTTTGCTGGTTTTTGGCGGTTCCAAAGGGGCGCGCTCGATCAACCACGCGCTGCTGACCGCCCTCCCGGCGCTGCTGCCGCACGTTCAAATCGTGCATATCAGCGGTCAGTTGGACTGGGACGAGGTCGATGCTGCACGAAGAGCCCTGCCATTTGCGTTGCAGGCTCACTACCACCCCTTCCCTTACCTGCACGAAGAAATGGGCGCGGCTTTGGCAAGTGCTGACCTGGCGCTTTCACGCGCGGGCGCAGCCAGCCTGGGCGAGTATCCACTGTTTGGCTTACCCGCCATTCTTGTGCCGTACCCCCACGCCTGGCGTTACCAGAAGGTAAATGCGGACTACCTGGCAAACCACGGCGCAGCTCAGATTATCGCAGACCAACAATTGCCGCAGGCCATGACCACGACCGTGCTCAATTTGCTGCAAGATCCGAATCGGCTGGAAAGCATGCGCCAGGCGATGCAATCGCTGGCTCGTCCGCAGGCCGCCAGTACCATCGCCAGCCTTTTACGCGACCTGGCAACCGCCGGAAAGGGTGCCAAAACCCATGATTAGTCTCAACGCGGTATTCTGGATACTGGTAAGCCTGTTTGCGCTGATCGGCGGCGTACGCGGTTGGGCGCGAGAAATCCTGGTCACATTTGGCGTCATCCTGTCGATATTCATTATGAACGTCCTGGAGCGCTTCGTCCCATTTATCAACGAGACCCTGGCGGTCACTGCGCCGACCGAACTTTTCTGGCTGCGGGCGGTTATTTTACTACTTCTGGTTTTCTTTGGCTACCAAACCCCTAACCTGCCGCGGATTGCTGCCAGCGGGCGCTTTGTGCGGGAGCGGCTGCAAGACGTGCTTCTCGGCTTCTTCCTTGGCGGGATCAACGGCTTTATGATCTGGGGCACCATCTGGTTTTACCTGGAAATCGCCAACTACCCCTTTGACATCATCATTCGTCCCGACGCAGCCACCGCTATGGGTCAGGCTGTGGAAAGATTGATGGCCTTCCTGCCGCCCGCCTGGTTGGGTTCGCCGGTAATTTATTTCGCGGTGGCAGTTGCATTCGTCTTTGTCATGGTGGTCTTTATCTGATGAAACACATTCACCTGATTGGCATCGGAGGTACCGGATTATCGGCAATCGCCCTGCTCCTCAAGGAGCGGGGATATACCGTCTCCGGTTCCGACCGCACCCTCTCTCCTCTGGCGCGCCAGTTGTCTGCCCACGGGGTGACGGTGTACGCCGGTCATGATGCCAATAACGTTCTCCAGGCTGATGTGGTGGTACGCTCCTCCGCCATCCCCGACGATAACCCTGAGGTTCTGGCCGCCCGGGATGCAGGCATCCCCGTTCTCAAACGCTCTGAATACCTGGGTCACTTGATGGCTGGCTGCCAGACCATTGCCGTCGCCGGCACGCACGGGAAGACCACCACAACCGCGATGGTCGCGTGGATTTTTACCCGGTTGGGTCAGAACCCTTCTTATATTATTGGCGGCGTCGCTAAAAACCTGGGTAACAACGCCCATGCAGGCAGCGGACCGGTATTTGTCATCGAAGCGGATGAATACGACAATATGTTCCTTGGCTTAACCCCCCAGGTTGAGGTTGTTTGCACCCTCGAGCACGACCATCCTGATTGCTTCCCTACCCCTGAAAGCTACAACGAGGCGTTCATCCACTTCGTCCAGCGGCTGGAGCCAGTCGGGGTCCTTTTGGTGTGTGCGGATGATGCCGGTACTCGCTGGTTAGCCCGCAACCACGGACGCGAGGATATCCGTCTGTTGACTTACGGCACCGACGCTCAAGCAGATTACCGGGCGGAAGACCTGACACCCAATCCGCACGGGGGTTTCAACTTTACGGCTGTCTTCCATAACGAAAGGTTGACTCCGGTCAGTTTGCAGGTTCCTGGTGAGCATAACGCCCTGAATGCGCTGGCCGCCCTGGCAGTCGTGCACACCCAGGGCTTGCCCGTCGATCAGGCCGCCGCAGCGCTGGCTGAGTTCAGCGGCACCGGGCGGCGGTTTGAGGTTCTTGGCGAAGCTGCCGGGATTGTTGTCGTCGATGACTATGCCCACCACCCCACTGAAGTGAGGGCGACCCTGTTAGCCGCCCGCGCCCGCTATCCGGGCCGCCGCCTGTGGGCAGTCTGGCAGCCGCACACTTTTTCGCGCACGGTCACCCTGCTGGATGACTTCATCTCCGCGCTACAGCTGGCCGATCGGGTCATCATCACGGAAGTTTATGCCGCTCGCGAGCACAATGAGGGCTTTTCATCCGCTGTTATTGTGGAAGCTATGACACACCCTCCAGTATATTTTGCCCCCACGCTCCTTTCTGCCACCCAATACCTCTTGGAGCAATTACAGCCCGGCGATGTTCTGCTGGTGCTTTCAGCCGGCGATGCCGATCAAATAAGCGCCAGCGTTTACGCCGAATTGAAAAGCCAGGAGGAAAATTATGCTTAAACAGCAAAAATGGGTCATTTCCCCGACTTCCAAACCACAAAACAATATGCCCCAGGAATTGCTGGAGTCCATTATGGGTGCGCGAATGCGCTCCCAAAAGGAATCTTCCGAAGGACTACCCAAGTCGGTGCCCTTTGGGGATTCTTTGCTCTCCCGTCTGATAGAAAGGATCAAGGCACTCTAACTGCCGTGGATATGATCAACCACCCAACCCCGCTCCCCATTCACGAGCTGCGCGTACAACTGGGCGAACATTTGCAAGAAAATGTTCCAATGTCCAGCTATACCACCGCGCGGGTTGGCGGCCATGCTACCGCATTGCTTGCGGTTGGCAGCGGTGATGAGTTGGAACATGCAGTTCGGGTGCTGTGGAACCTTGAAGTGCCGTTCTTCATCCTCGGCAGCGGCGCCAATCTTCTGGTCAGTGACCGCGGCTTCCACGGGGTGGTGATTTTGAACCGGGCGCACCAGATCAAAGTGGATGCGGCTAGCGACCCGCCGTCCGTGTGGGCTGAATCCGGCGCAGTTCTGGGTACCATCGCGCGCCGTGCAGGTCTGCGCGGTTTGGGCGGCCTGGAATGGGCTGCCACCGTCCCTGGAACGCTCGGCGGAGCCCTGTATGGTAACGCCGGTGCTTTTGGCGGCGATATGCAGCAAGCGCTCATCATGGCAGAAATCTTGCATCCCATTGATGGACGGTTGTTCTGGACCGCGGACAGAATGGAATACAACTACCGCACCAGCGTCCTCAAGCGCCATCCGGGCCAGGCTGTCATTTTGGCAGCCCGCTTGCGCTTACAGGCAAGCACGCCGGAAGCTGTCAAGACTGCCATCGCTGAATTATCCGCCAAACGCCGCAGCACGCAGCCTCCGGGCGCCAGCTTGGGCTCCATGTTCAAAAATCCGCAGGACGATTACGCCGGACGACTAATCGAGGCGGCGGGACTCAAGGGTACGCGGGTTGGCGGGGTACAGGTAAGCGAGGTTCACGCGAATTTCTTCGTTAATGATGAATCAGCCTGCGCCAGCGATTACTGGCAGTTGATCCAACTGGTACGCCGGACCGTCCAGGAAAAATTTGGGGTGCAGCTGGAATTAGAAATAGAGCCCATTGGGGATTGGGACAGTGAGATGCAATTGGTAGAAAAGAGGATTTCTGAATGACGGCAAAAACACGAATTGGCGTAATTTTTGGCGGCCGCTCGGGCGAGCACGAAGTATCGCTCCAGTCGGCGCGTTCGATTCTCGCCAATATATCCCCCTCCCGCTTTGATGTCATTCAGATCGCCATCGACCATCAGGGACACTGGTACGCCGGTCCGGATGCGCTTACGGCGCTCGAATCGGGCAATCTGGGTACGCTGGAAAAAGTCACGCTGCTGCCCGAACCTGGCCGAAATTGTTTGTACAGCCTGCGCGCTACCAACGCAGGGATAGCCTTCGCGAAATATGCCGATTTGGATGTGGTCTTCCCGGCGCTGCATGGAACCTTTGGTGAAGATGGCACCATCCAGGGCATGTTCGAACTGGCCGGTATTGCCTATGTTGGCGCTGGTGTGCTCGGCAGTTCACTCGGAATGGACAAGGGCGTCTTCAAGTCTGTCATGCAAGCCCACAATTTACCGGTGCTGCCCGCTGCGGTGGTCACCCGCCGTCAGGTCGAGGCGGATCTGGAGCAGGTCATTCAAGCTGCCGAAGCAGTTTCAGCTTACCCGCTCTTCACCAAACCGGCCAACCTCGGTTCCTCAGTCGGCATCACCAAGTGCCGCTCGCGCGCCGACCTGGTCGAAGGTTTAATGGATGCCGCTCGTTTCGACCGTCGCATTATCATCGAAAAAGGGTTGGCTAACGCTCGCGAGATCGAGGTCAGCGTACTTGGCAATGACCAGCCGCAAGCTTCTGTTCCCGGTGAAGTGGTTCCAGGGGAAGATTTCTACACCTACTCTGCCAAATACCTTTCCGATAACTCGAAACTGCTTATTCCGGCGCCCCTGCCGCCGCAGAAAGCCGCTGAAATTCAACGGATTGCGGTTGCCGCGTACCGCGCTATTGACTGCGCGGGGATGGCCCGCGTCGATTTTTTGGTCAACGCCGATGACCTTTCCATCTACATCAGTGAGGTCAATACTATTCCAGGATTTACTCGAATCAGCATGTACCCCAAGCTTTGGGAAGCCAGCGGTCTGTCCTACCCGGCGCTCATCGAACGCCTGATTGACCTGGCGCTGGAACGCAAAGCCGACCGCGACCACACCGAATTCGAGTACAGGAGGACAGCATGAGAGCCGAAAAAACAATGCCCTCAGTTTCCCACTCTGATCTCGTGCGCCAACGCCGTTCGCAGCGCAGCACGCAGCACGTGACCAAGACTCGCCAGGCAGCCAGCTACCCGGCTCGGTCACAACCGGTCATCATGCGCAGCGATATGCTCAAGGCAGCTCAGCCGATTCAAGCAAACAGCCGCAGCCGGGTAAAACGGCAGTTTTACTATTCCTTGGGAGCGTCAGGCGCAGAACTGCGCTTGCCCGCCCTGCCATTTTTCAACGCCGGCGGCCGCTTAATCTCGGCAATGATCGCAGTCTTCGCTGCGCTAGCGATTTACGCGCTGGGTTTCTCCACCCAATTTCAAATTTCCGATGTTTCCATCGAAGGAATTTCACGCCTGACTGCCGGTGATATTCAGGCGGTGGTCAATATTCAGGGTGAGCAGGTCGTGACTTTTGACCCGCAAGCGGCTCAAACTGCCCTGGAAAAAGCCTTTCCCGAACTGGGCAGCGTCAAAGTGCAGGTGGGACTGCCAGCCAAGGTTCACATTCAAGTTGACGAGTTGCAGCCGGCTGTCGCCTGGAATGGCGGCGATATCGTTTATTGGATCGACGCCAATGGCGTGATTTTGCCACCCCGTGGAGAGCCCGGTGAACTGCTCACCATTGGCGCTGACGGTCAACCGCCGCTGCTCCCGCTGGCTGAGGTCGATGCTGCTGCCGCCTCCTCGACCGCCGACGGTGCTCTCGCCGTTGTTGCTGCCGCCCCAGTCGATATCTGGGGACGACAGGTTGACCCGGAAATCCTCAAGCGCATGATTGACCTCCAGACGATGATTCCTCCCGATTCCAAACTGGTCTATAATTCTCTGAATGGTCTGGGTTGGGAAGATCCACATGGTTGGGATGTCTATATTGGTCGGGATCTGACGGATTTTGATCTCAAGTTGTCCATGTACACAGCCATCATCACAAATCTGGAACAACAAGGCATCTTTCCGCAAGACATGATCAGCGTCGAATTCATCAACGCGCCGTTCTATAGATAGGTGGAGCCCAACATGGATGATCCATTTGTAGTTGGAATTGATATCGGCACGACCAAGGTGTGCACCCTGGTTGCGCGCGTAGAGGGGGAACGCAGCCTGCGAATTCTGGGGGTTGGTATCGAACCCTCGCAGGGAATCCGCAAAGGGACCATCATTGATCTGGCCGCAGCTTCCACATCTATCGCCCGTTCGATCGAAAAAGCCCAGCGCACCTCAGGGCTTGAAATCACCTCTGCGCTGGTCAGCCTGGCAGGTTCGCATGTTGCCTCGGTCAACAGCCGCGGCGTAGTAGGCATTTCCGGCGGCGTCATCGACGAACTGGATATTGCCCGCGCATTGGAAGCTGCCCAGGCAGTTGCCATTCCCCACAACCGCCAGATCATCCACGTCATCCAGCGCAGTTTTGTGGTGGATGGACAGGACGGCATCCGCGCTCCCATCGGAATGCACGGCTACCGTATGGAAGTGGAAGCCCACATCATCACGGCCGCTGAATCAACCGTCGAAAACCTGCGCCAGTGCGTGCAGGCCGCTGGTGTGGAAGCGTCGCAATTTGTGCTCAACCCACTGGCTTCCGCCGAAGTTGTGCTCTCCGAAACCGAGCGCACCATGGGCGCCATCGTCTGCGATATCGGCGGCGGCACCACTGATCTGGCCATCTACATCGACGGTGACATCTGGCACACCATGGTGCTTGCGGTTGGCGGCAACCATATCACTTCAGACATCGCCCACGGGCTGCGCCTGCCCATTGACCAGGCTGAAGAGGTCAAGAAGAAATACGGCCATGCAGTTGAATCCGAAGTAGCCGAGGGCGATGTAATCAATGTGCGTTCATTTGGCCAGGAAGGTCCGGCCCAGGTGAACCGCCGCGAACTGGCAAATATCATCGAAGCCCGGGTCGAGGAGATTTTCCAGTTGGTCTTACAGGAGATCAAGCGCTCGGGTTACGACGGCCTGCTGCCTGCAGGCATGGTTTTGACTGGAGGATCGAGCTTGCTGCCGGGAATTCGCAACCTGGCCAGCACGGTCATGGGGCTTCCAGTGCGCCTGGCGCGCCCCGAAAACCTGGTCGGTCTGACGGACCAGCTGCATTCGCCGGCTTACTCCACCAGCGTTGGCCTGCTTCACTGGGCGCTGCTGATGAGCGAAACCGGTTTGGTGCACGAAAGGCGCCGCTCCCCTAAAGGAGGATTATTGGACTCGGACAAGATCAAAGACTTCTTGCGTCGGTTGCTTCCTTAATGGTTTCTTTTACAATTTTCCGAGACCATCGTTCATTCAACCCATCAACACAGGACAGGTTTAAGCGGAGGAAAAAATGGAAATGAATTTTGGACAACAAGCAGAATCGTTCGCCCGTATCAAAGTTATTGGTGTGGGAGGGGGAGGATGCAACGCCGTCAATCGCATGATTGAAGAAGGTATGGGCGGGATCGAATTCGTCACCGTCAATACCGACGCTCAGGCGCTGCTGCTCTCCAAGGCGCCGACCCGTGTTCGCATTGGCGACAAAGGCACGCGCGGCCTTGGCGCTGGCGGTAACCCGGAGGTTGGCCGCAAGGCCGCCGAGGAGTCCGCTGAAGAGCTGTACGAAGTCCTCAAAGGCTCTGACATGGTCTTCGTAACCTCGGGTCTTGGCGGCGGCACCGGTACAGGAGCAGCCCCCATTGTGGCGCAAATTGCTAAAGAGGTTGGCGCGCTGACGATTGGCGTTGTCACCCGCCCGTTCGCCTTCGAGGGGGCTCGCCGCCAGCAATCGGCTGAACTCGGAATCACCAAGCTCAAAGAACATGCCGATACGCTGATCGTGATCCCCAACGACCGTCTGCTACAGATTGTGGATAAAAAGGTCAGCCTGACCGAAGCCTTCCGCACTGCCGACGATGTGTTGCGCCAGGGTATTCAGGGCATCTCCGAATTAATCACCGTCCCCGGCATGATCAACCTAGACTTTGCCGATGTGCGCGCCATCATGTCCGAAGGCGGCGCAGCGCTGATGGCTGTTGGACATGCCTCCGGTGAAGACCGCGCCCGGGTTGCCGCTGAAATGGCAATTTCCAGCCAGCTACTCGACATCACCATCGATGGCGCCCGCGGCATCCTCTTCAACGTCACCGGCGGGAACAACCTTACCCTCTTCGAGGTCAACCAGGCTGCTGCCATCATCAAAGAGACCGCGCACCCGGATGTCAACTTGATCTTCGGCGCCGTCATCGATCCCAACATGGGCGAAGAAGTTCGGATTACGGTCATCGCCACTGGTTTCGACCGCCCTTCCAGCGGGCGTTCCCCTTTATTGGAGACGCGCCCCGCAGCGAGGGAAGCAACCCAACCTATCGCGGCGAGCAGCCTCACCAACAAGGCTGAGCGGCCAGCGCCAACTTCTACGCCGATCGAGTTTCAGCCTCATGTCATGAACACGAACGACCTCGACATTCCGGCCTTCTTACGCAACCGTTCGACTCGGTAGGTTCAACCCGTTTCATCCGGTCCTATCCTAAAAAGGACAGAATTGGGTGGCTGATCGCCGCAATGAGTGGCCGTCTGGCTGTCGCATCCCCTTAGAAAGGGTTGTTTACTCAACCCTTTCTGAAAACACGCCTGCATCTGCGTAAACCATGCACCTGTCCCCTCCAAACAGGGCAACCGGCTGCGCAGTGCCTTAATGGTAAGGTCCAAACCTGTCTAGCGAGAGCCCCGGGCATCGATGCCTGGGGCTCTCGTGGTTTCGGCCCTTTATCCTTTATAATATTTAATGAGATGTCTAGAGAACCTGCAACACAAAGCTTGACACCGTTTTTTTTGTCTAGTAGAATTTTCCGTCTGTTGGGGAGTAGCTACCCTGTGGCAGGGCTGGATTGCCGTCAAGCCGAAGAGAACCTTCCGGCAACCCAAACGCTCATCAGCGTTTAGCAAGACCATCACCGAGGTGGTGGTCTTTTTAAATCCAACCGCCCCTATATTCATAAAGTTTAAGGAGGCAACCATGCAAGAATGGCATCGAATGGACTATCATGCAGCCGCGGCGCAGTTGGATACCGAGATCAAAACCGGGCTGGACCCGGCAGAGGCCGAACAGCGCCTGCAAACCCATGGACCCAATGAACTGGTTGACCGCGGGTTAAAAAGCCCCTGGAAAATTCTATGGGAACAAGTGACCGAGGTCATGGTTCTGATCTTGATCATCGCTGCCGGTATTTCGTTTTTCCTGGGCGAGAACCTCGACGCCATCGTCATCCTGATCATTGTCATCTTGAACGCTATTTTGGGTTTTACCCAGGAATATAAGGCCGAACAGGCCATGGCGGCCTTGAAAAAAATGGCTGTGCCCAAGGTCAAAGTACGCCGCGGCGGGCGGTTGCTGACCGCTGAAGCCCGCATCCTGGTCCCGGGCGACATCATCCAGCTGGACGCTGGCGACGCCGTACCCGCGGATTGCCGCCTAGTTGAAGCCTTCAACCTGCGAGTGCAAGAATCCGTTCTGACCGGCGAGTCGGAGCCGGTCGAAAAAATAATCGAACTGCTCGACCGGGAAAACCTGGGCGTCGGCGACCGCCGCAATATGGTTTTCATGGGCACCGTGACCACTTTCGGCCGCGGCGTAGCCATGGTGACTTCGACCGGGATGAACACAGAACTCGGTAAGATCGCAGACCTGATCCAAACGGTCGGCAACGAGCCCACTCCCCTGCAAAAACGCCTGTCCCAGTTGGGCAAGGGCTTGGCAATGGCCGCCCTGGTGATCGTTGGCATCGTTTTTGCTCTCGGCCTGGCGCGCGGCGAAGACTTTGAAAGCATGCTGCTGACCGGAATCAGCATGGCCGTTGCCGCCATCCCGGAAGGGTTGACGGCCGTTGTGACCATTGCGCTCGCCCTGGGCGCACAGCGGATGCTGCAGCGCCGCGCGTTGATCCGCAAGCTGCCAGCGGTAGAAACCCTTGGTTCGGTAACCGTTATTTGTTCCGACAAGACCGGCACCCTGACTGAAAATCGCATGACCGTGACCATGGTGGATATCGCCGGCAACCGCGTCGATTTCCTCCAGGAAGTCAAGGAATACGCCCCACGCCTGTCAGAAGATGATGTCCATCATCCGGTTCAAGGATATTCCACTGCCCTGGGACTGATGCTGGTAGGCGGCGCGTTGTGCAACGATGCGGTGCTGGAAGAAAACGAGGGCGAACCCAGTAGTTTCACGGCTGTCGGTGACCCAACGGAAGGTGCTCTGGTCATTGCTGCGGCCAAAGCCGGGTTATGGAAAGAAGATTTGCTCAAAACCATGCCGCGGATTGCAGAATTGCCTTTTGATTCGGACCGCAAACGCATGACCACCGTCCATGAGCTTGACAGCAAACACCCCCTGGCTGCCCTCCTGCCGCTCCAGCAGATTACCCAGGCTGCAAACGAGGCGCCTTACCTGAGCATCACCAAAGGGTCTGTCGACGGTTTGCTGGATATATCGACTACCGTTTGGGTCGATGAAAAAGCCGTTCCCCTAGATACTGTCTGGCGTGATCGGATCAATGAGGCCAATGCGGATATGGCGAAGAAAGGCATGCGAGTCCTGGGTATCGGCTACCGTTTCTGTAATGAGCCAACCGATCCCGCTTGCGGCCAGCCATCAGAGAACAACCTGACCTTCATCGGCATGATGGGAATGATCGACCCGGCGCGCCCGGAAGTGCGCGACGCAGTCAATGTCGCCAAAGGCGCCGGGGTGCATGTCATGATGATCACCGGAGACCATCCACTGACCGCCATGCACATTGCCAGGGAACTGAATATCGCTGACGCGGAAAGCACCGCGCTAACCGGTCAGGACCTGGCGAAAATGGAAGTTGAGGATATCAAAGCCAGGGTAGATCACGTCTCCGTTTTTGCCCGGGTATCGCCTGAACACAAACTGAAAATCGTCCAGGCGCTGCAGGAGAAGAACAACATTGTAGCCATGACGGGCGACGGCGTAAACGACGCCCCGGCGCTCAAGAAAGCCAATATCGGGGTTGCCATGGGCATCACCGGCACCGATGTTTCTAAAGAAGCATCCGATATGGTGCTGCTGGACGATAATTTTGCCACCATTGTGGCTGCCATCGAAGAAGGCCGCCGGATTTACGATAATATCCGCAAATTCATCAAGTACGCCCTGACCTCCAACATGGGCGAGGTGCTGGTCATGCTGATCGGGCCATTCATCGGTTTCCCGCTGCCATTGACGCCGCTGCAAATCTTGTGGGTCAACCTGGTCACCGACGGTCTGCCCGGCCTGGCTTTGACAGTCGAGCCGGTTGAACCTGGAACGATGAAACGCAAGCCGCACTCCCCCACTGAAAGTATCTTTGCCCGCGGTCTTGGTATCGATATTCTCCTGATTGGCTCGATGCTGGCTGCGGTTTCACTGGCGGCAGGGTTTTGGTCGCGGGCTACCGGTCACCCGGACAACTGGCAGACCATGATTTTCACGACCTTGACCATTGCGCAAATGGGTAACGTTATGGCAGTGCGTTCGGACCTCGATTCAACATTCAAGATTGGGTTTTTCTCCAACCGCATGCTGATTGGTGCCGTCCTTCTGACGGTGGCTTTGCAGTTGGCCGTCATTTATGTACCATTCCTGCAAGGCATTTTCAACACCCGGGCGCTGCCCCTGATCGATTTACTGGTCAGTCTTGGATTGAGTGCGCTGCTGTTCCTCGGGGTTGAGATCGTCAAATGGACGCGCCGGCGTAAAGGCGCCGAATAACCCAAAGTCGTCAAATGTAAAAAAAACTCCCCTCGCTAGAAATTTGCGAGGGGAATTTTTCTATTCAGTGAAAAATCTAGCGCCGGCCAAAATTTTTGGCCTGATAGGCAAACCGCCAGCGTTTGACCAGGGCGGTGAATTCGATCAGCAGTCGTCCGCGAGCCATCTCTGCGGTTTCCTGCTCGCCTTCGGGGACGGTCGATAGCGCTTTGCGAATGGCCTCAGCCGTTTCTTCAGTCAGGCCGTTGGTTTGAATCTCTTCCTCCCAGGTCTTGCGGGTTGCGTCATCGGTGATAACCTTCTCGACCAGCTTGAGGATCTTTTTTTCTTCGGGTGATAGGTGATGTGCCATGCTGTTTCTCCTTAAACTCAGGCTGGCAGCCTGTGAGCCTCTCCATTCATTATACCTGATCCCCGGCTGACTAATTGCGGCCAGGATGCCTGGATTGCGGCAGGGCAAGCATTGTTGCAATTTTTAAAGGATGGTATCATCCAAACCGGAATTTTCTGCAAATATTACACTCTTCACGGAAAGAATTGTTCCCCATGGAAGCAAAAGACGATTTATCGTTGTTCCCGGTGACTGCTGGCATTAATTCCCTCGGGCATTTGACCCTGGCCGGACACGACCTGACCGCCCTGGCGGAAACCTACGGCACGCCGCTGTACTTGTACGACGGCGCTACAGTTCGCGGACAATTGGACCGACTCAAAAGCCTGATTAAAACCTGCTACCCAGGCGACGCTACGGTTGCATACGCCAGTAAGGCTTATTTTTCCCATGCATTCGCTGCCAAGCTGGCGGCGCTTGGCGCCGGCTCAGACGTGGTCAGCCTGGGGGAAATTCACGTGGCGCAAAAAGCCGGCTTCCCGGCTGATGTGATTCACCTGCACGGTAACAATAAAAGCGAAGCCGAATTGCGGGCTGCGCTGGAATGGAATATTCAGGCCATTGTGGTGGACAGCCTGGACGAACTGGCTTTTCTTGAAACGCTGGCAGCTGAGCAGAAGCGCCCCGCCCGTATCTGGCTGCGTATCACGCCTGATCTGAACGTCAACACTCACCCGCACATCGAGACCTCGCATTCCGACAGCAAATTTGGGCTGCACATCCAAAACGGCGAAGCCGCTGAGGCCATCCGCCGGGCGCTGGCCAGCCCGTGGTTCAAACTGGCCGGTCTGCATACGCATCTTGGTTCGCAAATATTTGACGCCGAACCTTACCGCCAAGCGATAAGCGCGCTCTGCGAAGTCGCAGCCGCCAATAACTATATCCCTGAAGAGCTCAGTCCGGGCGGCGGCTGGGGGGTGCGCTACACCGACGCTGTTTCATCTGACGATGCGGAACTCTGGGTACGCACGGTCGCTGACGCGCTCCAAGAGGCTTGCAGCCATTATAAATGGCCATTACCCCGTCTGGTGCTCGAACCGGGGCGCTGGCTGGTTGCCCGCGCCGGTGTGGCGGTATATACCGTCGGCGCACAGAAAACCACGCCCGGCGGCACTCACATTGTCGCCGTTGACGGAGGCCTGGCGGATAACCCGCGGGTGGCGCTGTACAACGCCCACTATACTGCACGAGTCGTCCAGCGAGCCAGCGCAGTCCCAACCGAAAAAGTGCGCGTGGTTGGCCGGTTCTGCGAATCGGGTGACGTGCTGATCCCGGAAATCCTGCTGCCGCCGGTCGAGCGCGGCGACCTGCTCGCCACGCCCGTTTCCGGCGCCTACCAGTTGTCGATGGCGTCCAACTACAATTATGCTGCGCGCCCCACGGCCCTCTGGCTGGAGGAAGGCAGCGTGGAAGTGATGCAAACCCGCGAGCAGCCGGACCAGCCCGGCTGGTTGGTGTAAGAAGGCTAGCAGGTATCATGGGCGTATACGTTGAAGCGCACCCTTGTATCTCGACCGAGTATGCGGTTTTTTTAGCCTTTTGCAGGAAACAAATGCCTGACCTTAATAATTTATGGATTCCTCCTCAGGTATTTTGCTTATAGTTTGGCGATTATATAAACAGATCGGGACGTGATTTCCCCTGATCAAGCTATTGAATATCTATAGACACGGTTATTAATATCGAGCATCCAATACACATCGTGTTTTCATAAATTTAAATATCCCATGTATAATTAGATTTGTACGTTTTTTGGAAGTGGGGAGAAGGTTCGCATATTGTAAGGAGGGGAAATGGCTAAATGGGCGGATTATTGTATCAGTCGAGTAAGATATAACGAAGAACATTCTCATATTGTGAAGCTCGAGGCTATGCCTGATAACGGTGAGAAACTTGGTAATAAAGTAGAGTTTACTCGGGAAGATGTTGTGGCAAAAATCGACAGTGGGATCACATTTATAACCGTCACTGATAAGGACGGAAAATGGACTAAGGGCGAAGATGTGCGCATCGTAAGAATAAATGATGTAAAGTACATCCGCACTGACCAAAATCAAAAAGAGAGTGATAACTTAGGATCTCTTCCCGAGTATTAATTCTCGTTTTTGATATTGAAATTTTCTCCCCACATTTTTTACCAACAATATACAGGAGCGGGGTTAGGGAGGTGTCCCGTTTTTTCCATCCACTACAAACTGCATCGGTCACCCTGGCAGTGGGCGCCTCCCGCAATGCTAAAGGTTTCCTCAAGACGATATCTACCTTTTTGAATGAACTGTTTCGGTAGCGGCGAGGCGAAGGTGACAATCATGATAAAGGACACCCCGGTAGCCTCGCCCGTTAAACGAGATTAAAGATCCAGGCTAGTCGGCACCTGTCAACTAGGCGTCAATTTGCTGCCTCGCCGCTACGATCTATCCATGGTTTAGGGTACGATGCGCTTGCTAGTACATTACACCTGGCCTTTAATCCTACCCCATCTGATCTACCAACCATTTGATGGCAGCGGCGCAATGAGTGAACACCCGGAATTGATTACCGGTGTTGGTTTCGTGCACAAATTCGGCAAAGCGGCCGCTGCCAATGCGCTCCGGTGGCAGCACCACCGCTGTGCGAATGTGATAGTTGCTCAATTTGAGCAGCACCGCCCCTGCCAGTCCGGTTTTCAATTCAAAGAAATCTGGGTGCAGGCAGTCGCCATCCAGCAAAAGCCGCTCGGTCAAATGCTCGCCGCACAGCGCGACCAAATCCAGCGCGTCGCGTTCACTGGCTATGCGCAGTGATTCGGCCGGACATTCCAGGTAGGTGATGTCGCTACAGGTCCGCAGGATCGGTTCCATATCAGCCTAATGTGAAAGATAGTAACGCGAATTTCCAACTCAATTATAGAATTATTTTCCGTCAACCGACCAATCAAAAGCAGGAACGCTTTAATGTCGCGTTCCTGCTTATTTCTATTTTAGATTTCCTCCGTGACCTCCGCGCCTCCGTGGTGAATTTTTTTCATCAGGCGACTTTTTCAGGCGACTTTTTCGAAGCGCGACCCGGGCGCGCCACATACCGGGCATACCTCAGGGGCATTGCGTTTGTGCGTGTGGCCGCATACCGGGCAGACATAGTAATCGTACTCGTCTTCTTCTTTCTTGCCCTCTTCGAGCAGTGCCAGCGCTTCGCGATACAGGTTTTCATGCGTCTTTTCGACTTCCCAGGCGTAGCTGAAGCTTCTCAGCGCACGCCGTTCGCCTTCGGCTTCAGCGTCTTTGATGAACGGTGGGTACATTTCCACGACTTCGTAATGTTCGCCATTGATCGCGGCCTGCAGGTTGGTCAGCGTGTTACCAACGCCCTCCATCGCGCGGAAGTGCGCCAGCGCATGCACGGTTTCAGCGTGGGCGGCCGCTCGGAACAACCGGGCAATTTGCGGCTGCCCTTCTGCATCCGCTTTTTGCGCGAAAGCGGTGTACTTGCGGTTGGCCTGTGACTCGCCGGCAAAGGCGACCTGTAGATTATCCAAAGTTTTCGTCATGATTCCCTCCTGTGAAAATTTGTAGATTTAGTAAATGTAGCATTATTACGGTAAGCCATTGGATAATGTTTGTCCAATAACGCTTATCACCAGTCGAGCCGACAAAACTCATGAGATGAGCTTACAGCATAGGTTGCATACCCTGGGTCCAACCAAATTTGTCATCCTGCCCACAGGGCACTCTGCGAGTGAATGCCCCGGTTCAGATCAATTGTAAATATCAATCTTCTACAAGGGGCATGAAGGATCTCATGGCTAATAATGGAGATTCTTCGCCTACGGCTCAGAAAGACACATTTAACGTAGCTTGGGACGCCCATACGGCATTCTGCAAGTGGGTGGTAGGAATCGTTCCTGGTTTTACTAATTGCGAGTGATACCCAACATTACATCAAGAATATTGGGTTTCACTCGCTGGGTGCTCTGTAAGTAGCCTGCTGATTAACATTCGCTGTAGCCGCAGGCGTAGCACTTGCGGCAGCCTTCCTCGTTGATCACCGCCGCTTCGCCGCATTCGGGGCACAGATCGCCAAAGCGCAGCAGCCGCTGGCTGGCCATCACCGCGCCCAGGCCGCCTTCGACGTGATAAGTCCGGCCGTTACCCGGGTTTGCCGGAGTATTCGGCTGTTCAGGGTGGCTGACCAACCGTTCGGCGCGGTTCTGCAAATACTCGTCCAGAATCTGACCGACACCGTCGGGCAGCGAGCGCACCCGGTTGGGACCAAATCCCAGCGGGCGTCCGCCGCCAATACCCAACATCTGGTTGGTCATTTCGCGCAGACGCTTGTACGGCTCGATGGGTGACGCGATGCGCAGTACATACGATAGCAGACGGCCGATCGCCTCGGAGACGGCGGCTGTGTCCGATCCCGCCTTGGCGGTATTGATGAACACCTCGAAAGGCTGGGCGCCGCCGTTTTCATTGACGGTGATAAAAGCCTTCCCCAGCGGGGTCTCGATCGAATAGGTAAACCCGTTCAGGTAGCGCGGGCGCGGTTTCTTGGTCTCGTGCCAGATGGTCATCTGGTCGTCGAGCGCGGCTGCCTCCATGGCAGTTTCCACCGGAACATCGCTGCTCTGCTTCTTCTGCGCCGTGGCCATGGTTTCCAGCACAACCTTATCGCGTGACCCGGTGACATACACCGTGATGCCTTTGCAGCCCAATTTCCAGGCCAGCATATATGCGGTGGCGACATCTTCTTCGGTGGCCCCGGGCGGGAAATTAATGGTCTTGGAGAGCGAGTTATCCACGAAGGCCTGCATCGCGGCTTGCATGCGCACATGTTCTTCAGCGCTAATGTCCCCGGAAACGACAAACACCTTGCGCAGTTCCTCTGGCAGCGCGGCGACCTGCTGGCAAGAGCCTTCCTGCATGGTCTGGTTGATGATTTCCTGGCGAGTTTCCGGATCAAGTCCGGCTTTGATCAAAGCTTCTTCGAAAAGTGGGCTGGCATAGGCCAGCTGCAGGTCGTTACCGTTGTCATTGACATGCCGGATGTACGCCAGGGCAAAGGTCGGTTCGCAACCGTACCCTTCGCAACCGGCGACTGTGGCAATGGTGCCAGTGGGTGCAATGGTAGTCTGGGCGGCGTTGCGCAGCCCATATTGCCGCATTTCAGCTTCCAACCCGGCCCAATCCACCGGCGGGCGGGCATAATCATGCTGGTAAGGGGTCAGCGGTTGGGGCGGAGTCCATTTGAAATCTTTAGGATCGTAAATCGAGCCTTCGATTGCCGTAAACGGCCCGCGCTCGCGCGCCAGTTCGAGCGACGTGCGCATCGAAACAAAGCGCACAAACTCAACCACCTGCGCCGAGAATTCCTGCCCTTCCTCGGAGCCGTAACGGATGCCGCAGTGGTACATCAAATCGGCCAGTCCCATGATGCCCAGGCCAATGCGGCGCGCGCGGTGAGCAGCTTCTGCCAACTGCGGCACTGCCGGGACATAGGCGTTGGCCTCCACCACATCATCCAAAAAGCGGGTGGACAAATCAACCGAATACGCCAGTTTTTCCCAATCAACTGTCCCATTGGGCCCAAAATGCTGCGCCAAATTGACCGAACCCAGGCAGCAGTTTTCATACGGGCCAAGCCATTGCTCGCCGCAAGGATTGGTGGCTTCCAGCGGATACAAATGCGGCACCGGGTTCTGGCGGTTGGCGGCATCCAGGAACAACATACCCGGCTCGCCGTTGTGGTGCGCCTGCCGAACGATGCAATCAAACAATTCGCGTGCCCGCACCACTTTTTCGGTGATGATCGACACCCCGGCAGCTTCCATGGCATCGATGGTGCCTCTTACCTCGCGGTATTTCGGATCATGCACATCCGGAAAACGCAGCGGCCAATCCTCATCATTTTCCACCGCGCGCATGAAGGCATCGGTGATACCGACCGAAATATTGAAATTGGTGATCTGGTTTTCGTTGGTCTTGCAAGTGATAAATTCTTCCACGTCCGGGTGGTCAACCCGCAGCACTGCCATGTTGGCGCCGCGCCGGGTACCGCCCTGGGCGATCTCGCCAAAGGCATTGTCATACACCCGCAGGAAGCCTACCGGCCCGGTCGCCTGCCCGGCAGACGTCCGCACCATGCTGCCCTTGGGACGCAGTCGCGAGAAGGAAAACCCGTTACCTCCGCCGGTTTGTTGAATCAAAGCAGCATCGCGCAGGGTTTGGAAAATCCCAGCCGTGTCGCGGCCCATGTCATCGCTGATGGGCAGCACAAAGCAGGCTGCCAGCTGCCCCAGCGGGGTGCCTGCGCCGGTGAAGGTGGGAGAATTGGGAAAGAAAGCTTTGGAGGTTAGCAGATGATAGAAAGCTTTGGTTCGCTCAGAAAAATCACCGCCCCACTTTTCCTCTACCCGGGCAATGTGATACGCGACACGCCAGAACATGTCCTCGACGCTTTCGGCGGGGTTGCCGTCGTTGCCGCGCCGTACATAACGCCGAACCAGTACCTGGCGCGCATTATCGGTCAAGGCAACATCCGGTAAGTCCGCAGGCCGCGCCGGTGTTGGCAGTAAACCGTTTCTATGTTTTTGCTTATGAGCTACCATCGCGTTTCTCCCTCTCAACCTTCCAATAAACGGTCGATCTCTTTGCGGATGGCATGAAGATCGGCCAGATGTAAATAAACAATTGCATATCGGATGTAAGCCAGTTGATCCAAATCTTTCAGCCCGGCAATCACCATATCGCCAATGACACGCGAGGTAACCTCTGAACGCCCCATTTGCTGCAGCGATGATTCGATTTCGCCGACCAGCCGTTCAATTTCTGCGGCTGAAACCGGGCGCTTGGCGCAGGAAATGCGGATGCCGCGCATGAGCTTCTCGCGGTCGAACTCTTCCCGGGTGCCGTCGCGTTTGACTACCAGCGGAGTCGCCAGAATGGGACGTTCATAGGTAGAGAAGCGGTGATGGCAGCTTTCGCATTCGCGGCGGCGGCGAATTCCCCCCCGACTGTCGCGGGTCGTATCCAACACACGAGATTCTTCAAACTGGCAATAAGGACAACGCATCAAGACCTCCCTAAGATGTGCAATAGTGGGACCGATGACCGAAAACATTCGACCACGGTTCCAGGTTACCAGTTATGGGACGAGTGGGAGTTTATTTCGGTGAAAGCTTATCAATTCGCTTTCGGGAACACACACCCCCACAGGTGGGGGTGTGTAAAGCAAAACACCGTATATGTATGGTAAGATTTTAGCATATTCCAAACGTCGGTGCAATAGGTTAAGCGATATATTAACCTTAAAATACTTTTTGTAGAAAATATTTTCTGATTTGTTAAGGTCGCTTTCGGTCAATCTTTCGAACCCACAAATATGGGTGTGTTCACCCCCACCGGCGGGAAAATTAGGCATTTTGTTCGATATCCGTCCAGCCCTACCCACCTGATTTCCTACAAAAATTTTGGCTGACATGAATGATTACCGAATCTTAAGAAATCCAGAAGCTAATCTCCGGTTGGTGCAGCGCCAATCCCGCGATTCGCCCGGTACAAACCTGCTTTCCGCAGCAATTCGCTGACCAGATTTCGTTCGGTGCCCGGCACAATTACCCGCACCGCACCCGGCAAAACCTGAACCTCGACCGGCGTTATCCCGATGACATCTCCATCGGCCTGAACTGTCAACGGCGACGCACTTTGTACCACGATCCGGTTCCGGGCGCTCAAGGTTCTGAAGCGCGGGTTGGCGCTTTTGATTCCCAGCACAAAATTCACCACCACCATGATCCAATCCCACAGCGTCAACGCCCGGGCAATGATCACGTCCACCGCCCCATCATCCGGCAGGATCACCAGTTGACGCGGCATGCGCCGGAAGCCCACCAGGCTGGTATTTCCAACCATGACCTCTGACGCGCGCACCCGGTAAACCAGATCATCAACCTGGACCTGCAGGCGGTGTAAACGCGCGCCTGTCAAATTGATCACCAGGTTGATTAAATAAGCCAGGAAACCAAAACGCTTCTTTTGCTCTCGTTCGACCGTTCCCATGGTTGCTGCGCTAAAGCCTATGCTCACATTGAGTGCATAGCAGCGCTCGCCGACCCGCATCATGTCCATGGAACAGATGCGATGCGCGTTGACCAGCAGATCAAGCGCCCGATCGGGATTTATCGGGATACCGAGATCACGCGCCATGATATTGCCGGTTCCGGCTGGCAGGATGCCTAAGGGAATTTCAGTGGCGCAAAGAGCGGTCGCTGCTTCCGAAACCGTGCCATCTCCTCCCGAGACCACCACCAGGTCTGCCCCTTTTTGGACTGCCTGGCGGACAGCATCGACAGTTCGTTCGTTACCGGAAGTACGATAGACCTGACACGACCAGTTGTGCGATCGAAAGAATTTTAAATAATGACTTAATCGGGTGGACTCATCGACCGCCCCGGAAATCGGGTTGATCACCAGAAAAACCTGCAACCCCATTTCATCGGACGTTGTTGGCAATGGCGGTCGATTCACGGTTTGCTAAAGGCATCAGAAGAGCGCTTCAAGGCACCCACTTCCCGATATCAGCCCAGGAATAGGAGAGGTGGGACGCCAGTTGTTGACCAAGCCGCTTGCGGATCTTCTTATTGATTTGTTCCATCAACTCGAAGCCACCCATCTCGTTCAAGCGTGCGCCGATTTCACGGGCGCGAATATGGCGGCATTGTGCATTAAATAATCCGCCTGAACGCTCCGAGAGGAAACCTTCCTGCTCGCCAATGCGCACCAAGTCCTCGACCATCCGGTTCACCTCTGGTTTCAACCCGGCTGGAACCAGGCTTTTCCCGAATAAAAAATCCAGAAATCCCATCTGCAGCCCTCCTGCGGGAAGTGTATGTCAATGCCTTTTGGATTGTAACATAGGCAGTCGGAAGTGATACAATGCCAGCAATCTCCAACCCTGGGGGTCGAATGCAGTGGATTTTTCTTTCATCTCATCTGGATGACGCTGCCCTTTCATGCGGCGGTTTGATTGCCGAACGTACTCGAATGGGCGATCCAGTCGAAATTTGGACTATTTGCGCCGGTGATCCTCCGCCTGGTCCGCTTCCAACCTTTGCGCAGTCGTTACACAAACGCTGGGGAACGAGTCGCGACGCAGCAGTTGCCCGCCGGTTGGAAGACCAGCAATCGTGCCAACGGTTGGAGGCAGCAGCCCGCCATTTTGCCATTCCGGATTGCATCTACCGGCGCGTCCCGCCAGCCGGCGATCCGCTCATCTCCACCAATGACGATTTATTCCAGCCGTTTCCAGATTCTCAGCACTCGCTGGTTGACAGCCTGCGTGACCAGCTTGCCAATGCACTCCCCCTCAAAAGCCTGGTTGTCAGCCCGCTTGCGCTCGGCAACCATATCGATCATCAACTGGTGCGCCGGGCTGCCGAGCGGCTTGGTCGTCCGCTGCTGTATTATGCCGATTACCCGTACACAGTTCAAGCCAGCAGTGACCTGGAACAGTCGATTCATCCCGGCTGGCAAACATATACCCAGGCAATTTCTCCGGACGGGCTGCGCGCCTGGCAAGCAGCCGTGGCAGCGCACCGCAGCCAGATCAGCACCTTTTGGGATTCCGTGTCGGAAATGGAAGCTGCCGTCCAGTCCTACTACGAGGCGGGCGGTGGTTGCAAGTTATGGGGTGACCGGAACGCTATAACCATAACAAATCTGTAAATTGTTGGCATTTCTACCAAATGTTGCTACAATAAACCTATGCGAAAAGCGCAGGCGTATCACCTCCCCCAACTCGCAAATTTGAGCGTCGAAAATTTATGCTATACTGAATCCATGCAGGACTCGCGCAATTATTGGAGCCGATGGGCAGAGAAATTGCAAGTTTTGGGGGTGAGCGACCAGGCAGCCGCGCTGCTGGATGGCGCCGGGTCCCTCCGGCTCCTGGCAGCTCAATTGGTACATGCGAGCACCCCATTTATCGGGTCTTCCGCAGCCGCTGATCAGTGGCAGGCACTGGCAAACCTGCTCGAAGACAAAGATTCCGCGCAGCAATTTGTCTCCTTTCTTCGGGAGGAGGATTAACCTTGATTACGATACTTGGAGTGCTTGGCCTGGGGGTGGTATTCCTGGCAGCCGGTTCAATCATCATTCTTCGTATGATCGGTAAAGACCGCGGCCAACCGGCCTTCCGGAAAATCGCGGCATTCGATGGCTTAAAGAAATCCATTGGCCTGGCAGTTGAAAACGGCACTCGTACGCATGTCACGCTGGGAAAGGCCAGTCTGAACCAACCCTACAACCCTTCGGCGCTGGCAGGATTAGCGACGCTGGAGCGCATTGCCCAGATCAGCAGCGTCAGCGACCGGCCGCCCATTGCCAGCAGCGGCGATGGCGGACTTACTCTGCTGAGCCAGGATACACTGCATTCTGCATACCGCAGCGTACATGCGCCTGAATTGTATGATCCCGGGCGGGGCCGATTAACCGGCATTACCCCCATGTCGTATATCGCCGGAATGCTGCCCATTGCAGCAGGTGAAGGGGTTTCTTCGCATGTGATGATCGGTAATTTTGGCCCTGAAATCGCGCTGGTGGCCGAAGCTGCCGAAAATGCAGGAGCCTTCAGCCTGGCAGCCAGCGACTCCCTGCCCGCCCAGGCAACCTTGTTTGCCTCCGCCCAGGAACCAATCATTGGCGAAGAATTATTTGCCGCCCCGGCCTACCTGGAAGCTGACCGCGGTCATGCTGCCAGCCTGCAGACCCAGGATATTTTGCGCTGGGGTGTTATTGCGATCCTCGTTGGCGGCGCAATATTAAAAATGACAGGTATCTTATGAGGGCCCCACTTTCAACCACCATCGCCATTGGCGCAGGGACCCTCACCCTGCTCGGCTTTTTCATTCCCGTTGAAGCGTTGACATCCGTGCGCAGCCTTCTGATCGAGTGGGCGGTTTTGCTGGCCGGGGTCGCCGGGCTGGTCGCGATTGCCCATCTGCTCAGCGTTCATTGGCGCAAAATGACGGCCAGCCGCAACAGAAATGTTACCTCAGCTTTCTTGCTAATCGCATTTGGGATTACTTTTGCGGCCGGGATGGTACTTAAACCCGGCCACCCGACCATGCAGAAGGTCGTCACCCATATTCAGGTGCCCATCGAAGCCAGTCTGATGGGCGTTTTAGCCATTTCACTGACGGTGGCCGCCATTCGCTTATTTCAACGGCGCGGCGGGTGGATGTCGGTTCTCTTCGCAGTTAGTGCATTTGTTTTCCTGATTATCGGCAGTGGTTTTCTCTCCTCGTCTGCCAACATTCCAGTGCTCAAAGACCTTCTGGCAGCGGTCAACGCCTTGCCGGTGGCTGGGGCGCGCGGCATCTTGATTGGCATCGCCCTCGGCAGCCTGACAACCGGTCTGCGCGTTTTATTGGGAACGGACCGCCCTTATAGTGGATAAAGCATGAGCGAAATTATCTGTCCGTATTGTGGATCTTCCAATGATATCGATGCGCTCACCTGCCTGAGCTGTAAAAAACCGTTGTATGACGATGTCGAGGTCCCCGACAATTCTCCTCAGCAGGACGGAATGGATTGGTTGAACACCTTCCGTGGGTTCGATACGGAAACCAATGCTTCCAGCTCTACTGCTGAACCTGGTGGCGAATCAACCGATGCCGAACCGGAGATCCCCGAATGGCTGGCGCGAATTAGAGCCCTCAAGGGAGATGAAGTTCCCCCACTTGAGGAAGAAGAACCGCTTCCCCCGGAAGAAATACCGTCCTTATTAGATCAGGATGCGGATTTACCCGATTGGATTAAGGAAATAAAGGCCTCCGACGCACCGCAGTCCAGCGAGGAAAACAATGAAGATTTCCCGGATTGGCTCAAGGACCTGTCCGATGAAGAAAATCCGACTCCCGAGCCAGAAGTTGCGGTCGGGTCCGGTATGGTTCTCCCCGACATCCCGGACGATCTGTCGGTGGATGAGGGGGCTGAATTAAATTTTGACTCGCAATCGGAGGGGACTGGCCCGCTCGAACCGGTGAGCCTTCCTACGGACACTGGCGAGCTGCCGGATGAATTTTTTCATGATGTTATCACCGGTCAAACCCAATCTGCTGAAGAAGTTGGTCAACCAGACCTTAATTGGCTCATAGAACGGGCCGATTCAAACTTTCCGCAAGACGAACCGACCGCTCAACCGCTCGATGAGTTGGATGGGCAAAGCCTGCCCACGCTGGAACAACCCGAGCCAGCGCCTTCCGCCGCCGAAACCGAACCCGGCGAATCGACTGAACTACCGGAATGGATGTTTGAATCAGGTGAACCGGCTGGCAACGAGACAGTTGAACCCACAGAAATTGATTTTGCGCCAGTAGAGGACAACCTCGCCGGAACCAGCAGCCAAGATCTGATCACCGCGCCACAAGAAGCAGAACTGCCAGATTGGCTGCTGGAGGATGAAGCAGCTCCTCCTGCCCAAAGCCCTGAATACCTGCCAGAAGCGCCTTCCGACATCGAGACCGGTCAAATGCCAGGCTGGCTGCACGCCATGCGCCCGGTCGAAGCGGCAGCTCCCAACCTGGTAGCTTCAAAAGAAGAAAGCCGGATCGAGGCCAGCGGACCGCTGGCTGGATACCAGGGTGTTTTGCCGGGTCAAGGTGTAGTCACCCATTACAGCAAACCGCCGGTTTACTCGGCGCGGATGCAGGTGACAGACAAACAGCGCATCTATGCCACCCTGTTCGAGACACTCATTGCGGATGAAACGCGGGTTGGCGCGCCTGCAGCGGCAAAAACCAAGTCCTCTCAACTGGTCATGCGGCTGGTGGTCGGTCTTGTGATGCTGGTTGCGCTCGTGGCGATATTAATCCTGCAACCCGGTTTTGCAGCTTTTCCGACCCTGGTTCCCCCTGAATCGGTTGCCTTCTACGATTCAGTCCAAACCCTCACTTCTGCCGCCACCCCGCCCCGAGTATTGGTCGGGTTGGATTACGATCCATCGCTTTCAGGCGAATTACGAACCATTTCCACCTCAGTAGTGGAAGATTGGATGGCAGGCAATAGCGGGCTGGCCTTTATCTCGATTAGTCCAACTGGCCCGGCTCTTGTTTCAGAGCTGGTTAACGCAGCCGCCGCTCAAAACCCCGGCTACCTGACCGCGGAACGGGTGATCAATTTGGGCTATCTTCCTGGTGGCGCTTCTGCGCTGGCCGCGCTGGCGATTAATCCAACCCGCGCTGCCCCAACCACCATGGATGGCTTGCCGGCCTGGGAAAGTCTGCTGCTGCAAGGCATGACCGCGGTTGCGGATTTTGATGCCATTTTATTGCTGACTGATAACGCCGAAAATTCACGCGCCTGGGTCGAGCAAGTCAAACCCGCCGCTGGCGATACACCCTTGCTGGTGATTTCCAGTGCCCAGGTAGCGCCCGCGCTGCAACCGTACATCCAATCCGGCCAAATTTCTGGAATGGTATCAGGGTTTACTGGCGGCGCCGCTTATGAGCAGTTGACCCAATCCGTTAATGGTCCGGTGCGCCGGTACTGGGATGCCTATCAGGGCGGGATGCTTTTGATTGCAGCATTGATGTTGATTGGTGCCGCCGCGTTTGGAATTAAAAAATTCGTTCGGCGACCTAAATAGGCTTAATTGTATGGCACCTGACCTTTTGTGGACTTTCATCGCATTCTTCCTGACCATCCTGGTGTTGAGCTATGTGTTGGGCGACAATGCCCTGTTCCGCGTGGTGATGATGATTTTTGTTGGCATTTCTGCGGGTTATGGCGCAGTGCTGCTTTTCTATCAGGTGATTATGCCGCGTCTGATCGCCCCGCTGATGACCGCCCCCATAGCCAATCAACCTGGACTTATCATTCCAGCAGCCCTCAGCATCTTGCTGCTCTTCAAATTGTCTCCACGGCTCTCCATTCTTGGTAACCCTCCCATGGCCCTGCTAACAGGCGTGGGAGCTGCAATAGCAATCGGCGGTGCTGTCAGCGGCACTTTGTTCGGGCAAATCAGCGGCACGATCTCGCCTTTTGATCTATCAGGGCTCTCATCTGCCGGAAGCGCCATCAGCCAGTTGTTTGGCGGAATTGTCCTGTTAACCGGCACGGTTTGTTCTCTGGCTTATTTTCACTTCGGGGCGCGAAAAAAAGGCGGGGAAAATACTGGCGCACAGCCGATCCTCATCCAGATTCTGGCCCGGATTGGCCAGGTATTCATCGCCATCACTTTAGGTGCATTATTCGCCGGTGTGCTCGCGGCTTCTCTGGCCGCATTGATCGAACGCCTGGACTTCCTCATTAATGTGCTTAAGCCCTTAATATCCTGAAGGCGGTTATGTCCACTCCCACTGCTGAAGCCGAATCATTGCTTTCCATAGAAATTGGCACCATTCACACCCGTGCCCTGCTTTTTGATTTGGTGGACGGCCAATACCGCTTTTTGGGCGCAAGTCGGGTACCCAGCACTTTTGGCGCGCCTTATTACGATATTAGCGAAGGTATTTATCAGGCACTCAAGCAATTGCAGGATGGAACTGCCCGAGTCTTTTTAGAGGATTCCCGCCTGGTTATCCCCGGCCGCGCTGACGGCGCCGGCATCGATAGCTTAGTTCTCATCTTTACGGCTGGACCTGGGCTGCGTATTGCTGTGCTGGGTTTGCTGGAAGATGTATCGCTTGAAAGCGCCAGCCGGCTTGCGGCATCCACCCAGAGCGTACTGGTTGAAGCGATTGGCCTGAATGATCACCGCAAACACGAGGAGCAGATCGATGCGCTGCTTAAAGCCAAACCGGACTTAATTTTGATCGCTGGTGGAACCGAAAAAGGCTCCACCCGTTCGGTGGGCAAAATTGTTGATCTGGTGTCCATGGTACTTCAGCTTACCCCAGAAGACCGCCTCCCCGAAATTATGTATGCCGGGAATCAGGCTATGCAGAACCATGTCACCGAGGCCTTGAGCCGATTTGGTGCGGTGCAGATTGTACCCAACGTCCGCCCAACGATTGAAAATGAAGTTCTTGCGCCAGCCCAGGAAATGCTGGCAAGAACCGTCACGCGCATTCGCAACCAACATCTGGGCGGCCTTCAGGCTTACGCCTCTATTACTTCAGCCGCACCGGCGCCCTCCTCGCATACGTTTGGCCGGATGATCCGGTACTTTAGCCAGATCAATAACTCGCAAAAATCCGTGCTTGGAGTTGACCTGGGCGCATCGTACACTACGATGGCCACTGCCCAGGAAGGGAAACTCGAACTGAGTGTGTACAATTTAGGCATGGGCGCAGGATTGCAGCCCGCCCTGGAGAAATCCGAGCTAGCCGAAATTACCCGCTGGCTCCCCATGCAAATTCCCGACGACGAAGTGCGGGATTACCTCTGGCAAAAAACCCTGTTCCCTGCCAGCATCCCCGCTACAGTTGAGACCCTGGCAATCGAGCAGGCGGCTGCCCGTCAGATTCTTGCCCTGGCTTTACGCACCCATCGGATGCGATACAAGAACCCATTGCAGTCCTTTGAACCCGTTCTTGTATCGGGCGCAACGTTGGCGCATACTTCACCTGCGCAAACATTGTTGATGCTGCTGGACGGATTACAGCCGGTAGGCACAACCACCTTCGTGTTGGACCCATATGGGTTGATGCCTGCACTGGGAGCTGCTGCCGAGGTCAATGCCATGCTGCCAGTCCAGGTGGTCGAATCAAACGCCTTTGTTAACCTTGGCACGGTTCTTTCACCTATATCCAATGATCGCTATGGAACCAGTATTATGAACGTGCGCATCGAGTACGAATCCGGTGAAGAATCACGTCACGAAATCCGCCAGGGTAACCTTTACCAGTTGCCCATCCAGTCAGGTCAAACGGCACGGATTCATCTTGAGCCGTTGCGCCCGGTTGAAATCGACCCCATGCATAATAGCGACACGCGCAGCTTCAAGGTGACTGGCGGAATTTGCGGAACGGTGATCGATGCGCGCGGGAGATCGATAACCTTGCCTGCGGATGATTCGCGCCGCCGGGATATGCTTAAAAAATGGGCAATGGCCCTTGGCAGCTAATCCGAACCTGAAAGAATCTTTCGAGAATTCCTCATGATCACCCCAGTTACCCATCTGCTTCCCCTCACCCACTTGCGCCGAGACCGAATGCTGCCGATAAGAGGTCGCGTCCTGTTCAATGTCGGGGATGAGGTGAAAGCGACCGACATCGTTGCCGAGGCGGATCAACACGGCGATCATTTAATTCTGGATGTTCGCCGCGCCCTGAGCCTGCACAACCCAGAGGAAGCCAACAAACGGATGCGCTATAAGGTTGGTGAGAAAGTAGAAAAAGGCGACATTCTGGCTCAGACCGGCGGGATTATCCCGCGCGTTTTACGCGCCCAGGCAGATGGCAGAGTCATTGGTATCCACCGCGGACAGATTATTCTTGAGGCGGCGGGAGGTAAGTTAGAAATTCGGGCAGGGATTAACGGAAGAGTCACTGAAGTGCTGCCGGACCGCGGCCTGGTGATTGAAGGGGATGGCGCGTTGCTGCAGGGGGTGTGGGGTAATGGGAAGATCGCTTCAGGCATGCTGTTGATCACGGATCAGCCTGTCAACGATGAGTTAACCCGGGCGACCCTCAACGCGAACATGCGCGGCGCCGTGGTGCTCGCCGGTCATGTGACCACGAAAGAGACGCTGATTGCTGCACAAGAATTACCTATCAGCGGACTGATCCTGGCCAGCATGACCGCTGACTTGATGCAAACCGCTGTCAAAGTAAATTATCCAATCATCTTGATGGAAGGGTTTGGGCGGACGCCCCTCAATCAAGCCGCTTTTAACTTGCTTTCCACCAACGAAAAACGCGATATCGTCCTCAATGGCGTCTGGGATGCCGTCCGCCATGAAAAACCGGAGCTATTTATTCCGCTCCCTGCTCAAGGCAATCCAGCCCAGGATTATTCGGAATTGACCCGTGGTAAAACCGTCAGAGTAACCGTCCCCCCGTATGCCGGGCAATCAGCAATTTTGGTGACGTTTCGGCCTGGGTTAACCCTGCTGGCAAACGGCCAACGGGTAAACGCCGCAGACATTCAACTCAGTACAACCCAGATCGTAACTGTGCCCCTCGCGAATCTGGATGTGTTAGAATAAAGTAAGGAGAGAGTCCCATGAGCCTTGACAACACCCCACCTAATGAAAATGAACCCGATGAGAACCAACCGGAAGGTCTTTCCTTCGATGAATTTCGCGACCAGTACGACGACGAGGTCCCGACCGAAGAAGAACCGCCCCAACCTGGCGGTCGTACCTTCATCACTGTAGTTGGCATCATTGGCGGCATTATCGTACTGGCGGCCCTAGCTCTGGTTGGCTACTTCCTGCTCACTCGCGGAACATTGGCTACGCGCTTCCAGCAGCAAGCCGCCCAAATCAACGCGGAGAATACAGCCATCGCAGCCACGGCAACCGATGCGTCCATGGTGCAAATGACGCAAAAGGCCATTCTGCCTCCCACCTGGACGCCCGTGCCGCAGAATACTGCCGTCCAGGCCTCCCCGACCCCTAAACCGACGAACACTGCCGATGCAGCTGCTGAAAATTCGACAGCGACTGCTCAGGCTAACCTGACACTGTCCGCGCAAGGCGGCAGTGCCGGTACGCCAGTCGCCCAGGCTGCCTCACCTACCGTCCGTGCGACCGCTCGCGCAAGTGCAACCAGCCGCGTTAGCGCCACGCCATTGAAAACCGCCACTGCTTTACCGCAGACCGGTTTTGCCGATGAGGTCGGCTTGCCTGGCCTGCTCGGTTTGGCGCTCAGCCTGGTGATTGTGGTATTCGCTGCCCGGCGTATCCGGCTTTCAGCCAGCCAGTAAACGGATAAGCTGCCCGTCATCAGAAAGACCTAGAAGACGGATAGAGTTTCGTCTGTTAAATATCACACCCCATGCCTATTCCAAACGAAGGCATGGGGTGAATTTTTAGTTTTGTCTGGTCACTAAAACCCTACTACAGCCACAGCGGGAATACAACTACATTACGTCCAGAGCGACTTTTTGGCCGAAGCCAAGCAGTGCCTTGACCATGTCGTCGGTACGGCCTTCAGCATACACGCGCAATACCGGCTCGGTGCCTGAGGGGCGGATCAGCAACCATGAGTCATCGCTCATAATGTATTTCACGCCGTCAACCACGCTTACTTCCATGACCTTCTCACCGCCTATTTCGGAAGGCACGCAGTCGCGCAAGTGAGTTGTCATTTTGTCTTTTGAAACCGGATGTCCCAGCCGGATGTCTTTGCGCTCATAATACGCCGGCCCGACCTCTTTCAAGAGGTTCTCGACCAGCTCTGAAAGCGGAACGCCGTAGCTTGCCACCATTTCGACCAGCAGCAGCCCCATGATCACACCGTCGCCCTCAGGGATATGACCTTTGAAGGAGATGCCGCCAGATTCCTCGCCGCCGATCAAAACATCTTCTTTCAACATCCGGTCGGCGATATGATTGAAACCGACAGGGGTTTCATAGAGCGGCAAGCCGTATTTCTTCGCCAGCCGGTCGATCATGCGGGTGGTCGAAACAGTACGAACCACCGCACCGCTCAAACCGTGTTTTTCGACCAGGTAACGCAGCGACAGCGCCATAATTTTGTGCGGATCGACAAAATTGCCGCGTTCATCCATCGCGCCGATGCGGTCCGCGTCGCCGTCGGTCGCCAGGCCAAAACTACCGTAACCCATCGAAATCGCGCCGGCTAATGCCCCCAGGTAACGGCTAATCGGTTCGGGGTGAACACCGCCAAAACCAGGGTTCATTTCACCGCGCACTTCGTACACCTCGCAGCCGGTTCCCTGCAGCACCGAGCGCAGCACGCCTCGCCCGGAGCCGTACATCGAATCGACCACGATGCGTTGGGGGTTTTCAGCGATGACATCGAATTTGATCAATTTCCGCAAATGCTCAGAATAGGCGGGGATGGGATTAAAGCGCGTGAGCAGGTTTGTGTCACGCGCCTGTTCATATTCCATGACATTCGGGCCGCGCCCTTGTGTCTCGTTATCGTTCAGGTAAATTTCTACCTTACGGCATTGCTCGGGCGAAGCAGAGCCGCCAAACGCGGCTTTAAGCTTTACGCCGTTATAGCGCGGCGCATTGTGCGACGCGGTGATCATGATGCCGCCAATTGCGTTCAGATTGCGCACTGCATAAGATATGGCTGGCGTGGGCGCGTCAGCCTGCGCAAGGTGTACTTTGAAACCGTTAGCTGCCAGCACCCGCGCCGTCTCGACAGCATAGCGGTCAGAGAGGAAACGGGTATCAAAACCCACCACCATGGTATGCGGATCAGGATTCAGTCCGGACACCTCGCCGTTGATCCACGAATCAGATCGGACTGCATCGGCAATTGCCTGGGTGACCTGGCGTAAGTTGTTGAAGGTAAAGGTATCCGAGATAACGGCGCGCCAGCCGTCGGTGCCAAAATGGATCATGCGATTTTACTCCAGACCTTGGAATTGACTAAGATGACGGGTTATTTTACCACCCCGGAGCGGGTGTGGCGGTAGCCAACAGGCTTTGAACGACCCAGCCTTCAAGACCGTTTTCAGTACGAACCTTGACCCAGATGGTTCCGCTCGTACCGCGAACCGGGTCCGAGATCACCTCCAACATATTGCCATTCAAAATGGAAGAGAGAATTCTTCCATCGGGTTCATCACGCAGCAGTGCACCGCCACCGGTTGGCGCCTCAACCCGCGCCCAAACCGGCGTTGGTTGGGGGGTGATCGTCTGGGTCGCTGTTTCGGTGGGCACAAATGTAATTGTGGGGGTAAGTGTAGCGGTTGGAGATCGATCGACTACCGGTTGTGGCGTGGTTGTTTGCGTCATTGTAATCGTGACGGTCGGGCTGGGGTTGGCAGACAGGATATTGGGTAAAGCTGTTGGTTCTACATTGCGGTCTGACCCCTTGTTGAGGGGCGAGATAATAAACGCAACTGCCAACACACCCAGTGCTAAACCAGTTAGCAGAAAACCGGCCAGTTTTTTAGGTGGATTCCCCAGGATGATCAGCGATAGGATCCCGACCAGGACCGCCCAGGCTAAGTGCACACCCGCAACATTAATCCCCGCAATCCAGGCGCTGTCGTTGAATGCCACCAGGTTGAAGCCCGCTGCGGTTAACGGCGGGAATAACCCGTATGCAATGGCAACGTTGGCAACCAGAGGCCGTTTGTGTGGAGAACGTATCAGCATGTAAACGGAAAGGCTAACCCCAACTGCCAAAACGAGGAAATTAGGCCACTCGTAACTTGTCCAGGAGGTAATAACGGGCATTGGGTTGAGCGGAAGCATGGGTAAGAGGGCGCCGGCTAAAGCGCCAAAGCCAAACACAAACATCGCTGCAGCCAACGTGCTAAGGCTAGCCTTTAGTAAATACCTGCCAGATCCATTGATGGCTGCCAGTGCTGTTCCCAATACCGGTCCGAGGAACGGCGCAAAAAGGACCCCAAGCACCAGTAGAGCATCCGAGAACAGCAGCAGCGCAATCGCCAGTGTCACGCCAGAAAGCAGGCAGGCGATGAAATAGTCATAAGACGGCGTTAGCTGCCGCGCCACTGCCTCCAACCAGGCTGTCTGTTCATCATCGCTGCGGGGTAATAAAGCCCGGTGAAGGCGCCGGCGGCGGGCAGCAGCCAGGTTGGAATCGTTTTCAGAGGGAAGGGGTTCACTGGTGGGAAGGCTCATTTTCGCAACGTCGCAATCATTCGGAGGGGTTTTTCGAGCAATTCGAAGGCTGCCAGGATATCCGGCACGACGATATCAGCAGCGAACAATGTTTCCTGAGCAGCGCCTTCGCGGGAAAGCACACAAATTCCCACTGCAGCAGCGCGCAGCATTTCACTGTCATTTGCCCCCTGTCCAATGGCCACAACATGCGCAGCACCCAACCTCTGAATGAATGCTGCTTTTTGGGCGCTTTCATTGCCTGGTTGGATAATATGTGCATTCAATTCAAGTTGGTGGTCAATTTGCGTCTGCCCGCCGTAAGTATTGGCGGTCAGCAGATGAATTTCGAGCCTGTCGCGTAGGGTTTTGAACGCGCGGACAACCCCGTCCTGCAATTTCCCGTCCAGGGCTAGCGTGCCATTTACATCACAGACCAGGTAATTGAGTTTTAAGGTTCCCCGCCCGGGCACATCCAATTCAATCATAGGTCAATTATAATACAGCAAAATTACCGCACTTACCGGGTACAATAACCAACATGACTTCGAAAAACGCATTACGCCCCTTCTTGCAGATTGCTTTGTTCCTGCTCTTGGTGATTCTGGCGGCTTGTTCCGCCGGTCCGGGCGTCACGCAAGCCCCACCAGTCGATCCATCCCCTTCGCCAGTCCCCACCCTTGCTGACCCTCCCACGCCAACACCCGCCCCAGCTTCAGTCTGGCTGATCGCCGGCCCGGAGGTGGCTGTCAGGCTGCGCGAGGATTACTCGAATGTGCTGGCGAATCAAGCTGCTCAGGATAATCTGGTATTTGAGGTGAAGGATAGCTTCAGGCAGAGCGATCTGCCTGCTGATTTAAAGGTTGCGTTTTTTCTATCACCCCCGGACGACATTTCTACCCTGGCTGCCAACCTGCCAAACACCCAATTCGTTGTGGTAACCGCCTCTGACCTGCAACCAGCAACAAATTTGAGCGTGATCCGAACGGCTGACAACCTGGTCGTGTTTCTGGCGGGCTACCTGGCAACGCTGAATGCGCCGGATTTCCGTTCGGGCGCCCTGTTGGTGGATGGTGCAGCCAACAACGCTCAATTGCAGGACAGCTTTTTAAATGGCGGGCGGTATTTTTGCGGGCGCTGCGCCCCGGTTTTCGCGCCGATTGTACTTTTTCCGCAGGTTGGAATGGTACCCACCAATGCCGATGCGGCGGGTTGGCAGGCAGCCTTCGACGCGCTCAACCAGAATAACATTGAAATGCTCTACCTACCGGCCGAAGGTCTGCTGCCGGATTTCCTGGCTTACCTGGCCGGAAAGAATGTCAAGATTATCAGCGATGCTCCCCCGCCGGCTGGCAGTGAGGGCTTATGGGTGGCAACCGTCCAATCCGATACTCTGGCAGCCACAACAGCCCTCTGGCCGGATTTGATCGCAGGGACGGGCGGCAAAATCAGTCAAGCCGGCCTGGCGTTGACCAACGTCAACGGTACGAACCTGTCTGTGGGTCGTCAGCAGTTGGCTGAAAAAATAATCCCTGATTTAACCAGCGGCATCATTTCGCCGTTGAGCGTTCCATAAGCAAAAAAGTGTCAGGCGTCATGGGTCACGTTTCACGCTTTACGTGGCACCTGGCACTTGGCACATGGCACGTGATACACCTACCCGCGGAATTCTTCCATAGAGGTCTGGCCAGGTGGCGTAATGTTGCGCCGTTGCAGCACCTGTCCAACGGTCAGCCACAGGATCTTGAAATCCAGCCCAAAGGACCAGTGGTCAACATACCACACATCCAGCGCAAATTTTTCTTCCCAGGTGAGCGCGTTACGCCCGTTGACTTGCGCCCAACCGGTGATGCCGGGCAGTACCTCATGCCGGCGGCGCTGTTCCGCCGAATAACGCGGCAGATACTCCACCAGCAACGGGCGTGGACCAACCAGGCTCATCTCGCCGCGCAGCACATTGATCAACTCTGGCAGCTCATCCAGGCTGGTAGCTCGTAAAAAGTATCCCAGGCGGGTGATACGCTGCGTATCCGGCAGCGGATTACCGTTGCTGTCCAGTTCATTCGACATCGAGCGAAATTTGTACAGGGTAAATATTTTGCCATTGTGGCCTGGCCGCGCTTGGCTGAATAAAATAGGCCGCCCGTGATTTATCCAGACCAGCACTGCCAGAACTGCCAGGAGCGGAGAGGTCAGAATCAGCCCCAAGCTGGAAATGAGCAAATCGAATATTCTTTTGGATAAAGGTACTCGCGAAAGTCTGGAATGGCAGCCAAGCATATGCGCATTGTACCAAAAACCTAAGCGGTTAGGTTATAATTTTTTCCAAAACGATATGACCTCAGGAGACTTTTCATGCGGCTGAAGATCAGCATCGAATATTGCGCGGTTTGACACTATACAGACAGGGCTGCCAGTCTGGCGACCGACCTGCTTAAGTACTATGAACCTGAAATCGAATCCTTGACTTTAATCCCGTCCTCGGGCGGCAGGTTCGAAATTACCATCAACCAGCAGTTGCTTTTTTCGAAAGCTGCTCTCCACCGGCACGCTATACCCGGTGAAATAACCACCCTGATCTCAAATTACCTCACGGAAGGCAATCCATCATGACCAAAAAGGGACGCGTTTTCTCCGGCGCCCGCCCCACTGGGCGGCAGCACCTTGGCAACTATCTTGGCGCCATGCGTAATTATGTTGCGCTGCAAGATGACTATGACTGCATATACTGCGTTGTCGATGTTCACGCATTGACCACGCTGGAAACCACGCTGGAACTCAAGCAGAACACTTACGACATGGCGCTCGATTGGCTGGCTGTTGGGATTCGCCCAGAGGAATCCGTCATCTTTGTCCAGTCGCATGTCCCACAGGTGATGGAGCTGCATACTTATCTTTCCATGGTCACCCCGCTCGGCAAATTGACCGATCTGCCGACTTTCAAAGACAAAGTACGCGAGAATCCCAACAACATCAACTACGGTCTAGTGGGGTATCCGGTGCTGATGGCAGCCGACATCCTGCTCTACGGCACCGATTTCGTCCCGGTAGGCATCGACCAGGCGCCGCACCTCGAATTCACCCGCGAGGTGGTGCGCTCCTTCAATTACCGCTACGGCAAGCCGGTGCTCAAAGAACCGCAGATGAAAGCCACCTCGGTGCCCAAGGTGCTGGGGATCGACGGGGTGCAGAAAATGAGCAAGAGCCTCAACAATCACATCGAGCTGGCTGCCACTCCGGAAGAAACCACGAAACGGGTAATGCAAATGGTCACTGACCCGGCGCGGGTACGCCGCAGCGACCCAGGCAACCCGGATGTGTGTAACGTTTTCTCGTTGCATAAAATTTTTTCACCGCAGGCGGATGTTGACATGATCAATGTGGAATGCCGGCGCGCAGGGATTGGCTGTGTGGACTGCAAGAAATTGCTGGCAAAAAACTTGAACGCCCATCTGGAACCCTTCCGCGCCCGCCGCACTGATCTGGACAAGAACCCGGCATATATCTGGGATGTTCTGGATGACGGCGCCAGACGGGCAAATGTGCTCGCCGAAGAAACCATGGTGAACGTCCGCAGCGCCATCGGGCTGCCCTGATGCGGGCTGTCGTTCAGCGCGTCACGTGCGGTTCCGTACAGGTGGATGGCAAATCCATCGCTGCGATTGGCCGCGGCTATGTCATTTTACTGGGTGTTGGTCCGGCCGATACCGATGCGACAGCGGCTGCCCTGGCCAAAAAAATATCCTTGCTGCGTGTCTTCGAAGACGAACGGGGCAAAATGAACCGGTCGATTCAGGATATTGGCGGCCAGGCGCTGGTTGTATCGCAGTTTACGCTTTACGCGGATACCAGCCGGGGCAACCGGCCTTCGTTCATCAACGCAGCTGCGCCGGAGATCGCCAGCCCGCTGGTGCAACGTTTCGCTGCCCACCTCGCCAGTTTCGGTATTCCCGTACAGCAGGGCGAATTTGGCGCGCATATGCTGGTGGATATCGAAAACGACGGCCCAGTCACGATCTGGTTCGAATTTTGAGGTATTCCTGAACAACACCCGCCTGGAAAGTCAAATTCATTTGACTATTCTCCGCCTGATATGGTAATATCAAGCTGCTTATATCCGTTAGCGCGAAACGGATACTTTTAAATCAGCGTGTCTTTTTCGAGAGAGGAGAAAGCCCATTAGTACCACAAATTACCGGGTAAATGAAGCGATCCGCGTGCCAGAAGTGCGTGTAATTGGGCCAAATGGGGAGAACCTGGGGGTAATCCCGATTGAAACGGCTCTCCGGGTCGCAAGGGAAGCCGAAATGGATCTCGTCGAGGTTTCAGGCAATGCTGTACCGCCTGTTTGTCGTGTCATGGATTTTGGCAAGTTCCTGTATGAACGCACCAAAAAGGACCGTGAGGCGCGCAAAGCACAGACTAAGATCGAAGTCAAAGAGATTCGACTGCGCCCTAAGACCAACGAACACCACCGCGGTTTTAAAACCCGCGACGCCCGCCGCTGGTTGTTGGATGGCATGAAAGTCCGTGTAACCATTCGTTTCCGCGGGCGCGAAATCGATTATCCAGAACTGGCGTTGGAAGACTTGCGCGAAATCGCTCAGGAATTGGTCGATATTGCCGTCGTCGAGCAACCCCCCATGATCGAAGGCCGCACCATGACGATGGTTCTGAATGCGTCGCGACCGTCCAAGAAAAAAACAGCGGAAGAACCTCAGCAAGAACCGGTCGAGTAGGCTGGCTTGATTAACCAGGCTGACCAGATTCTTTAAGTTTTTACCAATTCGCGAATATTCTGGTATAATTTGCGGTCGCGCAAGCAGACCGCATTTAATTTAACGAGAGGAGTAAAGCTGTGCCTCGCAAGCTTAAAGACGCAAAAATCAAGCTGAAGACCCATAAAGCGACCTCAAAACGGTTTCGCATGACCGGGTCCGGCATCCTGGTACGCACCAAGGGCGGTAAAAGCCATCTGCGCCGCCGCACCTCCAAGCGCACCAAGGCATTGTTGAGCGAGATGATCCCCGTAGAAGGGGAAAACATCATCAAGCGCGTTGTTCGATTGGCCCCCTACCTTAAAAAGTAGGAATTCGTTCGTTTGTTTTGTGCGGCTGTTGGGTGCTCGCAACAGGTGATTTCACCGGCGCCCAGGGGTTCGCAAAGGAGTAGAAATGCGTGTAAAAGGCGGCCCTCAAGGCCATCTCCGTCATAAAAAGATCTTAAAATTAGCAAAAGGTCAGCGAGGCTCAAAGCACCTGCTCTTCCGCCGGGCAAATGAAGCCATGCTGAAGGCTCTGTGGTATTCGTTCCGCGACCGCCGCACTCGCAAGCGCGACCTGCGCAAGCTGTGGATCGCCCGCATCAACGCCGCGGCGCGCATCAACGGCATCAGCTACTCTCGGCTGGTGTTCGCCCTGCGCAAAGCCAATATCGACCTCAATCGCAAGATGCTGGCCGACATTGCTGTCCGCGACCCGCAAGCCTTCACTGCCATCGTCACCCAGGCTACATCTGCCTGATTGCCCTGCCACAGCGGTTCTGCAAAGCGAATTCACACGGGATGACCATCGTCGTCCCGTGTATATTTTTAATTTAACCAGCTATACTAAATGTCAACCTTATGATCACCTCGTCCCAGAATCCCAAAATCAAACGTATCCGCGGACTTTTGGAGAACCGGAAAGACCGCCAGCAGGGAAAAGTCTTTGTCATCGAGGGCGTCCGGCTGACTGAAGAAGCGCTAAAGTCAGAGAGCCAGATTGAATTGGTTTTGTACAGTGCAGAGCTTTCCACCCGCGGCCTTGCGCTGGTTGCGCAATTCTCAGCGATGGGCTGTCCGGTCGAGGAAGTGGATGCGGGCATCCTGCGCGGCCTGTCCGATACCGAGACCCCGCAGGGCATCCTGGCCGTCCTGCCTCAGCCGATAAGTGAATTGCCCAAAATCTGGGACCTGCTGTTGGTGCTTGACCGCATCCGCGATCCGGGCAACCTGGGTACCATGCTGCGGAATGCGGCCGGCGCTGGAGTTCAGGCGGTGGTGCTGACGCCCGGCAGCGTGGATGCCTTTAGCCCAAAGGTTGTGCGCGCCGCTATGGGCGCCCATTTTCGTCTGCCAATCCTGACGCTGGACTGGCTTGAAATTATTGAAGCCTGCAGGCAATCCGATCCGCAACCGGCGGCTTTGCTGGTAGCCGATTCCGCCGGCGGTGATCCGTGCTGGGATGCAGACCTGCGCCAACGTCTGGCGCTGGTGATTGGCTCCGAAGCTGATGGCCCGCAGCAAGTCGCCTTGGAAGCTGCTAACGGCCTGGTGCATATCCCCATGCCAGGAAAAACCGAGTCGCTTAATGCAGCCGCTGCTGCAGCCATCTTGCTTTACGAAGTGGTTCGACAGAGGAATTTGTGAACATTCGCTCCATTACTACCTTTTATGATCCTGCCCTGAGCGGAGTAACTCCGCCGCTGGAAGCTCTGGGCCAATTTGCCGCAGCCGCCAAAAACGCCCTCCAGGCCAAAGATTACCCGGTACAATCCATCCGTTTGGCCACCTCCCCCTTCCCCGGCTGGGCTCCCAGGCTGACCAGCGACGTTTTGGCCGCGCTTGCGTTTGACCTGGAATCGCAGGCTGCCAGCCGCGATTTCAACTACGTGTCGCTCGGCCCAGCGGATCCCGCCAACCCGGCCAGCTACCTTGCAATCCCGGCGATTTTGGCTGCGGCTCAATCTGTGTTCGCTACCGGACTGATGACATCTGCTGGCGGGAAAGTCTCCCTGCCAGCCGTCCGAGCCTGTGCTGAAATTGTCGCCCAGGCTGCCAAAATCTCGCCTGACGGCTTTACCAATCTACGTTTTGCCGCGCTGGGAAATGTGCCGCCCGGCTCGCCATTCCTGCCATCCGCTTATCACTCGGCAGGCGCGCCGCCTGCGGTAGCGCTGGCAGTCGAATCCGCTGATCTGGCGCTGGAAGTCTTCAAGCAGGCGACCTCGTTGGAAGGCGCCCGCCGTGGATTGCTCCACCGATTGGAAGAACACGCTGCCCATTTGCAGGCAGCTATGGCCGAACCCTGTCAGCAGTTCGGGGTGCGCTTTTTAGGCCTGGATTATTCACTGGCGCCGTATCCATCAGAAACCTGTTCAAGCGGTTCTGCCCTGGAAAGCCTGGGATTATCTCGCCTTGGGTTATTCGGGACATTGGCAGCAGCCGCGTTTTTGGCTGACACGTTGGATCGTGGAAATTGGCCGCGTTCCGGATTTAATGGGTTGATGTTGCCGGTGTTGGAAGATTTAACCCTGGCAGCCCGCGCTGCGGAAGGCAGCCTGACCGTGCGGGATTTGCTCATGGTTTCGGCAGTCTGCGGCACCGGGCTGGATACGGTCCCTTTGCCCGGGGAAGCGACAGCAGCGCAGCTAGCCGCCATCCTGTTGGATGTGGCAGTGCTGTCGCAGCGCCTTGATAAGCCACTCACCGCCCGGTTGATGCCTATTCCAGGCAAAACTGCCGGCGGCCGCACCGATTTTGAATTCGAATTTTTCGCCAACAGCCGAGTGATGGCGTTGAATGCCGAGCCGCTCAACGGTCTACTGGCTGGGGATGAAGAGATCGACTTCCACCCCAGGGCAAGCTATCAATAATTTTTACGCAGTAGTACAGTGGAGAAATTAAAGGTTTTTGTAGGGCAACGGTCTTGATCGCGGTTGTTGCATCCCCACCCACACCCACAGGGTGCGGGCAAGGCGCACTGTGAGCGAGCGGAGAGAAAACCGCAGGCGCGTCGTGACGCGCTCCTTGTACTCGGTCTGGAGATGGTGCGATCAGAGATCTGGCTTGTAGCGCAAACTTTAGTTTGCGAGGCGAACTGAAGTTCGCCCTACATTGCAATGCCCCAGGCGCAAGTGGAAACGTGGAAACCTTTGATCAGTCGACGGTATAGAACAGTTGTTAAACCGGATCGACACTGGGGGCGTTCCCTACGACCCGCGCGCGCTGCCCACCCGATGCGTTGTGCGCGTCCGGCATTGAAACCGCATAGAGGCCATAGGGCGTGCTTCAGCGCACCCTATAATCTTTTTATTTTAAATTTTGAACGTTTCTGTGGCGAACCTTTTATTCATTTACTTGCTTGAAATCGACCAGGATCAGGTTTCTCTCGCACTCGACGTATGTATCCAGCACGATCAAATCCGACAGCGGGAGATCGGACTGGTCAAATAGCTGGATCGTCAACTGCCCGACTGTTGCACGCGGCGCATCCGCCAGGGTGAATTCATACCCAGACGGACCATACTGCAATGCAGTGCCCGTCAGGCTGAGCAATTTGATCGACCGGTTACCTAACCAACCATTGATTGCCACGCGAATCCCTTTTACCGGCCGGTTCTGGATGTCGAACACTCTTCCAGCAACGCCCATCCAGGCACACCCACGGGTTGGTTCATACAGACTGGCGGAAATCCCCTGTGGTTCTGCCTGCAGACCGAAAGCGAATTTTCCGGGTTTGGTAGTTTCCGAAGTTGGCAAGGGGCCTTGGGCTGCAGCCGGGGTACCTGCCACAATTAACACCGCCGTCGTAGGAGATGGAACGGCGGTTGGAGGATCGATGGCGGGAAGGGTCGGCTCGCTGGTGGGCGTCCAGGTTGGCGGCAGACTGGTTGGAGTTTCGCTGGCGCTTGGCGGGATAATTTCTCCAACCTTGGCCGGCGGCGGGTATGGATTGACCCCTACAGCCGGATTGTTGAAGATTACCAGCAGGATCACCACCACTGCCAACGTTGTTAACAGAGCGACAATGGTCAATGCATTCCAATAATTTTCGCGTAGGCCCGTTTTCTTTCTGACCCTTTGTTCCTCATGTGATCCAACCGGTATCATGATTTGCTATTCCCCTTGCTAAGGCAGTAAAATTTCGATCGTGCTGGCAGAACGCCGGGCTTCGAGCCAGCTATCCAGCGCAAGGTGCTGTAACGTGAGTCGTGCGTCCACGGATAGAATTCGGTCGCTTTCTCGTTCGATGACATAAATGATGTGATAACCAAAATCCGTTTCGACCACCGGACTATATTCACCGGGTTGCAGCGCAAACGCGGCTTCTTCAACCGCCGGTTGCGTCAGGTAGCCGCGCGGGAACCAACCTAGGATGCCGCCGGTGTTGGGATCATACTTTGCTGCCAGAGTTGCAAAATCCGCGCCAGCATCCAGTTGCCGGATCGCGCCTTCAGCTGTTTCACGTTGACGCACCAATATTTGCTGTGCCCGTACTTGTTCTACTCGCTCAGGCACAGCGTTGATCAACGCATCGCGTTGCCAGGCGCTGGCTGCCGCCCGACGCATGGCAGATTGGAAGCTGGCTGGTGAATAGCCATTAGCCGCTATCCAGGCGTCCAGGGCTGCCTGACCGCCAAGGTCAGCTGCCAGAGCATCGATCCGTTTCTGCAGCCTGGCATCATCCAACTGAAAGCCGCCTTCGACCGCCGCTTGCGCCAGCAGCGTCTGGTTGATTAATTCATCCAATACCAATTGGCGCTGTTCTTCCGGGGTACGCGTTTTACCCAGTTCCGCATCCGCGGCCTGCAACTGCATTAATTGCGCGTCATACTCTGCCAGCAGGACGCCCTCGCCATTGACAGTCAGCGCCATCGGTTCCAGCGTTGCAGTGACAGTCGCAGTTGCGGCAGGTACATCCGTAAAAACCACGGTTCCCGTATCGGGAGTCTGGTTTCCGGGTACAGTGGGATCGGCGCGGCAGCCGCTTAAAAAAACCAGCGCCGTGCTGGTTACCAGCAGGGCAGCTATAAATCTTGTCGTTTTCGGGGAAGGCATGGGAATGATTATAATGCAAAACAGGCTGCGGAGGTTTCCGCAGCCTGTTTACAAATCAAGCGTTTTAGTATTCGGGCATGGGAGGAGGAGCGGCTTTTTCCTTCTCCGGCACATCCGTGATCAAAGCTTCGGTGGTCAGGATCATCGCCGCGATCGAAGCAGCGTTCTCGAGTGCACCGCGAGTAACTTTGGCCGGGTCGATGACGCCGCCCTTGACCATGTTCATGTACTCGTCGCGCAGCACATCATATCCAATCTGGTTGTCACCAGCTTTTTTCTGAGCCTGGCGGACGTTTTCGATCACAACCGAGCCTTCTTTGCCGGCGTTCTCAACAATCTTGCGCATCGGAACTTCCAGCGCCTTGCGCACAATATTGACGCCAATCTGCTCGTCGTCGTTATCCATTTTGACGCTGTCCAACGCTGACATGGCGTTGATCAACGCAACACCACCGCCCGGGACGATTCCTTCTTCGACGGCAGCGCGGGTGGCGGAAAGCGCGTCTTCCACGCGGTGTTTCTTTTCTTTCAGTTCCGTTTCGGTGGCAGCGCCAACGCGGATGATGGCAACACCGCCGGAGAGTTTGGCCAGGCGTTCCTGGAGTTTTTCACGGTCGTAATCGCTGGTGGTCTTATCGATTTCGACGCGGATCTGCTCGATGCGCCCGTGGATTTCAGCTTCGTTGCCCTTACCGCCAACCAGGGTGGTGTTATCTTTGTCAGCCACGACTTTTTCGGCGCGACCGAGGTCGGTCAGGGTTGTGGTCTCCAACTTGCGGCCAGTTTCCTCGGAAATAACCGAGGCGCCGGTCAGGGTGGCGATATCCTGCAGCATTGCCTTGCGACGATCGCCAAAGCCAGGGGCTTTGACCGCCAGCACATTCAGCATACCGCGAAGTTTGTTTAGCACCAGGGTCGCAAGGGCTTCACCGTCGATATCTTCGGCGATGATGACTAGGTCGCGTTTGCCAACCTGAACCAATTTTTCCAGTACCGGAACAATATCCTGAGCAGCCGAGACCTTCTTGTCGTAGATCAAAATGTAGGGCTCAGCAATGGAGGCTTCCATGTGTTCCGGATCGGTGATGAAATAGGCCGAAATATAACCGCGGTCGAACTGCATACCTTCCACATACTCGGTCTCGAACTCGAGGCCTTTGGATTCTTCGACGGTAATAACGCCGTCTTTACCGACCTTGTCCATCACCTCAGCGATCAACTCGCCGATGGCGCGGTCCTGGGCGGAGATGGTGGCGACATTCCCGATTTCTTCTTTAGTGGTGATTTTGATCGCCTGGGAGCGGATCCCATCAGCGACGGCCTTGGAGGCGGCTTCGATACCGCGTTTGAGCAGCATCGGGTTGGCGCCAGCGGCCAGGTTTTTTAAACCTTCTGTGACGATGGCATGCGCCAATACGGTCGAGGTGGTGGTGCCATCCCCGGCAATGTCATTAGTTTTTGTTGCGGCTTCTTTGAGCAGCTGGGCGCCCATATTTTCAAAGGGGTCTTCCAGCTCGATTTCTTTGGCCACGGTCACACCATCATGGGTGATGGTGGGGGAGCCGAATTTGCGATCGAGCGCCACATTCCGCCCCTTGGGGCCGAGGGTGGTCGCCACAGCGGTGGCAACAACATCAATTCCGTTCTTTAAGCGGCGGCGCGCATCTTCCGAAAATACCAATTGCTTGGCAGCCATAGTGATTCTCCTAGTTTATCGAATGGTATAAAAATTTACTTGGGTTCCACAATCGCGAGCAGATCGCTCTCGCGCAGGATCAACAGTTTCTTGCCGTCCATTTTGATTTCAGTGCCGCCGTACTTGGCATACAACACTGTATCACCTACTTTGACGTCCATCGCGATTCGGTCGCCGTCTTCGTCGCGGTCGCCAGGGCCAACAGACAAAACAACCCCCTTCTGGGGTTTTTCTTTAGCGGTTTCCGGGAGCACGATGCCACCAGCGGTGACTTCTTCCTGCTCCAGCGGCTCAACCACTACACGACTGCCTAAAGGCTTGAGATTGAATGACATTGAAACCTCCGAACGTGAATTTTGTTTATGGTCTGGAATTTTAGCACTCTATACTATAGAGTGCTAATACAGCCAAATCATAATCGTGATTATTATCGAAGTCAAGGGGGTTCCCTGGCTTCTTATGAAACTCTGATATTTTTACTGGCTGGTGGTATTAAAAGAATCGCAGATAGCTTCGCTGGGTTCGATAATCGCCATGATTTCGGTATCGCTGCCAAATCTGGCGCGCACTTCCGCCAGCACTTCCACCGCCCGTTCGCAGTAGTCCAAACCCGGACGGTGCATCCCGGCCAGGACCGATCCGTAAGTGTAATAGTAAATGACGGAGCCATCGGTTAATGGCAGTCCGGTGATTTCGAGTGGAAGATCAACTTCTTCGTTACAACGGCGCACCTCGCAGCTCTCCTCCGCTGTACAGCCATAAACCGCGCACTTTAACGCCGGAATAGCGCCTTCATAGTTTCGCGCCCGGAAATATACCAGCCCCAACTGCCCATAAATATCTGGGCTTCCGGGCTGTATATCCAGCGCGGTGCGCACATTCAAAGCGGCCGAAAAAAATTCCCCCATTTGCGAATAGGTGCGCGAGATGGCCAGGTACGGGATAGGGTCCTTCACACCAATGCGTTTGTTGATATTGACGGCCATTTCGTAATACAGCAGCGCATTTTCGTACATTTCCTTTTCCCGCACCTCGTTGGTGGAACGCAGCCCAAGCGTACGGTAATTGGTGCCAATGCGGATATGCAGCGGGGTGAAGTTGGGTGTGATTTCGATGGCTTTTTTGTATTCTTCGATAGCAGCTTCGTATTCAGCGCTGGATTCGAGCACAAACGCATTCACACGGTGAACATCCATCAAACTGCTGTCTTTTTCCAGCGCCTGGCGGATATTTTGGAACGCCTGCTCGTATTTCAACTGATCGATGAGAATTTCTGCATAGTACGCCAGCGCCAATGCATTCTGGCTGTCCAATTGCAGCGCCGTGACCGCCGATCGTTCCGCTTCGGCCATTAACGCCCCGGCCTGATCGCCCGCATGGGTTGGGTTAGCATTCCAGTTATAGACAAAAGCCCGTACTGCCCAGACAAAGGAACTTTCCGGCTCGGCTTCTGTAGCCAGATCGATATTCTTTTTGGCCTCGGTCAGCCGCTGCTTGGCATCGGCATCGGTGTTCGACAAACCGGAATAGTATGTTTGAATGCGCGCCAATTCAGCGATCAATTCACCGTCATTTGGGTCCAGGTCGGCCGCTTGCTGGTAAGCGCGGATGGCAGCCTCCAGATTACCGGCTTTGAACTGCGTTTCGGCTTCCAGGGCAAACGAACTCGGCATGCGCGTGGCGGTCGGGGTTGGGGAAAAGGCTTCCTTGATATCGCCGCGCTCGACGCCTAACCAGATATATAGCCCGGCAATAATCAGTGCCAAAATGAGCAATATCCGGGTTGGATTGGATCTTCCCCGTGATCTGCGAAACAAACTATGCCGGTTATCCAGTTCGATCATGGGTCGCTTATTCGGAGGGCGGTGTTTCCGTTGGCAATTGGGGTTCCAGGTCGCCATCTGCCACTTGCTGGCAAAGGTTGACGATTTCCTCGGCGTTGGCTACCGAAAATTCCTCGATGGCGACGCCGTTTGCCACCAACTGCGCAATCGGCAGCGCCTCACCGCATCTCCCCTGGTTTGCCAGAGACAGACCAAGCATGGTGTAATACTCCGAAACCGGCCAGTAATCCAGCGCCAATCCTTCTACAACCTCGCCGGTGGCTGCTGTACCGCCGCGTACGGCGATGGTTAGAGATTCAATTGCTTTGGGATAATCTCCCATCCGGTAATATACCACGCCAAGGTTGCCGTAGTAATAGGGATAAGTGGGTGCGAGTTCAATGGCATCCAACCCGAATGAGACCGAATTCGGGTATTCACCTAGCCTGGCGTAAGTACGTGAGAGGGCTGCATACGGCTCGGGGTCGGTTGGGTTTAATGAGATGGCATTGTTGTATTCCTGAATCGCTTTGTTGTCTTCGCCAATTGCCCGATAGTTGCGCCCAAGATAAATGTGAAGGTCAGCGATGAAGCGATTCAGTGCAATCGCCGATTCGAACTCACCCACTGCCTCCTCATAGTTGTTGGTGAACTCATATACAATCCCACGAGCGCGGTGAGCTTCCAGAATTTTGGGTTCAAAACTGAGGGCTTTTTTAGAAAATTCGATTGCCCGGTTGAGCATATCCAAATCGCCGGCGGTGGTTTGCGAACGTAAAGCCAGAATCTCTGCCATGTAAGCGTACGGCAAAGGGTTATTGGGATCCAGGTCGATGGCTTGCTGAAGCACGCTTTCTGCAGCGACCATGTCATCGGTGCGCCCAAGCGCATACCCGCGCAGCGCCATCGCCTGGGCATTACCGGGATTGCTGACCAGTGCATTACCGGCGTTAACCAAAGCCTCATCAAAGCGGGATGTGTAGATTTGCAAGCGAGCAATATTGATGAAAATGCCCGGATTATCCGGATTAAGCAACAGTGCATCCTTGTAATTCTGGATTGCCTGAGCGTACTTCCCTTCCGCGACTTGCTGCTCTGCCTCTGCAAGATAGGCTTCTGGAGAGGTGGTGGGCGTGGGCGTTGGCATAAAAAGCGGCGGCGTTTGTGGAACAATCACTTGGTTGATATAGACTGCGCCACCCACTAACAGAACAAGGATGATGATCGTAAGAGGATTTGACCGCCTGCGCCGGCGGTTCATATTAAATTTACTTCCACGTAAATACATGCCTTGATCTTACCATCAGCCAGAAAACATCGTCAAGTTGTCTATCCAGCTTCACAGCTTGCTTTAATAATGCTCCCTTCCGGCGCTTGCACCCCTCAACCAGTCAGGCTAAAATCTCGGTATGCGTTTTGATGTGTTTTCGTTATTGCCCCAGGTTCTACAGCCCTATCTCGACGCCAGCATTCTGCAGCGTGCCATTCAGAACAATTTACTCGAGGTGTACCTTCACGATATCCGTTCCTGGACGACGGATAAACACCACGTCACCGACGACACGCCTTTCGGTGGGGGCGGCGGGATGGTGATGAAACCCGAGCCAATTTTCGCTGCAGTCGAGGATGTATTGGGCAGCCCACCGGCCTGTCCGGTGATTTTGCTCACACCCCAGGGACGTACCTACACCCAGCAAACCGCGCAGGAGCTGTCCGCCCATCCCAGGATTGCACTGTTGTGCGGGCGTTATGAGGGGGTGGACGAACGGGTGCGCGAACACCTGGTCACCGATGAAATATCGATTGGCGATTATGTGCTCACCGGCGGCGAGATCCCGGCGCTACTATTAATCGATAGCATCACCCGTTTGATCCCTGGCGCCCTGGGTGACCCCGACGGCGCGCAGGATGATTCTTTCGCCAGCGGCTTGCTCGAATATCCGCATTACACCCGTCCGGCTGAATTTCGCGGTTGGCGTGTGCCGGATGTGCTGCTTTCCGGCAATCACGCAAAAATCGAACGTTGGCGCCGCGACCAGTCGTTACTACGCACGTACCGCCGCCGGCCCGACCTGCTGGAAAGTTTTGAACTCAACAAAAAAGATCGCGAATTCTTAAAAAAGCTGGAGCAAGAGGAGGCTGATCCACCTAATAATAACCTCCGACCATCCGAGAGTTAGTCTGCAAGGGCAATTGCACAACCATTCCAACGCAAAGGGGCAACCAAAATGAACAAACGATTTTCCATCGGCAAAACCTTACTGCTCGGCTTCGGCTTCTTTGGCGTCAGCGTTATTTGGTCGGTTTACAACGCTTACGTGCCAATCTTCCTGGCAAACAAGTTCCATTTGCAACCCGTTTTGATCGGTTTCTTCATGACGCTGGATAACATCGCGGCGTTGTTAATTCAACCGCCCATTGGCGCCTGGTCGGATCGGCTGCGTACCCCCATTGGGCGGCGCATGCCGTTCATCCTGGTCGGCGCACCGTTTGGAGCACTGGCATTTGGGTTGATCCCGATTCAAACCATCCTGCCCTTATTCGTTGCCTGCACCAGTACATTGCTGCTCAGCATGGCGCTGTGGCGCACGCCGGTCATCGCCCTGATGCCCGACATCACCCCGTCTCGATACCGCTCCCAGGCCAACGGCATCATCAACTTCATGGGCGGCATTGGCGCCATTATCGCTTTCCTGTATGGTGCTGATCTTTATGACCTGAATCCAGCCTATCCCTTCTGGCTTGGATCGGTGTTGGTTATCTTTGCATCACTGATGGTATTGATTTTCGTCCGTGAACCCAAAGAATTCGAGACCACCGATAAAACAGACCCCAACCTGTGGGTCAGCTTGAAAAAGGTGTGGAGCGAACAGGAAAAATCTCCCCTGCGAATTCTTTTCGCCATTTTCTGCTGGTTTGTTGCCTACAACGCCATTGAAGCCTTTTTTACGCTGTACGCGGTCAACCATCTCGGTGTAGCTGAGTCGGATGGAGCGCGATTGCTGGGGCAGCTCTCCCTGTTTTTTGTTCTCATGGCGTTGCCTGCCGGCCTGATCGGCGGTTCAATCGGACGCCGTCGCACGATCATGATCGGCATCATCGGGTTGGCTTCCTGCATGGTTGCCATGTTCGTCATTCCGGCCGAGACCCTGACCATCAGCCTCACCCGCCTGCCGGTGCTTGGCAATGTACCGGTAGTTGGCGTTATATTGATGCTGGCAGGCATTTCCTGGGCGCTGATCAATATCAATTCGCTGCCGATGGTGGTGGACATGACAGATGACATGCATGTTGGTACCTACACCGGGCTGTATTATTTGTTCTCGACCATGGCAGCCATCCTCGGACCCAACCTTAACGGGTTGGTCGTTCAATTGAGCGGATCCAACTACTCATCCATCATGGTGATAGGTCCGATCTTCATGTTGCTGGCCTTAATCCTCATGACAGGCGTCCGCCGCGGTGAAGCCAAACCTCAGTCTGCGGCCATCTAAACGGAATACTGGACTGGGTTAGGTAATATTTCGCACTTGTCCGGATAGGCAATCGGTTGTATACTGGAAGCATGCTTGACAGGGGGCAATGCCGTGAATACGCCCTCGCAAGATAAAAATCACCCATCTTTTTGTTCCTTTTCAGGAGGAGAAACCCCAAATGTCGAAGAAACTGTATGTTATCTTGGCTGTCCTGGTCTTAGCGTCGCTGGTTTTGGCCGCTTGTGGACCTACCGCCACCCCCACTTCCGCCCCTGAGGCTCCAAAGATTAAGGCCTGCCAGGTGACGGACACTGGTGGTATCGATGACAAATCCTTCAACCAGACAGCCTACAAAGGCGTCACCGATGCTATCGCCAAATATGGCAATGTTGAAGGCAAATACCTCGAATCGCAGCAGCAATCTGACTACGAAGTCAATATCAATGCCTTCCTGCAGGACAAATGCGACATCATCATCACCGTTGGTTTCCTTCTGGCCGATGCGACCGCTGCTGCGGCCGAAGCCAATCCCAGTCAAAAGTTTGCCACCATCGACGTTGACTACCTGACCTTCCCCAACCTGCGTGGATCAGGCTTCAGCATCGATCAGGCTACCTTCCTCAATGGCTACCTGGCCGCTGGCATGACCAAGACCGGCAAGGTCGGAACCTATGTTGGCATCGCCTTCCCCGCCACCACCCGCTTCATGGATGGTTTCGGTCTGGGCATTGCCAAATACAACGAAGTTCACGGCACGGCCGTTGAACTGCTTGGTTGGGACGTCGTCGCCGGCACTGGTTTGGAAGTTGGCAACTTCGAGAGCACCGATGATGGCCGCAAGATGGGCGAATCGCTCATGGACGAAGGCGCTGACATCATCATGCCCGTGGCAGGACCTGTTGGTCTGGGCACCCTGGCAGTCATGCAGGAACGCGGTACTGGCATGTTGATCGGCGTCGACAATGACTGGGCGCTCGCCAACCCCGATGCGAAGACTTTCATCTTGTCCTCCGCAATGAAGAACATGGATCTGTTCGTAGCCGAGACGATTGGTTCGGTTATCAACGGTACCTTCACCGCCGGCAACTGGATCGGCAACCTCGATAATGGCGGCGTTGGCTTGACTTACGGCGGCGTTGAAGTTCCCGCCGAACTCAAGGCCGAAGTCGAAGCTTTGATCCCCGAGATTGTCTCCGGCGCTATCAAGACCATCCCGGATGGCCGTTACTAAAATCTCGCTCCGTAACGGGTAATCTTTTTCCCGAACCTGCGGAAAAGATAAGAACCCCTCGCCCCTCCCAGAAATTGGGAGGGGCGTTTTTTGTACACTTGGTTTGACTGAAGCCAGGGGAGATACCAAATATGCGCAGGCATGCAAGCCCGGCCAGCATATAGAGCGGTTATTACCATTTTTGAACAGTCCCCTGCCCTATTTTGTGCGATACAGCCGTATTAGTAGCGCAACGATTTTCGGGTTACGGAAATAATAATTTCTGGTACAATCGGTTTATTATTGTGCCGAAACAATGTATTTTACGTCTGCCATCAGAAAAATCGGCATAATTCAAGATGTTCAAGCCAAAGGTTCCTCCCGTAAAAAGGAACAACCTGAGAAAGCGGTATCTAAAAGTTCCATGTTTGCGCCGCTTTACTCTGTACGATACCCCTTCCAACGAGACTAAGGCAAATGATTTCCATACCTCCATTTGAACGAGTTTCCTGATCGAGTAAGTTTCAATGGAACCAGGTGGTGAGCAGCAGGGTAGGTTTAATTTACCTGTTCTCCGTCTGTTGAAATCTAGCCATGATGCAAAATTATCCCCAATCTCCCGGCACTAATTCATGGAGTATTCTATGACACCCGTTCTGGAATTGCGCGGCATCACAAAACGATTCCCTGGCGTGGTAGCTAACGACCACATCGACCTCAAGCTTGAAGCAGGGGAAATTCACGCCTTGTTAGGCGAAAACGGGGCGGGCAAGACAACCCTGATGAACGTCCTTTACGGTTTATATTCACCGGATGAAGGAGAAATCATCGTCAAGGGCAAGCGGCTCGTCCCAAAATCTCCCAGCGATGCCATTGCCGCCGGAATCGGTATGGTTCACCAGCATTTTATGCTGGTGCCGGTCTTCACCGTTACAGAAAATGTCATGCTGGGGGATGAATATGTCACGAAAGGCGGCTTGCTCGACCGTAAACGCGCCGCCGCTCGCATTCGGGAAATTTCGGATAAGTACAATCTGTTTGTCGACCCCGACGCCTATATCAAAGATACCCCGGTAGGCATCCAGCAGCGGGTGGAAATCATCAAGCTGCTCTTCCGTGAAGCCGATATCTTGATTATGGATGAACCAACCGCGGTTCTGACTCCTCAGGAAGCCGATGAACTCTTCAAAATTATGGGCAACCTGAGCAAGATGGGTAAATCGATCATCTTTATTACCCACAAACTGCGCGAAGTACTGGAATTTTCAGACCGGATCACCGTCATTCGCGGCGGCAAGGTGATGGGAACCACCACACCAGCCGAGGCTAATCAAAACCTGCTGGCTTCCATGATGGTCGGTCGCGACATCGAACTGGATGTTAACAAGAAACCTTCCCAGATTGGCGAAAAAGTACTTGAAGTGACCGGGCTCACCGTCGCCGATGCCCATAATCACCTGGTGGTGAAAGGTGTTAGTTTTGATGTGCGCGCGGGAGAAATTTTAGGAATCGCCGGCGTGCAGGGCAACGGGCAGACCGAACTCGTCCGCGCCATCACCGGGCTCATGCATCCGGTCGAGGGGAAAATCAGCATTCTCGGGCAGGATACCACTCGCGCTGCCCCCAAAGAAATCATTGAGTTGGGCACGGCGCACATCCCCGAGGACCGCCAAAAAGACGGCCTGGTGCTGCCGTACTCGATTATGGACAACCTGGTGCTCAACACATTTTACAAGCCCCCCTTTGCCAAAGGCGCCATGCTGCAAGAACAACCCATTCGGGAAAATGCCAACCAACTGGTTGAGCGTTTCGATATCCGCACGCCGAGCATCGAGACGCAAGTCGGCTCGTTGTCCGGCGGCAACCAGCAGAAAGTGATTGTTGCCCGGGAATTTTCCCGCCCGATCAAATTCCTGGTCGCATCGCAACCAACCCGCGGTTTGGACGTCGGATCGATTGAATATATTCACCACCGTCTGGTAGAAAAACGAGATGACGGCTGCGCTGTGCTGCTGGTATCCACTGAACTGGATGAAATCATGCAGCTTTCAGACCGGATCGCTGTCATTTTTGGTGGAAAGATTATCAAGATCTTGCCTGCCAAAGGCACAACCAAAGAAGAGATTGGTTTATTGATGGCTGGCGTGGATACTGAGACGCAAAAGCCGGTTTCTCGGCCAGTCCCGGTGGGTTAGAGAGGATGCTTGCATGACTGACAACAAAGAAATGACCCCGACGCCTGCCGACAATCCGGTCAAACCTGAAAAGGCTGCGAAACCCAATGCCTTGAACATCTTTCTGGAAGAGGTCTCGCGCAATTCCCTGACCGTAACCATTCTGGCCATCCTGACCGGCCTGCTGCTAGGCGGCTTGGTTGCAGTGCTCACCACCGAGACCGTTTATTCATCCTTCAGGACATCCTTCGGATTGGGATTCAGAGAAGTCTTCAGAGTTTTTGGCATTACCTATTCGGCCCTGTTCACCGGCTCGTTTGGGCAGCCCGATGTCATCCGCGCAGCAATTGCCTCTGGCGATTGGCAGCAAATCAACATCGCATTCTCGCCCTTCTTTGAAAGCCTGGTGCAATCGACGCCTTACATTCTGGCAGGGTTGGCGGTTGCGCTCGGCTTCCGCGTCGGCCTCTTTAACATTGGCGCCGAAGGCCAGATTTTCGTCGGAGCGCTGGCAGCCGTCTGGGCCGGAACACGCATTCACGGGCTTCCCCCCATCATCCATGCCCCACTTGCTCTTCTGATTGGCGGACTGGGGGGCGCGCTTTGGGGTTTCATCCCCGGCTGGTTGAAAGCCAAAACAGGGGCGCATGAGGTGATCAACACGATCATGATGAACTACATCGCCTTCCGCCTGAGCGAATACCTGCTGACCGGTTTCCTCAAAGATCCAACCAAAGCCCACCCCATCAGTGCCACGGTGGACACGGCTGCCTGGCTGCCGCGCCTGTTCCCCAGCCCGAACCGCTTCCATGTCGGTTTCTTTATTGCGCTGATCATGGCTTACCTGGTGTATTTGCTTCTGTTCAAAACCACACTTGGTTTCCAATTGCGTACCGTTGGCCTTAACCCCAATGCCGCGCGTTACGCCGGCATGAGCATCGTCAAGAATACGGTGCTGGCGATGGCCCTTTCTGGCATGTTGGCCGGTTTGGCAGGCGCCAATGAAGTTCTGGGCGTCAATCGCAACCTGGGTGTGGCTTTCTCGTCTGGTTACGGTTTTGACTCCATCGCCTTGGCATTGCTAGGCAACAGCCACCCCTTGGGAGTGGTGCTGGCTTCGCTGTTGTTTGGCTTCTTGCGCAACGGCGCGCTGCGCATGCAATTGCAGGCTGGCATCCCGATTGATATTATTTCGATTATGCAAGCTGCCATTCTGGCTTTCATCGCAGCTCCGGGCATCATCCGCACCATCTACCGGTTGAAAGAGCCTAAGGAAGAAAGCGGCAGCCCATTATTAACTGCTGCACAGAAGGGACAGCCACAATGACAACGACCACAGCAGCGCCAACCAGAATTAAAGAAGTTGGATATGTTTCCCCACGCCGGCAGCGCGTTATGGGCATTGTCTTCCTCGCGCTCGCAACCATGATTTGGGCCTTCTTCTCCCGTACCACCACCGGTCAAATGGTCACCACTTTTGTCATGTCGCCTGGTGGTGCCGTGGCAACTCCTGATCTGATATTCAAGACTCTACCCTTTTTGAATGTATTGGCAACGATTTCTGCGGTGATTGGCGCGTATCAACTGGTGCGCGGCTTCCACGGCAGGACCAACACCATGCTTGGTATTCTGGCCGGATTTTTCGTTATCGCATTCCTGGCCTGGGGTGCAGCCGATAAATCGCTGAACTTGGCTGGCCTGCTCAAGGTGGCGGTTGTTCGCGCTGTGCCGTTGACGCTAGGCGCGCTTTCCGGTATTTTGTGCGAGCGCTCCGGCATTATCAATATCGGCATCGAAGGCATGCTGCTGGCTGCCGCTTTCACATCGACTGTAGCGGCATCCCTGAGCAACCTATGGGTAGGTTTGATTGTTGCGATTCTTACTGGTGCGCTGTTTGGCTGGGTGCTGGCGGTTTTTTCGATCCGTTATAAGGTAAACCAGATTATTTCCGGTACGGTGATCAATATTTTTGCCACCGGCATGACTTCGTTCCTCTCGGCAAAATTCCTGCAGAAATATCAAAACTTAAACAGTCCCGGTCAATTCCCCACCTGGGAGATACCGGGTCTGTCCAAAATTCCATTCTTTGGCCCGATCCTTTTCAGCCACAACCTGTTTGTGTACGGCGTGTTTATCCTGTTGATCGTGCTCACCATCGCGCTGTTTCACACCAAATGGGGGTTACGCCTGCGTTCTGCTGGCGAGCATCCCAAGGCGGCGGACACGCTTGGGATCAATGTCAATCGCACGCGCTACATTGCCACCATTCTTGGCGGCATGATTGCGGGTTTTGGCGGCGCCTACTTCACCCTCGGGTCAGTCGGCCGCTTCGACGAGGTCATGACCGCCGGCCGCGGGTTCATTGGCCTGGCTGCCATGATTTTTGGCAACTGGATGCCCACAGGAGCGCTCGGCGCTGGCCTGTTGTTTGGTCTGGCGGATTCACTGGCCGGGAAGCTCACCATTCTGCGCATTCCCATCCCTCCCAAGTTCCTGGAGATGGCGCCCTACATCGTGACGATGATTGTGCTGGCTGGCGTCGTTGGGCATACCTCACCGCCCGCTGCTGAAGGCACGCCGTACGAAAAAGAGTAATAAAAATAGTTCTGCGTAGGTCGGGTTCGGGGTGAAAATAGTATCCTTCAATCGGCGTTATTCGCCACCCCGAACCCGACATCCACACGCATATTGTACGTTGGATGCCAATGGATCAGAGTAGTATCATGACAACTCAAAATCCTACATTGCCAAAACATTCAACATTATTGGGTATCGGGGCTGCTCGGATATTTCGTCTGCATAATGATAAGTGACGCCCCTCTACCCAACCTACGGATACATTGAGTAACAAGACAAATCAATATTTTCCAAACTCCTGCGCAGCATCCACCATCGCCAGAATATTCTCGGCCGGTACCTCATTCATGATGGTATGAACCGATGCCAGCATATAATCACCGCCCCCGCCCAGCGCTTGAATGACCCGCTTGACCTCGTCACGCACCTCGGCAGGCGTTCCGGTTGGCAGTATCCGCTGCGTATCGATACCGCCGCAGAATACGATGCGCCCACCGTAGCGTGCCTTGAGTTCAGCCAGATTAGACATGCGTCCGGCCGAGGTCTGAATCGGGTTGAGAATATCCACCCCAATTTCGATAAAATCCTCGATCAGGTTGAACACATCTCCGTCTGTGTGAAAAAACACTTTGGCTTTGCTGCGCTGCTTGATAAAACGAATGAAATCGGCGTGGATCGGCTTGAGGAATTCGCGATACATTTTGGGGGAAATCAGCAGGCTTTCCTGCGTCCCCAGATCGTCACCGATCTTGATGATGTCAACATTGTCGCCTAATTCGTCCAGGAAATGCCCCATCAAAGTCTTGCAGTAGCTATAAATCTTCTCCAGTAAATATTTACTGAAATCCTTCTCGACTGCCATGTTGTAAAGGAATTTATCCAACCCCTGCATGGCATGCGCCCGTTCAAAGGGAAACAGCAGCCAGGGAGTGGCCATAATGGCGTATTGGTTTTCGGCTGCCAATTTCTGTGCCTGCGCTTTGACATGAGCCACCCGGTAGGGATCATCCATATCCGGCCAATTGGTGTAAGCGTCCACTTCCTGAATAGTAGTGGCTTCAGCTAGTGGATGGACTCCCGGATACCAGACCCCCTCTTCGATTTCCTTCTGCCCGCTGCCCCAGTCGTCGATGAAATTACTGTGCGCCGGGCGAGTTTTATTGCGGCGGGCCACGGCTTCCGGTAGCCGGTCGTGTATGCCGCGAACATCACTGTGCAAACGCTTCAAAGTGGCTTCATCTACCAGGGCGGAACCCAATTCAGGCCAATCATAGATATATTCGTCAGGCGCTTCAATTCCTGCCAATTTCTTGACTGCCTGGTAAGGGGTCATTTTAATCCCCGTGGCATTACTCACCCCAATAATTACGGGTACTTGATCCGGGATTTCGTGATTCAACACTGCCTGGACGCGTTCACGGGAAGTCATCACCATGGTCGAATTCCTCCTGAATGGCTAGTTAATGTTTGTAAAGCGTTACTGCGTGATTGTAACATGACCAAACTTCTTGAAAATAGTATGGGCGGGGGTTAGGGTAATAGCTACAACTTTTTTGACCTGCATGTCGTAAATATGAAGACAAAAATTTATACACTGATCCTTTGTTATAATGGCAAAGTGTCCGCCATGCGCGTTCAAAATTCCTCGGGGAAAGTAAATTATGACAACCATTGAAGTCGACCAAATAACCAAACGATTCGGCCAACAAATTGCTGTTGATCATGCCTCATTCACAGTAGAACCTGGCGAGATATTCGCGCTGCTCGGTCCCAATGGGGCCGGGAAAACTACCGCCATTCGCATTATTCTGGATATTTTCAAAGCCGACAGCGGCACCGTCAGCGTGCTGGGTGGCCCCATGACCGAGGAAAAGAAAAACCGCCTGGGTTACTTGCCCGAGGAACGCGGTCTCTACCAGGACGTACAGTTGGATCGTTCGCTGATGTATCTGGCGACACTCAAAGGGTTAAGCGCCGCGGATGCCAACCGCAAGGTCGATAAGATGCTGAAACGCTTTGAATTGTACGATCATCGTAAAAAGAAAATCAAAGAATTAAGCAAAGGCATGCAGCAAAAAGCCCAGTTGATTGTGACTCTCATTCACGACCCGGAATTGATCATCATCGATGAACCGTTTAGCGCCCTTGATCCGGTCAACACCCAGATGGTGAAGGATTTACTACGCGAAGAGCGTGAAAAAGGCAAATGCATCGTCATGTGCACACACCAGATGCACCAGGTCGAGGAATTGGCAGACCGTCTGGTGCTGATCAATGAGGGTAAGGTGGTGCTTTATGGCAGGCTGCAGGAAATTCGCCGCAGTTATTCTGGGCAGGAGGTCCATGTTCATGCATTGACTGACTTGCCGGTCGAACTGCCAGGCGCAGTGCGTGTTGAAAAGGACAATTCAGGCTACCGGATCCACCTGGAACCGTCTGCCACGCCTCAAGCTTTTCTTCAAACCCTGGTCGAACGCGGTGTGCAACTTGATAAATTTGAGATTGCTATGCCCACGCTGGATGAAATTTTCATCCAGGTAGTGACCACCGAGGGTAATTTGCAATGAAAAAGTTCTGGCTGGTGTTCAAGCACGAATACCTCCGGCATGTGCTTACCAAGCGGTTCATATTTGGCATTCTTTCAGTGCCGTTTTTTGTCGCCCTTTCCATCGGGCTGGGTCTCTTGTCAGCAATCCTTGGCACGGACAAACGTCCGGTCGGCATCATCGATCATTCCGGGGTGCTGGCTGCTCCGGTAATTTACCCGGAAAAAAATGGCGGCCCGATTCCGTTTACCACCTTCCTTTTTTTCACGGATATAAAACAGTCACAAGCCGCCTTGGACAACCGCGAAATCCAGGGGTATTACGTCTTAGAGCCGGATTATTTAACCACCGGCAAGGTATCCCTCACCGCGACCGAAGCACTGGGGTCCGGTACTGAAGGTGATTTTGCCACCCTTTTGCGCATGAACTTGCTCAAAACACAGCCGATTGAGCTGCGGCAAAGGATGCTGGAGGGTCCGGAAGTGACCATTCACTCCGTCTCTGATTCGCGTTCGGTCAGCCCGGACAATATCCTCGGGATCATCATGCCGATTGTGGCCGGTATCCTGTTCGTGGTGGCCATCAATATCAGCGGCGGCTATCTGCTCCAGGCTGTGGTGGAAGAGAAGGAAAATCGTACCATGGAGATTGTGTTGACCTCGGTGTCAACCGATCAATTGATGGCTGGAAAAATTATGGGCAATTTGAGCGTCGGCCTGACTCAACTGGCGATCTGGTTGATTGCTGCGGTGATTGGCACATTATTCTTTGCCAACCTGCAATCGGATACCGGCAGCGTCGAAATGATCCGTTCCTATCTCCTCATCCTGGCGCTGACTTTTTTACCGGCGTTCGTTATGGTCGCCGCTTTGATGGCCATGCTTGGCGCTACGGCAACCGAAGCCCGCGAGGCGCAGCAGATCTCAGGTTTATTCAGTATCCCCATATTTATGCCGCTGTGGTTCATCACCACGATTCTGGAACATCCTGATAGTGCTCTGGCAGTGGGTTTCAGCCTTTTCCCTCTGACCTCGCCCCTCACCCTGCCGGTGCGCGTGGCGATTTCGACTGTCCCTGCCTGGCAAATTGGACTCTCGCTCGCCATCCTGGTGGCGGCTGCATTTGGCGCAGTGTGGCTGGCAAGTCGCGCATTCCGGCTGGGTATGCTGCGTTACGGCAAAAGACTGACCCTGCGCGAGCTCTTGCGCGGGACTGCATGAATGTACGCGATAACGGAAAAAATCAATTATGAATAAAGTTCGAGCTGTATTCATCCACGAATTTTTGACTGTCCTTCGGTCGCGTTCTTTTCTATTGACGCTGTTTCTAATCCCATTGGCTGGGTTTGCCACCATTCTGATTATTTCAAACCTGAAGAAAGATAATCAAGGAACACCGTTAATAAGCATCATCGCTCCGTCGCCCGAGCCAAAACCACTGGGGTTGATCGATCAGAGCGAAATCATCCAAACCATTCCGGAATCTTTTTCGAAGCTTATTAGCAGTTTTCCCGACGTGAAAAGCGCCCAGGCGGCGCTAGCCGATGAGGTTATCTCGGGATACTATGTGGTCCTGCCCGATTACCTGACCAGCGGGCAGGTCGATTATTACCGTTCCGATTTCAACCCGATCAGCGGTGGCAATGATTCCTACGTATTAAGTGCACTTTTGGAAGAAAATCTTCTCCGTGCAGACCCGCAGCGATTGATGTTGTTCCAGCAGCCGGTAAAACTGGAGACGCACTTCGCATCCACCACCCCGCAGCGTGATCCAAACAGCGCCTTGACCTTTTTCCTGCCTTACGCTGTTACCATGCTGTTTTATTTGCTGATCCTTGGATCGTCAAGCACGATGCTCAACAGCATCACCAATGAAAAGCAGAACCGGGTAATGGAAATCCTGCTAACCTCTATGACCCCGCTGCAAATGCTGACCGGCAAGATCTTCGCCCTCGGTTTAATCGGCCTGCTCCAAACCACTTTCTGGTCCGGTTCTGCGTTCATGTTGTATCGATTAAGCGGCCAAACCTTCCAATTACCGATCGAATTTGCGCTTCCCGTTTCATTGCTGGCCTGGGGAGTGCTTTATTTTGTACTCGGCTATGCCATTTATGCCAGTTTGATGGCGGGGGTCGGAGCAATGGTGCCTAACCTGCGGGAAGGCAGCCAGGCTACCATTATGGTGTTCATCCCGCTCATGATCCCGCTGTTCTTCATCAACACGCTCATCAGCGCCCCCAACGGGTCGATCTCAATGTTTCTCAGCCTTTTCCCACTGACCGCTCCGATTGCTATGCTCACCCGGCTGGCAGCCACCCAGGTGCCCTTCTGGCAACCTGCGCTTGCTGCCGTATTGCAAACCGGGACTGCCATTTTGGTCGTGCGTGCCATTGCGGGCCTATTCCGCGCCCAAACCCTGCTGTCTGGGCAGGCTTTCAAAATGAAGCTGTTTTTTCGTGCACTGGTCGGTAAAGCCTGATTTCCTTGCGTACAGGATCGCTTGCGCCGCATATACCGCGGTGATATAATTTTCCTAACCTCAGTGCAAGTTCCAATTTCCCCGTGCCATGAGGTTGACACTGAAGTGTCAGGGGATTCCAACAACTACTAATATTCACCCATAGTATTTTGATCATCCAACCGGCAGCCGCGTGCTGTGGGTATTTATTCTGCGCATGGACAATATGGACACTCAAACCATAAAATTTGCCGAGCTGGAAAACGCTCCTCTCGATTCGTTGCGGCAAAGAGCAAAAGAACTTGCTATCCCCAACGCTGCCCGCTTGAAAAAAGAAAATTTGATCCTGCGCATCCGCCAGTCCGAAGGAGAGAAGGAAGGGCTGGAAGTTCGCGGCGGTGTATTGGAAATCATGCCGGAGGGCATTGGCTTTTTACGACAAAATTTCGAGGTCGGATCTGAAGACGTCTATGTCTCCCAGGCACAACTGCGCCGCTACGACCTGCGCAACGGCGACCTGGTGATCGGCGCCGTCCGACCTCCACGCGAGTCCGAGCGCCATTATGGGCTGCTCAAAGTCGAGTTGATTAACGGCATCTTGCCGGAAGACGCTCGTTCCCGGCCGGTTTTCGAACGCCTGACCCCGATCTTCCCGGAAGAGCGGTTCGATCTGGAAACGGACCGATCCATTATTTCCACCCGGCTGATCAATTTGATTGCGCCAATTGGCAAAGGCCAGCGCGGCATGATTGTCTCACCGCCCAAAGCGGGAAAAACCACTATCCTGAAACAACTGGCAAATTCGATTTCCGCGCGCCACCCTGAAGTCCATTTGATTGTCGCCTTGATTGGCGAGCGCCCTGAAGAAGTCACTGACATGGACCGCTCGGTCGATGCTGAGGTGGTTGCCTCCACTTTTGACGAACCGGTGACCTCGCATGTGCGCACTGCTGAAATTACTCTGGAGCGCGCCAAGCGCCTGGTTGAAACCGGACGGGATGTGGTAATATTGCTGGACTCGCTTACCCGTCTGGCGCGGGCGTATAACCTGGTGGTCAACCCCTCCGGCCGTACTCTTTCAGGCGGTATGGATCCTTCAGCGCTTTACCCGCCGAAACGCTTTTTTGGCGCTGCCCGCAATATCGAAGAAGGCGGCTCGTTGACCATCGTCGCGACTGCTCTTGTAGATACTGGTTCGCGTCTGGACGATGTAGTATTCGAAGAATTTAAAGGCACAGGCAACATGGAACTCCATCTTTCACGCCGCCTACAAGAACGACGTATATTCCCGGCAATCGATATCGAGCGCTCTTCGACACGCCGCGAAGAATTGCTGCTGGGGCCGGATATCCTGCAGCGTTCTTGGGTGATGCGCCGCATGTATTTACAAATGATCGCCCCGCCACCCACCGGCGCCGGTCTTGACCCGTCGGTAGCGACCGAAGCGATTATACAGCGGATGTTGAAGACCAAGAACAATATGGAGTTCCTGGAGAGCCTCGCGGAGGAAAAGTGACGTTTTCCAGTCCCAACCAGCCAGAAGCGGCTAGCCAGCCGTCTTCTCGATCAAATTGGCTGGTTTATCTGACCTGGGGGTTGGCGGTCGCGATGACCGCCTTGATGATATATTTTATTCTTGCCCGCACTGGCGTTGTCGGGGCGAAACGGCCGGCTGATTTAGCTTCCGCTGCCCCAGACCTGGGTGAACCGCCGGCGATCGTCCAATTACCGGTACTTGATCCCGCGGAAGTGGTACATGCGGTGCTGCGCAAGGCCAACTCGCGTACGATTGTCCCCACCCGTCCGCGGGAAGAAACCGTGACCTATACCGTCGAGGCTGGCGATTCGGTCTTTGGCATTGCTCAAAATTTTAATCTGGATCCGGAATCCGTCCTGTGGGCTAATTATGAAGTCCTCAACGACGATCCCCAAATGATTTCGATAGGACAAGAGTTATATATTCCGCCCACCAACGGAGTACTCTACAAATGGAAAGATGGCGACACGGTCGATAAGGTTGCCGGAATGTTTAAAGCCAACCCGGAGGATATGCTACTTTGGCCGGGAAACAATATCGACATCACCAATCCGGTTTTTACGCCTGACCAGTTGGTCATGATCCCGGGAGGAGAACGCGAATTTCGCACCTGGCTCGTGCCGACCATTCCGCGCGGCGCAGCGGGGGTCAACCCCAGCATTTACGGACCGGGTGCTTGCGATACCAGCGCCGGTGGCGCGTTTGGCTCCGGAACTTTCATCTACCCTGCGCCCAATCGCGTCCTATCCGGTAATGATTACTGGGGCGGCCACCTCGGCCTTGACTTTGCCGCTTTTACCGGCGACCCGATTTACGCGACGGACGGCGGGCTGGTGGTATATTCAGGCCCAATTGGCGGGGGGTACGGCATCATGGTCATGGTTGACCACGGCAACGGCTACCAATCGCTGTATGCCCACCTGAGCAACACCAATGTACGCTGCGGCGCCAGTGTCCGGCAGGGTACAGTCATTGGTCGTGCCGGCAGTACCGGCAATTCAACCGGCCCGCACCTGCATTTCGAAATCCGCTACCTGGGCGGGTTCATCAACCCCTGGTACGTCTTGCAGTAAGGTTGATTTATGAACTCGCAACCCGCTACGGTCGATGAATACGTTGCGCAGTTTCCGGAAGATGTGCAGCAGATCATGACCAAGATCCGGGCGGTGATCAAGGAGGCTGCGCCCCTGGCCGAAGAAAAAATCAGCTATGGGATGGCTGGCTATTACTTAAACGGCGGCTTGATCTGGTTCGGAGGCTACAAGAAGCACATTGGGATTTATCCGCGAACAGCCGGCATGGTGGCATTAAAAGAGGTCACAACCTATAAGGGAACCAAGGGGTCGGTGCATTTTCCGCTGGATGAGCCCATGCCATATGATTTAATTCGAAAAATTGTCGAAATCCGGGTGGCAGAAAACACAAAAACCTAAATGTCGTGTAAATATCGGTTTTCGTGGCGAACTTAAGTTCGTGAATTTATTTGTAGCGCAAACTTTAGTTTGCGTGGCGAACTAAGGTTCGCCCAACAATGATTATAGGAGGCTTTGCGGATCGACCTCCACGCGCCAATCGCCCAGGTTTCTCCCGCGCAGCGCAGCGGCCGGATCTGGCCCGCGCAGCACGATCTGCCAGCGGTATAACCCGTTTTGTTTGGCAAAAAAGCTGGGCGCCGGGCCGATAAGTTCAGTACTGTCATACCCACCCTCCCTGAGCCAGTCTTCCACCTGAACCGCCATTCGCTGAGCCGCGGTTTGCGCTTTTTGCGCTTCCGCATGGCGATATTCCAATCGCACCAGGCGCGAGAACGGCGGGTAGCCGATTTCCCGGCGGGCGTCCAGTTCACGCCGGTAGAAGCCGGAATAATTATGCCCACCAGCCATTTGAATGGCATACTGCTCTGGCTGGTAGGTCTGCAGCACCACTTGACCGCCCAATGGGCTGCGACCGGCTCGCCCGGCGACTTGTGTCAACAGTTGAAAAGTGCGTTCCGGCGCGCGAAAATCATCCAGGTGCAGGCCAACCTCTGCCAATATCACGCCGACCAGCGTAACCAGCGGCAAATCAAGCCCTTTGGCCAGCATCTGCGTGCCGATCAGGATATCGGCGCGGTGTGAGACGAAATGCGACAGCACCAGGTCATGCGACCCTTTCTGGCGGGTTGTTTCCGAATCCCAGCGCAGCGTGCGGGCACTCGGAAAAGCCTTCAGGACCTCCTGCTCCACCCGTTCTGTGCCGGTACCGTAATCCCGGATCTGGGTACTGCCGCAATTTGGGCAGCGTTCCGGTTTTTTTCGGCGGTAACCGCAGGTATGGCACACCAGCATGGCCGCATCGCTGTGAAGCGTTAGCGCCCGGTCGCAGCGCGGACAGCGCAGCGTGTGACCGCAGTCGCGGCAGAAAACATAGGTTGAGCTGCCCAGCCGGTTCAAAAACAGGATCGCCTGCTGTCCGGCGCTGAGGGTTTTCGTCAAAGCATCCTGCAGGGCACGGCTGAACATCGAGCGGTTACCGGCTTTCAATTCCTGGCGCATATCGACGATTTTTACCGGCGGCAGTGGCAGAGACGATCCCTCACTACCAGCTTCGTCCGGGTTTGATTTTTGACTCTGGCGAGTAAGCTGTGCTGCCACCGTCTGACGATGGGCCATAATCCGTTCCGGCAATGCCAGCACCGGCCAATTTTTTTCTTGCGCCGTGTACATCCATTCCACCGGCGGCGTGGCTGACCCCAACAGCACCGTACTGCGCGTCAAGCGTCCGTAAATGATGGCAGCCTGCACGGCTGAATAAGCCGGCGCCGGTTCAGACTGGTAGTAAGAAGAGTCGTGAAACTCGTCCAGGACAATTAATCCCAGATTGGGGAATGGGGTAAACAATGCCGAGCGCGGTCCAACAACCACCCGAAGTTTACCGGCACGGGCGCGGCGCCAGGTGTCGTACCGCTCTCCTACCGAAAGCTGCGAATGAACCAGCCCGACCAGTCCTGGAAAGCGCCCTAAGAAACGGCGCACAGTTTGCGGAGTGAGCGCAATCTCAGGCACCAGCACCAGCGCCTGTTTCCCCTGCAACAGCACTTCCTGAACGGCGCGCAGGTAAATCTCGGTTTTTCCGGAACCGGTGACCCCATGCAGCAGATACGGTTTCCAGGTTCCGTTAGTTTGGCCGCGGAGCACTGCCTGCAATTGGCTCCATACCTGTGTCTGGCCTTCGGTCAATTCCGGCGGGGTTTGCAGCGGCGCTTCGACCTGAGCTAATGGGTCACGCCAGACTTCCGATTCACTCAAAACCACCAGGCCAAGTTCTTCCAGGCGGCGTAGATCATTCAGGTTACCGCCCGAGGCGGCATACACCCAGGCAGCTTCGACCAGCCAGGGCTCGCGCACTAGGAAATCAAGCATGGCCTTGCGGCGCTGGTAAACTGGCGTGCCAGTTCGCCCGATCTGGCTCAACTTCGGCGCGATTTCTTCCGGTGGGCATGCCAGCCCGACCATGCGCACCAACTTCGGGCGCACCCCCGGTTCGGGGAGCACCGGCCGGCTAGTTACCGCTCCCTGCTTCACCAGCCCCTGCAACGCTTCTTTAGCATGCTGGTGCGGCAAACTTGCCTCGATCTGCCGTCCGCGCAGAGCGCCGCGTTCCTGGAGCAACTGAACGATGCGGCGTGCAGTGGGTTTCAAATCGTTATCGGCTACACGCAATGGTTCAACCAACTGGTATTCGCGGTCAGCCTGCTGGCTGATCCCGGCTGGCAGCATCAAGTCCAGGCAAGCGGAGAGCGGCGTCAGCGTCTGGTCGCTAAGCTGCCGACCCAGTTCCATTTGCGCGCCTGTGACCACCGGCTGCGGGTCTAATAACACCTCGACTGGGCGAGTCTCGTGCACGGATGGCATATCGACATACCGCAGTACCACACCCTGCACGCGCTGCGCTCCAAACGGCACAACTACCAGGCAGCCGGGCTGTACGCTGCCCTCTAATTCAGGCGGCAGGTGGTAATCAAAGGTGCCGGTGTTGCCCGGTACATGCACGGCGACTTCGACAAAAAACGGCAAGGTTTAATCCCGCTTCAGAATGACAACCGACCCGTACCCGACTACGGAGGTCAGGTCACCGGTTTCATCGGCTGAGGTGCTGTGATGTAAAATTTGGGCAGCATTCCCGCCCATTTCGACTGCAGCTGCCATGACGGCTGCGATAGCCCCTGCGCCGCAGGCAAAGCCGACGCCTTCCGCCTCCGCTGCCAGAACCGCTTTCGGGTCCAGGCTGACAATCCGCTTCAGCAATTCCTGATCCAACACGTTGGCAATCCGCTCCGGGTAAAAGTGGGATAAATCAGAACTGGCGACCAGCAGGGTCGCGGTCTGTTTGGCAACGTTGGCCAGTCCTTGTCCGAGAACCTGCAAGATGCGCCAATCGTGGCTGCGCGCCATGACCGGCAGCAGGCTAAACCCGTCGGGAAGCACACGCTGCAGAAAGGGCAGCTCGATTTCCAGTGAATGTTCCTCATCGTAAGCCACGGGTTCGAGCTGAATGTTACCCTCTTTAGCCAGGAAATCCGCCAGCTTTTTGACTGCCCTAGTATCGATTGGCAGTTCACCCAGTGGGGTGGCGTAACACTGGTGGGCACTGGTCAAAAGTGCGGCTGGATGATAGCCGTGCAGCGGGGAAATGACTGCCGCCAGGTTGTAGGCATGCCCCGCGATGGACTTAAACGCATAAGCAGCCGTCCGACCTGAGTAGCGGTGACCCGCGTGCGGCGTAATGATCGCCAGCACCTGACCTTCGACCGGCGGGAGCGTCACCTCGGCCAGGTACGTATTGATCTGACGCGCTAATTGGGCCGGGTCAGCGGAGTACCAGCGACCTGCAATCGGTGACGGGCGGACATCTGCTACGGTGCTCATGGCGAGTTCAACCTTCCAGATTCATTATAACCATCTATCCCGCCTGCATTCAACCAGTTTAGGCTCTTTCCCAGCCGCGCCAAAGTACAGCATCCAGTTGCACCGCGGCAGCTCCGGCTGCCAGCAGACTTTCCAGGCTATTCCTGGCATACACGCCGCAGCCGGCAATCAATGGGATTTCATATTCCTGCAAACAGTTGAGGGTTTGCATCGCCTGCGGAAAAATGCCTGGACCCATCATGCGGCCGCGAATGAAACCTCCACCCGAATCGGGAGTACACCCCCGCAGAGCGCTCAGACAGATGGCGCTGATACCTGCCTGAACCGCCTTGCCGACCCAACCCGCGGCAGCCTGATCCAACGGCACGCACAGCACCAAGGGTAGTTCCCCAAGTGCGACTTCGACCAATTGCAACTTGAGATCATCACCGGCAGCCGGCGGTAAACTGATTTCAACCGCAGCAACGCCTTCGATCTCTTCCAGCGCGCGCACCATCCGATCAACTTCATGCGGCTGATCGGCCAATAAATGCACCCAAACGGGCAAGAGAGAGTGCGCCCAACGGGAAGCGTATAGCTCGACAACCTTGCGAAAACCAGGATTGGGCCAACCTGTATGCAGGATAAAGCCGCCGGGAAAATCTGAACAGCTTCGCTCTGCCGCGGGCGAACGCGGGGAATAACTAACAGGGTTGGTGACAAAGGCAACGGGCGCGACAGGTAACGAGGGCATTTCAGCGGGCGGGGCAAAACCCAAGAAACCGGCGGCATTCATCCACCCATGAGGTAATTCTAGCCCTGGCCGGTCAGGCATGGTCACTGCGTCAGCTCCAATTCTGCCAGGTCGAAAACCGGCCCGTCCTTGCAGGCCATTTTCCAGCCGCGTTTCGTCCGCACCGCACATACTCCGCAATCCGCCATGCCGCCGCAGGTCAAGGGGGTGTGCAGCAGGATTTCAGTCTGGCAGCCTGGGCGGCGGATTCCGTCCCAACCCAGCGCTGCAGCCAGTTGCGGCAGATTGCCTAAATCACATTCCAGCGCCAGGTAATCCGCCCAATTCCAGACATCCGCAAGCGTATCCAGCGGTAGCACTTCCACCGAAGCGGGCAGGTAACCGGGCAGACGGTCGCTGTACCAAACCACGGCCGCATTTTGACTGAGCGCCTCGTTGACCAATGGGGCCAGACTGTCAGTTGACCCTGCCCAAGGCGCCAGCGCAACACGCCGCGCGGAAAGTGGAAATCGGAAACCGCGCCCCAGTGGACCACGCCAACACAGGCGGGTGCCGGGCTGCCAGGCAGGTGGGATGAAACCGTTCAATCTCCATTCGGTCTCTCCGTTGGCAGTCAGAAAAAGCGCCGTAGCGGCAGGTTCATCCCTTCCGGCAGCAAAAGCCAGGAAATATTGGCCGGGTAACAGGGATAAATGCGGTAAAGCGGAGACCATTAGCTGCATGCCTCCATCCCCCAGGCTAATTTCCAAAATTTTCCACTCGCCTTCCGCCATACAGTGCCCCTCTACTCGATTCTCCCCCACACCCATGATATGTCATTGGGGATGGGCTGGAAATAGTATAATACATCCAGCGTTATCCACCTCAAAGGAGCATATCATGAACCTCGCAGGTCTATTTCAGGGCATTGCCACGCTTGCCTGGCTGGCGTTCGTTGGCGTCCTCGTACTGGCGATCGTCCGGGCTGGTCGCAACCGCCCGATTAAAAATGCCACCGTTACTATTGTAGTCACCCTGGTGGTTGCAGTTTTGTTTACTTTTGTCGCAGCCGGCACGGTATTCATCGAGCCGCAGGAGCGGGGCGTGGTCATCTCGGCAATTTCGCCGCAGGGTTACCGCGAGCAAGCACTCGAACCGGGTCTGCGTTGGATCATCCCTTTTGCCGAACGGGTTGAACGCTACCCCATTTCGCGCCAGACCTACACCATGTCCATCGCACCCATTGAGGGTCAAATTAGCGGAGACGATTCGATTGCTGCTCGAACAGCGGACGGGCAGGAGATTTATGTCGATGCTTCGATCATTTTCCAGATCGACCCCAACCAGGTAGTCAACGTCCACATCCGCTGGCAGGACCGCTATACGAACGATCTGGTGCGCGCGCAGGCGCGCGGGATTATTCGTGACGCGGTTTCGCAATATGGCGTTGAAGAAGTGTACAGCACCCGCCGGTTGGATATGACCAAGAATGTCACCGAGCAATTAATAACCAAATTTAGCGAGAACGGGCTGCAGCTGGTGGATTTCGTTTTGCGCAATATCACTTTCTCGCCGGAATATGCCGCATCCATCGAGCAGAAGCAAATTGCGGAGCAACTCGCCCAACAAGCCAAATTTATCGTCGAGCAAAGGCGGCAGGAAGCCGAACAGGCTCGCCAGGTTGCACAAGGGCGCGCGGATGCCGCCGTCATCGACGCTAAGGGTGTTGCTGAGGCCCGCATCATCGAGGCTGAGGCTGAAGCCAAAGCCCTGGCCGTGATCTCGGCAATCATTCGCGACAACCCCGATATGCTCACGTACCAGTACATTACCAAATTATCTCCCAGCATCCAAACCCTGCTGCTGCCGAGTAATTCCCCCTTCCTTTTCCCCATCCCTGAACTCACGCCGACCGCTACACCCGTACCCACCACCACACCGTAAGCGTACTGAGGATTATGAGCAAACCTGCTGAAAACCCATCCGGGAAGAAAATCCGTCTGACCAGTCTATCCAGTTGCGCCGGTTGAGCGTCTAAGCTAAGCGCTGAGGCGCTGGCGCAGGTTCTGCGCCCGGTTCACGGAATGTTCCAGCAGCAAGATTATCCTGACTTGCTGGTCGGTTTGGATTCTCCGGATGACGCGGCTATCTGGAAGCTGGATGACGAACGCGCCCTGGTGATCACTACCGATTTCTTCACGCCTGTGGTGGATGACCCATACGATTACGGTTCGATCGCGGCAGCCAACTCCATTTCGGATATTTATGCCATGGGCGGGCAGCCGTTTCTGGCACTCAACGTCGCAGCGCTGCCGCCCGACCTTCCCTCCGAATACACCTCGGAAATTATCCGCGGTGGGGCGGAAAAAGCGCGTGAAGCTGGCGTAGTGATTGCCGGTGGGCACACCGTACAGGATAAAGAGCCCAAGTTCGGGCTGGTGGTGATTGGATTCGTCCACCCGGCGCGTTACCTGTCAAAAAAAGGGGCGCAGCCCGGTGACCGCCTGGTGCTCACCAAACCGCTCGGGTTCGGCGTGACCACTACTGCCCTCAAACGCGATATCGCCGCGCCCGAGGATGTGGCTGAAGTGGTGGGCTGGATGAAACAATTGAACGCCGGCGCAGCCCTATTGGCGCGTGAATTTTCCCTGAGCGGCGGCACAGATATTACAGGCTATTCCCTGCTAGGGCACGGTCTGGAGATGGCCAATGCCAGTCAGGCAGGGCTGCGGTTTGACTTCGCCAAGATCCCATTTGTTTCCTGCGCACGAAAATACGCCGAAGGCTGGCACTTCCCCGGCGGGGCGCACGACAACGCCCATTATTTTGGTTCACAGGTGCGTTTTGGCGCAACCATCGACCAGGCCAACCAGATGCTGCTGTTCGATCCGCAAACTTCCGGCGGACTGCTGCTGGCCGTCCCACCCGACCGCATTGATGCGCTGTTGGCGCGCGCCCGGGAAATTAATCAGCCTGCCTGGGAAATAGGCGAAGTGATCGCGGGAACCGGCATTGAAGTGGTCTGAGCTGGACATTCAATCTTTCCGTTCCCATCGTTCACCAGTGCTAGGCCGGCGCGGCATGTGCGCTTCTTCCCAGCCGCTGGCCAGCGCAGTTGGGGTTTCGATCCTCAACGCTGGCGGCAGCGCCGCCGATGCAGGCGTGGCAATGGCTGCCACTTTGAACGTTACCGAACCGACCTCCACCGGGTTAGGCGGCGACATGTTCGCTCTGTATTACCAGGCTTCAGACCGGCAGGTGTACGCGCTCAACGGCTCCGGGCGTGCTCCGGCTACTCTTTCCCTCGCACGTTTGCAGGCTGAAGGGTTGGGCGCCGCACTACCGCCAGCCCACCCTTACACGATCACGGTGCCGGGCGCCTGCGCCGGCTGGGTTGACTTGCTGACGCGCTTCGGGCGGTTGCCGTTGAATGAAGTGCTCGCGCCAGCCATCGAAATAGCTGAAATCGGCTTCCCGGTCGCCCCCATCACCGCTTATTTCTGGGAACGGTCGGCGCGGAATTTACTCGCCCGGGCGGTCAATGGCCGCGAAATGACCATCGATGGCCGCGCGCCGCAGGCTGGGGAAATTTTCCGCAATCCCGGTCTGGCGCGCACCCTGCGTGCGATTGCCGAAGGCGGCAAGGCGGCGTATTACGAGGGTGAAATCGCGCGGGCTATCGTCGCCATCGTGGCTGAGGCCGGCGGCTGCCTGACCGAAGCTGACCTGGCAGGGCACACCAGTACCTGGGTCGAACCGATTTCGGTGGAATATCAAGGGCTGCGCATCTGGGAATGCCCGCCGAATGGTCAGGGGTTGGCGGCGTTGATCGCTTTGAACCTGATGAAAGGTTTCGATCTGGCAGGCATGGATGCACTTGGCGCTGAACGGCTGCACTTGCAAATCGAAGCTATGCGCCTGGCGTTTGCAGATGCCTTCCGCTTTATCGCGGATCCCGCTTTTAGTACATTACCGCTGGCTGGGCTCTTGTCGGACGAATACGCGGCGGAAAGGCGGAAATTGATCAACCCCAAGGTTGCCCTACCGCAGGTCGAACATGGAAAACCGCCAGCCGTCAGCGACACTGTCTATTTTTGCGCTGTGGATGAAACAGGAAATGCCTGCTCGTTCATAGCCAGCAATTACATGGGATTCGGCACCGGCATCGTTCCGCGCGGCTGGGGCTTTACCCTGCAAAACCGGGGGCACAACTTTAGCCTGGACCCGGCTTCTCCCAACGCTCTGGCGCCGGGAAAAAGACCGTATCATACCATCATCCCGGCCCTGGCCACGCATTCGGTCAGTGGGGAACTACACGGTCCTTTCGGCGTGATGGGCGGTTTTATGCAACCGCAAGGGCATTTGCAGGTGGTCATCGGGTTGCAGAATGATCAGCTTGACCCGCAGGCCGCGCTGGACCGGCCGCGTTTCTGCCTTACACCCAATGGAATTCACCCACAGGTCGCGTTGGAGGAAGGGATTCCCCCACAGACAATTGCACGGTTGGCAGAAATGGGACATCCGGTTGAGATGATCAGCGGAATGGGACGCGCCATGTTTGGCCGCGGCCAAATCATTCTGCGCGACCCGCACACCGGCGTGCTCTGCGCCGGGTCTGACCCGCGCGCCGACGGCTGCGCCGTCCCGCAGGTGTAAAAACGAGGTAAATATGTCGGGAACGACGCCCCCGTCGTTCCGCCGTAGTGTTTGTTTACTTGGTATTCAACATTCAGACACGAAGGTTACAAAGGACGCCAAGGCCGCAAAGAAGACCATTATTCTTGATGTGTTTGTAGGTCGGATTGAAGGCGGTGGGGTCGATAATTTCAAATTTAGTGATTGCAGCCTGAAATCCGACACCCACCGGGTATCCTAAATGTCGGATTCCAGGGCTGCATAATGGATTCCCATAACGGGATTCTCAGTCGTCCGTTCACTCACAGAGTGTCCTGCGGATATTCCAACCTGCAAAATTTCGCGTTTGCCGGGGTAGTGACTTCGTGCATAGCATCTGCCCACCAATCTGAGTACTGGGCCATTACCAGTGGTTCTCATGCTCAGGTGCATCGCTCCCAAATCAAAAACGGTTTTCTCCGTGTCTCAGTGGTGATATTTAGGCTTGCCCCCCATGATAAAATTACCTTCATGGTTGAACTTTCCGATCATCTTCAGGGAATATTAGCCACCCTGCCGCTCAAGTCTGGCTGCTACATATACAAAAACGCTGAAGGCGTCGTCATTTACGTAGGCAAAGCCGTCAATTTACGCAACCGGGTGCGCTCCTACTTCCATTCCAGCCCTGACCAGGATTTCAAAACCCGTCAGTTAGTCTCCCACATTACCGATATCGAATGGATCGTCGTCGGCTCCGAACTGGAAGCGCTGATCCTGGAAATGAACCTGATCAAGAAACACCGGCCGCGCTATAACATCCGGCTCAAGGATGACAAGCGCTACCCGTATATCAAGGTTCACTGGGGCGACTCCTTCCCCAAGGTCACGGTTACACGGCTGATGTCCAAAGACGGCTCGCGCTACTTTGGCCCGTACACCTCCGCTTGGGCGGTACACCAAACGCTGGATGTGCTGCGCCGCATCTTCCCCTACCTGACCTGCGACCGTGAGATCACCGGGCTGGATGCACGTCCCTGCCTGTACTATGACATTAAACTTTGCTCCGGGCCTTGCATTGGCGCCATCAAACAAGCTGCTTACCGCCAGATGATCGACGACTTATGCCAGTTTCTGGAAGGCCGCACTGAGCCAATCGTCGCCCGCCTGCAAGTTGAAATGCAGGAGGCGGCTGAAAGTTTACGCTTCGAACGCGCGGCTGCCCTACGCGACCAGATCCACGCCATAGAAAAAGTGGTCGAAAAACAAAAAGTGATTTCCAATGACCAGTTGGATTCTGATGTAATCGCCATGGCGCGCGACAACGGCGAGGCCTGCGTGCAGGTATTCTTCATCCGCGGCGGCAAAATGATCGGACGCGAGTATTTCATCCTGGAAGGCGCACAGGATGAGCCCGATTCGGAGGTGATTGCCGAATTCGTCAAGCAGTTTTACTCGGAAGCTGCCAGTATACCCGCTCAGGTGCTACTACCGCAGGAAGTCGAAGAAGCTCAGATCATCCAGCAATGGATGCGCCAGAGGCGCGGCGGACCGAAGGTCGAGTTGATGGTGCCGCGTGAAGGCACGCCGCAGGAACTGATTCAAATGGCTACCGAAAACGCGGTCGAGACGCTGCGTTCCCTGAAAGCCCAATGGGAGGTGGATACCAACCGTCAGACCGAGGCTTTGGCTGAGCTGCAGCAAGCCTTGAAGTTGAAAGAACCGCCTAACCGCATCGAATGTTACGATATCTCCAACACTCAAGGCACGGCGGCGGTTGGCAGCATGGTAGTCTTCGAGCAGGGGGTACCCAAAATATCGTTGTACCGGCGCTTTAATATCCAGTCCGTCAACGGACCGGATGACTTTGCCAGCATGGAAGAAGTGCTCACCCGTCGCCTGCGGCGTTGGCAAGCCACGCAAGAAAATCACGCTCCCGGCGCAAAACCTGACCCGTCGTTTGCCATCTTGCCCGACCTGTTGATCGTGGATGGCGGTAAGGGACAACTGGGGCGGGCAGTGACCGTACTGGAGCGTTTCAATTTACTGGATAAAGTTCCGGTGACCGGCCTGGCCAAGCAGCAGGAGGAATTTTTCGTTCCCGGTCAGTCCAGTTCCATTCTGCTGCCGCGCCACTCGCAAGGGCTATATCTGGTGCAGCGTATCCGCGACGAGGCGCACCGGTTTGCCATCACGGCCCACCGTAACCGGCGGTCCAAAGCCGGTTTGGCTTCGCGGCTGGACAGCGTCCCCGGGATTGGTCCTGCGCGACGCAAAGTGCTGCTGCAAAAATTTGGCAGCATCGAAGGCATCCTCTCCGCCAGCCTGCAAGATTTGACCAGCATCAAAGGTATCACCGAAGATCTGGCGCTGGCGTTGCGCTCTCAATTAGAATAAAAATATTGCCGCTGAAACCCTGGACAAAGTATCAGTTTTATTAAAAATTGCAATATTTTGATCGTTTTAACACAAAATGGTTATAATAAACTATTCATTCGGGTGCTACTTAGAGGAGAAGTTCCCCAGTGAATATACCCCCAAACCAAAAAATCGCTAGGAGGAGTAAACATGAAGAAGAATATTTTGAGTGTATTGGGCATCCTGGTCGTTTTCGCCATGGTATTGAGCGCCTGCGCGCCGAAGGCTGCCGAAACCCCCGCGTATCCCGCGGCTGAGCAACCAACTGCGGCCGTTGTAGCTCCAACCGCCTACCCGGTTGAAGAAGTAATTACGATCCGCGTTGCCACCGACGCCACCTGGCCGCCGTTCGAAATTGTCGATGAGACCACCAAGGAAATCGTCGGTTATGACGTCGACCTGTTCAATGCCATTGGCGAAAAGGCCGGGCTGAAGATCGAGTTTGTCAACACCCCCTTTGACTCGCTGCTCTCTGGTATCGCCACCTGCCAGTTCGATGCTGCTATTTCAGCCATCACCATCACCGAGGAGCGCGCAAAACAAATGCTCTTCAGTGACCCATACATTAATGCCGGTCAGATCGTGGTCGTCCAGACTTCGAGTGCTGACATCAACAGCAAAGATGACCTGGCTGGCAAGATAGTTGGCGCTCAGCTCGGCACCACCGGTGAGATGGAAGCAAAAGCCATTGCCGACACGACCGTCAAGCCTTATGACACCGTCGATCTGGCATTCCTTGACCTGCAAAACGGCCAAATTGATGCTGTGATTGCCGACTACCCAACCGCCCTGGGTTTCGTTGGTAAATCGCCAGATAAGATCAAAGCGGTAGGCGAGGTGTTCACCGATGAATCTTACGGTATAGCCGTTTGTAATACCAAGCCTGAGCTCGTCGCCAAGATCAACGATGGACTCAAGCAGGTCGTTGATGAAGGTTTACTCGTAGAGCTCGAAGCCAAATGGTTGGCCGCAAAATAGCGGAATGAGCCAGAGCCTGCGAGGAAAAAACATCCTCGCAGGCTTTTTTTATAGGTGGAGGTCCTATGAGCATAAATCCCCTCTCCGCTCTACCGGCATCGGCTGTCAGCGCCACTCGTACCGAAAAAAATGAACGGTTTGACCGCTGGTGGATTATGGTTGCCGCCGTTGCCGTGCTGGTAATATTGTTGATTTTCCTGAAACCAGACCCGTACAAAAACCTCTTTAACTTCGTAAGGGACGGGGTCTGGCGAACGACCTACATTACCATCATCAGTTTTGTTCTGGTTATAGTTTTTGGCTTATTTGTAGGGTTAGCGCGCCTCTCGAAGCACAAGGTAATCAGGGGTGTCGCAACCGTGTATGTCGAAATCATCCGCGGCATCCCCATGATGGTCCAGATCATCTATTGGGCTTTCGCTCTTCCCGCCATCATCCAGGAAATGGGAAGCGCCTGGAATATTCCCTCCTTTATGGAATATCGACCGGATGGCATCGTGATGGCCATTTTTGGTCTTACTTTCGGTTATTCGGCCTACATGAGCGAAGTGTATCGCGCCGGCATTCAAAGTATTTCCAAAGGCCAGATGGAAGCCGCGCGCAGCCTGGGAATGACCTATGTCCAGGCCATGCGTTATATCATCGTACCGCAAGCGGTGAGGGTGATCCTGCCGCCGATGGGAAACGAATTGATCACTCTGCTCAAGGATACTGCCCTGGTGAGCGCCGTGGCAATCCCAGAACTGACACGCCGCGGGCGGGAGTTTTCATCAGCCAACTTTAACCCCATCGAAACCTGGACAATGGTGGCGCTGCTCTACCTGGTCATGACGCTCCTGGCTACGCGTCTGGTCGCATACCTTGAAAAAAAGGCCCGCTACGAGAGGTAACCCATGGAACCGATTATCAAAATCCAAGGTGTGCATAAATATTTCGGGACATTGGAAGCCCTCAAAGGCATCAACCTGGAAGTGCAAAAGGGCGAAGTGGTGGTCATTATCGGACCATCCGGCTCGGGAAAATCGACCATGCTGCGCTGCATCAACCGCCTGGAAGAGTTCGACGAAGGCAGCATTATCGTCGATGGGATTCCGCTCGACACAGCCGAGAACATCAATGCCGTGCGAACCGAGGTCGGCATGGTTTTCCAGCAGTTCAACCTTTTCCCGCATCTTTCGGTGCTCGAGAATGTCTTATTGGCGCAGCAGATTGTGCGCAAGCGCGATAGAGCTGAAGCCGAGAAGGTCGGCATGGCGCTGCTGAATAAAGTTGGCATTCCGGAAAAAGCAAAATATTTTCCAGGTCAACTCTCCGGCGGGCAGCAGCAGCGGGTGGCCATCGCCCGGGCACTGGCAATGAACCCAAAGATTATGTTGTTTGACGAACCGACCAGTGCGCTCGATCCGGAAATGATCCAGGAAGTGCTGGATGTGATGGTTGCGCTGGCGCGTGAGGGCATGACCATGGTGGTGGTATCCCACGAGATGGGGTTTGCCCGCGCCTGCGCGCACCGCGCCATCCTGATGGATGCCGGGCAAATCATCGAAGAAGCCCCGCCGGATGTTTTATTCAGTCACCCGACCCACGAGCGCACCAAAGCCTTTCTGAGTAAAGTATTGCATTAACCAGACGAGTTGTACCCTTTGGTTAGCTTGTCAAGATATGAATGGGTCAACAAATAGCATTTCGCATGTAGGGGCACGGGGATGTTAACCGATACTCATCCAAACATTGAACCCCGTGCCCGGATTTATATACACACAAAATTATAAAACCGTAATGTGTTTTAATGGCGGCGAAGGAGCGGGCACGGGGTTAACCTCGCAACCTCACCCGTGTCCGGGTAAATGCAGATTGTAAAATGCATGCGCAATGCACCTTGGAGGTGCGTTGCACTCAGATGACCACAAAATTATTTTATTGATTGTATAATCCTTCCAAGAGGGGCAAATGGACCTCTTCATCCTTCGACCGGGTCAGAACATTGTGATTCGTGCATCTGCGGTCTCTCCAATTTTCCCAATTGGCGGTCAGTATGAATAATCGGCTCAAGCGGGCGTGGGTCGCGGTATTGCTGTTGGCTGCCTGGTTTGGCGTGCAATCCTCGCAAGCCCAGGCCATCCAGGCTACCCAGTTGACGCTGGTCAGCCCGGCTGCCTGCCCGCCTGCCGGCTGCGCCGCCGGTCAAACCCTTGACCTGCGCGCTTCATTCGACCTAGCAAACCTGGACCCTGCACCGGCGCCAAACGTCCAGGTATGTCTGTATACCCCCACTAACTGGGCAACAGAGTCGCTCAGAATTGACGCGACCGGCGCTGGTACTGGCGCCGCTTACCTGCCCGGTACTGCCAACTGCGGCTCCGCTCCCGAAGGTTACACGATGTCGGGCGGAGTTTCCGCCCAGATTTCCACCGGCGCGGTAAGCGACCAGCTCAACCTGGGTTTCCGCATAGGCCGAACGGCTACTGCCAATGGTTCAGTTCTGGTTCGCGTTTACCAGAAGACCGCGACAAGTTGGCAGCCGCCTGTAGAAAGCTCTGCTGCCATTGGCGTGACCCCCACCGCAGCAGCCGTATACGTTGCCAATGATGCCGCCGCTTGCGGCAGTCCTTTCCCCTGTTACCTCAATTCCAGCGCCGATTCGGTTGGCGGCACTGGCACCGCGCTGAAAGACGCCGTCGACGCTCAGCCGGTATCGGTGACCATCCTTGGCGAATATGCGGTGAAAAGCAACACCGTTTGGGTGGACAAAGCCGTCATAATTCAGGGTTTGGCTGATTCGCGCATTACCTATCCGGGTGCGAGTTGCAGCGAACCCATGCTGCGTTTGACTGCCGGTGTCACTTTGCGCTCGCTGACGATAACCGACGGCGTCAACTGCAGCGCTCCCAGCCGCGATTTAGCCGAAGTAGACTCCCCCGCGGATGTGACGCTCGAATATGTAGATTTGCTATCCGGGCAAAACGGGTTAAAAGTTTCCGATAATACCGGCAATGTGACCCTGCGCTTCAGCCAGGTCATGGATAATTCCGAATATGCCTTGTTTCGCGTACCGTATGCTGCAGGCGGCGCGCTTCGAGTTGTAGGCAATAACCTGTACAATAACCGTCCCGGCGTCCAGGTCGATTGCGGGAATGCTGGTCAGGCGGATCATAACTTCTGGGGATTCGGGGTTGCCGCTACCACTGCAACCAGCCAGTGTACAGTAAGCGATAATAAACGCCTGGGTGCGCCAGTCCAGCCGCGCAGCGGTGGGGCCGGCATTCAGGGTGAAACGGTTACCGTAACCACGATCAAACAGAGTGGTTTCAATGGACTGGTAGGCTACCAGCGCTCCACGGACGGCAGTGATTACAAGTTGAATTTGATCAACCACGGCGCCGGGTCGCCGGAGAATGTGCCTTTTACTGGCGGCGCGTTGGGTAGTTTGACGGCTTGCTCGAATTACTACGATATTTTTCTGGAAAAGGACGCGGTCACATCCGCGCAATTGACCCTTTCTCTGCGTTATGACCAGATTCTGGCGGGCTGCGCATCGACCATTGAGACCGCGGAATATTGCGTATCAGGGGATGCCGCTAAAATCCCCCTGTATTGGTTTTCACCGTCGATCATGGCGCCCGGCGTCTGGAAGACAACCGGCGCGACCGGTCAGGCCACTACCTGCAACATCGCTGCCAAAGAAATCCAGGTCATCATCGACTCCTCAGACCGCCCGGATTTTTCAAACGACTTGAACTTTACCCCATTCGTCGTCGGTCTGCTGCCGCAACCGTCCTCTGTGGTGATTACCCGTTTTGCAGCCATCCCCGGGAGTGGACAGGCCTCCATCCAATGGACAACAGCCAGTGAGGTCAATCTTTCTGGCTTTTATGTCCTGCGTAGCCTGGCTGCCGCAGGACCGTTCGAACGAGTCACCAGTCTGATCGTTCACACCGGTTCCAGCGCCAGCGGAGCAAACTACGAATACATCGATGCAGGGTTAACCAACAACACCACCTATTATTACCGGCTGGAAATCATCAACAACAGCCTGGGTTCCAATTTCTCGAACGTCATCAGCGCCACTATTGGCCAACCCACGCCGACATTTACACAGACGTTTACTCCCACTCGCACCCTGACCCTAACAGGCACAATTACCCCCACCGGGCCGACTCCCACTCCAACCGGCTCACTGACCCGAACTCCCACGCGCACGATTACGCTGACGCGCTTCCCAACTCGCACGCGCACGCCTATCCGCTACGCGACCTACTATGTTTTTCGCTCGCCGACACCCGCCCCGACCCGCACGCCGTTCCCCACCCGGACCATTACGCCCACCCCAACCCTGTTCCCAGGTGCAAGGACGTCCACTGCCCAGGCGGTGAATACCTTATTACCACAGCCGTCATTTACTTTTACGGTCACCTTGACGCCGGCCAGTACCGACCTGGCCACCGGGTACCCCCCGGCCGGGGGCACAGCGATATCCAGCATCGGTACGGCTGATGGGACTTCGACCGCTGCTACGCACGTCATTACTCCTACAGCGACACCCGTTACACAGGGCGTCCTCACGGGAGAGCAGGCGCCGGCAATCATGACCTTCGGCAAGCGCAATTGGCCCTGGATATTGGCACTGCTCGCCCTGGAGCTGGTTACCGTCGGCGGCGTGGCAATTTATCTCAGTAAACGCGGCCTCCTGGCCATCCCCTCCCCAACCCGCGAGGAACGGGATGCTGAAGATTAAATCCAATATTATTAACGTAACGCCTTGATCCATACGTAGCGGCATGGGGATTTTCGCACGCAAGAGACCATCCCACTAACCCCGCGCCCAGGCGTTGCCCTTGTTACAAAAAGGGGACCTTTTTCGACCCACCTCCCGTTTTTTGACTTTTCATTTTATTTATGCTATTCTATGGTCTTAGTAGCGCGCGGGGTTTTGATAGTTTTCCTCCAACCATGCTTGCTCGGAAACAATAATCTTCTCAGGGAATGGCTATGCATCGCGAACGTGTATCAGAAAATGTCTATTGGTTTCAAAGTGAAGTCTATGCCCAGGTGACTGCTGGTGCGATCACCGGGCCGCAATGGGCGGTGGTAATCGATACGCTCGCAACCCCCGAGGAGACCCTTTCCATGCGGGCGTTTATCGAGGAGCAGCTTGGCGTTCCGGTACGCTACGTGGTAAACACCCACTACCATGCTGACCACACCTGGGGCAACTGCTTTTTCCCAGGCGCTACGATCGTCTCGCATGCATTATGCCGGGAGCTCATGGAAATTCGCGGACCGACCTCGCTGGATGCTGCCCGCCGACAGAACGCCTTATTCCGCCAGGTAAAACTGGTTTATCCTCACCTGACCTTTGACGATGGGATGTTGACTCTGCGTACTGGAAAGAAAAATTTAGTGTTCATGCACACTCCCGGTCACAGTACTGATGGGATATCGATCCTGGTCGAGGAAGACCGGGTACTATTCGCTGGAGATGCCTTCCTGCCGCTGCCTTACATGGTGGATGGCGACCCGGATATCATGAGCAACACCATTAAAGCCATTGGCAAGATGGGGTTGGAAAACATCGTCCAGGGTCATGGGGATATCATCCTGCGCGGTGAAATTGACGATGCAGTACGGGACAATCTCGCCTACATCGCGGCGGTGCGTAAGGCCGTCCGTGCTGCTGCGCGCCGGAAAAATCCAATCGAAGCGCTCACAACCATCGATATTGAATCTTGCGGCAAGAGCCGGGTCTTTCTGGGCGGAATTGCCAACGACCTGCATAAGCGGAATGTGCGTTACCTCTATAAAAATTTTGCTGCCGAAGAAGCGTTAACACCTCAGGCCCCAACTGAAGCCTGAGCTGGCTCACTTTGAAGTGTGGATAAACAAATTTAACAATAAAATAGGCGTCCGTTTTTGGACGCCCATTTTTTATATTCCATTTTCCTGCCGGTGTTGAGAAGGCCGCGAAACAGAAGCTTTGGCCTGTGTCTGTTTCTGCTGTTCTGCTTGCTTTTCTTTCCGCTTCTTCCAGTAGGCGCGCAACCCGACCACTCTTTCCGTTCCGGCAGCCAGGCGTGCTAGGTTCGGCCGCAACGCCCACATGACAATGAGCAGCGCTGCCACCCCGTAGAGACCATACTCCCAGGGGCCTAAACCTTGCGCAGCACGGATGAAAAATAATCCCCCGGCAAAGGCAGCAATGGACATAGTGGTAACCGATGCGAAGCCGATAAAAACATAGGTCAAGGCTGCCAGCGGTAAGATGATCAATGCACTCGGCGGCCAAAGGGCAATGGCGCCGCCAAGCGCAGGTGCGCCGCCGGCCCCACCGCGCAAGCGAACGCCGCCGCCAATTTTTTCCTCGATCAAGAAGATTGAATAATTGTGACCAAGGATGGCCATCAGGGCTGCCACCACCTGGATCCAGGGGATCCCCGGCGCCAGCCAGGCGACGATCCAACCGGTCGCCACACCTTTAAGAACATCAAGGCCTGCGGTCAAAAGGCCAGCGATAAAACCAGCCGCCCGCATCGCGTTGGTACCCCCGGTTCGGCCGCTTTCGACAGAGCGGATGTCCTTACCATTAAAAACCCATACGACCAGCAGCCCAAATGGGATGGCGCCAGCCAGGTAAGACAAAACGAATGCCGATACAATCATCCAAAACTCACTCATAAGGTTCCTCCAGGCGTATTAAGCAACACCTATTTACCATCCAGGTTGCGGTCAATTTGTAATTCTCAACTCAATTTCATGATAAAAATTCGGATACACTTCAAACCCTTTAACCTGCCAGCCCAAGGTTGCCCCGGACCAGATCAACATGAAGGTGCCTGGGTAGGCGAACTCGTGGATATCGGTTTCAGACGGGGTGTCAGGGCCGCTGGGATGCGAGTGGAAGCTGGCGAGCATTTCCAGCCCACGGGCTTCCAGATCGTAAAATGCGCGAACCAATTCTTCCGGTTTCATATTGTACCTCACCGGGCTGTGAAGTTGATTGGTTATCGGAATTGTTAACTCAACCTGCTGCCCAACACCGGCCAAAAGCCCGCAGCCTTCTTCGGGCGAACAGCTGTTCACATGGGCTTCCATCTGGGAGATGTGCCAGCTGGATAAAACCAGCCCGTGATCCGTCATGGCCGTACCAGTAACGCCAGCCCCCAAAAAATCGCCAGCATTATAGCTGGTTCGATCCAGATGATTTTTCCCTCACGCCGGTCTTCGATGCCGCTCGCCAGGCTAACGAGTGCATAAGTCAAACCTACCAGCACCAGTCCAAATCGCAGCGGGGTGAGCGGCAGGTAATGCAATCCGACTGCCACCTGCCCGACCACCAGCATGATACCCGCTGCCCAGCCGTAAAACCAGCGGCCGTTGCTGCGCAGGTGCAGGGTACGCAAGGTCACAAGAAATACGGTCGGCGCAACTGCGAACAACACCCCATACAACCGCAGGTTGGCAACCCGGATAGAGATGGCCAATACCAGGTACAAAGCAAATGAGACAGCGATCAACCCGACGCTGGCGGGCGCATGCCGGGCATCATCCGGGTCGACCACAATATACTCTGCTACCAGTACCAGAACGAACAACAACCCGCCCAGTGCGAATACCGCCCACCACTGAGTGCTGACCTCCAAAGTCGTCAGAGGGACCCCAATGACCCAGGCTGTCAACGCGGGCAGCAGCCAGTTAGGCAGACGCACAGAGCCTGCCGCGGTCGGATGACCCTGGATGAGCCAGTCTGTGCCCGCAGCCGCTAAAAGCGCCACCAGGATGGAAACGACGGTGCTAAAGTTGAGCGCCAACTGAAAAAGGAATCCGGGCAGTTGTACGCTTATCTGTTGGCCGGGCAGATCAACGAATGGCAGAAGGGCATAAGCCAGAAAAATAGTGGCCGTAATGACCGAGAGTCGGTTGGTATCTGGCAGATGTTGGTGCGCGTCCATCCATTAATTTTACCCCGTCCATCCTAATTATGCATGAGGACAAAAGGTTGGTTTCAATCCTCTCGCGCTATCCTGGCGGTCACCTCCTCAAGCGCGCGAGGGTCACATATGGTAAAATTAAGGCGTCTATGGAAAATCCCACCATTGGTTCAGGCGCTCCCCCGCGCATGATGAATGCGATCATCGCGGGGTTTAATGTTGTAGCCAACAATCTTGCCTTGTTGGTTCTGCCTATCGTTTTCGACCTTTATCTCTGGCTTGGCCCGCAAGTGAGCGTCCAAAAAATACTCAAACCCATGATCGATGAGACCGTACGCCTGCTCCAGCAGATCAATTCACCTGAATTGGCTGGCCAGATGACGGTCATCAGCGATATCTGGGATGAGATTCTCGCCAATTTCAACCTGGCTGGAGCCATCCGCACCCTGCCCATCGGCGTCCCGAGCTTGATGTCCTCGGTCCGCTCAGAAGCAACACCATTGGGACCGGCAACCCTCTATGAAGTTCCCAATTTGACCATGGGATTTGGCATCTGGCTTGCGGTCATCTCGATTGGTTTTCTAGCCGGCAGCCTGTATTTCAGCCTGTTGGCCCGGGCTACGTCTGACACCCGAAATGGGTTTGAATTAATGTCTTTCCTCAGCAAAACTGGCATGGCGCTGGCTTTGACGCTGGGTCTGCTGATAGGCTTGATCATCCTGCTCATTCCCGCCTTGATGCTCGTGTCCGTGATTGCACTGATCAGCCCTGGGATGGGTGATTTCGCCTTGCTTTTTGCTGGATTCTTGCTGATCTGGATGCTCCTTCCGCTGATTTTCACGCCGCATGCTATTTTTTCGCTGAAATTCGGCCTGGTGGCATCCGCAATGACCAGCGTGCGTTTAGTGCGCCATTTCCTGCCCGGTACCGGAATGTTTCTGATTATCTCGCTGATCATTGCCCGGGGTATGGATGTCCTGTGGCAGGTTCCCCCCGCCAGTTCCTGGATGACGCTGGTAGGAATTTTGGGGCATGCATTTATTTACACAGCGGTTTTCGCTGCCAGCTTTGTCTATTTTCGCGGGGGTATTCGCTGGATGGTAGAAAATTCACCCTCGGCTCGCCCACAAGAGATTAAAACCTAAAGAACACATTGACAGCCCAACACGCTGAAATCAGCAGATTGGCTTTTAATTGTCAGGAGGATACGTGGTACAACAGGTGAACATTTCGTCATACGGCGCTAAAGATATTCAGGTACTGGAGGGCCTTGAGGCCGTCCGGCGCCGTCCAGGTATGTATGTCGGCGGTACGGATATCAAAGCGCTGCACCATCTGGTCTATGAAGTCGTTGACAACTCCATCGATGAGGCCCTAGCAGGCGTTTGCGACAAAATCACCATCACCATTCACGCCGACAGTTCAGTGACTGTAGAGGATAACGGCCGCGGCATTCCAGTGGACATTCACCCGGAGAAGAAAAAATCGGCGCTCGAAGTCGTCATGACTACGCTGCATGCAGGCGGAAAATTTGGCGGATCCAGCTACAAAGTGTCCGGCGGTCTGCATGGTGTGGGTGTTTCGGCGGTGAATGCGCTTTCGGAATGGTGTGAAGTGCGCGTTTGCCGGGAAGGCAAGCTTTATTCGCAGCGCTACGCTCGCGGTATCCCGCAAGATGCGGTAAAACAGATCGGAAAATGCGATCCCGATCAAACCGGCACCATTACCTCGTTTCGCTTTGACCGCGAGATCTTCAAGGAAGAGATCGACTTCAAGTTCGAAACCTTGATCCAACGCTTCCGCGAGATGGCGTTCGTCACCCGCAAGGTGCAAATCAAGCTGATCGACGAGCGCATTCAACGAGATATGACCTTCTTTTTTGAAGGCGGGATTGTTTCCTTCGTACGTTACCTGAACCGCAACCGGACGGTGCTCCACCCGGTGTTCTTTGCCGAGCGGGAAATTGATAATATCGGCATCGAAGTGGCGGTGCAGTACACGGACGCGTACTCAGAATCGGTTTATTCATTTGCCAACACCATCAACACCATCGACGGCGGCACCCACATGACCGGACTGCGCGCCGCGATCACTCGCGTGATCAACGATTACGCCCGCCGCACCAACCTGCTCAAAGATGCCGACCCAAACTTCACCGGTGACGACACCCGCGAAGGCATGACCGCCCTGGTTTCGATTAAACACCCCGATCCCCAGTTTGAGTCGCAGACCAAGGTCAAACTGATGAATCCCGAGGTGCAGACCTACGTACAGCAAGTCGTTGGCGAGGTATTCACCACCTTCCTGGAAGAGAACCCGTCTGCAGCCAGGGCGATTGTGTCAAAGTGTTTGACGTCAGCCCGCGCGCGTGATGCTGCGCGCAAAGCCCGTGATCTGGTCATCCGCAAGTCCGCGTTGGAGAGTTTAACGCTGCCCGGCAAGCTGGCAGATTGCTCTGAACGCGACCCAAGTAAAACAGAAATGTACATCGTCGAGGGTGAAAGCGCAGGCGGGTCAGCCAAACAAGGCCGTGACCGGCATTTTCAGGCGATTTTGCCCTTGCGCGGTAAGATACTCAACACCGAACGCGCCCGTTTGGACAAAATTCTATCCAACAATGAGGTCAAGGCGTTGATTTCAGCGCTGGGTACCGGCATCGGCGAATCCTTCGACCTGACCGGGCTGCGTTACGGCCGCGTCATTATCATGACGGATGCAGACGTGGACGGTTCGCACATTCGTACACTGCTGCTGACTTTCTTCTTCCGATATATGCAGGCGCTCATCGATGAAGGGCATCTTTATATCGCCCAGCCGCCCCTTTACCGGATTAATTATAAAAACAACCACCAGTATGTCTATACGGAAGCCGAAAAAGACCAGGCGCTGAAGGCCATGGGACCGACTGCGGAAAAAGCAACATTGCAGCGCTACAAAGGTCTTGGCGAAATGAATCCGGAACAGCTTTGGGAAACCACCATGAACCCTGAAAAACGAACGCTGCTTTCGGTGTCCATCGATGATGCCGCTGCGGCAGACCGTACCTTCGACATGCTGATGGGCGAAGCAGTCCCCCCGCGCACCCGCTTTATCACCACCCACGCGCGAACGGTACGCAATTTGGATGTGTAAGGGAATCTATTCGGGTTGCCCACTTATTCCATGTATTCAAGATCTTCCATCCATCGACGTGGATTATCTAAAATATAGCCTCTTACCCGCTCAAGCTCCCTATCATCACGAATAATACGGTCATAATAATTCCGCTGCCAGACTACTGAACCTGGGGTGTTTCTTATGGCATTAATATTGCGAGCAGAGACCGATTTGTAGTTTTGAACAATCGCACCCAACGATGCTGGCATGGTCCCATGTGGGTAGGTCTTACCCGGTAGGGGCGATGCATCCTTCCGGATGCATCGCCCCTACTCTGAATGAAAAAGATTGCGTGTACGTGGTTGGGCATTACAACCCATTCATCCAAATCTATATGGAAATGGAAAGGCAAAGTCTGTAAAATTGTCGCAGCACATTGCCCCAATAAATTTTGCTCCAGATCTTCCCCTGAAACTTTCCCAAACAAACAGGCGCGCGAAAAGGTCACCAATGTTACAAAATAGGCGCCTGGCAGGGAATAATCAAATCCTTTTAGACGGTTTGAACGGCGCGAATGGTTGTGATTGGGTTCTGGCATTTTGCCTTTTCTCTGAAATTTTGCAGTATGTTCGCCTATCGAAAGTCAAATCATTCAACTGTTTTTCGACTTCGCAAAACGAATTCTTGCTATAATATTTTTACTCCATCATCCAATTTAGATCAACAAAGGGATAAATCATGCCGCAAGCCATCCTTTACCGCGCTCAAGACCTGACCGATTACATGGTGCGCTTTTTCCGCAAACTCGGTGTTTCACAACCCCACGCTGAGCGGGCGGCCGAAATCCTCATTTCCGCCGATTTACGCGGGGTGAGCTCGCACGGCATCATCCGGCTGCACTCCTATTACGGTTCGCGTATCCTCAAGGGGCTCATCGACCCAACCTCGCCCTTCACCACGGTGCGCGAGACCCCCTCCACCCTGCTCATCGACGGCGGTAACGGGCTGGGGATGGTCGTTGGTTATCATGCCATGACGACTGCCATCGAGAAGGCGCGTCAAAGCGGCGTCGCTTTCGTGACTGTGCGCAACAGCAACCATTACGGCATCGCCGGCTATTACGCCATGATGGCCCTCCCGCATGACATGATCGGCATTAGTTTCACCAACGCCCAGCCGCTGGTCGCGCCAACCTACGGTCGTACCCGCATCATCGGCACCAACCCGATCGCCGTGGCAGCCCCTGCCTTGCACGAACGACCCTACGTACTCGATATGGCGACCAGCATCGTTCCCATCGGTAAAATCACGGTTTACGATAAGGCTGGCGAGGCTATTCCAGAAGGCTGGGGCGTGGATAAGAATGGCGTAGTGACCACCACGCCTTCCGAGGTGCTCAAAGGCGGCGCATTGCTTCCGCTGGGGGGCTCAGATATCATGCGCGGTTATAAGGGTTATGGCCTTGGCTTGATGGTGGATATCTTCACGGGTATACTGTCGGGCGCTGCCTTTGGACCGGAGGTCGGCGCGCCAGGACGGGACGCACCCGCCAACGTCGGGCATTTCTTTGCAGCCGTCGATATCAGTGCCTTCCGCGACCTGGAGGGATTTAAATCCGACTTGGATAGTCTGATTCACACCCTCAAAGAAGCGCCAAAGGCACTCGGCCAGGAACGCATCTATATCCATGGCGAAAAAGAATTCGAACTTTATGAGCGCAATACCCGTGAGGGTGTCCCGCTGCTGGTCGAAGTGGTCAAGGGATTGCGTGAAGCCGGTGAACAGGTGGGCGTAGCATTTGACCTGGAAGCTGTTGGAGAAACCAGCGGCGAAGAAGAATAACTTAGCCCTTTTCGGTCAGGATCATCACCTCATCGCCCTGCAAGGAAAGGTAACCCCCTTTTTCAATCGCGGGCAGCGTATCATGCTTGTTCGAAAGCGCCAACACCCAGCCATTCCGCCGCAGTTCCCCGCCCATTGCCAGTCGCACCGGCCGGTGGCTGAAATTCAACACCACCAGCACCGTTTGCTCGCTATCCTGGCGCAGGTAAGCCAATAGTTTTCGCGGTTCGTAGGTCACCGGCTGGAACAAGCCCCCGCGCAAAGCCGATAGTTCTTTGCGCAGTTGAATCAGCCGGCGGTAAAAATGGAATAGAGATTGGGGATCTTTGCGTTGGGCCTCTACATTGCGGGTCCCGTGGTCGGGATGCACCGGAAGCCAGGGTTTGCCAGTGGTAAATCCGGCGTGTGAGTTGGCAGTCCACTGCATGGGCGAACGGTTTTTATCGCGACCATCGAAAATGGGCCAGTATTTCTCGCCAATCCGATCCTGGATAACCCGGCGCGGCACGTGAATATTACGCATGCCGATTTCTTCGCCATAGTAGATGAACGGTGTGCCGCGCAGGGTTATCGTCAAGGCCGCTGCAACCTTTAGTCGCTCATCGTTGTTACCGCAGTGGTAACGGGAGGCGGTGCGGGATGTGTCATGGTTGTTGAGGGTATAGACCGGCCAGGAATCCGGGTGCATGGCTTTTTCCGTCGCCAGTATCGCTCTCTGGAAACATTCAGGATCCCAACGGCAGTGCAGCATTTCAAAATCAAAGGCCGCATGGATCAGGCCAGGAGCAGTATAGGCAGCCACACTTTGCGGAGTTGGCATAAAAGTTTCGCCTACTGCATAGCGTTCGGGGTAGGAATCCAGCAGTTCGCGTAATTCGCGCAGCAGCGGGATCATGTCGGGCTGGTTGGAATCATAAATATGCTTCTGACGGTCAAAAGCACGCAGCCCAACAGCAGGTGGGTTATCGGGTAAATCCGAATGTTTGAAAAAGTTGCTGAACACATCCAGCCGGAAGCCATCCACGCCGCGATCCAGCCAAAAGCGAACCACGTCCAAACAGGCCTGGCGTACCTGGGGGTTGCGCCAGTTCAGGTCTGGCTGCTGTGGGTAGAACATGTGGTAATAATATTGGCCGCGTTTTGCATCCCACTCCCAGCCCGGCGTGCCAAAAATCGCTTCCCAGTTATTGGGCAAGCTGCCGTCGGGTTTAGCATCCCGCCAGATGTACCAGTCGGAATATGGATTGTCTTTGCCCTTGCGCGACTCTTGAAACCACAAATGCTGATCGGATGTGTGGTTGAGCACCAGGTCAAGGATCACCCGGATGCCGCGCTGATGCGACTCGGTAACCAGACGGTCAAAATCAGCCAGGGATCCAAATTTGGGATCGATATCCGTGTAGTTACTGACATCGTATCCGAAGTCAACGTCAGGCGAGGGGTAAAACGGCGAATACCAGACGGCTTCGACGCCCAATTCAGCCAGGTAGTCCAGGTGCTGGATCACTCCTTCCAGGTCGCCAATACCGTCGCCATTGCTGTCAGCAAAGGATCGCGGGTAAATTTGATAGACCACACCATCACGCCACCAGATTGGGTTTGCTGCCATGATTTGCCCCGGATTGATTGGATTTTAAATATGTCGCAAGTATAGCATGGCTGATTCATGACCGGTATCGGCGAGGTGAGAGCAATCTACCTAATTGAAACTATGGCCTGTAGCCTCACCCCGCACAAAAGGTAGGGTCTGCTCGCGAGCAGTACCTGCGAAATGTTTGGGAGGGTAAGAGTCCTAAGCACCAAAGTCTAGGGCGGTGCAACGCATCAAAATAAGGTGCAATGCACCAACGTCATGGGCGTCTGCAACCTACGTGACACGTGGCACATGACACGGTCCACCTAAATTCCCCCTTTATATTTCTTGCATAATGCCGCAGTCTGTGTTAAAATGAGTTTTGTAAGTAAGCCAACCTATTTCGCGTTCAACGAAAAGTGGGCCTCCCCCCACTTTTCTGCTTATATACGGGTTACCTTTTCTTGGAGAAAGTGCAAGCATGAAGAACGAATTTACCCTGGCTTTCAATGAAGTCATCGAGGAAAAACAACTGGGTCGAGAAGTTATCCTGAAGGCCCTGGAATCAGCTATGGTGTCGGCGTATCGCCGCGCTGTAAATGCTTCCAATGCCCAGCATGTTGAATCCAAGGTGGATACCGAGACCGGCAAAGTTACCATTTATGCCGAAAAAGAGGTTGTTGAATCGGTGCAGGAGACAGCAACCGAGGTCGCCCTGGAAGATGCACGCCTGGTCAACCCTGAAGCCCAGCTTGGCGACATGGTTATAGTCGAAAGCACGCCCAAAGACTTTGGGCGCGTCGCTGCCCAAACCGCTCGCCAGGTAATCCAGCAGCGCATCCGCGACGCAGAACGCCAGGCGCAGCTCGATTTCTACATGAAACAGATGGGCGAAATCGTCAGCGGCGTGGTTCAGGCTGTCGGCGCGCAGGGTCTAACCATCGGTCTGGAAATGAAGGCTGAAGGTTCCATGCCGCGCAAAGAGTTGATCCCCGGTGAACGCCCGCGTATCCATGAACGGGTGCGCGCGCTGGTCGCTGAAGTCAAAGACAACCCGCGCGGTCCGCAAATCATCCTGTCGCGCACCCACCGTAACTTCCTGCGCCGCTTACTGGAGAACGAAGTCCCGGAAATCTACCACGGCGTGGTCGAAATCCGCTCCATCGCCCGCGAACCCGGCGAGCGTGCCAAAGTAGCCGTTTCCGCGACCCAACCTGGTATCGATCCGGTCGGCGCTTGCGTTGGCATTCGCGGCGTCCGAATTCAGGCCATCGTGCGCGAACTGCATGATGAAAAAATTGATGTCATCGAATGGAATTCCGATCAGGCTGCCTTCATCGCGAAGGCGATCAGCCCGGCACGCGTGAACGGCGTGTATCTGAACGACCGTAACGCCGGCGGCAAAACTGCCACCGTGGTCGTACCGGAAGACCAGCTTAGCCTTGCCATTGGTCGCGACGGCCAAAATGCCCGTCTGGCTGCCAAATTGACCGGATGGCGCATCGACATCAAGAGCCTGCCCGAGGCTGCAGCGGATGTCCTCAACCGCCTTCAAAAAGATGAGGAAATGGCTGCCGTAGCACAGCAAGAAGCCGACGTGATGGTCAAGGTCGAAGAATACCTGGCCCGGAAAGCTGAAGGCCGGCCGTTGGCGCCGGAAGAATTCGAATTGTTGGTGCGTTTTGTTGACCGCGTCGAGCGCCGTTCTTCGGCTCGACCTGCGATTGAAAAAGCGGCCGTGGCTGAAATCGAGAACATCCGGGCGCTCATTCCTGCGGATGCCTTCGAACTCAGCATTCTGGACAGCGGTCTGCCCGAACACGTCGCCTATATTTTGCAAGAGGCAGGCTTCAGTACGCTTGGCGAGATGGCCGTGCAGATGAAAATTCGGCCGGATGATATCCTGCGGCTGAACGGCATTGGTCCGCGCGCGCTACAGGAAATCAACAACATGGTCACTGCGCTGGATGAGCGCCAGGCAGTTGAACTCGCTGCTGCTGCTGAAGAAGCTGCCAAGGTCGCAGTAGAGGTTGAAGCGGAGCCTGTTGAACCCGTGCTGACTGAGGTTACTCCCGAAGCCGTCGCACCAACCGAATCCATTGAAATCACCGCTCCCGTCGAAGAAATCGAACCGGTGGTTGCTGAAGCAACACCGGTGGTGACAGAACCAGCGGTTGCCGTTGACGCTGAAGTGGAAGAGGAAGAAATACCCTTCGACAAATTGTTCGAATTGCGCACCGCGATCGCGACTCCGGTTGCTTCGGACGAAGAGGAAGAGGAGGAGGACGACGCCAGCGGGAAGGACAAGAAGAAAGGCAAGAAGAAGAAAAAACACGTCCAGGTGGAATACGATCCCGAAAAAGATCAGACCATCGTTTTACGCAAGCACCGCCGCGAAGGCGAAGATTGGGAATGGGATTCCTGATTCTTTATGTTGCACGATTTGAGAAAGCAAGGTGACTAAACAACCTACCAAACGTGTAAAACATATTCCGCAGCGTACATGCGTGGGGTGTCGGCAGGTGATGCCCAAGCGGAATTTGATCCGGGTAGTCCGTTCCCCGGAGGGGGTCTCCATCGACTTGACAGGTAAAACTGCGGGACGGGGAGCCTACCTGCACGATAAAAAATCCTGCTGGGAGAGCGCCTTGAAAGGGGCGTTAAACCATGCCTTAAAAATTGAATTGACCGAACAGGATCGGGACGTTTTAATCCATTTCATGGAAAGTCTGCCAGTTGACGTTATGAACGAAGCCTGACCGCCCCGCTCCTATTGCAGGATCGGGCGCTTGTCAGGGTATGCCGATCGATTTGACCCCTCAGCATCCTCCATCGTCACAGGCACCAATCCCTGGTCATAAATATGAAGACTTTGCGAAAATTGTCAGGGGATTCAGGGACGCAAAACGGGAAACGAGGTGATTATGAGTGAAAACGGGTCAAAAACAATTGAGCTGCCTGGCAGCATTACCGTCCGCGACCTTGCGCAACGCATGGAAGCCAGCCCTATACAGATCATCAAAATATTGATGGCGAATGGGGTGATGGCCAATATTAATCAGCTCATCGATTTCGATACGGCATCCGTCGTGGCTTCGGAGATGGGTTTTGAAACCAAATCCGAGGTATATGAAATTGCCGAAGATCAAGAAGCCGGCGAAATGCCGATCTGGCGGCAGTTAATCTCAAAGGAAGATGCTGCTCGACTGGTAGATCGCGCGCCAGTTGTTACGATTCTTGGGCATGTTGACCATGGCAAGACCACCCTGCTCGATGCGATCCGGCACACCAATGTAGCTGGCGGCGAGGCTGGCGGGATTACCCAGCATATCGGCGCTTATCAAGTCGAACATAAAGGCAAAGCCATTACTTTCCTGGATACTCCGGGGCATGCCGCTTTCACCTCCATGCGTTCGCGCGGTGCTCAAGGCGCGGATATCGTGGTGCTGGTTGTTGCAGCCAATGACGGCGTCATGCCGCAGACGCGTGAGGCGATTGCCCATGCCAAGGCTGCACGCGTGCCGATCATCGTCGCCATGAATAAAATCGACCGCCCGGACGCCAACCCCGATTTCACAAAGAAGCAGCTCTCCGAAAACGGGCTGGTACCGGATGATTGGGACGGCGACACCATGGTCGTTCCGGTCTCTGCCAAACAGAAACAGGGTATCGATGACCTGTTGGAAGCCATCTTGCTGGTTGCCGATAATATCGACATCAAAGCCAACCCGGAAGGCAAAGTTTTCGGCACAGTGATTGAAGCCAAGGTAGAACGCGCCAAAGGCGTCGTCGCCAATATGCTGGTGTACAACGGCACGCTCGAGCCAGGCGATATCATCGTCGCTGGACGGGCGTACGGGCGCGTCCGTGCCATGTTCGACTTCCGCGGGCGCAAGCTCAAAAAAGCTGGCCCCTCCACGCCGGTACAGATCATGGGGATGAACGAAGTTCCCTCCGCCGGCGATATTTTCTTGAAATTTTCCACCGAACGCGAAGCGCGTGCGCTCGTCGAAGAACGCGCCCTGGCGCACCAGCAGCGGACGGCGGCAGCGCCAAAAGCCACCCTCGAAGAGTTATTTGCCAAGGTGCAAGCTGGCGAAGTTCATGAACTGCGCCTGGTGGTCAAGGCGGATGTACAGGGTTCGTTGGAACCCATTATCTCGTCACTCAACGAACTGGGCAAAGGCGATATCAAGATCAATATTTTGCACGCCGAAGCCGGCAACATCAGCGAAAGCGATATCATGCTGGCGACTGCCTCGCATGCCATTGTGGTCGGGTTCAATGTGCAGGCGGACGCCGCCGCCCGCCGCAACGCCGAAGCTGAAGGCGTCTCCATCCGGCTGTATAATATCATCTACCGGCTGACCGAAGACATCGAAAAAGCCATGAAGGGCTTGCTCGAACCTGAAATCAAAGAAAACATCATTGGAACAGGCGTCGTCTTGGCAACATTCAAAATCTCGAAAGTCGGTGCGATTGCCGGCTGCCGGGTAACCAGCGGGGAGTTCCGCCGCAACGCCAAAGTGCGCCTGCGCCGCGAAGGAACCATCATTTTCGAGGGCGAGTTTTCTTCCTTAAAGCACGAGAAAGAAGATGTCCGCGAGGTTCGCAACGGCTTTGAATGCGGCGCGGGGTTCCGTAACTACAATGATTTTGCTGTCGGTGATCAGATCGAATGTTATGTGCTGGAGAAGGCCACCGCCTAAGCCCGGCACAGGTTTGAGGAACGAAAAATGCCGTCAAAATTAAGACTACAACGCATTGGTGACCGGATTCGCCAGGACTTATCTGAAATGATTGTCATGGGTGAAATTCGCGATCCACGCATTGCAGGCATCACCATTACCGATGTCACCATCGACCGCGAGCTGGCGTATGCGGATGTGTATCTGTCTGCCCTTGAAGGCAGTGAACGCGCTGTAGAAGCGCTGCAAGGGTTTACCAGCGCCAGTGGATACATTCGCCGCGCCCTGTCAGACCGGATCGAATTACGGGTTTTCCCGCGGCTACGTTTTCACTGGGATCCAACCCCGGAACGCGCAGACCGAATCGAGCGTCTGCTGGCGGATCTGCGCGAGGAGCAACCCGTAGAACCCGCTGAGGAATCCGAGGAAGAACTGGATGAATGACGAGATTCACACCTCTATTCGCGACCGTCTGAAAAAAGCCAAACGGTTGTTGGTAACCTCCCATGTGCGCCCGGATGGCGATGCCATCGGGTCGCTTCTGGGGTTAGGCCTTTCGCTACAGGCAGTCGGAAAGCACGTGCAAATGGTACTGCGCGACGGCGTGCCAGATAATTTGACGCACCTGCCGGGCAGCAGCCAGATCGTCACCCGCCCCACCCAAAACTTTGATACTTTTATCGCTGTGGATTCGGGTGAATTGAAGCGGATTGGGAATGAAATCGTTCCACGCCAACCGGATATTCAAATTGACCACCATCTGACCAACAGCCGTTATGCGGTCATCAACCTGGTGGAACCGGATGCGGTGGCTACTGCTGCCATTCTGGCCGAATCATTGCCAAAGTGGGAGTTGCCTATCACCAAAGAGGTTGCCAGCGCCCTGTTAACCGGCATCCTGACCGATACGATCGGTTTCCGTACTTCGAATATGAATGCAAATGCGCTGCGGGTCGCCGCTGACCTGGTCGATCATGGGGCGGATTTGCCGCACCTGTACTTCCGGGGGCTGGTGTCTCGCACGATCGAAGCAGCGCGCTACTGGGGGATGGGCCTTTCCACGCTGCAGCAAAAAGATCGATTGATCTGGGCCACGCTGCGTGAGACCGACCGCCTTGCAGTCGGTTATAATAACCTGGATGATGCTGATTTGACGGATATCCTGTCGAGCATTGCCGATGCAGATATTTCTGTATTGTTTATTGAGCACTCGCCGGATATTATCAAGGTCAGCTGGCGCTCACAGCCAGGCTGGGATGTATCAAAAATTGCTGAGCAATTTGGCGGCGGCGGGCATGCTGCAGCTGCCGGGGCCGAAATCCCCGGTACGCTTGAGGAAGTGCAAGCCACGGTACTTGACGCCACTGAAAAACTACTGCTCAACGGCAATTCAAAATAGTGGGTTAAATTGCGCAATTGGCAAAAATCCTTAGAAACGCCAATTTTCCCGGGGACGAAGTGAAAGGGGAGAAATGGAATTGAATGACGACTTGATAAACTCGATTTCCGGGGTGCTTGTGGTTGACAAGCCGGTGGGTCTGACTTCGCATGACGTAGTCCAGATCATCCGGCGCGGCACTTTTATTCGCCGTGCCGGGCACACAGGCACCCTCGATCCTCGGGCTTCCGGCGTTTTGGTGGTATTGTTGGGTCCCGCTGTTCGCCTTAGTGAATATGTTTCAGCGTCCGACAAGCGCTACCAGGCAGTGATTCAGCTGGGGAAAACAACGGATACCTATGATGCTGACGGACAGGTGCTCACCAGCAACCCGGTCGACAATATTACCGAAGCCCAGTTCGAAGAAGCGCTGCAGCAATTTGTCGGGGAGATCGAGCAAGTTCCGCCGCCGTATTCCGCCATTAAAATCAAAGGTCGGAAAGCCTATGAAATGGCGCGGAATGGCGAAGAATTTGATCTTCAGCCGCGCAAAATAAATGTATACAGCCTGGAATTGCTCGAATGGGCGCCACCTGAGGCCGTGATCGATGTTTACTGCTCTTCCGGCACATATATTCGCTCGCTGGCAAACGACCTTGGCAAGGTCCTGGGTTGTGGGGCGCACCTGGTTGGGCTGCGCCGCACAAAATCGGGACGTTTTACCCTGCGGGATGCCGTGCCGCTGCGTAAGCTGCGCGAGGCTTTTGATGACGGCACCTGGTCCCAGTATGTGATCCCGGCAGCCGAAGCGCTTTCCGATTGGCCATCTATTGAATTGTCCGAAGCGAATGTGGATGCCATTCGGCATGGTCACCGTATCCCGGGTGAGCTGGGCATTGGCAAAATGGCCCGCGGGATCAGCGAGCAAGGCGACCTGGTAGCGCTGCTCGAATTTGACCCGGCCAGCAACGAATGGCAGCCAAAGAAAGTATTTAATTAAGATGCAGCATTTCCAATCTCTCGACCCGGTCAAACTGAAGCACTCCTGGGTGACCATCGGGTCGTTTGACGGTGTTCACCTCGGTCACCAGCAAATTCTCAAACAGCTCGTCAACGGCGCTCGAGCAGCGCAAGAGCTCTCGGTAGTAGTGACATTTTTTCCGCATCCAGCGGTTGTGCTCGGAAAAAGCACCAACGGCGGTTATTTATCCACCCCGGAAGAACGAGCTGAATTACTCGGGGCATGCGGCGTGGATGTGGTCATCACCCTGCCGTTTACCCGCGAGTTAGCTGCCCTCAGCGCGCTGGATTTTATGAAAATGGTTCAGGACCACCTTGGAATCAGTCATCTCCTGGTGGGTTATGACTTTGCCCTTGGCCGCGGGCGCGAAGGCGATGTGGAGCGCTTGCGGGAAATCGGCGTCGAATTGGGTTACCAATTGGAAATGCTGAAGCCGGCGGAGTTTGACGGCTTGCCTGTGTCCTCCAGCCAGATCCGCCGCCTGGTCCGGTCAGGCGATGTGGAAGCGGCTGCAAGGCTGTTGGGACGGCGCTACATGGTTAAGGGGCTGGTCGTCCATGGAGACGGGCGTGGGAAAGCTCTGGGGTTCCCTACAGCCAATCTGGATACCTGGCAAGAACAGGTTATGCCAGCTTATGGAGTTTATACCACCTGGGCCTGGGTGGACGGGGTGCGCCATCTTTCAGTGAGTAGCTTTGGCTTGCGCCCCACCTTTAAATCTGACTCCGCCGTCGCCCGGCTTGAAGCCTACCTGATGAATTATTCCGGAGATCTTTACGGAAAGAACATTCGATTGGAATTCGTTGCTTATTTGCGCCCTGAATTGCGCTTTGAATCGGTGGATGCATTAATTGAGCAGATGAACCGCGACACTATTCAATCTTTGGAGGTTTTGGGAAATGAGCGCTGATTGCCAGGTATATTTGCTGGATCCGAAAAATCTGAGCCCGGAAACCATCGCGGTTACTTTTGCTAAAACATCGCGGTCGCCGCAAAGTTTTCGCGAAATCGCTGCTGAATTGAATGATGAAAAAAGCGCCCAGTTCCATGAAAAATGGGTGGTCGGATATGGGCATGCCTCCGTAGCGGAACATGCCGTACTGCATATTGCGGTTGAAAACTGCTCCCGTCTGGCTGTCGAAGCGCTGGAATCCTGCCGGCTGGCATCCTATACTGAAAAGTCGACCCGCTACCAGAAATGGACACCACAAGACCATCACACCCCGGCCGAGTTGGATGGGCATGCGTTGAAGCCGGTTTTTATCCGGACGATCGAGGCACTATTTACCAGTTATCTGGAAGCGCTGCCTGCGGTCAAAGCGGTCATTGAACAGGAACACCCGCGCGAGGAGGGTGAAAATGACGGCGCCTGGGAACGCCGCATTCGCTCGCGCTACGTGGATATTTGTCGCTTTTATCTGCCGGCGGCTGCCCTGGCTAACGTCGGTATGACCATCAATGCCCGCGCGTTGGAACATTCGATTTCCAAAATGCTCTCGCACCCGCTGCTCGAGGTACAGGCGCTTGGACGTGAACTCAAACGGGTTGCGCAGGAAAACACCCCCACACTGGTCAAATATGCCAACCCGCTCCCCTATCTGGATGCCGTCCAGAGCAATCTTACCCACAGTGCGGCTGAATTTTTATCCCAACGCTCAGAGCCCAGCGATTGGTGCCAGCTGGTGGATTATGACCGTGAGCTTGAAAACCGGATCCTGGCAGCCTGTCTGTATCGTTTTGGCGGAAACGACTATGCGCATACTCTGTCAACCGTCCACAACCTCACCCCCACTGATCGTCAACGGCTGGCGCAGGAAATCCTGGCAAGCCTGGAAAAATACGTCATTCCTTTGCGCGAACTGGAATACGGCAATTTTACTTTCGACCTGATGCTGGACCAGGGCGGCTATTTCGAGCTCAAACGCCACCGCATGATGACTCAGACGCCGCAGCTGCTTACCACGCGGTTGGGCTACGCGCTGCCGCGCCGGATCGTCACCGGCGGGTTGGAACAACATTTTCGCAATGCCATGCAGCTGGCCGAACAAGCTTATGAGAAAATTGCTGCCTGGAACCCCACCGTCGCCAGTTATCTGGTGCCGAATGCCTTCAATCGCCGTGTTCTCTTGCAGCTCAATCTGCGCTCTGCGCTGCACCTGGTATCACTGCGCAGCGCACCCAATGCGCACTTCTCCTTGCGCCGCGCCACCCAACGAATGGCCGAGGAAATGCGCGCAGTCATGCCGCTGCTGGGCGCCTACATCCGCACTGAGCCTAATGAAACCTGGCAGCAGGTGGAGAAAGAACACTTCGCGCAGGTTTAAACCCCTTGCGGGTCTTTTTCCAGCGCTTCCAGAACTTCAGTCACCTCACGCACCGTCTCAGACTGCAAGCCCTGGTTGTACCAACTTTCCATTTCAAGCAGCAGCCGGTCGCTGGCTTCGCGCAGCATTTCCCGTTTCTGATCGGAAGTTAAATCAGCCCGCCGGCGAGTGCGCTCCACTTCCGGGTGTTCGGCTTTCCATTGCGCCAACCGCTGGTGCGCTGCCTGCGGGCGTTCCACCCAGACTCCCAGTGGGGTAAACTGGCCGTCCATAATTTGCACCGTTGGCAGGCTGTAAATATCGCGTTCATTGAAGTATGCCCGTAGTTCTGGCCAATCCTTGCGAATAAAAAAGCGGATTTCGGTAGCCGGCGCTGTTTCCGCCAGGCGTGCCAGAATGGGTAGGTTCATCAGGCAGTCGGAACACCATTCTTCCGTCATCACCAGAATACGTCGGGCAATTTTCAGTTTCGCCAGGCGGGATTTTTCTTCAGCAGTCAGGTGAACTAGTTGGTAGCGGCGCTGCATTGCCGTCTGGTTGACTGTCATCCCAGCCATCAGGGCGTTCATGGTTAACCCCTTTTCCCAATCTTCCTGATGAAACACATTCTCTGCCACAAATCACCTCAACGATCGTTTTTTGAACATTGGCTTAATGATATACTGATTCCGGCCTAAAAATTCTCAAATTCCCGGAGATCCCCGTGAAAAAATCCGACTTAATCGAAGCGCTCGAAACCAGCCACGAGGCCTTCCTGACCCTGCTCGAAGGGGTGCCAGTCGAAGAATTAACCCGGCCAGGGGTAGCGGGTGACTGGTCGGCGAAAGACGTGATGTCGCATTTGCTAATCTGGGAAGCGGAGACGATCAAGCTGCTCTATTTCGTCAAAATGCACCGCAAACCGGATACCGCTCACTTCAAAACGATCAGCGACGACGAACAGAATAAAATTTGGTATGAACAGTTTAAAGATCGGCCTTACGAACGGGTTTGGAACGATTACGCGACCATTCGCGATCAGACCATTGAACGAATTTCAGAGATCAGCGACGCCGACCTGAACAATGCCAGCCTATTTCCATGGCTAAAGGGGCAATCATTGGCGCAACTGATCGTGTCGTTCATTCTCCAGCATGAAGCTGAACACACCGAGACCTTGAAAGCCTGGCACACCCGAGTCAACTAGACTCTAGCTGCCGTATGCGTCGTCATAATCCTGAATCGCGGCGAGAATCACTTCCTCGGCGCGTTCATGTCCATAGACTGACTCGATGTAGGTCAACGATTCCTTGCCCGGCACCAGTTTATAGGTGCTGAAGTAGTGGCGCAGGCGTTCCACTAGCACCGGCGGCAGTTCAGAAACATCGTTGACATTCTCCCAGAACTTGTCGTTGGCCAGCACAGCGATGATTTTATCATCGGCTTCGCCGTTATCGATCATTAATAAGCCGCCCACCACCCTGGCAGACAGGATGATCTCCGATTTACTGATCGGGCGCTCGCTGATCACGCAAATATCCAGCGGATCGCCGTCACCACGCGCGGCTGTGGGCGAAAGCTCACCGATACGTTTGCCACAATAGGTGCGTGGGATGAACCCGTAGAGCGTTGGCGGTTGAGACGAACTGCGCTGCGGACGGTCAACCTTCAAATAGCCTGTTGTCTTTTCGACCTCGTATTTGACCAGGTCAAACGGTGTAATTTCGATATAGGCAGTCACAATTTTAGGCGGGTTTGGGCCAATTTCCAGCCCATGCCAGGGATGCGGCCGCCAGCGAAAAAACGGATTAGGGAAGGACAATGGTTACTCCTCAATAAAATGCGCTTGATGGGATCAATTATACCAACCCACGGGCTTTTTTACCGTTAACACCCCCTCTTTGGGAAGGAATAAATGCGTATCGTCATCCATCCGTATGCCCTATCGCGGAAAAGTTCTAACTTGCATTGTCTGGATCAAATAGTTATAATGTTTATCGGATTAATAAAGATATTTTAGTCAGATAAGGTCGCTATGGATAGATAGGTGAGCTTTGCAAGGGAGGTCATTCTCACATTTTAAGTACCTTGCCACCGATAACTAAAGCTTAACTAGAGCCACGGCAAGTTGTAAAGTTTACAATAGGGCTTGATTCAGATTCTTAGAAATTGACCTAAATACAGGCCCCCAATATCCGTAACGGGAAGCGTTGATCTGGAGCGTTCCAAATGGTCGCTTTCCCATCCAGATACCATGTCGGATGGGAACATCTCCGGGGAGCCAGTAGCGAAACCGACCCAATGATTGGGTCGGTTTTTTTTATTTTTCCTGCAAGGTTTTTCCCTCTTGGGTTTTTCGTTACCCAGGCGAAAACTTTCAAAAAAAAAGGAGGTGGTATTCACAACTGGCCAATCGTTTTGGATAAAAGCATAGGCGCGGGATGACACACCACAACGCACAATGATTGTCGATCCTCCCTGTTCTTGAGCCTTGTATTTATACATTAACAGGAGAAATATAAGATGACCATAAAAAAGCTGGGATTATTGGTTATCGCAGGCGTGATCGCACTAGGGATGGCTTTTGGCCTTATGACCAAGGCCACGGCTGTTCATGACCTCGACTTGTTCCAACTGGACCGCAACGCCCAGGATTTGGACCCCAATGCGGGCGCAGACGATTGGGATACACTTTATGGTGGTGGAGGCAGTGCCCATTCCTTCACTGAAATCCTTGCTGACGTCGGTGCGGATGGCGGCACCCAGTTCCAGGGAGGCGGCTCGAAAGATGACCTGGATATCACAGCGTGGTTATGGAAACCCGGAGAACCGCTGGACAAGGATGACATTACCAACGCCTATGCAGCCGCTTACATCAGTACGGTTGACACAGGAGATACCAATATTGGCGACTTGATCATCTACTTTGGACTTGACCGATTTTCTGCCAATGGTTCAGCCCAGGTCGGTTTCTGGTTCCTCCAGGATCCGACTTTTGGGTTAACGAACGTTGCTTCTCAGGGCGGCTTTAAATTTAGCGGCGTCCACATGGATAATGATGTCCTGGTGCAAAGCAACTTTACCAACGGTGGGATTATCGACAACATCAACGTTTATAAATGGCAAGGTGGAGTATTGGTCCCGATCTTGACCGTTGCTGATTGTCTGGGTCCGCCTGCTTCCCCAGGCGATGATGTGGCTTGTGCGGTCGTCAACCGCACACCGTTCGCAGCTCCATGGCCTTATACCCCCAAAGCGAACGAAGGTTCCCCCGGAACATTTATCACTGCTTCTTTCTTTGAAGGCGGCATTAACATCAGCCGGTTGATTCCTGAAGCAGGCTGCTTTACTGGCTTTATGGCTGAGACCCGTTCTTCGACCCCCTTCGACTCCCGTCTTAAGGACTTCGTCCTGGGTGATTTCGAACTCTGTAGTATGGAGGTTACAAAAACTGGCGATACCCTCTCCAAAGTGGGTGACCCGGTGGACTACACGGTGACCATTGAAAATACCGGATCGCTGCCCCTCTACAAAGACGATATCTCTGATAGTCTGCTTGGCGATATCACCATCGACGGTGTCGATCAAACCAATTCCTACGTGGTCAGTAACACCTGCGGTGCCAGCCTGGCTGTTGGCACTACTTGTACCATCACGCTTCAAAGGACGGTCCTGGCTGGTGACCCTGACCCGCTGCCCAACACAGTGACGGCGACCTACCGGGGTAAATCAAACCTTACCGGCATTGCAGTCATTCAAACCGATGACCATTCGGTTGATCTGTTCCAACCCGCTGTCGCAGTTGATAAAACCGGCAGCACCCTTTCAAAGGTTGGAGATGACGTCGACTACGTGATCACCCTTTCCAACAATAGCTCCGCCGACACCCCTGCCATCACCTGTACCGCGACGGACAGCCTGTTGGGCGTGGTGTTTGACGCTGTACTGCCGCTGGGCGATACAGTGCTCACTCCATCCAGGACGGTTGTGGCTGGTGATACTGACCCGCTAGTCAACACAGTCAATGTAGTTTGTTCAATAGCCGGTTTCCCCAATGTGCTCAATGCTTCAGATGGTCATTCGACCGATCTGTTCCAGCCTGCTGTGGCGGTAGCCAAGACAGGCGATACGCTGTCGAAGGTGGGCGATCCAGTCAACTATATGATCACCCTTTCCAACAACAGCTCCGCTGACACGCCTGCGTTGAACTGCATCGCTACTGACGACCTGCTAGGCGAGGTCTTCAACGGCGTCCTCCCGGCAGGCGATACAGTGCTCACGCCATCCCGGACAGTTCTGGCGGGCGATCCTGATCCGCTGGTCAATACCGTCACGCTGGCGTGTTCTGTGGCTGGTTTCTCCAACGTACTAGGTGGGTCTGATAGTCATTCCACCAACCTGTTCCAACCAGCCCTTGCGGTGGACAAGACCGGTGATGCCCTTTCAAAAGTTGGCGATTCAGTGGATTACACCATCACCCTCTCCAACAACAGCTCAGCCGATACCCCCGCCCTGACCTGCACCGCCACCGACAGCCTGTTTGGAGAAGTGTTTAACGCGGTGCTGCCGTCTGGTGACACCGTTCTCAACCTGTCGAGAACGGTTGAAGCAGGCGATTCTGATCCGCTGGTCAACACGGTTAATGTAAGCTGCTCAGTGGCTGGCTTCCCCAATATCTTGCAGGGTTCAGACAGTCATTCAACTAACCTGTTCCAACCAGTAGTCGTTATCGACAAGACCGGAGACACGCTTGGTAAGGTGACCGATCCGGTGGATTACACCATCACTCTTTCCAACAACAGCTCCGCAGACACGCCTGCCTTAAACTGCACGGTTACTGACAGCCTGCTGGGCGCCGTCTTCAGCGGTGTGGCCCCCATGGGCGATTCTGTGTTCAATCTCTCCAGGACGGTACTGGTAAGTGATCCGGATCCACTGGTGAACACCGCTAGCTTCTCTTGCGCGGTCGCCGGCTTCCCCAATGTGCTTTCAGGTTCGGACGGCCATACCACCGAACTGTTCCAACCGGCAGTTGAGGTGATCAAGACCGGGCCAACCACGGCCGCTTATGGCGACATCGTAACCTATGACTTTACCATCAACAACCTTAGCTCTGGGGACAGCCCCAACCTGGTCCTCGACAGTGTGACGGATGATGTTATTGGAAGCCTAACGGCTACGGCTGCAGCCAACAGCTGCAGCAACCTGGCTTTTGGTGGATCCTGCAGCTTCACGGCGGATTACACAATACTGAGCACAGATCCTAATCCGCTGGTGAATGTGGTGACTGTCCACTATCATCCAGTAAACTTCCCCAACGACATTTCCGACACCGATGATCATTCTATCGACCTGGTCACAGGTCTTGGCTGCACGCCTGGCTTCTGGCAGGGCGGTGCTGGTTCCGTGTTATGGAATCAGGTCAATGACCTGCAGTGGACCTATGGCGGCGTCAATCCATTTATCCATACCACCCTCTTCAACACTTTCTTCAATGCAGTGACCGACCCGAGGCTGGATGGTTACACCATGTATGCCCTGGTCAGCTCGGGCGGCGGTTCGGATTGGGCGGTCAAAGCAGCCAGAGACATGGTAGCCGCTTACCTGAACGAATCAGCTTTCCCGGCTGAATACCCTGCCACCTCGCTGGCTGACCTGGTGGCTTCCTGGTACGCTGCGGTTACCGGCGGTGATGCCGCTCTGTCAGCCTTCCATACTCAGGTTAGTGCCTGGAATGCGCCCGTAGATCCAGGATATTGCCCGCTCCCATAATTTCTGAATAATCAAGGGAGGATAGGGTAGATGAGTTTTGGGTGGCGGTGAGGGTGACCTCACCGCCACCAGTGCAGCCAAATCAAATGCAATTAATAAGGATCAACAATCTGAGCCATGAAAAACCTCATTCTCACTGCACTGGTTCTATTGCTTGTTTCTTCTGCGTGTTCTGCGAACGCTCAGAACATTCGACCAACATCACTGCCTCAGGGTGAGGCTAAACCCGGAATGTTTTTTGACATCCAGGAAGTAGGTGTTGGCCCATACGGCTACGTTAGTTTGACCAACTTCACATCGGAACCTGCCGGTCTTTTTGGCCTTTACCTTTGCCAGGAGGCGGATTGTTTCACGCTCCCGGATATTATTGTCGGGCCCGGCGAAATGGTTCGAATCGCAGCTGGAACAAGCAGCAGCGTCGAAACGATTGCCGCAGCGAAGGGAGCCTTTGGCGAATTGCGTCCTGCGGATGGCGAAATTGCGCTTTCAACCGCGTCAGAGAATCTGGAAGCAAAGGATTTTCTGATTTATCTCCAATGGGGCTCCAACCCGCACAAACTGACTAAACGAGCCATCCAGGCTGGCTTATGGGTTGAAGGCGGCTACGCACCCACCTCAGCCAGTGCAACCCGTTTATTCCGGGTCGCGGAAACAGGATTGTGGCTATTTGACGAATAATAGAAATTGAGGTCTTGACTTTTTTCTCCGACGCCGTATAATCACACAAAACATATCGAAAGACGTTGACGAGGACGAGTAAGCTCCGCCCGGACGGTACAGAGAGCAGGACCAAGTGAGAACCTGCCCGCACAGCGAAGCTGAATGGACCTTTGAGTTGCAGGGCGAACGCAGTGCCAGTAGCCCGCGCCGGAGTTGCCACCGTTATCAGGGCAAAGGGTATCGCCAGCGATCGGCCGGCCGTACCCCAAAAGAGTGAGGCTGGCCATTCCCTTTGTGCATCACAGAGGGATTTTTTATTCAAAAGCAGCCTAATTGGGGTGGCACCACGGATTTATGTTCGTCCCCACGAGCATAAATCCGTTTTTGTATTAAGGAGTGAATGCATGATCGAAATGAAAAAACGCATCCTCACCGGACACCGTCCTACCGGCCCCCGTCACCTGGGGCATTTGGTAGGCACTTTGATCCCCTGGGCAGCCTTGCAGGATACCCATGACTGCTTTTTCCTGGTCGCTGACCTGCATGTGCTGACAACCGATTACCAGCACCCGCAACAAATTAGCGGCAACACGCTGGAAGTACTCTTGGACTGGTTGGCGGCTGGCATCGACCCAAAGCGTTCTACGCTGGTGCTGCAATCCGCCGTCCCTGAACATGCTCAGCTCGCCATACTGCTTGGCATGCTGGTAAGTGAAGCCCGGCTGCGGCGCAACCCGACTTACAAAGAGCAGGTAAAGCAGTTGAATTTGCAGCCTTCACTGGGATTGCTGGGATACCCGGTATTGCAGGCTGCTGACATTTTGCTCTACAAAGGTCAAGTTGTCCCTGTCGGCGAAGATCAATTACCACACATCGAACTTGCCCGGGAGATTGCCCGCCGCTTCAATCAGCTGTATCGGCCCATCTTCCCCGAACCGGAAGCTTTATTGTCTCCGGCCCCCAGGCTGCCCGGAATCGATAACCGCACCATGCACAGCTCGTATGGAAATACCATTCTTTTGCGAGACACACCGGAAGAGACCACGCGCAAGGTCATGGGTATGTATACCGATCCGACGCGCGTCCACTCGACCGATCCCGGGCATGTGGAAGGAAATCCCCTGTTTATTTACCTCGACCTCTTCGACCCGGACGTGGAACGGGTTAAAGGTTTCAAGGCGCGCTATCAGGCCGGCACAGTTGGAGATGTAGCGGTCAAGCAGCATCTGGCATCGATGCTCAACCGATTTTTAAGCCCGCTGCGCGAAAAACGTGCCGAATTAGCCAAAGATAAAGACGCCCTGCTTGGCATGCTTCACGACGGGAGTCTGTATGCCCGCAAAATCGCCCGCCAAACGTTGGAAGAAACTATGGAATGCATGGGTCTGAGCCTGGGCGCAACCCGGCTGCCCTCAATCCAATAGTTTCATGGCTTAACCATTTTGTTTGAATGACCGGACAAGGCCATCAAAACCAATTTTTACACCTTATAGGAGGAACGTCATGACCACAAAAATCCGTTTCAATCTAAACGAGGAAGAATTACCGAAATTTTGGTACAACGTGCTGGCCGATGCGCCCGTCAGCCTGCCCCCGGTGCTGCACCCCGGTACCAAAGAACCGGTGACACCCGAATTTCTCAGCGTGCTGTTCCCGCTGGAAATCATCCAGCAGGAAGTGACTACTGAACGCTACATCGAGATTCCCAAGGAAGTGCGCGAAGCCTACAAGCTTTACCGTCCTACCCCTCTGATGCGCGCCCGCCGCCTTGAAAAGGCGCTCGATACCCCGGCGCATATTTATTACAAATACGAAGGGGCTTCCCCGTCGGGCAGCCATAAATCCAATTCTGCGCTGGCCCAGGCCTATTACAATAAAATTGCCGGCACCCGGGCGTTGACCACCGAGACCGGCGCTGGTCAATGGGGCTCAGCACTGGCGATGGCTTGCGCCTTCTTCAACATCGAACTTGAAGTGTATATGGTGAAGGTTTCCTACGAACAAAAACCCTACCGCCGCTTCTTGATGGAAACGTATGGCGCCCAGGTCTTCGCCAGCCCCACCGACCGCACGCAGGCCGGGCGCTCGGTGCTGGCCAAGGACCCGGCCAGCCCAGGTTCGCTCGGAATTGCCATCTCCGAGGCGGCCGAGGCCGCTGCAACCTCTAACGGACAGAAAAAATATGCCCTTGGGTCAGTGCTTAACCATGTCCTGCTGCATCAGACGGTCATTGGTGAGGAAGCCCTCAAACAGATGGATGTAGCCGGAGAATACCCTGACATCGTCATTGGCTGCGTTGGCGGCGGTTCGAATTTCTCAGGAATCGCCTATCCCTTCCTGCGCGAGAATTTCAAAAACGGCAAGCGAACACGGCTGCTGGCGGTTGAACCTTCTGCTGCGCCGTCACTGACCCGCGGCATGTATGCTTTTGACTATGGCGACACTGCGCAGATGGCCCCAATCGTCAAGATGCACACCCTGGGCCATTCCTTCATTCCACCCTCCATTCATGCTGGCGGTCTGCGCTACCACGGTATGGCGCCGATTGTGAGTGCGTTATACGACGCCGGGTTGATCGAAGCGGTGGCCGTTCCGCAAGTTGCGACCTTTGAGGCTGCGGTTCTGTTTGCGCGCAGCGAGGGTTTGCTGCCTGCACCCGAATCAGCGCACGCCATCCGCCAGGCCATCGATGAAGCCCTTGAAGCAAAACGCACAGGCGAGAAGAAGGTGATTCTGTTCAATCTTTCCGGCCACGGCAATTTTGATTTGACTGCGTACGACGCCTACAATAACGGCCGGTTGGAAGATTCGGATATGCCTGTAGCGGCCATTCAAGCCATCCCGGAGCGCCTGCCATTGGTACCAGAGCAGGCAAGTTTGTAACGGGTTCACAACGTCGCCGGCGCCATCCGAGTGGGTGCTGTTCGTCCAAAGGAATCAATGGGGCTTGCAGAACCAGCCACGTTGATTACGAGTGAAATATATCGAACGCACCAATTTATCAGTGTCCGGCGTAGGGTGCTGTTCGCCCCCAATGATCAAGCCAGCTTTCGGAACCTGACACATAAATCTTGAAGGAATGGGGCGAACGCACTATCAAAGTTATTTCGGTGCGTTCGCCCGGGCATCACCAGGGTTTAGGTAATGTCTCGCGGGTATGAGGTTGCCAACTCGGTCGAACTGCGCCCTACGGTTGATCGAATGATCATCCGTTTCGTTGCGTTCATCCTGAAGAGACGAAATAACCGCGGAACCGAACACACCTTACGATTCTGAAACCAGAGGATGCGGCCAATAGACCCGGGCGACCGAACAATTTTCCGGGACGATATCGCGGGCTTCTGCCAAAGGCAAACCTACAGCCAGGCTGCGCAAGGCTGCCAGTGACAAACCGTGCGAGACGATCAGCACCACCTGTCCGGGATGCTTCGCTGCGATCTCATCCGCAAAAGCGCGCACCCGCGCAGCCACTTCTGCCAGCGACTCGCCGCCCGGCGCGCGGCTGTGCACCTCAGTGTATGCCAGCCTGCCATCACTGCCTGGCTGCTCGCTGCTGACCTCAGCCAATGTGCGCCCTTCCCAATCTCCCATGGCAATTTCACGCAAGCGCAGGTCGGTGATAATGGTCATGGGATGGTTCTCGGTCAGAATGGCAGCGGTTTCCATAGCTCGGCTGAGGTCGCTGGAATAAACTGCGGCAAAGGAGGCACCGTTCAGGCCTGCCGCCAAGTCTCGCGCTTGCTCACGCCCTGCAGCGTTCAATGGAATATCTTTGTGACCCTGGTAGCGGCGTTGGATATTCCAGTCGGTTTGGCCATGGCGCACCAACCAGAATTCAGCCGGTTGTCTTGATTCTGACGTGTTCATTCGGGAAACAACTGGTTGTAAATGGACGGGGTGTACTGCTGCACCATCGCGCTGGCAATGCCATTTTCACGGCAAATGGCTTCATAGACATCCACGCTGGTGCGGCGGAGACGCGCCTGGGTGTCCACGTCTAAGCCCCAGAGACCAAAGCGCTGCGTCCAGCCGCGTTCCCACTCGAAATTATCTACCAGCGACCAGTGGAAATAGCCTTTAATCGGCCAATTGAAATTGACTGCCCGCCACACCTGGTGGATATGCTGTATCAAGTAGCGCGGACGCAAATCGTCATCCGCATCCTCAATGCCGTTCTCAGTTATGTAGATCGGCAGGCCGTATCCTTTGGCAAATTTCATCGCTTCGAAGAAATCTTCCGGGACGTTGGCGATATGCCCGGTATCCGACATTTCTGCGTCTTTGGGAAACGTGAGATGGATGAATAAATCTTCCTTTTTAAGCAGATTGAAAGCTGCCATCTGGCGCGTGTAATAATTGACGCCAAGAAAATCCTGGGTGTTGCGCGCTTCCGGCAAATCGATGGACTGGAAAGCAAATTTGAATTTCCCGGTCATTAAAGCGTTGGGAAAGGAGGCGTTGAAATTGTGATGAATGAAGCCAGCCAGGGCGCGGTCAAATGGCAGCCAGGCGCGGGTTGGCTTGAAACTCTGATAGTTCAACGCGATCCCGACGCTGGCATCGGGCTGCAGCCTGTGGATGGCGCGATACGCCGCTGCGTGGCCGCGCACCATGTTCTTCAATACCGCGAAACAAATTCTCAGGTCGTTCTTGGCGGGAGGGAAGGCTTTAAACAAATAACCCATGACGGTGTACACGTTTGGCTCATTAATGGTTACCCAATTCTGGCAATATTCTTTGAGCGCATCCACCACTTTGAGGGTAAATTTCTCGAAGAGTACAGGGGTCTCGTCATATTCCCAGCCGCCCAATTCCGTCAGCCATAAGGGATCGGTGAAATGGTGCAGGGTTACCATGGGCGTCATGCCGCGTTGGTGCAGCCCGCGCAGCATCTGACGGTAATGATCGATGGCATCCTCATCCCAAACATCCGGGCGCGGTTGGATGCGGCTCCACTCTAGCGACAGCCGGTGTGCGTTTTGATCACTTTCCGCTGCTCGGTCGAAATCTTCCTTCCAGCGCCCACCCCACCAGTCGCAGGCCAGGCCGGCTTTGTGTCCCAGCCGGATGCGGCCTTCCTGGGCTTCCCAGGCTGACCAGTTATTGTTGGTATTGCTGCCCTCAACCTGGTGGGAGGAAGTGGCGGTTCCCCATAGAAACCCAGTAGGAAAATGGTATGTTGCTGAAAGCATTGTTTCCTCTAGTTGGCCTTGTGGTTGGATATTACCGATTATACCCAAGAATAATGGACTGGTTCCCGGTCTCGAAGATGCCCGGATTGTCCCATTCTCAATCCGCTGGAAGCGGGTATACAGTTCAATCGAGTATAATGAGCGTGCCCTTTTCCGGGCAATCCTTTTGAAACGGAATTCCATTCATGGTTGTCTCCTCCCTCGAAGAACAAATCGGTCCACTGTTGCGCCAGCGCGGTTTACGATTAGCCGTGGCTGAATCCTGCACTGGTGGATTGGTCGGTCACCGCGTCACCAATGTACCCGGATCTTCCGATTACTATCTCGGCAGCGTTACTGCTTATGCCTACGAGGCCAAACGTTTCTTATTGCAGGTGAACTCTGAGTCCCTGTTGAAGTACGGTGCAGTTTCACGCGAAATTGCGCTGGAAATGGCTGTTGGGATTCGCCGGGCTTTCGCCGGCAGTGAAATCCCGCTTGACCAGGTGGTTGGCGTTTCCGTCACCGGAATTGCCGGCCCAGGCGGTGGTTTGCCGGGTAAACCAGTCGGGTTGACCTGGATTGCGCTTAGCGCTGCAGAGGGCAGTTTGGCTTGGAAATTCACCTGGGAAAGCGACCGGGTGGGCAATAAAATGCTTTCGGCTGGCCAGGCGCTGCGGTTACTGCATGATTACCTGACAGGGAATTTACCACAAGAACAGCAGCCATAATATATTGAAAAAGCAACCGATCTAGATTCATTTGCGTAAGGCGTAAAAAAAGGCGTGGGATGGCAAACCGTAAAAAGCGAATCTTGATCTTAACTGCAGATGCCGGATTTGGTCACCGCAGCGCAGCCAACGCACTCCATGAAGCCTTGACCATCGAGCATGGTGATTCCGTCCGAGCGGACATCATTAATCCGCTGGACGACAAGCGCGCACCCTACGTGCTGCGGGAGAGCCAGACAGATTACGACAAGTGGGTGCGCAAAGCTCCCGAATTATACAAGTTGGGCTACGAAGCCTCAGACCGGGCGGTCCCAAGCGCCATCGCTGAAAGCGCGCTGACCGTTGCCATGTTCGAACTGATGCGCGACTTACTGCGCACCTATCGCCCCGACGTTGTCGTCAGCACCTATCCTTTGTACCAGGCTGCGCTTACCGGGGTGCTGGCAGTATTTAAGGCCAAGATCCCGCTCATAACCGTGGTGACCGATCTGGCGACCGTTCACCGGCTTTGGTTCAACGACCGCGTAGATACCCTGCTGGTGCCAACCGAGATGGTACGAGACCTGGCGATGGAGGCGGGCGTTCCACCTGAGAAAATCCGGATAACCGGCATTCCGGTTCACCCGGAGATCAGCAGGGAAAACCGGTCACGTATGGAAATCCGGGCTGGGTTGGGTTGGGAGCCGAACATCTTTACCGTGTTGGCGGTCGGCAGCAAACGGGTGGAAGGGTTGATGGATGCGCTCCATGTCATCAATCATTTTGGCAGTCCATTGCAACTGGCGGTGGTAACCGGTAAAGATGATGAAATGTATGCCGAGTTGCAGCAAACGGATTGGCATATTCCCACCCACATTTACGAATTTGTGACCAACATGCCACAGCTGATGCGCGCTGCCGATTTGATCATCTGCAAGGCCGGCGGCTTAATTGTGACCGAATCACTGGCCTGCGGGCTGCCATTGATGCTCGTAAACGTCATTCCAGGGCAGGAAACTGGCAACATGGAATATGTTGTCGAGCAAGGGGCAGGCGTCCTGGCTGAAACTCCGGTTCAGGTTTTGGAAGCTTTGGCGCATTTTACCCGGGACGGCCAGGCTGGTCTTAAAAAAGCAGCGGCTGCTGCAAAAGCCTTAGGGCGGCCGCAAGCAGCTTTCGAGGCAGCCCGGATTGTGTGGGATTCAGCTCTATTGACCTCCGCAGAGCCGGACCTTTCTTTCCGGTCCAACTTGATCAATTTGTTGACGTTAAATCAGATCCCCTGGACGGAAGGTGAATCCCTGACATCCGAAGAAACCGAAGAATAAAGATGAAGGGTCCAGTGGTTATCCTGATTTCAGCCAACAGTGAATGGCAGGTGGCCCGTTCGCGATTCCGCTCCGCGGCAATTGAACTCGCACCGTATGGCGAATGGTTCCAACAGGACCTCGCGGGCATAGCCTGTGTGTTCATGCACGGTGGCTGGGGAAAAATTGCGGCGGCTGGGAGTACCCAATATGCCATCGACCGCTGGCAGCCGGGGATCATCATAAATTTGGGCACCTGCGGCGGGTTCGCCGGTCGGGCTGCCAAAGGCGACATCCTATTAGCCGAAAGCGCTCTGGTATATGACATCATCGAGCAGATGAGCGACCCGCAGGCTGCTATCGATCATTACGCCACCCGCCTCGATTTGAGCTGGCTGAGCGAACCTTATCCGCTGCCTGTCCGCCGGGAACGCTTGATCTCCGCAGACCGTGACATTCTGGCAGACGAAGTGCCGCTGCTTGTAAGCTGCTACCAGGCAGTTGCCGCCGACTGGGAAAGCGGCGCCATTGCCTGGGTCGCTGCTCGCAACCAGGTTCGCTGCTTGATCTTGCGCGGGGTAAGCGATCTGGTTGGCGTGGATGGAGGCGAGGCTTACGGGAATCATGCCGTTTTTGAGGCGGGTACCCGGGCCGTCATGAACCGTCTGCTTGAAAGCCTGCCAGATTGGCTGGTCCGCTGCGATTAACCTGGTTGGTTTGCGTAAAGACAAATCCCTCCGGTTATATGAGTATCAAACCCAAAATGGTGGGATTTTCTGATATAATTTTGCCGCCAGATAATTACGGTATTCACAAACTGGTCCCATTTTCTCAGCCTTAACTACCCATCCATTAACCTTGTATTAATCCAAATGTGGAAAATTAAGGTAGTCTCGCAAGTATTGTCCAAAAATCCAAAAATCTTCACCATGGAGGCAACATGGCGTTAAACGAAAGCGCAGCGAAACCTGCACCGCGAAACCGCGCAAAATTTTTTATCGGCGGGCTGCTGATCATAGCAGCAATCGTCTACCTGATTTTCACCTCCACCCAGGCCAGCGCCCAGTACTTTTTAACGGTCGATGAACTCAATCAAAAGGGCGTTGATGTCAATGGACGCGAAATTCGGGTGTCCGGCGCAGTGATTGGCGACACCATCCATTATGACGCGCAAAATCTCAAGTTGACCTTTGAAGTGGCTCATGTTCCCGGCGATAACGCTGTTATCGAGGCGCAGGGCGGTCTGGCTGAAGTTCTCCATCAGGCAGTTATCGATCCAACCCGCTCGCGCATCAAGGTTGAATATACCGGCGTCATGCCTGACCTATTGCGCAATGAAGCCCAGGCCATTATGACGGGTCGGATGAACGAAAATGGTGTGTTTGTTGCTCAGGAACTTTTGCTGAAGTGTCCAACCAAGTATGAAGAGGCAGTTCCCGCACAGGCTGAGGGTGGGTAAGCCGTTCCATTTAAAATATAACGCCGGATGCGCACCACCCGGCTTCCTTAATGTTAGCTGTTGAAGGGAGTGGTCATGGTTTCGAACTTTGGTTTCGGCGCCCTGGTTATCACGTTGGTTGTTTCGATTTACGGCATTTTAGCGGCGGTTTACGGCGCGCGTAAAAATTCACTAGCCTGGGTCGAAAGCGCCCGCAAGGCAATGCTGCTGACTTTCCCTTTGATCTCGTTGGTAGCGCTGTCGATCATCTTCCTGTTAGTCAACGGTGATTATCAAGTTCAGTACGTATATAACGTCACCAGCAGCACCATGCCCATGTACTTGAAAGTCACCGCGCTTTGGGGCGGTCAGGCTGGATCGTTGATTTTCTGGTCCTGGCTGCTGGCATCCTTTGCTTCAGCCGTCACCCTGCGCAAATGGCAGCGCGACCGTGAGTTCCTCCCCTGGGTGATTGTAGTCTCGCTGGTAACGCTGGTGTTTTTTGTCGGCATGAGCATCTTCTTCGAGAATCCGTTCGTTCGTTTCTGGCAGACAGCCGGCGGCAGCGAGGCTGTTGCCATGTTCCAGCCCACTGGCGCAACACCGCTGGTTCCGTTTGACGGGCGCGGGTTGAACCCGCTGCTGCGTCATCCTGGCATGGTTATCCACCCGCCCATGTTGTATCTCGGGTTTGTATCGTTTGTTATACCGTTTGCATTTGCCATCGCCGCACTGATTACCGGGCGCACCGATGACCGCTGGATTCGCGTTACCCGCCGCTGGGCGCTGGTTGCCTGGCTGTTCCTCTCCCTGGGGCTGGTGCTTGGCAGTCGCTGGGCCTATGATGTGCTAGGCTGGGGCGGTTACTGGGCCTGGGACCCGGTGGAAATTGCCGCCTTCATGCCGTGGCTCTCCGGAACAGCATTCCTGCATTCTGTGATGATCCAGGAGAAGCGCGGCCTGTTCAAACGCTGGAATATGATTCTGATCATCCTCACCTATTCTCTGGTTATTTTTGGCACCTTCCTTACCCGCTCAGGCGTACTGTCATCGGTACATGCCTTCTCGCAAAGCGCTATCGGGCCGTTATTCTTTGGCTATATCGGCATCACCTTTGCCATCTCACTGGCGCTTCTGCTGCAGCGCTGGAACGCTTTACGCTCTGAAGGGGAAATGCATTCGCTGCTATCGCGAGAAGCGCTCTTTTTACTTAACAACCTGCTCTTTATGGGCATTTTGGTGGTTTGTTTCTGGGGCGTGCTCTTCCCGCTTATTTCTGAATTGTTCACCGGTCAGAAGGTGACCGTTGGCCCGCCGTTCTATGAGCGCTCCACCGGTCCGCTGTTTGCCGGCCTATTGCTGCTGATGGGCGTGGCGCCGCTATCCGCCTGGGGGCACTCAACAGTCAAAACGCTTGGCAAAGCTATGTGGAAACCGTTTTTGGTCTCATTGGCGATCCCGATCCTGGCTTACGTCCTGGGTGTCCGCTACTTTGCCGCGCTGCTGGCCTTCTGGCTTTGCGCGTTTGTCGTTTTTATCACCCTGTATGAATACTACCGTGGCGTGGCGGCCAGAATGCGCCGCAGCGAAGAGAATGTCTTCACTGCTCTGTGGAATCTGGCCAGTCGCAACCGTCGGCGTTACGGTGGGTACATCATTCATATTGGCGTGGTTTTGATGGCGCTTGGCGTCATTGGCATCGAGTTATTCCAGACTGAAACACAGGGCACTATCCCGCCGGGTGGGCAGATGGCTCTGGGCGATTACACCGTAACTTTCGACAAGTTGGATATCTTCGACACGGCGGATGGACGCAATGTGGCGCGCGCGGTGGTTTCAGTGGAACGCGATGGAAAATACCTGGGCCAGCTTTATCCGCGGCGCGATTACTATTATGACTCGCAGCAGCCTATGACCATCCCCGGCGTGCGCAGCACCATGGAGGACGATTTGTATGTGCTGCTGGTTGACTGGGAACCGATATCTTCCACTGGTGTGACATTTAAGATCTACCATAACCCGCTGGTAAACTGGCTGTGGTTTGGTGGATTTGTCTTCATTTTTGGAACCTTGGTGGCTTCCTGGCCGGATAAAGACCCTGAGACGGTCCGGGTTCGGTCGGCAAAACGCAAGCTGTCCCCGTCGGAAGCACAGAGCGCAGATTAATCGTTTACGGATCACCTTTATGAATTCTGCAAAGAAAAAACCGCTGCCATTTCCTTTATTTGCGCTCATTATCGGGCTATTTTTGGTTGGAGTTTCGTTTTTTAGCGCCCAGGCGCAAAGCCCCACGCCGTCGGATAATGAGGTCAATAAGGTTGCCAAGGAACTCTACTGCCCGGTGTGCGAAAACATATCGCTGGATGTATGCCCGACCCAGGCTTGCGCTCAGTGGCGAGCGTTGATCCGCGAAAAACTGGCTGCTGGATGGTCTGATGAGCAGATCAAGGATTATTTTGTCGCCCAATACGGGGACCGGGTGCTCAGTACCCCGCCGACCCGCGGACTGAACTGGCTGGTATACATCCTGCCGCCGCTCATTTTCCTGGGCGGTGTGTATCTGGTGTACCGCGTGTTGCGATCGATGAAAAACAAAAAACCTGCTCCGATCACCCCTTTGACGACTGAACCAGGCCAGACGGACCCGTACCTTTCCCAACTGGAAGCTGAACTTGAACAACACCGGAAACATGGCGAGTAAGCCAGAAGATTTCGACCGAATGAGGAATGCGGATGAATACCCTTCAAGATGAAACTAAGGCCCAGGAACAGCCCCGCCGTCTGCCGACCTGGGTGGTAGGGCTGGCTTTTACCGGCCTGGTGGCATTTTTACTGCTGGTTGGCCTGGGGCTGCGCCGGGCGCAATCCGGCCCGATCATAGTCGGCCAGAAAGTGCCTGGTTTCTCGGTCACCACCTTCGACGGCGAGACGATCGATACCGCCAACCTGACTGGCAAGGTGATCGTGGTCAACTTCTGGGCATCGTGGTGCAAACCTTGCGAGCAGGAAGCCTTTGAACTGGAATCTGCCTACCAATACTATAAACCGGGCGGGGAAGTGGTTTTCTTGGGAGTCGATTATGTTGACACCGAACCCGAAGCACTCGCCTTTATCAATAAATTCGGCCTGACGTATGCTAACGGCCCCGACCTGCGGACCAAAATCTCGCAGATGTTCCGCATTCAGGGCGTGCCTGAGACCTATATCATCGACCGCGAAGGCAAACTGGCTTACGTGAAAAAAGGACCATTTCTTTCCACCGCAGAAATTCAAAGCGTGATCGATCAAGTCTTGCAATAATCCAATTCTTCGAGGAGCATCTTCCTGATGGATCTTGGTTCGGTAATGTTGATTTTGGCACTCGCACTGGGGGTGGGGATTTACATTAGCCTGCCGCTAACCCGCAACACGGCCAGTGAAAAGCTGGTCGCTAATCAGAAATCTGCCGATGATATCGACCATAAACGTTCAGCATTGCTGGCTGAACGCGACCGCGTGCTGACTGCCCTGCAGGAGCTGGATTTCGACCAGGCGCTTGGGAAAATCCCGGCTGAAGACTACCCTGTGCAACGCACCGCTTTGATGACTACCGGTGCGGATGTTCTGCGCCAGTTGGATCAACTGGTTCCTGGAGACGGTAGCGGTTCCTCGGCCGAAGACCGGCTGGAAGCAGCAGTTGCTGCCCGCCGCACCGATGTTCGCCGCATTGCAAGCAATGGGATGGATGATCTGGAATTGGCGATCGCTGCACGCCGCCGCGAGCGCCAGGAAAAATCGGCTGGCTTTTGCCCCAAATGTGGTAACCCTGCGCAAAATTCCGACGTTTTTTGTTCCCGCTGCGGTGCTACCCTCTAAATTTTCCGAAAATCGAGTTCAATATGCCCTTTTTGAAGCGAAGTTCCGCCTTAATTCTTCTTGCCTTGTCCATCTTCATCCTTTCAGGTTGCGCTGTGTCTCTGGCTTCCGATATTACCCCACCCCCTGACGCGGAGTCCTATTCAGCCCAGGATACACCCGCCGTACCTGAAACAGTCTTCCCGATTGTTCCACCTGACCCTCAGGCCGGGGCAGTTATATTCAACGAAAAATGTGCTCCTTGCCACGGCGACCTTGGCCAGGGCGATGGAGCGCAAAGCGAGAATTTACCCGTTCTGGTACCCGCGCTGGGCGACCCGGCGCTGGCAGCTGCTGCCCGTCCAGTGGACTGGTACTACATGGTTACCAATGGGAACCTGGAGCGCTATATGCCGGGCTTTACCAGTCTGGATGACCGCCAGCGCTGGGACGTTGTGTCCTATGCGCTAACCCTCTCCCTTTCCGGCAGCGCTGCAGCCTCGGGCAAAGAGGTCTATTCCGCTAACTGCGAGGCTTGCCACGGCGCGCAGGGTACGGGCGGCCAAAACGCGCCCGATTGGCAGCGGGAATCAGGACGGTTAGCGCAGTTATCACTGGATGAAATTGTTGCCGTAACGGAAAAGGGCACCGGAGACATGCCCAGTTATGCCGATAGTCTGACTGCGGAAGAATTAAACGGGGTAGCGCAGTATGTGCGCCTTCTCAGTTTTGGTGTACAGAGTGAGCCCTCTGCAGTAACGCCAGAGCCCGCCGCGACGGAAGCTGCGGACGAGGCCCAGGCAACCTCTGTACCGCTTGGCACCGCTGAACCACTGCCGCAGCCCAATTTGCCGGATAAAGAGGTTACATCCGCTGGGACGCCTGAATCTGCTGTACCGGCTGAACTGACCGTCACTGGTAAACTCATAGCCTCCGAAGGGGTCGAAATCCCTGCTGATTTAACCGTCACGCTTGCTGGATTTGACAGCATGGATCAGGTTTACCAGGCCGAGACGAAAGTGCAATCCGACGGGAGATTCGAGTTTGAAAAAGTCGAATTCGTTCCCGGGCGCACCTTCATTGCCGCAATGGATTACCAGGGTCTGACTTTTAGCTCGGATGTGTATCACAGTACTGATACCCTGCCCGGAGCTGTAGTCGAACTGACCATCCCGTTTTATGGAACAACCACTGACGCGAGCGCTTTGCGCGCTGACCGCTTGCACTTGTTCTTTGACTTTACCCGCGCAGGGGTAGTGCAGGTTGTGGAATTGTTCATCTTGAACAATACCGGCGATCAAGCCATCGTCTCAGCCAACGGCCAGGGTACCGTGGCTTTCGACCTTCCCGAAGGCGCCACCAATTTACAATTCCAGGATAGCGTCCTGGGTGAGCGCTATATCCAGACCGAAAAAGGTTTTGCCGATTCTGCCAGCATCCAGCCCGGCGAAGGCACTCAAATTCTGTTTGCATACGACCTGCCGTACAACCGCAAGGCGGAGCTTAATATTCCCATTCCCATGGAGGTCGATGCTGCGGTGATCATGATGCCGGAAGGCACGGTCAAACTAACCAGCGACCAATTGCAAAGTACCGGAACGCGACAGGTGCAGGGCATCAACCTGGAAATGTTTACCGCCTCCGGGCTGCAGGCCGGTTCAACACTGGAGATGACGCTTTCAGGCCGGGTATCGTCATCGTTGAACGTCGAAACGGGCAGTTCTACCGGGCTGATCATTGGCGGCAGTGTGTTGGGACTGGTCTTGGTCGGCGCGGGTTACTGGATGTGGCGCCAACGAAAACAGTTTGCCGTTGAGGAAGAGGCCGAAGAAGAGCCGGGTGAAGAGGACCAGGGTACAATCATGGATGCCATCATCGCGCTGGACGACAGCTTTCAATCGGGCAGTCTCTCGGAAGAGGCTTACCAGAAACGTCGCGCGGAATTAAAAGAAAAACTCCAAACTTTAACGAAGTAGCCTCTTTATGACCGCAATCATCGAAGTCAGTCGGCTTGTCAAACGGTTTGGGCCGAAAGTCGTGCTGCGTCAGTTGGATTTCAGGGTTGAATCCGGCGAGTTCGTCGCCTTGCTTGGACCCAACGGAGCCGGCAAGACGACCTTTTTGCGGATTTTGTCATCCCTTTCACGCCCGACCTTGGGAAGTGTCAGCGTCGCCGGGTATTCTCTGCCGCACCAGGCCGCCAGCGTCCGCCGCCGTCTTGGAGTGGTCAGCCACCTGCCGCTGTTGTACGGTGACTTGAGCGCAGAAGAAAATTTGCTGTTTTACGGCCGCATGTATGCGGTGGATAAACTTTCAGCGCGCATGGACGAAGTACTGGAACAGGTTGGTCTGACCAACCGCCGGCGCGATCTGGTGCGCACCTTCTCACGCGGAATGCAGCAGCGATTGGCCATCGGTCGCGCCATTTTGCACGACCCCGAAGTGCTACTGCTTGATGAGCCGCATACCGGCCTGGATCAAGATGCCTGCGACATGCTCGATGCCGCCTTGCGCCAAGTGGCAGTCCGCGGGCGGACGGTAGTTATGACCTCGCATGACTTGTCTCGCGCCGAAGATCTGGCCTCGCGCTTTGACGTGCTGGCTCGTGGGACGATTCAGGGCAGTGTCCAGCGCCAGGACATCGCGCGCGACGGCCTGCTGGGGTATTACCGGAAAACCTTGGAGCTTGCCCAGAACAACGCTAAAAATCATAGACCGGAGGCAGCCCTATGAACGGGTTTGCTCCATTTATGCGCGCGTTAAGCGCGGTAGTCTGGAAAGACCTGCGCGCGGAATGGCGCAGCCGCGAATTGCTCTCGGCCATGCTGGTGTTTGCATTGCTGGTTATCCTAATTTTCAACTTTGCGCTTGAACTGGAATCCACTGTCCGCGCCAACGTCACTGCCGGCGTATTGTGGGTGACGTTTACCTTTGCCGGGCAGTTGGGGTTGAACCGCTCGATGGCGGTCGAGAAGGATCGCGGCTGCCTGGACGGGCTATTGCTGGCTCCGGTGGACCGGGCGGCCATTTACCTGGGTAAAACTCTGGCCAACTGGGTGTTTATGCTGCTGGTGGCTGTCATCGTCCTGCCGATTTATTCCGTGCTGTATAACACCAACCTGTTCATCCCAGGCTTGCTGCTGACGATTCTGCTTGGCTCTGAGGGCTACGTGGCGGTTGGTACGCTGCTTTCGAGCATGGCGGTCCAGGCGCGCACCCGTGATATCCTGCTGCCGATCTTACTCTTCCCGGTTGCCATTCCGGTGGTTGTAGCGGCGGTCAAAGCCACGGGTGGCTATCTGCAGGGGTTGGACATAACCGAGATTTTACCGTGGCTCAATTTGTTGCTTACCTATGATGTCGTATTTACCGCTGTCGCCTTTATGGTATTTGACAGCGTGGTTGAGGAATAACCATTCGTCATTGGAGGATAGGATGAACGCAAAACCTAAATTATTGACCGTGCTGGACGTCGTTGCGGGCGCGATGTTTGTGGCGGCGGTGGCTCTGGTCTTTTTCTATGCGCCTTTGGAACGCGTGATGGGTCTGGTGCAGAAGGTCTTTTACTTCCACGTCGCCTCAGCCTGGATCGGCATGCTGGCCTTTGCCGTGGCGGCCTTCTACGGCGTGCTTTACCTGGTCAAAAAGGATGAGCGTTATGACCGGGTCGAGCTGGCAGCGGTGGAGATCGGCATTGTCTTCGCATTGATCACCATCGTCACCGGTTCGATCTGGGCGCGCCCGATCTGGAACGCCTGGTGGACCTGGGACCCGCGTTTGACAACCGCGACTGTCATGGAGCTGGTTTACTTCGCCTACCTGATGCTGCGCTCCGGTATCGAGGAACCCGAGCGGCGCGCCCGCTTTGGCGCTGTCTATGCTATCATCGGCTTTTTGAGCGTTCCGCTAACCTTTTTCTCTATCCGTCTTTTCCGCACCATCCACCCTGTGGTAATCGGCAGCAATGATCCGGGCGCTGAAGGCGCGTTTGATATGACCCAAAAGATGACCCAGACCTTCATGTTCAGCCTGTTGACCTTCACCGTGGGTTTTGTCACCCTGTTATGGCACCGGGTGCGCCTGGGCGTGCTGTCTGATAAGGTCGAGCAGCTCAAGTTGAAGCTGCAATCGTAACCGGTCGATGGATTGATTGAGAGGAGATAAACGATGGAAGGTCCTGCAAACACACTTTCGTATTTTGTTGCCGGCTACGGGGTTATTTTTGGGGTTCTTGCGTTCTACATCGGCAGTTTGATCGTCCGCTGGCGCAACTTGAAGCAGGACGAGGCCATGCTGACCGAGCTGGAAAAGAAAGAACAGGCAGAGTAGCTCGCCGCAATCATCGAAAGGTAAATATTTGAAGGGGCGCGTATGGCGTGCCCCTTTTTTATGAATGGGCAGGTCGGGAAGCCGTAGGGTGTGTTCAACCTTGTTTGGAATATCAACTGGCGGAACAAGGTTAACATTACCGAGTGATAGCGGGTTGAACGCACCGGAACTGGGGACATATTACCAAAACTCGGAATGTATCTGGTCTAACGCACCAAAATTAGCACGTTAATGGTGCGTTCGCCCCCATTCCTTCAAGATATGCGTATCAGGCTCCGAAAACTGGCTTGATTGTTGGGGGCGAACAGCACCCTACGCCTGAAAACAAATTAATATTGCCTATTGACAATTTAGTACATTAGTTCTATAATGATGAAAATTTGTTCTATTTAGCTTAATTAGACATCAAGGAGCAGATAATGAACCTCTCATCCACTCACTCAACTTCTAAAAATTTCTCCCAGGTATTGGGAAAAATGAAATTGCGCCCGGGGATGGCTTTCGGCGCCATCATCCTGACCGCGCTGGTCGCCTTCGAGGTCTTCAATTATTCAACCACCGACTACGCCCTGCGCGATTTGCTGGGTGACCTGCGCTTCGCCGGCATCCACTGGGCCACCATTCTGGCGCTGGCGTTTTGCGGCATTGATTTCGCCGGCATCGCTCGCCTGTTTACCCCCGAGAAAACCGCACAAGAACCGAAAGAAGTCTGGTACCTGTTTGGCGCCTGGTTGCTGGCTGCGACCATGAATGCCGTCCTCACCTGGTGGGGCGTCTCGATGGCTATCAGCAGCCATTCCATCGCCTCACGGGCGATGATGGATCAAAAGACGATCACAGTTATTGTTCCCTTGTTCGTGTCGCTTATGGTATGGGTCATCCGTATCCTGCTCATCGGGTCACTATCGGTGGCTGGCGACCGCATCTTCTCGGATGGTCAGCGACGCACAGTATATACCCAGCAACCTTCCCGCAGCATCCGTAACAATGTGCCTGCTCCCGCCAATTTGAGCGGCGCAGCCATGGCCTCGCGCAGCGTCCCACGCCCCGGTTTCTCGACCGAGCGCAGCGCGCCGCGCCCTGAGCCAACCTACCACAGCGTCAATGCCCGTCCCGCCGGCCGCCAAAATTCCTCCGGCAGCACCGATAATAATTTCACCTATCACCTGTAAATTCCGGGTAGTCGGGGCGATGCTCCGGGCAGGTATGGCACTTCTCCGCCATCCTGCCCGGAGCTATTTTTTTCCTTCTGGTTGAGTCAACGGTAGCCAGACAGTGAACAGCGTACCCTGGCCTTCTTCGGAGCTAACCTCGATCCGTCCATTGTGCTTCTTTACAATCCAGTCAGCGATGGAAAGACCAAGGCCAAACCCGCTGGATGAACTGCGTTTACGCGAGCGTTCCGCTCGGAAGAAGCGGTCAAAAATATGCGGTAAATCCTTTGGCGAAATGCCGGGTCCGGTGTCCTGGACGAACAGTTTCACCTGATCATCGGCGCGCTGCAAACCAAGCGTAACAGACTTGCCTGCAGGAGAATATTGGATGGCATTGGCCGCCAGGTTGAGCAGCACTTGCTTCAAACGGTCGCGATCGCCGATGATATGCACCTGATCGATTTCCGAAAGGGAAACCGTCACTTTATCGCCAGCTAGAGTGCGTGCTTGCTGGTAAACTTCGAGCAACACGGTATCCAGGTCAACCTCGGCCATATCCAACATGAGCCGGCCCGATTCAGCCTGTGACAGCAGCAGCAAATCACCTACCAGGCGGGTCAGACGGTCCACTTCGCGCTCGATGTTGCCGATGGATTCTTCATCGACACTGCCAGTCAAACGCATCAAGCCCACCTCGCCCTTGATGACGGTCAGTGGGGTGCGCAGTTCGTGACTGACATCGGCGGTAAAACGGCGTTGGGTATTAAAAAGGTTCTCTAGCCGTTCCAGCGTTTCATTAAAAGCCTGGATCAATTTGCCAACCTCATCGCCGCCGGCTTTTGAAGCCGGAATGCGGCGCGACAGGTCGTCTGCCTGAGTGATGCGGGTGGCAACCTCTGTGACCGTTGCCAGTGGCGCCAACGCCTGGCGCGTCAGGAACCAGGTACTAAGCCCCACCAGAAGCATCAAGATGATAGTGAGCAAAACCAGGACACCGATAAGCGTGCGCTGCACCACATCCACCAGCGCCAGGCTTAGCCCGACCTGCAGCACTCCAACCGGTCCCCGGCTCGTTTTCAGCGGCACAGATAACACACGGATACGATCCCCGCTCACCGTTTTGGACGAGTAGAAGGATTGCCCAACCCCCAGCCCGTTTTCATCGAGAGTGTCCAGCAGCCCGACCGGTCGGGTCAATTGAAGATTACCTTCCAGATCCCACACCTGGAACAATAAATTTTCAGTCGGCTGGTAGCTGGCCACCGAGCGCGGATCGAACTGGTCGGCTGAGGTAATCCTCAATCGGTCGATCAGCTGCTGCGACGCGGTTGACAGCCGGCTGTCAATCGAGTCGAGCAGAGTAACGGTAATCAGCGTGTAAACCAGAATTCCGAATACCAGCAGTACGCCTCCCAGAATTGAGGTGTACAGTAATGTCAAACGCAGGCGCAGCGACATAGCTTAATCGGTGTCGCGCAGCACGTAACCCACACCGCGCGCAGTGTGGATAAGTCGCTGCTCACCCTCTAACTCCAATTTTTGGCGTAAATAGCGGATATAGACGTCCAACACATTGCTTTCACCGCCAAAATCATATCCCCAGACACGGTCAAAAATCATTTCGCGGGTAAGCACCTGGCGCGGGTGGCGGAGGAAGAGTTCCAAAAGATCATATTCTTTCGCAGTCAAAGAAATCGACCGCCCCTTGCGCATGGCCAGCCGCGTAGAGGTGTCCAGAGTCAAATCGGCGAAGGAAAGAACCGGGACGCGTTCGGGCTGCGTGCGGCGCAGAAGCGCGCGTACCCGCGCCAACAGTTCATCCAGTTGGAAAGGTTTCACCATGTAATCGTCAGCCCCGGCATCCAAGCCATGCACGCGGTCCTGGACCGTGTCCTTGGCAGTTAGCATCAGGATGGGAATATTCCCCCCTCCCCGCAGCCGCTCGCAAACCTCAAGACCATCCATGCCTGGCAGCATCCAATCCAGAATGACCAGATCGGGGTGCGCATCACGAGCCAGTGTCAGACCCGTTTCCCCGTCAAAGGCGGCGTCGACCGTATAGCCTTCATACGCCAGGCTGCGGCGCAGTACACGCACAATGGCTTCATCATCTTCGATGATCAGGATTCGTTCTTTCATGGCCCCTCCTCCGAGTTACTATACCACAAGGATTTTATGATTGCCACGCGCAAGTCAATAGGTTCAGTTACTGATTTGCCTGGCTTGATGGGCGTATCCTTAATCGCACTTCTAAATTGTACCGAATACGCAGAAAAAAAGAATGAAATTCAAGCCGTGACTTTTCAGATTTGGAAAACCGCCTGCTAAATGGACTATAATCCATCCCATGATGGAACCTCCCAACCAGCCGCCGGTAATGGTTGACCAGGTTAAAGATCTTAACAACCTGGTGCATTTGTTGGAAAATCAGCCTCGGGTGGCCGTTGATACCGAATCAAACAGCCTTTTCGCTTATATGGAACAGGTATGCTTGATCCAGTTCTCGATTCCGGGCAGCGATTTTATGGTTGACCCAATTGCCCTGCCCGATCTTTCGCCGCTGGCAAAGTTATTCTCCGACCCGAAGATTGAAAAAATTTTTCACGCTGCTGAATACGACCTGATTTGCCTGAAGCGTGATTTCAACTTTGAGTTCAACAGTGTGTTCGACACCATGCAAGCCGCCCGCATTCTCGGACGGACAAATGTTGGGTTGGCTGGCATGCTCGAATCAGAGTTCGGCGTGATCATCGAGAAAAAATTTCAGCGCGCCAATTGGGGGGAACGGCCTTTGACCACGGCCATGCTGGCGTATGCCCGCCTTGATTCGTATTATTTGATCGATTTGCGTGACCGGTTGTACGCAGAACTGGTCGATAAAGGCTTACTCGCCCTGGCATTGGAGGATTTTCGCCGGGTCACCCGGGTGGATGCCGGGAGCACGGAATTGGAACCACCCGCCTGGTGGCGATTGCCTGGCAACCAAAGCCTGAACCCGCAGCAGTGCAGCGTCCTCCAGGCGCTGGTCGAATACCGTGACCAGCAAGCGCGCCGGGCAGATTTACCGCACTTTAAAGTCCTTTCCAACCAGACCCTTCTACAAATTGCTGAGGAATTGCCGCTGACCTGGGATGCTCTGGCCGATATTCCCTCGCTTTCAGCCCGGCAGCGCGACCGGCATTACACCGGCTTACTGGCGGCGGTCAAACGCAGGATGGACAATCCCCCGCCGCCCCGTCCAGTCAACCACCGCCGGTCGGACGCGGTGTTAGAACGCCTGGAAATTTTGCGCGATTGGCGCAAAGAGACCGCCCGCAAACTGGAGGTCGAATCGGATGTGGTTCTGCCGCGGGAAGTATTGGAAGAAATCGCCGTCAAAGCGCCTGCCACCCAGGGCGATCTTCGTATACTAATGCAAGAGCTTCCATGGCGCTTTGAGCAATACGGCAGCCGAATTTTAGCTGCCATCCACCAGAAGGAGCCGTCGTGAAAATTCATTTCAATGGAGCTGCCCAGACTGTCACCGGTTCGCAATTCTTATTGGAAGTCAATGGATACCAAATCCTTTTGGAATGCGGCCTGTACCAGGGTCACCGCAAAGACTATTACCAGCGCAACCGCACGTTTGGCTTCGTCCCCGGCAAGCTAGATGCGGTTTTACTTTCGCATGCGCATATCGATCACTCCGGTAACTTGCCCAACCTGGTAAAACACGGGCTAAATGCGCCCATTTACGCCACCCGCGCCACCGCCGGCCTGGCTGACGTAATGCTGCGCGACTCGGGGCACATCCAGGAAGCGGATGTTGAATTTCTGAACAAAAAACGCGCCAAACGCGGCGAACCGCCGGTCGAACCGCTCTATACTATGGCGGACGCGGAACGGGTAAATGAATACTTTCAGCCCGCCGAATATAACCAGACCATCGAACCGGTCCCCGGGGTGCGAGTCACTTTTGTTGATGCCGGCCATATCCTCGGATCGGCCGCAATAGTATTGGATATCGATGAGCACGGGAGCAAATACCGCTTCTGGTTCTCAGGCGATATCGGCCGCGACCGCTTGCCGTTGATGAAAGACCCGGTGTTGCCAAGCGCCGCGGACTATCTGATGATGGAATGCACCTACGGCGACAAACCGCATGAAGACCCCGAAGTTGCCTACGTGGAATTGCGCGACGCGCTGCGCCGGGCAGTCGAACGCCGCGGCAAGATTATCATCCCGTCTTTTGCGGTCGGACGTACGCAGGAGCTGGTTTATTACTTCAACCGAATGATGTCGGCTGGAGAGGTTCCGGTCATTCCGGTGTATGTCGATTCGCCGCTGGCAGTAGAGACATCCAAAGTTTTTATGAAATACGCCGATTTGTTCGACGTCGAGACCCAGGAGTTCGTCCAGAGTGGACATCACCCGGCCTTGACCTTTCCACAGCTGACTTACGTTGATTCGGTCGGCCAATCGAAGGCGCTCAACGACCGGCATGAACCCATGATTATCATTTCGGCATCGGGCATGGCGGAAACCGGGCGGATTTTGCACCACCTGCGCAACAACATTCAAAACCCCAAAAATATGGTGTTGATCGTCTCCTGGCAAGCGCCGCACACACTTGGCCGCCGGCTGGCAGATCGCGAATCCATGGTGCGCATTTTTGGCGAGCCTTATGATCGAAGGGCGGAAGTGGTCACCATTGGTGGGCTCTCGGCGCACGCCGGTCAAACCATGCTGCTAAAATATGCCAAAGCTATCCAAAACAGTTTGCGCGACCTGTACCTGGTGCACGGCGAGGAAGATGCCGCCACGGTTTTCATGGGGCTGTTAACCCAGCATGGCTTTACCAATATTCATTATCCGGGCTGGGGACAAATTTTGGAAATTTAGCCACTCCTCGGTTATAATTGCGCTGCAGTTTTCGGAGAGGTGCCAGAGTGGTTGAACGGGGCGGTCTCGAAAACCGTTGTGGTCCTCCGGGCCACCGTGGGTTCGAATCCCACCCTCTCCGCCTCACAAATTGCGTTCGGCTGCGGGTGCTCACACCGCGACCCTCTTCGCTATGATTAATAATTACAAGTCGCCACCGTGGGTACTCTCAGAGGGGATGATATTCGAATCCCGCCCTCTCCGCTGCGCTTCGTTCACAGCCTGCTTAGCAAAGTTTCGTCAGGGCATTCCTTATAGGGTAATTACCGTTTCTGAATAAATGAGGTAAGCCGTTCCGCCTGAGTTTTAGAGCCATACGTCTTCCAACTCGGAGCGCAGGTAGGTGCGCTGGCCATCAGCATCCACTGCTGCCGATGGCAGGTTGCTGACCTGCTTCACCTCAGGAGGGCTGTTCTGAACGGTTTTTAACGCGACTTTTCACCAACCCCCAACAGGAACCAGAGGGTTGGTGAAAAGCCTTGATTTTACCTAATTAACCGAATTTCCCTGATGTTACGGGGTCATAAAATGGAGCCCCGATTCGCCCCCGTTCAGGTTTTCCCAGGCCGCTTCTGGAACCCAGACATGACTCGCCGCTCCAGTACCCGGTGCATGAAGTGGGTTTGCACACCGGCCTAACCCAGTTTCGCTAACGCCGGCTGCAAGAACCGGACCTGCCATTACCGCCACGATTACCAAAGTAAGAATTAAAGCCAGCACTATTTTTTTCATCGTTAGTTTCCTTTCCGGAAGAAGTCTTTCAGGTTGACTAAATGATTGTGGGTTGGAAAATCTGCTGAAAGCAGTTTCTTTTGTCGATAAAAATCATCTTCTCCAATTCTTTACACTACCTCCTGTTGATTAAAGTAGAAATGCCGGATACCGGTGACCGAAATCAGCGAAGACCGCTGGCTTAAGTGCTTTGATCGACCCGTTGGGCTGCTCTTGGGTTAAGATTGGGCCCGCTTAGCCAAGCACTCCTCGGCTTTGGAGTAAGAATAACCATCCATCGCAAGGAAAACGCAAGGCCATTCGATTGTATAATGTCTATACAAAGGAGGCTCCGGCAACATGGCCCAGCTAGCGTTTTTTTTTCTTGGGGGCTGGCAGGTCTCACTAGAAGGACAGCCCCTGACAGGCTTCGAATCAAACAAAGTCCGCGCGCTACTGACTTATCTTGCCATAGAGCCCGGCCGGCCGCACTACCGCGAAGCACTGGTCGGTTTGCTCTGGCCAGCCATGCCCTCTGCGGACGCGCATGCAAATCTCCGCCAGGCCCTCGCCAACCTCCGCAAAACCATCAGCGACCCTGATGCCCGGCCACCTTTCCTGCTCATCACGCGTACGACAATCCAATTCAATCGCGCCAGCAATTACACGCTCGATGTGGCCGATTTCACCGCGCTGCTCGCCGACAGTGACCGGCATCCCCACCGGCATATCGAAACTTGCTACGCCTGCGCAGCGCGTTTGCAAAGGGCAACGGAACTTTACCACGGCGATTTTCTCGAAGGCTTCTTCCTGGGTGGAAGTTCTACGTTTGAAGATTGGGAGCTAATCCTACGCGAAAATCTACGGCAGTTGGTACTGGGTGCGCTCACCCATTTGGCTGGGTACTACGAACGCAATGATTCTTTTGACCTGGCCCAACACACGCTCGCTCGCCTGGTCGCCCTCGATCCGTGGAGCGAGGAAGCGCACCAACGCCTCATGTTTGTTTTGGCTTGCTCCGGCCAGCGGAGTGCCGCCCTGGCGCAGTACAATACATGCCGCCGTATCCTGGCTGAGGAATTGGGCGTGGAGCCGACAGACAAAACGGTTGCGCTATATGTGCAGATCAAGACCGGGGCGTTAGAGGGGAAAAGCCCGAGGGCGGTGCCTTTGTTGCTCAATTGGCCTCATTCCGCCAAACCTCTCATCGGGCGTGAAGCTGAAATGGCTGAGTTGGCCGAATTGATTGCCAAACCTGATTGCCGACTGCTCACCATCCTCAGCCCAGGCGGCATGGGTAAATCGCACCTGGCGCTGGAAGTGGCGGCCGCCCAGTCAAGATCGTTCAAGCAGGGCGCAGCCTTTGTCTCCCTTGCACCGCTGAGTTCGGCTGAGTATCTGCCCCGAACCATCGCAGACGCTTTGGGCGTATCGCTCTCCAGCCTTGCTGACCCTACCGAACAGCTCGTCCAAGCGCTTCGGGAGTGGGAGATACTCATCGTTCTGGACAATTTTGAGCACCTCCGTCAGGGGACCGCCCTCCTCTCCAAAATTCTGGCACAGGCGCCGGGCGTGCTATTTGTGGTTACCTCGCGTGAACGGCTGGATGTGGAAGGCGAATGGCTATTTGAACTCCGTGGCTTGCGCTTCCCCGACGCAAATAGTCCCTGGCAGGATTATGAGAAGTACAGCGCTATACAACTCTTCCTGTACAGCGCACGCAAGGTTCAAGCGAATTTTATGTTATCCCAGGTTGATTGGCCCGCTATCGCCCGCATTTGTGCGATGGTGGGTGGAATGCCGCTGGCCATAGAGCTGGCTGCAGCGTGGGTGCGCGTTATCTCATGCGCCGAAATCTCGGTCGAAATCGAGCGCGGCCTAGAAATTCTGTCCACCTCACGGCTGGACGTTCTGGCGCGCCATCGCAGCCTGCGAGTAGTATTCGATAATTCGTGGCACCTGCTCACAGCAGAAGAGCAGCGAGCCTTTCGAAGCCTATCTGTCTTCCGGGGCGCTTTTGAACGTGGGGAGGCTGAGCGCGTGGCCGGAGTAGGACTGCCGCTGCTCTCGACTCTCGTGGATAAGACGCTCCTCAATTGGGATCACAAATGGCGTTACGACATGCACGAGTTAATTGGAGATTATGCTCGTGAGAAGCTGCGCGAGTCTGGCGATGAAGACGCCATTTACGCCCGGCTTGCCGACTACATTTTGCAGTTGGCCGAAAGCGCTGAGCCTGAACTGCGCGGTCCACTGCAAAGCATCTGGCTCGACCGGTTAGATGCCCAACGTAACAACTTGCGCGCTGCGTTAGATTGGACCTTGATATCCGAGAGCGACCGAACCCTGGAAACAGGGTTACGAATCGCCAGCGCATTAGCAGGGTTCTGGTGGATGCGGGGCATGAGCGAAGGGCGTGGTTGGCTGGCAGCCTTGCTGCAACATCCGAAGGCAACAAAACATACGGTAGCGCGCGCCAGGGCACTCGCCTTAGCCGCCGATCTTGCCATAGAACAGGATGGAAACTTCGCGGCGGCGCACCCCATGTATGAAGAGAGTTTGTCGATATCCAGAGAGTTGGGAGACAGGCAAGGAGTTGCAACTTCTCTGCTCGGCTTAGGGGATATTACCTACGCTGGTGGTGATGTAGCAGGCGCACGGTCGTTAACTGAACAGAGCCTGGCAATCTGGAAAGCACTAGAGGAAAGTTGGGGCGTCGCCTGGGCCCTTCACCGGCTAGGGGATCTGGCTTTTGACCAAAGCGATATGGACGCTGCACGGCTGCTTTATAATGAATGCCTGATGATTCGAAGGGAGATCGGTGACAAGTCAGGCATTGGATGGCTGTTCAGTAGGCTAGGGGAAATCGCACGGTATGAAGGTCATCATGAGCAAGCCCAGGCGTTGTACGAAGAAAGCTTGAGGATGCATCGAGAATTAGAACACAAGGGTGGGGTAACTGCTACCCTCTCCAGCATGGGCTATCTTGCGCTGAATCAAGGCAATCTCCAGCAGGCAAGGGCACTCTTCAAAGAGAGCCTATCCCTGAACTTAGGAAACAAAGGCCTAAATGCTCTCTGCTTGATCGGATTGGCTGGCATGGTGCAGGATCCGGTTTGTGCAGCGCGATTGTTGGGAGCGGCACAACCTTTTCGTGAAGCTGCCAGCTCACTTGCTGACCGCATCGATCATGATCGGATTGTGGCAGCAGTGCGTGCTCAACTTGATGAAACCACTTTTGCGGTAGCCTGGGAAGCAGGACGATCGATGCTGCTTGACCAGGCATTAGAGATTGCCCTTAAGGAGGAAGGGACCAAGGAGTCCTGGTAATCATCCTGTTTCGTGTACAGCCCTCCTGGTTTGATTGGACGGGCGACCAAAACATCATTCTCAAGCTCTGTCTTATTTCGCCTTAAATCACAAAAATCACCGAAACCTTAAGTTTTGGGTAAGACATGTTTGTTAAATCATCTGCAGATGATTAGAACCACCAGAAATTCGGCGATTTCCATCAAGTCACGCGTGTAATTTGCTAAAGTAATCTTGTTTTTTATACTAACCGTGGGTTGGAATCCCACCCTCTCCGCTGACAATTTTCATGACTTCCCCACTGTGGTTCCCATGCCCCCGCGCTTCACTCCTGGTGATAAGCAAGGATGTGGAAGGGGGCGCGATAATTCAACTCAAGACGGGTTGAATCCTGACAAATACACGAAGCCTGTCGTCGTTGGAATAATCGAACCGGGGTTCCAGCCGCACATTCAAATCTGCGCGGATTCTTATGGTTCATCCAATTACGCAGCGAGTAGATGTATAATTATTACTGATTTAGTAAACTATTTACTGGAGGTAAAAATGGCACGGGATGAATCAGAGGCGATTTATAAAGAGATAGAAGCGTTCAAAGAAGCTTGGAACAAAGGCGACGCGAAAGCCGCCGCATTATTCTTTACCGAAGATGGTGCCCGGGTGGGCGTGAGCGGTGATATCCAGCGGGGTCACGCCGAACTTGAAAGAGCTTACGACCGGCTGCTTCATCAAACCATGCCTGGCGCGGTAGTCAGCCTGGAACGCGGGACCATTCGTATGCTGACGCCAGAATTCGCGCTCTGGCAGGGTGGTCTTGAAATCACATCTCCAGATGGCGAGCGAGTTTTAAGGGGCTACGTTGTCCAGGTAATGCGAAAAGTAGGAGGGCGCTGGCTGGTACTCGAAGCGCATCCTAAGTTCTACCCGCCAACTGTTACTTAATACCAGATTTTATAACGACAAATTCTTTACCAAACGCTCCAGGCGGTCAGGTTTCCTCATCCAGAAAATTGTCTATTTTGATCCAGACTCTGTGCCGCAGGGTTGTACTCAAAGTTTGGGAAAACGGCATCCAATTGGAAACAAACGCAGCCAGGTGACAAAATTTCCAGCTAAAGCTTTTATCATTTAAAGCAGGCCGCTGACAATCAAACATTGCCAGCGGCTTTTATCCATTTTTATTTCCCAACCTGATCGGCTGGATAAACAGATTACCGGGTCAACTGTGCCCGAACGGCACCCGCTGGGAAGGCAGGGTTATGCACGTTTACGTAAAATTGGTCCGGGAATTGGAGAATCTCGATAATCAATCCCGGATCCACTGCAACACAGCCGCTGGAGGAGCCGGTTGTCGGTGGCGCCAACGGAACAACTACCGGACCGGCAACGTCGGCCGGAGCCCGGTGAATATGCGAGGCAGTGGCGGGATCGATATTTTCAACAGTCAATACAAAGCAAATTTCTCCCTGCCCCGGGTTGAAGGTAAAGAAGGCTGTACCCGTACCATCGGGGTCCCCGGGACCAGGTCTTTCCGCTGCACCGGTCATAAAAACTTCAATTGGCCGGCCGCCCGTATCTGCTCCATCGATCACGGCAGCAAAAACCGGGCTTGCTGCGCCGATTACTGAGAGAAGCAGAATTAGGGCCAATACTGGTAAGGCTTTGAGTGGATTCAAACCTTTCATCGAGTTTCTCCTTTTTGTAAATCGGATAAAACTTATCATAATTATATTACGACAGGTTTCAGAGTTTGGATGCATTAATTTCTGATCAAGTTGGTCAATAATATGTAATTAAAAATGGACATGATTGTTCGAATCAGCCCGCCGGTGAATGCTGGCTAAATTGCCACTTGTAAACTAATGGTTAATTCACTAATATATTATTGATAGATTCGGTCATATTATCTAAAACGCAGCCTTTATATTTCATTGGTTACCGTCCATTTCGATCTTTCTTCCCTGCCAGGACGGAATCCTCCTCGACGAGCAGACCTGACAGGGCGGTTAATGGGCGTTGTTTGTCTTCCACGCCAATCGCAGGATCGTTCATCCTCCGGAAAATAAACCCGGCAGGTTATTCTTAGCGTTAAACGATTGGCTTTATCGTTATGACAATTCTGGAGCCCCCATGAAAACAGGCCGGGTGAGATTGATAGTCGTTGACGACCACACCATCTTTCGGGAAGGTTTGGTCAGCCTGCTCAAGCAGCAACCGGATTTTGAGGTTGTTGGTGAAGCCGGGTTGGCAAGCGAAGCGGTTGATAAAGCGCTTACCCTAAAGCCCGATATGGTTTTAATGGATATTGCTTTACCAGACAGCACCGGGTTCGAGGCAACGCGCAAGATCATGTCGCTGCTGCCAGAAACAACGGTAGTCATTTTGACCATTCTCGAATCGGATGAAATGCTATTCGAAGCATTCCACAGCGGCGCGCGGGGATATATGTTGAAGAACACCTCGATCTCCAAGTTGATGGCATCCTTACGCGGGCTGCTGCAAGGAGAAGCTGCGATTTCCCGCAAGCTGACAACCCGAGTCCTGGAAGAGTTTTACCGCATTGGAAAAATAAAATACCACGAAGAAGTCCACTCTGAAGATCTGACCCACCGCGAGTTGGAAGTGCTCGAATATATGGGAGCGGGTGCATCGAACCTTCAAATCGCCCAGCAACTGGTCATCAGTGAAAATACGGTCAAAAACCACGTTCACAATATTCTCCACAAGCTCAAATTAAAAAGCCGTCACGAAGCTGCCGGTTTTGCGCTGCGGCAAAAAATCAACAACCATATCACCGAAAAATTCATTTACCAACTTGTACCTTTTCTCTTCCTGATAAATCAGTTGGTGCTCGATTAACCCGGAACATTAATTTAAATTGCTGGATATTGTACGGACGCCGGTTCAGATCAAAAAAGGGCTTCGCAAACGCGGTTCCTCGTAGAAACTGCCTTTGTAAAATCAATTTAACGCAGTAGACACTTTACTAGTCATTTTTGCCATATAACCGAGGAAATAGTCACCTTACTCATGCCTGAGGACTAGTTAGGGTCATAGAAACGCGCCTAAACACCGAATAATATTAAAAAGTGTTAATCGATGGTTCGGAGTGCTGAAATGCGCGTACTGGTTATCCAAAGCAAGTCGATATTGGCCGCTGGCATTACTAGTCTCCTCCAGCAGCAAGGCACATTCGAGGTAGTGCGATTCGGTTATCAAAATAAGGGCAAGTTGTGCGAAGAGATCGACCGGTTTCGTCCAGATGTCATCATATTGGATACGAGTTTAGGCCCGGCCAAAATCAGCTCCCTCCTTTCCTTACTGGAAGTACACCAAAAGCTGCGTCTTTTGGTCATCAGCCTGGAGAACAATAAAGTCCAGGTTTACGAAAAGCAGGATCAGTCCATTAACACCCTTGAGAATCTAATCAAAGTGATCCATGGGGATTATTCCCATAAAGGGGTGATCGAAACACCTGCTCCATGATTTGAGATTTTACCGGTTACAGGATTAGGGTCAGTTCATCTGTCTAAGGAGGAAAACCTTATGTTACGGGGAATTATCAACACCAGTCTGAAATTTCACATTCTGGTTTTATCCATTGCCGCGGTCCTGTTGGTCGTCGGATTTACACAGATTCAGGATATGCCGGTGGATGTTCTACCAGAATTTGAGCCGCCTTTTGTTGAAATCCAAACCGAAGCCCTTGGGCTGTCAGCCAAAGAGGTCGAGCAGCTGATTACTGTTCCAATGGAACAAGACCTGCTTAACGGCGTTGCCTGGCTGGATGTCATTCGTTCTGAATCGGTTCCCGGGTTGTCTTCTATCCTGCTGTTTTTTGAGCCCGGCACCGACCTCTTCAAAGCCCGGCAAATGGTTTCTGAACGGCTTTCACAGGCTGCAGTAGCGATTCCCAACGTCTCCAAGCCCCCGGTAATGATTCAGCCGCTTTCCTCCACCAGCCGCTTCATGATCGTTGGGCTTTCCTCGCAAGAGCTGTCGCTCATCGAGATGTCCGTTCTTGCGCGCTGGACGATTGGGCCACGCTTAATGGGTGTGCCCGGCGTGGCAAATGTCGCCATCTGGGGACAACGCGAACGCCAGTTGCAGGTCCAAGTTGACCCGGAAAGACTGCGAGCAAACGGCATCTCCCTGGAGCAAATCCTGGAAACGACTGGTAATGCGCTGTGGGTCTCTTCGTTAACCTTCCTGGAGGCCTCAACCCCTGGCACCGGCGGGTTCATCGATACCCCCAATCAGCGGTTGGGAATCTGGCATGTACTTCCCATCACCTCGCCAGATGACCTGGCTCAAGTGCCCGTCGAAGGTGCAAGTTATTTGCGTCTCGGGCAGGTTACCAATGTCGTCGAAGACCATCAACCGCTCATCGGTGATGCGATTCTAAACGACAGTCCCAACCTGATGTTGGTGGTCGAAAAATTTCCCGGAACCAATGCCCTGGAGGTCACCCGTGGTGTTGAAGACGCGCTTGCGGCATTAAAACCAGGCCTTGGCGGCATCGAAATCGATACCAGCATCTTCAGGCCTGCCTCCTTCATCGAATTGGCGGTCGGCAACCTCTCCAAATCTTTGCTGATTGCCATGTTTCTGATTCTGTTGGTACTGGGAGCACTGCTGTTTGAGTGGCGGGTCGCCTTGGTCAGCTTTATCACAATACCATTAGCCATCCTTGTGGCTTTACTCGTCTTTTACGCGCGCGGTTCAACCCTTAATGCAATGGTGCTCTCCGGTTTGGCAGTCGCAATCGGCATCGTAATTGATGATGCCATCGTGGACATAGATAGAATCTCGCGAGCCCTGCACAAGTCTCGCGAAGCAGGCAAAACCCTTTCCGCTACAGACATAATCCTTACAGCCTCCCATGAAATTCGCGGAACGTTAATTTTCGCCACCATCATCATCGGGCTTGCCATCCTGCCAATTTTCTTCGTCGAGGGAGTCACAGGCGCATTCTTCCAACCATTCGCGGTCTCCTTCCTGTTGGCAGTACTGGCTTCCATGGCCGTTGCTTTGACCGTGACGCCGGCGCTGTCACTCATGCTTTTTTCGAAAGCTCCATTAAAAAGACTGGAATCCCCCATCATTGCCAGGGCTGTGCACGGATATCAAAAAATGATTGCCCAGGCGGTCCAAACTCCAAAGGTTGTATATATTGCTGCCGGGATCATGCTGGTTGTGGGCATCGCCTTGATCCCATTCTTGCGGATTGAACAGTTACTGCCGTCCTTCAAAGAGCCTTACGTCATGATCGAGTGGAATGGAGTGCCGGGTACCTCCCGGCTTGAAATGGACCGGATCATTGCGCGTGCCAGCCAGGAGTTGGCCACTATCCCAGGGGTGCGCAAGGTTGGCGCCCATGTCGGTCGGGCAGTATTCGGCGACCAGGTTGTTGGTATCAATTCAGCCAATCTATGGGTCAGCATCGACCCGGCAGCTGATTACGAAGCTACGGTAACTTCCGTGCGCGAGACGGTCAGCGGCTATCCGGGGCTGACCCAGGAAGTCCACAGCTACCTGCAGGAAGTCCTGCGACAGTCTCTTTCCAGGTCCAGCCAGGCAAGTGTGGTGCGGGTGTTTGGCGAAAACCAGGATGTCCTGCACGCCAAAGCGGATGAAATTCAACTGGCGCTTTCAAAAATCAACGGAGTCGTTGATCTGAACGTTGACCTGCCAATCGAAGAACCCACGTTGCGAGTTGAGGTTGACCTGAACGCCGCTCAGCGCTACGGCATCAAACCGGGAGACGTACGGCGGTCGGTGGCCACCTTAATCTCCGGTTTACAGGTAGGTAGCTTGTTTGAAGATCAAAAGGTATTCGAAGTTGTGGTCTGGAGCGCCCCAAGCGTCCGCCAAGACATAAATGATATTGGCGAGCTGCTGATCGACCGCCCGGGTGGCGGACATGTTCGTCTGGCGGATGTTGCCAGCGTGATGATCACCCCCACTGCGAGCGTTATTCGCCGGGAAGGCGTTTCTCCATACCTGGATATCAGCTTCAATATGGTGGGCAGGGATATCAATGCGATTTCGAATGACGTTCAAAATGCGCTTTTGAGCGTTCAGTTCCCGCTGGAATATCATGCTGAGTTCCTTGGCGAGTTCGCCGAGCGGCAGGCGGCCGGGCAACGAATACTTATCGCGGGATTGATGGCAATCCTTGGGATCATTCTGGTGCTGCAAGCCTCTTTCCGCAATTGGCGACTGGCAGTCATCACTTTCCTGGTGATGCCGGTTGGAGCTGCCGGGGGAATTGTCGCAGCCTTCTTCCTGGGGATGGGCGTCCTCACATTAGGCGCCGCCATTGGTTTCCTGGCACTTTTTGCCACGCTCCTGCGAAGCAGCATCCTTTATATGGAACATTATCGCCGCCTCCAGTTTGAGGAAGGTCGAGCATTTGGAATGGATTTAATCGCCGAAGGAGGTGTAGAACGGTTTGCACCGGCCATCATGTCAACGCTAACCTTCGCAGCCGCAATGCTGCCTTTCATCATTTTCGGCAATGTCCCGGGCGCCGAGATTATTCAACCAATGGCGATCGTCATTCTGGCAGGATTAGTCACTTCCACTTTCTTCAACCTGTTTGTCCTTCCCACGCTCTACTACCGCTTAGGCGAGTACCGGGAACGTGATCTGGAACTTTTTACCGAACCTGCGCCTGTAGCCGGTGAAATGCATGCAACCTCATCAGATTGAGTCGGACCGAAAGTTCGGTCTAATCCAAAATTCGCGGAGGTTTTATGGATGACCCAAATCAAGCTATCCTCGTCGCTGAAGAGTTACGCAAATCCTACGGGCAGCGAGCAGCGTTACGAGGTCTGTCTTTCTCCCTGAAAGGCGGGCGAGTTATGGGTTTTCTTGGGCCGAATGGAGCGGGAAAGACGACTTCCATTCGAATTTTAACCACCATCATGCAGCCTGACACGGGAACGTTTACGGTAGATGGGATCGATCATAAACACCCGGAAAAAATCCGGCGAAAAATCGGCGTCCTGCCAGAAAGCCTCGGTTTCCCGCGTCAAATTACCGGTTTTGAATACCTGACTTACTACGGCCAATTGTACGGATTACCGACCGCGCCTGCCAAAGAAAACGCCCGGAGACTCTTAAAAGAGGTCGGATTAGAGCAGCGTGGCAAGTCTTTGATCGGTTCGTACTCACACGGTATGCGTCAGCGGGTCGGAATTGCGCGGGCGCTGGTCAACACGCCAGTGGTCGTTTTTCTGGATGAACCCACCTTGGGCCTTGATCCGCGCGGGCAGCAAGAGTTGTTGGCACTTATCCAGCGCATTGCGCGCGAGCACGGCACCGGCGTAATTTTATGCAGCCATTCGCTATCCGAAATCGAAGGGATTTGCGACGATGTCGTTATCTTGAGTTCAGGCCAGGTGGTCACTCAGGGACCGGTTGACCAGATCCTTGGGAAAGGCCAGCGAAATGTTTACCGTATCCAGATACCGGTTACGGACCTTTCTCCTGCTCAGGAAGAGTTGACAAAGCTGCCGGCTGTGCTGCGCGTCTCGCCGCTCGGCGAGATGTCGGGCTGGCTGCGGGTCGAGCTGACCAATTCGAACAATGGATCAAACCCGGAGGATTTTTCCATTAATAACAAGCTGTTGGGAGCCCTGATCCAGGCTGGAATTCCAGTCATGAGCTTTGAGGCTGAGGGCAGCCGACTCCAGGACGTGTTCCTACAACTCACCGAGGAGGCGATCAAATGAGCAGCCAAACAACCCACCTGGATGAAATCAGCCGTTCAGATAGCCGGTCACTCCCTGCCTGGTGGTTGATTTTCATCCGTGAATTAACCGATCTATGGGTAGGAGGTAAGGCACTTACCTTGATTTTGATCTACAGCATCCTGCTGGGGATCATGGTGTACGTTCTATCATCGAACAGTGAGTTAAGCCTGATCCCGCCCAAGGAAATGGCCTATGAGACGCTCAAAAATGCCATGGCGGTCAGCCTTTTCATTGCCTTGATCATCGGCGCCGATAGCTTGAGTGGTGAACGGGAACGCGCCACTTTTGAAGCTTTGCTGCTTACTCCCGCCAGCCGGCGGCAAATCATCACCGGCAAGTTCCTGGCGGGCATATCCCCCTGGCCTATCGCCTTCCTGATCGTGATCCCCTACCTCAATGTGGTCGCGCAGGGAGACGAAATTTTAGGTCCGGCAATACTTTGGGGCGGAATTACCGGAACGATTTTGGTGACCGCCTACACCGGACTTGGAATGCTGGTCAGCTTTTTCTCGAACTCGAACAAAACCAGCTATTTCGTCAGCCTTGGTGTCTATATTCTGTTTTTAGTTCCGGCGCAGCTGCCGGGACGGGCTCAAACCGGCGCCACCGGCCAATTCCTGCAGTGGGTGAACCCGGTAGCGGCGGTCAATCACTTCCTTTCCAAACACCTGGTGAACTACCGCACCCTGGCTGAATTTTGGACCTGGCTGATCGCGCCAACCGCTTTTATGCTCATCGTGCTCGGCCTGTTATTCCTTTTTGCCGCCCCCGGCTTGCGATTGGAAGGCGGGCGAGAGAGCAAAATCGGCAAAATGTTGAAACGGGTAACCGCTGTAGTCGGCATCGTACTGCTGCTGGCGTTTTCAACAGCATCCCCGGTGTTGGCTCGAGACGCGCTGAAGGCCGAAAGCGGATTGCAGATAACGATCGATCAAGATTACGTCGTGGTCAAGACTGGTGACAAAGTTGAGTACAACACGGTTATCACCAATAACAGTTCTACCACCTCAGCTCCATTGATCGTGGCAATGAACTTGATCAACCTGGATGCCAAAGGGGACATTGTCGATCCGGAGGATTGGTCACCCCAGCGGACGCAATATCTGGAAGGGTTGGCTCCAGGCGAGTCTGCCAACCTAAGCTGGATTATCAACACCATCCTGGATGGTGACTACATGGTGTACATGGTTCTCATCGATGCACCCACCAGCACCGAAACCACCAGCCACCCGGTAGCCAGCTCAGGCATTCACCTGACGGTGACCCCCTTCACCCGGCTTAATCCGCTGGGAGTACTTCCGTATGCCATCGGCGGCCCGGTTTTGCTGGGGCTCGCAATTTTCTTCGTCTACCGCCTGCGTCGCAAAAACATTGACCAGGGCGGTTCTTGATCGGTTATTTATTTGCCATTTATAGAATGGAAGGATTGCGATGAACAAAAAATCTGGATGGATGGTCCTTTTACTGATTGGCGCGGCTTTCCTGCTCACAGCTTGCACCGCTGACACCTCCGTAGGTGAGAAAGAACACGCCGTCACCATCGAAGAAATCGCAGGCTCGGATTTCAAACGCATCGAATTGTCGCAAAAAGCCTTCGATCGGCTGGGCATACAAACCACCCGAATTCTTCAGGAGTCAGTCATCCGCCAGCGGCTGGTCGGAGGCGAGGTTCTTGGGGACAGCCTGGTTATTGGAGGCATGGATAACGGCGTCATCCCGGTGTCAGGTGCAACCAGTTCAGGCGTGGTTTATGTGCGGGTGCGATTGAACGAAAGCGACCTGAACAAGGTTGACCGTTCCCAGGCGGTTCACGTGTTGCCTTTGGACATTGAAGAAGATGACGACGATGGCGAAGACGCGGACGGCCTGGAAGCAGAAGAGGTCGACGGGCCGGACGATGATGACGTAGATGACATTGCGGGCGACGGAGCCCTGTACTATGCAGTTAAAGCCAGCGGTAATCGAACTTTGGTGGCAGGTCAGCGGGTGCGGGTATCGCTTTCGCTCACCGGCAGTAGTTCTCAGTCCCGAGTCGTGCCTTATGCCGCTGTTATCTACGGTCTGCACGGTGAAACCTGGGTTTACACCAATCCCGAACCTCTCGTCTTCGTTCGGGTGCCCATTGTAATTGATTACATCGAAGGCGAATTTGCAGTCCTGTCAGAAGGACCTGATACTGATACCAGGGTAGTAACCGTGGGTGTTTCTGAATTATTCGGCGCCGAGTCTGGAGTTGGCGGCGGACATTAATCGGTAGATGGAGGTATCCAATGCGCTGGATTGTTGCCACTAGCCTTCGGTTCCGCTATGTAGTTGTATATCTGGCCGTGATGCTGGTCGTTTACGGGATTGCCCGACTGACCAATACCTCAGTCGATGTTTTCCCGGAATTTGCCCCGCCTAAAGTTGAAGTGCAGACCATATCCGTTGGCCTTTCAACGGAAGCGGTTGAGGAACTGGTCACCGTGCCCATTGAACAGGCGTTGAATGGGATTGACGGGTTGGATGTTATGCGCTCCAAATCGGTGCCCGACTTGTCGTCGGTCGTTTTGATCTTCAAACCCGGCACGGATCTGATTCATGCCCGGCAGTTGGTGCAGGAACGCCTCAACACCGTGGTGAACTCACTGCCCACGTGGGCAGCCCCGCCGGTCATGATCCAACCGCTTTCCTCGACCAGCCGGGTGATGAAAATCGGCCTAACATCCAAAGACATATCCATGCTCGACCTGTCGATGCTGGCGTATTGGAAAATCCGCGCCCGCCTGTTGGATGTGCCCGGCGTAGCCAACGTGCCGATTTGGGGTGAGCGCATCAAGATGACCCAGGTCCAAGTCGACCCAGAGCTAATGCGGGATTACGGCGTGACCCTTGACGAAGTGATGGAGGTTACGGCTGGTTCGGTAGATGCCGGGCTGTTGCGATTTTCCTCTGCAGGGATCATCGGCACCGGCGGCTTTATCGATACGCCCAACCAGCGGCTGGGTCTTCAAATTGCCCTGCCGATTATTACACCTGAGGACCTGGCGCAAGTGCCGATCAATGACAAGAAGAAAGCCAACGGTGAACCGCTCACCTTAAGTGACGTGGCGTCCGTCGTCGAAGATACCTGGCCATTGGTTGGGGACGCGGTAATCAATGACGGTCCCGGCTTGATGTTGATCGTCGAAAAGCTGCCGTGGGCAAACACGCTGGATGTTACCCGCGGGGTTGAAGCCGCCCTCGAGAGCATGAAACCGGGCCTGACCGGCATCGAAATTGACACCACCATTTTCCGCCCGGCTACTTTTATCGAAATGTCCATCGACAATCTAACCGAGTCGCTGCTCATTGGCGCGGTTTTGGTGATCATCGTATTGTTTTTCTTCCTTTACGAATGGCGCGTGGCGCTCATCAGCGCCACCATCATCCCATTATCCTTGATGGCGTCGCTGCTGGTGCTGAACCTGCGCGGCGTGACCATCAACGTCATGACCCTGGCAGGACTGGCCATTGCGATCGGGGCGGTGGTGGACGATGCAATTGTGGATGTGGAGAATATTGTGCGGCGGCTGCGCCAGTTGCGCAAAGAAGGCTCTACCCTGTCCACAGCCCGCATCGTCCTGGAAGCATCGGTCGAGGTGCGCGGCGCGATTATTTACGCATCCTTGATCGAAATTTCGGCGCTCCTGCCCGTATTCTTCCTCCAGGGATTATCCGGCGCTTTCTTCAAGCCGCTCGCCAGCGCCTATGTGGTCGCCGGGTTGGTTTCGCCGCTGATTGCCCTGACCGTCACCCCGGCCATGGTGCTGCTCCTGCTCTCCAATGCGTCCATCGAAGGCAAGCAGTCCCCCATAATCCCCTGGTTGCATAAGGTTTATCACAGCGTCCTGACCCGCATCGTGCATAAACCAGGTTTTGCCTACACCATTGTCGTGGCGATCATCCTGGCTGGCGCGCTTGTAGTCCCCACCTTGGGGCAGGAGTTGCTGCCTTCGTTCAAAGAAACCGACTTTTTGATGCACTGGCTGGCCAAACCGGGCACCTCACACCCGGAAGCGGTGCGCATTACAACCCAGGCCAGTAAAGAACTGCGCTCCATCCCCGGGGTGCGCAATTTTGGCGCGCACATTGGGCAAGCCATGCTGGCAGACGAAGTGGTCGGTATTTACTTTACCGAAAATTGGATCAGCATCGACCCATCGGTGGATTACGAGGAAACAGTAGCCAAAATCCAGGCTACAGTGGACGGCTACCCCGGTCTGGTGCGTGATGTTCAAACTTATCTAAAGGAGCGCATCCGTGAGGTGCTGACGGGTTCCAGCGACACGGTGGTGGTGCGCATTTACGGCCCGGAACTGGAGATCTTGCGCTCGCAAGCCGTCGCAGTTCGTGCCGCGATGGAAGGCATCGAAGGAATCGCGGATCTTAAGGTCGAATTGCATGTTGACGTCCCGCAGGTAGAAGTGGAAGTTGACCTGGAAGCCGCGCAGCGCTACGGCGTCAAACCAGGCGATGTGCGCCGTGCCGCAGCCACCCTGCTGGCAGGCGAAGAAGTGGGTGACATCTACCGGGATGGCAAGACGTACGACGTCAATGTGTACAGCACCCCCAAGACCCGCAGCAGCCTGACCAGCGTGCGCGAGTTGTTAATTGATACGCCGGACGGTGGTCATGTCCGTTTGCAGGATGTGGCAGATATCCGTGTTGTCCCTGCACCCAATGTCATTGAACGCGAAGGACAGTCGCGCAAGATCGATGTTTCTGCCAATGTCCGCGGACGCGACTTGGGGTCGGTTGCCAAGGACGTTGAAGCTGCCATAGGTAAGGTCGGTTTCCCGCTGGAGTACCATGCTGAAGTCCTGGGAGAATACGCCGAACGACAGGCCGCGCAGCGCGATATTTTGCTGGCGGCGGCAGTGGCTGTCCTTGCCATCTTCTTCCTGCTGTACACCTCATACGGAAACTGGCGCCTGGCAACGCTGACCTTCTTCACCCTACCCTGGGCGTTGGTTGGCGGAGTTCTGGCCGCCAAGCTAAGCACCGGATTACTGAGCCTGGGTTCGCTGGTAGGTTTACTGACAATTTTAGGAATCGCTACCCGCAACGGCATTATGATGATCAGCCATTTCCAACACCTGGAGGCCGAAGAAGGCGTGCCATTTGGTGTTAGCCTCGTCCTGCAGGGCGCGCGAGAGCGCATTGCGCCCATTATGATGACCGCCTTGACGACCGGATTGGCGCTGGTGCCTTTGGCCATCGCTGGTGATATTCCCGGTCACGAAATTGAACACCCGATGGCCATCGTCATTCTGGGCGGTCTGGTGACCTCGACCCTGCTCAATTTACTCGTCGTGCCAACGCTTTACCTGTTGTTTGGCAAGTCCAAAAAAGAAAGGACGGCGCTGGAAACTACGCAGGCAGCATAAGGCGCCATCAGCGGAGGAGTACTCGCAGTCAAAGAAAAAGTTACCCGGTCCACTACCAGATCATCGAAGGAGTTGTGCATGCAGAATCTGTGCGGACTAAAAATTACAGCTATCGTGCTACTGGCCCTGGCTGCAGCCTGTTCCCCAAAAGCTGCAGCGGACCAATTCGAGTTCTTCGATGCCACCCAATTCAGTCAACCCACGCAGATTGACAATGAATGGTTTCCATTGATCCCGGGCACACAATTAACTTTCGAAGGTTTTACCAGCAGCCAGGGAGAGCAAGTCCCCCATCAGGTGATTTTTACTGTGACCGACCTGGTGAAAGAGATCGGCGGGATCACCACCGTGGTCGCCTGGGAAAGAGATTTCAGCGACAGCCAACTGGTGGAAGCTGAACTGGTCTTTTTTGCCCAGGCGGACGACGGTATTGTCTGGAGCCTGGGCCAGTACCCGGAGGAATACGAAGACGGGAAAATAATCGACAGCCCGGTCTGGATTCACGGAATCGAAGAGGCCCGCGCTGGCATTTCCATGCAGGCAGACCCACAGGTTGGATCAGAAAGTTATTCGCAGGGCTGGGGTCCGGCAGTGGAGTACACCGACCGCGGCCAGGTCTCACAGGACGGGCAGCAGGTGTGCGTGCCTTTCGATTGCTTTGCGGATGTTCTGGTCATCGATGAAACCAGTTTACTCGAGCCTGATGCGCACCAGCTCAAATATTACGCAATGGGCGTTGGCAACATTCGGGTATCCTGGACCGGAGATGACCAGACACAGGAAACCCTGGAGTTAACGAACTATACCCAGCTTGGTTCCGAAGCGATAGCCGAAGTACGGGCAGAAGCGCTCAAATTAGAGGCGAGCGCATACAGCAACAGCCCGGATGTTTACGGAAAGACCAAACCTGCCACGCTGGCAGAATCCATGCCGGCCCAAAGCAGCTCCACCGGGGGTAAAACCGAAATCGTGGTGTACATGGCGGACCTTAGCGAGAATGCGTTGGCGGAGCTCGATTTTGTCGCGGAAGCTTCCGCCGCGGGTGGAAAGATGGTCAGCTTGCCCAACAACGGGGATGAACTCGATCCACCCCCGGAAAACGACCCGCATGTCCTGTTTAGCGTTCCTGTCCTGAGTGCTACACCCTTCCGCTGCTGGGTGCACTTGAAAGTTGGAGCGCCAAGGGGCAAATCGCAGGCCAACGTGGTGTGGATTCAGGTCTCTGGTGCGCAGGATGGGGCCGGTAACGCGGCTTACCAGCCTGGTTCAGACAGTTATTTGACCGCTCAGGGGCCGACGACTGAGGGTTGGACCTGGGTATCCTGCGAGGGCGATATGGCATCGCCTCAATCGTTGGTCTCTTTCAACGCCGCCGGGGAAGTAACCGTCCGAGTGCAGGCCGGCGCCGAAGGGGTGGGATTTGACCAGTTTGTATTTAGTTCCGCGCAATTTCTGGAAGAACCACCCAGCGCAGCCATCGTTGAAAAACAGGCAGGAAGCATATGAATACGGTAGAAAAATCCTTCAAACTCGATATTCCATCCAATTTTGGGCATCTGTTGCTGCGTTTCATCAAAGTGGTTGTGATCGCTTTTATTGTTTTGCAGGTCAAAGAATACATCGATGCTGGGATGTTTGACACAGCCGCTACCCTGGTAGATGCCGGGTTGATCGCTGCCGGCATCCTGTTCATCGATTTGATCCTGATGAGCTTGAATAAGCGCTGACCGGCAGCGTCACACTTTTCCCATTACGGTTTTCGCCAGCGCTTCCAGCCCAGCCAGATCATCCAGGTCGAGCCATTGGAGCATCAGGCCTTGGACACCGGCATCTACCAGCGCGCCGATCTGGTCGATGACCGCTGAAGGCGTACCGACGATCATCCCACGCTCCTTAAGCTCTTCCACCGATGTATTTCCTTCACCGGCGACGCGCCGGTCAAAAGCAGCCTGATCCGCGCCGAAAACCAGCCCAGTCATCATGGAACGTTTGACCGCATTCGGTTTTCGATCCTCAGTGAGGATGAATTCGTCCAGGCGACGGTTTAAGGCTCGGTATTCCTCGGGTTTCAGGTATATTGCATTCCATTCGTCCGCGTATCTGGCAGCCAGTCTCAATGTGCGACCTTTGCCATTACCCCCAATCAAGATCGGCGACCCGCCCGGGCGCTGCGGTCGGGGTAATAGGGCGGCTTTTTGCAGTTCGAAATATTTTCCGGCAAAGCTAACCGGCTCACTTTGTTGCAACAACTGCCGGATAATTTGCACCCCCTCTTCGAAGCGATCGAAGCGTTCTGCAGGCGGCAACAGGTCAAATCCGTATAGTTGATGCTCGCGTTCCTGCCAACCCGCCCCAAGACCAAGCGTCAGGCGTCCTCCCGACAGGTCGTCGACCGCGGTTGCCATGCGCGCGGTCAGTGCTGGATGTCTGAAGGAAACCGGCGTCACCAACGGGCCAAACCGGATGCGCTGGGTGTTGCCTGCCAGCCAGGTGAGCGAGGTCCACAGCTCTAATGAATCCAGGTCGGGTGGCCGGCTATTGGTGAAATGATCCGAACGAAAAATCCCGTAAAAACCCAGTTCCTCGACCAGCTTAACCAACCGCTGCCAGCGCGGCCAGTTCAATCCATTTTGGCCTTCGACCATGATGGCAAGATCGACCATTGTTTCCTCCAATTTTCAAAAACCAACCGGAATTTCATTCCCGGAAAATCTATTGTAACCATATTCGCCCTGAACATTGTGCAGCTTCCATATTTTTCACTTGGTTCTTCCTCGTTTGGCGCGGTGGTATTCGGTATGGCGCAAACCACCCCGGTTTGGATTGCGGCCAGTTTCATCGGCGTCCTTTTTGCGCCGGTTGTCAATGGCTCCAACCAGGCTATCTGGCAATCCAAAGTCCCACCAGACTTGCGAGGCCGGGTGTTCGCCATTCGCCGGTTAATCGCCTGGTTTGTTCTCCCGCTTTCCACCGCCATTACCGGCCCTCTGGCAATTCAGGTATTCTAACCTGCCATGCAGCCGGGGGGTGCGCTCATTTCCATTTTCAGCGGGCTGGTTGGCACCGGACCGGGTGCCGGGATGGGTTTGATGTTAGTTTTGGCAGGCGCAATAGCTGCTTTAATCGCCGTCCTGCTTACACTGTGCCGACCCTGCGTGAAGTTGAAAGCCGTATCCCCGATCACGATGAACTGCAGGCCGAACCGGTGAGCGGTTAAACGACATTCAACAGATCAGAGAGCGTTTCCAGGATAAATTCTGGCCTGAAGCTCGAGCCCACAATTTGCTCCCGTCGCGTGACGCCGGTAAGCACCAATGCAGTATGCATGCCGGCCTCTACCCCCATGCGGATGTCCGTCTCGATGCGGTCGCCAACCATCATGCAGCGCTCCGGCGGTAATCCAAGGGTCTCGCCGGCGTGTTTCAAGATCAAACCGGAGGGCTTGCCGGCAATCAATTCTACCTTGCGTCCGGTGATCGTTTCCAGCGCCTGAATGGTCGCCCCGGCGTCCGGTATAGCCCCGCCGGGCATCGGGCAGGTCTTATCCGCATTGGTGGCGTAAAAATGCGCGCCCTGCATCAATGCCTGATAGGCAGTGTTCAGCTTGCGGTAGTCCAGCGTGCGGTCAAAAGCGACCACCACGGCGTCGATACCCTGCGGGTCGATCACCTCACGTGGATCCTGGTCTAACCGCTCATCCAGCACGATTAAGCCATGGCTGCTCAGTTCAGCCCGCGTGTTTTCCTCACCAATCACGTACAGGCGCAGCGCGGGAGCGGTCTGTTTCAAGTACAGGCTGAGTACGTGGGCCGATGTGATCACTTCGTCCGGCGTCGCCGGGATGCCCAGCCGGGTCAACTTGGCTGCGTACGCCTCACGCCCTGCCAGAGGTTTGTTGCTGACAAAAATAAGCCTCTTCCCTTGCCGGCGCAGTTCGCTGCACACCTGGGGCGCCTCCGGCAGCGCCGCGTTCCCCAGGTAAAGCGTTCCGTCCAGGTCGAAAATAACCCCGCCTAAGTCATTTATCTTCATAGAATGCTTTCTATCCCTTTCGCTTGATTTTTCACTGCCAGCCGCACCAGAGCCAATCCGTGCACAGCGCCAACGATCGCTCCCACGACCAACAGCGTAACAGCCATGAATGGTACAACCTGGTAGGTCGAATTCAGTTTTTGAGCCTTATCGATAGCCCAGAAGATCAACGGCATTCCAAGCATCCAGGCCAACATGTTGGCCGGGAGCCAAATCCACGCCCCGTGGATATGCTTGCGTAAGACCCGCCATTGCGCAAACGAAAGGACCGCCCCGCCAACCAGCCCCATCCCGGCTGCCAGTAATAGTACAACACCCTGGGATAGCTCCGCGGCGGCTGCGGATTGGGTTGTCTCGGCCTGCAAACTCATGATGGTTGACGGCAGATACCCGAGGATATAGGCGAGCAAAGCACCGATGACAGTCGCGCGCCACCATGCCCCCCGTCGGATTCCAGGGAACCAGGGCCGTATAGCCCACCACTGCGCCCAACTCACCAGGGTAGCCTCGAAGATGCCGCTGGCGACCGCAAAGGCAAACGCGAGCAGGATCCCCGCCAACCCAGCCAAACTTTCCAACTTTGTGAATCCGAGAGCCGCGACTAAAAATGTAAGACCCAGCCCGATCATTTCTCCCAGGGCATTAGCCCACACCCAGCGCAGCCAGAGTGTGATGGGCATGTTTGGTTTCATGGAATACTCTCCTGTGGGAAAACTCAGCCAGATTATTATAGGATAATGACGTGATATATACGGAATCCGCCAATACCAGTTGCTGGCGGTTCTATCACGCTACCCACAGGATACATTGCGAATGAGAGTGACGTTGTCACCATGAGCGCAGCGAAGGGTCTCCCGGTTGACACCAGGATGCTTCATTCAGTTCTCTCGCGTGTGCCCCACCCGAAGGGTGCTCTGCGAATGTAGCCAGCAGAACAGAAGACATTGTCCTGTTAACCCGCAAGGCCCAGCATCAGTCTGGGCCTTGTTTAATGATTCAATTTAGTAAATTAGCTTACCGGCTCGGCAATCATATTTTCCAGGAGAATTTCTAGTGCCATGGTATGACTACAAACGCCGCGCGTCGAGAAAAACGAACAATCACAGGACCACTTGCCATGGTCGTAACTGACATTATGCGGATTGTTCTCCCCATCCATAGTGACTGTGAAACTTGTAAAGTGCATTCGTTCGCGTTCTTGAGCATACCGTCTGGCTTTTTCCCGTTTGCCGATCATTCCGTAATCCATGACACAGTCTCCTTTCAAGAAATAGGTAGAAAAAAAGGCACGCGTGTAGTTATGCGTGCCCCCGGTCAGAGCTTTGCTCCTGGATATGTCTTTAACTCTCGCATAATGGATCTGCCTCTAATTCCCTTATGAATATGATAGCCCGACTCACGGGGAATGTCAACTTACTCTCAGCCAATGTTAACTTTTTTTTCCAGAATGAGTGCATCCTCACCGTCGGCGTAATAATTCCCCCAGACATCCACCTGGGTGTAACCTTCAGTCTGGTAAAGCTCGATGGCTGGCAGATTGTTACGCCGCACACTCAAGCGGATCCGTTTGGCAGTCAGCCGGGCCTCGCAGGCGTACATGAGTTCGCGCGCGATTCCCCGGCGGCGGAAGATGGGTAAAACGCCAATGGTCACGATCCAGGCGAGATCTTCCCCTCGCCTCAAATCGCTGGCAACGAACCCAGCCATTTTTCCATCGACCACAGCCTTCATTCGAATGATGCCCGGAAACGTTAGCACAGCGACCAGATCAATTAACGGCCAGGCATCCAGCTCAAAGCATTTTCGCTCAAGCCTGCGCAGTTCCCCCAGGTCGCGCAAATTGGCTTCTACGATGTCAAATTCACTCGTCAATGCATACCCCCGGCCGGGTTTCGATGGATCTCGCCGCCAGAAGATCAACCCGGCGGCGAGATTTTCTTATGAAATTACTGGCTACTTTTCGCGTGATTTGACGAAGTCACTCAGCATACTGGTGAACTCCATCGGGAAGATGTACTTGGTGGATGCACCCTGCGCCATGTTCTTGAGGGTTTCAAAGTATTGCAGGGTAATGGTTTTGGAATCGACAGTTTGGGCGACGCCAAAGATCTTCTCCAGCGCCAATGCGTAACCTTCAGCGCGCAGCAGTTGGGCTTCGCGTTCGCCTTGCGCTGCCAGAATGGCCGCTTGCTTCATACCTTCAGCTTTCAGGATGGCTGCCTGCCGGTCGCCTTCGGCCACATTGATCGCTGCTTCACGGGTACCCGTGGATTCAGTCACCACAGCGCGGCGCGTGCGTTCAGCCGTCAGCTGGCGATTCATCGATTCCTGTACCTCGCGCGGCGGTATGATCTCGCGGATTTCAACGTTGGTTACCTTGACACCCCAGCGTTCGGTTACCTCGTCCAGCCTGGCCCGTAGCGCCTGGTTGATTTTCTCGCGTTCCGAAAGGACACCATCCAGCATGATTCCGCCGATCACCGAGCGCAGGGTGGTGGTTGCAATACCCTGAGCCGCCAGTTCAAAGCTGCCAACTGCCAGGACGCTTTGTACCGGATCGAAAACCTTGTAGTACCACAGGAAATCGATGGAGATCGGGGCGTTATCGGCTGTGATGGACGTCTGCACAGGAATCTCGCGTACCTGTTCGCGCAAATCCACCCGAACTGCCCGGTCAATGAACGGGATGAGGATGACCAACCCGGGACCTTTCTCGCCGATACAGCGCCCCAGGCGGAAGACCACCAAACGTTGGTATTCTGCTACAATTTTGAGCGCCGAGGCCAGAAAGACCAGGACGATCAAAACGATTACACCAATCAAACAATATACAATTTGAAAATCCATTGCCAGACCTCCTGTAGTTTACTTTTTATCCGGCGTCAACGAGCCGGTTATTACTTTTCTTCTTCGATCCCTTCGACTTCAAGGACCAATCCCTGACGTCTTACAACCCGCACCTTACTGCCGGCTGGGATCAGTTCATGACTCCAGGCAGACCAGTCTTCGCCGCTAATATGCACGCTTCCTTCACGGAAAATATTGGTCTGCGCCTCTCCAATGGTCCCTTTCAACTGTTCGAGGTCAAAATCGGGGCGACGGGCGATAGCCTCCAGCCCCTTGCGACCAATGATCCATAGTGTGCCAGCCGCCAGCAGCGAGACGAAAATGGCCAGCCAGATATTCACAGCCGGCCCACCTGCTGCATTGCGGAACAGAAAGACCGAGCCAACCACAAACGCAACGATGGCGATTCCCAGGAAGACCCAACTGCGCCATTTTCGCAGCGCCAAGACTAAGGGGACAAGCCCCAGGACGAGGACGATCAGCGCCCAGGGGTTAATTTCCATATTAATCGCGCTGATCCCGGCTAATACCAGGGCAAAAAGCGCCCCGATTTCCAGGAATCCGGTTCCTGGGGCGAACAACGCCAGGACGCCCAAAACTATACCCAGGACGAGCAGGACATAGGCCACATTGGGGTCCATGAGTAGGTTCATTGTCAATGCCTCCCTTTTTGGTTTGGCTATTAAAAAGATTATACAGCACAAGCCGGTATATTAAACCTGTCAAACCATGCGAGTTAGTCCGTAGGTTGGGTCGAGCGATTTTATAAGACTTAACCATTCCCTATTCTTGTGAGCGAAACCCAACATCGACTAATCGCACATTATGTTGGGTTGCAGGGCTGCAACATCCGTTCGTAGAAAGTGATACAGGATGTCCCGCAACCCAACCACGAAGGGTGAACTTCACTTCGTTCACGCGCAGCGTGCCCTGTGGGCGGGGCACGATAAATTATGTCACCTTGAGCGTAAGCGAAAGGTCTCGGAACTGGCCGCGAGATGCTTCACTTCGGGCAGCATGACAGAGGAGATGTCACCCTGAGCGTAAGCGAAGGGTCGCCCGGCCTGCTGCGAGATGCTTCACTTCGTTCACGCGCAGCGTGCCCCACCCAAAAGGTGCTCTGTAAGTGCGGGCGCCATGACGGGGGGCTGTCGGGATGACAATCTTTATTGCCTACACCACCCCAATTTAATTATTCGCGCCAACCCCGTAATATTTACGAAACACTTCATCCAGGCTTGGCTGCTGGCTGATCACGTCTAACAGCCGGAACTGGCTGGCAATCTTGAAAAGCGCATCCGGCTCACCCTGCAGCGTGCAGCGGAGTTTATTGTCCTCCAGCACCAGGTCATTGACATTCGATAAACCGGCAAATGCGTCAGAATGAATGGATTCAGCGAACCGCATTTCGATTTTACGCAAAGCGCGGGCGCGCAATGTGACGCCGCGCTCAACCGCAACCAGGCTGCCTTGATAGAGCACAGCCACCCGGTCGCTGATTCTTTCCATCTCCGTTAAGCTTTGCGATCCGATTAAAACGGTTGCACCGGCTGCGCGGGTCTCGGCAATCAGCCGGTACAGTTGGGTTTGCCGTTCGAGATCCAATCCAACCGCCGGCGCATCCAGCAGGACCAGCTCCGGGTGCTGCATAAATGCCTGGATAACACCCAGGGCGCGTTTTTCAACAGCGGTAAAATCCATCGCGCGCCGGGTGAGATCTACGCGGAAGCGTTCGGCCAGACCAGCCACAAAGTCCTCATCGATCAACCCGGTCAGGCTGGCAAAACGATCCAATATCTGCTCGCCCGTCAAAGAAACTGGCAGGTTCATAATTTCTGGTAAATAGCCGACCTGTCGCCTGATTTGCAGGCTTTGCTTCTGGCAATCCAAGCCCATAACAAGGGCATTTCCGCTCGTGGGGCGGATGAAATTCATCAAAATATTGATCAGCGTCGACTTGCCTGCGCCTTTAGGACCCAGGAGGCCAAAGACTTCCCCTGGTTCAACTTCCAGCGTAAGGGCTTGCAGGGCAGGCTTACGCCCAAAATTCTTGGTCAGTTTTTCGGTGCGAATTACCATGTAGCGCATCGCCGCCTCCTCTCTCTTTCTGGCAAGTTAAAAAAAGCTGGCTGGATTCTGCGAAGACCAGCCAGCGTTAACCCACCGAGAGGATCGGTATGCGGCGCTACATCGCCGCGGTTAGGCCAGGGTCTCCCTCTGGGCTTGCCACTCTGTGATCAGCTGCTCATAACTGGTTCTGACCATGTCACTCCAGGCCAAAATCTCCAGCATGCGCTTCCGCGCCGGGTGGTCGTCTTCCATGCCCTGCAAGCCGTCCTCCGCCATTTCCTGTAGCGAAAGGATGCCTTCCAGGCGCATCTCAAGCGACTTTTCCCAGGCGTCATCCGAGAAAACGTAGTGATCGCTGCGTTCACCGGGGAGCGATACGCGGTCCGCCAGGCCGGTCATGAGCAGCGTGCGTAAATTGGTCGAAACGCTGCTGCGACTGACTTGCAGGACCTCGGACATCTCCTCGGGTGTGACCGGGCGTGAAGAAACCAGCATCAGGCCGAGAATCCGGCCCCCGATCCGCGGCACTCCGTATTCCTCGAAGTGCAAACCCATATTTTCAATGAACTGGGATAATGAGGCTGTGTCACCCTCTATGGGAGGGTTGTTATCAGCTCCGCTATCCGCTTCGTCAGAATCCATTCGAAACTGTACTCCTGAAAAGATCGAATACGCTGGCCACTTATGACCAATTTTAGTTTACCCATGTTACTCATTTCTGTCAAGACTGAAATTGTCGCAAATGGTTAATATAAACGCATATCGTTACCCATTTCCCAAATGCGTATCCATCCTACAAACCGCTAGAATTGTATATACAATCCAGACAGGCGTAATCAGCGCAATAATCCGTATAAATCATGATAAAATCCAACCATATTTTTTACCTAACTGAGGTGCCGCATGACCGAACCCATTCTGGTAGCTATCGCCTGGCCTTACGCCAATTCCGAAATCCACGTCGGCAACGTGACCGGCTCGCACTTGCCTGGCGACATTTTCGCCCGTTACCAACGACTGCGCGGGCGCGACGTGGTCATGGTTTCCGGTTCCGATTCGCATGGCACCCCCATCACCATTAGCGCAGATGCCTCCAACTCGACCCCGATGGAAGTTTACCAGCGCTTTCACCAGACTTTCCTGGACCTGTTCATGTCGCTTGGCATCTCCTACGACCTGTTCACCAGCACCCATACCGCCAATCACTTCAACGTGTCGCAGAAAATCTTTCTGGCGCTGCTGGATAACGGCTATCTTTTCAAGGAAAGCCAGTTGCAGTGGTATTCCACCGCGCAAAGTCGCTTTTTGCCAGACCGTTATGTGGAAGGAACGTGCTATATCTGCGGTTTCACCAATGCGCGCAGCGACCAGTGTGACAACTGCGGAAACCTGCTCGAACCGGCCAAATTGATCGAGCCGCGCTCGCGCATCGACGGTTCCACCCCGGAACTGCGGGAAACCGAACATTACTACCTGGACCTCGGCAAGCTGCAACCGGAGATTACCGCTTTTCTGAAAGGCAAAACCGATTACTGGCGGCAGAACGTGCTGCGCCAGTCTCTCGGCCAAATCGAAACCGAAGGTCTGCGCGGCCGCCCCATCACCCGCGACCTCGATTGGGGCATCCCGGTGCCACTTGAGACGGAAAAGGGCAAATGCCTGTATGTCTGGTTCGAAGCGGTAATTGGCTACCTTTCGGCTACCATCGAATGGGCCAGCATCACCGACCAACCGGAAGCCTGGCATAAATGGTGGCATGACCCGTCGTCCAAAGTCACCTATTTCATCGGCAAAGACAACATCCCCTTCCACGCCATCATCTGGCCTGGTCAGTTGATTGGCATGGGTTCCCGCTTCGACGAATTGATGAACAGTTCTGTCAAAGCCCCACTGGTGCTGCCCTACGATGTACCCGCCAATGAATTTATGAACCTGGAAAGCAAAAAAATTTCCGGCAGCCGTAACTGGGCTGTCTGGGCGCGCGACTTCCTCTCCCGCTATGATCCTGACCCGCTGCGTTACTACCTCACGGTAAACATGCCCGAGACGCGCGATACGGATTGGGACTGGGAGGATTTTTACAAGCGCAACAACGACGAACTGGTCGCCACCTGGGGTAATCTGGCAAACCGCGTGCTATCCTTTACCGCCAGGCACTGGGATGGGGTGGTGCCTGACCCGGGTGAGTTGACAGCTCTGGACAAAGATCTGATTGCTTCTGTTGAGCAAGGATTCGAAACCGTTGCGAAAGAGATGGAAGCGGTTCACTTGCGGGCGGCGCTGGCCGAAGGGATGCGCCTGGCCGGAGAAGTCAACAAATATCTGGATACAACTGCTCCCTGGACTGCCATCAAAACCGACCGGGTAGCAGCGGCTCGTTCGATTTATACCGCGTTGCGCGCCATCGACTCCATCAAAGTGTTGCTGTCGCCTTTCCTGCCGTTCACTTCGCAGCGCCTGCACACTTTTATGGGCTACACTACCAGCCTGTTCGGCAATCAGTTCGTCAGCCAGGAGCAGGATGAACTCGGAACGCACTTTGTGCTGCGTTATAATCCGGATAAAGCCGCCGGGCGTTGGGAGCCAAGCCAGCTCAAACCCGGGACACGGCTCGAAAAACCAGAACCCCTATTCCGCAAGCTCGACCCGGTCATTATTGAAGAAGAACGGGCGCGGCTGGGAAAACCAAAACAATAGATTGTCAAAAGGCGGGCGTAAAATGCCCGCCTTTTGCTGCCGAGGTGGTCAGCTTTCCGCCCGCCGCTCCTGAGGATTGTGTGAATGAAAAATAAATTCGGATTTACTATCGCAGTAATCGTCATTGCCGCCGTAATCATAAGCTGCAATCTGCCGATCAGCGCCGCTACATCCAAACCGGCAGCGGCAGAAACAGTCGCTCCCGCAGCCGAAATCCAGGCCGAGCCAGCCGCAACCGCCGCTCCGGTTTATGCCGCCGCCAGACTGACCACGGCGGATTTACCTGAGGGCTTTCGCGAGCTGACTGCTGAAGAACTCGAGGCGTTGGGTTTTTCCAGCGACCAGTTCACCAATGCATTTGCCGGCATGTTGTCTGAAGCGCAGCCTGAAAACTTTGCTGCCTTCACCAACACCAACGGCAGCTTTGAGGTCATCATATCGGTGCTGATGGCCCCGTTGAGCGCATTAGAGCGCCCGGTGGTCGATCTGTACTTGCGCGACCCGCAGCGGTTAGCCAATGATTTTTCTGCGGCCGGGGGGATCACCGGCCTGGTTCATGATGAGCGTTCACAACTGGTGGGCGAGGCCTCCAACAGTGTCGTATTCAGCGTCCCGGATGCGCCCTTGAAGATGACCGGCGGCTTGACCGTCGCCCGGCGTGGTGAGGTGCTGCAAATTGCCCTGCTTTTTTATCCGAATGGCGCCCAACCCGCGTTGGCGTCTTACGCCATTGCAGAAATCGTGGACGGAAAGTTAGCCAATTTGGAATAAGGCATTCGACCTGCAACTTTACCCGTTCAAAATTTACCAGCAAGGTTTGGGGAGGATGAGCAGCGATTGGAGGGTATAATTTCACCAACCTCCCATGCTTGACTCCTTCTCCCCGCGCGAAAAAGTTTTGTCCATACTGGCCTACTGGTCGGTCGTCGCTGCCGCTGCCATCCTCGGCGGTCTGGCCGGATTGGCTATCTATGCGTTGAAAGCCCCTGTGTACGAAGCCCAGGCGCACATCGCCATCGGGATTGATTTCACGCGTACGGGGTACATGGAGCAATACGATAAAGACCTGGCACTGGGTTCCGCTGCGGGCGTCATTTTCTCAACGGAGGTGATGCAGCAGGTGGTGGATGCTGCCGGTGCAGAAAATATCCCGGTCGATTTTGATTCGCTCTTTAAAGCCGCCACAATCGAACGCCGCACCTATGAATGGATTTTACGCGTCCGCTTCAACGACCCGGATCAGGCTGCATTTATCGCCAATCGTTGGATGGAACTGGGGGTAATTGCCCTGGATAGCGCTTACCAGCACGCCCTGGCCGCCGACGCCATTGCGACCTACCTGGACTCGCTTGAGTCTTGTCTGGAACAAGTAGCGGTCAACGCCATCGTTCCGGTCTGCCCATACAATTCGGTCGGCGAGCTGCAAGCTGATCTTTCGACCACGGAAGAACAGTTCTTTCTGGAAAAACAAGCCGCGCGCGGTCTCTTTCCAGGCGTGACCTACCAGGTCAACCAGCGTGCTACCCCGCCGCTGGAACCGGTGCTCTACGGACGCAACAATCTGGCGCTGGCCGGGCTGCTAATCGGGCTAATCGTCGGCAGCGTCATGGTCAGCTCCGGCCTTCCCGCGCGGTGGTCCAAGAGGATTTAAGCAGCATGCAACGCCTGGTTCGTTGGACGTGGGCTGCTCTGATGCTGCTTCTGCCAATCAGCAGCTTTCCGCTGATCTCGCGAGGCTTGGGCGTTCAATCCGTCGCCGCACTTTCCATCGTTTTCCTGTTCATTCTGCTGGTTATCTGGTTTATCCCCTATCTAATCCAAGGCGGACGCTTGCCGCTGGCAACCGTTCCTATTTTGGTCTTCGCCGCCGCAGCGTTGATCGCAACCCTGGCATCTTTTTTTATCGAAATCCCAGCCTTCCGCGAATTTTCGCGCTGGGGAACAGCCGTTGAAAACCTGGTCACGCTGGGCATTGGGCTGAGCGCCTATTTGATTGCCAGTTCTTGGCCAGCCAACAAAGCAGATTTCAATCACCTGCTGCGCTGGTTGAACTACGGCGGATTGGTGATCATCCTGTGGTCCGCGGTACAGGCATACTTCACCTTCATCGCCGGGGGATACCCTGGCTGGATGGAGAAAGTTCAAAGCCTGCTCTCAGCCAGCGGGCTGTTATATTTTCGGCGGGTGACCGGGCTGGCCTTCGAGCCTTCCTGGCTGGCGCACATGTTGAATATGATTTATCTGCCGTGGTGGCTGGCAGCTACGCTACGCAAAACCTCCGCACATCCCTTCCGCATCCTGCATGTGAGCTTCGAAAACCTGCTGCTGATCGGCGGTGCAGCCACATTGTTTGCCTCCTACTCCAGGGTCGGCTGGTTGGCGTTCTTGCTGGTCATAGCCTACATCATCCTGGATCTAAACCTGCGCCTGGTCGGCTGGCTGCGCGGAGCCATTACCCGTCGCTGGTCGCGTCCCTTCTGGCAGATTGCCGGAAAAACTGTTTTGCCCATCCTCTTATTTATTGGGCTAATTGGCGTTTACCTGGGGATGTTCCTTAGCGCTGGTTACGGGCTCTCCAAGCTAGACCCGCGCATGGCGCAGTTGTTCGACGTCAAGACCTTGAAAGAAGAAGGCGTGATGATGTTCGCCAACCGGCTGGTCTTCGCCGAAAGACTGGTCTTCTGGCAAACCGGATACGAAATTTTCAATGATCACCCGGCCTTGGGAGTCGGCATCGGCAATGCAGGCTACTTTTTCCCTGAGAAGATGGGCGCCTTTGGCTACGCCTTGACCGAGGTCAGCCAGTTGTTATATGAAAGTCCGGGCTTGCCTAACACCAAAGCGCTCTGGACGCGCCTGGCTGCGGAAACCGGGCTGGTGGGACTGGCCATTTTCCTCACCTGGCTAATCGTGTTATGGAGCTGCGCCCGCGGTCTCGGCACCTCCCCTGATCGCCTGCACCGCGCCATGGGTTCCTTTGGCCAATTTGTACTGGTGGCCTTACTGATCGAAGGCTTCAGTGTGGATACCTTTGCCTTGCCCTATTTCTGGCTGGCGCTAGGCATCATGACCGCCGCATTTCAGCATTGGGCTGTCAACGGCAGCACTTCAACCCCCGCAGCGTAAACGAACCGCCTTTGTTGGTTTATTCAAACCCTGGTAAACGGATTGCCGCGGGTGCGAATTTCTTGCACCAATCCCCAGGCGATAACCAGCACACTTAATGCGGCAATCGCTCCCACCATCGGCCAAAATCCCATCAGAATACCGAAGCCGAAGGTGCGGCGCAGATACCAGTTGGTGAAAAAGGTCAGAAAAATTCCCATTACGATGTACCAGCGTCCCAGCCAGGCATCGCGTAACTCTCGCGCGGTAGTCCAGGCCCATGCTGCTATCAGCGCTAACCAGGGGATAAAAAGCGTACGGTAACGCGGGTTATCCCACAAATCACCGCCCGCCCGCAGCGATGAGACCAGCGTCCAGGCAACCACGGCGGCAAAGCTGCAAAACAGCAGTCGGCGCAGCGTGCCGCGGGGAATCTTCGCCAATGCAAATGGGGTGTACAGCAGCAGCGGGATGATCAAATACCAGCCAACAGACCGGAAACTGGTCAACACCGACCAGACTGGCAGTGCCGGGTCGATGATCGCAGCCGGCAGTACCGGTTGAGCCAGCCCGTAAACGACAATAAAGGGAGTATGCAAAGCTTCGGGCAACTGGTCGAACAGCGCCTGAATCCAGCCGGAGTTTCTCAGCGTATCGCCGATATCATAGGCAGCAGAGGACCGCAGCCAGCGCGAGGTGAAGGTAAACCCTGCGATCATTAATAACCCCAGGAAAGCCCACCCCATCAAGCGCCGCCGGCGATCTGTCAGATCCGCGGAATAATCGATCCACCACCAGATCGCCAGCACAGCGCCAACTCCCAGCGCAACCGGCCATGAGAATGCTGTCAGCAGCGCCACAATTACGGCCAGCCAGATCGCCGCTTTCCAGCGCAGTTCACGCCAGCGATTGGCAAAATAGAAACCCACGGCGGCCAGACCGATCAAAATAGGGTCGCGCATCTGAGCCGCGCCAAGCAGAATGCTTTCCGGGTAGAACGCATATATCCAGGCCGAAAGGGTGGCGGTTTTAACGCCAAACCGCTCCACCACTGCTTTGTAGATGAAGATAACGCCGATTGCTGAGACAAATCCGGTCAGCAAAAGGATCAACCATGGCCGGTGCAGATCCGGAGAGAAAATGCGGTAGAGCCAGGCGCTGGTGACCAACATGCCGCCGTACTGGTCCGAGAAAAATTGGTCGTCGAATGCCGTGGACAACGGCGCGCCTGATTGCGCCAACTGCCAGGCCTGGGTATCCCGTTGGAATGCGTCAAGAAAGATATAGCCCGCATTTTGCGGCTCCTTGTCGTATCCGATGACCGGCAGCAGTAGTCCGAGCGCTACACCCAACGCCAGCCGCACCAGGAATGCGGTCAGCGCCATCCAGCCTAATTTCGGGTCGGCGTCTAGTGACCGCCAGATCAACCAGCCCGCAAGCAAGACCAGCGCCGCCAGAGCGCCGTAAGCTGTCACGCTGGCGCCGCTTATTCCACCCGGCTCGAGCGCCGCCATCCCCAGACCAAGCAGTGCTCCTGCGCCGAGCAAAAATAGGGTAGATCTGGCTGTCTTCGTTAATCCGCTCATCCCTGACCTCGCATCATACCAGGTTCGCTAATGTAGCTTCGGCGCGTGACTTCCACGAATACCCCTGTGCATCTATTTTAGCTTGCATGCCAATCGCTTGCCTGCGGGCAGGGTCAGCCAATAAGGCTTGTAATCCCGTTTTCCAGCTGTCCAGTTCGTCAGCAACGCAAAAGGCCGCGTTGGTCTCATTGAGCACTTCGCGCAGCACCGGCAAATCGCTGCTCAAAATCGCTCGCCCGGCTGCCATATATTCGAACATTTTCATCGGCGAGCAGATGTCGGCGGTGTTCCCACCGCTGCTGCCGGCGATCATGCGCCCGTAAGGCATCAGCAAAATATCGCCGGCTGCCTGGTAGAGCGCCAGCTGCTGATTTTCCACGAAACCAGTAAAGGTGAGGTTGGTTAATTCAGCCAATGCAGCCTGTTTGCGGCAATTCTCCACCGATTGCGGGTTGCCCCCCACCAGCAGAAAATGGACCTGCGGAAAAGCCTGCGCCAGCCCGAGCAATAACTCAACACCGCGCCCGGCATACAGGTGACCGGTATATACGGCTGTCAACTGTTCCGGCGGCAGCCCGATCATTGCCCGGGCAGAGGGTGCATCCGGCAGATTATCATAGCGCTCCAAATCCACCCCATCCGGGGCAATAACCACATTCTCCGGCGGGATGGGCAGGTCAAACTCTTCCTTCAATACGCGTACCAGCGCCCGAGTGATGACTGCCAGGCGTTTCCGTCCGCGCATTTTGACCGTGCGCTGCAACAGCCACGGACCTAATTTCCCCGTTGGGCGGTCATGCACTTCCAACACGACGGGCAGGCCGCGTACTTGCCCGTAAACAGCAGCCTGCGGCATCCAGGTATAAATCAGATTCGCCTGCCAGCCTGCAGCCCGGTTGATGCCCGACAGCGCCAGGTCATAGCGTTTCAATTTTGGCTGGAGGGGCAGCCAGGAAATTTCAAAGGGCGTCACAACCCCGTAATGCCCGGATAACTGCTCCCACGGCGTCGCGGTTTGACCGGGCACCCATAATTTGACGGCGTGTCCAAGCTGCACCAGCGCCTGGCAAACTTTCATCACCTGGATGCTGTTGGCGGTGCTGGACGGTATGCGCGAGGGAGCAATGACACCAATTTTCATGCAGCCGCCTGAATTTCGACTGGTAGGCTCTCGACCTTTTTCAGGCCGCGTAAGCCTTCGATAGTAATCGCCCCAATCGAAAGGATGAAGTACACACTCAGCAGCGTGGCCTCCATCATCATGCCGTATTTTGGAACAAGGAGGAACATTAAAATAATTTTAATCAATCCTGCAATGGATGCAGCTGCCAGTGGAAAACGGGGACGGCCAAAGGCCAGCAGCAGCGACCGGTTCCAAAACAGCACATTGGCAAAGCTAAAGCCGATCAGCAAGACCCAGATGACCGGCAAAGACGGGAGGTATTCGCCGCCTTTAAAGATGCCAAGCAGCCATCGGCCCACCAACAAGAGCCCGACGGCCGCTGTGCCCGTCCATGCCAGGGCAATCATGCTGGTCCGTTTGAGCAAGCTCCGCAGTTGACCCCAGGCGCGCCGGGCGACCGCGCGAGTCATTTCCGGGAAAGTGGTTTGGATGAACGGATTGATCGGCATCAAGATGACGTTCATAATAGCCAGGGCAAATTTGTAATACCCTGCGGCTTCGCTAGTCAGGAAATAGCCGACCCACAACACTTCGCTGTCACGAATGAGCATATTGACCGTTTGACTCAGGTTGGTGCTGACAGCAAAAGTCGCCATGCTGCGCCATTGCAACGCTCCCCGAATGGGCGCTTTCGCCCAGCCTTCGCCCAACAAACTGCGCGAATGGTACAGGGCAGCGGTCAGCATGCCCAGGCCGAAGAGACTCTTACCCGCCAGGTAGGCCATCATCACGTCGAATACACCGCCCTTGAAAATGAAGGCTGCGCCAATCCATACCACAGTGACGATGTTTTGCAGCAGCGTCAGCAGCGCCTGCGTGCGGTAGTGGCTGCCAAGCTGCAGCACGGCCTGCGACGTCTCGGTTGCCAGGTTAGCCAGCAGCGCCAGACCAAAAATACCGATCCAAGGAATGGTGGAGGGATCTTTAATAATCACAGTAGCGCCCCAGCGTGCGAGCAGCAGCAGGATGCCGTAGGCAATAAAAGAGGTGATGGCCTCGGCGATTCCAGCCACTTTGATGACCGCGGCCGCTTTTGTTTTTTCTCCGTCTGCCAGGAAATGACCACCGTATCTGACAACCAGCTCATTCATGCGGAAAGACAGCAGCCGGTTGACATTGGAGGCAAACGCAATGATCATGCCCAGCGCGCCATAACTCCTGGCGCCAAGCAAGGCAGCCGCCATCAATCCCTGCAGGAAGGTCAACCCCATGCTGACCGTATTGCTGGAGAAGAGGTAACTGGTATTGCGAACAACGCTGCGCAGCAGCAGGTCCTCGCGCCAGAAAGCCGTCAGCCGCTGAAAAAAGGTCATTCGGTCAGCACCTGGCTGGCCCACGTCCGCTCTGTTAGGTACCAGTTCACCAGGTTCCGAACACCTTCCTTTAGCCCGACTTGAGGTTCCCAGCCAAGCAGCCTGCGGGCTTTGCTCACGTCGGCCAGATTATTCATGATGTCCGCCCGGTGGAAAGGACCGTGAACAATCTCGGCGTGGTTTCCCAGAATTTCCTCGACCATTGCAATCAGGTCGTTCATTGAAATCGATTCGTGCCCGCCCAGGTTGATGATTTCATAGCCCAGCGGTTGCAAACCCAGGATCGTCCCGCGGGCAATGTCATCCACGTAAGTAAAACCGCGCGACTGGCTACCGTCGCCGTTAAGTCTGATCGGCCGCCCTTCTGCGATCCATTGCACGAAGCGGAACAAAGCTAAATCGGGGCGCCCGGCCGGGCCGTACACCGTGAAATAACGGAAAATGGTCACGTCCAACCCGTAGAGGTGGTGATAAACGTAGCTCATCGCCTCGGCGGCTTTTTTGGAGGCGGCATACTGTTGCAGCGGGTGGCTGGAATCGGCTTCTTCGGGGGTTGGCAATGGTGGTTCTGCCCCATAAATGGACGAGGTGGATGCCAGCACGAACTTGGGGATATCAAATTGGCGGGCGAACTCCAGTAAATTCAAGCTGCCCACCAGATTGGTATCCACCACCCCCCAGGGATTCTCCGTGCTGGCGCGCACACCGGCCCGTGCTGCCAGGTGGATGATCGCGTCGATGGTACCCTGCTCTGTACCCATTTTTTCCAGCAGCGACCGGTCACAAATATCACCCTGGTAGAAGGTAAAGCCGGGTTTTTGTTTCAAGCGTACCAACCTGTAATCCTTCAAGCGCACGTCATAGGCGTCATTGAGGTTGTCAACGCCCACTACAGCGTGGCCGTCCGCTGTCAGGAACTCAGTCACCCGCGCGCCAATAAAGCCCGCTGCACCTGTCACCAGGTAGCGCAAACTCATTAAAGCCTCACAACCTTGTCAGAAATCCGGCCAGCCTCACCCATGGCGTTGCGGGTGTCAACCACCAGCTTTGCCGCGGACAAAATCGCCGGGTAGTCATACTTTTTGTGGTTGGTAATGATCACCACGCAATCAGCCGCGCTCACTGCGGCCATCACGTCCGGCACGGAGACCATGTCCAGTTCGTCATAATGAATTTCAGGGATGTAAGGATCGTTGTACTCCACTTGCGCGCCCTTATCCAGCAGCAAGTGAATAACATCCAGCGCCGGCGACTCGCGCAGGTCATCGATGTCCGGTTTGTACGCCGCGCCAAGCACCAACACTCGGCTGCCGCGCAGTGCTTTGTGATGGTCATTGAGCGCGTCCTGCACCTTGCCAAGGACAAACCGCGGCATATTCGTGTTGATTTCCGAAGCCAACTCAATGAACCGGGCGGTGTAATTGAGCGATTTCATTTTCCAGGAGAGGTAAAGCGGGTCGATCGGAATACAGTGCCCACCAAGACCCGGTCCGGGAGTGAATTTCATAAACCCAAAGGGTTTGGTTGCTGCCGCATCGACCACTTCCCAGACGTCCACGCCCAGCCGGTCGCAGATGATGGCAAGTTCATTCACCAGTCCGATGTTGATCATGCGAAAAGTATTCTCGAGCAGTTTGGCCATTTCAGCCACCTCGGTCGAGGTCACCGGGATGACAGTTTTGAGAGCCTGTTGATACCAGGCAGCAGCCACTTCGCTGCAGGCCGGGGTTATCCCGCCGACTACCTTCGGTGTGTTATAGGTGGTCCAATCCGTGCGTCCGGGGTCCACCCGTTCCGGTGAAAATGCCAGGAAAACCTCTCTGCCCACCTCCAGCCTGGCTTTGTCAGTCAACGTGGGCAAGACAAGCTCGCGGGTTGTGCCGGGGTAAGTGGAAGATTCCAGAACGATAACCATGCCGGGATGAAGGTACGGCGCCAGCCCTTCCACCGCGTTAATAATAAAGGAAAGGTCGGGGTCGCCGGTCTGTCGCAGCGGAGTTGGGACGCAAATGGATACCGCATCCATCTCACGAATGACCGAATAGTCGGTCGTGGCCTTGAGAAGTCCTTTTTTTACCAGGTCAGCCACCTGCGCAGTGGGTACGTCCAAAATATAGCTTTCCTGGCGGTTGAGCATCTCGACTTTCCGTGAATCGAGATCGATACCGGTGACCTGAAAACCAGCCTCCGCAAATACGACCGCCAGCGGTAAACCAACATATCCCATTCCAACCACGGCCACTTTGGCCGTGCGGGTACGAAGCTTCTCGATCAATGTTTGACGAGTATCTAGCACCATAGGGTAGATCCTTTAATTTGAGTGAATTGATACTCCGGAAAAATTTATACCGGAGACTCCGCTAAAACAAACTCAATTGGGTTGGGTTGTTCTCATCCAGTAGATTTCCATCTTCTTGATGTGCGGTTTGCACCGCTTGCATTTTATCGCGATTTGTACGCGCCTGGGTCAAATAGCCGGGTAAACGACTAAAATCATCCAGCACAGCGTTCTTGAGCGAAGGCTGGTGAAGCGCAGCCGCCGGGTGAAACATGGCGACCACCAGCCGCCCGTTGACCCAGCGGGATTGTCCGTGGACATCGCTAATGCGCACATTCCCCATAAATTTTGCCATCGAAAAGCGCCCCAACGTGACGATGACCATAGGGTTGATGGCTTCAATTTGCCGGCCTAAAAACCAGCTGCAAGCCTCTAATTCTTCCGGCAAGGGATCGCGGTTACCAGGCGGGCGGCATTTAACCACATTGGTGATAAATACTTTTTCGCGCTGCAGATGAGCCCGCTGAAGCAGTTCGTCCAGGAATTTTCCGGCAGCCCCGACAAACGGGCGCCCCTGCTCGTTTTCATAAAAACCCGGCCCCTCGCCAATAAACATGATCTCTGCATTCGCCGGTCCTTCACCCGGGACCGCATTTTTGCGGGAGACATTCAACTGGCATTGGATGCAGACCCGTACTTCTGCCGCTACTTGATTAAGAATATCTTTTTGATCCACCGCTTCCCTCCACGATTATTTGCCAGGGTTGGCAGGTCTTTGCCGGTTACATAGCGTTTCCAATCGCTCAGGCCCGACCGGTTTGAGCGTCATCAACAGCGCGTCTTCACCATTATTTTTATAATATCGCGGCCGGATCCCAACGACCTGAAAACCAAATTGCTCGTACATCCGCTGGGCAGCCTGGTTGCTGCTCCGTACTTCCAGAAAACTCTGACGGATGCCCTGTTGGTAGGCATCCAGCAGTGATTCCGCCAGCAGCAGCAGCCCCAACCCCAGCCGGCGATATGGTTCGTCTATGGCGATGGTGCCAATGTGAGCTTCATCCAGGATGAACCACATGACGATCATGCCAGCGATAACCGGCTCCTGGCCATCCGCATCCACCTCGATGACAAAATTGTGCGAGGCCGGGTTTTCCAGAATTTCAAAGCGGTAAGAGCGTTCCGGCCAGGGTAGGGCGAAAGAGGCGACGTCAATTTCGCGAACGCGCGGAACATCCTTCAATTCCATCGGCCGGATGCGCGTATGGATAAGTTCTCCAGGTTTAATCACCCTGGGATAGCCTCCCGGGTCGGCAGATAAATCGGTGCCAGGCTTATCACGTCGTTCAATTTGCCGGTTTTCCAGCGCCGCCAGGCGATTTCGGCCAGGAAGGAGGAGCGGCGCAGCGAGGCAGCCGGCGACGCCAACAGTACGTTTTTGCGTTTGCGCGCCAGAACCTGACGTTCAGCAGCTGTCATTTCACCGCAAACATGCGTAGGCGTCTCGATGAATTGAGATAGCTCCTCCACCGTCTGCACTTCCGGGTTCCCTTGCGGTTCCCATGAGTGTTTACCCCATTTATACCAACCTACTGCCACGCGGCCGCGCCCGGCATGCAGCAGCACCGCCAGCGGACAATCACTTTTAGGCTGGGACGCCGCCAAAAAATCAAGAGTCGGCACACCTATCACGGGGATGTGCAACGCCAGGGCCATCCCTTTGGCAACCGCCAACCCAATGCGCAGGCTGGTAAAAGAGCCGGGCCCTAAAGCCACGCCGATGGCTTCGATATCCGCGGCCTTTAATCCGCAGCGGTCCAGCAGTTCTTTTATGGCCGGCGCAACTTCGACAGTGTGATGGTTCTGGGTTTTCCAGGTGGTCTCGCCAACAATTTGAGCGCCGTCAAACAGCGCCAGGCTAATCGTTTGGGTTGAGGTATCCAGAGCAAGCAGCAAAGTTAACCTCCCAACACCCGACGGCGAAAATCACCGATCATGCTATCATAGCGCTCGCCTTGCGGTAGTAACACCAGGCCACGCTGCTCATCGGCAATCCAACGCATATTAATTTTCAAATACGTCGCCGGCAAGGCAGCTGCAATACGCTCGGGCCATTCCACTACCAGCGCACCCAGTTCCAGCATCAATTCCATATCTAAATCTTCAGCCTCAACTGCATCTTGCAGCCGGTAGGCATCCAAATGATAAAGATTTACCTGATCGGGCCGGCGGTACATATTGACGATCACGAAGGTGGGGCTGGTAACCGGATCAAGGGAACCCCAACCCTGCGCAATTCCCTGGACCAGGGTCGTTTTTCCTGACCCCAGGTCTCCCTGCAGCCAGACTACATCGCCCTTTTCTAATAAGCTGCCAAGCCGCATACCCAGGCGACGGGTCTGTTCAGCGCTGCGGCTGAAAAATTCCAGGGTACGCGAATCGAGAATAGGCATTACCCAAATTATACTCGGATTTTATGCGTGATTTGTGATCGTCGGGGCAGCGATTCCGACCAGCAGGCGGGCGATCCGGCGCGATGCATCCGGCCGAGCCAGACGCACTGCGTTGCTCGCGGCGGCGCGCCGCGTCTCCGGATAGGTCAGCCAGGTACGCAGCGTTTCGACTACCAGGTGCGGCCGCGGCGCCCATACGCCGGCGCCTTCCTGCACCACAAAATCAACATTACCGTCTTCCTGCCCAGGCATCTTGCTGTAAAGAATAACCGGCAGCCCGGCAATAAACGCCTCGGAAATCGTTCCCGGCCCGGCTTTACTGATCAGTATATCGGCTGCGCGCATGAAATCCGGCATCTCGGTTACAAAGCCGTAAATGTTAACCGGAATTTTCCAAGGGTGCTGCTCCAATTGCTGGCGCAACTGTTTATTGCGTCCTGCCACCACGACCAACTGAAGCGGCAGCCGGGCTTCATTAATTGCCAGCGCCGTGGCTGCCAGCGGTCCCATCCCCTCGCCGCCACCCACCAGCAGTACAACCGGCAGGTCCTGCCGCCAGCCGAGCCGTTCGCGCAAAGCAATGCGGTCGCCAGGAGGCATGGTAAACCGGTCGGCAACCGGCTGCCCGACCACCTGCATGCGGTCACCGGGCATGCGCATTTCAAGGCCGCGTTTGAAGGCAGCCTGGGTTGGCACCACCACCAGGTCAGCGGTGGGGCAGAACCAGGCAGCATGGGTGGAAACCAGGTCGGTCACCACTGTCACGAACGGGATGCCATATGCTCGCGCAGTCCGGGATACCGGTGAATTGATCATCTGGTGAACCGACACGACCAGGCTGGCTGGATGGTTGGTCATCAACCGCTCCAGTGAATTGCGCAGGTAAGGCCATAACATGGTGTAAGCAAAGCGCGTCCGGCGGCGGCCGTCGCTGGCGCGATAGCCCATTTCCCACATGTTAGGCATCTGAGACAGACGCGGGTAGATGCGCGGCGCCAGATTGATGGGCGGCGGTGCATACTGTAGAAAAATATCTACCATTTCGGTGGTCACCTGACCCGGAAACTCCAGGTTTATAGCCTCAATAATCGCTTCAGCCGCAGCCCGGTGGCCGCCCCCGGTATCGGAAAATAAAAATAATATGTGCGGTTTAGCCCTGGGCACCGGGTTCATCCTCATTCCGAGCAACGATAATTTTTAGGCGACGGCCAAGTTCACGCCGGGTCAAAAGGATGTGCCGGCCGCATTTCAGACACTCCAAACCAATATCGGCCCCAAGGCGAATGACGCGCCAGTCAAAGCTACCGCAGGGATGCGCTTTGCGCATCCGTAGCACGTCCTTCAGGCGCAAGTCTGGCAGCATGCGGGGATTATACCACCCATGTTATAATCCTCCTCACGCCCGGCGCTCGACTGGAGATTAGCAGTATGCTCGGTCTAGACTTTCCAACCCTCATCAGCCGTATCTTGACACTGGTCATTGCCTTCAGCGTGCATGAGTTTTCTCATGCAAAAGTGGCTGATCTTTTTGGGGATGATACCCCGCGCATGAACGGTCGTCTGACTCTCAATCCACTCAAACATCTGGATATTTTTGGCTCAATAATGTTGTTAGTTGCCGGTTTTGGCTGGGCAAAGCCCGTTCCGGTCAATCCCTATGCGCTGGCTCAGCGTTCTCCTTCTGCATTCATGTGGGTCTCGCTGGCTGGACCAGCCTCCAACTTCCTGATGGCTATCGCGGCCGCCATCCCGCTCAGGGCCGGTTGGGTCACTCCATACGATGCCTTTGGGGCGGCCAACTTTTTACCCACGCCGTATGATTTTTTGACCGAATTTATTTTCATCAATCTGTTATTGATGTTGTTCAACCTGATTCCCCTGGCGCCGCTGGATGGCGATAAGATTTACAGCTATTTTGCCCCACCGCCCCTGGCGCGGGTATTAGATGTCATTCGCCCCTATGGACCAATTGTGCTGATGTTGTTGGTTTTTCTGGCGCCTCGCTTCGGATTTGATGTCTTCGGTTGGATGATGTCGCCCGCTCTGCCGAACCTGTGGACATTACTGCTGGGAGGGAACGTATGACCGTACAAATGACCGTAATTGGTCTCAACCAGATCGGTGTCTCCATCGGGCTGGCGCTCAAAGTTGGCAACCATGCCATCACCCGGGTTGGCAGCGACGAGGATATTCTGATTGAAGGAAAAGCTCATAAACTGGGCGCCTTCGACAAAATTGTTCACAATTTACCCTCCGCCGTAGAAAATGCCGACATTGTGGTTTTATGCTTGCCGGTGGACGAAATCCGCAAAACTTTGGAAGCTATCGCCCCTGCACTGAAACCCGGCGCTGTGGTGCTGGATACTTCAGTGCTCAAGACAGCCGTATTGAACTGGGCTGAGGGCGTGCTGCCTGAGGAACGGCATTTACTGGCTTTTACCCCGACCATCAACCCGGAATACATCCAGGAAACGGCACATGGATATGAAAATGCGCGCGCCGACCTGTTTCAAAAGAGTGTGTTCCTGATCGGTTCGACTGAAAAAACCCACCCGGACGCGGTCAAACTGGCAGCTGATTTTTCCACATTGCTGGGCGCCAAGCCGTATTTTTCGGACCCTGTGGAAGCGGAAGGGTTGACCGCGCTGGTTCATCATCTGCCGCAGATCTCAGCGGTAACTCTCTTCCGCGCCATTGCAGCGCAGCCAGGCTGGCGTGAAGGGCGTAAAATCGCCGGGTCAGCCTTTATCAATACCCTCGCCACACTGGAATCACTGGATGAGCGCAAAGAATACGGACAGGCCATGCTGCTCAATAGCGAAAACACGCTGCGGGTTATCGATGGACTGGTTGAAGAGCTGCGTAAGATGCGGGGTATGATTTCCAGTCAGGATGCTGAGGCGCTGCAAGTCTACATTAAGGAAGCGGTGGACGGACGCACGCTGTGGTTAAATAAGCGTCAGACCCACGACTGGGAGTACATCTCAGCCCCCGAAATGCCCACCACCGGTCAGTGGTTGGGTAAGCTGGTCGGCATGGGCGTGAAACTGAAGGATCTGGACAAACCCAAGAAATAGTCAGGCGGGGAAATGGCGGCTTATTTCTGCTATATCGTCGAATGCGCCGATGGAACCTACTACACCGGTTGGACAACCAACCCCGAACGCCGCACCCGCCAGCACAATCGCGGCCGAGGCGCTAAGTATACGCGCCAGCATGGACCGGTACGCCTGGTTTACGTCGAATCATTACCCGACCGAAGTCGGGCCATGCGGCGGGAACATGAAATCAAGGCGCTCAAACGCACCCAAAAACAGCGATTGATTCTGTCAGCAACCTCCGACCAGCCATGATTACAACCAGCTGGCTGGAAACTGCTCCCCTGCATGTCCGGTCACCCGGGCGGGTGAACCTGCTTGGCGAACATGTCGATTACAACCAGGGAGTGGTGCTGCCGGCTGCAATCGACCGCCAGGTTGACCTTTTTGCCTGGCCGTCAGACGAGCGTCGCATCGAGATCTCTGCATTGGATCTGGGTGAAACCGTAAAGATTGCCTTCACGGATCTGGATCAAAAAAATGATCACCAGCAAAATCCGCTGCCAACTTGGGCGCTTTATCCCGCTGGCGTCGCGTGGGCAGCCCAACAGCATGACCTGCGGCTGCATGGCTTCAAGGCAGCGTTCCGATCCAATATCCCCATTGCGGCTGGTTTAAGCTCTTCGGCAGCGGTCGAAGTTGCCTTTGCAATATTGTGCGATTCACTTGGCGGCTGGGCATTGCCGCGGCTTGACCTGGTCCGGTTGTGCCAGCAGGCAGAAAATAAGTACGTCGGCGTTCATTCAGGGCTGATGGATCAATTCGCATGCGCCTTTGGGGTGCCGGATAGCGTCTTGCGTTTTGACACCCGCTCGCTCGATTGCCGGGTGCTGCCGCTTCCACCTGGCGTTGAATTGGTGATTGCCGATACCGGCTTGCGCCGGGCGCTGGCAAATTCAGCATACAATGACCGGCGGGAGGATTGCGCGCAGGCGGTGGCAGAGCTAAAACGGGCGATACCAGGGTTGCAGTCGCTGCGCGACCTCTCGCTGGTGGATTTTTACCGGCTGCAGAACACGCTGCCAGAGCGAAGTGCTTTGCGCGCCCGCCATGTTGTTGAGGAAATGGCGCGGGTCGAGACCGCAACGGATTGCCTGTTAAACGACGATGCGGCCGGGTTGGGGGAATTGATGGTCGCCGGACATGCTTCACTGCGCGACCTGTATCAGGTGTCGCTGCCCGAGATCGATGCCCTGGTTGAAATTGCCAGTGGCTTGCCAGGCTGCTACGGCGCGCGCCTGACTGGCGCGGGCTTCGGCGGCTGCACCGTCAACCTGGTGCAAACGCGCCGCGTGGATGGCTTTATTGCCGCCCTGCAAAACGACTATCACGCCAAAACAGGTCGCAAGGCGCAGGTTTTTGCCTGCAAGGCGTCCGCTGGGGCTTCGATTCTCAAAAAGAATTAGCTCCAAATCAGGAGGAAAATCACTTACAATCGGGACACAATCCGGAATCGGAATCACTATAATGAAATGAGAACATTGCAGCCGGGTGTTTTTTACACCTGATCAGCGGGTGGTTACGGAAGTTCCCGTTGACACACTGAGGAGGAAGATCACCGATGAAGGTCAATATCGATCCGGATGCATGCATGGGTTGCGGCGTTTGTGGAACGATCGTTCCCGAGCTGTTTTCACTCGGTGAAGAGGGATATGCAGTCATACTTTTAGACCCGGCCCCTGAACAGTACCGCGACCTGGTACAGCAGGCCGTTGACGAATGTCCTGAAGAAGCGATCAGTGCTAAAGATTAGCCAGTTGATGTTGTAGAAATCAAAAAAGAGACCACATGGTCTCTTTTTTATCATCCCTCAAATTGACTTAACTTTTGAACAACGGTAAATGCGCCAGGGAGATGATGCCGTTCCAGTGTTCCTTATCCCCTTCGGTGCAAATGGCGGCTTCACCTGCAATTTCGGCGCCGGCCTGTTCAATGATCGAACGCATTCCCTCCAGTGTCGAGCCGGTACTGATGACATCATCTAAAATCAGCACCTTCTTGCCCTTCAGCAGTTGGTAGTCTTTTTCATCCAGAAAGAGTGTCTGGGGTGCGCCTGTGGTGATCGAGTTCGTCTCTGCTTTGATCGCCTCACCCATGTAGAATTTATATGCCTTCCGCAGAACCACATAGGGTTTATTAGTCTGGACGGAAAATTCATAAGCCAGCGGAATGCTCTTGGTCTCTGCAGTCACAACAACGTCGTATGGAATGCTGCTGGTTTTTTCTGCCAGGGCAGCCGCACAGGCTTTTACCAACTCGGTGTCGCCCAGAATATTCAGTAAGGCTATACGCAACCCTGGTGCGACCTCGAATAAGCCTAGATCACGCTTTATTCCAGCCATAACAACCGGGTAGGTTTCTCGTTCTTTCATTTCGACCATTCTCCCTGCAATCAATGTGCAGCATTTTACTGCCCAAAGTGCATACTATACCATATTCTTTACCAATTGCAGTCAGCAATGGTTAACGATTCGAGCCGCGAAAAATCACATTTAATAGAATGGTAAGTAAAATGCTGAGCACAATTGACCCCAGCAGCGGAATGACACACGTCCAGCCATTGGTTTCGACTTTGATCGTCCCTGGCAGATTCTGCCAGCCGGTAAACCGGCCAACCAGCCACACCAACGCGCCAATGGCTGCCAGTCCTACGCCTGCAATCACTAACCAACGGCCGATTGTCTGCAAATCTTGCATGGGTATTTCTCCTTTGAAAGGTTAACCTTACACCACTATTTTAACCCACAAGATTAAGCTGCCCTCTTCCCTTTGGTCACTCGCCGTGCGTCTTGTGGGCGGAGGTAAAGATAGCGAAGCATGTTTTACAGGCATAGGTCGGCATGATAGTGCTGGGCAGGCATTACGCGGCGTGATATAGATAAACTATTAGCTTGCAGGTTAAATTGGAATACTCGCTACAAAGGTGCACACAGATGTTTCCGGCCAAAACAGGCCGTCAGCATGACAACAAAGCAGCAGTTGTTGGTCGCCTTCCAGTGAAGATGCTGTCTTGAGATTAATCAGTTGGCATTCCGAAAGCTTTCATAACTCAGGTAACGAACATGATTTTCCCCTCACCCCGACCCCGCTCCCCGGTTTGTAGCTTTCTTTTCACAGACGGCCAAACTTTCGGGAGCGGGGTGTAAATGAATTTCGAGTGTTTTGCAACGCGATGGCGTTGCAAAACACTCGATTAGAATAAACCTTTTGCACCTAGATGCGACGCGTATGTTGGCTTGACAGGGCTGCCAGCCTGTATTATACTATTAGTGTAATTTATACACTAATAGTTCAATCTTCTATATCGGAGATCTCATGAGTATATTTGACCAGAAGCGGTTGACGAATGCCACCTTCAAACTCGACATTGAACGCATGCGCAAAGGTTGGTACACCGATAAATATTTTTCGAATATTGCCTACATGCTCGAGGTGCTAGCACAAAGTAATTATGCCTACCAGGGCAACGATCACCGCCTTCCGCCAGGGATCGACCCGACTCAGATCGACGCCGGCGATCTTGAGGTTGAAATGCAGTGGTTCACCCGCCGCCAGGGAAAAACCCTGGTTGTGGGCGTTGACAAAGCGCTGACCATGCTGCGCCACTGCACCGGTTATTTTGAGGGCGACACCTTCGTTGACACCGCTGACCGCCTGCAGGTGTGGGCGGTGCAGGACGGAGCAATGGTCCATTCGGACGGCGACCCCTTGCACGTCAACCCGGTCATCCGCGTCCGCGGTCGCTACCGCGATTTTGCCATCCTGGAGACCCCCACCCTTGGCATTCTGACCCGCGCCAGCCGGGTGGCGAGCAATGTGTACGACGCCCTGGTTGCAGCCCACGGCAAGCCTATGCTCTTCTTCCCGGCGCGCTTTGATATTCATGAGGTTCAGGCTGCGGACGGCTATGCCTATCAGATCGCTGTTCAGCGCTATAACCTGGACCACGCCCAGACACTCGGGCCGTTTGTCTCCACGGACGCGCAAGGCGACTGGTGGGGCGGCGCTGGCGGCGGTACAGTTGCCCACGCGGCTATTGCCTGCTTTTTTGGCGACACCAGTGAGGCAACCCTGGCCTTCGCCAAGGTCATCCCCGTCACCATTCCCCGCATCGCCCTGGTCGATTTTAACAATGATTGCATCAACGACTCGGTTGCGGTGTGCCAGGCGATGTTCGGTAAGTACCGCTCTTTAATGGAAGCTGGCGAAACCGATGAAGCGCAGCGCTACATTTTATACGGCGTGCGTCTAGACACCAGCGGCAGTCTGCGCGACAAAGGCGTTCCTCCGTTAGGTGACCCGGCGCTCGACTTGGGCGTCAACCCACGGCTGGTCTTCCTGGTGCGTCAAGCGCTGGATGCTGCCTGGCAAAAATGGGACCTCCCGCTGGAGTGGCGCGAACGAGCCCGGCAATTCTGCCAGGCGGTAAAGATTGTGGTGTCAGGCGGTTTTAACCCGGAAAAAATCAGCCGCTTCGAGCGATTGGATGTACCGGTAGATATTTATGCCGTCGGTTCGGCTTTGTTCGATAACCACGCCGCGACGGTCACCGACTATACCGCCGATGTGGTCCGCATAAAAGTGAATGACCAGTGGGTGGATCTGGCAAAGGTCGGGCGGAAAGCGCTCGACAACCCGGAAATGGAACGAATCTGGTAGATAACCGGATTAGTTATCGGTCGAACGGATTGGTTTCTGGAATGCCAGGGCGATCCAATCTCCGATCGTCATGCGTTCCAGCAGCTTCAGCCCGTGGCTGCCTGCTTCGACTTCTACCTCAGTCGCCTGCTCGATCAAAATGCCAGATAAGAGAATGACGCCGCCCGGGGAAATCAGCTTTGCCAGGTCCTCGTTGAACAGGCGCACCAGAACCGGCGCAAGGATATTCGCCAGCACCAAAGGCGCCTGGCGGGTAAAATATTGTCCCTGTAAAATTTCCTCGACCGAACCCGCCGCGCTGAATATTTGATCGCCCACCTCGTTGGCGGCAGCATTCTCATCGGTGGCGCGAACGGAGGCTGCATCAATATCCACAGCCAGTACCTTGCTAGCCCCCATTTTTATCGCACCGATCGAGAGGATACCCGACCCGCAGCCGACGTCGATCACCGGCTTGCCCGACACCACATATTTTTCGAGCAGCGCCAGGCATAACTGGGTGGTGGGATGTGAACCGGTGCCAAACGCCATGCTCGGGTCGATCTTGATTGCCACCCGATCGGGGTAGGTCGATTCAAGCCAGACTGGCAGGATCAACAGCTTTTCACCGACCGGAATGGGTCGGTAGTGCTGCCTCCAGGCAGCCATCCAATCCTGGTCGGGGACGGCTTTGTACTCAGCCTGCGGCAGCGCCCGAATTTGGGACAGGTGCCAGAGCGATTCTTCGAGATGCTGGCGTTTCTGTTCGGTGGTGCTGTCTATTGAAATGTAACCGTACACGCGGACCGGGCCGTAGGGGGTGCCCAGATCTTCGGCGTCGTTATAGGTCACACCCTGCTCCATCACCACCCCCTGCGGGGTAAAGCGCCCAATCACATCTGCAACAGCTTCGGCCAGTTCTCCGTCAACCGTCAAAGATACTTCCAACCAAAAATGTTCAACCACCCAGCACCTCTTTTAAGATATCCAGAAAACTTTTTTCCTGCGGACGGACTTCCGTACCCAAAGTCTTTGCCAGCTGTTCGAACAATTCCCGCTGCTGTGCGTTCAGGTGCTGCGGCACGTCTACATTAATAATGACCATCTGGTCGCCTTTTCCGGCGCCGCGCACATTGGGCACGCCTTTGCCCTTCAACCGGAAGATCCTCCCGGTCTGCGTGCCTGCCGGTATATTGAGTTTGGCAGTCCCTTCAACCGTTGGCACATCGATTTCAGCTCCAAGCGCGGCCTGGGCGATATTAATTTTCAAATCCAGTAAAATGTCGTCATTTTTGCGGTGGAAGTAGGCGTGATCTTTTACCCGAATTTCCAGATATAAATTACCGTTGGGCCCGCCGTTGATACCCGCCTGCCCTTCGCCCGATAAGCGAATCTGGGTGCCATTATCTACACCGGCTGGAATGGCAACCACCTTTTTCACATTCTTGCGTTCCTGGCCGCGCCCTTTGCAGGTGTGACATGGGCTGCTGATCACCTCGCCAGAGCCGCCACAGGTCGGGCAGGTAGTCACCTGCACCATGGCGCCAAGGAAAGTCTGGCGGGTCTGACGGACTTCACCACGGCCGCCGCAGGTGGCGCAGCGTGTCGGGGATGTACCCGGTTCGGCGCCGCTGCCGCGGCAGGTGGCGCAGGTTTCATCGCGCGTAATTTCGATTTCTTTTTCAACGCCAAAAACCGACTCTTCAAAGGTCAAGGTGGTGGCATAGTTCAGGTCTGCCCCGCGACGCGGCGCATTGGGTTTGCGGCGCCCGCCGCCGCCCATACCAAAACCAAAAAACTCCTCGAAGATATCCGAAAAATCGACGGTGGTAAAGTCGGGCATGCCGCCCATACCATTTACACCGGCATGACCGTACCGGTCATAGGCTGCCCGCTTCTCTGGATCGGAAAGAACGCCGTACGCTTCGTTCATTTCTTTGAAGACTGCTTCAGCGTCGGAAGCTTTATTTACATCCGGATGATGTTTGCGCGCCAGATTACGGAAAGCGGATTTAATCTCGTCGGGCGACGCACTTTTGCTCACACCCAGTATTTCATAATAATCGCGTGTTGCCATTCATACCCTTTAAAATCGCAAAAATCCCGGACGGATTTTACCATCAGGAGAGAAAATCAGGGGGCGGAACTCACTGTCCGCCCCCGGTTGCCTGAACCGTTTACTGTTCCTTAAAATCACCTTCAACTACATCTTCACCAGAGGGGCCGCTGCCTGGCTGCTGACCGGAGTCGCCGGACGGACCTGCCTGGTCACCCTGCTGCTGGTACATGGATCCGCCAACCTTTTGGATGGTCTGACCCAGGTCATCTGCCGCCTGACGAATGGCAGCGGCGTCTTGGCCCTGCATGACCTCTTTGACCTTGCTGATGCCTTGCTCGGTTTGCTGTTTGAGTTCAGCCGAGACCTTGTCGCCGTAATCCTTGAGCGTTTTCTCAGCCGCATAGACGGTGTTATCCGCATAATTGCGAACTTCCACCAGTTCCTTGCGTTTGCGGTCCTCCTCAGCGTGCGATTCGGCTTCCACCCGCATCTTTTCAATTTCGGTTTGGCTTAGGCCAGAGGAAGCGGTGATGGTAATATGCTGGCTATTGCCGGTGGCTTTGTCTTTTGCGGTGACGGTCGTGATGCCGTTGGCATCGATGTCGAAAGTCACTTCAATCTGCGGGATGCCGCGTGGAGCCGGCGGAATTTTGTCCAGGTTGAAGCTGCCAAGCGACTTGTTGTCCGCCGCCATCGGGCGTTCGCCCTGGACAACATGGATCTCAACCTGGGTCTGCCCGTCGGCAGCGGTCGAGAAGATTTGCGACTTGCTGGTCGGTACCGCCGAGTTGCGTTCCACCAGCGGGGTTGCCACGCCGCCCAACGTCTCCACCGAGAGCGTCAGCGGGGTCACATCCACCAGAATTACGTCTTTGACATCGCCGCCCAGCACCGCCCCCTGAATCGCTGCGCCAACCGCCACAACCTCATCCGGGTTGACGCCTTTGTGTGGCTCTTTGCCAAATTCGCGGCGTACGGCTTCCTGCACTGCAGGCATGCGGGTCATACCGCCGACCATCACGATTTCGTTGATGGCGGAGGGTTTCAGGTTGGCATCCGAAATTGCCCGGCGAACAGGTTCCATGGAGCGTTCGACCAGGTCGTGCGTCAACTGCTCGAGGCGGGCGCGGGTGATTTGTTTCACCAGGTGTTTCGGTCCAGTTGCGTCCGCCGTGAGGTAAGGCAAGTTGATCTCGGTCTGCATGACCGTGGAAAGCTCGATTTTTGCTTTTTCGGCAGCTTCCTTCAAACGCTGGAGCGCCTGGCGGTCGTTGCGCAAGTCCATACTGGTTTCTTTTTTAAATTCATCGATCAAATAGTCCATTAGACGCAGATCGAAATCGTCGCCGCCCAGGAAGGTGTCGCCGGAAGTGGATTTCACCTGGAAGACGCCGTCGCCAACATCCAAAATGGAAATATCGAAGGTACCGCCGCCCAGGTCATAGACCGCAATAATCTCGTTCTTTTTCTTATCCAGTCCGTAGGCCAGTGAGGACGCAGTCGGCTCGTTGATGATGCGCATCACCTCCAACCCGGCGATTTTCCCGGCATCCTTGGTGGCATTACGCTGCATGTCATTGAAATAAGCCGGCACGGTGATCACGGCCTGAGTAACCGTCTCCCCGAGGTAGGCTTCGGCATCAGTCTTGAGTTTTGCCAGAATCATGGCTGAAATTTCAGGCGGGGAATATTCCCGCTCGCCCATAACCACGCGGGCATCGCCATTGGGGGCTTTGGTCACCTTGTACGGGACGCGCCCGATCGTGCGCTGCACTTCTGGGTCATCAAATTTGCGCCCCATCAAGCGTTTGATGGAAAAGACCGTATTTTCAGGGTTTACGATCGCCTGATTGCGCGCCGATCGACCCACCAGTCGTTCGCTGTTTTTGTTCAAAGCTACCACCGAGGGTACCAGCCGTTCGCCCTCCGCAGATGGAATGACCATCGGCTCACCGCCAACCATTACAGCCACAACAGAATTGGTTGTGCCGAGGTCGATACCCACTATTTTTCCCATATTATTCCTCCAGGTTATTCATCGGTCTTGTTGTTGTCAGCCGGGGAATGCTCCCCGGTAAAAGTTTTGCGATTCAGCCCCGATTCGGAGCAACTAGCGTGCCACGCGCACCAGCGTTGGCCGGATGATCCGGTCGCCGATGCGATATCCCTTCTGTACCACTGCAATGACCCGGCCGCTCTCGATATCGGTGCTGTCCTCATGGGTGATTGCCTCGTGCAGCGCGGGATCGAACATTTCGCCCTCCGCCGGGATAACCTGCACCCCTTCGGATTCCAGGATACCGGTCAGTTTGCGGTAAATCAGCTCAACGCCATTCCACCACTCCTGTGATTCTGCTCCCTGCGGGCGGTTTGCCAGGGCGCGCTCCATATCATCGGTCACACTCAAATATTTTCGGATGATGTTGCTGGTGACGATCTGGTTGAGCTGCGTCTGGTCGCGTTCGATGCGTTTGCGGAAATTCAAAAAATCAGCCCGCTCGCGCTGCCAGCCCTCCGAAAACTCTTTACATTGCTCCTGAATTGCAGCCAGTTCTTCCTTTAAGGCAGCTAATTCTGGCGACTCTTGGGTTTCAACCCCTTCAGCCGGGGCAGTTATTTCTTCTGTAGGTGATTCAACCGGTTTGGTTCGTTTTTTATGTTCAGTCATCAATTCATGTCTCCCGTGTTTGCTGAAGATTCATCTAGCGAAGATTCGGCCATCAGATCACTTAATAGCCCGGAAAGAAAACGTACTGTTGAAATGGCGCGTCCATAGGAAAGGCGCAGCGGGCCTAAAACGCCCAAAGTGCCGGTTGCCAGGCCAGGCATACCATAACTGCCGAGCACCAACGACCACTGACGCAGCTCGTCCCAGGTCCCTTCACCGCCAATCAGTACCTGAACGCCGCCTTGTGTGTTTCCTGCCGAGGTACGGGCGACCAGGTCTTGCAGCAGTGACCTTTCCTCTATGATTCGCAAAGACCGGCGCGCTTCATCCGATCCGGTGAATTCCGGCTCACTGAGTACATTGGTCAGACCGTCGACATAAATTTCGCCGGCCGGGGTGGCATCTGCTTGCAGCAGATCTTCGATGACCCATACGAGTACATCCGCATCCAGGCCTTGCATTTGTGCCAGGCGGGCGCGCATTTCATTAACGTCAGTGTCATGAAACAGCTGGGTCAGGCGTTCTGAGGACTGGGAAAGCTGCTCCTGGGTCACCGGCTCGGTCAGAGAAAGCAGCCGCTGCCGAACCTCGCCGCCGATCATCACTAGCACGACCAGAATTTGCCGGCCACGAGTGGCAATCATCTCAAGGTGCTTCAGGCGGGAATGTTCTGGATGCGGCGGGGTGACCAGTGAGGCGGCTCGCGATTGGTATGCCAGCACGGACGCCGCCAGCCGAACCCACTGCTCAACATCGTTGCGCATCTGGTAAAACTGGTGGCTGATGGTACGGCGGGTGGTATCCGGCAGGTCCGAGGCGCGGGTTAACTTGCTGACGAAATAGCGATAGCCTTCCTCAGTCGGCACCCGGCCGGCGGATGTATGCGGCTGGCGTAAAAAGCCGCGGTCAGTAAGCTCTGCCAGTTCATTCCGCACCGTCGCGGAACTCATATCCAGGTTGTAACGCGTGACCAGAGCCTGCGACCCCACCGGAGTGGCTGTCCGGGTGTATTCGTGGATCACCAGCGAGAGAATAATTTTTTGACGTTCGCTTAACTCGGTCATTGCGTCTCAAAATTTAGCACTCTAAGCGTTAGAGTGCTAAAATACCCTATTGCAAAATAATACCATGTGCATTTTACAACGTCAAGCCGGGTAACAAACTCTTATAGATTTCTAACAGAATCGCCATGTGCTGCAATTTCCGCCCGGTCGATTATTCGATTTGACCGGAACCGATTTTCTTCATACAATTGGTATTATGTACCGCAGCTATAAACAAATAAACTGCGCTGATTTCTTCCGAACAGACCACGATCCGCCGCTGATGTAGGGGGATTGCCTGCAATCCCGAGTAATCACAACTTATTGTTATCATTTCGTGTGACTGTCTTCAAGGATCGTTTCCCCCAAGGAGAGGAATCATGACCCCTACCCCATTTGTATCCAAACGTGCACCTTTGTACGCTGAAGTGCCCGATGAAAAGTGGAATGACTGGCGCTGGCAGCTTAGCAACCGCCTGAACAGTGTTGAAGATTTTGAAAAAGTCCTACCCCTGACCGAGAGCGAGAAAAAAGCGCTCGACACGCAGGGTTTGTTCCGGGTGGATATCACCCCCTATTTTGTGTCATTGATCGACCCCAATGACCCGGATGACCCGGTTCGCCGTCAGGTCATCCCACGCGCCGAGGAGATTGTCCCCTTTACGGGGATGATGGAAGATTCTCTGGCTGAAGACCGCCACTCGCCGGTGCCTGGATTGGTCCACCGCTATCCTGACCGCGTCTTGATGCTGGTGACCACCCAGTGCGCTTCTTACTGCCGCTACTGCACCCGTTCCCGCATCGTCGGCGATCCGAGCGCCACCTTCTCCCGCGCTGAATTCGATATGCAAATCGAGTACCTCAAAAACACGCCGCAGGTGCGCGATGTGCTGCTTTCTGGCGGCGATCCGCTCACTCTGGCGCCTAAACTTCTCGATGAATTGCTTGGACGCCTGCGCGAGATCCCGCACATCGAAATCATCCGCATTGGCAGCCGGGTGCCGGTCTTTATGCCGCAACGCGTGACCCCTGAATTGTGCGATACCTTGCAAAAATACCACCCGCTGTGGCTCAACATCCACGTTAACCACCCCAATGAGATTTCCAAGGAACTGGCGGATGTCGCTGATCGTTTGACCCGGGCCGGCATTCCTCTCGGAAACCAGTCGGTGCTGCTGGCCGGCGTAAATGACTGCGTTCACATCCAGCGCAAGCTGGTGCAAGACCTGGTGCGCATTCGCGTGCGGCCGTATTACCTTTACCAGTGCGACCTGGTGGAAGGCGCCGGACACTTCCGTACCCCGGTTGCTAAAGGCATCGAGATTATCGAGGGGCTGCGCGGGCACACCTCCGGGTATGCCGTCCCAACCTTTGTGGTGGACGCCCCTGGCGGCGGTGGCAAGATTCCGGTCATGCCCAACTACCTGATCAGCATGTCAGATCATAAAATCATTCTGCGCAACTATGAAGGCTACATCACCACCTACGAGGAACCGCTGCAATACACCCCGCACGATCCGAAAACTTGCAGCTACTGCCAGAATAAACGTGCTGAACCAGGCCAAAGCGGGGTGAGCGGTTTGCTGGATGGCGAGGATATGTTCATCAAACCCGAAAATTTTGACCTGCTGCACAACCGCGGCGGCGGGACGCACCGGCTGCGCGCCAACCAGGAAAAATGGAAGCCGCTCGGCATCGGTGAGGCGTCCAAAGCCCTGGGCGAGGGAAAAATCCACGATTTGGAATAAAGGGCACTCGGCCGCTCCAATATAAAACGCATTTCCGGGAGGGAAGCATGCATTACCGTCGACTTGGACGTTCCGGTTTGAAGGTCAGTGAAATTTCGCTGGGCGCCTGGATCACCTTTGGCAATCAGATCGAGCAGCAAGCTGCCATCGACCTGATCCACACAGCTTACGACCAGGGTGTCAATTTCTTTGACAATGCCGACATGTACGCCGGCGGACAGGCCGAGCAGGTGATGGGAAAAGCTATCAAGGACCTGCCACGTGAAGCGCTGGTAATTTCCAGTAAGGTTTTTTGGCCAACCACTCCGGGACCGAACGGCCGCGGGCTTTCCCGCAAGCATGTAATGGAATCGATTCATGCTTCCCTACGCCGCCTTGGCACGGATTACGTTGATCTTTACTTCTGCCACCGCTATGACCCCGACACGCCGCTCGAAGAGGTTGCCCGGGTGATGGACGACCTGGTTCACCAGGGCAAGGTGCTGTACTGGGGCACATCCGAATGGGAAGCGCAGCAGATTGCCCAGGTAGTGGGCGTAGGCCGGCAGTTTGGCCTGGTTCTACCCAGCATGGAACAGCCGCAATACAACATGTTCCACCGCCGCCGCTTTGAGGAGGATATCGCGCCCACCTGCCGCGAACTGGGGATGGGATTGACTACTTTTAGCCCGTTGTACCAGGGGATACTGACCGGCAAATATAACCAGGGTATCCCGGAAGGCAGTCGCGCCTCGATGGAGGACCTGGCCTGGATGCGCGACCGCATCACGCCGGAGCGGCTTGCCAAGGTTCGCAGCTTGACCGCTATCGCACAGGAGCTGGAACTGACCACAGGTCAATTGGCGCTCGCCTGGATTTTACGCCGCAAGGAAATTTCCAGCGTAATTACCGGTGCGACCCGGCTGGAGCAGCTCGATGAAAACCTGGCGGCTGCCGAAGCGGTTGACCTGCTGACCAACGAGGTTCTGGAGCGGATCGAAGCGATGCTAGGACAGCCAGCAGCAGAATAATGCTATTGCAGAACCACCAAACCGTCCGCGTTTTTTATGGAAGGAACCGTTATAATACTTCAATAAAGAACAGCGGGCTTTTCTTCTTCCCGGGTATTTTCTAGAAAATACCCGCTGGAGCAGAAGGTAGCGGACCGTTTGAATGGAGCTGCAAGGGTACCGCAAGGAGGATAAAATGACGGATGAGACTGTATTACCCCCATCGCTTGAGCCGGAAATCTTGCCGAAGTCGGCTCCAAGCGCCGAACGCGGTTGGGCTGGCGTCACTGCGCTGGTGCTTGGATTGATCAACCTGTTCGCCTGGTGTTTGCCCATTTGCGGCGCGCCGCTCTCGATTGCCGGGATCATCATTGGAATCGTGGGGTTAAAGACGCCCAACCGCGGCATATCGATCGCCGGAATCGTCCTGAATGTCATCGGCTTGATTTTGAGCGTGATCGCAACCGCCGGATTCATCTCCCTGTGGGCCTCAGGCTGGTTCCAAAACTTCGACCCCAATCAGTTTTATTTTCAATAGGATTATGGTCAGACTCTCCATCGATCCCAAATCCCCTAAACAGGGTTCAACCCAACCAAGCCGGGTGGCTGACCCAAACGAATATTACCAGCCCATCGAAATCGAAGAACCGCCGGTGCGCACGCGCAATTGTTTTACCTGCGGCTGCCTGCCGCTGCTGGTGGTTCTTGTGCTCCTGCTGGGAGCCTACTTTTTCCTCCCCGCCCGCACCAATATTTTGCTGCTCGGCATCGACCGCACACCAGATGGGTCAGCGGTCGGCCGCACCGACACCAACATCCTCATCAGCATCATCCCGCTTAAACCGGTGGTGAATATGCTGTCCATCCCACGCGACCTATGGGTGAGCATCCCGGGCGTTGGCGAGAATCGCATCAACACCGCCCATTTCTTTGCCGAAGCCAACCAAGAAGGCAGCGGGCCGGCAGCCGTGTTGGAAACCGTGCGTACCAATTTCGGGGTGACTGTCCGATATTACGCCCGCGTGAAGTTCAGCAGCTTCGTCGAAATCGTGGATGCCATGGGCGGCTTGAATATTGACCTTCCGAATGCCATGGCTGGCTATGCTCCTGGTCAGTACAGCCTCAATGGTGAACAAGCGCTGGCATTTGCCCGCAACCGAACTGGCAGCGACGATTTCTTTCGCATGCAAAACGGCCAGTTTTTACTTAAAGCCGCCTTCAGGCAAATGTTCAACCCGGTTTCCTGGGTGCGCATTCCGGCGGTAGCCAGTGTATTTTTCCAATCGGTTGACACAAATATTCCAGCCTATTTATGGCCGCGCCTTGGGTTGGCAGTGCTGCGGGCTGGACCAGACGGTATAGACAACCGGACCATCACTCGCGAGATGGTCAACCCCTGGACGACAGATCAGGGCGCCAATGTGCTGCTGCCCAACTGGGATGCCATCAATCCGGTATTAATGGAAATGTTTGCGGAATAACTGGCCTTAAGGCAAAACAACGCCCTTGGTTTTTGCCCAATCTTCGTCGCTGACCAGCTGGATCACCTTAAACCCCTCGGCATACTGCATCTCTTTGCCTTTGGCGGTTTCGGCTGCCCATTCCCGCAGCATCTCAGCCGGGTCATTGCCGTTTAGTTGGCTGGTATGCGCCTGCAGCGCCGCAATTTTGACATCCATGGTTGCGCTGATGTTGATAAATTGATCGGAATGTTCCCACGAGGTGACAAAAACCTTCCGCACCTTGTGGGCCTTTAAGCCTTCGGATTCCAGCTCCTCAAAAAGATTGGGCTGGCCGGCAGCCGGGAAAACCGCGTCCAATGCTGCCATGCCAGCCGCGCGGTGATCCGGGTGATTAATGTAATCGGATGACGCCAGTACCACGGTCGGGTCGCTACAAATGACCACTTCCGGGCGCAGGCGGCGAATCTCGCGCACCAGTTTCTTGCGCAGTTCCAACGTGGCCTGCAGCATCCCATCCGGTTCACGCAGGAACACCACCTCGCTCGCGCCAGCGATGGCTGCCGCATCACGTGATTCCTGTTCGCGGATCTCAGCTGCCCGCGCTTTTGTCATGCCTGCAGTAGCAATCCCCACATCACCGCTGGTGCACAATACATAATAAGTCTTTGTTCCAGCCTGAGCCCAGCGTGCCAATGTGCCGCTGCAGGAATATTCAATGTCATCCGGGTGCGCCGCAATCGCCATTGCGCTTTCGGGTATGTAAAACGGGTTTTCCATCCGCACAACTCCAATTCGAAGATGGGGCTGATTGTACTCTTTGGTCGATAAGCTTGCAACAGGTCAGTCCCGGCCAAAGTTCAGGTATTTCGAAACGGACCTCGCTCCAATTTTTGTGGTGAAAATTTCGGCTCGGTTGGACTGATCAGCCGTACCGCCCGGTCATAGAAGAAGTAATCCCAGGCCCAGTTGATCAGTACTAGCAACCGGTTGCGGAATCCGATCAGTTGGAAGATATGCACTACCAGCCATGCCACCCAGGCAAGAAAACCATGCAATTGTAGCGGTCCAATCCAGGCTACTGCCTGGTTGCGGCCAATCGTCGCCATGGTGCCTGGGTCATGGTAATGAAAGGAAATTTGCGGTTGTTCATGTAACGCCTGAACAAGATTGTCCGCGGCGTGTTCCCCTTGCTGCATGGCAACCGGTGCTACCATCGGCAATGGGGCCTTATTTTCATCTTCCAGGTAAGCGGCATCCCCAATAACGTACACCTCCGGGTGACCAGGTAGCTGCAACGTAGGCTCAACCCGCACCCGCTGCTGCGCTGCTTGTGGCAATCCCAGCGTATCCACCAGCGCCGCTGACCGGACGCCTGCTGCCCAGATCAGGGTATGGGTGGGAATGGTCTCGCCGCCGTGCAATTTGACGGTTTGCCCATCAAACGACTCGACCGCCGCGCCAAAACGTACTTCCACACCCTTCTTTTTCAAGGCTTCCCGGGTCGCTTGACCCAGGCCGGCTGGCATGGCTGCCAGCAAGCGGTCAGTAGCTTCCAGCAGCAGCACACGCGAATGACTGAAATCCTGGTCAGGAAAGTCTTTGGTTAACACCAGACGGATGAGTTCGGAGATTGCGCCCGCCATTTCCACACCCGTCGGACCGCCCCCAACCACAACAAAGGTGAGCAGCGCCTGCCGGGTCACAGGGTCGCTGACCAGGGCTGCTTGTTCGAAAAGATGCAGCAGGTGATCGCGAATCGGAGAGGCATCTTCCAGCCCCTTCAGGCCAAAGGCATTGGCAGCCACCGATTCCAGCCCAAAATAATTTGTCTCGCCGCCGACTGCCAATATCAGGTAGTCATAATCCAGGCTGCCGTTGGTCGTTTCCAGCCGCCGATTATTCAAATCCACGCGGGTGACCTCTGCCATCCGGTACTCCAGATTTTTCTGGCGGCGGAAAATGCTGCGCAGCGGGTATGCTACGTCGGTTGGCGAGATGCCAGCAGTGGCCACCTGATAAAGCAGCGGTTGAAACAAGTGATAGTTGTTACGGTCAAGCAGGGTAATATGCACGGGTGCTTTGGCCAGCCTGCGGGCTGCGCGCAGTCCGCCAAATCCGCCGCCAACGATCGCTACGTGTTTCAGGTCTTTCTTGCTGGCTTTTTGCATCACAAGATCCGCCTTTATTGTTTGTGAAATTATTAACTAATACTATTATACTCTTTTTTATCCGGTTTTATCTAAGAGTTGTATTAACGATTTCACCCGTGCCCTGCCCACCGGATACTCTGTGAGTGTGGGCAGCAGCGAGGTTCCGCGCCCTGTCCACAGGACACGGTGCGAGTGAGCCTGTCGAAGGGCGTGGCCTCAACCGTAGCCTCAGCCATAGGGGCGTCCCAAAAGTAATTATTTGTTGATTTTCCTCCGCTATATACGGGACGGGGTGGAACCCGTCCCCTACCGGTAGGGGCGGGTTTCCATGCCCGCCCGCTTTTGAAACGGCACCAATATTTCACCTTATGCATAGCCCTAGTGTGTCAAAGGAATTGGCACCGACAGGCTCAGCCAGTCAGCCAGCGGGATTCAGCCAACGAATCGCAGTGGCCTGTCCTAAGCTTGCCGTAGGGCTATGTTGTAGCGCAAATTTTCAATTTGCGAGGCAATCTAAAAGATTGCCCTACAAAAAAAATGCAGTTTGGCTTCGACAGGCTGGTCCTACGTCCGCGCGAACAGGACGGCAAAAAACGCAATCAGCGCGCCGCCCCCCAAACCAACCGCCAGGGCGATCTCTCCCGCCAGGTAAAGCTGAACCCCGCCAAATAAAAGTGCTGCAAAGAACAGCCCGGCAGTTAACCGATTAACCGACCGCGTCACCCGCTGCACCTGCCGGCTCAAGTCACTGCTGCGCACCTCCAGCCGTCCCTGTTCGAGCCGTGTCAACACGGCCTCCGTCCGCCGGGGCAGCGACGCCACCGAGCGCAGAATATCAACTGCCTCGGCCGTCCAGGTCTTCCACTGCGCGCCACCCTCTGCCTTCACCAACTTTTCCGCCCAGGGAATTACGCTCTGCCAGAGGTTAAAATTGGCATCCAAACCGGTGCACATGCCGTTAAGTATCGACAGCGCCCGCCCAAGCAGGATCATATTTTCAGGTAGTTGAAAAGGATTGTTGTAGAGCAGCCCGCGGAATTCTTCAAGAAACTCGACCGCTTCGGTCTGGCGTAATTCCATCAATTCTGGCGCAGTTTTTCCCCAAAACCGTTCAAATGCACGCTCATTGGCCTGGCGCAGCAGCTCGGTATCGGCACCCGGCAGCAGCACGCCCATCAGCTGGTAGGCTTTGATCACCCGCGCACCATCGCGTTCCACTACCGCAATAACCAGTTCACGCAATCCGCTAACCACGTTGGGCGTAATTTTCCCCGCCATACCAAAATCAACGAATACCAGTGAAAAATCGGTTCGGCCGTCCTCTTTCACCTCACCCGGAGAAACAAAAAGATTGCCCGGATGCGGGTCGGCGTGGAACCAGTGGTCCTCAAAGACCTGTTTGAGGTAAATGTCAAAAAGGCGCTGCGCCACTTCAGTTCGATCGATGCCAGCGGCGTCGATGGCGTCATAATCGGTAATTTTGATCGCCCGGACGTCCTCGAGCGTCAACACCCGGCGAGTGGTGTGGCTCCAGTGCACCTCGGGAACAATCACATCCGATACGTCGATGAAATTCTCCTTGAAGGTTTGCGCGTTTTTGCCTTCATTAAGATAGTCGATTTCCGCATAAAGCGTGCTACTGAACTCACGAACCAGTGCCGGGACATCCACCCGTTTGCGAATGGGTTTATACCATTCCACCCAGCGGCTGACTACACGCAGCGCCGCCAGGTCGGTTTCGACCACTTTTTCGATATTCGGTCGCTGAACCTTGACCACCACCGGTCGGCTCTCCGCCGTCTCTTCTCCGGCGGCGGACCTGCGTAACCGGGCAATATGTACCTGTCCGATGGATGCAGCAGCGATTGGTTCCGCCACAAATTCCTCAAACAGGTCCTCCAAAGGCGCGCCAAACTCCGACTCTACCACCTGCCGAATGTCCTCAAAACGCTCAGGCCTGACTTCATCCTGCAGTCCAGCCAGTTCTTCTGTGATCACCGGCGGCAGCACGTCCAGTCGGGCGGAAAGCCACTGCCCAACCTTGATCAAAACTCCGCCCATGTTCACAGCCAGATTGTGGAACCGGACCGCGGTCCGGCGTAAGCGCCGGTTGCGTGTCTGATGAACCAGTCGCTTTAAACCAATGCGCGGGAGGAATATCTCCCACCACAGCAGCCCGAGCAGAACGCTGGCGAAGAAGAACAGAATTTTACGGTAGCGTTGTCTGAGCATAATAAAAAGATTATAAGCTCATTTAAGACATCAGGGGCGTCTGTTTGGACGCCCCTGACCCCAGGGAGGAGAAATGCTCACGATGACCGGTTTGCATTCATGAATTACTTTTTCAGCAGCCGCATCCCGTTGGCAATGACTACCAGCACCGACAATTGGTGTACCAGCATCCCGCCAGCCATGTGAACGCTGCCGAGCAGCACACCCGTCAGCAGCCCGCTTACCGTCAGCAGCGCAATGATTACGTTCTGCCGGATGTTTCGCAAGGTTGCCTTGGAAAGGTGAATGGCTTCCGGCACCTTGAGCAGGTCATCGGCCATCAATGCGATATCCGCCGTTTCGATTGCCAACCCTGCGCCCGCTGCGCCCATGGCGATGCCGATGTCTGCCGCGGCCAGCGCCGGCGTATCGTTGATGCCATCTCCGATCATGGCCACGATGTGGCCCTGCGATTGCAATTGCCGGATGGCGTCCAATTTTTCCTCTGGCAGCAGCCCAGCGCGCACATCGCTTATGCCAGCCCGCTGCGCAACCGCATGGGCTGTCGCCGGGTCGTCTCCGGTGAGCATCACGATTGTCTGGATGCCGTCTGCTTGCAGGCGGCGCACCATTTCAGGCGCATCTTCGCGCATTGGGTCGGATATGGCGATGATGCCCCACACCTGCCGGTCGCGGGCTGCCAGCACCGCTGTTTTTCCATCGCTGCGCAGATCGAACAGTTGGGTGGTCAGTTCAGCATCCATGGGGATGGACAATTCCGCCAGCCATTTGGGGGTGCCCACCAGCACTTCGCGGTTTTGGTAGCTGGCGCGGATGCCCTTGCCCGCCAGCGCTTCGAACTCATCTGGCATCGGCAGGGTACCCATCTTGATAGCTTCCTGATAGATGGCGCGTGCCAGTGTATGCTCTGAGCCCGACTCAGCCATACCTGCCCACCAAAGCAGTTCAGCCTGATCGACATCCCAGCGTAAAGAACTGGCTGAATCCGGCGGGGATGCTGCTCCGACCGTAATCGGCGACGGCTGCAACACGACGATATCGGTCAAGCGCGGCTTGCCGTAGGTCAAGGTTCCGGTTTTATCCAACGCCACTGCCGAAATCTTCCCGGCATTTTCCAGAAATTCACCACCCTTGATCAGGATGCCGCGACGAGCCGCGCTGCCAATCCCGGCGATGATCGATACCGGCGTGGAAATGACCAGCGCACCCGGGCAGCCGATGACCAACAAAGTCAGCGCCAGCTCGATGTCACGGCTGATGATGAACGCTCCGATACTGAGGAGAATGATCGCGGGAGTATACCATTGTGAGAACCGTTCGATGAAGCGTTGAGTAGGGGCTTTTTGGTCCTGCGCTTCTTCCACGCGGGCTATTATGCGCGCCAGGGTGGTGTCGGCGCCCACGCCGGTTGCCCGCACCTGAAGCATGCCATCCAGGTTGACTGTCCCGGCAAATACGCGGTCGCCCAGAGTTTTCTCTTCCGGCATCGGTTCGCCGGTGATCGAACTCTCGTCCATGGCCGAAGCGCCGCTCAGTACTTCACCATCCACCGGCACCCGCACCCCAGGTTTAAGCAGCACGGTCTCGCCGATTAGTACCTCATGTGGTGCAACCTCAACCTGAACGCCGTCGCGCAGCACCAGCGCGGTCACTGGCGCCAGATCGATTAATTCACCTAACACCTGACGGGTCTTGCTCAGCGTCCGGGCTTCCAAATATGCGCCAAACACGAACAGGAAAGTGACCGCCGCGGCTTCCCACACCTCGCCGATTGCCAGCGCGCCTACCGTGGCAATCGTCACCAGCAATTCGATACTAATGTGGCGGTGGCGCAGGCTGTTCCAGGCGCGGACGGCGATACCAGCGCCGGCTATGACCGCTGCGATGGTCATCAAGACGTTGTGCAGCGGCAGTGCCTGGAAGAAATAACGCGCTGCCAGTCCGGCCAGAATCAGAGCGCCGGAAAGGATGGTTTCGACCTCAGCGCGGATACGCGGGTCATGCAGTTTGGTGCGAACATTTTCGATCATGGCGCCTCCCGGGCAGGTCAATTAAACCGCGGAAACGCGGGCTTTGTATCCGGCCGACTGGACGGTTTCGACCAGCTTGGCGGGAGGTGCAATCGCGGGATCATGTTGCACTTCGATCCGCCCGGTGTTGAAGAAGACTTTGGCATCTTCGACTCCCGGAACGTCTTTGAGCGCTTTTTCAATTTTGGCGACGCACGATGGGCAGGTAAGTTCTTGACTGCGTAATAGGGTTTTCATTGTTTCCTCCATATAAGATTGATTTATATAGAGGATAACGTTCTTACCCGGTTCATTCCATGATCTGGATCAGATTACTGCAGCTTTCAATATCCGTTTAGGAATTGGGCTTACGTTTCCATCTCGGCGGTCTGACGCAGCGCTTTGGGGTCGGTCAGGGCAATCCACTGCCGGCCGGTCACGATCCAGCCGTCACGTTGGAACTGGCTGATCACCCGGCTGGCAGTTTCAGGGGTGGTACCGGTTAACTCCGCCAGTTCGTCGCGCGAAAGCGGGGTCTGAATAAGCAGTCCGACTTCGTGCGACTCGCCCAGTTTGGCTGCCAGGGTCAGTAAAGTCGCTGCAATTCGCTGCTCCGCGGTCTGGGCAGACAGTTGGTGAATGGTGTCATGAGCGGCTTCCAACCGGGCGGTGACCAGGTCAAGCACCTGCATGCCAACCGCTGGATACTGGTTCAAAATAGCGCGAAACGCTTCGCGACGGATCGTCAAAGCGCACACCGAGGTGAGCGCCTGGGCAGTCTCCAAATAAGTGCTGTCGCTGGAGGTTGAAAGCCCGCCAAAAAATTCCCCCGGGATGAGCAGGTCCAGCATCACATCCTTGCCAGCGGTCGTGTGACGCAGCAACTTGACTCGCCCCTCGGCGATAATGAACAAGGAGTCGGCTGGATCGCCGGCAAAGGTCAGATAATCGCCCGGTTCAAATCCCTTTTCGTGAAATTGGTGGTTGATTTCTTCAATCTGGGCATGCTCCAGGCTGGCAAAAAAAGACACACCGTGCAGGATGCGCAGCCGCAGTTCGGTGCTGCACAAATGCGGTTCGGTATGTTTAATTTCCACCGGGGTCTTTCGTCGTTTTAACATCAAAACTCCCTGCCAATTGAATAGTCTCAAAATCATTGTACCTTGAAACCAGCCGCGCCAAATTGCGGTGAAACAAATTCAAAAACGGATGAAGGAGCGAAAACCTGACCGTGGCATTGGGCGCTCAAACCCGAAGCGTCGCTATAATTACGGTTGAGACTGAACAATGACCCATTTTTATGCCGTTCTCACGCTTGTGACTTTTCTCGTTTGGGGATTCGATAAATACCGGGCAAAAATGAACCGGTGGCGCGTCCCGGAGCGGACGCTTTTTACCCTGGCTTTTGGTGGCGGGGCATTTGGCGCGTTGGCAGGGATGTACCTGTTTCATCACAAGACGCGCAAACCGCATTTCTGGATTTTGATCGGCCTGGCGTGCGTAATTCACGCCGGCATATTTGTTTGGTTAATGACGCAGTAACGATTGCTCGCCAGCAGCCCCAACATGGCTGCACCGAATGGGTCCAGATCTGTCCTAACTGGTTAAGCGTTCACCACCAGCGGCTCAAGGTGGCGGATGAAGTGTTTGAGCAGCGTCCGGTCATAATCCTCCGGGTGCGTTTTCAGCATGCCCTTGAGTTCTTCGCCAAAATCAGCCAGCGCCGACCCAAAAGTGACATGCAGTGCCTGGCGTACATCAAAATCGTCCAATAAGTCAGGCAGCGCGTGATCAGTCAGGGTCTGCGGGTCTGGCAAGCGGCTTTCGTCCGCCGAAACGTGATAGGTTAACCGGTCGGTTGCATAACGTTGACGGGCAAGCATCAATGCCTGCCGGAACAACCCCGGTTCAAGCGTAGCTGCCACGCGCAGCGCTTCCAGGTAGCTGGTACCTGCCGTTTTGACGTGCACTGAACGCCCCGCATGTCGCATCAGCAATGGGTAGATGCTGAACTTGTCCGAACCGGAGTGTAGACTCAGACGGTAACCGCCGAAGTGACGCATAATGGTCGCGTGGCGCGCCAGCTCGGGTTCCAATGCCGCCAGGTCGCCAATATAATCAACGCCCTTCTCGAAACGGCCAGGGAAACGCAGCGCCAAACTGTTGAACTTTACACCTAAACGCTTGAGTTCGCTGCCAATGTAAAAGTGCTCCAACAAAGAGGTGGGTGTTTCAGTTTCATCGATCGAGACTTCGAAATCGAAACCTTCCGGTTTGAGTGCTTGCAGAGCGCGATACATTTTTGCAATATGAATTACTGCCCGCCCGTATTTGGCGAATGCTCGCAACGCCCCTTGCTGTACGGAAGCCTGGTCACAAGGCCAGCCGACTGAAATGCAAAAGGCCAGGTAGCGGTTAACCAGTTCATCCTTGGTGATGGACTCCTCCCCTATTTCCCCCCAGGGTTGAGCAGAAATCTTCTCGAGCAGAATTTGAAGTTCGTCCATATCCGCAGCGGAATCCACATGCTCGCCAGGATCGACGGTGAAGAAAGTGTAACCCGCCTGAACAAAAGCCGGCAGGTCGCTGACCTGTTTGAGATGATCGGCATCCCCGCCCCAGGGTTGCTGCCAACCCTCCTGGAACACTCCCCACAAGGCATCGTCCATCACCTGCTGGGGAGTGCGCCCGGTGCGTGCGTTTTCGCGCACCGATTGCTGGGCAAAAATGGGGTAAATCTCGCCAGCAGAGGATACGCTCCGCAGCGCATGGACATGCCCGGGTGTGGCTAACCCCAGCCGGTCGCCGAACCCGAAGGACGGCTTCGCTGCCTCGCCTTTTCCCGCGCCCATCGGCATGGGAATCAACCAGGAAAACAACTTCCGCAGAACAGCTGCATTTTCCGGGTTTATGCCAAAGAAAGCCGCGCCGTCCTGGGTGAAAAGCGGCTGTGTGAATGGAAGCCGGGCAGTATTCGCTGAACCGCGTACACCCAACACTCGCGCGCCTGATTCTGCGTCGCGCGCCAGAAAGCAGGTCAATTCGCCGTCACCGGTAGCCAAATGGCCAGTATGGATGGAATTGGAATAGATCTTCAGGTTGATTGCCATGATTATGCAGTGGTCTCCAGTCTATAGGCTTTACGCGCCAAGCCGACCGCCAGGGCGGACATCATATCCACGGCTTCCTCTTCGGTGATGATGCCATTCACCAGCTGACCGGCAAGCCAGTTGGCGCTGACACGCCGCCAGACGTCATGCCGCACTGGAATGGAAGGAAAAGCGCGCGTGTCATCATTGAAACCGACGGTATTGTACAACCCGGCGTTCTCGATCACCTGGTCAAAAAACCGCCGCATGCCATTCGGGCTGTCGTTGAACCACCACGGCGGGCCAATGAGAACGGCCGGGTAGTGACCGGCCAACGGCGCCAATTCGCGGGAGTAGGTTGTCTCGTCCAGCGTGAACAGGATAAGCCGCAGGCGCGTATCGTTGCCGTAGCGCTGCAGCAGCGGGAGTAGATTGCGGGTGAACTCACTCGCTAAGGGGATATCGGCGCCCTTATCCAGACCGAAGCCGTCGAAGATGGCCGGATTATGGTTGCGCAGCACGCCGGGATGCAACTGCATCACCAGACCGTCCTCGATGCTCATGCGCGCCATTTCAACCAGCATGTGGGCGGTAAAACGCGCGGCGTCATCCGGACGCGCCTGATTTTTCAGCGCCCGCTGAAAGATGGTTTCCGCTTCCCGCGGGCTAAGCGGCTGAGCGGCAGGGGTCAAGGCAGCGTGATCGGTTGCCGTAGCCCCAAGCGATTTGAAATGCGCCCTTTGCACCTCCAGCGCCTGAATAAAGCGACCATAGGATGTGACCAATACCCCGCTGGCGCGGCTGAGCTTCTCGATGTTTTCCAGCCAGTCGCGGGTGTCCAGGTTGACTACGCCATCGGGGCGGAACGTAGGCCGAATCCTCCCTTTCCAACCGGAGGCGCTGATGGTCTGGTGGGCTTCGAGCCGGTCCCAGGCCGGGTCCGTGGTGCACATGATCTCAATATTGAAACGCTCGAACAACCTCCGTGGCTTGAACTCGGGGCTGGCCAGGCAGGCTTCGATCTGGTCGTAAACCTCCTGAGCGTTGGCGCCGGTTAGCGGCTGCTGCACGCCAAACACTTGGCGCAATTCCTGCGAGAGCCAGACCCCCGAGGGCGTTCCGCGGAAAAGGTGGAAATGATCGGCAAAAATTTGCCAGATTTTGCGCCCGTCCTTTTCGACTGGCGCACCGTCCAGGCGTGGGACACCCAGGGCTTCCAACTTAATGCCCTGCGAATACAACATGCGAAATACATAGTGGTCCGGAACAATCAACAGTTCCGCCGGCGAGCCAAAGCTGCCGTTCTCATCAACGAAAAGGGCAGGGTCAACATGCCCATGCGGACTGACAATCGGCAGGTCGGCGGCAGTTGCATAAATGCGGCGCGCCAATTCGCGCTGTGTCGGCTCAGGATCGAAAAGCAGGTTGCTGAAACGGTCGCTTTCGATGTTCATCGCGTCCTTTTCCAGTCTTTGGCAGCCTGCACCAGTGCATCGATATTTTCCGGCAGCGTTCCGGGGCTGATTCCCCCGCCGAATGACAGGATCATCCCGCCTCCGGGTGCGCCTTTATCCAGGCAATCCCGGGCAGCCGCGTACACCTGTTCTGGTGTGCCGCGCACCCCCAGGCCAAGCGGAGCAACGTTGCCCATCAAAGCCACCCGCTCGCCCATCTTTTGCTTGACCAGGCCAATATCGGTCTCGTGACTGAAGTTGAACACATCAAACCCGGCCTGAGACAGGCTCTCGAGCAGGTGCGGGCAGGGAGTGTCATTGTGATAAATGCGCAGCAGACCAGAATAATGCTCGAATATGCGTTTGAGGTGCGGCTCGACCATGGTCTGGTAGGTTCGGCGCGAGACCATGCCCACCAGGTCATCCAGCAGCAAAATCCCTTGCGGCTCGCGTAAAGTCTCCAACTGCGCATCCAACCAGCGGATCAGCGAGGTTGTGACGGTTTCCAGCACGCGCGTGACCTGTTCAGGCGCTGTGATCAACCCCTCCATCAGCGGCGTAATCCCGGTCAACCAGGAAGCAGTGGTCAGCGGACCGCGCGCTGCCACCATGTGAATTCCCAATCCTTCCGCCTGCAGTCGCTGGTCCATTTGCCGGTACAGACGCAGCGCCAGGGGCATCAGCCCATCTTCCTGTGGATTGACCGGCTCCATGTTTTGCCAGAAGGCCAGGTCTTTGACCAGCGGCTCGATGGACGGCGGGCGGTCCGCATAAAAGCGCATGCGGCAGCCAAAAGCGGATGGCTCGGAAGCCATGCCAAATTCGACCCAGAAACCCGGTATCCAGACCACATCCGGAAAACGCTTGAGCAAATCCAGGTTGATCTGCAGCCATTTTTCGGGGTAGAGGAAATAATCGCGCGTATCGATGCCGACGTAACCCGGCAGCCAGGGGCTGTCCACGATCAAAGCCACAGGCACCTGATCCGGTCGACCCCGGTGGGCAGCGATTAAAAATTGTTCCCAGTTGGAATTCATCCATAAATCCTTATTACCGGATTCCCCGGTTTTTAAAAATTCATTTAGAGCTTACGACCCAGCAACGCCTCGTACATGGCCATAATATTTTCCACCGGCACATCGGCCTGGATGTTATGCACCGTATTGAATACATAGCCGCCGCCGGGCGCCAGCGCTTCGATATTGCGCTTTACATCATCGCGCACTTCTTGCGGGGTACCGTACGGCAGCACGCCCTGAGTATCTACCGCTCCACCCCAAAAGCTCAATACATCGCCAAAATCACGTTTCAGGGCAACGGGTTCCATGCCTGTCGCGCGGATATGCACCGGGTTGAGAATTTCCACCCCGATTTCAATAAAATCCGGGATCAAAGGGCGTACATTCCCACAGGAGTGGAAGAAACGCCGGGCGTGCGGAGCCAGGGTGCGCACCCGGTCAAAGACCGCCTGCCACCTTGGCTTGATTTGCTGGCGGAACATACGCGGCGAAATAATCTGCGAGATTTGAGTGCCATAGTCATCGGCGTGACTGATCACGTCCACCACATCACCCAGCCGCGGCAAAGCCATGTCCCAGAACTCCAGCTTGAGTACGGTCAGCTTGTCGAACAATACGCCGGCAAGGGCAGCATCGCTGGCCATCATCATCAGCAAGTTCTCCATGCCGACGATGCGCTGCGCCATCTCGAAAATACCGGCGAAGGGGTCTTTTAACACAACGGCATAACCAGCTGCCCGGTAGGCTTCGGCTTTCTCGCGCAGTCCAGCGATGCGCTGCGGATCATCCATCCGCGGCCAGGCATGATTGAAGATATCCTGGCTGGTCAGTTCGGGTTTATCCAGCGGCGCCTGCCACAAACTGAAATACAGCCCATCGGGGCGCGGTTTGCGGTGCGTGATGCCCCATTCGTCATGGTAGCTCCAGTACAGTTCGCCGGAGGTTGCATCCTGGATTTCGGTTTCGATCACCTGCCAGTTGTGACTGTTCAGCGGGTTTATCCCGCGCACATCCACCCCCAACCGCGCAATGATGTCTTCATTCGGGATGGCCAACCCCTGAATGGAGTCGTACGGCTGTGGTTTGACTGTTGGTAATCCCAATGCCTGGCGTAAATTTTGGTAAGCGATCACATGGATGCCAGTCACCTGGGTGCTGCCCAGATCGAGTGGGATGCGGTCAGGCTCGCGGTGTTCCAGGGCGGTCAACAACCGCTCGCGGCTGGTCATAATCGGGGAAGACAATAGGGTGGGTGATTCCATACGCCTTATTACTCCAATAAGGAAGTCATTCGCGGTAATAATCAGCCAACAGCTGCTGCATAACTCGGGTGGTGCGCAAACCGTTCTCCCCGGTGCTGACACAGCGGCCCTGGCCGTGCAATTCATCCACCACCTGCTGGATCAACGGCTGCTGCACGTGAGCGGGGTGGGGAATGTCGAAAGTTTGTCGTCCGGCTGCGGTTTCCAGCACCACCGGGTCGGTCGCGAAGGTGGCGAAGGTCAATTTCCCAGCCGAACCGACGATCGTAACCTGATCCGCAGCATCAAAAGTGGTGAAACTCCACAGGCCGCTGCCCAACACGCCACTTTCAAACTCAAACGACCCGCTGACGATATCTTCCGCCGGGTAAGCCCCGTCCTGGTTGCGGACAAATCCTCGCACGTCCTTCACCGGACCGAGGACGTAATCCAAAAAATCCAGCGTGTGCGAGGCCAGATCGACGAAGTGGCCGCCGCCAGCGACCTCGGGCTGCACACGCCAGGGCTGCTCATCAGCGTTAAGGTCTTTGGCCGGCTGGGTGAGTAAAATTTCCACATAGCGCAAGCTGCCGAGGATCCCGCTGTCCACCAGTTCTCTTATCTTAACAAATCGCGGTAGAGCGCGGCGGTAGTAAGCCACAAACAACGGTACTCCCGCTCCACGGCAGGCGTCGATCATCTGCTGGCATTCCGCCGCATTAAGCGCCATCGGTTTTTCGACGTATACCGGTTTGCCTGCCCTAGCAACCGCCAGCGTGTACGCTTTGTGCATGTGCGGCGGCGTGGCAATATAAACTGCATCCACCTCCGAGTCATCAATCAGCGCCTGGGCATTGTCGTACCAGCGCGGAACCCCGTGACGCTCAGCATAGTCCTTTGCCAGCGCGCCGTTGCGGCGCATGACCGCCACCAATTGCGAACCGTCAGCTTTTTGCAGCGCCGGTCCGCTCTTGACCTCGGTGACGTCGCCGCAGCCTATGATACCCCAGCGGATGGGGTTCATGCTGAGTCTCCGGGTGGATCAACAATGCGGGCCTTCATCCAGTCATTACTGTTATGGAAGTCCGCCACCGCATTACCCGGGTGAACCAATGCGTCAAATAAAGGACGGTCGGCTTCAGCCAGCGACCTATCCATCACGGGCAGAAAATCTTCCAGGTGTTCGACAGTGCGTGGCCCAATGATCGGAGCAGTAACGCCCGGCTGGTCCTTCGTCCATAGGAGCGCCAGCCGCGCGGAGGACATGCCGCGTTCGGCAGCCAGAATAGCCAGCTTTCGGCCGACTTCGATGCCCGTAGCGGTAATGCGCTCATTAAACGTCGGGCTTTTCCAGTTTTCCCGGCGCGAGCCCGACGGGGTTTCATCGGGATGGTTATAGCGGCCAGCCAAAACTCCCATCGCCAGCGGCGACCAGGGTAAAACCGCCAGCCCGTACTTCTGGCACAGCGGGATCAATTCATTTTCAGCGCGGCGGTCGAGCAGGTTATACGGCGGCTGTTCGCTGGCATACCGCGCCCAGCCGTAGCGCTCGCTGATCGCCAGCCCCTCCATCAACATCCAGGCAGCAAAAGTGGATGAACCAATATAGAGCACTTTGCCGGCTCTTACCAGGTCCTCCAGGGCGCGCAGGGTCTCATCCTGCGGCAGATAAGCAGGCGGCGGCCGGTGTAGCTGGTAGAGGTCAATATAATCGGTTTGCAAGCGGTGCAGCGAATCTTCGCAACCTTTGATGATGTGGTACCGACTGGCGCCATTGTCGTTAGGACCCTCGCCGGTGCGGTTATATACCTTGGTTGCCAGAAAGACCTGCTGGCGGCGGCCTGAATCCTTGAGCGTTTTGCCAACGATGCGCTCACTCTCGCCACCGTTATAGACATCTGCCGTATCGATAAAATTGATGCCACCGTCCATTGCCCGGTGGATGATCGCAGCCGAGTCTTCTGAGCTGGTTGGGCTGCCAAAGTTCATCGTTCCCAGGCACAGCGGGGAAACCAGGACTCCAGTTCGGCCAAATAAACGATAATTCATGCGTTTTCTCCTTCCACGACCAGCACTTTACACCTTGACGCTGCCACGAAACTCTTGAACCACATCATACATTGCCCTTAAGTTTTCGTCTGGCGTACCAAAATCCATATTGATGCAGCATATGCCAACTTGGTCCAGGGTACCAGCAGCTTCGAGCAGCGTTTTTGTGTCAGCGGCAATTTCAGCCGGGGTGCAGATGAGCATGCGCACCGGGCTGAGCCGCAGGTTGAAAAATGCATCCGGCAATGCCTGACGGCAGGCTGCCACATCCGAGCCCCAACCGACATCGATAAAGTTCACCGGCAGTTCTGCATAAGCCGGAGCGTAGCGCTGCAAATTGTCCCCGCAGTGATGAATACCGAACGGCTGTAACCGCTGAGCCATGCGCTGCTCGATGGGCAGTTGCACTGCACGGTAGCTGCCTGGTGAAATCATCGGCACTGAGCAATTGGCGTGCAAAAATGTGCTCCGGTCAACGCGTTCGATCATGCGGTTAACCGAGACCGAACAGCTGCCGGTGCGTTGGCGGATGTACTCACTGACGTCCCCGATTAATTCGCCAATCATGCTTAACAACCGCTCCAGCCGCTCCGGAGCTGTATAAAAATCGGTAAACAGGTCAACGCCGTACAAGTGATACGCTGCATTGAGCAGGCCATCGGTATTCACATCGCCGACCAGATAACCCCATTCCGCTTCCAGTATGTCCATCTGTGCGATCAATGTGTTCATCGGCCAGGTCTGGCGAAAATCCGGTTTTTCCAGTCGGTCAATTTGCTCGGGGGTGAACTGCAGCGGGCGCGGTTGAGGAGCAGCATCCAGCGAGAAAAGGATCTCCGCTCCCAACAGCGCCGGGATGACAAAACCGCCGGCAACAAACGGCGACCCGATCACCGGCCGCGGTTGCGGATCAAGCTCACCCAGACCGAATGAGCCGTAGCGCTGGTAAAGCACCCGCCGCATGATCACATCGTTTTCGATGCGCACCTGTGGATCGAGGTAAAAGGCCTGATCAAAGCTGATGCCGGCAGTCTTGTTCCACCAATTGGGATTGAACACCAATTCAACAGGGATGACAGGCCGGGTAGCGTGATCAGCGAATATGAGCATGTGACCGATTTCTATCAATCTTTGAGTTCAAAAGCCTTTGAAGCTGAATCACGATCCAAATACAGATGCGCGTGCGCGTTTTGGCGCAGGATACTGGCCGGGCAGTTCGGGTCGATGGGGCCGTGGATGGCGCGCTGAACTGCGGTTGCCTTGCGGGCCTCAGGCACAATCGCCAGCACTTTGCGGGCCGCCAGCAACGCCGGGACGGTCAGCGTAATGGCATGGGTGGGCACCGATTGCAAATCCGGGAAGTGACCCTCGCCGAGCTGCTGCCGACGCGAGACTTCGTCCAGCTTGATCACCTTGACCCACATAGGATCGTTAAAATCGGCAAACGGCGGGTCATTGAAGGCCAGATGGCCGTTTTCACCAATACCCAGCGCGCACAGATCAGCCGGATGAGCCCGCAGCAGTTCTTCGTACTCTTTGCAGCCTTTGATATCCTCAGGGCGGCCGCCTGGGTCGGTCTGCTGACCGGGCACCGGGTAAAAGGCTCCGGCTGGCGGCTGCAGGTGATCCAGGAAGTGGCGTTTAAGAAAGGCGGGGAAACTGGCCGGGTGACCGGCGGGCAGATTGATATATTCATCCATATGGAAGAAATTAATCTTGCTCCAGTCGATACCCGAGGACTGGCGCAACATTTCCAGAAAGGTAAGCTGCGAATTTCCGGTCGCCAGGATCACATTGGCGTGTCCGCTTTCGTTAAGAACCTGCTTCAAATACGCGGCAGCATCGGCGGCAGCCGCCTGCCCTACCTCTTTATTGTTGTTATAGATCGTAACGGGCAGGGATTCTACCTGGGTGGAAAAAATGGGGTTGGTTGTCATGGTTTCCTTTCAATGAACCCATTGGCCGGCGATCATAGTGCGCCAGGCCGTGAAATCAGGATTAAAGAGTACCAGGTCGGCATCTTTACCAACTTCCAGGCTGCCCTTGCGGCTGTCAAGCTGAAGCAGTCTGGCTGGATTAAGGCTGGTCATGCGGACAGCCTCCCACAGCGGAATGCCAACCACATCGGTCAGTACCGGGATCATCTGATTAAGCAAGGTTGTGCTCCCGGCAAAAGCGCTGCGGTCGAACATCATTCCAACGCCGTCTGTCACTTCGTATTCCATCGAGCCCATGCGGAAATGCGCTCCTTCGGGCAGGCCAGCGCCGCTGAGCGCATCCGACACTACCATCAAGCGGTCTGGTCCGATGGCATTATAGGCCAGTTTCATCAGCGTTGGCGGCAGATGGCGATTATCGGCAATCATTTCCACCGTCAGACCGGGATTCACCAGCGCGGTTTCGAGCAGGCCGGGTTTGCGCCAGGGTCCCTCGCGTACGGTGGTGGACATGGCGCTGAACAAATGGGTAACATGCCGCAACCCGGACTGCATGGCTGCCAGCACATCCTGCTCTTTAGCCATGCTGTGCCCGGCGGCAACGATGATCCCGCGTTCCGTCAGACGGGCAGTCAATTCAGGTGCGCCTGGCAGTTCCGGCGCCAACACCAAAATACGCAGTACATCTGCGTATGCCAGCAGGGAGTCGGCGCTGCCATCCAGCGGTAAGCGCAGGCTGCTGCGATCCAGCGCCCCGGCTTGGGCTGGATTTGTATAAGGACTCTCCAGGTGTACGCCTAAAAGCGGCGTCCCTGAATGGGTTCCTGCCATCCAATGGCGGGCAAAGGTAAAAATCTCGTTCAAATCAACCCATGGGGCAGCGCCGACTGTTGCCAGCAGCCCGGTTACACCCCGGCGCAAGTTTTCTTCAAGAATCGTACTAAAAGCCAATTCGGAGGGCTCATTGAACGTATAGCCCAGCGCCCCATGCGTGTGAACGTCGATCAATCCGGGAGTAATCCAGCGACCGCCAGCGTCAAATCGGGGCAAACTCTCCGGCAACAGGTCCGGGGAAAGCAGCGCGCTAATTTTTCCAACCGAATCATGGATTTCAATGACTACTGCCTGCTCTTCAACAATGCGGTCGGGCAAAACAACGCGCCCATTAACCAGTGCAAAAGATGATTGCGGTTCATTTGTCATGTGCACCCTCGAAAGACGCCGGTCTTCCCCAGCCTAAATTCTGAAACATCCATGGCTGGCTGCCGACAACTTTTTACCTTAAATTTGCGTTTCTTTGTTTACTTTGATACCGGCAAGATGTAATTCCTCGGCGCGGTGGCAGCTAACGAAATGATCGGGCGAAATCTCGCGCAGTTCAGGCGTTTGCGTCCGGCAAACCTCGGTCGCGAACTGGCAGCGCGGGTGGAAGTAGCAGCCTGAGGGTGGATTTGCGGGACTGGCAACTTCGCCCGGCAGGTCTTGAATGATATCGCGGCTGGATGGATCGGGTCTGGGAACTGCCATCATTAATGCAGCCGTGTACGGGTGCCGCGGCGCCTGGAACAGTTCTTCGGTGGTGGCCATCTCGACCAGCTTGCCGACGTACATCACGCACACCCGGTCGCTGATGTGCTTGACCACGCTTAAGTCGTGGGCGACGAACAGGTAAGTCAGATTGAGCTTTTGCTGCAAATCTAGCATCAGGTTGAGTACCTGGGCTTGCACGGACACGTCCAGCGCAGAGACCGGCTCATCCGCCACCACCAGGCGCGGGTTGAGCGCCAGGGCGCGCGCAATGCCAATGCGCTGACGCTGACCGCCGCTGAACGCGTGCGGGTAGCGCGCCATATATTCGGTTCGCAAGCCAACCAGTCGCAGCAATTCCGCCACGTGATCCTCGCGCTCGGTCTTGGACCGCATCCCGTTAACATACAGCGGTTCACTGACAATCTCAAAGATCGTCATGCGCGGGTTGAGCGACCCGAAAGGATCCTGGAAGATCATTTGCATCTGAGGGCGGAAGCGGCGCATTTCACGCCGGTCAAGCGCTGCCAGGTCGGTTACTCTGTCATCTGCCTCACGGAAAAGGATTTCGCCGCTGGTTGGGTCAATGGCGCGTAAGATACAGCGCGATACGGTGGTTTTACCGCAACCGCTCTCACCGACCAACCCGAGCGTTTCACCCTCGCGCACGAATAAACTGACATCATCTACGGCGCGCACCTGGTTAACCAGTTTGCGCAGCACACCCTTATAAATTGGGAAGTACTTCTTCAGGTGGCGCACTTCGAGCAGCGGCGATTTGGCAGCCGCTACGGCTTTTGGCTCCAGGGGTTGCATTCCGTCGCTCATAGGCTTTCCTCCTTAGCGGGGTCGGCCTCGGTTCTCATCGTTTTTTTTGTCCCATCTGCTTCGGAATATAGGAAACAGCTAACAAAATGATCTTCGTCCACCTCCACCAGATGGGGCTGTGCAGCATCGCACACCCCGCGCATGAAATGGGTGCAGCGTGGGTGGAACGGACAACCTTTGGGGCGGTTGAAGGGATGGGCAATGGAGCCCGCGATGGTGGGCAATTTGACGCGCGGGTGCGATTGGACGCTTGGGATGGAGCGCAGCAGCGCCTGGGTGTAAGGGTGTTGGGCATTCTTAAATATTTTCATGGCTGACCCTTTTTCCATGACCATTCCAAGGTACATCACCACCACCTCATCCGCCATCTGGGCAATTACACCCAGATCATGGGTGATGAAAATAATCGAAGTCTGACGTTCTTCCTGTAATTTGCGCAACAATTTGAGGATTTGCGCCTGGGTGGTCACATCGATGGCGGTCGTCGGTTCGTCAGCAATCAGCAAGCGCGGGTTACAGCTCAACGCCATGGCAATAATTGCCCGTTGGCGCAGCCCGCCCGAAAGTTGCCAGGAATAAGAGTCGATGCGCTGTTCAGGCATCGAGATGCCGACCGCGTGAAAAACGTCAACAGCAATCTGGCGAGCCTCTTTCTTGCTGACATCCTGGTGGAGCAGTATGGTCTCCATGATCTGATTGCCGACGGTATGTACCGGGCTGAAAGCTGCCATGGGTTCCTGCGGGATGAGCGCAATTTCTGCTCCGCGTATGCGGCGCATTTGCCGGCTGTTGGGATGCAAATGGGTCAGTTCGATCAGTTCTTCGGCGCTATTTGGGTCTCCGTGATGAACTCGACTGCGCAGAGTTACCTTGCCGTTGACTATTTTTGCACCTGCTTCCAGAATTTGCAAAATAGCCTTCATGGTGACGCTTTTTCCGCAGCCGCTTTCACCAACAATGCCGACGACCTTGCCTGGCATCACATCGAAGCTTACGCCGTCGACAGCGCGGACGATACCCTCATCCATGAAGAAATATGCCTTCAGGTCTTCGACTCTGAGCAATGGTTCCCTGGTTGAGTCGTTGGTGGGTTTAATGAGAGGATATGTTTGTGTGACCATATGCTGTCCTTTACCGCTAATGACTGTATGGGTCGGCTGCATCGCGCAGCCCGTCACCCACCAGGTTGAAAGCCAGAACCGCTACAATCACGATCAAACCAGGAAAGAGCAGCCAGGGAGCCAGCGCCAGGGTCTGGATGTTCTGCGCCTCCTGCAGCATCACACCCCAGCTAATGGCGGGCGGGCGCATGCCCAGCCCGAGGAAGCTCAAAGAGGTCTCCGTAACAATCATCACCGGGATCGCCAGCGTACTGGTGGCAATGATGTGGCTGGTGAAGGTCGGAATCATGTGTTTAACAATGATACGCGCCTGGCTGGCGCCTCCCAATTCCGCTGCCAGTACGAAATCTTCTTCACGCAGCGAGAGGAAGCGTCCGCGCACTTCACGGCCCAGCGTGGTCCAACCGCGCAACGCCAGGATGATGGTGATGGCGAAAAACACTTTCTCAGGCGACCAGGTACGCGGCAAGGCCGCGGTGAGTGCCAGCCAGATGGGGATGGTGGGCAATGATTGCAACAATTCGATTAGCCGCTGGATGATATTATCGATCCAGCCGCCAAAGTAACCGGAAATGCCGCCCAACAGCAGACCCAGTACAACGCTCACAATGACGGAAATCATCCCAATGGTCATGGATATCTGAGTGGCAAACGCCAGCCGTGACCACTGGTCACGTCCAAGACGGTCGGTGCCTAACAGGAAGATCTGGGCAGCCAGATCCTGGTCAGCCTGCTCCTTTTCGACTGCACTGACCAGATGAATATTGCTGTCGAATATGCCGAGCACTGAGTAAGACCAGCCGGACCCAAAGAACTGAATGTATGTCTTTTGAGTCTCGTCCGTCGTCCATTTCATCGCGAGCGTGACCGGGTCACGTTTGCCTACCACGCTGGGTACCCAGGGTTTTAGCTGTCCCTCATCCAGCCAGTGGATGCGTTGCACCGGGATAAATGCCAGCCGGGCGTTAGTCTCTTCAGGATCCATGGTGGCGAAGAAATCCGGGATGAAAACCACAATGGCCAGGAAGAGCAAGATCACGGTGCTGATAACTGCCAGTACGTTTTTTCGGAAGCGCCACCAGACCAGCGTCCAATTGGAAGCAATCGAAATACGCTCTTCTTCCTGAGTAGTAACCAACGGTTCTTCGAATATTTCAGCCGGCGCTGCAACGGCTTCATCGGGGGGATACATAGCCGGGTCGGCTTTTTCCAAAGGTGCAGCTCCCTCCGGTTGCAGGATTTTGGGTTCGATACTGTCCATCGTTAGGCCTTTTCCATCCGGATGCGCGGATCCAGCCAGGCAAGGAGAATGTCAGAAATCAACGTTCCGATGATTGCCAGGAAACAATAAATCATCAATATTGCTCCAGCCAGGTACATGTCCTGGTTGATCAAAGAGCGCAGCAGCAGCGGACCGATGTTTTGCAGGTTCATTACCGTTGCCACAATCAGACTGCCAGAAAATAACTCGGGTAAATACCAGCCAATGGTGCTGACCAGCGGGTTGATCGCCAGACGCACGGGGTATTTCATTACCAACTGCCACTCCGAAAGACCACGAGCGCGGCCTGAGACCATATACGGTTTGTTCAGCTCATCCAACAGGTTGGCGCGCATGACGCGCGTCAGACGGGCGGTGCCCGCCAGGCCAATGACGATCATCGGCAGCCAGATATGCTTGAGCAGGTCGATCCCTTTGGCAATCGACCAGGGTGCCTGCTCGAAATCGCGCGAGAATAAACCGGTGACGCTCAAGCCAAACTGTGAATAGGCAAACCACATCAGGATCAAGGCCAGCATAAAGTTGGGAATGGCAACGCCGGTGTAATTGACCACCGTCACCAAGTAGTCCAGAATGGTGTTCCGATGGGTGGCGCTGTAAATCCCGATTGGAATGGCCATGACCCAGGTGAAAACGAAGGCAAACAGAGCCAAAATTAGGGTCAACCCAAGGCGGTCAGCGATCAATTCGGCATTGGGCAGTTGATATTCCAACGAAAGTCCCAGATCGCCGCGCAGCAGGTTTTGCATCCAACGAAGATATTGAATATGAACCGGTTGGTCCAGTCCGAATTGATGTTCAAGCATTGCGATCGTTTCTTGATTTAGCGATGAGCCGGTTGACGCCAGAGTAGCAATATAACTGGTCAAAAAATCTCCCGGGGGAGCCTGAACCAACGCAAAAACCATTATCGAGAAAATAATCAGGAGGATGGGAATGAGAATTAATCGTTGCAGGATATAGCGCAGCATAAAATTTGCTTATCCTTTCTTTCGGCCCGGCTGGAAGATATATTTATATAATACTGATTTTCCTGCGGGCTGCACAGTGCAGCCCGCAGGAATTGGTAAGCTAAAAGCTGATCCGGTGCAGAACTAGGGTTGGAAGTAGAACTGCTCCGGGTTGGCGTTGCCGGGGGTGCGCAGCGGCCAGTCGTTCCCCAGCGTTGTAGGGACGTTCATCAGTTTGTTGTTCAAAACGACTACGCCCTGTACCAGCGGGGTCAGGCCAACTGTACCCAGTTCATAAGCCTGGTCCACCCACAGGGTGAAGAGCTCTTTGGCCAGAGCAATTTGCTGCTCAGTACCGACGGTCTTGCCTTCATCGATGATTTCCACGATGCGAGCCATTTCAGCGGTCGGCTCGACGCCTTCCGCACCGTTGGTCTGCAACCACTGGCGCATCAAAGGCGCAATGGCCAAACCGGGCTGGCTGCGCGGGTCAAATTTAGGCGCGCCGGTGAAGGGGAAGCCGGTGGTGTCTTCGTTCCACAACTCGGTGACAATTTCATTGGCATCGCGCATTTCAAAGTGCACTGCGCGTTCGCGAACCTGAACGATCGTCCGGACGCCCACTTCCTGCCAGTCGGCAGCTACCATCTGGGCAACATCCGGCCAGTTGGCGAAGTTGGGAACAACCGAAATTTCGATGGAGAATTGCTTGCCGTCTTTATTGGTGCGGAAGCCGTCTCCATCCCGACCGGTCAGACCAAGGGTGTCTAGCATCTGGTTGGCCAGATCCTGGTTGAACTCAGTGTACTTGAAAGCCACATCGTCGCCGGGGTAGTACGGGTGCCACGGGGCAGGCACTGGCTGGCGAGCTTCGCCCAGGCCAAGGAACACGGCCTCTTTGATTTCATCGCGGTCGATGGCGTAGGATAACGCCACGCGGAAGTCCTTGGACTGCAGCAGTTCAGCAACCACAGGGTCCTTGTCATAAGTCTGGTTGAAGGTAATGGCTGCATCCGAGCCGCCAAAAGTCGACCAGGTGATGACGCGGTACTTGCCGGCAGCCTCATTTTCCTTGAAGACCGGGTAGTTGCCCATGATGATGTGACGTTCCTGCATGTCCAGCTCACCGGCTATGGCGGCCAGGTTCAGTGCCTGGCTGTCCTGGAAGAACTTGAACTGCACTTCATCAATATAGGGCAGTTGATTGCCTTCGGAATCCACACCGACATAGTATGGGTTGCGCTCCAGGACCAGGATCTCATCGCTGACGCGGGTCGCGGGTTTCCAGGCAGCCATTACCGGGCGATCGGGGTTCTCAGCCGGGTTCTTCCGGGTTGCGAACAGTTCGCCCCAGGTCTTGAAGCTGGCATCGGTGACCATCTTGGCCAATTCATCTGCATTGGCGTATTTGGCATGGAATTGCTTCAGGTAGTGTGCGGGCAGGAATACAGCATAGGATTTATCGCCGCCGTCCTGGTTGGCCAGTTCCATCATCAGGGTGGTGTTGGGATTGGTGTAGGTCCAGGTGACAGTATATTCATCCACTTTGGCGACCACCGCAGTGGTCCCATCGGAGTTCTGCATCCATTTGGGTACTTTGGGGGTCAAGTCAGTGTTCAGCAGGACATCTTCGTACCAGAACAGGATGTCGTCAGCCGTAAAAGGCTCGCCATCGGACCATTTTGCGCCCTTGCGCATGTGGATAGTCCAGGTGGTGAAATCGTCCGAAGATTCCCAGGATTCGATCAAACGGGGTTCAATGGTGCTGCCATCAGGCGAAAAGCGTACCAGGGCATCGTAAACAACCCGGGTGTAGTTGTTGTAGTCCGATGGGCCAAGGAAACCACGGTGCCATGTGCCACCGTAAACGCCGATGCTTTCTGTTACCGGAACTACCAACGGGTTTTCAGGCAAACGTTCTTCCACGGGAGGTAGCTCACCCTTTGCGACCAAATCGGCCAGCATAGGGGCTTCTTTATAGGTGGTTACAGCTTCTACCGGAGCAGTGGGTTCTGCAGGAGCCGCGGTGGGTTCGGTAACCGGTGCGGGTTCGACCGGCGCAGTAGTCGGTGTTGCAGCAGTCTGGCATCCGGCTAGCAGCACGGCCAGAATGAGAATGACACTCAGCAGAGGCCTGATACGCAAGAGCTTTTTAGAGTACATGTTTCTCCTTCTCCAGGACGGCTAGTGTTGTTTAGGGAGAGAGCCGTCATTGCAAAGATGTGAATGGATCGATGGTACCGAGCGATACAGCGAGATAACTTAATGTTTTTTTGTTCTGCTCCTTTCTCGTAAAACTTCTTATGGTGCGCTTTGGCGGATGATCAACTCAGGGTGCAGGACTATTTGAGTGCACCCAGCGGGACAATTTTTCATGCGTTCAAATAAAGCTTCCACGGCTCGCGCGCCAAGCTCCTGACGGTGTACGCGGCAGGTTGTCAGCGCCGGAGAAACCAGCGCTGCCAGGGGGATATCATCATGTCCAATTATGGCAAGGTCATCGGGGATTTTGCGGTTAAGATCGGCGCAAGCCTGTAACGCGCCAACTGCCACTAGGTCATTGTAGCAAAAAATAGCAGTTAAATCATCGCATCGTTCAAGAAGCTGCAACCCGGCCACATGCCCGCCGGCAACCGTAGGCTGGCAGTGAATGATCCAGTCCGGGTTAACTGCCGCCCCAGCCTGCTCCATGGCCGCCAGGTAGCCTTTTTGCCGCCCCTGACCGCTAAATGAAGTGGCAGGACCTGCCATATAGCCAACGCGGCGGTGTCCGGTTTGTAACAGATGACGGGTTGCCAATACACCGCTGGCCTCGTCATCCAGGAAAACTGTCTGATAATCTTCTGATTGATGATCGTCCAGACGGCGGTTGATTAAAACTGCTGCCGGTAGCCGGTTCAGTAAGTTAACCAGGGCAGAAGCTTCGATACGCGAACTACACAGAATCAACCCGTCCACCCGTTTTTCTTCCAGGGATTGGATGACGGAGATTTCACGCTGTGGATCTTCTTCCGTATTACAAAGAAAAACGTGATAGCCCTGGGCATAAGCCAGAGCTTCGATGCCGCGCGTGATATCCGCGAAGAAAGGATTCGACACATCGGGGACGACCAGGCCGATGGTGCGCGTTTGCTGAGTAGCCAGGCTGCGGGCAATGGCGCTGGGATGATAATCGAGGTCTTTGATGATTTTCTGGATCCGTTGCCGCGTCTCCGGGTGGACATCACCCTTTTCATTTATGACGCGAGAGACCGTCATTAATGAAACGCCTGCTCTCCGGGCGACATCGGACATGGACACTCTATTGGACATGTGAAAACTCGGGAAAAAATTGTTAGCGGTATCGTTAGCGCTAACAATAATTATAACAAGGTTAATTTGTGGAATCAATACTCTTTCGTTAAGAGTATTGTCACTTTATTAGGATTTATTTGCCTTTCTGTACCAGTACATTTTTCACTTTTTGAATCACAATTGGCTTCAGTGCTACCCAATAAATTGGTGTGATGCCCTGGGTTTGGTGCATTGCACCTGCTCTTGATCTGATTTTAGTTGCCGCTGAAAGGCTGGTACTCACCGCCAAAATGATGTTCCAGCCAGTGAAGACACAGATCAAACCATTGGGCGGCATCGTTGTCGATGTATTTTTCTTCCCCGGCGGAGGTCACCGAAGTTGCCAGCGCCAGACCGTGCCCGCCGTTTTGGAAAATATGTAACTCAAATGGGACGCAGGCGTGCCTCAGTGCGGCCGCGAATTGTAAAGAGTTATCCACCGGCACGCGTTCATCAGCAGAGGTCGCGAAAATGAAGGTCGGCGGAGTCCGGTCAGTAACATTGCGTTCGAGCGAAGGAATTGGCGCGGGCATAATGGCGGACATGCTATCAAGAATGCATGGATAAGCGAGGATTAATGCATTGGGGCGCACCCGTCCCATTGTCCCAAGCGCAGCAGCCAGATGGCCGCCGGCAGAAAAACCGCACACCGCAATTTTGTCTGGAGCGACACCCCACTGCTCCGCCCGGCTGCGAATGAGTTCAAGCGCCGCTTCCGCGTCGTTCAAAGGTTTAGGAAAGGCAGCCTGATCAGCGACCGAATAGCGCAACACAAAAGCCTGGTAACCGGCTGCCAAAAATGCCAGCGCAATGGGTTCACCTTCACAGTCAGAGCAATAGCGGTATGCCCCGCCGGGACAAATCATCACCGCCGGGCGGATGCGGACATTGGGCAGCGCCTCTGAGGGCTCCTGTAAATAGGCCGTCAGGGTCGCACCGGGGTTGCTGGCCAGAGCTATGATTTCAGTTTGCAAGATCGAACCCTCGTTTCCCAAAAAATGTTAAGCAAAAATAACCCGCCGCTCAGGCAGAACCCCGAGTCAACGGGCTGCTTTCTCGACATCTACCCTCTCACGTGCGGGTTACTCACGCTGTGTTTTATAGACATGGATCAACCCGTTGGTGGATGAATCATGGTTGCTGACCGCTTCCGTTCCCGCCAGTTCGGGTAAGATTTTTTTTGCCAACTGCTTTCCAAGCTCGACGCCCATCTGGTCGAATGAATTAATCCCCCAGATTACACCCTGGGTGAAGATTTTGTGCTCATACAACGCAATCAAAGCGCCAAGCACCCGCGGCGTTAATTTTGGATACAAGAATGAATTGGTCGGACGGTTACCCGGGAAAGTCTTAGCCGGGATCAATTCCTCGAGTTGCTCACCGGAGTACCCGGCAGCTTCCAGTTCAACGCGGGCTTCCTCCGGTGTTTTACCCTTCATTAACGCTTCAGTTTGCGCCAGGAAGTTCGACACCAGAATGGCTTGATGGTCGCCCAGCGGATTATGGCTGTTTGCCGCTGCCAGAAAGTCGCAGGGAATCAGCTGAGTGCCCTGATGAATGAGTTGGTAGAACGCATGCTGCCCGTTGGTGCCGGGTTGTCCCCAGATGACCGGCCCGGTGGAAAAATCCACCCATTTTCCCTGGCGGGTGACGCTCTTGCCGTTGCTCTCCATGTCGCCTTGCTGGAAGTATGCGGGGAAATACGCCAGATATTGATCATACGGCAGAATGGCCTGCGACTGAGCGCCGAAGAAATTGTTGTACCAGATGCCAAGCAGCGCCATGATGACCGGTATGTTTTGCTCGAAAGGCGTGCTGCGGAAATGCTGATCCACCTGGTGGGCGCCTGCGAGCAGTTCTTCGAATTGCTCCATGCCAACGTACAGCACAATCGATAGACCAATGGCTGACCAGAGCGAGTAACGTCCGCCAACCCAATCCCAAAACTCGAACATGTTGCGCGGGTCGATGCCAAACTTGCTGACCGCCTCGGTGTTGGTTGACATGGCAACGAAATGTTTGGCGACTGCAGCATCATCCCGCGCTGTATTAAGGAACCAATCCCGTGCAGAGTGCGCGTTGGTCATGGTTTCCTGGGTGGTGAATGTCTTGGACGCCACCAGGAACAGGACGGTTTCGGGGTTTACCAGTTTAAGGGTTTCGACCAGGTCGGAGCTGTCCACATTGGAAACAAAATGCACCCGCAAGTCGGGGCGAGCGTAAGGTTTTAACGCTTCGCACACCATTTTTGGCCCTAAATCCGAGCCACCGATTCCGATGTTGACAATATCGGTGATGGCTTTGACAGTATAGCCCTTCCATTCGCCGGAGCGCACGGCTGAACTGAACTCCCGCATTTTACCCAGCACCCGGTTGACTTCAGGCATGACATCCTGCCCATCCACGTACACTGCGGTATTCGAGCGGTTGCGCAATGCTGTATGCAGCACCGCTCGCCCTTCCGTGGTGTTGATTTTGTCGCCGTTGAACATGGCTTCGATGCGCTGACCCAAATCGGATTGCCGCGCCAGGTCTAAAAGCAGCGCCATCGTCCGCTCTGTAACACGGTTTTTGGAGTAATCAAAAAATATATCGCCAAAACGCAGCGAAAAACGCTCAAAACGGGCGGGATCCGCCGCGAATAAATTCCGCATGTGCAATTGCGCAATTTCGCGCTGATGCTCGACCAACGCCTGCCAGGCGGGAGATTCGACCAGCTTCAGCATTATTTTTCTCCTATAAATCCTTGAATGATTATCTGTTCACTCGCCGCCGCTATCGTTGGCCCGCCGCTGAAATCAACCTGGGGACGTTAATCAGGCTTTCGTAAGGTGCAACCTGACCAGCCAATGGGTGAACGGTCATATTTCCTCCTGCCCAAAACAACCAGAAGCCTATTCGATGCTGGAATTAGCGTTGAATCCGCGCGGAGCCGCCCCTGGCAAACGCCTTGACCTGCTCAAGGGTTGCCATGGTGGTATCCCCCGGGAAGGTGGTGATCAATGCGCCGTGCGCCCAGCCCAGATTTACCGCTTCCTGCGGCTCTTCGCCTGCCAATAATCCGTAAAACAGGCCCGCTGCAAAACCGTCGCCGCCGCCGACCCGATCGTAAACTTCCAATTCAGCAGTCGGCGAAATATAAGTTTTTCCGTCGATCCAGGCAACAGCGCCCCAGCTATGACGGCTTGTCGAATGCACTTCGCGCAGTGTGGTAGCAACGACTTTGATTTGCGGATATTTTTCGAGCACCTGGTCAATCATGCCAAAGAAGACGCTTGGATCCAGTTTGGATTTGGCGGCAATCTTTGGTCCGGCGATCCCCAGCCCCAGTTGCAGGTCTTCCTCGTTTCCCACCAGCACATCCACATTTTCAACGATGCGGGAAATAACGGATTGCGCTTTAGTTGCGCCGCCCCAGATGTTCCATAACTTGGCGCGGTAGTTGAGGTCAAAAGAGGTAACTGCGCCGGCTTTTTTAGCCGCTTTCATGCCTTCGATGATCACTTCGCCGGTCGTCTCTGACAGCGAAGCAAAGATGCCGCCGCTGTGCAGCCAACGCACACCCTCTGCCAAAATAGCCCGCCAATCAAAGTCACCCGGCTTGAGCTCGGCGGCAGCCTCATTGGCACGGTTGTAGAATACTACCGGAGCGCGCATGCCGTAGCCGCGATCCGAGTAAATGGTTGCCATGTTGGGACCGTTGACGCCGTTATGGGTAAAGTGCTTGTAAAAAGATTTGATCCCCATGGCGCGCACCCGTTCGGCAATCAGGTCGCCGATGGGGTAATCCACCATGGCAGCCACCACGCCAGTCCGCAACCGAAAACAATTGGCCAGATTGGCCGCCACATTATATTCGCCGCCGCTGGGATGCACCTGCCATTCCGTCGCTTTGCTGAATGGGACGATGCCTGGGTCGACCCGGTGGTTGAGCGCGCCAAGTGAAATCAGGTCTAATAAACCAGTCTGAGGGATGTTCAAACCTTTTGCCATGAGTTTTATCCTTTGCTGAATGAATGAGCGATTTATTATTGCACAATTTGCAGTCGATGGTTAAGTGCGGATGCAGACCTTCCAGGGTTTGTCCCAATCAGGCTGAATCGCGGATGAATAATTCGGGTTCGATCTGGTAGGCGGCCGAACCGCCTTCACCGCCGATGAGATCGATCAGCGCGCGCATCGCCAGCCGGCCGATATGCGCCAATGGCACGTGCATGGTGGTCAACTGCGGGCGGATGATGGTTGCCAGTGGAATATCATCGACCCCGATGATTGCAACTTCCTCGGGCACTTTTTTGCCGAATTCCTGGCATACCTGCATGGCGCCAACCGCCACCAGGTCGTTGTAGGCGAAGATCGCGTTCACCTCAGGCCGGCGCCGCAGTAAAGCTGCTGCCGCCTCGCGCCCACCTTCCGTGGTTGGCTGGGTGCTCAACACGAGCTGCGGATCATAGGGTATTTCCGCGGACCGCAGCCCATTTTTATATCCCTCCAACCGACGCTGATTGGAAAACGAATTGGCCGGACCGCCTATGTAGGCAATCACCTTGCGATCCAAATCCATAAAGTGCTGCAGCACGCGCTGCGCGCTGCGGTGATCATTGACATTGATCGTAATCAGGTTGGCGTGGGGTTGTTTGAGTTCGCGATTGACCAGCACAATCGCCGGAAAACGCTGCACCTGGTATTCCAGAGCTTCACCAGACAGCCGCGAACTGCACAGGATTACCCCATCGATCCCTTTTTGCCAAAGCGTTTCCAGCGCGGCGGTCTCGCGGGCTGCATCTTCATTGGTGTTGACCAGAAAAATATTGTAAAGGTTTTCGAAGGCAGCATCTTCCACACCGCGGGCAATTTGGGCAAAAAACGGATTGGTATTATCTGGCACCACCAGGCCAATGGTGGTCGTCTGGTTGGTTGCCAGCCCGCGGGCAAAAGTATTGGGCCGATAGCCCATCTCCTCCACCAGGTTCAGAATATGCTGGCGGAGATCATCGCCCAAACCGGGTTTATTGTTGATCGCCCGGGAAACGGTCATCATGGATACATTGGCAGCTTTAGCAATATCAGCAAGTGTCGTTCGTTTGATCATTTTCATTTCCGCGGTATGATATTCGTTATATGAGCCGCAGGCAAATAATGTTATAATATTGCTGTTACGTTAGCGCTAACTCAACACAATTGTAGCACAATTTTTGGCAAGAAGGGTTTATCCATTAAACAGAAGTTCCAAAGCGTATGCAATTAATCAGGTCACGCGACGAATGAATAATCAGGGTGTGGAGGAAACGAGCCAATGAGTACAGAATTTACCAAAGCCTATGATTTCAGCGGGCAGAGCATCGTTATCACGGGTGGAGCGGGCGTCTTGGGCGGTGAAATGGCCCGGGCGCTGGTCGAACGGGGGGCGAATGTCGCTATTTTAGATTTCAACCTGCCGGCAGCCCAGAAAATGGTGGACAACCTGGCATCGATCCCGGGCGTGGGGAAGGTCATAGCCGTGCAGGGTAATGTGTTGGACAAGGGCTCGATTCAGGCAGCGGTGGATTTTATTCTGGCGGAATTTGGATCAATCGATGGCTTGATCAACGCGGCGGGTGGCAACAAACCCGACGCAACCACCGGCGCCGATAAATCTTTCTTCGATCTGGACGAAAGCGCCATCCGCTGGGTATTCGACCTGAACCTGCTCGGTACCATCGTGCCATCGCAGATCATAGGCAAACACATGGCTGACCGTAAGCAGGGCGTGATCCTCAATGTTTCCTCCATGAACGCTTTTCGACCTCTCACGCGTATTCCCGCCTATTCTGCTGCCAAAGCCGGCGCCAGCAATTTCACCCAGTGGCTGGCAGTGCACATGGCGCAGGAATATTCGCCACTCATCCGCGTCAATGCCATTGCCCCCGGCTTCTTCTTGACCGAGCAAAACCGCTTCCTGATGACCGAACAGAGCACGGGTGAATTGACTGAGCGCGGCAAAAAAATCCTCGATCACACCCCGATGGGCCGTTTCGGCAGCCCGGAGGATTTGAACGGCACCGTTTTATGGCTACTCTCCCCCGCCTCCGCTTTCGTGACCGGGATCATCGTACCCGTGGACGGCGGTTTTTCAGCCTACAGCGGCGTTTAATCAGCGGGTATTCCAGCGGATCGAAGTTTGAATCAAAGGCAGGGCACTAGGTAGCAGGTGGAGGTCATCAGCAATGATTTATTCTCAAAATTACGCTCCAACCGGATTGCTGGATCAGCAAACGATTTATGAGACCCTGGCGCAAGGGCTTGAAGGAAAATTTACCGGGCAGAAAGTTCTGGCTTTAATCCCCGACCATACCCGCTCGCTGCCGCTGCCCGATTTGTTCCGCATGGTGGTGGAAATCCTGCGCGGTGCCCGCCAGCTTGATTTTATGATTGCGCTGGGCACTCACCCCGCCATGACCGAGCGGCACATCCTGCAAATCATCGGAATTACTCCGGAAGAACGCAGCACGACCTATGTCCACATTGGATTGTTCAACCATGCCTGGAACGACCCGACCATGTTGACCTCGCTTGGCACGATGGACAAGGATGAGATTCGCAAGATCGCCGGCCCCAGTTGGCATCCGTCGCTGCCCGAAGAAGTGGCGATCCGCGTCAACAAGTTGGTGCTGGAATACGACCATATCCTGATCATCGGGCCCACTTTCCCGCACGAAGTGGTCGGCTTTTCGGGCGGCGCTAAATACATTTTCCCGGGCATTTCCGGAGCGGACATGATCAACGCTACCCATTGGCTGGGCGCATTGGCAGGGGTGGTCGGTACCATCGGCATCAAAGACACGCCGGTGCGCGCCATGATCCACGCCGCAGCCGCCCGACTTAATACCCCCATCACGCTGGCGGCTCTAATTGTCGAGGAGCACGACCTGGCGGGCCTGGTAATTGGCGACGTTTATGATGCCTGGAACGCGGCGGCGGATCTTTCCGCGCAGCGCCACATCCGCTGGGTCGAGACCCCCTTCAAGCGGGTTTTATCCTGGGCGCCGGTCATGTACGACGAATTATGGACGGCAGCCAAAGCCATGTACAAACTGGAGCCGGCTGTCGCCGTCGGCGGCGAGGTCATCATTTACGCGCCGCACCTGGACGTGGTCAGTCATGTGCATGGCAAGTATATCTACGAGATTGGTTACCACATTCTGCCATACTTCCTGACAGATTGGGAGCGCTTCAAGCATGTACCGCTAGGCGTGCTGGCGCACAGCACCCATGTGCGCGGCTCGGGTGTGATGGAAAATGGCAATGAAAAGGCTAACGTGCGCGTGGTACTGGCTAGTAAGGTTTCGCCGGAAGACTGCGCCCGTCTGAACCTGGGCTATTTGAATCCGGCCGATATCGATGTGGAAACCTGGAAAGACCGCGAGGACGAGGGCATTTTATACGTGCCGCGGGCTGGTGAAATCCTGTATCGCAAAATTCCGGCCGCTTAAGCGCCTGTTGAGAACGTTGACAGACCGTGGGATAATCAGATCATCGATGTCGTCCCACCATTACACCGATGAGTAAACGAATCATGGAGCAAATCATGACTAATAAATTTGCACTCGGAATTCTTGGTCTTGGCGTGATGGGCCGCAGCCTGGCGCAAAATTTCACCCGCAACGGCTTCCTGCCCATTGGCTATGATGTGGCGCCAAAACTGCCGGCGGACTTTGAGGTCAAGGTCACCAACTCGCTCAAAGAACTGGTGGGGGCGCTGACACCCCCGCGCACGCTCTTCCTGATGGTTCCCGCCGGCGCGCCGGTTGACACCGCCATTGCATCGCTCAAGCCCTTCTTATCAAAAGGGGATCTGATTATCGACGGCGGAAACTCCTTTTTCATGGACACCGAACGGCGGGTGAAGGAGCTGGCGCAGGAGGGGCTGCTATTCATCGGCACCGGCGTCTCCGGCGGTGAAAGCGGGGCTTTGTGGGGACCCAGCCTGATGCCAGGCGGATCGGCGGAGGCCTGGCCGATGGTGCAGAAAATGTTCGAATCCATTGCCGCCAAAACGGATGATGGTGAACCGTGCGTCGGTTGGATGGGATCCGGCGGCGCCGGGCATTATGTCAAAATGGTGCATAACGGCATCGAGTACGGCGATATGCAATTGATCGCCGAAATCTACGATCTATTACACCGCGGCGCTGGCATTTCCAACCAGGAATTAGCCAAAATTTTTGCCCGCTGGAATGAGGGTATATTACGCTCCTATTTGATTGAGATTACCGCCCAGATCCTGGAACGCATGGACGAGGAGACCGGTCAACCATTGGTGGATTTGATCCTGGACGAGGCTGCCCAGAAAGGTACCGGCAAATGGGCTTCGCAAAACTCGTTCGACCTGGGCATCGCCATCCCCACCATCAACTCGGCAGTCGAAAGCCGCATGATCTCAGCGCTCAAATCCGAGCGCATTGCCGCTGCCAAAGTGCTCGGCAAAACTGACACATTCAGCGGCGACCGCCAGCATCTGGTTGCCGCCGCCGAACAGGCGCTGTATGCCAGCAAGATCACTTCCTACGCCCAGGGGATGCAGCTGTTGGCAGCCGCCTCACAGGAGTATCACTGGAATCTGGAACTCTCGCAGATCGTGCGCGTCTGGCGCGCGGGCTGCATCATCCGGGCGGCGCTGCTCAGCGATATCACCGCAGCCTATGTTGCCAATCCGGCGCTGCCGAACCTGTTGCTCGATAAAGCCTTCAAAGAGGCTGTGCTCACCCGCCAGGCTGCCTGGCGCGAAGTGATTCAAATCGCAGTTGGCCTGGGCATTCCGATGCTGGCAACCAGCGCCTCGCTGGCCTATTTTGACGCCTATCGTTCGGAACGCCTGCCTGCCAATCTGACCCAGGCACAACGCGATTATTTTGGCGCCCACACTTATCGCCGCATCGACCGCGAGGGCGTATTCCACACCCGCTGGGAAGATGAATAGACCCAATCGCCCCATTCCAGCGTACCATTATTAACAATGTTAGAATGGATTTGTGCGATGACATCCCTCGGTGTTTTGGTAAATTCTCCAGGTACGGGTGATAGTGTTCCCACCTGTGCCTGATTTGAAATGATTGAGGTGAATAGATGATGAATACGACTTTACAGTTATTGGAAGCTGGACAATCGGTCTGGTACGACAATATTCAGCGCAATCTCCTAAAAAACGGCGAAATGGCCGGGATGATCGCCCGCGGCGAAATCCGCGGCGTCACATCCAACCCGTCCATATTCATGAATGCCATCACCAAATCGCAGGGTTATGACCGGAGCCTGTTGCCTCTGGTTGATTCTGGATTGTCCGCCGAGGAAATTTTCTTCCGGCTGGCGATCGAAGATATTCAGTCCGCCGCCGACCTATTCCTATCGCTTTACCGGCGGTCCAAAGGCGGTGACGGCTATGTGAGTTTAGAGGTCAACCCGTATTTGGCCAATGACACTGCCGGCACACTGGACCAGGTGAAAATGCTCTGGCCGCAAGTGAATCGCCCTAATCTGATGATCAAGATTCCGGCGACCAAAGCCGGCCTGCCAGCGATCACCGCTGCGACTGCAGCGGGATTCAACATCAATATCACCCTGATCTTCTCGCTGCAGCGCTATGCCGAAGTCATGGACGCCTACCTGAACGGACTGGAACAGCGCACAGCAGCCGGGATGCCGGTCGATGCGATCGCCTCGGTAGCCTCATTCTTTGTTTCGCGAGTGGATACCAACGTCGACAAGCGCCTGCAAAGCATCGTCCAGGCCGGCGGCGCGAAAGCCAAACAGGCGGAAGGTCTACTTGGTAAAGCCGCCATAGCCAACGCCCGCCTGGCGTACTCTGCCTACAAAAAAGTCTTCAGCAGCGAACGATTTATGAAGTTAAAGGCACAAGGCGCGCGCGTCCAGCGCCCGTTATGGGCTTCGACCAGCACCAAGAACCCGGCTTACCGCGACGTGATGTACGTCGAGGAGCTGATTGGCCGGGATACGGTTAATACCATTCCGCAGCAAACGCTGAATGCATTCCTGGATCACGGCAAGGTGCGCCCAAGCCTGGAAGAAGATTTGGCCGGGGCGACCAGAGTGTTGGCTGACCTCGAATCGCTGGGCATCTCGATGGACGAAGTCACCTACGAACTCGAGGTAGAGGGCGTCAAGACCTTCGCTGATGCGTTTACCGTGCTGCTGGACGCGGTCAAAGCGAAAACCGGAGCAGTTGTAAGGTAACGGTCGATAAGGTTAAATATAGAGCGAACTTTAGTTCGCCTGCGCAAACTGAAGTTTGCGCTACAGGATGAGGCACTTGAACTTTATCTGACCGACAGCCTAATTCGGTGCGTTCGATTACGACTTCATCGGTAGCGGCGAGGCGAGGGCAAATATCACCATCGAACAACACCTTGAAAGCCTCGCCAATGATCAGGTGCGTACGGTTTTCGCGGTTTTTGCGCCCTGTGGGTGAACGCACCTGAGGGTGCTGTTCGACCCGAAGCGACAGGTCGTTTTTGGAAGCCAATTGCGCTCAATTTGCCCGGCGTGGGTCGAACGCACCCGTCAGGACTTTGGTGTATCACGCCTGTTTCCTATTTCGCCCCCCATAAAATCACCACCCCATCTCTGCCGCCCGATGCCAGGATGCTGCCGTCCGGAGAAAATTCCAGCGCAGTGATTACGCCAGCGTGACCTTCCAGGCTGCTTATTTCTCTGCCAGTTGCCACGTCGAACAAGCGGATGCTGCCGTCCATTAACCCCACTGCTGCCAGCGACCCGTCCACCGACACCGCCAGTGCAGTAATCGTTTCCGGCAACTCCCAGCTGGGTAAGGGTTCCCAGGTACCGGTCACAATCGGGTACACGGACTTATCCTGAGCGGCCAGCAATTTGGAGCAATCCATGGTCGCTGAAATTAGGATTTCAAAGCTTTCCGCTGGCATGACAATGGTTTGATCTTGTTTTTCACCAGCCTCGTCCAATATCTGAATGCTGCCGTCGTCCACCGTCGTAGCCAGAAAACACGGCCAGACGACGCTGTTCACCCACCCCCCGGAGATGCGAACCTCCCGCCCATTCTTTTCGTCTGAACCGGCTAATGAATAGATGCGCACCTCGTTCATCGAGCTTGCGGCAAGCTGAACCGTGTCGCTCACATGGACGGTCAGATCCTGCACCGAGGTGGGTCCACCTTTGTACGCCTGTTTTAACGAGCCGTCGTCAGCATCGATTAATTGGATCGTTCCGTGCTCGCCGCCCAGTGCGATCCCGTAGGGCTCGGGCAGAAATTCAATATTAAAAGCCATTACAGGCGTTTGCACAAACAGCGGAACTTTGGTTGTTATATCCCAATTTAGCACAATGGAGTGGTAGGGGCCGGGGCGATAGAGAACCGCCAGACGTTGGCCGGCACTATAGGACCGATCGGGTGCAAACGAAAGATCAGCTACGGGGCTGTAAATGTCGAGACCAATTCGGTTAAACTCGCCCTTAAGGACATCGTATCGGCCAAAGGTCGTGTCGCCCGCCAGGGCAACCTCAGTCCCATCCGGACTGAACGCCGCCGACGACACACCCTGGATGTCCAATGTCGCAACCGGTGAGAAATCTGGAACCGTCCACAAACGTGCTGGCTCAGGTCCATCCGACCAGGTGAGCAGCAATTTCCCGTCGGGAGAGAGCGCCACGCCCGCGATATGCCCGATGTCCTTTTCCAGCCTGCCAATTTCAAAGCCGTCCCACACCCAGAATAATTTGACTTTTCCTACCTCTGCAACCGCAATAATTTGGCCATCACCGGAAAAAGATACGCTTCGGGCGATAACCGGCAAGGTCGTCCATATCCCGCCGTGCGCCAAAGACCAGACCTGCAATCCGATCGTGCTGTTTACTCCTGCCGCATAATAGCCGTTGGGCGATAGGATTAAATTACTTCCGGTGGGAGACCAAACTGCGGTCATTGTGCCGTCGCTGATTTGGTAGAGGGCAATCCGTCTATCGGCAAACCCTTCACTTGGGATGTATTTTTCAACCATGAGGGTCATGCCGTCGGCCAAAAATTGCACCTGGCTCAGAATCCCATCCACATCGCTGGTATCGATGCTCACCTTGAGCGATTGATTGGCGACCTCAAAAACGTCCACGGTCTGTTCGCTGATCGCGGCCAGATATCTCCCATCGGCTGAAAGAAATCCAATTCTGCCTTCCAACATATCCTGGAATGGATATTCGATATCGAAATTCTCTTCATTCAGCAGTCCGATCCCGCGATCGCCCGAGAGAACGATCTGACCGGTCGTCAAATATTGAACCTGTTTAACATTCCCCTGCCCCAGGACTGTCTGCTGAACAATGCGGTTTGCCATTGCGGCTGAAACGGAAAGAATTGCCTGTGCACCTAAAGCAGGCAGCGATCCTCTGGTTTGTTCGAAAATCTCGGGTGGAAGTGCGGGATTCCGCCAGCGCGCTTCCAGGTGAGAAACGGCAGCATAAAGATCAAAATCCTGCGCAAAGATTTTCTCCTGTACAGACGGCGGGAACAAGCGCCGTACGCTAACTGAAAAATCATTACCCTCATCTGGCAGAGTAATCGACTGGATCAAGCCGTTCGCATTGACTCGCACGACAGCCGGTTGGCTTACCCCAATCGCATCCACCCCCGGGCCACTCTGGCAGAATGCCCAGACATATCTTTCCTGTTCGATCCAGCCAAGCACCTCCCATTCGCACTTTCCGTCGGGAACGCCAAGAACGGCATTTGAGATGGCTGTTTCCGCCGCGCCCCAGGCTGTCTTCGACGCAGGAGAAGGTGTGGACAGGGACGTTTTCGAATTTTTATCTTTCGCAGTGCAGCTGCTCAACAATCCAAGGATTGTCAGCATCATTAAAATCACACGGCCAGAGTTCCCTCTCATGATTTTTATCCCTTGAAGTCTTTAGTAATTAATCCAACGCGCCGGGATGCCAAAGAATGTTTTCCCGCTAAGAATTATTTCGATCTGTTCACGGTGAGCGTGTGTTGGATAATAAATGACGATATCTGCATGTTCAGCGCCGCCGCAAGATTGCTTTTCGATGTTGAATAGCCCATCCGGCGAGACTGCTTTGATCTGGTTCACCGTGCCGGTATGGGCAGCCACTACCGCCTCAACCTCCGCCGCCAGGGGCAAACGTTCGCAGGGAAGGTAATGATCGTAATTGTCATAAACGACGTCAGAAATGATGCGTTGAATAACTTGCGACTGGAAAAGAAAAACCAATCCGCCTATGAGAATTGCAATCGCAATCCAAAAGCGTCTTTTCCTGATCTGTGATGATCGTTCCTGGCTCACACTGCCCTCCAATCCAGGCTAAATCCACAGCGGGACAGAGTCAAGCAGCCGTTTTATCTACCAATATTTCGTTATGGGAGAAAAGGAATTATAGAAAACGAACGGACAATAATCTGGTTGGCGAAAATCTAGTTATTGATTATGCCAATCGCCGATTTCTTCCATCAATATACCATAAAATTACCAGGTAAATCTTGCGCTCAAACGCCTTAAGCCTGTCGAAAGATCAGAAGGCGCTATTTCGAAATCAACCAGCCTCCCAGGATCAGGGCCAGAATCCCCAGTACGCGCAGCCCGTCAACCGGGCGCTGAGTCACGCCTAACAGACCAAAATGGTCGATGACCACACCCAAAACCAACTGCCCGATAATAATCAAAACCACCATCAAGGTGCTGCCCAGGCGGGGCAAAGTCACACTGATGGTCTGATATAAAATCAGGCCAAAAATACCAGCTGCCAGCATATACCACGGCAGCGTGCGCCATTCCCGGATGCGCTCGCCGCCACGCAGTATTAAAAACAGACCTGAAAAGACTGCTCCACTGATGTGAATGATAAAGCTGCTGGCAGTCCCGCCTACTCGCTGCCCCATCGACCCGGCTAATGGGGATTGCAATCCCACCGCCGCCCCACCGATCAAACCGACCAAAATTACCCACCAGTTGACCATTTTTTATCCTTACTCCCATCTCCCCACAAATCTCTACTCCCAGGTTTCAGAACTTGCTACCTGTGGTGGAATTGATTTACGCCTCCTGCTACTATAATAGCATTTGAATTTTAAGTCTCCAACCGGACGATCATCATTTACCGGCCAGGATCTGATGTCTCTGGTCAATGTGGTCAGCAGGCTGCTCTTTGCGGACAACGCTTGCATCTGGCGCTGACATGTGAAGAATTAAATCATGTATTGGATAAAACCGAAATCTTTTCAATGGGCGGTCACCACAACACTTGCACTGCGGCTCGGAGTTAGTGCAGTCCTGGCTTTAGGCTGGACGGCAATTCGGCCATTTATCGCATCCGTCCTGTCGCAGCTTGGAGAAAACCCGCTCTTCCCGGTTTCCTATTCTGCCTGGGGCGAAGCCTTTTTGGGAATCTGGAACCGTTACGATGGATACCGCTACTTTCTGCTGGCCAGTCGGGGTTACCAGGACCCAGCCAATATAGCCAATACGGTTTTTTATCCGTTGTACCCCATGCTCATCCGGCTGATTTGGAAGCTGACTGGGCTTGATATTATCGCCATCAGCTTGATCCTCTCTACCCTGACGACTTTTTTTGCTTTATACCTGCTGGCGCTTACAGTTGAAGACCTTTACGGCAGTCAATCAGCCAAATATGCAGTAATTAGTCTGGCAATTTACCCGACAGCTTTTTTTCTGGTCGGCCCGTATACTGAATCACTCTTCATCGCTCTGACTCTAGCGGCATTTTACCTGGCCAGGAAAGAACGCTGGCTGCTGGCCGGGTTGGCCGGTGCGTTTGCCAGTTTGACGCGCGGCCCGGGCATATTTACGGCATTCGCCCTGACCTGGATGGCCTACCACCAATGGCGCAGCCGGGGGTTCGCCTGGTCTCCACAGTTAATATTGAGCGCTTTTGGAGCCGCAGCGCCGGGATTGGCCGGGCTTGGTTTTATTCTCTGGCGAAGATGGATGGGCTTTGCACCGGTTGCCGAAGTCCTCGAGCAGCATTTCAGCGTGAGAATGGTCAATCCCATCACGGGTTTGTTCACTGCCTGGCAGATGATGTTCACCAATCCGACCTTTTCGGTCATCCTGGACGGTTTGACAGCCGCTTTTTGGATTGCCATTTTTATCATCTTAATCAAAAAAGCCGGTCGAATTCCAGTCGAATGGTTAATCTATTTTGGGCTTAACCTGGTGATGGTCACCAGCAAGGTCACCACCGTGGTATCGCCGCTGCAATCCATTGGCAGATATGTATTGGTGCTCTTCCCTGGTTTTATCTTTCTTGGCGAATGGCTCGCGTGTTTAACACCCCGCCAGCGCTTTTGGTATATTGTGGCTTCCAGCACCCTACTATTCGCGTTTTGCGGCCTTTATGTGATCGGCTTTTTTGTCGGCTAATCCTCTACATGCCTGGTGGTAACAGTATCAAAACGTCAGGACAAACCTGGACCGGCAGTCCTCCTCGAACCACATCGGAAAGTTGGTACCCCACAGATTGTTATAAAGGTTGAAATGCACTCCCCGCGTCATGTCCGGCTGATCGTTATGGAAGTTGAGCAGCGACGGCTCACCTGGCGCCACCAGCGGTGAATCCAATGTGGTGATCGTCAAAGCGCCTTGTGAATCTTTTACGCGCACGTATTGCCCGCTGGCATGCAGGTGGCGATTGCCGTTTTCCACCACCTCCAGCGGCGAGATATCCTGCCCGAGTTTGTCGATATCCCAGCAAGTGCCTTTAGCTGTCACGGGGACAAAAGACAACCACAATGCCTCGGGCAGGCGGCAGGCTTGCTTGTTGAACCATTGCAAATCGATTTCGAGCTCAGGTTTGGCCCGGTTGAAGGTGTATTTAATGTAGAAATCGCGCGGGCAGCCGTAGTTGCTTACACTTTCCGGTTCACCGGCCAGATGGAATAAGCAGGCATTATCCTTTTGATAACCATCCACCACCACAGGTTGCCAGTAACGGCTGACCGGATGTATGTTTTCCAGCCCGGGTTTGGTGAAATCCTCGCGACTCCAATCATTGTTCTGCTCTTCCGGTCGAATGTACTGCCGGAAAAAACGTTCGTAATCACCAGCCGAAAATGTTTGATAACGCAGCAGCCCCAGGGGATGGCCTCCATCCGCCCAGACCTTGCCATCTGCCTTCGCCTGCCAGGTGATCAATGCCCCGGTTTTCAGGTCAAATTGCGCAGCAATATCCGGTAAATCAAGCATGGATTCGGCGGAATTGAGCTTCTTCCAACCGTCAAGCGGCGGGATGGCCGGCCGGAGTTCCGACAAGCGGGAGCGCGCCTGCTCCGACCACGGCGTACCGCCGAGGGCATTTACCGCTGAGGCTATATATGCCCGTTTCTCCGCCCAGGAAGCCTCGAAGGTGCGGAAGTTGTCTTTTCCACGAGCGGCAGCCAAAGCGATACTTGAATAAACTTCATGATCCCTCAGGAAAGTCTTTTCATCCATGCCCCAGGTATGCTCCGGCACCATCAGCAAACGCCGTTGAAAAAGGTCAAACGCCGGCTCGTTAACCAACGATGGATTGGCCTTCACCCAGTCGCCGCGCAGACGTAGCAGTTCGCGGAACTGACTTACCTTGATTGGGTCGCTGCCAATGCCATGGATCCAACTGTCGCCGATTTCCTGCGTGACGATCGGCAGTTCAGCCCACACAGGTAGCAGTTTTTCCGCGAAGGCGTTCAAAGTCGAGGCGAAAATATCCGCCCCAGGATGCTCGGCACGCAGTTGCCGGTAAATTTCGGCTACTTGAGTCTCGGTCTGTGGCCCAAGGTTATCCATCGAATGGCCAAATGCCAGGGCGTCTTCCGTCCCGGGCAGAACAAAGGTGCTGCCGTAACCGCCTGCATACATGACGATCAGCTCACTGCCGGAAGGATCCCGCCAACGGAACAAAGGCGGAACCGTTGGCACCGCTGACCCGCCGTTTACGCCCACCTGCAGGAATTTCACTCCTGCTTCTGCCAGCAACGGAACAATGCCACGGGTGTGCCCGGGGACATCGGTGAACTTGGCAGCGATAGTGTGCTTGCCAAAGCGTTTATCCAGGCGCAGCGAAAGGGACAGTCCCAGCCGGAAAAGATCGGCGTCCATTAACTCGCTGTGAGTGGTAAAGGGCAGCGCATGCCAGGTGATATCCCCTTGCGCAATGGCAGCTTCCATCTCATGCCGCTTTGCTGCATCCGCTTGTTCTAAAAATTCATAGATCAGCCAGGAACCCGTCGTCCAGATAAAACGGTTTTTTTGTCCGCGTTCGCGTAATTGCTTCGCGAGCTGAATAGCAGAAGGGATATAGTGATTGAAATACTCCTCAGTCACCACGCGCGCGTAATTTGTAAAGCCAACATCGAGATGGGTCTTGAAGATCAGGTGAATATTGAGCGGCATAAAATACTCTTTAGATAGTAGGAAGCGATTGTCGATTTAGAGAAATGAATACAAATGGTGCCAAAGGTTGTGCAAGATAATCATAGATTAAATCCTGGCTTCCATGGGATTTACGAACCGTCCAATATTGATTTCGCATCTATAATCAAAATAAGAGGCTGGCTTTACGGTTAAATGATTGCGCATCCGTCTTACCGAAGGGGAGCAACCACATGAAAGCAGACAAACTAAAGTCGTTCAATTACGCCATCGGGATGTTTGGCACGTCCATCCCGATCAACATGTTGAAAACTTATGCCGCCATCTATTACGTCGACCGGCTGGGACTGACCACCGTGCAACTGGCGACCATCCTGTTCGTTTATACGTTCATCGACGCATTGGACAACCCGATTTATGGCTTCCTCTCGGACCGTACACGTACAAAATGGGGACGCCGCCGCCCCTGGTTGGTTATTGGAACGCCGCTGCTGGTGCTGGGCTTTATCGCCTTTTACTCCACGCCAGACTTTCTGGCAGGTAACAGCCTCTTCGGCTATGCCATGCTGTTCTACATTCTCACCGGCACGCTGGACTCGGTCATCAATGCCAACTACGGGGCGCTTTTCCCGGAGCTGTTCCGCACCGATGCCAGCCGGGCAGCCACCAACGCCTTACGTCAGGCTTTCCAATTAGTCGCCATGATCATTAGCATCGCGCTCACCCCCATCGTCACCAGCGCCATTGGGTACGGTCCAACCGCGATCATTTACGGTATCCTGGGCGGTGCAGTCATATTGTACATGGCCTTTACCGCCAGAGAGGTTGAAGTCCACGATGATGAGCAAAAACCTGCCCTCTGGAACAGTCTGAAAGATTTATTCACCAATCGCAAATTTTGGCTGGCTGGTTTTACAAATGCCTTTTACAGCGCAGCCATGTCGCTGGTGTTGGCATCGCTGCCGTTTTTCGTAAAATATACCTTGCAGATCCCGGACAGCCAGTCAACCATTTTATTTGCCTCAGTCCTGATTATCGCCATCGGCTGCGTGGCGGTTTGGGCGCGGCTTGTGCGTAAATATTCTGTCATCCCAGTCTGGCGAATTGCGTTGGCAACCCTGGCAATCGCCTTTATCCCGTTATATTTTGCCAATTCCCTGCCTACCGCAGCCATAGGTAGCGCCCTGGTTGGGTTTGGCTTTGCCGGTGTGATCACCACCATGGATTTGATCGGCGCCAAGGTGATGGATGAGGATACGCGCAAACACAATGTGCGCCGTGAAGGGATTATTTCGAATGCGCTGGGGTTTATGAATCGGCTTAACGGCCTGTTTACCAGCTTTGCGTTTTACCTCATTTTTGTGATCTTCGGCTTTGAAAGCGGCGCCAACCCGGGCACCGACCCGGCTAACGCCTCGCGCTTCCTTTTGACCGTCTTCCCATTTGCGTTGATGGTGATCAGTTTTGGCTTCTCCTGGACGCTCGATTTTCCCAAGGATGAGAAACCGCCGGAATTGCTGGGCGTCGCTCCGGAAGCGACGGGGGATTAGGAGGGCTGCATGGCGCTGATACGACTGGATCACCTGCCTGAAACGGTGAAGGTTAATGTGCCGTTGAATATCATCCTGCCCGACCCCGGGATGATGAAAGGTATTCCGGTGCGGGACCGCAAAGTATTGTATTTGCTGCACGGCCTGAGCGACGACGCCAGCGCCTGGCAGCGGTACTCGCCCATCGAGATCCTTGCCCGGCAATATGGATTGGTAGTCGTCATGCCCTCTGTCGGGCGCAGCTTTTATGCTGACATGCCAAACGGGCAGCGTTATTTCACCTATCTGACCGAGGAGTTGCCGCGTTACCTGACCGAGGTTTTCGGCATCATCCCACGGCGTGAAAACACGCTGATCGCCGGCCTGTCCATGGGCGGCTATGGCGCTTTCAAAGCTGCCTTCTCCTACCCAGATCATTATTATGCTGCGGCCAGCTTTTCTGGCGTCCTTGGAATGGAATTATTTTCTGCTTTCAAAGATGACCCCCGCAACGCAGAATTTGTGTATGTGTTGGGTGACTTGTCGAAAATAAGCGGCAGTGAACATGATCCTGCCGCCTGGTTGCAGCGCGCAGCCCAGGGTCCGTCCGCGCTACCGCGCCTGTTCGTCACCATCGGTCGCCAGGAAGACCTGTATCCGCTCAATCTGCAATTCAAAGCTGCCTGCCAATCCCTCGGCATCTCCATGGACTATTACGAAGAAGATGGACAGCACGATTGGCTTAATTGGAACCGGCAGATCGAGCGCTTCCTGTCCAAAGTCCTCGAGCCGCTGCCGGCCTGACTCTTCGAGTGTGCTATGGAACATACGATTCGCTTTGACATTCACATCGAGCCCGCCCGCCAGGGCGCTTATTTCACCATCCCCTTCAAGGTGCCGGGGGATTTCGAGTTCGAAACCCTGACGCTTAAATATGATTATGACCGGCGTCCACTGGGTCAACAATTTCTGGCGAATGGGCTGTTTTCCGCCCGTCCGGAGAAGAACATTATCGATCTGGGTTTGATCGGCCCGGACGGCACACAGGTTGGCGCTTCCGGCTCAGACAAGAATGAAATCACGGTCAGCGAGGAGTACGCCACGCCGGGTTACCGTCCCTGCCGCATCGTCCCCGGTGAATGGCAGGTGCTGGTCGGGGCGTATAAAGTGGAACCTGAGGGAGTCCGGGTATATTACGAAGTCACGCTGGACGGTAAGTCTCGCCGGCTGCTCAAGGGTGACCTGCACTGTCACACTCTGGCTTCAGATGGAGTCCACACGCTGGAAGAGCTGGCTTTCAAGGCCAAACGCAACGGCCTGGATTTCCTGGCAGTCACGGACCACAACCAGTTGGTGTCGAAGGCTGACCTGCCGCGCCTGCCAGGCGTGACCATGATCCCGGGAGTCGAATGGACGCATTTCAAGGGGCACGCCAACTTCATCGGAATCGACCAACCCTACGATGAGCCGTTTGCAACCAACACCCCCGAAGAAGCCCGCTCGAGGTTCGAGTCTGCCCACAAGCGGGGTGCGCTGATCAGTATTAATCACCCGTTCGAACCGGCCGCTCCCTTTCAATTTGACCTGCAAACTTTGCCGTTCGACTGCATTGAGATTTGGAACGGGCCAATGCGCGAGTCTAACCTGAAAGCGGTGGGCTACTGGCAACAGTTGCTGGCATCCGGCAAAAAGATACCGGCTTGCGGCGGCAGCGACTACCACCGCGACACCCCCTTTATCTTCCTGGGCGGGCCGACCATGGGCGTTTATGCCGACTCAGCTGGAGTGAGCGACATTGTGGCAGCGGTGCGCGCCGGCCACAGCTTTATCACCTTTGCGCCCAACGGTCCGACGCTCGAAATAACCGCTGGTGACGCGATCCTGGGTGATTCAGTCGCCTGGGCGGCGGTGAAGGAAATACGGATGATCGTCCAGGGGCTGCTGGCCGGAGATGTGCTGCGCGTGGTCACCGGCAAGAGCAACCAGGCGCTCTTCACTGCGCCTTCAGACGGGGATATCGAACTGACCTATGCTATGGACGCGCCCGGCTTTGCCCGGGTCGAGCTGCTGCGCGCCTTTTTGCCCGGCCTGCCCATGCTGCCGGCATTGATTTCGAACCCGATCTTTTTCGATGGATAGTAGGGTATCGTCAGGACGTTAGAAAAATGATCACGAAAAATTCCGGCAATGGTTCCAGCGGTAGGGGCATGGGGATCATAAACGATTCTCTACCGCTCCATTAACCCCGTGCCCAGGCCTTCATTATTCTCCATCCATTGAATCGCCATGATTAATAAATATTCCCCGTTGTGACTCAAGAATCTGGTTTGGTTTTTATCCCGGACACGGGGTTCCCGTAAGGGTAAGCCATAATTCAAAAATCCCCATGCCCCTACCGCTGGGGAGAGGATTTTGTGGTTATTTGCAACCTTCTTCGAGAAGGAGTAAGAACGGTCTCGACCGTTCCCTTGTATTTCGATATCATTAAACGGACTTGGTGATGGTCAGATGGTCAACCCCACCCAACCCGCCCCAAGAATGGGGCGGGATTATTCTTAATCGCGTGTTTTTGCGCCGTTTCGGCGCAAAAACACGCAAAATTCATTAAACCCCCGCTCCCAGGTGGTTTCGTTGGCTGCGAATAACGAATCACTTCTGGGGAGCGGGGGTAGGGGGTGAGGGGCAAAACTGTATCGGCCACCATGACAATAGGCGTCTCCTGCAATGGTATGGGTTTCCCTCAAGACGGTATCTGCTCAACTGTGCCGTCACCCTGGGTTATTGAATTGCCGCGCATAGAGTTGGGCATACAACGCCCCGTGGTCGAGCAGTTCGGTATGCGTGCCCTGCTCTGCAATTTCCCCATGATCCAGCACGTAAATCCACTTTGCGTTACGGACGGTGCTCAAGCGGTGAGCAATGACGATAGCCGTGCGTCCGTGCAGCAAGCGTTCCAACGCCTGCTGAATCGCTACTTCGGTGACCGTATCGATGTTGGCGGTGGCTTCATCCAGAATCAAGATGCGCGGCTGTGCCAGAATCGCGCGGGCAATGCTGATCAATTGGCGCTGCCCAACGGATAGATTCACGCCGCCCTCCTGCACATGCGTCTGGTAACTGGCTGGGGACGCGGCAATAAAGTCGTGGGCATTGGCTTGCCGGGCAGCTTCTTCGACCTGCGCATGGGTGGCATTTGGGCTATGGTAGCGAATGTTGTCCTCCAAAGTTCGAGGGAACAGGAATGGTTCCTGCGATACAACGCACACCTGCCGCCGCAGCGAGCCCTGCGTCACGGCGCGGATATCGATGCCATCGATGCGGATGGCGCCGGACTGGATATCATAGAACCGCGTGAGCAGGTTGGCAATCGAAGTTTTTCCTGCGCCGGTTGGTCCGACCAGCGCAACCGTGCTGCCGGCCTCAATGGTGAAGCTGACGTCATTGATTACCAGCGGTGCGTCCGGTTTGTAGCGGAAAACGACATGGTCGAATTCGACTTTGCCGTTGATTTGCGGCATTTCCCTGGCTTCCGGCAGATCAGCGATCTCCACCGGCGTGTCCAGCAGCTTGACCACCTGCTCGCCGCCTGCCATAGCAGATTGGAATGTGGTGAACAGGCGGCTTACTTCCAATATGGGCTGGAAGAAGCGGGTCACATACGATAGGAACGCCACCATCACCCCTAACGTTACCGCCTCTGCAAGGACGAAGCGCCCGCCAAACCATAGCACAATTGCGGTCGCCACCATCCCGAGAAATTCGATGGTCGGCAGGAAGATGAATGACAAAGACATAGCGGTGATGTATGCCTTGCGGTTTTCGCGGTTGACCCGTTCAAAGCGCTCCTGCGAGGCTTTTTCCTGCGCAAAAGCCTGAATGGCGCGCATTCCACTGATGTCCTCTGCCAGGTCGCCAACCACGGCCGCAATTTTGGAGCGCGTCTCGCGGAAGGATGCCCGGGCATAACGGGAAAAGACCCAGGTCGCCAGAAGGATAAGCGGCAAAACGGTGAAAGTAATCAGTGCCAGTCTTGGGCTCATCGTCAGCATGATGATAATAATGCCCGCCAGCACGATCAGGTCACCGACCAATGTGATCACTCCCTGTGAAAGAAGCTCGTTGATCTCGGCAACATCGTTCATCACCCGCGAGACCGTGACGCCAACGATATGGTTGTCATGGTAGCCCAGCTGCAGCCGCTGCAGATGGCGGAACAAATCACTGCGGATCTTCGCCAACACTTTTTGCCCCACCCACGAAAGAAGGTAGCGCTGTCCGGCGCTCACAAAAAACAGGCTTATAAATGATGCGGTGATGATTGCTGCAATGCCCCACAACCCGCTGGCATCCCTTGGGGTGATGTACTGGTCGATAGCAACCTTGGTCAGATACGGCGTCAACAGGGTCAGACCGGATTCGCCCAGAGTCAATACCAGCGCGGCGATCATTTTCCAGGCGTGTGGGCGCAAATACCCCAGCAGGCGGCGAACCACATGCGGGTTGAATTTACCGGTATTTTCCCGGTTGGCGCTACCGTAGCGGTCCAGCGCATCCCGCGGACCCATTCCTGGCGACACATTCCCAATCGAAAAGCTCACGACAGCGCTTCCTTGCGCACCAGCTGGCGGTTGTAAATTTCGCTGTACAGGCGCGCTGAAACGAGCAGCGTCTCATGCGTACCGCTGGCGCTGATGCGCCCTTTTTCCATAACCAGGATCAAATCGGCATTACGCACGGTGCTCAAGCGGTGGGCAATCACGAAGGTGGTGCGCCCGCGAATGAGATTCTGAAATGCCAGTTGAATCAGATGCTCGGTTTCCGCATCCACCGACGCCGTGGCATCGTCCAGGATCAAGATTTCAGGATCCAGCAGAAGTGCGCGGGCAATCGCCAGCCGCTGCCGCTGACCGCCGGATAGCGTGACTCCGCGTTCCCCAATACGGGTGCCATACCCCTGCGGGCTGCGGATGATAAATTCATGCGCCTGGGCAGCTTGCGCCGCGCTGACAATATCAGCTTCGGTCGCCGTCTCGCTGCCGAAGGCAATATTTTCACGGAACGAGCCAGCGAACAAGGTAGCATCCTGCATGACAATGCCGATTTGGCTGCGCAGCGAATGCAGGGTAACTTTGCGAATGTCGTAGCCATCAATCAGGATGCGCCCTTCAGTCGGATCGTAAAATCTGGGGATCAGACTGATAATGGTGGATTTTCCGGAGCCAGTTGAGCCTAATAGAGCCACCGTTTGGCCTGCACTGACTGTAAAATCGATGTTATTGAGCACTTTTTTGGCGCCATAACTAAAGGAAACCGCTTCGAAAACCACGTCGCCCTTTATTTCACCCAACGGAACGGCCCCTGGCTCGTCGCGCACTTCGGACACGGTATCCAGTGTGTCAAAGATGCGTTCCGCGGCTGAACCGGCTATGGCCACCGCTGGAATGATCATGCCCAGACGCCGGACAGGTTCGATCAACTGCCCCAGATAGGTGATAAAAGCAATAATCTGGCCTATGGTCAATTGGCCGTTAATGACCTGGGAGCCGCCATAAAGGATGATGGCGACCGTGCCCATGTTGGCGATCAGGAACAAAAGGGGCAGATTGACCGCCTGTAGCTGCGCCGACCGGGCGGACAGTTCGAACCAACGGTCATTTTCGCAGTCAAAGCGCTCGATCTCGGCATCCTCCTGCACATAGGCCTTGACCTCACGCATGCCGCGCAGGTTTTGTTCAACGGCGGTCGTCAACCCCACCAGTTGCTTTTGCAACAACAGCGAAAGGGGACGGAAGCGGGAACCAAAATGCAGCGCGCGGTAAACCAGCACCGGCATGGTTACCAGTACCAGCAAGCCCAACTTCCAATCCATGACCAGCATGACGACTGCAGTAACAATCAGCAACAGCGCGCCATCCAGGATGCGGATGGTTGCGCGCCCGGTCAGAAAGCGGATGCGTTCGACATCCTGGACGGCGCGGGAAAGCAGCTCTCCGGTCTCGGATTGATCGTGGAAGGAAAACGATAGCTGGGTTAGCTTTTTTTGGATGGCATTGCGCAGGTCAAAGGCCACATTTTGCGAAGCGACCTCGCTCAAAGTTCCTTCGAAATAGTTCAACACCCCTTTGATCAGGGTCAGGCCGAGCAGCGCCAACACCGACCAGGTTAAAACCTTCGGCTGGTTTCCTTCCACCCGGTATCGATGATCCAGCGGATGAACTGCGGGATTAACGTGTTGAGTCCAAGAATGACTAGCAGCGAGGCATACGCCCCCACGGTCTGCTTCCAGTATGGGCGAAGATAGCCGTAAACCCGCCAAAGCAATTGGAAAAGCGGAACGGAGGTCGGTTGAATTTTTGGAAGGGGGAACGCTGTCTTTTCCGCAGTCATTTGTTGCCTGAATGCCTGATGGCATTATCTCACAATCTCGTTGGCGGAAAAACACAATAACCAGCGATAAAGGTCATACAGATAGAGTTAACCCGGAACAAATAATTCGCCGGGTAGGTCAGCCAGACCCGGCCCTCTTTGGAGGGTGTCTCCATTCATGCATAAGGTGTTCCCAGAGCGTCGGGGAATCGCTGGTTAGCTGCGCCCTTTTGACTTCTATTTGGGCTTGCCGACCTCAGCTTGAACCATGGTTGTAATGCAGCCGGATAAAGGTTTCCACTTCATCCAGTGGGCGGTCAAAGGGTCCAGGTCTTTCCACTTTTAGGCTGGTCGCTGCGGCTGCCCACTTTCCGGCATCCACCGGCGGCAGACTCAGGCGCATGGAAACATACGAGCCGAGGCAGGTATCTCCCCGCCCACTGCGGCCTGCCATGGATCGCGAGTGGAATTTGTAGTGATGGAATTTGCCATCAGCGTGGATCAAAACCCCTTCACTGTGCGTCAGGACGATTTCCTTCGCGCCCAGAGCAGCGTAGAATTTGGCCGCTTTTTCGATATCCGTTTCCCCTGTCAAAAACTGAGCCTCGACCGCATCCGATTTCAGAATGTCAATATTGCCTAACACACGCCCCATATCCTCCCAGGGCTCATAAACCAGCGCTTCTCCGCGCAGCACCCGCACAAATCCCTGAACATCCGCTGCCAGAATTACCCCATCTCGTTTCCGCAACTCCTCAAAGAACTCCGGCTCTACCTCTCCGCGTATGCTTGGGCTAACGGTAATGGCCTTGGCTTCCAATCCGTCCAAGTGTTCCGCGTGGATCGTCCCACCAGTTGCTTTGACGTACAAATTGCGCTTGTCCACATCATGGGTCTTGTATTCAAGCGTCATCAGTGTCGATGCCGGTGAATAAAAGGGGTAACAATCGATGCCGTTCGAGCGGATCGCCTTGACCACATGCTCATCCGCCCGCGCCAGTCGGGTTACCACCGCAGCTTTAATCCCAAGCCGCGCGCCGGCATGCGCAGCATAATTCATTCCTCCGCCATCTATAAAGCATGTGCCATCCGGGGTGATGATGGTGTCCTTGGTGTAGTTTCCGGCAAAGATGACGTCATAGTGCTTCGATGAATTTGTCATGGGTATCTTCCTGGATTAATTGGTTCACCGCCGGGATGGCGACAATAATCAACCAGTATATACCTCTTGTCCTTAATCCAGTAGGGGGCGCATTGCCTCAAATCGAATGTTACTTTAGTGGGATTCGTTGGCTCAAAATAGATGTTACCCTAACGCGGAATTCTCGATCCGCAGAGGGAGCCTATGATGAGTCCAAAGAGCAAACGGGAGTTGG